>Ga0247842_10000104_pt1 | contig 190718 bp, 186 predicted proteins | sample LaCruzMarch2015__3_FD_192411 | JGI IMG/M metagenome (GOLD analysis project Ga0247842, IMG submission 192411) | Freshwater microbial communities from meromictic Lake La Cruz, Castile-La Mancha, Spain - LaCruzMarch2015_19m | ecosystem: Environmental > Aquatic > Freshwater > Lake | place: Spain... | reverse complement strand
GTTGCGGTTGGCTGCCAGGCTGAAAGTAGTTACGGCAACCCCGTCCGCTGTAAACCTCATCTCAGGATCACCACCGACCCTGCCGATCAAAATGATCTTAATTAAACTCGCCATCACCCACCTCCAAGAATCAGCTACCTTCGCGGACGAACAAGTACCTTAATACATCCTCTGACAGCTTCAAATTGGCATCAAGCTCCTTCAAAGCCGTCTGCTGAATCTGCACTTTTTCGAGCACGTAATTCCCTTCCGCCTGCTTTTTAATCGGGTAAGCAAGCCTTCTTTTGCCCCATTGATTTGTTTCTGTAATCGTTCCACCGAGCTTGGTTATCTGGTCATTGACCTTTCCCAATACACGGGTGAAATCATCTTCACTCAAGTTTGCATTCAGAATAAAAACCAGTTCGTAACCGGGCACAATAAATCCTCCGCAGCGAAATTCTACTGATTATAGCACACAGCCCAATTCTACAACAAGCAGAAGAATCGCCCTATGATATTGCATTTTCGTTCAGGCTGGCATATAGTTTTCTACCAGGTAAGGTATCAAATATGGAAATCAGTATTATCGGCTTGCCCGGCAGCGGTAAAACCACTGTTTTCGACGCTCTTACAAAATGTACCGCCGAACCCAGGCCCCATGGTGGAGCAGGTCTCACACTATGCCCCGCAATCGCCAAGGTGCCGGACGCGCGTGTGCAAAGGCTTAGCGATATCTATCACCCTAAGAAAACAACATTCGCCGAAATAAAATACGTGGACTTCGCCGGCCTTCCCAAGGGGTTCGGCAGGGAGCAGGGGGTCAGCGGGCAACTGCTCAACAGCCTCAGCGCATCCGATGCCATACTGCAGGTAGTCAGGGCCTTCGAAGATGAAAATATCCCTCACATAGACGGGAGAATCGACCCGCTCAAAGATATCGAAACACTGGATATGGAACTGGTTTTCTCCGACCTGACCATCATTGAAAAGCGGCTGGGCCGCCTCGAATCAGCTTTTAAGATGGGGAAATCCTCCGAGCGTGACGCAGCCACCAGGGAGCAGGGGTTGCTTAACAGGATCAAGGCTTCCCTGGACCAGGGCATTCCCATCAGGCTACAAAAATTAACCCCGGACGAATCGCGCGCAATCAGCAATTACCAGTTCCTCACGGCCAAGCCTATGTTGATCGTGATCAACATAGGCGAAAAACAGCTTCCCACAGGAGAGAAGATACTTGGCGGGCTGAAAACAGCCTATTCCATGCCACAGGTGGAGCTGATATCCATGTGCGGGAAACTGGAGAAAGAATTGGCCCAGCTCCAGGAACTGGAGGCTGAGGAGTTCCGCAAGGACATCGGGCTGGAGGAAACTGCCTTCGCCGCGGTTATCAGGCACTCTTACGGACTGCTGGGACTGATATCCTTTTTCACGGTCGGTGACGATGAGGTCAAGGCCTGGACGGTGCGAAATAATACTCCCGCCATCCAGGCGGCCGGCAAGATCCACACCGATATCGAGAGGGGCTTTATCAGGGCCGAGGTCATGAGCTATGATGATTTCATCAAAAGCGGAAGCACGGCCGAGGCGCGCAAGCACGGATTGCTGAGGCTGGAAGGGAAAACCTATACGGTGCGTGATGGGGACATGATCAATTTCCTGTTCAACATATAGCGCCGGGCATATCTGCACCGGGCATTGTCCCGCTTCTGCTACATTAAGTTCACAGCGAAAAAAAGGTGATGATATAATATGCACGCGCTTTTCCCCGGCGTACTCACTATTAAGGAGCTCCCATGAAGAAAAGCAGCAAAGTTATAGCCTGGTTTGAAGAGATAACCCGCGAAGATATAGGCATCGCGGGCGGCAAGGGCGCCAATCTGGGGGAGATGGTCCGCGCTCAAATCCCCGTCCCGCCCGGCTTTGTGGTCACTGCTACGGCTTATTACCAGTTCCTTGAAGCAACCAGGCTGATGGACGAGATAAGGAGACTGCTGCAGGATGTCGATGCTAATGACAGCAGGGCTCTGCAAGGTGCATCAGCACGCATCAAAGAGAAGATCACCGCTGCAGCCATGCCGGAACACCTGGTCAAAGAGATACAGGCCTCTTACCGTAAATTGGGCGGAGGACTGGTAGCAGTGCGTTCCTCTGCCACGGCCGAGGACCTCCCGGATGCCTCGTTTGCCGGGCAGCAGCGCACCTTCCTGAATATACAGGGCGAGGAATCCGTAGTCAGGGCCGTGCAGGAATGCTGGGCTTCCCTGTTTGAGTCGAGGGCAATCTTTTACCGCAACGAGCAGGGGTTTGATCATTTCAAGGTGGGTATAGCTGTGCCCGTTCAGCGCATGATCCAGTCGGAGGCCGCCGGTGTAATGTTCACCGTGGAACCGCTTAACAGCGACCGCAGCAAGATCCTGATTGAGGCAATTTTCGGACTGGGCGAAGCCATAGTTTCAGGGGATCTGACTCCGGACCAATACACCCTGGACAAACAAAAGCTTGGCATTATCGATAAGAAAATTGTTGAACAGGACTGGTACCTGACCCGCAATCTCGAGGTGAAACCTGAGGACCTCGATACCAATATAAAGGTGCCTGTGCCGTCCAAGCGCCAGAAAGACCAAAAGATCGGGGATGAAGATATCGTCAACCTTGCCAGGATCGGCAAGAAGCTGGAAGAGCACTACAAGACGCCGCAGGATATCGAGTGGGCCAAGGAAGGAGGAACGCTCTATATCCTGCAAACGCGCCCCGTAACCACTCTTAACCAGACCATGGACACCTCCACCGTGGATGAAGTAAAAGTAGATGCCATTTTAAGCGGGGTAGCGGCAAGCCCGGGTGCGGCAAGCGGCACGGTTAAAATCATCCAGGACCCATCGCACATCGATAAGATCATGGAAGGCGATATCCTGGTAGCCGAGATGACGACACCTGATTTTGTGCCGGCCATGAAACGGGCCGTGGCTATCATAACGGACAGGGGCGGCAGGACAGCCCATGCCGCGATTGTCAGCAGGGAGCTCGGCATTCCCTGCATAGTGGGCACCGGGAACGCTACGTCCATCCTCAAAAACGGACAGGAGGTGACCGTCGACGGGTCCTCAGGCAAGGTATATTCGGGCCGAGTTGCAATTAAAAGCAAGAAAGCCAAACCGCGGCCTGCATCCGGCACCCGTATCAAAACCAGGACCAAACTTTATGTAAATCTAGCTGAGCCCGAGCTGGCGGAAAAGATAGCGGCCCAGGACGTAGACGGTGTGGGTCTGCTGAGGGCCGAATTCATCATGGCCAGGATGGCGGGGCACCCCCGCTACATGCTGCATGAAGGTAAGGCGGGTCAGTACCTGGACATCCTGACCAAGAATATCAGCATGTTTACCCGTGCTTTTCATCCCAGGCCGGTCGTTTACCGCACCACCGATTTTAAGACCAATGAGTACAGGAACCTGCCCGGCGGTTATAAATACGAGGAGACCGAAGAGAACCCCATGATCGGATACCGGGGCTGCTCAAGGTATACCCGGGAAATAGAGGTTTTCAGAATGGAACTCGACGCCATTAAGCGAGTCTGCCAATCGTACGATAACCTGTACGTCATGATACCCTTCGTGCGCTTTGTTTCCGAGATCGAGCAAATCAAGAAAATTCTGATCGAAGAGGGTCTCTACCAGTTCCCCGCTTTCAAGCTGTGGATGATGGTCGAGGTCCCGTCGAATATCTTTCTCATTGAAAAGTTCATCGATGCCGGCATCGACGGGATATCTATAGGTTCCAACGACCTGACGCAGCTGATCCTGGGCATAGACCGGGATAATTCAAAGCTTGCCACGCAGTTCGACGAAAGAAACGAGGCCGTGATGCTGGCCATCGAAAAGGCTGTAACCACATCGGTCAGCAAGGGCATCACCTGCTCGATCTGCGGTCAGGCTCCCTCAACGTACCCCGAGATAACTGAAAAGCTGGTAAGCTGGGGCATCACGTCGATATCCGTAACACCGGACATGATCGACGAGACGCGGCACATTATAGCTGCCGCAGAAGAAAAATTATCCGCCCATAAATAGTCCTGCGAAATTTAACGGCATAGTAAATTATTACTCATGTCTGAAATTAATGTGCGGCAAAGGCTGGAGCAGGCCGAAGAGAACCTGTCTCCCTACGCGGCACGCAGCGTTGCCAGCCGCGGCAGAAGGGTCTCAGAGCAGCCATGTCCGCTGAGAACTGCCTTCCAACGCGACCGCGACCGCATCATATTTTCCAATGCATTCCGCAGGCTTAAACACAAAACCCAGGTGTTTATAGCGCCCGAGGGCGATCACTATATCACCCGACTGACGCACACGCTCGAGGTTTCCCAGATAGCCCGGACCATTTCGCGGGCACTCGCGCTGAACGAGGACTTGACTGAGGCTGTTGCCCTCGGCCACGACCTCGGTCATACTCCATTCGGTCACATCGGGGAACAGGTACTCAACGAACTGTTGCCCGGCGGATTCAAGCATTATGAGCAGAGCCTGCGGGTGGTCGACTGTATCGAGAACAAGGGCATGGGGCTCAACCTGACGTGGGAAGTAAGGGACGGTATACTGAACCATTCCAAGGGTGACCTTGAAATACTGGAGAAAGGATGGGACAACGTGTCCACGGTTGAAGGCCAGGTAGTGAAGATGGCGGACCTTGTGGCCTATATCAACCACGATGTTGAAGACGCTATCCGGGCGGGAATAATATCCCGGGCGGACCTGCCGGCCTCCACCCTCAAGACGCTTGGGCAGTCCAATTCAAACCGTATCAACACTCTGGTCACCAATATAGTCTCTTGCTCAGCGGGAAAGATGGACGGGGTAACAGATGGCCGGCAGGCAATCGGCATGAGCCCGGACATATTATGTGCGGCAAACGAGCTGCGCGAGTTTCTTTTTGCCAGAGTCTACCAGAGTGGGCTGGAGGCCGGGAAAGCATCGGATGCCCGCGACATCATACTTCTGTTATACCGCCACTTCCTGGACAATCCGGGGGAGCTTCCCGACGAGTACAGGTTGACAGGTGGCGACAACGCACGCCGTGTCGCCGACTACATAGCGGGCATGACAGACCATTATGCTATACTCACAGCGGAAAGGCTCTCTTAAACAACGGTATCAATCGGTATGTAACCTCTGATCAAACAATGAGCACAACTGACGAGATCAAGCAGCGGCTGGACATCGTGGATGTCGTGTCAACGTATGTCAAGCTGACAAAGTCGGGCCGCAATTACAAGGCTGCCTGTCCCTTCCACAGCGAAAAAACGGCATCGTTTTTCGTTTTCCCCGAGAAGCAGAGCTGGCACTGTTTCGGTGCATGCGCGACGGGTGGCGACATATTTACCTTCGTGATGAAGAAGGAAGGCATCGATTTCGGACAGGCCCTGCGCCTCTTGGCGGAAAAGGCCAATATCACACTTACGTATAAAGCAAGCCAGGCCACTGCAGAAGATACGGCCAGGCAAGATCGCCTCTTCAAACTAAACGAGGTAGCAGCTGAATATTTCCACTACTTGCTGTTGCATGATGATGAGGCCGGGACGGCCAGGAAGTACGCGGCGGGCAGGGGGCTTTCATCGGACATTACAGACAACTTTCAACTGGGATTTTCGCCCAATAAATGGGACGGCCTGCTCACTTACCTGGCCAAGGCAGGCTACAGGGATGACGAGATGCTGGCGGTCGGCCTGATTGTCCAGCGTGATACAGGCGGATTTTATGACAGGTTCAGGAACAGGCTGATGTTCCCCATCAGGGATGCAAAAGGCCGGGTGGTGGGATTCGGCGGTCGTGCCCTGGACGATTCGATACCCAAGTATTTGAATTCGCCGCAATCGATGCTCTTCGATAAGAGCTCGATCATTTACGGGATAGAGCGTGCCAGGGGAGCGATCAGACAGAATGATAGCGTTGTGATCACCGAGGGCTACATGGACACCCTGGCCGCTCACCAGTTCGGCTTCGAAAATACAGTTGCTTCGATGGGTACGGCGCTGACGGAAAAACAGATTACGATACTGCGCAAGCTGTCGCGCAACATCATCGTCGCGCTCGATGCCGACGCGGCGGGCCTTGAGGCCACGGCGCGCAGCATTACTACTATCGATGAACAGGTACCCAAGGAGCACTGGCTGCCCTGGATCGAGCCAAAGACCTACAGCGAGCTGGTCAAATATGAGGTCCAGGTTGTGGAGATCAGCGGGGGCAAGGACCCCGACGAGATCATACGGAGTTCCCCGGAAAGATGGGCCAGGCTGCTTAAAGAATCCCAGCCCATAATCGATTTTACTTTGAAAAAAGAAATTGCTAATATAAACAGAGATAGTCCTAAAGACAAATCCGCATTAGTATCAAAATTTTTACCGATTCTATCTCATATCGATGACTCTGTCCGACGTGCACACTATGTTGAGAAACTGTCGCGCCTGTTGGGCCTGGATGAGAGATTCGTACGTGATGCGCTGTTCGAACTCCAGGCCAGGGAACGGAAACCCAGGGCAGCCGGCGGCAGCAAAACCATAAAGAACTATGCTAACCGTATTACGTCTTCGCGGCATATTGAAGAGTATTTGCTGTCATTGCTCCTGCAATTCAGCGACCTTCGAGAGGAAGGCATGAAACTTCCAGTGGATTATTTTGAACATCCGGAGAATCGGGATATATTATTAAAATGGCAGGGTAATGCCGACGCGGGTTCGTTTGGCGTGGATATCGACCCCGCGCTAAAGGAGTTTTACGATCACCTGATTTCCCTGGGAAAGCAGTTGCCCCCTTCCCTGGTTCAGAACAAGAAGGAGAGGGAATACGCATTAAACGACTGCATCAACAGGTTGCTGGAGAGCCACACAAGAAATCTTGAGATCAAGAAGAAGCTGATCCTGTCTGAAGAAAAAGTCAAGGGCGATATGGAAGGACAACTGGCCCAACTGATCGAGCATGGTATCCGGGAAAGCCAGCAGTTGCATGATATTTTCAAGAAGCGCGGCCGTCTTTTCAGCCGTATAAAGGGAGTCTGAATGGCAAAGAGTACAAAACCGGTAAAGAGTAAGAAATCACGTCCGGCGAGGGTTAAACGGGCGATTACGGCTGAGGCTGTGGTAGTCGAAGTGCAGAGCGCCGTCCTGGCGCGCACGGAATTCGAAGTCCGCCCTGACCCCTGGGGCAAGATCGAAACCGACGCCATGCCGTTAGAAGAAAAGGAGCTGCTTTTCAGCGATATAGAGGCGGCCCCGGAGTTTGCCGAGGAATGGCTAAAGCCGGAGGTGGAGGAGAAGCCGCTGGTAGAGCTCGAGATTGAGCTGGCCGAGCACGAGGCAATCGACGACCCGGTCAGGATGTACCTGCATGAGATCGGAAAATACCCTTTGCTGAATGCCAAGCTCGAGAGGGAACTGGCCAGCAAAATTGAGCCCTATAAATATATGGCGCACATCCGGGAGGCCTTCCGTCAACAGGAGAACAGGTTCCCCAGCACATCCGACTTCGTCATCCAGTTTCTCAAGAACCTGGCTGATTGTGATACCGTTGTGGACAAATTGTCAGATCAAGTCAACGCCGTTAAAAAGCCCAGCTTCAAGGAAAGACTGCTCAGCCAGAAGCTACACCAGTCGATCGATGACTTCATCAACCCGGAAACGGTCATCAAAATCGCGGCAGAGTTGAACCGTGAGCCCCATGAGATCGAAAAAAGGCTTGTCGATTACTCGATATATGTGCGAATCATCAATCCCGAGATATTCTCTATTATAGATAGCAATTCGACCTGGGAAAAAGTCAAACAGATCGTAAATAAGGACGGCGAGACCAAGCTGGCTGCCAAAATTGACGGTAACAGCCACGCTTTTCAGCAGAAGTTTGAGCATATCGACCGGGACGGCAGGGAAGCCAGTAAGCAGTTGACCGTCTCCAATCTCAGGTTGGTGGTCAGCGTGGCCAAGAAATACGTCGGCCACGGCATGCCGCTGCTTGATTTGATACAGGAGGGCAATATCGGCCTGGTCAGGGCCGTGGAAAAATTCGAGTACCGCAAAGGCTACAAGTTCAGCACATATGCTACCTGGTGGATACGGCAGGCCATCACCCGCGCGATCGCAGACCAGGCCAGGACCATACGCATACCGGTACACATGGTTGAAACTATCAACAGGCTGCTCAAGGTCAACAGGAAACTATCCCAGGAGTTCGGCCGCGAGCCCAGCTGTGAAGAAATCGGCATTGGCATGGAGATTTCAGCAGAGAAGGTCAGAGAGATTATGAAGCTCTCGCAAGTGCCCATCTCGCTGGAGATGCCCATCGGCGAGGAAGAGGACAGCCACCTCGGTGATTTTATCGAAGACCGTTCCAATCTGCCACCTGCCGATGCAGCTTCTCGCGAACTGCTTAAAGCCCAGCTTGATAAAGTCCTGGGGGAGCTGACTGAACGTGAGAGAAAGGTCCTGCTGTTGAGATTCGGCCTGGAGGACGGCCGGGCCAGGACGCTGGAAGAAGTGGGGAAGGAATTTAACGTAACCCGCGAGCGGATAAGGCAAATCGAAGCCAAAGCTTTACGTAAATTGCGGCATCCCAGCCGGAGCCGCAAGCTTAAAGATTACCTCGAATAATCACTCGTTGACTTAAGGAGGAGACCGATGAAAATCCTTCAGGGATTTTTGATATTCATGGGCGTCCTGGCGGTGCTGGCCATTTTCGCCCTCATATTTGGTTACGTGCTGGCGCTGTTAACCCCGGATACACGCGCAAATATGAGGCCCGTGGCACTGTCTTCGGAGGCCGTCGATAGCCTCACCAGTAAGTTGAGCGAGGTCAAGAAAGAAACGGCGGCAGCCGAGGGATCCAAAACCGCCAAAGACGTTCTCCTGGTAATCACCGAAGAGGAGATCAACTCAACTATAGTCATGGCTCTGGCCGAGGGAACGATGCCTGCCAAGGAAATGCTGGTGAACTTTAACGACGGTTACCTGATGACGTATACCTCCTGGAACTTCCCCGGCCTGCCGGTGAAGACGGGCATAATCGGGACGCTGGACGTAGAGAAGGGCAAGCCGAAATTTGTGATCCGCGATTTTTACCTGGGGAAATTGCCGGTTCCCGACAGCGTTGATGGTGGTGTGCAGGAATGGATCAATATCCTTTTCCAGCTGAATGCCCCCATGGAAGAGCTGAACTTCGACCTGAAAGAGGTCACCATCAGCGAGGGGCAGCTTAAACTGGCCGGCACCACAAAAACCAAATAGGTAGTACGCCGCTCAGCGCCCCATCAGGCCGGACATGTTTTTGGGCATTTTGCCCTTAGCCATCATCTTCGTCATCTTCTGAATGCCGTAGAACTGGTTAAGTAGCTGGTTAACGTCTCCCGGAGTGGTACCGCTACCCTTCGCTATCCTGCGTTTTCGGCTGCCGTTAATGAGTCCAGGGTTGGCCCTCTCATCTGCGGTCATAGACAGGATAATGGCCTCTATTTTCCTGGTCCTATCCAGGCTCTCCGTGTCCGATATCCCCTTGGTAAGCTTGGAAAAGCCGGGAATCATGTCCACAAGCTGGGTGAAACTGCCCATCTTTCTTATCTGCCTCATCTGGTCCAGCAGGTCCTCGAGATCGAACTCGGACTTGCGCAGCTTCGATTCCAGCTTCTCCATTTGCTGCCTGTCGAAAGTCTTCTCCGCTTTCTCGATCAGGGTGAGCATATCGCCCATACCCAGGATGCGGGAGGCCAGCCTGTCAGGATAAAAAACCTCCAGTGAAGCGGTCTTTTCACCTACGCCGACAAACTTGATAGGAACGCCGGTAACGGATTTTATGGAAAGCGCTGCGCCACCCCTGGCATCGCCATCCATCTTAGTCAGGATAAGACCGGTCAAACCCAGGTTACTATTAAATTCCCCGGCTATATTCACTGCGTCCTGCCCGGTCATAGCATCTGCGACCAGCAATACCTCGGCCGGGAGAACAGCCTTTCGAATGTCCATCAGCTCTTGCATCAGAGGCCCGTCGATATGCAGCCTTCCCTGGGTATCGATAATCACCCATGCAGCAGCCATCTCCTCTCCCCTGGCAATAGAATTGCGGCTGATCTGGACCGGGCTGACAGTGACATCCTCACAGTACACTGGGACGTCGATCTGGCCGCCCAGCACCTTCAGTTGGTCGATGGCGGCCGGCCTGCGTGTATCGGCGGCCACCAGCAGCACCTTCTGGCCGGATTGCTTGAGGTGAAATGCCAGCTTGGCTGCCGTCGTTGTCTTACCCGCACCCTGCAACCCCACCAGCATGATTACGGACGGTTGCCTGGATGAGGCTTTCAACCTGGCAGGCTCACTGCCCAGTATGCCCACCAGCTCCTCATTGACTATTTTTATGATCTGCTGGGCCGGCGAAAGGCTCTCGAGCACCTTTGCCTCCAGCGCCTTTTCCCTGATTACGGCCAGGAAGCTCTTCACCACCTTGAAGTTTACGTCGGCCTCCAGCAGGGCCAGACGTATCTGCCGTAGGGCCTCGTCGATATCTCGTTCGCCCAGCTTGCCCTTGTTATTCAATCCGCTGAATATCTTGCCGAGCTTGTCTGTCAATACTTCAAACATCAATAAAGCATAGCATATTTTTACTACTGCGATTGCAGTCAGTACACGAGATGAAAAACGGGCGGGTTTAAAAACCCGCCCCTACCGTAGGGGCGGACCTTCAGGTCCGCCCGCTTAAAGACACTCCTTGCCATTGCGTAAATGAACAGAGTGCCCCGGACAACGCTTCATCGCCTTGACAGCTACTTACGGCGGGATTATCCTAAATACATTTAAGATGCCTGAAAAATACGAGATCAATGCCCTGGAAAAGGAAGAGTCCTGGCGGCTGTTCCGGTACATCGGCGAGCTGGTGGAAGGCTTTGACAAGCTGTCGGGTATCGAGCCGGCCGTAACCATCTACGGCGCTGCAGTGGCCACGGAGAATCAGACCGATTACCAGAATGCCCGCCAGATCGCCTACCTGCTGGGAAAGCAGGGATTCAACATAGTTACGGGCGGCGGTCCCGGCATGATGGAGGCTGCCAACCTGGGAGCAAATGAGGCCGGCGTCAAATCGGTGGGGCTCAATATAGTCCTCCCCCATGAGCAGAAATGCAATACCTATTCCAACCTGACCATCACCTTCAACCACTTTTTCGTGCGCAAAGTGATGCTGGTCAAGTACGCCACCGCCTTCGTCATCATGCCCGGAGGCCTGGGCACGCTGGACGAATTGACCGAGGTGCTGACCCTGATACAGACCAATAAAATCAAGCCCTTCCCCGTGATACTTTTTAACTCCACCTTCTGGCGCGGTTTCCTCGACTGGCTGCAGACCACGGTGCTGATGCCGGGCTATATATCGGATTCGGACCTTCACCTGCTCAGGCTGACTGATAAACCGTCCGAGGTGCTCGATATCGTCAGCAGCTGGTACCTCAGGCAGGCCATAGTAGGCAGGCAGGCCATTGATTAACCTGTCATTTCATGGCGCCGCCCGCACGGTCACGGGTTCGCGGCACCTGCTCGATATCAACGGATACCGCATACTGCTCGATTGCGGGCTCTTCCAGGGACGCCGGTCGGATACATACCAACGCAACCTCAATTTCTCGTTCGACCCCAAGTCCGTCGACTCCGTCATCATCTCGCACGCCCACATGGACCACCTGGGCGACCTGCCCAACCTGGTAAAGCAGGGCTTCAAGGGCGACGTAAACTGCACCTCGGCCACGCTTGACCTGGCCAACATCATGCTCACCGATTCAGCCAATATCCAGGAAGGCGACATCCAGTACGTCAACAAGGTCCGGCGCAGGCACAACGAACCGCCGGTAGAGCCACTCTATGATACGACCGACGTGCCTCCCACGCTTAAACTGTTGCGCGGAAATTCTTACGATCGTACCTTTGATCTTTCCCATGGTATCAGCGTCATTTTTCGCGACGCCGGCCATATACTCGGCTCAGCCATCACAGTGATCAATATAGTCGACGGGGAGAGGAAATTGTCGGTCTGCTTCACAGGAGACCTGGGCCGAAACGATATGCCGATTATCCGGGATCCCTATGTGGTTGCCGATGCGGACATACTGATTATAGAAAGCACTTACGGCAACAGGCTGCACGCAGATATAAAGTCGGTCCTGGATAAACTGGCCGCGGTGATCAATGAAACGATCTCGAAGGGCGGCAAGATCATTGTGCCTTCATTCGCCCTCGAGCGGACGCAGGAACTGATCTACTGCCTGCACCAGTTGAAACTGAGCAGCCGTATACCGGACTTCCCCGTCTATGTCGACAGCCCGCTGGCCATCGATGCCACCGACATTTTCCGGGTACACCCGGAGTGTTACGATGCCGAGACCGCCCAATTCCTCAGGACCGTGGCCGACCCCTTCGGCTTCCGCGGCCTGCGTTACGTGACAACTGTGGAGGAGTCCAAGCACCTTAACAATGTAAAAACGCCCATGATGATCATCGCAGGGTCGGGCATGGCTGAAGCCGGGCGCGTGCAGCACCACCTTAAGAATAATATTGGAAATCCCAATAATACCGTGTTAATCGTGGGCTGGCAGGCAGAAAACACCCTGGGCCGCAAGATCGCGGAGAGGTGGCCGGAGGTCACAATCTACGGAGAAAAATACAAGCTGAACTGCCGGGTGGAGATATTCAATGAGTTCAGCGCCCACGCAGACCGCAACGACCTGATCAGGTGGGTCGGCGCGGGCCGGGAAAGATGGCAAAAGGTGTTCGTTGTACATGGTGAGGAACAGTCTGCTTTATACCTGGCGGACACTTTCAGGGAAATGGGCCTGCGCGATGTCACCGTGCCGGAGTTCGGCCAGACCTTTCAAGTGTAGATTTATCAGCCCGCCGTAATTCAATTAAGGGAACGATCAATGGTCAGATTTTACCCGCGGAATTTCGATGAACTGCGCCAGCCATGGAACGATATTTACCTGCGTTCGCAGGACGCACCGCTTTTTTCCTCGCCCGACTGGGCCGAGGCCTGGTGGAGACATTTCAGTGAAGGAAGCACACTATTTGCCGGAACCATCGAGGAAGAGGGCAAAGTCATCGGCATAGCACCCCTGCGACTGCAGGAGGGTATATTTCACTTTATCGGCAGCGATAACCTGTTCGATTTCCAGGATTTCGTAATCGAAAACGGCCGGGAGGAGGTTTTCTACAACGCGCTGCTACAACACCTGTCTGAGAGCAAATCGGCAGCGCTTGATCTTGCCCCGCTCTTGCCCGGCTCCAGCGCACACAGACTGCTCATCCCCCTGGCACGCGAACGCGGGCTGGATGTAACCTGCACGCCGGACGACGTAACCGTGGCGCTTGATCTGCCTGAAGATCTGCCTTCATATCTTGCACTGCTGAGCGGGAAACAGCGCCATGAGCTGCTGCGCAAGGAAAGGCGCCTTAACGAGGAGGGTGCGGTATCATACCGGGTAAAGGAGAGGGCCGATGATGCTGATATAGAGCTCTTCCTGGACTTTTTCCGGGAGAGCAGGGAAGACAAAAACAGCTTCCTCACACCGCAGGTGGAGCTATTCATGAGGGACATAATCTCCTCCAGTGAAACCCGCAAAATACTGCGCCTGGGGATACTTGAATTGAACTCCGCGCCGATAGCAGCCACCCTGTGCTTCGAATACCGGGGCGGCATGTACCTCTACAACAGCGGCTATTCGCCGGATTACCGCTGGCTGAGCGCAGGGCTGCTGTCGAAGTATTACAGCATACGGGACAGCATCAGCAAGGGAAAGTCATACTATGACTTTCTTAAGGGGGCGGAAAAATACAAGTTCCACCTGGGCGGTACGGAAACCGGGCTTTTTCGATGTATAATTAAGTTTTAGGTGTTCCGACACGGAAATATTTTCTCTTATGGACCATTTACGTATCGCGCTGCTGAGCATGCACAGCTGTCCCTGGAGCAAGCCGGGGGGCCGCTATACGGGCGGTATGAACGTATACATTCAGAACCTCTCCCGGGAGATGGGCAAGCTGGGCATAGCTACAGATATATTCACCTGCTCACATGATGGTGACGAGCTGTGCAACTTCAACGGCCCTGCCGATAATGTCAGGTTGGTGCATGTCGATGCCGGCTCCTGCCATTGGATGGAAGAAGGCAGGCAGGCCGACTATGCCGGCAGCCTGGCGCAGGCCATTCACTCTTACTGCCAGGAACAGAACCTGCACTACGATGCTATTCACAGCCACTACTGGCTATCGGGCCTGGTGGGCAACCATCTGAAGAGCCTCTGGCAGGTCCCGCATGTCAGCATGTTTCACACGCTCGGCGCCCTCAAGAACAACTCGTTTTTGGGATCGATAGAACCTGTATCCAGGATATCCCATGAAAGGTTGCTCCTCCATTCCTGTGACCGCGTTATCGCCTCCACCCCGGTTGAAAAATTGGAGATGGCCAACAGGTACGGCGCCCCCGCGGACAAAATAAGTGTCATCCCCTGTGGCATCGATCTTTCGCTCTTCCGTCCCATCCACAGGCAGACCGCCAGGGCCGTCTGCGGCCTCCCCGAGAGGAAGACACTTCTCTTCGTCGGCCGGCCAGACCCTATAAAGGGGCTGGATAACCTGTTGCGGGCAGTCTTCATACTCAGGCAGGATAGCGATTTTCAACTGCTGATTATAGGCTGTGGCAACCGCTATATGGGCGACTGGTGGCAGGCTGCCGGCCATAATGGGGATAATGACATCAAGGACCGCATCATATACGCGGGCCCGATCGAACACACGAAAATGTACCTGTACTACAATGCTGCCGATCTCTGCGTGATACCCTCATATTATGAGAGCTTCTGCATGACCGCGCTTGAATCGGTAGCCTGCGGCACACCTGTCCTGGCTACCCGCGTGGGCGAGATACCGGAGATATCAAGGCTGTCTTCTTTATGTAAAACCGTCCCTGATAATAACCCGGACAGCCTGGCACGGTATATCAGCATAATCCTGCAGGGGAATGGGCAGGCCGCAGACCGTTCGGGGTCAGATCTCTCACTTCATTATGGCTGGGATTCAATCGCCCGCAGGATATCCCGCGAGTACGAGGACGTTTTAAAAGAACCTGTCACTACCGGTAAGGCCGGGGTTGCCAGGTAAATAAGTAAATACCGCCAGAGGAACATTCTATGACAGAAAAATTCGATCTCATGGTAATAGCCCCGCACCCGGATGATCCCGAATTCGGCATAGGCGGCACAGTGGCGCAATGGACAAAGGAAGGCAAACGGGTCATATATATAATCTGCACCAACGGCAACAAGGGTACGGATGATCCCGCCATCACACCGGCACAACTCAGCGAAATCAGGCGGGCTGAGCAGATGGATGCTGCGCGCTCGTTGGGAGTATCCGACGTCGTCTTCCTGGAACACGAGGACCAGTCAATCGAGGACACACCGGAGTTTCGTAAGGAACTGGTAAAGGTGTTGCGCACGTACAAGCCGGATGTTGTTGCGGCCCCGGACCCCTACAGGAAATATATCTGGCACAGGGACCACCGTAACACAGGGCAGGTTGTGCTGGATGCCGTCTATCCCTTTGCCCGGGACAGGTTAGCATATCCGGATCTTATACAGGAAAGCTACCAACCGCACAAGGTCAAAGAGCTGCTGTTCTGGGGCGCCGAGCAGCCCAACCACTTCATCGATATCACACGCACTTTTAACAACAAGATCTCGGCTCTGAAGTGTCACAAGAGCCAGGTAAGTCATTTCCCTCCCGGCTGGGAGGATGCCTACCGGAACGTATTATCAAGCTATGGTAAGGACCACGGATATGACGTGGCGGAGACGTTCTACCGCGTGGTACTACCCCCTTAGGCTGACCATTTCTCGGCCAGGTCGCCGATGCCGGGCAGCTTGAACTTCTGTCCCTGGTAGGCCTTTATCATCAGCAGTATCCACAGCACCAGGGCGATTATCCAGATGAACCAGTTGACGACGGGTATGAAAGATAGGATAAAACACGCGCCAAAGGTTATGATCGATTGCATGGCGTGGAACTTCACGAACTTGCTGTCCTTCTCAATCAGGAAAAATATCAGGCCGGTGATCCAGCCGACTAAGTAGCATAATAAACCTGCAACATTCTCTTCCATGCCGGTTGATGATTTCGCCATTGCTCTAACCCCCTATCAGTTTATTAACGAAAGAATAACCCTGCCGGCATCGAGGTGTCAACGGTCCATTGTCAGGCGATGCCCGGGCAGCCGGGCAGGCGCCGACCGATGGCGCTAAATCTTTCTTCCGGCCTTGAACGCCGCAACGGTCACTATTACCACCAACAGCACGCCGATAACTATGACCGCGATGGCCCAGCCAGGCACATTCCCCGTGGAAGACGCTGCCGGACTATTAGTTGCGGGGGCAGACTCAGTGGAGAAAGTGAATATGGACCCCGCATCCCCTGGCACAGGCTCCACGGCAGCGGCCTGCCAGAAATAACCCGTGTCGTAGTTGAGCTTTACGGGCAGCGTATACGATGTGGTCGTGGTGAAATCTTCCACCACGATATTCTGCAGTTGAGCGTCTCTGGCCAGGATAAACCTGTATTTCGTTGTACCCTGATAGCCGCTCCAACTGAAAGCCAGAGAGCTGACCTGGCAACCCGTTGCCCCATTGGCAGGGCTAAAAGCCTGCAACCCGTATGAAGCAGTGCTTACGGCATACCCCGGCTTGACGGTGAAAGGCATGGCATCGGACCATGGGCTGGCAATGCGCTGCCCCGTTACCGCCTGCGTGGTACGCACCCTCCAGTAATAGGTGTGCCCCGCCTCAAAGGCTCCGGGCGGCACCCAGAAGGCCGGCGCCGTTGAATCGGCCGGCTCCAGTACGCCCGAATCGTAGACCTTAAGTGTAAAGAGGGAGTCCCTGGCTATCTGTACCTGATACTTACTGGAATAGCAGTAATCCTCCCATCTCATATCCACCGAGGCGTTTCTGCCGGTTACGGGGTCGACATTAACCATGTCCGCCGCTGCTTGCTGAGGTATAACGACATCCAGGGTAATAAACCTTGTCCTTATTCCCACGGAATTCACAGCTGTCAATTTATATGTAGTCGAGTAAAGCGGGGATACGGCAGCCTGCCCGGCCGCCGGCACCTCGCCTATGCCGTGATCGATATTAACGGAGGCAGCATTTTCTACATCCCACGAAATGATGGCGGAATCCGACCTGTCGATGCCGGACGGAGTAACCCTGTAATCACGTATCTCAGGCAGTGTGCCTGCATCGACAGCCCCAAAACAGGGCGGTGGAATCGCCAGCGCCAGCGCGACCGTGGCGGTCAGGCAGACGCAGAGCAGAAGCAAACCTGCCGCTTGGACGAAACCCTTTAGATACGCTCTGTTATGCATTTCTCTTTTCCTTTTTGCAGCGGCGTCGCCGCGGATGGGACTCAGCCTTTGCTAACGACTCCGGATTTGACCAAATAATCGTAATAGTTTGTAAGCTTAAGCAGAACCCTGGCGGCACGGTTACCGGAGGTGTAATCGTAGTGGTCGCCAGCCAGCTTTACCTGTTCCTCGGTAAAGGTCGTGGTGATGACCGGCTTCCCGTAGCTTTCTATCCACTGGGAGCTCAGGGCCCTCATCAGCCTGACAATCATGTCGTTGATTATCTCCATGCGCGACCTGCCGGTATTTGCCAGCAGCGCCTTGCCGCTGGCCAGCTCCAGCAGGTCGTCCACCAGCACGTCATCGATCTTGCCGGAGAAACGGGCGGCAATGATCATGACGGCCAGGTCCTCGACCTCCATTTTACCTTGCAGTCCAAGGACCCATCCAAGCATATCTATCAGTTGCTTAATGGCGGTCTCAGTTTTATAGACGTTGCCCGATTTTATATCTTCAATTATTGGGATAATGGCCTGCAAGGCGCTATCCCTCTTGGCCAGCTCTTCCGGCGTCATTTTCTTTTCCTGCTGCGAGCGTTGCTGCAGCAGCAGGCTGCCAAAGAGGGTGAAACCGCCGAAGCCCATGAAAATGAGAGAATCAACGGTTTCCAGTTCCAGCAGCCTGGCCGGCGCCGTCAGATACGCGATGAAATTGCGGTCACCGGCAGGATCTACCGGATTGCCATGGCTCCACCTGGGCGGAAAAATCTTATCGAACTCTTCAATAGTCTTCTCGGGCAGCTTAACCACGTTTAGCCCACCCTCCTCGCACGCCTCTGCACAGAGCACACCGTAACTGCCGCCGGGCGTGATGATGGCCACGTTGCGACCCCTGGGCAGCGGTTGTGTCAGGCACCCGATGGCAACATCGAGCATCTCCTCGGGATTGTCGACCCTCATAGCTCCCATCTTCTTGAAAGCTACATCATATATAGCGTCGCTGCCGGCCATGGCGCCCGAGTGGGACCTGATGGCCTCGGCCGCCGCCGCTGTTTTACCCGGTTTCAGCACGATAACCGGTTTGTTGCGCGTCACGTTTGAAACCATTTCCATGAATCTGGAGCCGTTATTGAGCCCCTCGATGTAGGTCATAATTACTTTGACCTTGGGGTCCTTACCGAAGTAATCGATGTAATCCTCGATTTGTATATCCGCGGCGCAGCCACAGCTCACGTAGTGGGTGAAGCCAACACCTCGCTCATAGCCGGCCACAACCACAGCGGCGCCGACGTTGCCTCCCTGCGAGACGAAGGCCAGCGGCCCGTCTCTCACCAGCAGGGGCATCATGAACGCCGCCAGGGATGATGACGAACTCCAGTAACCCATACAGTTAGGGCCGATAAACCTGATATTGCCCCTGCGCGCTATACTCAGCACCTCGTCCTGGAGTTTCTGCCCCACGGGCCCGATCTCTGCGAAGCCTGCCGATATAATGACTGCAGATTTAACGCCCTTCTCAACGCAATCCTGCATGACTCCGGCCACGTGCTCAGCCGGGATGGTGAAGACAGCCATGTCAACCGGTCCCGGGATATCGGTGACCCTTGGATATGCTTTGAGGCCCTGTATCTCCGCCTCCTTCGTATTAACCGGGTAAATGGGCCCTTTATAGCTCTGGATCAGGCTGGTTACGGTGGAGAAGCCCCATTTATTGCGGTTGTTGGTGGCGCCTATGTGGGCTACCGATTTGGGGTTAAACAGGGGATCTAACTCTTTAATTATATCTGCATTCATAAGTTCAATCCTCTCACAATCCGCAAACTCAGGGCAGCACCTGCTCCAAATTCGAAAATGCCTTGAGATTCAAAGCATCATGCTATATAATAACATCCCGGCAGGTGTCCGACAAATTCGTTTCGTTCGTCATTTCATTAGCCGCATATGATGTTTTAACAGGCGCCTGTAATTAATTTCATAAGGAGCAACTGATGATCAAGACCCGTATGACTGAGCTTTTCGGGTGTAAACACCCTATCATGCTGGCCGGCATGAACTGGATAACTACACCGGAGCTGGTGGCCGCCGTATGCAATGCGGGCGGCCTGGGCATATTTGCCACGGCCAGGTGTACGCCTGAGGAAACGAGAAAGAACATCCAGGAGATCAGAAAATTAACTGATAAACCGTTCGGCATCAATCAGCTTCTCATACTTGGGCAAGTAGCCCGTGACACGATTCAAGTGGCCATTGAGGAGAAGGTACCCGTAGTCAACTATACCCTTGGCAAGCCATGGTTTATCGACGATGTCCACAAATACGGCGGCAAGGTAATCGGCACGACAGCCTTTGTCAAGCATGCCATCAAAGCGTCTGAACTGGGCTGCGATGCCATCATCGTCACCGGCACCGAGGCTGCAGCCCACGGCGAAGAGGCCTCCACGCTGGTCATGCTGCCCATCGTCGCCAGCAAGGTAAAAACACCCATTATATCGGCCGGCGGCTACGGCGACGGCAGGGGCCTGGCTGCAGCTTTGGCCCTGGGTGCCAGCGGTATATCGATGGGCACTCGCTTTGCCCTGACCAAGGAAAGCATGGTCCACGAAAACTTCAAGCAGCTCTGCCTCAAGGCTACTGAAAACGATACGCTGGTGAGCACCAAGTTCGACGGTCTGCGCGGCCGCGCCCTCAAAACACCCGTTACAGAGGGCATCGCCAGGGGCGGATTCCCCGTGGTTGAGGCCTTCAAGGGCGCCTATGATACCAAGCTGCTGCTCAACCTCAGCTGGCCGCAGTTCCTCGGCATGAGCTTCACTATGATGGGCTCAAGCAGCGACCATCCTTTCTGGGTCCAGGCACGCCAGGCCGCAGGTTACCGCCGTCATACATTAGCCATCTACGACGGCAATACGAAGGAAGGCATCTACTTCGCCGGGCAGATACTGGGCGCCTGCAACGACGTTCCTACGGTGCCGGAGCTTATAGACAGGATCATGGTGGAGGCAGAGGCCACCATCAAGAAATCCAATGCAATGCTGGCCTGAGTACCCGGTTCACACATAGAAAAAGGGGAAGCGTAACGCTTCCCCTTTTATTTTCCTTGCCGATAGCGGACGTTATTTCAGACGCGAGCCGCTGAGTAGAGCCTCGGCCTGTTTAACCATCCTGTCTAACAGATCCTTGCAGCTGACAACGTCATGGATGAGGCCGATGGACTGACCTACCGGTACCAGGCCCGCCTCTATGTCGCCCTCTTCCCAGATAGCCGTCTGGCGGAGGCCTGACAGGAAGGGCGCCAGCTCATTAAGAGTGGCGTGCTTGGCTTCCATGTCCTGGATCTGAGTGAGCACCTGGTTCTTCATGGCGCGGCCCTGGAATCCGATGGTCTTGCCGTACAGCAACGTATCGAACTCATGGCGGCTGACCATCTCCTGCTTGATCTTGTTGTTCATGCGGCACTCCGTAGTGGCCATGAACCTCGAGGCCATCATGACGCCTTCCGCTCCCAGCACCAGCGCTGCCGCCAGCGACCTGCCGTCGGCGATGCCTCCGGTCGTAATTACGGGGATTTTAACCGTCTCGGCCATGCGCGGGGTTAGCACCATGGTGGTAACGTCGTCCATCAGGGGATGTCCACCTTCCTCCACGCCTGCGGCGATGACAGCGTCATACCCGGCATGCTCGGCATGCACAGCGTGCCTGACCGACCCGAGCTTGTGTATGAATTTAACACCTGCATCGTGGCCGCGCTTGATAGCGTCCGGCCCGAAGAATTTATCCACCGGAGTGCCCGAGATCTCGAACGCGGACACCTTCTCCGCGATGCAGGCGTCGAACCAGTCCTGGTACATCTCCTTGGTGATGCGAAAGGAGGGCAGCAGGGACAGGTTCACGGAAAACGGTTTATCCGTCTTTTCCCTGGTCTCCTTGATAGCCAGGCGCAGCTCTTCGCCGGTTTTCCAATTAGCAGCCGTGAGGTTACCAAGCGCCCCTGCGTTGCTGATCGCGGCACACAGATCGGGTTTGCACAGCCACATCATACCGCCGCACATGATGGGATACTTGATTCCAAATAGCTCGGTCATCCTGGTTTTCATTGCTCTTCTCCTCCGTCAACTATCAACAAAATTTGGAAAATTATACCACGATGATTTGCTTAAGACAAAGATTGACTAACCAGTCAATCATCTTTGGCTTCTTTGACAACGACGGCAATTTTTGAGATTATTACCGTTCGGTAGGCACGTATCTAATTAATGGAGGTTTTTAGCTCGTGAAAACAAGGATAACTGAACTTTTTGGCATCAAGCACCCCGTAGTCCTGTCAGGCATGGCGTTCGTCAGCCTGCCCAAGCTGGTTGCGGCGGTCAGCAACGCCGGCGGGCTGGGCATTTTTAACAGCGTGGCAAATTCACCGGACCAGCTCAAGGGCATCATCCAGGAGATCAAGTCGCTGACGGATAAGCCGTTTGCCATAAACGTCACCCTGATATTCCCCAACGGGAAGGAGAACGCCGAGATGGCACTGGCCGAGAAAGCGCCGATAATAAACTTTGCGCTGGGCAAGGGCGACTGGATCATCAAACAGGCCCACACTTACGGCGGAAAAGTCGTATCTACGGTAGCCACGGAGCGGCACGCTATCCGGGCAGCTGAGCAGGGCGCAGACGGCATTATCGTCACCGGGCACGAGGCAGCGGCGCATGGCAGTGACATAGGAGGCATGGTGCTGCTGCCTCAGATCGCGAGCAAGGTAAAAATACCAATCATCTCCGCAGGCGGATACTGCGATGGACGCGGGCTGGCCGCGGCGCTGGCCTTGGGGGCAGACGCCATAGCGATGGGCACGCGCTTCGTGGTCACGCAGGAGTGCGAAGTTCACCCCAACATCAAGCAGACCGCCATGAAATGCCAGATGGAAGAGACTTTTTACTCAGCCGGTATCGACGGCCTTCCCGGGCGCTGGTACGCCAACAAGCGCGCCCTCGAGATGGCCAACAGCAAGACATCGTACATGGATGCCTTGAAGGCTGGCTGGGCGATGAGAAAACAGGTTGACACCCCTGTCTGGAAACTGCTCTTTGGCAGCCTTCAAAAGAGGGGAGTCCAGGAACTGGCGCAGCAGGCCATAGGCATCGACGCGCTGGGCAAAATCCTGGATGACGGCGACCTGGAGAACGGAGTGGTGCCCTTCGGGCAGGTAGTAGGCCGCATACGCGATCTGCCCACCTGCCAGGAGCTGATAGAGCGAATCGTTGGCGAGGCCGAGGAGGTAATCAGGGGACTCCAGGCCAAGGTTTAATAACCAAGCACTGAGTTCAAATTGCAGATTATATTAATATCAGGGGCAGGTCACTAAGTTCCCAGCCTACAGCAAATAGATCAGGTAGCCCGCTTATAGGTGTGTGTCACTTAACAGTAAGGATATATCCGCGTGGCATCGTACAATTCATACTTCGTCCAAGGATAGTTGATCTGGTGTGGTGGTGGCTTTGCTCCTTGAAATCCTTGGTGCCTGCCTTTGTTCTTGAGTTGGGCTCGGTAAATCAGAGGCCGCTAATAATTCGCCCTGAAGTACAGTTTCAAAAAACTCCAATAAATCTGCTGACATATTCACAGTATGTTCGAGCACCCATATCAATTCCAGCAATTCCTCTGTGAACTCAGCGGGCCACTCCCGGGGTCGAATCTCGTCCAATGGGGATGAACTCCTGCCCGTTGGTTTCCGCATCCGGTATCCAAGCCAGGAGCGTACTGGGCGGAAGCCGGATATTTCAAATTCCCACACATCTCGTGTTATTGGGGCGAAGGTGCCTTCTCCTACATGCAGGGTTTTGGTAGCTTCATCCCAGCTGAATTCATTTGGATATTCATCTACGGTGCCGAGTATTGGGCGCACTGCACGTGCTCGCCCTTTAAATATGAAGCCCAGTCGCTGCCCTTCCGGTGCAAACCGGTCTCCATATGTATGCAGATAGATTAGCCGCCTCCCCAACTCCACACCACTATTGAACAAGGTACTATCAATAGTGAGCGGTACTCGGGGTGAAGAGGTTGTTAAATCTTCGGCAAATCGACGCGTATATTCTGGACAAGAAAGGATTGCATAACAATAGGATAAGAAATCTTCTGGAGTTACAGGCATTTCATAGACTTGCGTAAGGTAAGTCAAAAGACCGGCTGTGATATTTACTTCCGTCCCCGCTGCGTCGCGCCAGAGAGGGATAACGTGTTTTCCACCAAACGAACCGCGGAAACTGTGCAGGTCGGGTATAAGCGAAGTTGCTACCACCGCGGGTCCATTGCCTAAAACACCAGTTAGCAAACTGGTCAAGTATATTTGTCGATCGGAATGGATGGCCCACAATGATTGACTAGGGGTGCGGAAAAGCCTTCCATCGGCAAGAATCCACTTGCGGTCCAACGACCGATGCCCAAAGCGGACCAGTGTAGGCATTAGACTACTAGACGTAATGTCTTGAATGGTTTGAATCGAAGCAGGAGGCGGCCACATGTCTGTCATTGGCTGCGTCGCCGTACTGCGCCCAAAGTTTCTATTGGCAAACAGCTCTCCCCTCTCTGTTGCCGGGCTGGATGCTAACCGTTGCCAGCGTTCAATAGCGACTTCTCTCGTGACTGCAATCGGCCACGTCCGCCCGACTTTGACACCTGGTTGCTGCCAGGGGAAGAGGTCGACCAGCAGTGGCCATGTAGAAAATACACCCTGTCCTAGCGGTATGAATGGGGCCGCCCATTCCGTGGAACACTCCTGCCATTCCAGGCCACTAAAACTCTCAATTGAATCAAGTGTAGCCAGTTTTTCCTCCCGGCTTCCAAGGATTTTCACGTATTGTACCAGAGCGGGAGTATCTGGCCTTGGGTTATCATGACGAATCCCTATGGCAATGGCCACCGGAGTTTGGATAGCGAAGACGTTCTCTGTTCTCCGCGCTCCCAGGCTGCCACCCTCCAAGTCGATGATCCACAGTTCATCAAAAATACGGCGCATTACTTCGCGCATTCCTATAAAGCCGGGACCATTCAGGTAACTTGACGCGGTAATAAACGAGACGATACCTGGGCCATCAGTGTTCTCAAATACCTTCCATAGTGCCCATCGCCAGAAATAAACATATGTGTTATAAAGGCTGGCGATATGGCTGAACATAGTCCGTCCACGGGCCAAGCGAATGAAATCGCCCAATAGTCGGTCAAGTCTTGCATCTCGGTCATCCGTACCCTCGCTTGCATCGAAAGACTGACGACTATATGGTGGATTCCCCATACATACCAACACACTTGTCTCTCGCTTCACTTTTGCGGCTCGACGATGTTCATCTGCTAAAGGGCGAAGCGACAACGGGAGACGGCCAGAAGGCGCCACATCGGGCGATTCCAGCGTGTCTGTCAGATATACATGAACACCGTCATCCGGCAGTGTCCCCCCGGCTTCTTGGAGCTTCTGTGTCACGCGCATATGGGCAACAGAATACGGCCCGACAAGTAGCTCGAACGCGTGCACATTTCTCGCTAACATAGTAGCTCGCTGGGGCACTGCTCCCGCGCCGTATCGGTTGCGTACTCGGTCCACAGCCTCTGTGATAGCCGCCAAAGGATACGTGCCGGTGCCCGCGGCAGGGTCAAGGAATACGACATCATCATCGGCATAGGTCATCGGTTTACTGAAGTGCCGCTCTAGTAATTCGGCAACTAGATATATTTGGCAACGAACCACTTGGACAGGTGTGTAGTATACGCCACGCTCCTCGCGCATTTTGGGGTCGTATGCTGCAAGGAAGTCCTCATAAAAATAGAGCCAGGGGTCAGAGTCGCGCTGTGTCAGCGCTGCTGGATCCACAGCACCTATAATTCGTCTCATTATATCCACACCGGTGCCAATGTCACGTTGCGTCTGTGGGTCGGTCAATAGCATGAGGACATGACCAAGAAGCTTATGGTTAGTGCTCAGCATTTCTGCAGCCCGATTCGGACGTAGATCGGTCGCACCGTCCAATTGGGCAAGCAGCAGTGCATATGTAAGAGTCTGAGCATAGGCATCAGCGAACTCTTTATCTGTGGCGTCAGGGAAAAGTGTAGCACGCCAGTCATGTGCGAGTTGGGCTAGCGCTGATTCACTGTTACTTACAGCTTGGAGCACATCGTCGCGTAGAAAACGGCAAAGTGGTGCTAATAATTCAGCCAATGCCCGGGGTGAAGTTGGTGTAATAGGCTCCCACGTGAAGAACTGGCGTATAAGAGATAGAAACACATTAACCATATCAGCTTTAAGGGCCGTGGAACCCTTTTGGTCCACATCACCGATATGGACCAGGTCTCCGATACGCTGACCGCTCCGATAAAGTGACCACTCGTTACCGTCAGTATAGATCAGGTTGGGCAGCTCCTTAAATTTATACCACTGCTGGGCATTATGTCCCGTGAAACGTGATGGGTCGGCGCCTGTCCCCGGCTTCTTCAGCTCTATGTGGCCTACAAGCGCACCATCCACGCCTACAGCCATATCCGGTCGCCCGGTTTCCACTACTATCGCTTCCGTAGCCACTTGTACGTGGCGACCAAACTGCCTACCAAACCCGGTGAGAAGATTTTCTACAGGGCCTTTTAGCTGGTCTTCTGGCTGTCCGGCTAGCGCTGAAGCGAATTTTTCTCGGACGGAATTAGCGAAGGTTCTTAAGTGTTGATTTGCTTCATTATTCATAGTCGTAGCACTATTTACAAGAGGTCTGCGACCGCTTCAGCCATACCCAATCCCGAGCGTCCTTTAACAGCATTATACTATAAGATCAGCTCGCACGAAATAGCTATTCATATAAGTATTAATGATTTGCAGGTGTTGAATCAAAACATCGATATTTGCGCCGATTTGGGTGGATAAAAAACACCTATTATTATAAATGGATTCCGTGATCTGCTGTGATGTTCCAAAGTAGTTCCAAGAAACAAGTGTAAGTCTTTCTTTTCTCTGAAGGTCTTAAAGTATTTATCACGAACAAGAATGTTAGCCGCTGTCTCGTCCCAATTTGTTCTCTTGAGGCAATTCCAAAATAAAGCGCCAATTTCCCAATCTTCTATGCTTAATTTTCGCGGCTTTGTATCCCCTTGACCAATAAACTTATATGAGTATTTATATGGCAACTTTTGGATCAAAGGACGCTCTTCCCCCGGGTTACTAGGATTTGCTTCAAAGAAATTACCTTGTTTTGCTTGAGCAAGCCACTTATCTTTCCACTCTCTGTCATCTTCTTCAATTACAAAGTCGATTATTTCCTCAGGCTTATAAACGGCCAACGATTTATTTTGATGGCTTTTAGCTAATTTAATCAACTCGTTCATAGAAGTGAATACTTCTTTCAGGATATAGTTTTTTCGTGCTGCCCATTGGGACTCTGTTCCTAACTTGCCAATTACCTTGATGTCTTCATCAATGCCATGTCCAGGTCGATAGCTTTCAGGGCGAAAATCTTTAAGATTCCTCATTAAATCAAGTTCAATCCAGCTATATTTACCGTACTTCCTATCATCACTAAGAAATTTGTAACTTACAGGATAAATGCGTATCCACTGCTCTCCCTCTAACAGCCCGGCAGTGCAAACGAGCTCCACATATTTTCCTGATGGTTTTGGGTATGTTTTGACCGTGATTAATACGCGTGCTTTGGGGATCGTTTGCGGAAGGTAAGTAAATGCCTTGTGGTTTTGATTCACAGGTGCTTGGTATCCACCGAAAATTCCCGATTTTTCGTAAGGTATTCAACAATTATATGGCGATGGCACATGCGATAATTAGCTTCAAGGCAGGTTAGTGCAACTCTTTTGCGCTTTTCTAATTCAGTAATAATAATTTCAAGTGCGATTGTCTGTTTCGGCAATATTTCATTTTCATAATGGCGAAACAGTGCGTCGTATGCATCTGCGCTATCTAAATTCCGTCGCATATTTGTAGGGATACCGAGTTCCGGTATATGTATGTAATCCATTCCAGCTTTGCTTACATAACTCTGCAAATTTGATTTTGAGAACCCATATTTCATTGAGTTTGGAATTCGACGAACATCGACCACTACTTTAACGTTGTTTACGATCAATTTATTCAAATATGCGTCGATGGTCAATCCCTCATAACCGATCGTAAATAGGCATGGCGCTATTTCCTTATTCCACGCACGCTGTGTATTTTCTACCTCACTATGGCTTAGTACTTGGGTTATTATCTCGCTGTTGCATGTGTATTGCGGAAATTCCATATACGTCTGGCGAATTAAAGGGTTTCCTCGCAGGTTCCCATATTTGGTGGCTAGAAGCCTCATCGCTAATTTGTCTTCCGGATTTATTTCATTGATGAACGACGAGCCGTCCTTAATATGGAAATTCTCACTACCAGTCAAGAATCCCATTTGTTCAAGGCGTTCTTTGTCCCGATAAACCAAAAAGCTAAACCCACCGTATTTATATGGAAAGAAGTCATAGTAGTTTTGTCCTGTATGATGGCAAAATAAGAGTAATAGTTTCTGGCAATCTGTGCGCTGTAGCTTGCCGCCAAAAGTTTCCACAAGTGCCATTAATATCTTTCTACGGTAATACATTGTTATGGCGATGATACTACTATTATGTATATTTTTCTACTGGGACGTAATTTATTGTAATATTTAGCTATCGAATAAGTTTACGGTAAGAGCAAGGCGATGACAGACTGTAGAAGCATCGGTGGACTGGACAGGTTTAACAGGACCGTCGCCCTGAAAGACGGCGCGGCATTACATCTCAGGCCGATTATGCCCGATGATGAAGACCGTCTGATGTCCTTCTTCCTGCGGATGCCAGGATATCCATCTCCCCGGTTTCTGTATAATATGAGGTGAACGGCCCATTATGGCCACTGCGTAAAGGAGTGCAATGATGATGGCGGGTCTGGACAGTAAAAGCTTCGAGAAGTACTCGATCAGCGTGGCCCTCAAGGACGGCTCAAGCCTGCATCTTCGCCCCATCCTCATGTCGGACGAGGAAAGGCTGCTGGCTCTTTTCAGCCGCATGAGCAAGCAGACCATTTACCTGCGTTTCCATCACGTCCTGACCCATATGTCGAAGGAAGAGGCGCGCCGCTTCTGCACCGTGGACTATGTCGATACCTTTGCACTGGTGGGCACTCTGGGCGAGGGTACTGAAGAACGCATCATCGCGGTTGGGCGCTACGCCAGGCAGCCCAGGGCCAACCGGGCGCAGATCGCCTTCGAAGTGGAGGACAAGTACCAGGGGTTGGGCATCGGCACCCACCTGTTGGACCAGCTTGCCTACATTGCCCGCGACAAGGGCACAACCACTTTCGAAGCCGAAGTGCTGGCTGAGAACAAGGACATGATGAACGTGCTCATCAACAGCGGCTTCAACATGCAGAGGCAATACCAGGGCACGACTTATGTGGGCTTACTCGACCTGGCCCCCACCGAGGTTGTCGAGCAAAAGTCATTCGAGCGCGAGAAATTCAGCTCCATCGCCTCCCTGCGCGCCTTCCTCAACCCCAGGTCGGTGGCCGTCATCGGGGCCTCCAGGAGGCCTAATACCATCGGCAACTTCGTCTTCCGCAATCTCATCCAGCAGGATTTCAAGGGCGTAGTCTACCCTGTTAACCCTAACGCTGAAGTGGTAGCAGCCATCAAAGCCTACCCCTCCATCCTGGATATACCGGGAGACATCGACCTGGCCATAATCGCCATACCGGCTGATAAAGTCCAGCAGGTGGTGGAGGAGAGCGCGCACAAGGGCGCCAGAGGCGTTGTGATACTGTCATCCGGCTTCGCCGATATAGGGGGAGACGGGGTTGAACGGCAAAACAAGCTTCTCACCACTATCCGCAGCTACGGTATGCGTATGCTGGGGCCCAACTGCATGGGTATGATAAATACCAACCCTGAAATTAATTTAAATGCCACCTTTTCCAATGTAGTACCGCCCTACGGTAATATCGCCTTCGCCACCCAGAGCGGGGTGCTGGGTTCGGCCATCCTGATGTACGCCACCAGCCTGAACATCGGCCTCTCCACCTTTGTAAGCATAGGCAACCGCGCCGACATATCCAGCAACGAGCTGCTGCAGTACTGGGAGGACGACCCTGATACCGACGTCGTGCTGCTCTACCTGGAGTCATTCGGCAACCCCAGGAAGTTCACACGCATAGCGCGAAGCATCACGGCCAAGAAACCGGTCATCTCCCTGACCGGCAACCGCGGCGCCGTTCAAACGAGAAAGGTCACCTCGCATACCGGCGCCATGGCCACCGACCAGGCAGCTACCGAAGCGCTTTACAAACAGGCTGGCATATTGCGGTCAGACACGCTGGAGGACCTCTTCGACACCGGCAGCCTGCTGGCCAACCAGCCGCTGCCGCAGGGCAACAGGGTGGCTATCATATCCAATGCAGGAGGTCCGGCGCTGCTGACCGCTGAGGCCTGCAGGGGGAGGGGTCTCGAGGTAGCCCCGCTGTCTGATGAGACTACATCACAGCTTAAAACTTTGTTGCCGTCCCGGGCTAATGTGTCGAATCCCATCGATATGTCGCCGGAGGTCTCCATCGGTCAGTACGGGGACGCCCTCAAGGTACTGCTCAAGGACGCCGATGTGGACATGGTAGTAGTCATATACATAGCGCCCGTAACAAGGCCGTCAGAGGAATTCTCTACCGTTATCCGAGAGCTAGCCCCGCTGTACCGCGAACACGGCAAACCGCTTGTCACCTCCTTCCTGGGACGAAGGGGCGCCGGGATCGAGCTCGGCCCGCATGAGAAGAGGGTTGTCCCTTCGTTCGCTTTCCCCGAATCAACAGCGGGCGCCCTGTCACGCGCCGTGGAGTTCAGCCAGCGACTGAAGAGGCCGTCCGGCAAGATACCCGAGTTCCCTGATATCGATAAGGAGAGGGCGGACCGTATCATCAGCGTTGCCATCGAAAAATCCGGCAGGAGCCAGGTATGGCTGGACGCCGAATCCATCCTGGGGCTGTTCGAGTGCTACGGTATAAAATTCGTCACCCTGAAGATGGCAAAAACACCTTCGGAGGCCGTGGCTGCGGCGGAGGAGATCGGGTGCCCGGTGGCGGTCAAGATACTCTCCACCTCCATCTCACACAAGACCGATGTTGAGGGTGTGGTCCTCGATTGCCGCGCAGGGGACGAAGTAGAAGAAGCATTTATCCGGATCAGGGAGAACCTGGAACGTGTCGGCAAGAGCACCGATATGGAAGGGGTGATCGTACAGAAGATGGTACAGGGCGGAGTCGAAGTAATCGTGGGCGTTACACAGCACCCCGCCTTCGGCCCTCTTATGATGTTCGGCCTGGGCGGGATTTATGTGGAGCTTTTCCAGGATGTCACCTTCAACATCCACCCTTTGACCGACATCGATGCGCACGAGATGATCAAGGCAGTCAAGGCCTACCAGATGCTCGACGGTTGGAGAGGCTCGAAGCGGGCTGACATCCCTGCCATTGAGGAACTGTTGCTCCGCATCTCTGCCATGGCCGAGAACCACCCTCAGATACTGGAGATGGACTTAAACCCGGTCAAGGTATTGCCGGAAGGCCAGTTCTACCTGGTGGTGGACGGCCGTATCCTGGTCAGCAAAGAGGAAGAATGACATCCAGCTATTTCACAGTCTCCAATAGACCTGCCTTGCTCAGGTTATCCGCGAACCTCGCACCCGCCTCCGACCCCGAGCGATAGAAAACACAGGGCTTACCTATGGGCGCATCCACCGTCACGTAAATACCCTTCGCGAGGTCACCGTACTTTTTACCCGACCAAAGGTGTACCCATTCTCCGGCGGGCAGGTAGGCGCGCACCTGAGTTTGCCCTTCATCCAAGACAGGCACAACCATAAATTCTCTTCCTACCATAAATTGCTGGTAGGATATCTTGTATACTTCCGGGTCATCCTGGTAATTTATAAAGGGGTGCCGCACAACCGGAAGTCCCGTCTGCGCCGCCTCTTGTACAAGCTGTATCCGGTAGGGTGCCCAGGCAGCGTAAACCTTGGCGAAGCGGCTGAATTGAGCAAGAGTCTCGTTGTCGGTGTAGAACTGCACGTTGGCATCAGGCAGGTTGCCTTCATGTGTGCGGTAGATGGTAGTAAAAGCATTCAACTCCATCCAGCGCATCAGGAGTTCCTTGCTGCGATGGTAATTCATTATCGGGTTGGTGATGGTAGTGTAACCCCCGATATCGCTGTGATTGAAGCTGAAACCGGACATGCCTGAGCTGAGCAGGCCGGTCACCGCTGTCTTAATACCGTCGAAATTGTCCCAACTTACCAACTGGTCGCCTTCCCAAAAAAGCGTGGAATAGCCGGGGCTGCGCGTGTAAGCCGAGCGCGTGAAAAAAACGGCCTCGTCCGCTAACCCCGCTTCCTGAATGACCTCCCTATTAAGCCTGGCCCAAACCTCGGGGTACTGGTTGTGGTAACTTGATGCAGCTACCCCGGAATTCAGCACTGCGTCATAAGGCAGTTCCTCTCCGAAATCGGCCATCCACCCTTTAGCTCCCGCGCCGATAACCTGCTCTTTGATAACGCCCTTCATCCAGTTATACGCCTCGGGGTTGCTCAGGTCCAGCAGGCCCGCATAAAAAGCGGCGGTCTTTATCATATAGGTGCCGCCTGCCTTATTTTTCACCAGGTAGCCCTGGCCTTCAGCTTCTTTGAAAAGGTTTCGCCTGCTGCCGGGTTTTTCCGAGACGTCCACCAGGAAGGGACTGACGTATGTAAGCATCCTCACGCCCCTGTTTTCGAGGGAGGAGACCAGTCCTTCCCAGCCCGGATACCGGTTATTATCGACCTCCCAGTTCCACCAGAGCTGTTTGCCGAAACTGGTAACGCGCTGTCCAACCCAGTCTTGCAACCAGAGGGCGGAGACCGGCGTGCCCAGGTCCACCAACTGCTGGTAAACTTTGCTTACTTTTTCGGTGCCGCCCTGCATGCCTGCGATGGCGCCGGAGAGGATCCAGTCGGGCAACGCTCGCATGCGGCCGGCAAAATCGGTGTAAGTCTTTATTAGCATGGCCGGTGAGTCCCCGGCGAGTACATGCCCGGTCATGACAGGCGCCCAGACCTGTACCTGCACGCGATCATCCTTGCGCAGGTCGAAGACCGAGTATTCATGGTTCTCCAGGAAGAGGGACCGAAGCTGGCTGGTGATGTACTGAGGTACTCCTGCGTAAGTTGTATACCAGCTTCCTCCGGATCCGGCCGTGAGGTCCGCTCCAAAAGTGACAGGCTGTGCACCGCGCCCGACCCCCTGCTCCGTGCAGAAAATGGGCAGTCGCCTGCCTTTCATGTCAAAATAGGAGAACTGTTCCCCAAATCCGAAAAAGTGCTCATCCTTGTTCGAAGAATAGGTAAGGAAGGTCCGGTTATAACCCTTGTCAGGCAATTCAACTGAGAAGCAGAGATCTGCGGGACCGGTTTCATGCATTGAGATTACATATGGTGTTTTATCTGCACCCCCGGCAAGACCACCGCTGATTTTAAGTGTGCCGGGCGCACTCTCAATAGTGTCGATCGTTTGATCGCTGCAAACAGCCGCCAGGCTGTCTTTGATATCGTATGAGCCGCGGCTCTCCGTAACCGTTTCCTTTCCCCTGGCCGCCGATATAAAGCTTTCTCCCGGAATCGATTGCCACAGGATTTTATCCGGATATGATTTACTGTAAATCGAGAGGTTGCCTCCATGATCCGCGTCCCACCTTGCAATGAAATTGCCGACGATATAGTCCTGCGAGGGCAGAGACCCGGCATCGAAGGATAAACGTCCGCTGATCTGGCGTGCGGCATATTCATCCATACCCCAGCGGGCTGACAGAACAATGATGGCAACCAGGATAATCCCAAGTATTATGCCAAGGACAATTTTACGTTTCATCGTCTACCTCCCTTAATACGTCGATACGTTCAGTTCCTCCATCTTGCCGGTGACCATAAAGACCACCCGCTCGCAGATATTGGTGACCCTGTCGCCCGTCCTTTCCAGGTTATGTCCTACCCACATCAGCCTGGTGGCCCTGGTAATGGTGCGGGGGTCCTCCATCATAAATGTCAGTAGCTCCCTGAAGACCTGGTCATACAGGTTGTCGATCTCGTCATCCTCCGGCACAATTTTGCGGGCAGCTTCTGCATCGTGAATGATAAATGCATTCAGGCTGCGGTGAAGCATGTCAATAGTCTTTTCATTCATCCTGGGCAGGTCTATCAGCGGTTTGAGGGGCGGTTCATCGCCTATCATCAGCGCAATTTTTGCATTGCCGGCAGCGTGGTCGCCCATCCTCTCAAGGTCTGTAACAATGAACAAAATGGCAAGCAGGATCCTGAGATCACTGGCCATGGGCGCCTGGCAGGTTATGATATCCAGGGCTTTCTCCTCTATCTCGAAACGCTTTCTATTTACGTTCTTATCTTCCGCCAGGACCATTTTGGCCAGGTCGAGATCACGCCCTTTTAGCGCCTGCATGGACCTTTCGAGCGCTTTTTCGATCATGCTCCCCATGACCAGCACCTCGTCCTGCAACTCGCGAAGATTCCTCTGATAAGATTCTCTCGGCATATTCAACCTCCTTTAACCGAAGCGCCCTGTAATGTAATCCTCCGTCCGCTTATCTTTGGGCACGGTGAAGACTTCCCTGGTCGGGGAGTACTCTATCAGCTGGCCCAACAGTAGAAAACCCGTCCAGTCAGATACGCGGGCGGCCTGCTGCATATTATGGGTAACGATGACGACAGTGTAGTCTTTTTTTAACTGCAGCATTAACTCCTCTATCCTGAGTGTCGAGATAGGATCAAGCGCCGAACAAGGCTCATCCATCAGTATAATTTCAGGCTCGATGGCGATGGCGCGCGCGATGCAAAGGCGCTGTTGCTGGCCGCCTGACAGCGATGCACCCGGCTGGTCCAGCTTGTCTTTTACCTCCTCCCAGAGAGCCGCCTTCCGCAGGCTACGCTCGACAACGTCCTGTAACTCCCTGCGCCGGCTCCAGAAACGCGTCAGGCTTATCCCGGATGCCACATTGCCGAAGATAGACATGGTCGGAAACACGCTGGCCCTTTGAAACACCATGCCTACACGGCGGCGGACGGTCACCGGGTCGACCTGCGCAGCATATATATCCTGGCCGTCCATCAATACCCTTCCCGTCACCCTTCCCCCTTCCGATACCTCGTGCATGCGGTTCAGACAACGTATAAAAGTCGACTTACCGCAGCCGGAGGGACCGATAAGGGCTGTGATGCACTGAGCGCCGATGTCCATGCTTATGTTCTGGATCACCATGTTGTTGCCATACCAGGCGTTCAGTTTTTCCACCGTCAATACACATTTCGGTGGGTGCAGCGGACTACTGCTTTTCTTATCGACGGCTTCTGTGCCGATATCTTGCCCCATTAGATTATTTATCATAGTAATATGTCCTTTAGCTTACTTTCACACGTACCTAAGCTTTTTTCCTGCTGCTGACCAGTCGCACAATAATGTTTATACCGAGAACGAGTACGACCAGCAGGAAAGCAGCGGCCCAGGCCTGCTTCTGCCAGTCGCTGTATGGAGACAGGGCGTAACGGTATATCTGTAAAGGCAGGGCCCCGATCGGCTCGGCCAGGCCCTGAACACCGAAGGCGCTTCCCAGGGCGGTAAATATAAGCGGCGCCGTCTCCCCGGCGATGCGTGCGACGGCAAGCATTATTCCCGTAACTATGCCGGTGACAGCACCCGGCATTATCACGCCCAGGGTAATTCTCCAGCGGCTTATGCCAAGGGCCAGCGCCGCTTCGCGCTGCGAATTCGGTACCAGGCGCAATGACTCCTCAGCCGTGCGCGCCACTACCGGTATCATGATTATGGCCAGGGCAACGCCGGCGGAGATGGCCGAGTAAGTATGCATGGGACGAACAAGTATGGCATAGGCAAAAACACCTATGATGATCGAGGGCACCCCGGCCAGTATGTCCGCTGCAAAGCGTATGGCCCCGGCCGCTTTGGGCCCGGCGAACTCAGCAAGAAATATGCCCGCCATCAGCCCGACCGGCAGGGCGATGACTGAAGCGAGCCCCACCAGGATAAAGGTGCCGTAAATATCGTCCCGCATCCCGCCCCCGACCTCGCCCACCGGTTTGGCCGGCTGTGTTATGAAATCCAGGCTCAGGTATGATATGCCGTTGATAAGCGTATAACCGAGTATCAGGACAAGAGTTATTATGACTATGCCGGCGGCGCATCCGCACAGGATGAGCATCAACCGGCTGAACTGCTTGCGCCTCATATAACCGCCGCCTATATTCATTCGCCGGTCCCCCTTGTGGAGACAGTGCGCCATACCAGCAAACGGGCAATGATGTTGACCAGCAGCGTGATGGCGAAAAGCACCAGGGCCAGCTCTATCAAGCTGCCGATATACAGGTCGCCGGAAGCCTCATTAAATTCACTTGCCACTTTACTGGCAATCGTCGACCCGGGGGAAAAAAGAGATAGCGACAGGGCGTAGGCATTACCTATGACCATTGTTACAGCCATAGTCTCACCGAGGGCTCGGCCCAATCCAAGTATTACCGCGCCCACCAGTCCTGAGCGGCAATAGGGCAGTACCGACCGGGTAATCACCTCCCAGCGGGTTGCTCCCAGAGCCAGCATAGCCTCGCGCTGGGTCACAGGAACAGCACGTACAGCTTCACGGCTGACCGCCGTGATAATGGGAATAACCATGATGGCCAGGATAATCCCGGCGGAGAGAAAACCGACCCCGAAAGGAGGCCCCTGGAAGAGGGGCAGGAAGCCCAGGTTGCTTCCCAGCCATATCTCGATGGGGTTCCTGATAAAAGGTACCATGACGTATAACCCCCACAGACCGATGATCACGCTCGGTATGGCGGCCAGCATCTCGATAAGGAAAGAACATGGCTTTCGCATCCATTCCGGGGCGAGTTCACTCAGGAATATGGCTGAGCCCAGGCTTATAGGCACAGCGATGACAAGGCCGATCAGCGAGCTCAGCAGGGTGCCATAGATGGCAGGCAACGCTCCGAACTCCTCTTTCACCGGGTCCCACTCGGTGGATGTGAGGAAGGAGAGCCCGAACTTCTGGATAGCCGGCCAGGCATCGATATTCAGGGCGATCAGCAGCCCAATAAGGATCGCGACAATCAGAAGGCCGAAGAAAAGCGTCAGCCTGGAAAAGATCTTATCGCCGATGCGCGCCTTGCTGGCGGCTTTATTGTCGCTCATTCCAGGGGTAAATGATGTAGCAGCTCTGCTTTTATCCTTCATTTATTAACCGCTTATTATAAACTGCATGCGCCGGAAATGCAGGAAAGGTTTACCCTTCCCACATTTCCGGAACTGATTATTCAACTCCTGCCGGTCAGCGCGTGATCAAAGGTTGTCCCTGGTACTTTATCGACAGAATGGCATTTTCGGCCTTTAACACCGCCGGGGCCGCCAGGCTGGCATATGTAAGAGGTCCGGTATACAGTTGACCCTCATGGATTGCCCACCAGAGCATTTTAGCCAGGGCCTCGCCCTTGTCCTTGTCTTTCTGGTTGACATATACCAGCATCCAGGTGAAACCGACGATAGGGTAGGCGTCCGGGTTGGCTGAATTGGTCAGCATCACCTTCATATCGTCCGGAAGCGTCACGCCCTCGGCTGCCCTGGTGGTGGCCTCAGGGGAAGGTTCGATAAAGTTGCCCGCGGCGTTCTTGAGTTTGGCCCAGGCCAGTTTGTTCTGCTTTGCATAAGCCAGTTCCACGTATCCTATGGAGTTGGGTATCTGTTGCACCTGTCCGGCTACTCCGGCATTGCCCTGTCCCCCGATGTCGCCCGGCCATTTCACCGATGTGGCGTTGCCAACCTGTGAACTCCAGTCCGGGCTGACCTTGGAAAGGTAATTGGTGAAGATATAAGTTGTGCCGGAGCCGTCCGAGCGGAAGACAACTGCTATGGAAGCATCGGGCAATTTCAGGTCCGGGTTAAGCGATGCTATTGCCGGATCGTTCCATTTAGTGATCTTTTTCAGGTATATAGCGGCCAGCTCATTACCAGAGAGTCTAAGCTGGCCCGTGCCGATTCCGGCCAGGTTATATATCACGGCGACCGCCCCGCTGGTCATCGGTATATGAAGTATGGGCCCGCTTTTTTGTTCAGCCTTGGTTAGCTGCGCCTCAGTCATAATGCCGTCGCTGGCGCCGAAATCAACCGTTCCCTCTGTGATCTGGCTGATACCTCCGCCGGACCCGATAGGCTGGTAATTGACCTTTACCCCGGTAAGCTTGTTATATTCGTCAAACCATTTCGTGTAGAGCGGCGCGGGAAAGGTGGCCCCTGCACCGGTCAGATTAACAGCTTTGGCAGGTGGCGTTGTCGGGGTCGCTGGCGCGCCACAACCTGCAAGCGCAATCGCCGCAACCAGGATAGCGGCTACGGGTATAAACCAATTATTATCCCATTTGTTCAAGATGTTTTCTCCTTACTTATATATTTTCCGTGGCATGCACCTACTACTAAGTAAAGTCTATAGCTGCCGTATAAAAGGAGCATTAATCAGATGTTAAATTTAGGTTAAAACTTGAACTATAAAGCTCAGGGACCGATGGGCAACGTGAAAAAGAAGGTAGAACCTTTGCCCTCGACACTCTCCACCCAGATTCTGCCGCCGTGAGCGGTGATAATATGACGGGATATGGCCAACCCCAGTCCTACTCCTTCATCATCCCTGGCCTTGTTGACTTTATAGAACCTCTCGAAAATGCGGGGTAGCTCGTTAGCGGGTATGCCGATGCCAGTGTCTTTGACGGAGAACAGGATGTCATTATCATGCTTTTTAACGGAGACCGTTATAGAACCCCCGGCATGGGTGAATTTTATGGCATTGTGTATTATATTCAGTAATACCTGCTCAATCCTGTATTGATCTATGACGAGGTCGGGCAGCGCCGTCTCGACACCCATGCTCAACGTCAGTCCTTTCTTGTTGGACTGTGCCTGTAGACGCTGAACAACCTGCCTGACCAGTTCATCGATCTTCAAAGGATTTTTATTAAGTGCAGTTTCTTTATTCTCCATCTTAGACAGTTCGGTCAGCTCATTCGTCATATGTGTCAACTTGTCGGCCTCCACATTTATCTTGTGCAGGAAATCTTTGTAGACCCCGGTATCCGCAGAATCTCCATCAATAAGTGTTTCGGCTATCAGTTTGATAGAGGAGATGGGAGTACGGAACTCATGAGAAACATTCGATATGAAGTCCCGGCGTATCTCCTCCAGGTGACGCTTCTCGGTGAGGTCTTTGACAATTACAACATAGTTCCGATTTTCTGCATCAGGGCTGACTTTAATATCCAGGTACTGCTTTTTCCCGCGAATCTTGATAGAGGCGGTCTGAACATCGCCTGTACTTATGCACTTCTTTACAAGCGCATCACATTCATAGTCTCTAACGACCTCGATAAACGTCAGACTCCTGTCTTTAACAACGCTGAAGTCGAAGATACGGGCGGCGGCATGGTTCATATATTGAATCTCACAGCGTTCGCCGAGCACAAATACGCCCTCTTCAATCAACGATAATGCGTATAAATAGTCTGTGTCAGACATTTTTAATATGCCTCTGCCTGCGGGGTGAAATCAGCCGGCAAATTTGTAGCCATAGCCACGGACCGTAACCAGGTAACGCGGATTATCGGGATCAGTCTCAAGTTTGCGGCGCATCCACCGTATATGCACGTCAACCGTCCTATCATTGCCGATATAGTCATAACCCCACACCTTTCTCAATATCTGTTCCCTGCTGAAAACCTGCCCCCTGTTGCTCAACAGTAGAACCAGTAACTCAAATTCCTTGGGATTCAATTCCACCCTGTTTCCACCTTTGCGGACCTCATGCTTATTAAGATCGACAGCGATGTCTGCGGCTTCAAGAAATTTATTTTTCCCCGCGGGAGGTACTCCCGCACCCTTCGCACCTTCTGAGCGCCTCAGCACTGCTTTGATCCGGGCCAGCAATTCGCGCATGCTGAACGGTTTGGTGACGTAATCGTCCGCCCCGAGCTCAAGTCCCACAACCCTGTCGACTTCTTCCGACTTTGCCGTGAGCATGATTATAGGAGTTTGAGATTCAGCCCTGATTATCCTGCATATCTCCGTCCCGCTCATAACCGGCAGCATAATATCTAATATGACAAGCTGGGGCTTTTTACTGCGATATACTTCCAGCGCTTCACCGCCATCCCCTGCAGTCAGTACGGCGTAACCTTCTTTCTTCAGGTTATACTTCAGCAGCTCTCTCAGCGTATCGTCATCTTCAACTACCAGAACATGAGTATCCATATATCTTTCAATATAAAAACGGGCTTTTTTGTCTTCACCTAAGCATAAAACAAACACTCGCAGCATTACAAACGCTGCGAGTGTGTGAAGTTCTTTATAACCGGACGCTCAGGCTAAATAGTCTATCAATTTGCGGCTCCGGCTGGGGTGTCTGAGCTTGGCCAGCGCCTCTTTCTCTATCTGCCGGATCCTTTCACGTGTCAGGCCGAACTCGTGTCCGACCTCTTTCAGGGTCAGGCCCTGCTCGTTATCCAGGCCATAGCGCATTTCGATGATCTTGCGCTCGCGGTCGGTCAGTGATGACAGGACATCCCTGAACTGTTGCCTCAGCATGCTGTTGGCCGCCTCGTCCTCCGGCGCCGGATTGACCTCATCCTGGATAAAGTCGCTCAACTGGCTTTCATCGTCACCGATGGGGATATCCAGCGATACCGGCTCAGCGTAGAGTATACCCACCAGCCAGTCAATCTTGTCAGTTTCGACTCCCATCTCGGTGGCGATCTCGTCGCTGGTTGGTTTACGGCCCAGCTTCTGTAACAGCTTCTGCCGCGCATTGTTCATCTTGGTAATGGTCTCAACCGTGTGAACGGGCAGTCGGATGGTTCTTGACTGGTCCGATATGACCCTGTTTATGGCCTGCCTGATCCACCAGGTGGCATAGGTGCTGAATTTAAACCCTCGCCTGTAGTCAAACTTCTCCACTGCGCGCATCAAGCCTATATTCCCTTCCTGGATCAGGTCGGAAAGCGGCATGCCGCGCGCCCTGTATTTCTTTGCCATGCTCAGAACAAGTCTCAGATTGGCCTTTATCATATGCTCGGCAGCCTCACGGCCCGATTTCTTAAAGGCCGTAAAATGCTCGCTCAGCTTTATGTTCACAGTCTCCAGGTATCTGGCAAACTCCGGCCTGGCCACCACATCTTTCAACTCAGTAACCGTCTTGACCTCGTCATATCCATCTATTATCTGCCAGGGAATCAGGCGAGTAACTATTGAAAGCTCCGTGATGTCCTGGAGAGCCTCTTCTGTTTCGACATGTGCCGATTTTGCCGCGAACTGCACTGTTTCCTCACTGATCACATCATCGATATGGGCCCTCAGCACGCTATCGGTAACCTTCATCGACAGGGTGGTTACGCCGTTCGTCCGGTAATGCTTCCGTAACCTGTCCATCAGGCTCCCGTGGGCCGCCAGGCGCGACACCAGGGACCGGACTATTTCGACCTCCGGAGATTTCCTGCCTGCCCTGACAGGCAGCTGCTTCTCCACATGTGAAAAGTAATTCGCGAGCTCCATACGGCTGCTGAGGACTTTCTCATCCCTGGAGGTGAGCAATTGTGTTTTGCTGCATTCGGCGATATACAGGCTGACAGAATCCTCGGCATAATCGCCGCTCCGCCTGTCGTCGGGATAAACTACATCCTCTACTTCAGTCTTAACCAAGGCTTTGTCACCGAGTTTCAAGCTGCCCTGCAGGCCCGAGAACCCGTAGTCAACAACTGTTTTTTCCAGAGTCTTTACATTTTGTTTTGTCTTAGCCATATCATTAAACTCCTTCCGCAGTCACCGCCATCGCGGAGTATAATCATTCAACACTAAAATTGTGAATTCTTTATGAATTTTTAGCATAAATATGTTAGCCCATGCCGGCTAGCCGGTAAGCGACTAAGGTCGCAAATAGTAAAACGTCCCTGCTGGCAAAAAGGTTGCGCGGCGGCAAATATGAAGATTGTTTGATCAGATAAGCGGGAAGGAGAGGTGGGGGCCGCTGTCAGCTTTCCAGAACAACAATTTCAAACGGGCACTGCACTGCACCGGTGGCGCAGACAAGTTCGCAGTCGGTGCACCAGCCGCAGTTATCAACCTCGAGTACGGCAACAACATTATCACTGAGCACGAGGGCCCCGCATTTGCATACCGTAACGCAAAGGCCGCACCCGTCGCACCTGGTCTGGTCAATTATGGGCATTATGGACAAACGATTTTATTCCTCCGATAAAAATCCTGATTTACAATAGTAGTCTAGGTTATCCGCCATGCCTTTGATGTAACCTTAATCACTTCAGTTCAACCCGGCCAGCCTGTCCAGGTAGCTCCTGTCCCTGATCACGATACGGTGCCTTTCAAGGCTGATGGCGCCGCTGTCCTCCAGGCTCTTGAGCGACCGGCCGACTACTTCCCTGGCAGTTCCTGCCATGGCCGCCATTTCGTATTGAGTCAGTTTTTGATAACCTTCGGGCCCCGGTACAGCATTCTCAAGCAATATCTTGGCTACCCGCCCGGTGACGTTTTTAAAAGACAGGTCTTCCACCAGTGTCAGCAGCAAGCGGGCCTGCTCTGAAATAATTTCAAGTGCGTTGCGTACGATCCTCCAGTTTTTCTCCATAACGGGCAGAAGATCGTTCCTGTGGATCCAGTATATGACGGTATTGCCCAGAGCCTGCGCGCTGTAAGGGCAGTAGCTGTCACCAAAAACCGTCACGTCATTGAAAGATTCACCCGGCCTGATAATTTTAATGATCTGTTCTTTGCCCTCGGAGGAAGTCTTATATATTTTTACTACGCCCGTGCTGACAAAATGCAGGCTCTCCTGTTTGTCACCCTCGGACACGATGGTCTGCCCCTTGATGAAAGATTTCTGGCTAAACAGGGACGGCAGGCCTGCCAGCCTATCGTTTTCGACGCCGGCGAAATAGCGCAGCCGGCCGATATTTTCAATCGTTATATTCATCCCGTTAACCGCAATGGCCGAAATTGACCAAATTATACCACCCAGCATCATTGTTAAACAGCCTGCGCACTTGCGCATGCGGTGATAATCATCTGCCCGCATTTGTATAGTTTGACTGTAAAATACAAAAATCCTTATAATGTTTTAACCTGCAACAGACGCAGCCGGGCAATAATGGCGCGGTCGGGCCTAAAGCAACGGACTATGACTCCGTGGGAACACAGGTTCCACGGAGTCATATTAATTTAAAAATGGACATTCAGAGACAAAAAACTTCGGTAGCGCTGCTGTCAGTGGCGTCTAACAGCATACTTGTTACCCTCAAATTGATAACCGGCTTGCTCACAGGTTCCATCTCGGTGCTATCCGAGGCGGCGCATTCCTCAATGGACTTAATAGCATCCATCATCGCCTTTTTTGCCGTGCGAATCTCTGCCAGGCGCCCGGATGCGGAACATCCCTTCGGGCACGGCAAGGTCGAGGACATATCCGCCCTGGCCGAGGCGCTGCTGATCGTTGTAGCCGCCGTCTGGATCATAGTGGAGGCAATCCACAAGATCATCGCCCCCCAGCCGCTTGCAACCATCGACTGGGGCATCGCCGTGATGCTTCTATCAGTAGTAGCTAATATAATAGTGTCGCAGCTCCTCTTCATAGTGGGAAAAAGGGCGGACTCTCCCGCACTGATAGCAGATGCCTGGCACCTGCGCACCGATGTTTGGACTTCGGCCGGCGTGCTGGCAGGCCTGGCGATTATCTGGGTAGGCGCCAGGCTTTGGCCGGAGGTAAACCTGAGCTGGATTGATCCTACGGCAGCCATATTGGTGGCAATACTAATTTTCCGGGCAGCCCTCGATCTAACTATAACTGCGATCAAGGACCTCATCGACACCAGCCCACCGGCTCACGAGCTATACTGGCTTTCAGGTTACCTGGAGAGCTGGTATCCCACGGTGCGGTCCATCCACCGTATCAGGACCCGTAAATCCGGCGCTGCACGTTTTATAGACCTGCACATAGTGGTCGACCCGGCCATGACGGTCAGCGATTCTCACGCAATAACCGAGAAGATGACCGCAGCAGTCAGGGAAAAATTAAGCGGCGCTGACCTGACGGTACATATCGAACCCTGCGACGGCCTTTGTAAAAAATCCTGCGTCAGCGGCTGTATGCTGCCCACGGATGAGCGAATGGATATCCAGCAGGCGGCAGCGGCCGCGGTAAAGAAGGCCAGACGGACGGTTTGACCTAACCTGTCCGGCCGTCAAATGATAAGAATAGTGAGGTAGCTAAAATGGCGATCAGCAGGTTTCATATACCCACCAGGTTCGTTATCGGCCAGGGAAGCTTTTCGCAGCTGGGTAAGGAGACATCCCGCCTGGGTAAGGTCGCGCTGCTGGTCACGGGATCCAGCAGCATGCGCTCCATGGGCGTGCTCGAGAAGGCAGCAGGGGACCTCGCGGCAAACGGTGTCACTGCCCTTATTTTCGACAAAGTCGAGCCCAACCCCCGCACATCCACGATCGACAGCGCGGCAAAGATGGCACGGGAAAATAAAGCCGATGTGATCATTGGACTGGGCGGCGGAAGCGTGATGGACGCGTCCAAGTGCATCGCCCTGGCTGCTGCCGGAGGCGAGCCCATCTTCGCATATTATGAGGGCAAGGCCAACAGCAAGATCAAGGCCCTTCCCATCGTGATCGTGCCCACACTGGCCGCCAGCGGATCCGAGGCCAATAATGGGGCAGTTATAACGAACTGGGAAACACACGAAAAAGTGGTCTTAATGCACTCCTCCACCTATCCCGCCGTGTCCATTATCGATCCCGCCCTGACCGCAACCGTTTCGGCTAAAACGACGGCCCAGGGCGGGGTGGATATCTTCTGCCACCTGGTCGAAGCCTACATCACGGCACATGAATCCACACTTATCAATGACGGCCTGCGCGAATCATGCATGCGTACGGTGGTCGAATCGCTGCCAAATGTCCTGGCCAGGCTCGACGATATGGAGGGACGTGCCAACCTCACCTGGGCCAGCACCATAGCCTGTTCGCAGTTCGCCAACTTGGGTGGCGGCACAGGAATCATGACCCTGCATGGACTGGAGCACCCGCTGAGCGCATTGTATGATATGGCCCATGGTGATGGCCTGGCCGCGCTTCTGATCGAATGGATCAGGTACACCCTGCCAGCCCGCCGGGAACGCGTGAAAAAGCTCGGGCAGAACGTATTCGGAGACGTCGACGGCATAGCCGCCACGCAGAGATGGCTGGGCAAAATCGGTATGGATGGCAAGCTGAGCAGCCTGGGAGTGAAGGAAGCGGACTTCGAGCTGCTGGCCGATAATGCACTCAGGACGGCACCGTGGGTGAAGTTCCACCCTGTCACGCTGGATAAAGAGGCCATCGCAGCTATATACAGGAAATCCTTTTAAGACTTCTACATGTAGGGACAGGCCTTCAGGCCTGTCCGGCGAGTCGGGAGCAGCTAAAGCAACTCCCGCCTTTTACAATAAATACATCTTGCTCAAATAATCACTTGCCATAAATGTTGATTAGTTGCCTTTAAAGTCACTCTCTTTTGAGGACAGTATCAATAAGAGTAGTTATACCGCTCAGGGCAGTGAGTTCATTGTTTCGGGAGCTATTAGCGTCGACCAAGAATTGCTTGACAGACTTAATTACAGCTACGCGATTCTTAACAGGTATTGGAAAATAAAGTTCATTTAAGTGCTCTTTACTTATACCTCTTTGTGTATATCCACTAGCAAGGTGGTGAAATTGTTTTTGCAACACTTTTGACCGTATGATAGCCCATAACAGCACAGCATCATCGTAGTTCTTATTCCGAATAGCCACGAATCCCGTTGATGCTAATCCCCCATCTAATTCCTTCGGAATAATGGCGACTTTGCCAAGAGAATCATAAGATAATGGAAGGATTACATCATTCTCACTTAACAATATCCTCGCGCGGTCACTAAGTTCAGCTAATGAACCCTCTTGTATCTCACTATGCATGATTTGGCATCTTTCAGCGTCCACAGCACCGATGTCTACGTAACGATATACTTCATCCCCAGACTCTTCGACGTTGACTTTTGTAGCTAGGTCCAGATCAGATATTAGCTTTACCTCGTGAGATCCAGCTTCGGCCATAGCATTGACCTGTTTCAATAGATACAAGTACGAGGGGCTATGGTAGGATACATCTATTCTGTCCTTTACTTCATCGGGGAAAATAAGGAATAATTCATCCTTATCTTTATTGCCTATAGCATCTATACCCCTGAAATAAAGATTGCCTGTTTTTTCAAATGCTTGCCACTCTTTTAGAACATCGGGTAAGTCGTTTTCCTTTATAACTTTCCCAGACTTGCTTATCCCTGTAAAATTAACAGTTCGGGCAAATATTGGTGGTTGTTTCTGTTTATCGCTAGTCCTTTTCTCTAGATATAGAATGGATGTCACACCCCCTGCCCCAGCTTGAATGAATGAATATTTTGGTAATGATATGACTGCTCGGATGATAAACTTCTTCCTTAGCCAAGCACGGTATTCAGCAAAATTGTAACTATTAAGCATTGAATTATCTAAGACTATGACCATGCGCCCACCAGGTCGCAAAAGTTCGTAGTAGCGAGCCAAGAACAATACGTTGGACTTTGCGGACAATCTCGGTTTGGATGTGCCCTCAAATGAATGCAGGTCAGCGTACTGGGAAAGAATCCTTTTTTCATGTTCATCTTTTGATGTGTATGCACTAGCAAAAGGAGGATTAGTTAACACTATGTCAAACTGTTTCCCCTGGGTGAGAAGTAAATCTTTCAGCTCATTAATTTCATCCTGAGAGACACGCGCCTCCCCCTCTTCTACGATAAATTCCTTGTCAAGCGTGTCGGCACGGTAGATACGGCTTCCTCCATCACCATGAAGAAACATGTTGATTCTTGCAATTCGGGCGATATCAGGATTGCTTTCAATACCATAGAGACTCTGAGCCAGTAATGATTCCTGCAAATCCTTGGAATAGGCGGAAAGGGATGGATTGCTACGTATTTGGTTGAGCATAGTTGCCATAGCGTCAATTAAAAAACCACCGCTGCCACAACAGCCATCTAGGATTGTGTCAATGTGAGATATGCCACCTATTCGACTTACTGATGGGCTACTCATATTGACCATAAGTTCCACTATATTTCTTGGAGTAAAAAATGCGCCTAAGTTTTTGCCTCGGACTGCCGCAGACAGGAATACTTCAAACATTCTGCCATTCAAGTCTTCATCAATGCCTGACAGATCGTAGTCTTGTAACAGTTCAACGACAGCACGTATGGTAGACGGTTTGAGATTGATTTGCTCATTAGCCTCAAAGATAAGCTTTTTCTTATTCTTTCTAACTTGTTCCCCAAGGTCATCAATAAGTTGGCGAAACAAGATGGAGTTGACAGGATTGGGAGACACTTCAGAGTTAGTGTCAATCCAATTTGTATGGAAGTGAAGGTCTTTTAACTTTAATTCTCCTCCTTCCTCAAGCAAACTGTGCAGGCGCTCATCCTCCCTTAATTTGAGAAAAATCAACTTCGTGAATTCATAGAAAGCCGCGGTTGGCAATAATGATTCCCGTTTCCAAATGCGGTTATGGCACTTCTGAAAAACGGCCTTGATTTCCTCTACTGAAGCTTTTGCAGGAATCCAAGGTTCACCTTTCGGCTGTTGTTTTTTGTTGGCTCTTTGTAGAGCTTCTCGCCCTAGTATGGATTTCAATTTGGTAAAGTTGTCGTTGTTATCTCGAAATTCCTCAAAAGTTAATTGAAGAAACACTTTATTGCTATCGTAATTCTTGATAATACTGATATTTCCGTTGCTTCCCATACAGAATTGATCAGGTTTTGGCTCGGCAAGTGTGCGTCGCATGACAGAAGCATAAAGTTGAGCGTCTTCCACCCCATCCTCGGCATTGACATTTGGAGATTTGGCATCAATAATCAATACAGGTTTGATATGGATTTTATCGAGATAGCACACATAGTCTGGCGCATATTCTCGCCTCTTTTTGCCCTTACCAATCTTTATTGCATGGATTGAGACTTTTGTTTTCCTGTAATCTTCTGTAAACCCTAAGTCATCCAAAAGATGCACAAGAAAATTTTGTTCCACATCGCTTTCATTGTGTAAATTAGATAATTTACAGTATTTATTATGAGCTTTAACCATCATCGACTTTTCTCTCTACGGAATTGGTAATGCTTATCCAAATTAAAGCTTTTGCACCTGGGGCAGACTCTAGATCGCTCATTCTGATACCGAGGATACCACTGATGCTCACACCGACGCCTATATGCCGTACCAGGAATTTTGCCAATTTTCTTTTTGTTAGCGCCAAATGGTAACTCCTGAATATATTTACTGTATGTATATACCAAAGGTATTGACAAGTCAACCCCTGACAGTATATAGGTTTAGCAAAATATAGTAAGGAATATTGAAATGGATGCGAGACAAGAAAGGGGATTTTAAATAGTAGTAAGCTCGAGGACTGAGAAGAATAAAGTTTGATGAAAAATACCTTCTCTGTCGGAAAATAGAACTAGCGTCGTGAATATCTGTCACAGTGAGCCATTTTGCTCCTGCTCTGACTTTGCAATTCTCCAACAACCCTGTAAACATATCCGCTCAGTTGAATAAGTCATTCAAAGGTGAACCAAGCTACATCCCCAAGCTCCGGTAATTTCGAATCATTTCAGGCGGCTACCAGTTCCCTGGCCCCGCTCTTCCATTTCTCGGCATTTCGTATCAGGGCCTCGGCGCCTTTCATCATGACCCCGCCGTTCCTCTCGGACCCCAGCATGACCGCCAGCTCCCTGACGCGGTCCTGTCCCTCGACTGTCTCGACGGTGCTGGATGCCCTCCCCCCCTCGATGACCTTATTCAGTTTGAAATGCGTGTCCCCGAAACAGGCGATCTGGGGCAGGTGGGTTATGCACAGCGCCTGGTGGAAGCAGGCGAGGCTGGCCAGCTTGCGGCCTACGGAGTCGGCGCTCCTGCCGCCGACGCCCATGTCTATCTCGTCGAAAACAAGCGTCGGGATGGGGTCTGCCAGCTTAAGCGCGCTCTTGACAGCCAGAACAATGCGGCTGGTCTCACCGCCGGATGCGATGGCGGACATGGGCCTGACGGGTTCACCGGGATTGGTAGCCACCTGGAATTCCAGCCGGTCTATGCCGTCCCCGGTATAGGCATACGCTTTGCCTCCGGCCACCGGGAGTCCTTCCCCATCCTCCCTGCGTGAAAGCATGATATCGAACCTGGCCCATTCCAGGCCGAGGTCGGCGAGCTCGCTGTTGACCAGCCTTACCAGCTTCTCCGCAGCACCGCGCCTGGCAAGTGACAGCTCCTCGGCCTTCCTGCCCGCTTCAACCTTCAACTCCAGCCTCTCAGCCTCCAGCCTGGCCCTGGTTTCCTTGCCGCTGCGCAGTTCCGTCATCTCAGCCGCTGCCCTGTCCCTGAATGCCCTCACGGCATCCATGCTGTTGCCATATTTACGTTTCAAAACCGCAAGCGCCTCGATGGTGTTCTCGATCTCCTCCAGCTTCTCCTGGCAGTTCTCCACATTTTCGGCGTAAGACCTGAGCTCCCTCGCCGTGTCCTCCACGACGGCCAACCCACCCTCCAGGCCCTCAGCGTATTCGGCCAGGCAGGCATCAGCTGAACAGATACCCCTCAAGCATGTCAATACCCTGTGCATGAGTACGGAGACTGACCGGTCGTCGCCGTAGAGTGCCGCGTAAGCATCCATGCAACCCCCGCTGATGGCCCCGGCCCTGCGGTAGATATCCCTATCGTGGAGCAACTGCTCCTCATCCACCTCATCCAGCCGGGCGCCGTCTATCTCATCTACCTGGTACTGGAGCAGGTCGATATAGCCATCTCGTTCCCTGTGCTCCATGGACGCAATGGCCTTCTCCCTGGCCCGCAATTCCTCGATAATCCGCCTGACCTCCCTGCGCCTGTCCGTCAGCTCGCCGTATTTGTCGACCAGCGCCATCTGGTTGGCAGTATCAAGAAGCGACAGGTATTCCATCTGGCCGTGTATGTCCACCAGGTGCCGGCCTATTTGCCTGAGCAACGAAAGCGGCACCGCCCGGTTATTGACCCTGGCGATGCTCCTGCCACCCTCCTGGAAGTCTCGTGATATGAGCATCATCCCGTTGGCCTCGGGCTCGATGCCGTTCTCCTCCAGTATCCCCCGTATCAGGCCGACCGTGACCTCGGACGGCCAGAAAATGGTCTCGACATGCGCCGACCTGCTGCCGCTGCGTATCAAACCGGATGGCGCACGGGCGCCCATCAGCAGGCTCAGTGCGTCCACCAGCAGCGACTTGCCCGTGCCCTCATCCCCGCTGATTACATTCAATCCGGGCACGAAATGCATGGAAATATCGCGGATGACAGCGAAATTCTTGATATGCAGTTCTGCTAACATCGTGCGCCTCCTGTTTTCGCGGGCTTAATACATTTGTTCTACTATCATAAAGAACATTTGTTCTATTTGTCAAATTGACACGGTTTACACCCGCCTTTGGACATAGCGTTTGTCCGTTATATACTTATATCCTGGCATGCCAAATAAAAATGAAAGTCGGACCATATAATTGAGCGAGCATCATCACGGCGCACCTGAGACTATCACCAAATTAAAGTACGGGATCATCATCACCGTAGTAATACTTGTGCTGGAGATCACCGGCGGTATTTTATCCAACAGTCTGGCGCTGCTAAGCGATGCCGGGCATGTCTTTGCCGACGCTATAGCGCTAACCCTTAGCTGGTACGGTGTCAGACAGGCTGCGCGTCCCTCCAGCGGCCGCATGACCTTCGGTTATCACAGGGTAGGGGTCATCATAGCCATCGTCAATGCTGTAAGCATTCTTGCTATAGCAGCTATCATTCTTTACGAAGCCTACCAGCGCTTCTACCAGCAACCCGAGATCAACAGCGTCATGATGCTGGTAATAGCCGTGATCGGCCTGGGCGCCAACATCTTCGTAGCCAGCTGGCTGCGCAAAGACCAGGCTGAGAGCCTGAACGTAAAGAGCGCTTTCTGGCATGCTGTGGGCGATGCCCTGGCCTCAGTCGGCGTGATCGCAGGCGCCATCATCATAATGTTTACCAAACTATACTGGGTTGATGCGGCTGTAAGCGTACTTATCAGCGTGATCATAATCTTCGCCGCCTGGTGTATTTTCAAAGAGGGCATGCGGATATTACTGGAGGCAGTGCCCGGCGATATCAGTATTAAAGAAGTGCAAAAGGCCATGGAAAGCATCCCGGCAGTCAAAGGTGTACATGACCTGCACGTCTGGAGTATCTCATCCAATTTACACTCTCTAAGCTGCCACGTGCTGGTGGACGATTGTTCGATCAGCCAGGCGGAAAGCGTGCGCCAGCAGATCGAGGATATGCTGCGCGAGAAATTCGGCATAGGCCACACTACGGTGCAGACCGAATGTACAGCGTGCAACAATGGTGACCTGCTCTGCAAGATGACTGTGGCCGACAATAATCACGACCACGCGTAACGCCGGATAAAAACAGGAAAGCAGCAATCGGACCCGGCCAGATTATCTAAACAGCGTATAAAGCCGTCAGCCCGTTTCTGCACCCGGCCCAACGAAGACTGTTACTGCAGGATACTAACCAGCCTCATGCCCACCTTCAGCGCCTTTATATTGGACGCCACAGCTTTAGGGAACATATCCCTGATTGTTTTTTCGATGGCCTCCTGGCTGATGGTCACCAGGCCGGTCTGGATGAGCGAACCGATCAGGATCATGTTGGCCAGCATGGGGTTGCCCAACTTCTGCGCCTCCTCGGTTGCCGCCACCACGTAGGTTTTGGCCGACATGCCTTTTACCTGCTCTAAAAGTTCCTCCATATTGGGATAGCCACTTCCCGAGCCGGTAAAATCCACGGGGTGGATGGGCCTTGGGTTGAGCACAGTGACCACGTTTTGATTGCCGAAGGATTTAAGCACCCTCAGCGTCTCCACCGGCTCCATGCCCAGCACTATGTCAGCCTGGCCCTCGGGGATAAGCGGGCTGAACTGCTTCTCGGCGGAGATTTTAAGATGGCTCATGACCGAACCGCCGCGCTGCGACGCGCCATACGTTTCGCCGATAGTGACGAAGTATCCATCATGCACCAGGGTGTTGCCGAGTACGAGCGTGACCATCACGTTGCCCTGGCCGCCGACTCCGGCCACAACCACATTTACGGGGTCTTTAGCAAGCTTGTTCATGCTACTGCCTCCCTGGTGATAGCGCCTTCGGGGCAGATATCGGCACAGACGCCACACTCGTTACAAATAACCTCGTCGATCCTGGTTTTGCCCAGCACCGGGTCCCAGATCAATCCCGGGCAGCGGAAGACCCGGGTACACAGCCGGTTGCACCCGCAATCCTCACCCAGGCACTTATCCGGATCGATTTTCATCTTGTAAGGCTTCTCTTCCTTCTTCTGCCTGACCAGCTCGCAGGTGCGGCGCATGATGGCTACTTTCGCACCTTCTTTCTGCTCGATAAGGTCGAGCATGGTCCGGGTGGTATTTTTCAGATCGAACGGATCGCATATCTCCACCCGCGCGCCGATGGCCCGGCAGATATTCTCCATACTGATCTGAGCCGCCGGTTCACCCATGGCGGTCAGCTCGGTACCCGGGTGCGGCTGAAAACCGGTCATGGCCGTCGCGCCGTTATCCAGTATGACCAGCGTGAAATCGGAGTGGTTATGCACTCCGTTGACAAGAGCGGGGATGATGGAATGGTAAAAGGTAGAATCACCCACCACTGAAACCACCGGCTGGTCGAAGCCGAAGCGGTGCAGCTGTCCAAAGCCGTTGGCCAGCCCTGCGCCGGCGCCCATGCACTGGTGAGTCCGCGTCTGAAAGAAGCCCGCCGGTCCCAGCGCCATTGAATAGCAGCCGATATCTCCCGTGACAAAGCCGTGGCGCCCGTCCATGGCCAGCGCATCCTTGATGGCCCAGAAAGAAGCGCGGTGCGGGCAGCCCGGACAAAAGGTCAGCAGCCGGTCCATGATATATTGCTGCGGCACGGCTTCAACCTTTTTCATGTACTCCGCGTCGCGGGGGGCGTACTTGATATCCAGCACGCCGGTTATAGCTTTGATCACCGCGTCGGGCGTCAGCTCCCCGAAGGAACTGAGGTGCCGCGTGTGATTGCCGTAGAACAGGTTACGCTTGCTCTCGGGCGAGAAACCGGCGGCGTATTCCATGATAACGCCCTCGAGGAAAGGGTCGGTCTCTTCGATGAAAAGGACCTTGTCCGATTTGGACAAACAGCTTTTTACCAGTTTCTCCGGCAGCGGCCATAACGTGCCCAGCTTCAATATGCCTATCCTGTTTTCGGCCTTAAGCGCATTCACAGCGTCCTGCGAATACAGCCAGCCCGAACCGGATGTAATGATCAGCAGGTCGGGTTTTTCCGGGCCGACATATTTGTTGTACGTGGAGGACTCGAATTTCTCCCTTATTTTGTCCAAACGCATATGCTGGAACATATGCCGGAATGAACTGGGTACGCACATGATGGAAGTAGGCATCGGCGCGGCCGGGTCAAAGTAATTCTCAAAGCGTGCCTTATGCTCGACCTTTGGTATCTCGCCCAGCCTGATGTTGCCCCTGGCGTGCGCAACCCTGGTTACGCTGCGAAGTATGCAAATCGTGCCGAATTCCTCACTTATGCCGTACAGGAACGGGATCATGTCTTTCGCTTCCTGGAAATCGCCGGGCTCAACCAGCGGAATGTCCAGCCACTTGGAGACAGGTCGCGAATCGGTCTCATTTGAGCTGGAATGAGCAGCAGGATCATCGCCCACCATCAGCACCAGGCCCTTCTTGCCGATGCCGCTCAGGACTATTGTTGAAAGGAAGTCGATAACCACGTTGAGGCCGTTCATCTTCATGGCAACCAGCGAGCGTATGCCGGCGAAGGACGCGGCGGCCCCGGCTTCGATGGCCACCTTCTCATTGACCGACCATTCCACGTAAATATCACGTTTTTTGGCTACCTCGGCCAGGCTGCCCAGTATCTCCGACGAGGGAGTTCCCGGATAGGCTGAAGCAAAGCCGATTCCCGCTTCCAGCGCTCCGCGCGCCATGGCTTCGTTGCCTATAAATAGCTGGTTGCTGCCCGGGGCATCCATATCAATATTTGGCATATCAATGTCCTCCCTGTGCGGTTACCCGGTGACCGAGCAGCCTTTCCTTCAGGTTATTAGCAATGTCGAGGTAGATCAGGTCATTTTTATCGCCGGTTTTCTTGACTATCTCCTGCAAAGCCCGCGCCTTTTTATTCAAGGCAGCTTCTTTGAGGTGGGCCAGGTTTTGCGCGGGCAGGTCCTTTATTTCAAGCTTGCCCTTCTTTTTAGCGTCTTCGATTATATCCATGCCGCGCTGTGTGCGGACGATGACGGTATTCCATCCCTCAACACCCTCGGCCGAGCCGACCGATATGTCGGTAAATTCGGCAGTCATATCCAGGCAGTACGCGCAGGTGGACATCCTGTAGCCCCTGATGTCGTCCAGCGGATAGGATTTGACCTCCTTGCCGATGTACAGATCAAACCTGTTGGCAGGAGGCGGCGGGATATCGAACTTCTTGATTTTAACGGGTGAGGCATTATTCTTGAGAAACTCATAGAACCTGTCGTAGGCCAGCGCCCAGGTGCAGAAGAGGCCTATGGTCAGCCTGACGTTGCCCATGCTGACGCGTTGCGAGGGCGGACTGGCGACCATCTTGGCCAGGGCGATGGCCTGGCAGGGTGTGACCACGATGCCAAGCCTGTCCTTGCTGTCCCCGGGCAACCTGTTCAGCGCCTCCAGGGCAGGATAGGCCATGTAGTTGGACCCTGCACCTTCCAGCACCTGCGCGGCCGAGCGCGCGACGAACCCGGTGGGCAATTTCTCGTCGCTGTTTTTGGAAAGGATGGCAGCGTCGATCAGACTGCTGTCCAATGCCATGGCCAGCAGCGCGCTGACGGTGCCGCCGTACTGTCCTTTTGTCCTGGTCTTGGCATCGCCGGCCCTGGCCATGACGACCTGCCTGACGGTGCCTATCTCATCGCCCGTGTAAGATGTGCCATGGATTTTGTTGCTGATGGCGTCCAGGTCGGTAAACGTGCGGGGACAATACTCGTAGCAATGGCCTTCCGTCCTGTTGCAGAAGTCCAGCATACGTATTTTCCCCCTATAAAAAACCACGTAAGGGCAGTCCCCCACACAGGCGCCGCACACGGTGCACAGCCCTTTATCGATGACATCTTTGAAAAGATCCCCGATTCCCTTCGTTTTAGTGACCATGGGTGCCTCCTTATTGTCAGCCGGGACTTACGGCAGCGCTGTGCAAAACCAAAGCTAATTTTAAATCCACGGGGGGCAATAATCAATTCAGACGTGATTTTGAACAGACTCTTAGTAGGCAGGGAATTGTAGATTAGTCCGGTCGGCCGGTTGGAATTAGCTGTATTCGCAGCCCTTGAGCAGGGCGGCCTTATTAAGTTCGCGCTGCCGTTTGTCCTTGGAGAGGATCTGGTTCAGCACCTTGATAATGCTCGACGTGGTGGTGACCCCTGAGTTGGCGATTACGGCGCCCAGCGCGATCAGGTTGCCCACCGTCTCGTCGCCGAGCTCCTTGGATGCCTCGACGGTCGGCACATAGACAACCTTGATGTCAGTCCTCTTGGACCTGGTTTTTATCAGCGATGTGTTGACCACCAGCAGCCCGCCGGTCTTGACCGTGTGTTCCAGCATCTTCATGGCAGCCGGGTTCATGGCCACGCCCACATCGGGGTGCGTGATAAAGATGGAGCCGATCCTCTCGTCCGAGATATTTACAAAGCAGGAGCACATCCCGCCCCTCTTTTCACCGCTGTAATAAGGCAGCCAGGTTGTTTCCAGGCCGGCGTTGAAGCTGGATTCCAGGAGCAACCTCCCTATGAAGAGAACGCCCTGTCCGCCGAACCCGGATATGGTTATCTCCCAGTTCAACTCTTGTCCCCCTTCTTCAATGCGGCGACCCCGGGTAAGCACTTGAATTCGCCCAGGGGAAATTGCGGGATCATATTGGCTATCATCCAGTCGGACGCCTGCACCGGCTCAACCTTCCAGTTGATCGGGCACATGGAAAGTATCTCAACCATGGCAAACCCGAGACCGGCAAGCTGTGTGCGGAAAGCCAGCTCAACTGCTTTCTTGGCCTTGCGCACATTGGCGGGGTTGTTCACAGCGACCCTGGCGATGTAGGCGGGGCCGTCCAGCGTAGCCAGCATCTCACTCATTCTGATGGGGAAGCCCGACTGCTCGGCAGTGCGGCCGCCGGGCGTGGACGCCGTGTACATGCCCATGAGAGTGGTGGGCGCGAGCTGCCCGCCGGTCATGCCGTAGGTGGCGTTGTTGGCGAAGATAATGGTGATCTTCTCTCCCCTGGCGGCGGCATGCACTATCTCGGCGGTCCCGATGGAGGCCAGGTCGCCGTCGCCCTGAATGGCAAAGGGTACAAGGTCCGGCCTGCAGCGTTTTATGGCCGTAGCCACGGCCGGCGCACGTCCGTGGGGGGCCTCCATGCCATCAACCTTGAAGTATTCGTAGGAAGTCACGGTGCACCCGATGGACCCGATGCATATGGCCCGCTCCTGGAGGTCCAGCTCCTGCAGGGCCTCGCCCACCAGGCGCTGAATGATGCCGTGGCCGCAGCCCGGGCAGAAGTGGGTAGCGCGGTCAACCATGATATCGGGGCGGGCAAAGATCACATTATCGTAATCGCTCATCTCAAATTTGCTCATACCTTTCACATCAATAAATCGATTGTCTCAAATATGGGGTCGGCTTCCAGCGGCACGCCACCGTAGGTGTTTACAAGTTTTATCTCATTCTGGTTTCCCACCGCTATCCTGACATCCTCTACCATCTGCCCGCCGCTCATCTCGGCCACCACGAACTTGCATCCCCGTTCTGCCAGGTCGGCCAGCGGCTGGTAGGGGAAGGGGAAGAGCGTGATGGGCCGGATAAGGCCCACACGGAGCTTCTTGCTGCGGGCCAGTTTCATGGCGCTGATGGCGGACCTGGCTGCGCTCCCGTAGGCCACCAGCACGATATCGGCGTCCTCCGTATTGAGAGCCTCGTAACGCACCTCATTCAGGCGCATTCTTTCAAATTTATCCAGAAGCAGCTTGATCCTCCTCGGGTGATCGATGGGATTCATCTCAAAGGAGTTGATGAGGTTCTTGGGCCTGCCTTTGGCGCCGGTTATGGCCCACTTCTTTTCGGGAAACTTCTTTACACGGTCACGGATGACGACCGTCTCCATAACCTGTCCCAGGAAGCCGTCAGCTATGACCAGCACAGGGTTGCGGTATTTGTCTGCCAGTTCGAAGGCCAGCATAGTCAGGTCCATCATCTCCTGAACGGTGGAAGGAGCCAGGTTGATCAGGTAGTAGTCGCCGTGTCCACCGCCCCGCGTACACTGCATGTAGTCGCCCTGTGCGCCTCCGATATTGCCCAACCCGGGCCCGGCCCGCATGATATTAACGATAACTGCGGGCATCTCGGCCCCGGACATGTAGGATATGCCCTCCTGCTGGAGGCTGAAACCGGGGCTTGAGGTGGAGGTCATAGTGCGGAATCCGACTGCGGCGGCGCCGTAAACCATGTTGATGGCAGCGAGCTCGCTCTCGGTCTGAAGGAATACCCTGCCCTCTTCCGGCATGCGGCGCGCCATATTTTCGAGCAGGTCATTTTGCGGTGTTATGGGGTAACCGAAATAAGCCTGGCACCCGGCGAGTATGGCGCCTTCTGATATGGCAATATTACCCCCCATGAGGGTCCTTTCGGGCATAGGTCGGCTCCTCGGATTATTAGTTGTCAGGAAATAGTGCCGGCTTCCAGGACACGGCTGCGGAAAACCGATATAGCAATGTCAGGGCACATCATTGCGCATGATTTGCAGCCGGTGCATTCGTGAGCTTTATCAGGAATCACCTCGGCATAATTCACGCCGAGCCTGTTAATCTCTTTGGATGTTCCGATAATTTCTCTGGCACAAACTGCGATACAGTAATGGCAGGCCTTGCATTTATCCTTGTCTATTACTATGTAGTTGGTCTTCCTGCTTTCAGAGACTATCAATGCACTATACCTTCAAATTATTCTACGGCCTGAAAAAAGCGCAATCAGAATATAGTTTACATACACACGAATTACATGTCAAGAAGCGCCTGCGCTAAATAGCCGGCCGCTCTCAGACGCTACTCCTGTTTATCCTTGTAGCGCCCAACGCAGACCACGTATTGCTTGCCGTCGCTGCCCGTGACCAGCTTGTAATACACGGACTTATAAAACAGGCCGATTTTTCCCGGCATGGTAAAGACGTAGTCCTCCCAGCCCGTGCCGTTCTTAAGCGCCCCATCCACGATATTGTCCCTGAAAAGTCTCCCGGCCATGTCCGGTACGCCCTTGAGATTACGTCCGACAACCGCCGGGTTATTGGCATTGGCCGCCTCGGTCACATACTTGTCAAAAACATAAACGTAGAGGTCCGGCCTGTCCTTATCAAGATAGGGGCTTTGGCCCGAATTTATTCTCCCGAAGGTCCCAGCGGCATCGGCTGCGATATCGCCCGCTGTCTTTTCCACAAGCTGGATCACCGCTTCTCTGGCAACGCTGTCCGTTGCATATCGCGGCAGGGCATAGCTGGTGATAATGTCTTCATAGACGCTGACGACACCGGGCTTGTCTGATATCTTCATGCCGTCCAGTGCCTTTTGCCAGGCTTCGATGGTTGTATCGGGGGTCAGGCGGTTAAAGGCCAGGTACCAGTCAGTACGCCGCACGTATGACAGCGGCTCAATCTCGGCAGGATTTATGCCGGCCTGGTAGGCCAGGAAGGGGAAGCCTTCGGACGGGCCCAGCCAGAGGTCGACCTTGCCATCCATCAGCTTCTTGATGCACTGAACATCATTTTCGCTGACGTCCAGGTTGGTGAAACCTTTCTCAATCAAGTACAGCTGGTTGGAATCATCCCTGTAAACGGCGATGGATTTTACTTTCCTGGCGTCGTCCAGGGAGTTGATCTTGATGTTCGATCCCCGTTTGGCATAAAACCATTCGTCGACAAAGCCGATGGGTCCTACCCACTTGAACATCTGCTCTCTGATAGGCATCCTGCTCGTAGAGTAGAGCATGGTATTGGGCTGGTTCTGCACTATGTCATATCCACTTGACCACGGCATCAACTCAACGGTCGCATCGCTGCCAGTCTTGCTGATAAGCGAACGCACCAACTCGGTTGCCTGTCCGCTGATATTGCCCCTTTCATCAGTAAAGTTATAGGGTGGATTATCTTCCGTGATAATGCGCATTTTGCCGTCGGGAACAGCACAGCTATACCCGGAAAACAGGATCAACGCAGCCAGCAATAGTCCTGCGAATATTCTCATCACACGCCTCCTTTATATTTATGCTTCAACTCCCCCGCCATATGCTGCATATTTTTACACACGTCCGATATAAATGTCCAGAGCTTAGCAGGGACGGAGTGGTCCGCGATATAACATTGCACTTTTGCACGGTTTAGAACGCCTGCATATTTCCCATAGCATTAACACATTTTCATTGATTGATTGCACAATTAACTGAAATTCTATATTATTATGCAGAGCAGGCCGGGTAAGGAAGCGCGGGCATGATCCGTATTGAGAGGTATTATCGATGCCGCAGAAAAAAAGCAGGGTAATTCAGACGGGAATGGTCAGCAAGCGGGGCATTAAGCTTAACCGCGCGCAGCGCGGAAAACAGATAGCCAGCTTCAGGAAAAGACAGATCACCCGTGCAGCATATGAAATCATAGCAGAGAAAGGCTATTATAATTTCACCATGATGGATATTGCCAAGCGGGCGGGCGTATCCTCGGGCCTGATCCACCACTATTTCAAAGACAAGGAGAATATGCTGGTCACGCTGCTCAGGGAGATGCAGCAAAACGTGCGCGCGTCACTGGAGAGGGCCCTGGAGAAAGAGTCCGATCCCAAAGAGAAACTGGGCATCTTCATCGACCAGGGCTTTAACCTGGTGGAGAACGAGAAGGAATATATCTATGTCACCTTTGATTTCCTGACGCAGATCAAGTTCAACGAGCGCATGCAGCGTATCCTCAGCAAACTGTACAGGGGTTACAGGGAGACCCTCTCAATGATATTGCGGGAGGGCAAGGAACAAGGTATCTTCAAAGACGTCGACGAGCATTATATTGCCACGATTTTTGCATCGATCCTGCTGGGATTGGAACAGCAATATATAGTGGATAACACTGCGTTCTTCTACCGCGAATACGCCGCCAGGGTGAAGAACTTTATCTTCGACATGGTCCTGATCCGGAAATAGCATTTCAGGATGGGATTACCGCATCGTCCCTGCACAATTGCCTGAGCCTTTTAAAGGCCAACTCCTGGCCCAGCTTACCCTGTTCAAAGTCCCCAATGATTTGTTGCACTTCTTCCTTGATACCCAGAGCCGACAGCCCTTTCTCATCCAGCGGGAACTCGGGGAAGAGGAAGAACAGGCGGGCTATCTCGCCTTTGCTGCCGCAGATGAGCTCTTCCACAGGTTGCTGCATCAGGTCCTTCTCATCCCTGGTCAACGGGGCCGCCATAAACACCTCGTTGCAAAAGTGATAACGGCACTCGCGCGGCCTCCTTTCGAAGATGGGACATGCTTTGAAATACTGGGAGTAAAACATGCAGCGGATATTCTTGCAGCAGTAGCCGTTGCAGCCCGGGCAGATGCCTGCCGCGGCCCCATTCATGATGCCGACCAGCCGGGCTATACGCGGTCCGAACAGCGACTCGAATTCGCTGTCGGTTAAAAATATCTTGGTATTAAGCCTATCGTCGACCATGTGAAATTACCTGTCAAATCATTATTCGTCAGCTTTGACATAAACGTCTTTAAAGCTTATATCTTAGAACATGCCCCAATATTATCAATTATCCACCAACAAGCTGAAAACCTGGTGGGATTCCTCACGCTGGGTAGCGCTTCCCGACTCGGCCACGGCCTGCCTTCTGGGAGGCCTGCTGGCCTACGCACACGGTGAATTTAATTTACTATATTTTAGCATAGCCTTCCTGGGCGTCATGGTAGTTCACCTCGGCACCAACCTGCTGGACGATTATGCAGACCTGCGAGCAGGGGGCACAGGCCTCAGAGATACGGTCCAGAGCGAAAGTTCCGACCCCATCCGCACCGTCAAAGCACCCTATGTTTTGAGCGGTGACATCAAAATGAACCAGTTGCTGGCCGCATCTCTCATCCTGTTCGCCCTCGGCATAGCTGCCTGCATCTACCTCACCATCCAGTCCGGCTGGCCGGTGGCGGTCATCGCCGCTCAAGTTTTCCTACCGGGGCCTTGGCATGGGCTTCGTATCCACCAGCTATAGCACCAACGGAACACTGCCAATACCCAACAGCAGGACCGACCGCATATTTGTCAGCATGGACGGAACACGGAAATACCACGATATGATCCGCGGCGAAGGCTGCTATGACCTGGCCATCAAGAGCATCTCGGAATCGAAATATCCGCACATCAGCGTCAATTTCGTGGCCAACGTGCTCAACTGGGAATGCGTGCCGGAGTTCGTCGAGGAGATGGTCAAGGTTAAAAACATAAGGGGGATGTCCTTCAACTTCCACACCCCGCACGGAGGCACGGAGGACATGTTCCTGCCCTGGGACAAGCGCAGCCGGGTCGTCGATTGGCTGATCGGCTACAAGAAGAAGGGTTATCCCATTATCAATTCCACGGAGGGCCTGAAACGCCTGCGCAACAACAAGTACGTTCAGCGCTGCTGGGTGACCGACTTCGTACTGCCCGACGGCAAGCGCTATCCCTACTGCCCCGGCTACGAAGAAAAAATATGCGACAGGTGCGGTTACGGCATGGGCGCAGAGATGTCGGCTGTCTGGGACATGGTGCCCTCAACTATAGTGGAAGGGCTCAGACTTTTCTCCAGGGTGTAACCCGCATTCCGCCGGGCTACCCGCCCGGTGATTTGATCATCCCGTTCGCCCGGACGGCTCCCCCTGATCGGCGGTTTGATTACTCTTGCGCGGCGAGCTTTGCAGGGATTTCAGTTCATCGACCATACTGGCGCGGTTGTAGGCCTCTTCCTCGGTTATCATCCCCTTCTGCATCAATTCGGTCAGGGCCTGGTTCAGCGTCTGCATCCCCTCCTTGCGGGAAACCTGTATCTGGCCGTAAAGCTGGTGTATGCGCCCCTCGCGAATTGTATTCCTGATTGCGTTGTTGCTGAGCATAATCTCGCAGGCCGGGACCATCCCGGCATTCCCCTTACGGGGGATGAGAAATTGGCAGACAACGGCCACCAGGATCTGCGAAAGTTCGCTCCTCATCTGCTCCTGTTGCCTGTCCGGAAACATGTCGAGTATGCGGTTGACCGTCTGCGCGGCATCTATGGTGTGCATGGTTCCCAGCACCATGTGCCCTGTTTCGGCTGCCCTGATGGCCGTCTGCATGGTCAGGATCTCCCGTATCTCTCCCACCACGATTATATCGGGATCATGCCGCAGGGCGTGTACCAGGGCAACGTCAAATGATTCGGTGTCATACCCCACGTTACGCTGTACTATCAGGCACTTTTTATTCTTAAAAACATACTCGATCGGTTCCTCGATGGTTACTATATTGCGCTGAACGTTCTCATTAAGGTATTCGACCATTGCCGCAATGGTGGTCGATTTGCCGCTGCCCTTGGCCCCGGTGATAAGTATCAGCCCCGACCGTCTCATAGCCAGGTCCCTTATTACCGGGGGAAGGTTCAAGTCCCCCAGGCCGGGAATCGTATAGGGGATTATCCTGATGGCAACACTCAGGGTGGAGCGCTGCTGCATTACATTAACCCTGCACCTGGTATAATCCCGGATGCTGTATTCAAAGTCCAGCTCATGCCGGTCCGCGAAGGATTTCCTCTGCTCTGCGGTTGCAATCTCCTCGAAATAAAGCACCACGTCCCTGGGAGTCATCGGAGCAAAACCGGTTATTGGAGTCAAAGCTCCGTAGATCCTTAACGTCGGCGCCGACCCCACCCTCAAATGCAGGTCTGAGGCATGGTTATCGATGGCTATCTTGAGAAGTTCCTGTATTCCCATGTGGTTTTATTATGTTAAATACCTCTGTCCGCTATTGTATAGATTATATCCACGCTAATCAACTGGCAATGTCGGCGCTCTCTATATATAATTTCGTCAATGCCACTGTTAGAGAAATTCAAAACCGAGGCCACACTTAGCGGGGCGCAGGTTACGCTGGCAGCATCGGTTGAAGAGGCAGTCAGCCACGTGCTGAAGCTGGTCAAAGATAATGACATAAAAACAGTTATAAAGTCTGGCTCCCCCATCGCGGACAGAATGGGGCTGGCCACGCACCTGGCAGCCGCCGGGGTTAAAGTCATAGAGACGTCGATTACGCAGTGGGCGGCCCAGCTGGCCAGGGGAAAAGACGTACCCATCGATGAACTGGCTGAACTCATCTCAGCGGCAGCAGGCGAGCAGGTGCCTGCCGAACCCGAGGCCATACTGCGGGCTGCCCGGCGCATCCTGAAAGACATCTATAAGGGCGCCGGACTGGGCATCACCCAGGCAGACTTCGGCATCGCTGAAACCGGGACGCTGGTGACGCTGGAAAACGAGGGCAACGCGCGCCTGGCGGCCATACTGCCAAAGCTGCACCTCACGCTCCTTGACGGCAGCCGCATCGCCGGCAGCCTGGCTGACACCGCTGAATTTATCAAGGGCTCTTCCGGCGGCATACCCGGCCACAAAATCCCCACATTTATTAGCTACCTGACCGGGCGCAATACCACCGCCGATATACCCGGGGCAATATTTGCCCGCGCCCAGGGGCCGGCCGAAGAGCATATATTGATAATAAACAAACTCTAATACCTAAATACTAAACCCTAAACAAATACAAAACTCCAATGATGAAATGCCAGAATGTTTTCGCCTTCTGATTTAGATATTTATAAATTGTTTAGAGTTTAGAATTTAGTACTTGTCGGTTTAGGGCGGGCATTTGGCGCAGACAGAGCGGAAGAGCGTGGTGCTGAGATAGCGGTCGCCCCGGTCGGGCAGTATCACCACGATGTTGCCCCTGTCCATCTTGTCGGCGATCTGGACGGCCCCGGCCACAGCTGCACCGCTGGACATGCCCACGAAGATACCCTCCCTGGTAGCCAGCAGACGGGTCATTTCGAAGGCCTCGCCGTCCTCGACAACGATTTTTTCATCAAATCCCCTGGTGTCGTAGATGCCGGGTATGATGGATTCGGTCATGTTTTTCAGGCCCTGTATGGTATGGCCTACCGTGGGCTCCACGGCTATGATGCGGACGCCCGGCTTCTTCTCCCTCAGGTACTTTCCCGTCCCGATCAAGGTCCCCGAAGTGCCCAGGCCGGCTATGAATACATCCACTTCGCCCTCCGTCTGACGGTATATCTCGGGACCGGTGGTCTCGTAATGCGAGAGAAGGTTAGCCGGGTTATCGAACTGGTTGGGCATGTAGTACCTGGCGGGCTCTGTCTCGATGAACTGCCGGGCCCGGCGGATGGCCCCGTCCGTCGCCTCCTTGGCCGGAGTCAGAACAACCTCGGCGCCGAAGGCCTGCAGGCATATCTGGCGCTCGGTGCTGACGCATTCCGGCATAAAGAGTTTCACCTTGTATCCCCTGGCCGAGCCGATCATGGCCAGTGCAATACCGGTATTGCCGGAGGTAGGCTCAACGATGATCTTATCTCGGGTCAATTTGCCGTCTTCCTCCGCCTTCCTGATCATGTAATAGGCCGGCCTGTCCTTGATTGAGCCGCCGGGATTGCAGCCCTCCAGCTTGGCCAGTATCCTGACACGCGGGTTCACCCCGTCGAGAGGTCCGAGCTCCACCAGCGGGGTGTTGCCGATAGCATCGAATACCCTGTGTTTAATCTCTTTCATACCCATTATCTCCTTGCCGCCGGGATGCCTGAAGTACCATTATATGACAAATGACGGGCCTTCTGACAGTGTGTGCCCGGCCCGGTGCAGGATGCAGTTGTTTTCTCCGCTTTACAGGCTTTCCAGGTAGGCATCCTTGTTGTTCATAAACTCCCTGTATATCTGGTAGTATTCCGTGTCCATGTAATCGATAGGCTCTATGGGAATATTGTCGAAATCATAGATAACGGCCCCCGGAAAGGCCAGCAGGATCGGCGAGTGGCTGGTGATGATGAACTGCGCATGCCCGTCCGTGCTCATCTCCTTAAGCAGCTTTAGTAGCTTGAGCTGGCTTTTGGGCGAGAGCGCGGTTTCGGGCTCGTCCAGGAAATAAAGGCCTTTAATCCTGTACCTGGCGCTGAAGAACGAAATGAGGGACTGGCCGTGGGACTGGGTAAGCAGGGAGTCCCCGCCGAAGTACTCGAGCATTCCCGGGTCGGCATGCGCCCACTGGTCCAGGTAACGGGCAAAATCGTGAAAGATCTGCGAGCTGAAATAGGTGCCCGGCACAGGCCCTGCCGTCCACTCCACTTCGATATACTCGTGAAAGCGGCCCTCGTAAGGATTGTAATTGTAGCGCGCCCCTTCGGTATCCTCCCAGATATGGATCCCGCACTTCTGGCAGATGGCTTTCAGCAGTGTGGATTTGCCCGTTCCGTTCTCACCTGCGAAGAAGGTAACCGGGCCGGAGAAGGTGACCGAGGCAGTATTAGCAAAGATATCCAGGTTAAAAGGGTAACAGTCCCTGCTTGGATATCTCTCAGGGTGTAGAACGACTTTGTCGATATGCATTGTAGATAGTGGCCAGGGCTGATATTATAACATAAACAGTTGCTGCTATATGATTAAAAGCAGAGAGCAAGAATATTCAAAGGATGCGGCCTATGTTGAGAGAAGATATACTGGATAATTTCGAAGTGGCGATAGACCCGCAGGTCTTACTGGCCGTACACGGGTACGGCGCGGAGAAAAAGCCCCGCCCGGCCATCGTTGAAATGGCATCCCGTGCAGCTGAGGAGGCAGAGGGCCTGGCAAAGCCACGGGCGATCTACCGTGAATTCCCGGTGGCGCGGCTGGACACGGAGAGCGTGACTCTGGAAAACGGGATTCAATTCGGCATCGGACGCAAGATCAGCACGTTATGGGAGGGCAGCAAGGCGCTGGGGATAGCCCTTTACACCATAGGCCCCGGGCTGGAGAGCCGTGTTTCGGAGCTTATGGAAGCCGGTGACGGTATGCAGGCTCTCAACCTCGATATCGCCGGTACGATCGCCCTGGGATTAGTGGGATACCAGCTCCAGCATATGGCCTGTGAGCAACTGAGTGCCAAGGGTGTGGAGGCCGGGCCCTGGCTCAACCCCGGCTATGTTGGCTGGCCTCTGACCGACCAGCGCCTGATCTTCAACATGCTGCCGGCGGGCAGCATCGGCGTGGCTCTGAACGATTCCTGCATGATGATCCCCAGGAAATCGGTCACCATCAGCGCGGGAATCGGAGTCAGCGGAGCAAACGCGGGATTCAACCGCTGCCGGCATTGCGGGGTGGCGAAATGCCAGTTCCGCAGATTGACGGTGTCCTCCGGCAGCGACGGGACTATTTAATCTGTAATCCTGGGATGCTTTTTAATAAACAACCTGGAGACCGGCTTAAAGAAAATGTGCAGAAGCAGTACCACCAGGAAAGGAATAACCAGGTTATTATGTATTTGGAAGGCCAGGGGCTTGGTTATAAGGCCAAATGTCAGGGGTTCGACGGTGCGGAATTCAGTAATGCCGTATCCGGTTAAAGCGTAGGAAAACAACAAAAGTAAGAGCACAATCTGTATCGATAGACCTATTGCCCTCTCATATCTCTTGTTCACAGGTATTATCCCGGAAAATTATCGGATATGGTGGAGATAGGGGGATTCGAACCCCCGACCTCTGCATTGCGAACGCAGCGCTCTCCCAATTGAGCTATATCCCCACGGGATTTGTATACTACCAATGCGTTCTACCGCTGTCAAGGGCGCAGCGTTAACGCCTGCGGGGCGGTTTGCGTTTGCCGCCAGGTCGGCCCCCGCCATATGACTTGCCGCCCTTGCTGTCGCGGGGCCTCGATTCGCTGATATCGAGTGTCCTTTCCTTGAGCATCTTGCCTTTGAGGCCCGCGATGGCTGCCTCTCCCTCTTCATTGTTGGCCATCTCCACAAATGCGAAGCCCCGCGGCTGCCCGCTGTATTTGTCCTTTACGATGGATACGGAGGTCACCTCGCCAAAAACGGCGAATTCCGCCCTGATCTCTTCTTCGGTCAAGTCACGGGCCAGGTTGCCCAGAAATATATTCATATGAGTACCTCCAATCAATTTCTCCTGCCACCAACGAGGCCTTTTACACGGGTCCGGCCTTCCGGCAGGGATGGTGGCAACCGGCCTTTAACCGATTCGTCAGGTCGCCGGCCTCAGCGGCCGGCCCGGGAGTTTTACGTGAACGGCAGGAAAGTACCGGCTCAAGCAGCAGGCTCGAGGATGATCCTGGCGTCCACCGCCATGGCCCCGTCCTTGTAGGCGAAAACCGGGTTAAGGTCCAGTTCTTTAATCTCAGGATTTTTATCCACGAATTCAGACACTTTTACTATCAGGTCCTCGAGGTAAGGTATGTCGGCCGGGTCCTGGCCGCGGTAACCTTTGAGTATGGGGTAGCCCTTGATCTCGGCGATCATCTCAGAGGCGTCTCTCTTGGTCATGGGAACAATACGGAAGGAAACATCCTTGAGTACTTCAACCAGGATGCCGCCCAGCCCGAACATGATTACCGGGCCGAATTGCGCATCCTTGGTCATGCCTATGATGATCTCGATACCCTGTTTGGCCATCTTCTGCACGGAGACGCCGACTATTTTAGCCTTTGGATAGTGCTTTTGGATGTTTGCCAGGATCTCGCTATAGGCCCTGCCCGCCTGCGCGGCGTTCTGTATCGACAGCTTTACGCCGCCCGCATCGCTTTTATGAACAACATCGGGAGATACTATCTTCATCACCACGGGAAAACCCAGCTTGGCAGCTATCTCCACGGCTTCTTTCTTGGATATCGCCAGCCTGGTTTCGACCACGGGGATGCGCGCTGCTTTAATCAATTCCTTGGACTCTATTTCAGTCAGGAGTGACCTCTTCTCTTTCGCGGCCTTAGCTAAAATCTCAGCTTTTGTCATCTTTCATCTCCTCGATTGTTTGAAATAGTCAGCGACTTTTGTCACGAGACAAATCGGCTACATTTTAGCCAATATATGGCCCGATTGCAAAATATCAGCATAACATTATATCATTACTTGTTTTGATAAGAGCGCTGTTGACCTTGAAATCAGTTGAGGGCTGTTGAGAATTGAAATTATTAGGCATATCGGGCAGCCCGCGCCGGGGCGGCAACACGGACCGCCTGTTGAATGAAGCCATCAGTGGAGCAGCGGGCAAAGGCGCACAGGTCAAACACATTGTCCTGGCCGATCTCGATATCGCACCCTGCTCCCACTGTGACGGCTGCGTTCAGACGGGCGGAAGGTGTGTGATCGAGGATGATATGCAGCAAATACATCTTGATATCAGGGAATACGACCGCTTTATCGTGGCCTCGCCCATCTACTTCATGGGCATTACGGCACAGGTCAAGGCCATGATAGACCGCTGCCAGGCCCTGTGGGTGATAAAGAACATCCTTAAGCTGCCGGTGGGCCTGGACACGAAGATACCGCGCAAAGGCGCATTTATATCCGCCGGTGCGACAGACTACGGCAACCTCTTCACCGGCTCGATAGTCACCATGAAGAGCTGGTACAAAACCCTGGATATAGAGTACACGGCGGACGTACTGGCGCCGGGCGTGGACAGCTACAACTCTCTGGCCGGCCAGCCTGCCCTGCTGGCCCGGGCATTCTCGCTGGGCCAGCAACTTGCAAGTTAATAATATAACCGTAAGGAGGAATACATGGATTTCTTTTTGACCGAAGAGCAGAAGATGTTCCAGTCCATGGTGCGCGATTTCGCCACCAATGTCGTGAAGCCGGAGGCAGCCAGGATCGACGAGGAGGGAAAGTTCCCGTCCGAGATCTTTAAGAAAGCGGCGGAACTGGGCCTGTTCGGCATCACTATCGATGAGAAATACGGCGGCAGCGGCGGCGACTACCTGTCCATGACGATTTGCTGCGAAGAGCTGGCCAGGGCCTCGGGAGGACTGGCGGCCATATTCCTGGCCAACCTCTCACTGGCCTGCTACCCGATATATAAGTTCGGCACAGAGGAACAGAAACGGAAGTACGTATCGCCCATTGCAAAGGGCGAGAAGATCTGCTGCTTCGTGCTTACAGAGCCGGGTGCCGGCAGCGACGCCGGCGCAACGTTGACGACGGCGACCCTCGAGGGCGATAAATTCGTGATCAACGGCAACAAGATATTCATCACCAACGGCGCCGAGGCCTCCATCGCCGTAGTCTTCGCCATGGAGGATAAATCCAAGGGGACCAGGGGTATTTCGGCATTCATCGTTGAGAGCGAAACGCCCGGCTACTCGGTGGGCAAACTGGAGCACAAAATGGGCATCCACGGCTCCTCCACGGCCGAACTGGTCTTCGAAAACTGCAAAATCCCCAAAGAGAACCAGCTGGGTGAATCGGGCAGGGGGCTCAGGTATGCTATGGAATCGATCGATGCCAGCCGCGTGACCGTGGCGGCGCAGGCGCTGGGCATCTCGCAGGCTGCCTTCGACGACGCGCTGGCCTACTCGCAGACCCGCGTCCAGTTCGGCAAGCCGCTGGCACAGCACCAGGCCATTCAGTGGATGCTGGCCGACATGGCGACGCAGATCGACGCCGCACGCCTGATGGTTTACCGCGCGGCCTGGCTGAAGGACAAGGGCCTGCCCTACATGAAGGAGGCGGCCATGGCCAAGCTTTACGCCGCCGAAGTCTCCAGTTTCGTTACCAACAAGGCCCTCCAGATACACGGCGGATATGGCTATTGCAGGGACTACCCCATGGAGCGCTACCTGCGCGACGCCAAGATAACCGAGATTTACGAGGGTACCTCGGAGATGCAGCGCATGACCATTGCGCGGGCCATTACGACACAGTAAGGAAGGCAATTAACGGGAAAGGCTAACGCCTGGCGGCGCCGCGCAGTTCAGCTATACTGCGGATGCCCGTATTTGCGAGGTATTCCGCGAGGCCGTCGATAACGGCCAGCGTTGCGCGCGGGTCGGCCAGGCTGGCCGTTCCCACCTGGACCGCCGTCGCCCCGGCCATGATGAACTCCAGCGCATCCGCAGCATTCATGATGCCGCCGCAGCCGATGACCGGTATTTTGACGCAGCCCGCTACCCTGTAGACCATCAGCAGGGCAATAGGCTTTATGGCAGGCCCGGACAGCCCGCCGCTAATATTCCCCAGCACAGGTTTGCGCTGCTTGACGTCTATGGCCATACCGCTGACCGTGTTGATGAGCGATAGGGCATCCGCCCCCGCACGTTCCACTGCTTCGGCGATGGCGACGATATCCGTTACGTTGGGGCTGAGCTTGACGATTACCGGCAGGGAGCTAGCGCCCCTTACGGCAGCCGTGACCTCGGAGGCCGTTGACGGGTCGGTGCCGAAGTGCATGCCCCCTTTGCTGACGTTGGGGCAGCTTATATTGACCTCGATGCCGCTGACCCCGGCTACACCTTCAAGCCTGGCAGCCAGCTTTGCATACTCCTCAATTGTATTGCCGGCGATGTTGACCAGCACGGGCACCTTCCATGTAGCCCACAAAGGCGCTTTCTCAGCTATTACGGCTTCTACGCCTATATTCTGCAGCCCGACCGAGTTGAGTACACCACCCGTAACCTCCACGATGCGCGGTTGAGGGTTGCCGTCCCGGGGAGTAAGAGTCGTGCCCTTACAGATTACGGCGCCCAGCTTCTGAACATCGGCGATACCTTCGTATTCATCGCCATAGCCCCAGGTGCCGGAGGCGGCCATAACGGGGTTGGCCAGGCGCAGGGCGCCCGCCACCTTAACGCTCAAATCGGCCGGCGTGCTCATATATTAACGTCCGGCCTCAGCTTTTTGACCGCATCCAGCTTGCCCTTCATGGTCAGGGGCTTGTCGCAGCGGTCATCTATCTTGAGCGTGGTAATAACGCGCACCGCCCCTTTGGCGAAGGGCACCTCGTGCATGGCCCGGGTGACCCTGAGCACCAGGCCCAGTGGCCCCTCCAGTATGGTACCCATAGGCGTGAGGCGGTACTTAATGCCGCTGCTGACCAGCACATCCATGCATTCCGCGACGTACTCGCTCACACCGGCGCTGCCGGTGCCCAGCGGCACGACCGATATCTCAGCTACGATTACTCTATCTTTCATGTCGTTCCTCTCTATAGTATATACAAGCCCCCCGGGAAATTACAGGCAGCGCCAATTACCCGCGCCACCGTCATAAATATGTTAAAATTTTACATCTGCAGGTTGATTGATTCAGATGGAGAGTAGCAACGCATATCATATCAGGAAGATGGCCGACAGGGACATAGCGCAGGTTCTGGATATCGACCTTGACGCCTTCCCCAACCAGTGGCCGCACCCAACCCTGAATTCATTCCATCACGAACTGCGCAACAAGCTGGCCCACTACATGGTGATTTCACAGGGCAGCGCTGCGACGGCAGGGGACAACGGCCACCGTGTTACCGGCCTGAAAGAGGTGCTATCATATTTCAAGCAGCTATTTTCTTACGACCGTTTCTTCGGCCCGGCCGGCTCAGGCACAACTATGGAACGCCTGGTGGGCATGGCGGGGATATGGATGATGGTAGATGAGGCGCACATCGTAACCATTGCCGTGAGGAGGTCACACAGGCACAAAGGGTTGGGGGAATGGCTGCTGATCAGTTTAATTGATTTATCCATGCAGCTCAGGGCTAAATATGTAACACTTGAAGTACGCGAATCCAATAGGACCGCGCAAACGCTGTATGAAAAATACGGCTTCACCAGGGCCGGAACAAGGAGAAAATATTACTCGGATAACGGCGAGGACGCGCTGATCATGACGACCTGCGAACTGGATTCGCCGTCCTACCTGAAAAGGCTTCAGCAGCTCAAGCAGGAGCACAATGCCCGCTGGTGCCTTTTCCCCGCCTGAAAACGAACGAAAAAATGGAGTATTGATTATGGGTGAGATGAAAAGTTCATGGCAGATAGCCATGGAAAAAGCCGAAAAACTGGGCAAGGTAAGCCCCGATGAGATCAACAGCATTAAATACGTTCCAGAGGGCAACAGGATCGCCTCCCAGTACCTTCAGGATGAAAAATCCGACCTGATGGCCGAGATGGCCAAATACCCGGTCGACGACGCCGCCAAATATGTCAAAAAGGGTATTGACGAAATACTGCTGCGCAACATCAGCCTGCCTCACAACGAGGAGGACATGCGCCGCACCAACCGGGCCATGGCCGGCCTGCGTCTGATCAAGGAAGACAAAAAACAGCTCGAGTCCGTACTGGGGTTGATCAATAATCTCGTCAACCAGTACCAGTTAGCTCTCAAGCAGACCTACGAGGAATTTAAAAAGAAGGCGGAGACGACCATCCAGCAGGCGTCGCGCGGCGCGCGCCCGCAGCGCGGCGACCAGATGCCGCTCGAACAGAGGCTGCAGATCCAGATACAGGAGGAATGGCGCCAGATACACAGTGAGCTGGACGCCCAATACGGGAAAGCGCTGGACGAACACAAGCAAAAGATCAGGGAGATCGCCTGACCGGCCTGTATCAGGGCCTGAACTGCCTCTCCGTCCACCACGGGTAGAAATCCGGCATATCGGTGCTGACTTTCATGGGGAACCTGGGAGGCCTTTTCTCCAGGAAGGACGTCACACCCTCGAGCACATCTTTTTCGCCGTAGATCCAGTTAAGCGCCCGCGTTTCCAGTATGTGCGCCTCCATCGGGTGGTCGGCCCCCAGCATTTTCCACATCAACTGCCTGCACAGGGCCACCGACATGGCGGAGCTGTTGTTAGCGATCCCGGCGGCTATCTCCCTGGCCCTGGGTATCAGCTTTTCCGGCTCCAGCAGTTCGCTCACCAGCCTTTTATCATAAGCCTCCTGCGAGCTGAAAACCCTGCCGCTGTACACCCATTCCGCCGCCACACCCATGCCGACCACGCGCGGCAAAAACCAGGTGGCGGCGCCATCGAGTATGATGCCCCTCCTGGCAAAAACAAATCCCATTTTGGTTCCTTTAACGGCTATGCGCACATCCATGGGCAGGGTAAGCGTAACGCCGAAACCCACCGCCGGACCGTTGATGGCGGCTATAACCGGCTTCTTCATATCGTAGATCCGCAGGCAGACAACTCCGCCGTCGTCCCTGCGGGCTGATGTATCGGCCTTCCCCGTGAACCTGCTGTGAAAGGACTCCTGGTTGCTGCTGTCCGACAGATTGGCGCCGGCACAGAAAGCACGGCCCGCCCCGGTGACGATTACTACCCTGACCGCATCATCGTTGTCAGCGTAGTCAAAGGCTGCTGTGAGCTCCGCGCAGGTGGCGGCGTTGACCGCGTTCATGATCTCCGGCTGGTTGAGGGTAAGCAGCAGGATACCGTCGGAAACCTCGTATTTCAGATATTTGAATTCCATTTGACCTCCTTATGAAAATGGCGGGAGATGCGGACAGCCCCCTAAGGCTTGTCCACGAACTCCATGGTGTGAGCGATCTCTTTCCACAGCTGCAGCCTGTCCGGGGCGTCGGCAAAAGGTGCAACCGCGCCGAACATGATGTATCTGCTGCCTTTTTTTACACCGTAGATATAGACCTGGGAAGAGATCTTGGTTGACGACTTGGCTTCATACAGCAGTTCGAAAGCCGGCGTGACCCCGTCCAGCAGGGTGCTGCTGTTATCGCTGGATACGACCTTCGGACTGGTCCCACCGCCCGACATCCTGATCGACTTGGCCCATTCAAGCGCGACCGCACTATAGTCAACCCCTAAAGTGCTTACTACATTCATCCTGATACTATTGGCCTGCGCTGTAGAGGCAGAAGCGACTGCCCCAAAGGTTGAGTCCGGCAACTGCTGTTTCTTGTAATCCTTGGGGTACCTGATCCTGAAATTATAGTTGCTGTCATAATATTCATCGTAGTCCCAGGGCGGAGGAGGCACCGGCTTTTTCGCCACGGCAGCATCCGTGCCTGCAGCCGGCGCGGCGGGTGTGATGACCATGGTCACTACCAAGATTTGAGGCGAATTCTTGGCGCCTGCGCCCTCTATGGTGATGTTGGCCTTGTACGTGCCGGGCGCCATGCCGGCCGGGGCGATGAATACCTGAAGGGTCTTGCTGTAGCCCTTTTCCATCGCGCCGTCCGCCTCTTCCATCCATATCCAGGGCACGCTCTCCGTGACAGCCCAGATCATTACACCTTCACCCTCGTTCATAAATGTAATGCTCCGGGTGACGGTCTTGGAATCTCCTTCAGCGAACTGCAGGTCGATGGTCAGGGAGTTTATGCCCAGTCTGGGTGACGTGTCGGCAGGCTCCTGGGGTGCTGCGGGCGCGACCTGCGGCTCAGAGCAGGCAAAAGTCACCGCAGCCAACAAAACTAACACTGCGGTACAGATAAACGACATCAATCGGTAATTCCTGATCTTATATGTGTTCATATCTAAATGTTACAGCAGCAGCGACACAAACAGCAATAATCCGGTCGAATCGCTGCTATTAAGTAATTTGAGTATCTGATATACTTTGAATATAGGAGCATTGTAGATGGGTGGCTGTGATCGCGGCAGTCAGGTCTGATCGCTTGAATATCCACTGGAGGTAGCGGTATGAGGATACGCAATTTCAGGATTCACAACATATTGGAAGGTGTGGCCATGCTTTGCCTGTGCCTTGCGCTGGCGGGCATCATCATTTTCGCTGCAACCGGGAGCACGGCCGGGGCCACGGCCAAAGGACCCCTGCCGGAAATCAAGGAGTTCAGCGCTACGCCCATGGTATTACCGGACGGGCAGGCCGCCCTATATACTTTCTCGGTCGGCGGCGCCACCAAAATTGAGGTCATCGAGGCAGGCGACATTATCAAAGAGGTCAACGGGCCTGCTTCAGCCAACATTAAAGGGACCATCAAGGGCAGGACGACCTATCAAATCCGGACGGGTGTTGGCAATACATTCGATACGGCCCTGATAGCAATAAACAGCAACGGCAAGCAGGTGAAGAAGCTGACCCTGTCATTTGCCAGTGTGATTCCCAGCGGGACCGCTTCAACTGCGTCCGGCCAGGCCGGGCCTACCGACAACGCTACGGGCGCCCGTTCTCCCAAATGGTTAGCCCTGGTCACTTCTCCGGTCCTTTCAACCCTCCCGGCCGGTTTTTCGCAGTCCACCTGGCCGCCACAGTTTGCCAAATGCTCCACGGACTGCAACTACTGTCTGAGGCCGGAAGATGCCAAGGACCGAGGATTCAGCGAGAGATGCTCGGACCAGCCCTGCTACTACTCCCCCGACAAGCAGCAAACCTGGTACTGCTATAGCAAGCCGGCTACGGTGTGGTGCTGCAAGGATGGCAAGGTGGTTGAGACCGCAAAGGAAAAATGTGTTGAAGCAGGCGGCACTATTTACGCCACTGAAGCTGAGGCGCTGAAAGCCTGTCCACAGCTGGGATACTGCTGCCAGAACGGCCGGCTCACCTCGGCAACTTCGTCCACCTGTAAAGACGCCGGTGGCACATTCTATACCGACCCGGTCCAGGCCGGACAAGCCTGCCAGCAGCAGGGATACTGCTGCCAGAACGGCCGGCTCACCTCGGCAACTACGTCCACCTGTAAAGATGCGGGAGGCACATTCTATACCGACCCGGTCCAGGCCGGACAAGCCTGCCAGCAGCAGGGTTACTGCTGCCAGAACGGCCGGCTCACCTCGGCAACTACGTCCACCTGTAAAGACGCCGGAGGCACATTCTATACCGACCCGAACCAGGCGGCGCAGGCCTGCCAGCAGCAGGGATACTGCTGCCAGAACGGCCGGCTCACCTCGGCAACTACGTCCACCTGTAAAAACGCCGGTGGCACATTCTATACCGACCCGAACCAGGCGGCCGCGGCCTGCCAGCCGCCGGGATACTGCTGTGTGAACGGCCAGCTCTCGACAACTACCGCCTCTGCCTGTAGATATGCGGGCGGCACATTCTATACCGATCAGGCCCAGGCGAGGGCATGCTACCAGCAGTCGACTTGCTGGTGCTGCGCCGGCGGAAAGGCCTTCCAGACCACACAGTCTTCCTGTATCAATTCCGGAGGCAGCTGTTACACCACACAATCACAGGCGCAATCAGCCTGCTACAGGACTACACAGCCGATCCAGCCCATCCGGCCTTATCAGCCCCCCTATCGGCCCCCAACGATCAAATGACGGGTTTAAATTGGCACTAGAGTAGCAGGCAGGTCCTTTTTATTACGGAAAACGGAGGTTGTGAAATGAGGTTAGTGAATTTTAAAACGGGCAGCCGGGCAGCGGGCTTTTGTAAATTGTGCGTCTACATCCTGGTTGCATTGATGCTGGCCTCCTGGTTAATCCCGTTGAATACACTCCCTGTGCAGGCTGCGGTTTTTGACATTGCGCCTGCCATCGTCAATGCCAGCCTGACAGAATGCCAGGCGTTTGAAGTAAATCCGCCGTTTTCCACAACCGGCGGCAACTGTGCCCCGGGACCGTCAGATTTTATTTTCTACTGGGCAGCCGGGCTTCCAGCCTGGGTGAGCATCGACATCAACACCGGGGCCTTGTACGGTTGTCCGCCGGCGGGGTCCAACCTCACAAGCCCCTACGTCTTCCAGGTCGGGGCCACTGAACTGTATATAGGCCCGCCAAGCTGCATTCTCCCAGGCGGCTATCTATCGGCAACTACCAGCACTGTTACGCTCACCGTCGCACCTCCCGCACCATGTGTCACCGACATAGCCCCAACGTTCTACCCGGTGGCATGGGAGATGTTCCCATTCTCCATGACCATGACACCTATCGGCGGCGTGGGACCGTTAAACTGGAGCGCCACAGGGCTGCCGGCGGGACTGGCTGTGGATCCCGCCCTGGGCATCATCTCCGGCGTTCCCGCCCCTGGGTCCTGCGGAATATACACGGTGATCGCCACGATCAGCGACAACGGCACCTGTGGCGATTGCTGCCCGGCCATCAGCCGTCCTTTCATCCTGATCGTCGACTGCTGGTCTAACTATCCCTCGATCCTGTACCCCATCAGCACCTGCGATTTCACCGTCCAGATCGGCCCGGGCCTCACGCAGGGCCAGACAAGGGTTTTGGTCGACGGGGGCCAGGAGACAGTACTTGCAGGAGGTGGAAGCGAAACCTTTACGTCTGTTCCGTGCGAGAGCCATACGGTGATGGTCGATCAGACCGTGCCGGGCATTGACCCCCAAACCAGGTTCAGCATCATAGGGTCAAATATAAAAACAGTCAGCGATATCGATAACCTGGCCTTTTTCGATTATGCTCAGGACGTACTCATCCAGACCGGCAGCGATCCCGGCGGAGTCGCACAACCGACCGGCGCCGGCTTCTACGCCATCGGGGCCGATTTCATCTCGACCACGCCCAGTCCCGTCACTCCCGCCGACGAGAACGGTGTGAAATACGTTTTCCGCTCGTGGATATTACCCGGCAGCGGCACAAATCCCAACAGGGACCTGTTTTTTACCGTCAACACGGCGGGCACCGCCACAGCCGTTTATGACACCTATTACCTGCTCAGCCTGAAGTCCGATTATCCCCGCGTTGACGAGAATACGTGGGAACTCAAGGACAGCACAGCCACGTACAACCTGGCGCTTCAGCCGGTCCCCATGACCGATTTTTGGGGCCTGATCGGCGGTGTGATCCGGCCCGGAACCGATAAGGGCTCCCACCTGATGACCGGCCCGTATACGCAGACAATCGATTGGTATATGGACTTCACGGTCCCTATTATCGTAATTTCACTGATCGTGCTGCTAATCATCGGGCTTGTCCTCTTCCTTACTCTGCGCCGCAAGCGTGGCCCGTCCACTTCCGCAACGTCAACGCAGGCAGCACAGACCGCAACCACATCTCCCGCGGCTGTCGTGGAAAAAAAGGCGCCTGACACTGAGCCGGCCGAAAAGCCCAGATTCTGCCCCAAATGCGGCACTGCTGCCGTTAAGGGTGCGATCTTCTGCAAAAACTGCGGCAATAAAATCGATTAAAGCGGCGCCAGGCCGATGTTTAAGAGATGGGGGACTTCCCGGAACGGGCTTTTTGAATCCACCCCAGCACCTGCCTGACTTTTTCGCTAATGGCAGTGTAATTTCCGGAGTTGACCGCGTCTTTTGGGAAAAGCTTGCTGCCCATTCCAACACAGCATACCCCCGCTTTGAACCAGCTGCGTATACTTTCTTCAGTCGCATCAACACCACCCGTGGGCATCAACCTGGACCAGGGCAGGGGACCTAGAACGTCTTTGACAAAATCGGGCCCGCCGATCGTTCCCGCAGGAAATATCTTGCAGATCTCCGCGCCCAATTCCTCGGCATTTGAAATCTCGGACACAGTAGCGCAGCCCGGGCAATAGGCAACTTTTCGACGGTTACAGATGCGCGCCACTTCAGGATTAAGCACCGGGCCTACAATAAAGTTGGCGCCGAGCTGGATATAAAGGGCTGCCGTAGCCGGGTCAACAATCGACCCGGCGCCCAGGATGATACGGTCATCGGATTCAAAATGAGCGGTCAGCTCTTTAAATACTACGTGTGCCCGGTCTCCCCTGTTTGTAAACTCAAAGCAGCGGGCTCCCCCGGCGATGCAGGCATCAGCTACGGATATGCAAACCCTGGCATCGGGATGGTAAAAAACGGGTACCAGCCCGCTTTCTATCATCGCGGTCAGGACTTTCAGACGAGAGTATTTAGCCATTTTGATCTTCCTTATTTTAGATTCGACTATCGATTGACCCGGCCCGATCCGTCACCTTTCATCAATTTTTCAACTTCAGCTATCGACACCAGGTTGAAATCACCGTAAATGGTATGTTTTAGAGCGGATGCTGCGACGGCGTAATCCAGTGCCCTTTGAGGATCGGAAGGGTAGGCCGTCAAACCGTAGATCAGGCCACCCGCAAAGCTGTCGCCGCTGCCGACCCGGTCAACGATGTCAGTAATGTCGTAAATTGGACCTGTAAATGTATTGCCCGATTGCCAGAGGATGGCGCTCCAGGTATTGTGTGATGCAGATAGTGAACCTCTTAACGTGATGGCGATTGTCTTCAGCTTCTCAAACTTCTTGGACAGCGATTCACAGACAAACCGGTATTTATCGGCGGCAACCTTTCCCTGCCTGGTGTCCGTTCCGGCAGCCTGTATGCCAAATACTTTTTCCGCATCCTCTTCGTTGCCGATGGCGACATCACAGTATGAGACAAGTTCTTCCATGACGTCCTTCGCCGATTTTCCCCACTTCCATAGTTTTGCCCGGTAATTCAGGTCACAGGAAATGGTGATACCCATTTCACGTGCCTTCTTGACCGCTTCCAGGCAAACTGCGGCTGCCCCTGCCGATACGGCGGGAGTAATTCCCGTCCAGTGGAACCAGCCTGCGTCACTGAATATCGCTTTCCAGTCGTACATGTTTGGTGAAACGGTGGCAAATGAAGAATCCGCACGGTCATAGATAACCTGGCTGCCGCGCATCACGGACCCATTTTCCAGGAAGTAGATGCCCAGGCGGTTGCCGCCGCGCTGAATGTAACGGGTCCCGACACCATGCTGTCGCAAACATTGTAAACAGGCTTCGCCCAGGTCGTTCAGTGGCAGGCGTGTGACAAATTCAGTTTCCAATCCATAATTCGCAAGGGAGATGGCGACATTCGCTTCACCGCCACCGTAGGTGACATCAAACGATGTCGCCTGGCCAAACCTAAGTTGGCCGGGTGGTGAAAGGCGAAGCATGATTTCCCCGAATGTAACTATTTTCGTCATTTTTCCTCTATGGCAGTCAATATACACTATTTAGTTATTTGCGTATAGCAGGGATGTCAATAAGCCGATATTTTTGGCATGACTAATGTGAAAACGCCCTGGAGACTTGTCCGCCCGGCGGCCTATTTTGTGGCTGTGTAGATGGCTGCGGCGCCGAAGAAAAGCCTCTTTGCCGTGGCCCCTTTAAAACCCGCTTTCAGCAGGTAGTCCTGCATCTGTTCGGCGGAGTAGAAATGCCGGGCCGATTCCGCCAGGTAGCGGTGGGACTCTTTATCTCCGGAAATCAGATATCCCGTCGGGAAGACCCACAGTTTCAGATACAGGTGGTCGAGAAAACGGACGAACGGCGATCGGGGCTGGCTGCTTTCGACAATGACGAACCTGCCGTCCGGCCTGAGCACCCGCAGTATTTCATTCAGATAATCACCCGTCATGGGATTATTGTAGGTGAGGTTGCGGAACGCGAAGGAGATCGCGATGCAATCGAAGTGGCCGTCAGGGAAGGGGAGCCGGGCGACATCGGCGTTGATGAAGCGTATATTTCCCAGTCCGGCGGAGGAGGCTTTGGCGGCGGCTTTTGCCAGCATCGGCTCGCTGTAATCGGCGCCGGTGATTTCAGGCGTATAGCGGGCGAGACGTGCTATGGTGACGGCCAGGTCCCCGGTGCCGCAGCAGATATCCAGGATATGTCCAGGCTTATCCATCAAGCATGTGAGGGCTGTCTGCTTACGCCAGCCACTGTCCATGCCCAGCGTGATGACATGGTTTATCAGGTCGTAGCGGTCGGGAATCCTGGTGAAGATATGATACAGGGGCCGTCCGGAGTCTTTCTTGACAGAGTTCAATGCCATATCGATTTAAAGCTTGAATACGCCGGAAAGTATATAGCCGGCGGCCATCAGCAGGGGTGTCAGCAGGACGACCATCACATTGCCGGCCAGCGCCGATACGAGTATTGCTCTGTCGTCGTAATGGAACGAGCCGCGTATGGCTTTAACAGCCAGCGGCAGCGTCAGCAGGGCCAGCAGTGTGAAAACGGGCATGGCCTTGAATATGACCGCCCCTATTATCCAGACATAGACCATGATTGTGAATATAGTGTAAACGATAGCCGCGCCGCGTCCGCCCAGCGTTATCGGCAACGTTTTCCTGTTTGCCACCTTGTCCGCTTCTATATCGGGGAACTCGTTGAGCAGCAGCAGGTTGTGCACCAGGAAGCCCGACGGCATCGAGGCGATAACGGCAGGCCAGGTGTACATGCCCGTTTGCGAGAAATACATGCCGAGCACCGGCAGGACACCCAGTCCCAGAAAGGGCGACCATTCTGGCCAGTAGCATTTCTGTATCAGCGGGCTGTACAGCACGACGCAGGCCGCCGCCACGATGATGAGGGGCAGCAGCAGCCAGCCTTTGGTGAGTATGAAATAAAGGCCGATGAAGGCTGCCAGCACCAGTGTGATGATGCCTATCCACAGCACCTCGCGCTCCGACACCAGCCCCTCTTTGATCATACCGCTGCCGCCGCTGAAGGGCGTCCTGACGGTGACCTTGTCGATGCCGCTCCTGTAGTCGAAGTAATCGTTCAGGGTATTTACACTGATATGGGTCAATATGAGGCCGAAAGTGGCCAGCAGGGCGTCGCCTATATTGAAAAACCCGTCATACCAGGCGATGCAGACGCCTGTTATGCCCAGTACTACCGAAAGGACCAGGAACTGGGGCCTGGTTTCCAGAAAATACAGTTTCGCTTTCATATCATCTCCAAAAGATGCTGAGGATTATAGCAGAAAAGGGATATGCTCTAAAGAGGCCGGGGTACCGATGGTCGAAATAGATCGCCTATTCTATATTCGCGACTGTTATTTTATTGAGCTGAAAGACGGGCCTCGAATATACATCTTCGCTATTGGCCACGATCTGCAGCGTGGCGCCGGTCATAGCCCCATCCCTGATCAACCTGTTGGCGTAGTCCAGGCTTGGGTCCGAAGAAACGCCGACCAGTTTATAACCGTTGACCGTAAAGAACACACCCGGATTGAACCATATTTTGATGTTGTTAACAGAGCCAATACCATTTACACAAGTATAGGGCGCGCGCCGCAGGCAATAGCCAGGTTCCAGGTCCGCGCTGGACCCCTTGATTTGATGTTTGGAATAGCAGCAGACCGACTGATCCGCGGGAAACAGCAGGAAGTAGTAGTCGGAAGGCTGCTCATAGCCGGGTATTCCCATCGGATTAATATCCGGCCACTTGAGCAGTACACCGATGCGGTCGTCCCTGCTGCCACTCAACATCGTAACATCCATATCGATCATACAACCGGTTAAAGACGTTAAGGCAGGATTAATTGTATATACCTTGAACTCAGGATAAGACGGCCTGGTGCACTTTAAGTAATAGCCGCCTTCACCGTAGTTTCCCTCGCCGAAATCATTGGTAAAAACTGTCCAACCGCTCCTGGAATCTTTGAAGTCATCCTGGAAAATGACCCTCTGGTCCTGGTGTAACGTCGGCAATTTGGGTGCATCCTGAACTGTTGCAGCAGGTGTCGATGGAGCCACTGCGGGAGCGGAAGGCTCACGAGGCGAAACGTTCTCAGAGGGTAGGCAAGCCACCACACAAACAATCAGTACAATTGCTAAGCCTACACAGATCGATCGAACCATCATTAAACGATTCAAAGCAACGTCCACAGCCTAGAATTACCATAATTATACATTTAATTGACCGCCTGACGATTCAACATCTGGGCCACAGGGAAAGCCTGGAAATGGTGCAGAGATATACAAGGTAGTTTAGCTTTCAGGACAGTATGAAATTTTATCGCTCGCCACTTAGTAATAATTTGTAGCTATAAGCGATACTTTCCACCCCAATTTATAGCCCATTTGCCCTTCTTTACCTGATACAATTCACCACGTCTATGACCCACTTTATTAGTATCCTCATCCAACCTTTTTTGGGCTGCTTTTTTACTGTAGTCTACGGTTTCATCGAGTAAGATGAGCTGTTGAGTTGATGGTGTCACTTTATCGGCTCCAATACATGGCAAACTTTTAATATTAGCATCTATTCTCTTTAATAACTCGGTGTATATTTTGTCTGATTTTGCTGCCATACCAATTGATATACTCGCAAATGCGAGAGTTATTAGAGCCAAGGCTGTGGAAACTAGGAAAGCATTTAGAAAACTGATGTCGCTACTACTAAGGATATGAGAGTTACTGATAATATAATAAACGGCATCCGATATGTTAAATATTATCAGTAATATTAGTATGAAAAAGCCCATAAGGAAAAAGATTGTTGCATATCGTTCGCCCTTATCTTTAAAGTTTTCGAATAATCGGTTAATACAGTTGCTCATCTTCCATACCGTAATTAATAGTGTCAGCCAATTTAGTTGATATCATAACATATATGTTAACCATGCCTGAGGTGAATCCAAAGGTATTTTTCTAACTCAAATTGTCCAGTTTCAGGGGTTCAGGCCAAAATCTTCACAGCATTAATTATCCGATATTTAGGATAGCTCTCAAAAGTGATAACAAAATCATAGAGCCCCAGAGGAAACTATTAATCCAGAAAAACCTAGGTATAATATTTCGTCCACGTTTGGGTACGATGAGATAATCTGGTAGTTCGTGTTTTGGCCTATTGATATAAAGGCTCCTATCATTATCGGATATAAGAGGCCAAGCACATAGGATGCTGAGTCGGTAACTAATCGATATTTCTTTCCAATTATCCAATCCCCATACTAAACCACTTTTTCGCATTCCTAATTCCTTCTCTATCTCTCTCATACGATTGTAGTCGATGTCATTCAGGAAAGTCACCCTTTTTAACCATTCACGTATAACTGCGTGGAAAAAAAATACCGCTAAGCCAAATATTGATACAAGTATAAGCAGTATCCATTTATTAAAATCCTTTGCTGATATTATACCAACGGCCATGGTACCTAATAATGCAGTACTAATGCCAATGAAAATGCCAGATACAGTCCAGTAGTTAGCTGAATTCGTATCTGTCTCAGTTTGACATAGTTCATATTCTTTTAACAGAACTTCTTCTCTACTCATACGATTCACAATCTCCAAATACCGACTAAATTACAATAATAATTAGTCTTTTCCGCTTTTCCGCCATTTTTCAAACTCATGCAGTCCAGTTTGGAGGTTTCACTACTGAGTTCACTTATATCCCAATTCTTTTGCCTTTTGAAAATCAGCTGCGGCTTTGCCCATGTCACCTTTATTCTTATAGGCAATCCCGCGGTTGTTGTAAGCCAAGGCAAGCTTTGGGTCTATCTTAATTGCCGTAGTGAAATCAGCAATTGCTTTATCATATTCAGCTTTATTACCATAGGCAGACCCGCGGTTGGTGTATGCCATGGCAATACTTGGGTCTATCTCTATCGCCTTGCTGCAATCAGCTATGGCTTTATCGTATTCACCTTTCTCAATATAGGTATGCCCACGATTGGCGTAAGCCTGGACAAGATTAATGTTTAGTGGTGATTCTGCAAATCTTGGGTCCAGTTCTCCTGCCGCATTGTAATCATCAATGGCTTTGTCGTATTCACCCTTGTCATTATAGGCAATCCCACGGCTATAATAAGCCCCAGCAAGCTTAGCATATAGCACATACATATTCAGTTTCGGATAGAAGTCTATTGACTTACAATACTCTGCAATCGCCTCATCCCATTGCTTTTGCTCAAAGTAACCGTCGCCTTTTATATAATGTTCTTGTGCTTGCTGTTGCATGTCGTTACTCGCCATATTCGTCTCAACGCCATTTAATGTATTCAGTTCATCAGCCTTATAGATATCAACTTTGGCTTTGCCTATGTCACCTTTCTTATAATAAGCAATCCCACGGTGGGTGTACGCATCAGCCTCTTTTGGGTCTATTTCTATGGCATTAGTGAAATCGTCTATGGCATTGTCATATTCGCCGTTCTCATAATAGTTAACCCCTCGATTGAAGTGGTGCATATAGGATTTCGGATTTATTTCTATAGCCTTGGTATAATCAGCAACGGCTTTGGCGTAGTCATCTTTGGAGAAATACGCAAAGCCTCGATTGCCGTATACATAGTCAAGATTCGGGTTAATTTCTATTGCCTTGGTGCTATCGGCAATAGCTTTATCGTAATCGCCTTTGTCGGAATAGGTATTCCCGCGGTTGGTGTAAGCTAGTGCATCGTTGGGATTCAGTTCAATCGCTTTATCGAAATCAGCTAGGGCTTTGTCATATTCATGTGTGATATCGTTATAAATATATCCTCGGTCGTTGTAGGCTTTGACAAATTTTGGGTCTATCTCTATCGCCTTGTTGCAATCAGCTATGGCTTTATCGTATTCACCTTTGCCAGCATAAGCCCCACTGCGGCTTTCGTAAGCTTTTGCATCTTTTGGGTCTATCTCAATTGCAGTAGTATAATCAGCTATGGCTTTATCGTATTCCCCCTGGCTATCATAGGCAGTTCCACGATTAAGGTACGATTCAACTGACTTCGGGTCCAGATCTATCGCCTTGTTGTATGCCGCAATCGCCTTGTCCCATTGCTCTTGCTTCAGGTAGCTATCCCCCGTTACTATTTGTTCTTTAGCTTGTTGCTGCATATCTTTAATTTCTATATTCAGCACGTCCGATACGCAGTAATTATTCTCAGCTCTTGCGACTATTTGAAAATTGTAAATGCTCTCTGCTAGAGTTATTACATGATTGTTAGCAAATGGTGTAACCTGAGCTAGACACTTTCGGTCGACACAAATAAAACAGCGAGCTGGCTTTGAAGTTACCCATGATACGTATTTAGAATCCTTTGAAAAAACAGTATTGATATTCGTTATATGAGGCCCTTGTAGATAATCTGCCGAGGATGTGGTGAAGTCGCATGAAAAAGAGGCAATATTTCTGAATCTATCACTACTTACTATAGTAAGTCTATAAATACAATAAGGGCTCAGGTTTTCTAATATAAATGAGTGAGATTTAGAATATTTTTCGTTCTCAATATATTTATCATTAAAGAGTACTGTCCCATTTGAGTCCTCATCTGTCTCCCAATAAACACTAGTGTTATTATTGGTAATATCATAAATCTTTGCGTTTATTATGATGGGTGGTGTGTTATCGTCTGATTTGTTATCGTTCAATTTGTTACCGGTTAATTCATTGTCAAGCCAAGCTTTCACGTCTGTAAATAAATTGTGATTAGGCTGAGTAGAAATTTCGGCATCAAGCCAATTTTCAAATTCAGTCATATTGCTAAAATTTCCAAACCTGTAGTCAGATATTTTCCCTTGCTTGTTTACCAGTACAAACACGGGTCGTCCAATAGATTTTGCAATTTGGTACTTTGTTTCGATATTACCGTCATCCCTTATAACTGGATATGTTAGGCCGTTTTTTAAAATCCGTGATTCTATGTCGGCAATGCTTTCTTGCACATCAATTGCTATCACATTAAAATCATTACGTTTATCCAATATCTGCTGAATATTTACGGCTTCTTGCTTACATCGAGGGCAGTCTCCCCAAAAATAAAGAACTGTCGGCTTATCATGACAATCTGTCAGGCTAACAATGCCTTCATTCCATATTGTATGTCGAGTGAAATCAGGCGCATCAGAGCCAACGAGTGATGATTTACCTGAACCATTGATTGCAAGTGCCACACAGACAATGATGAGGGTGCAAACAAATAAAGCAATCCCACAAACAATATATATAGTCCGTTTCTTGGACTTGGATACTTCTTTAATAAACCAAGCTTTAATATTATTAAGACTCAACTTTATGCTACTTCTACTAATCATTAGTAGATTCCTTTCTTTGGTCTTATTATTTCCTCATCCTGACGTTCCCCCGTTAAACCGCAGCACCCCGTCTTAGAGTCCTCGAGATATAATAAAATATCAGGGGAGGGCTCAAGTGAAAGCAAGGCAGTACACAGAAGAACAGATCATCAATGTTCTCAAAGAGCGAGAAGCCGGTGCCAAGGTCGCCGATCTTGTTTCGTTTCCCCAGCCTCACCTCACTAGCCGTATTCTATAGCATTAGGGTAACTTATACAATGGGCTTATATTGGTCGTTGACTTTGGATTTCAAAGCTATTTAGAATGCCACTTAGTGGATATGAGGTGCTAATATCTCTCTACTGAAGAACTGAAGCTAACTGGAAGTCAAGATTTTTTACCAAAACCATAAGATCGCCAATAAAGCTAAAATGCGGTGAGTTCAACTTAAATCTTATTTTAGTGGTGCCCCCAAGGGAATTCGAATCCCTGTGCCCAGCTTGAAAGGCTGGTGTCCTAGGCCTCTAGACGATGGGGGCACGCTTTATGGATAAAGGGGAAGGGCCTCAAGGCCGGACGTCTCCGGCAAACCAAACATTATATTCATATTTTGCACTGCCTGTCCAGCAGCGCCCTTGACCAGGTTATCTATGCAGCTTATCACCACCACCCTGCCCGTCTTAAGGTTGACGGCAGGGTAGAGCAGGCAAAGGTTGCTGCCCAGTGTGTGTTTGCTCTCGGGAGGCTGCTGCACCACCTTTGTATAAGGCTCGTCGCGGTAAAAATCGAAATAGACCTTGTCCAGCTCTTCTTTGCCGCCGCTGAGCTTGCCCGGCTTCACCCTGGCGTAACAGGTGCTCTCGATGCCGCGCGTCATGGGGACCACGTGGGGCACGAACGTTACCGAGACGCTTTTCGATGAGTCCAACAGCATCAGTTCCTGCGATATCTCGGGCAAATGGCGGTGCCCGTTCAGTCCGTAGGCGCGCACGTTGTCGCTGGCCTCGGAAAAGTGCGTGGGCAGGGTCAAAGTCCTGCCGGCCCCTGAGACGCCTGACTTGCTGTCGACAATCAGGTCCGGCTCGACCAGGCCCAGCTTGACCAGCGGCGCCAGCGCAAGTATGGCCGAGGTGGGGTAACAGCCCGGATTGGCTACGAGGTCGGCATTTTTAATAAGCGCACGGTGCAGTTCCGGCAGTCCGAAGACAGCCTTTTTCAACAGCTCCGGCGCGGGGTGTTCGAAATCGTACCATAGCGGGTACCAGGCGGCTTCCTTGAGTCGGAAGTCGGCGCTTATATCCACTACTTTGATGCCTTTATTCAACAGCGGCACAATGCCCTCGGCGCTGGCCTTGTGGGCCATGGCTGAGAAGGCGACGTCTATCTTGCCTTCCAGTTCGGCCGTTATGGTCAGGCCGGTTACGGCCAAATGCGGGAAAACCTCGCCCAGCTTCTTGCCGGCTGCGCTCCTGCCCGTCACCGAGACCAGCTCGACGCCCGGATGCTGCCAGAGGATGCGCGCCAGTTCGACGCCGGCGTAGCCTGTGACATTGATGATACCGGCTTTTATTTTATTCATAGCTTTTTCCAGTGAATTTATTATACATAATAACCGATTTTCAGTTTTTCTGGGTTTTTATTGAGAGGGCGACCGGGAATCAATCGTTGTCATGACTCCGAGCACAGGATTGCTTCACTGCGTTCGCAATGACGTGATCCGTAGTCCGGGCGCACCTGAAGGTACGCCCCTACAATGACGGGATCGATTGCAGGTGGCATGTGTCATTTATGTAAAGGGCGGAGGGGACTCCGAACCTCACCTCAAACAGGTTCACGGCACCCGGATCCTGCGCTATCTGTTCGTAATGCTTGCTGTCCAGGTGCAGAAGGTGCAGCAGCATAGTCACCGACAACGCCGCCTGCGAAACAATTACGGCCGTTTCTTTCTTGTGCTTCACAGCTATATCATCCAGCGCGCCGGCCACTGCGTCACCAGTTCCAGGCCACGGTTGAACCTGCAGTCCGAAGCGTTCGGCAATGATCTGCGCCATCCCGTCGGTGCCGGGTAGCTGGCAGACATACAGGGCGCTGACCTTATATTCAGACAGCCGCTCCGACACGGCCTGCGCTACGGCGTTCGGGCTAAGCTCCCGGTCCGTCCCGGACTTAACAGGCCCCGTGTTGACGATCAGTATCTTGCCCAAATTACCCCTTGTTACCTTTCCACGACCATGGCGATGCCCATGCCGCCGCCGATGCACATGGTTGCCAGCCCATGCTTGAGGTTGCGCCTCTTCATCTCGTGCGCCAGCGTAACCAGAACGCGTCCTCCGGTGGCGCCGATGGGATGTCCCAGAGAGATGCCGCTGCCGTGGACGTTGGTCTTGTCCGGGTCGAAGCCCAGCTCTTTCACGCAGCCCAGCGCTTGCGAGGCAAAGGCCTCGTTCAACTCGACTACGTCCAGGTCTTTAACCGACAATTTAGCCTTTTCCAGGGCCTTTTTCACGGCCGGCACCACACCCAATCCCATATAGGCCGGGTCCAGCCCGCCGGATGCGTAGGTTTTGATTTTTACTATGGGCTCGAGACCCATCTCCTTCGCCTTCTTAGCCGACATCAGCAGCAGCGCCGCCGCGCCGTCGTTGATGCCCGAGGCGTTGCCGGCCGTGACCGTGCCGTCCTTTTTGAAAGCCGGGGCCAGCTTGCCCATCTTCTCCATGCTGGTCTCCATCGGCCTCTCGTCGGTATCGAAGACCAGCGGGTCGCCCTTCCTCTGCGGCGAAACCACCGGCACGATCTCCTGTTTGAAGGTGCCGTCCTTGATGGCAGCCATGGCGCGCTGGTGGCTGATCAAACCCAGCTTATCCTGGTCCTCCCTGGTGAAGCCGTACCTGGCGGCGATATTCTCCGCGGTCACTCCCATGTGGTAGCCGTAGTAAAGCTCCCACAGGCCGTCGTAGACCATCAGGTCCAGCACCTCGCCCTTGCCGGTCAGGTCCATGCGGTAGCCCCAGCGTGCGCGTGTCATAGCGTAAGGAGCATTGCTCATGCTCTCCATACCGCCGGCCACCACAACTTCGGCGTCGTCCAGCATAATGGCCTGGGCGCCTGCAATGACGGCCTTCAATCCCGAGCCGCAGATCTTATTCACAGTAAATCCGGGCGTTTCCTTGGGCAACCCGGCATAGATCATGGCCTGCCTGCCCGGGTTCTGCCCCTGCGCAGCCTGCAGTACGTTGCCCATGATGACCTCGTCCACCTGGACCTCTTTCAGGCCCTCCGGCCAGTCATAATATTTCTGCTCAAGCTCGCTCAGCCCGGCGCCCGCCAGCGCAGCAGGGCCGTATCCCAGCAGTTTGGCGCCCGACTTCGGCTTCAGCCCGGCCCTTTTCAAGACATCTTTTATCACTATCGAGCCCAATTTGGTCGCAGTCTGATCCTTGAGGCCGCCGCCGAATCCGCCGATGGCCGTCCTGACCGCGCTCACGATTACAACTTCTGACATTGGTCCCTCCTCGATGACTATTTTTTACCCAGCAGGCGCCTGCTCAAAGCCGGCACCATCTCGTGTACAAATTCCGTGTTGTATTCCCTGCGGTTGAAGCGCAGCGGCGTGATCGATATGCGGCGATGCTTGAGCGCCCACAGGTCCGTGCCGCTGACATCCCCGGCATCCACCGCCCTGTGCAATATCCAGTAGTATTCATGCCGCCCGTCGTTGCCCGCCTCTATTCCCGCCGAATAGACCTTCTCGCCCAGCTTGGTCACGTCCATCCCCTGTATATCGTGCATGTCCAGGTCCGGCACATTCACGTTGAGCAGCATCTTGCCCTTGATGCCTTTTTCCCTGATATAGTCGGCAATCTCCCTGGCCACACGCGCCCCGGTCTCGAATTTAGGCTGGACGAAGGCGTCCATGGACACGGCGATGGAGGGTATGGAGTAGAAAAAGCCCTGCAGGGCGGCGCCCACCGTGCCCGACAGGAATACGTCATAGCCGCAGTTGGGTCCCTGGTTGATGCCGGACACCACCAGGTCGATGCCGTCCTTCATGGCCACCTTGATGGCCATGATAACGCTGTCGGCCGGTGTGCCCTCGACCGCGTACGTCTCGATGCCGTGTATCTTCTCATGTATCCTGGTCAGGCGTATGGGATGGTGAAAGCTGATGGAGGTGCCCACACCGCTTTGCTCGCGGTCGGGCGCCACGACCGTTACGTCGCCCGCATCCTTCAGCCAGTCGACCAGCGTCCAGAGGCCGTCGGCGTTGACTCCATCATCATTGGTAACAAGTATCTTCAATCTGCTATCCCCCGGAAAACGTATAATTTTATCACAGGCAGACCTGCCTGATAAACCTGACTGCGCAAGGTTTTCACGATGCTTGTCTGTTCCCATAGGCAGTGTTATAATCTGGCAGAAGTTCGTGGGCCCGGACAGGCAATACCTGCCCGCTGCACGTGTATGGTGAACTGCGAAACGATCCTGCCAAGGAGGTCATAATGGAACCCAGGATAGGTGTCTATGTGTGCCATTGCGGCAGCAACATTGCCGGTACGGTGGACGTTGAAAAGGTAGCGGAATTCGCCAGGACCCTGCCCTCCGTGGTCGTTTCACGCGATTACAAGTTCATGTGCTCTGACCCCGGGCAGGACCTGATCAAGAACGATATCAAGGAGCTGGGGGTCAACCGCGTGGTCGTAGCCTCCTGCTCACCGCAGATGCACGAGCCCACCTTCAGGCGGGCGGTGCAGGACGGCGGCCTCAATCCCTACTATTTCGAGATGGCCAATATACGCGAGCACTGCTCCTGGGTAACCGAGTCGCGCAAGGAGGCCACCGAGAAGGCCAAGGCGCTGGTCAACGCAGCCGTGCGCCGCGTGTTTTTCCACCAGCCGCTGGAGAACAAGGAGGTGCCCGTCCACCCCGATACTCTGATCGTGGGCGGAGGCATAGCGGGAATACAGGCGGCGCTGGAGATCGCCAACTCGGGCCACAAGGTCTACCTGGTCGAGCAGGAGCCCAGCATCGGCGGGCATATGATGCAACTGGACAAGACCTTCCCCACACTGGACTGCTCCGCCTGCATACTCACGCCCAAGATGAGCATGGTGGGGGCGCACCCCAGCATAGAGTTGCTCACCTACAGCGAGGTGGACTACGTATCAGGCTACGTGGGCAACTTCCGCGTCAAGATACGCAAGAAGGCGCGCTACGTGGACGATACCAAGTGCAACGGCTGCGGCACCTGCATGACCAAGTGCCCCGTCAAAATAGACAGCGAGTTCGATGAGAAGCTGGCCAAGCGCAAGGCGATCTACACGCCCTTCGCGCAGGCCGTGCCCAACGTGACCGTTATCGACAAGGAGCACTGCACCTATTTTCTCAAGGGCAAGTGCCGCGCCTGCGAGAAGTTCTGCGAGAGGAACGCAGTCGATTTCCAGCAGGAAGACCAGATACTGGACGTCGAGGTAGGCAATATCATCCTGACCACCGGCTACCAGCTTTTCGACCCCACGCCGGTCAAGGAGTACGGCTACGGCCGCCTGGACAACGTCGTCACCAGCCTGGAATTCGAGCGCATGGTCAACTCGGCCGGCCCCACCTCGGGGCACGTCCTGCTCAAGAACGGGCAGGAGCCCAAAAGTATCGCTATCATACACTGCGTGGGCAGCCGCGATGAAAAATATCACACATACTGCTCGCGCGTCTGCTGCATGTACGCCATGAAATTCGCCCACCTGCTGAAGGAGCACGTGCACGGCGCAGAGGTGTACGAGTTTTATATCGATATCCGCAGCTTCGGCAAGGGCTACGAGGAGTTCTATAACCGCGTCCTGAAGGAAGGCACCGTCTTCTTCCGCGGCCGCCCGGGCGAGATTACCGACGTAGCGCAGACCCCGGAGGAAAAGGGCAAGCTGATCGTCCAGTTCGAGGATACGCTGGTGGGCAAGCAGCGCCGCCTCCCCGTGGAGATGGTGGTGCTGTGCAGCGGCCTCGAGGCCTACAAGGATGCGCAGGATGTAGCGCACACCTTCAACATCTCACTCGGCAAGGATCACTTCTTTACCGAGAAGCATCCCAAGCTGGACCCGGTAGCCACCATGACCGACGGCATATTCATCGCGGGCTGCTGCCAGGGCCCCAAGGATATACCGGACACAGTGGCACAGGCATCGGCGGCAGCGGCCAGGGTGCTGGCCCTGATCATCAAGGGCAAGGTGGAGATCGAAGCTGATACCGCCTTCATTGATGAGGCCAAATGCTCGGGCTGCAGGGTGTGCAACCTGCTCTGCCCCTACAGCGCCATCTCATTCATCGAGAAGGATAAGGTCTCGCGCGTCAACGAGGCGCTGTGCAAGGGCTGCGGCACCTGCGTGGCAGGATGCCCCAGCGGGGCCATTATCCACAGGCACTTCACCGACCAGCAGATCAACGCCGAGCTCGAGGGCATTTTAGTATAGCCTTTATCTAAAGGAGAGACAGGGATATGGAAACGAAGCTGAAACCGGCCTTCCTGGACGAAGTCGCCTCCATACCGGCCTGCGGCAAGATCAACGAATGCATCCAGTGCGGCGTGTGCAGCGGTTCCTGCACTACCGCGGCCCACTGGGAGCACCCGCCCCGTAAGATCATCGCCATGGTGCGTGCCGGCCTCAAGGACGAGGTGCTCAACAGCAGCTCCATCTGGTACTGTGTATCGTGTTACCTTTGCACGGCGCGCTGCCCGCGCGATATCAAGCCCTCCAACATCATGCACGCGCTCGAGGCCCTGGCGCTGAAAGAAAACTACAAGCCGCCCACCAACACCACGACCATGTACCGCTCCTTCGCCCGCTCCATCGAACAGAACGGGCGCATCTACGAGTTCGGCTTCATGCTGGAATACTTCCTCAAGACCAACCCCTTCGCCGCGCTCAAGATGCTGCCCATGGCCTTAAGTTTGCTGACACACAAGCGCATGCCGCTGCTGCCCAAGGCGGTCAAGGGCCGGCACGAGCTAAACCGCATGTTCCGCAACATAAACACGGGAGGTTACCGGTGAGATATTACGCTTATTACCCGGGCTGCTCCATGGAAGCCACCGGCGCCCCGGTGGAAAAGGCCATTCACACCATAGCCAAACCGCTGGATATCGAACTGGTGGAGCTCGAGGACTGGACCTGCTGCGGATCATCTCCTTTCAGCGGCGTCGACAAGGTCAAGGCCATGGCCATCACGGCGCGCGTGCTGGCGCAGGCCGAGAAAAGCGGGCTGGACCTGGTCACCCCCTGCAGCTCCTGCTACACCATACTGCACGAGGCCAACGACCTGATGAAGGAAGACCACAAGCTGGCCTGGCAGGTGCATGAGGCATTGACCACGGTCGGGCTCAACTATAACGGCACGGTCAGGGTCCGGCATATCGTGGAGGTGCTTTACAACGATGTCGGCCTTGAGTCGCTGGCATCAAAGGTAAAACGCCCCCTGACCGGCCTCAAGGTGGCCTGCTACCACGGCTGCCAGCAGGTGCGCCCCGAGTACGGCTACGACGACCGCGAATACCCCGACTGGCTGGACCGGATAGCCGGGGCCCTGGGAGCCGAGCCGGTCAACTACCCGCTCAAGGCCAAATGCTGCGGCAGCTCGCTGGTCATATCCGAGACCGATATGGCGCTGGACCTCATCCACCGCCTGCTGGAGAACGCCGCCGATAACGGCGCGCAGGCCATCGTCTCCACCACCTGCCCGCTCTGCTTCACTGCTCTGGATGTCTATCAGCCGGCGGTCAACAGCAAATTTAAAACGCACTTCAACCTGCCGGTGCTGGCGGTGCCGCAGCTCATCGCCGTGGCGCTGGGTTTCGATTTCAAGCAGGCTGCACTGGACGGCAACATCATATCTCCGCGCAAGCTGCTCAATCCCTACTTCAGCGGCAGGATAGCGGCCGCGCCCAAAGAGGCGGCGCACAAAGCAGCCGGATGAAAATCCTGGTGCTGGGCATCGGCAATCCCATCCTGGGCGACGACGGCGTGGGCTTTCACATCGTAGAATCCCTGCAGTCTGATCCTCCTCCTGGGGACATCACATTTGAATGCGTGGACGCCTCGGGATTTGCCCTGCTCGATCACGTAGTGGACTACGACCGCGTGGTTATCGTGGATGCCATCATGACCGTGGGCGGGAAAGTGGGGAGCGTTTACCGCCTGGGTTTGGACAACTTCCGGCCGAGCAAGCACACCATCTCGCCTCACGACACAGACCTCCCCACCGCGCTCCAGATCGGCGCTACCATGAAGCTCAAGATACCGGAAAAGATCGATATCGTAGCCGTGGAGATACCGGCCGTTTACGAGTTCTCGCAGGAATTGTCGGCAGAGGTGGCCGGGGCCGTGCCCGGGGCCGCCGGGATGGTCAGGCAGATACTGAAAACGTAGGGGCGGGTTTTTAAACCCGCCCGCGATGAGAAAAACGCCCAAAAAAACGGGCGCAGCTGAAGCAACGCCCCTACAATATTGACTTGCATTTACTGAAGTTATTTTGTTCCACACACTCATAATCGGTATAATAGTGCTTCACCGAAAGGGAGCGCATAGTAAATATGACAGCCATACTTATCAGCGGGTTAGAGGTCTCGGCCTCCATCCGGGGTGAACTCAAGGCACGTGCGGCCACGCTGGCCGCGCGGGGCATCGTGCCGCGCCTGGAAGTTATACTGGTGGGAGATGACCCCGCCTCCATTTCGTATATCAAGTCCAAAAAGAAAGGCGCTGCCGAGGTGGGGATTAAAGAGAACACCACTCACCTGCCCGCCGACACTTCCGAGCAGAAGATCATCGAACTGCTGGACAGGCTAAATGACGATGACGCGGTGGATGGTATACTGGTTCAGGTGCCGCTGCCCGCCCACGTCGACACCGAGAAAGTGCTGTATCACATATCCCCGGAAAAGGACGTGGACGGCTTCCACCCGGTCAACCTGGGCAAGCTGCTGCGCGGCGAGCCCTGCTTCCTGCCCTGCACGCCTCACGGCATCCAGCAGATGCTGATGCGCAGCGGCCACGACCCGGCGGGAAAGCACGTGGTGATCTGCGGCCGCAGCAACCTGGTCGGCAAACCGCTGGCGGCAATACTGCTGCAAAAGAAGACTGGGGCCAACGCCACGGTTACGGTAGTGCATACCGGCACGATGCATATGCCCAGCTTCACCAGGCAGGCCGACATACTGGTGGCCGCCATGGGCAGGCCCGGGTATATTACGGCTGACATGGTCAGGGAGGGCGCTGTGGTCATAGACGTGGGCGTCAACAGGGTGCCCGACTCGACCAGGGAGCGCGGCTACCGCCTGGCCGGCGACGTCGATTTCGAGGCGGTCAGCAAAAAAGCGGCGGCCATCACACCCGTGCCCGGCGGCGTGGGACCCATGACCGTGACCATGCTGCTGCAGAACACGATTGAAGCCGCCGAACGCAAATAAGAATAGCCCTAAGGGAGATTTATATTATGCCTTATGACCCGCTGAAAATGAGCGACTGGCAGATCGCCGAGGAGGCAGAGAAAGAAATGCCTCAACCCGGCGACTGGCCCGCCAGGCTGGGCCTGGCTAAAGACGAGGTCATTCCGTATGGCAGGGTAGCCAGGCTGGACTACGCCAAAATCATGCACCGGTTCAAGGACAAGCCTGACGGCAAGTATATACAGGTAACCGGCATGACGCCGACCCCCCTGGGCGAAGGCAAGAGCACCACCACCTGCGGGCTGCTGGAGGGCATGGGCAAACGCGGTTACAGGGTGGGCGGCTGCATCAGGCAGCCTTCGGGCGGCCCGACCATGAACATCAAGGGCACCGCCGCCGGCGGCGGAAACGCCCTGTTGATACCAATGACCGAGTTCTCCATGGGCCTGACCGGGGATATCAACGACATAACCAACGCGCACAACCTGGCCATGGTGGCGCTCACGGCCCGAATGCAGCACGAGCGCAATTACGACGACAGGAAACTGCAGACCCTGTCCGGCATGAAACGCCTGGACATCGACCCCACGCGCATAGAGATGGGGTGGGTGATGGATTTCTGCGCGCAGAGCCTGCGCAATATCATCATCGGCGTGGGCGGCAAGATGGACGGGTTCACCATGCAGTCCAAGTTCCAGATAGCGGTCAGTTCCGAGCTGATGGCGCTGCTGGCCATCGTCAAAGACCTGGGCGACCTGCGCCACCGCATGGACAGGATCACGGTGGCCTACAGCAAGCACGGCGACCCGGTGACGGCCGGCGACCTGCAGGTAGGGGGCGCCATGACGGCCCTGATGCGCAACACCATCAACCCCACCCTTTGCTGCACGGCGGAGTACCAGCCGCTGATGGTACACACCGGGCCCTTCGCCAATATAGCGCTCGGCCAGTCCTCGATCATCGCCGACCGGCTGGGCCTCAAACTGTTCGATTACCACGTTACCGAGAGCGGCTTTGCCGCCGACATCGGCTTCGAGAAGTTCTGCAACGTCAAATGCCGCCTCAGCGACCTCAAGCCCAGCGCCTCGGTCCTGGTCGTCACCGTTCGCGCGCTCAAGATGCACGGAGGCGGTCCCGCAGTAGTGCCCGGCCTCAAGATACCGGAAGAATACATGCGCGAGGACCTGGACCTGCTGGATAAGGGCCTGCCCAACATGCTGCACCATGTCAAGATAATCAAGGAGGCCGGTGTCAAGCCGGTGGTATGCATCAACGTTTTCCACAGTGACAGCGAGGCCGAGATCAAGATGGTCAAACGGGCGGCCGAGGGGGCGGGGGCGCGCTGTGCGGTCTCACGTCACTGGGAGTTCGGCGGCGAGGGTGCGCTGGAGCTGGCCGACGTGGTCAAGGACGCCTGCGACGATGACAACGAGTTCAAATTCCTCTACCCGCCCGAGATGAAGATACGCGACCGGGTGGAGAAGATAGCGCGCGAGGTCTACGGCGCTGCGGGCGTCTCCTGGTCGCCGGCGGCCGATGCCAGGGCCAAGATGCTGGAGAACGACCCCGAGTTCGACGATTATGCCACCATCATGGTCAAGACCCACCTCAGCCTGAGCCACGACCCGTTGCTCAAGGGCGTGCCCAGGGGCTGGATCCTTCCCATACGGGATATCATCATCTATTCCGGCGCCAGGTTCCTGTGTTTCTTCGCCGGGGAGGTCAACATGATGCCCGGCACCGGCTCCAACCCGGCCTTCCGCCGCATCGATATCGACCCCGCCACCGGCAGGGTGCACGGCCTGTTCTAATCCATGCGACTATCTGATTTCGACTATCACCTGCCGCCCGAGCTGATCGCCCAGCACCCTGTAGCCGAGCGCGACCACTCCCGCCTGATGGTGGTGGACCGCCACAGCCAGAGCATCGAGCACCGCCATTTCTACCAGATCTACCGATATCTCAACCCGGGCGATACGCTGGTGCTCAACGATTCCCGCGTGATACACGCACGCTTGAACGGGGTAATCGAGGGCAGTGGGCGCAGGGCGGAGGTATTGCTGCTCAAGCGCCTGGAGGACGGCGCCTGGGAGGCGCTGGTCAGGCCCGGCCGGCGGCTGATGCCGGGGTCACGGGTGACGGTAGCGGGCATCAAACCGGGCATCGCAAAGGAGCTTATAGTCAGCATCCTCAAGGTGGGGGAGGGCGGCCTGCGCACCGTAAGCCTGGGAGGTAACGCCCTGCCGGACGGCTACGGAAGAATGCCGCTGCCGCCTTACATACATGCACGGCTGGAGGACGATGAACGCTACCAGACGGTGTACTCCAGGCCCGAGGGCAGCGCTGCCGCGCCTACCGCGGGACTTCATTTCACACCGGGGCTGCTCGATGATCTGAAAAGCAAGGGGATCAACACGGCCTTCGTCACCCTGCACGTGGGGCTGGATACTTTTCAGCCCGTGCGCGCGGAGGACCCGTCCAGGCACCACATACATACCGAGTACGGGCTGGTCGGCCGCGATACGACAGACCGGATAAACGAAACTCACAGTCACAACAAACGAGTGGTAGCCGTGGGCACGACCTCGGTGCGGCTGATAGAGGCCGCCTCCCGGGAGGGCTGGGCTGCTCCCTTCGAGGGCCAGGTGGGGCTTTTCATCCTGCCGGGCTACCGCTTCCAGGTCACCGATGCCCTTATCACCAATTTCCATCTGCCGAAATCCACGCTTCTGATGATGGTGTCGGCCCTGGCCGGGCGCGAGTTCATGCTGGAATGCTACGAAACGGCTAAACGGGAAGGCTACCGCTTCTTCAGCTTCGGCGACGCCATGTTGATCATTTAAAGTGTCATCTCAACGATCTCGGACAGCTCCAGCACACGCACACTGTCGCCGACCTTGAGGTCGCCCAGGCCGTCCTCCATCATGGTAACACAGTAGGGACAGGCCACGCAGATCGTGTCGGGACCCTTCTTGAGAATTTCACTGACCCGCTCGATATTGATGCGCCTGCCGGTGTTTTCCTCCATCCACATGCGGCCCCCGCCGGCGCCGCAGCAAAATGAACGCGCGCGGCTACGCTCCAGCTCGAGAGGAGGCCGGCCGGTGGCCCTTGCGATCAATTCCCGCGGCTGATCGAAGATGCGGTTGTAGCGGCCCAGGTAACAGGAATCGTGGAAGACGACCTTTCCCAATTCCGCCGGGCCCTTCATCTTCAATCTCCCCGAGCGCGCCAGGTCCCTGATCAGTTCGCTGTGGTGTAATACCTGGAAATCGGCGCCGAAGCGCGGGTAGTCGTTCTTGAGTGTGTTATAACAGTGGGGGCACTGTGCGATTATCTTCTTTACGCCGATCTCCCTGAAATGAGCCACGTTCTCCTTTGCCATCCGGTCGAAAATGTACTCGTTGCCCAGCCGCCGCAGGCTGTCGCCGCAGCATTTCTCATCACGACCCAGCATGCCCCATGACACGCCGGCCGCATTGAGTATATTGGCGACGGCAACCGAATTGCGCTTGTTGCGGGTATCGAAAGACCCGGCGCAGCCCGCATAGAAAAGGTACTCGGGCTGGCCCTTTTCAAAAGAGGGCGCATTGATCTCGGCGGCCCATTTACCCCTTTCGGCCGGTATGATGCCCCAGGGGTTGCTGCGGTTCTCCATGTTCTCGAAGAGCGAGAGCAATGCGTCCGGGAAGCTGGACTGCATCTCCACCAGGCTGCGCCTCATGTAGATGAGCTTGGGCACGTGCTCGATGAAAACCGGACACACCTCCATGCAGGCGCCGCAGGTGGTGCAGTCCCAGATAGCCTCATGCCCCACGCTTCCCTCGCAGCCACCGCCGATCAGGGGCAGGGTGGGCATTCTTCCTTTTTCCAGCGCCGGCCCGTTATGCAGCAAATTTATTTTAATATCATGGATGACAAGACGCGGATTGAGCGCCTTATCCGTGCTGGTAGCCGGGCAGTTGTCGTTGCAGCGCCCGCACTCGGTACACGAGTAGGCGTCGAACAGGTCCTTCCAGCGGAATTGGTCGACGCGGTCCACGCCATAGCTGTGGCCTGCGGCAAAAACCTCCGGCGTAACGGTGTTGACCGTCCCGGCATTGGAAAAAAAGCAGTTGGGTATCGAGGTCAGGATGTGCATATGCTTGCTGTAGGGCAGGTAATCCAGAAAGCTGAGCAGCGTGACTGCGTGCAGCCACCAGAACGCAGTGACCATGGTCAGCAAAGCAGCTGCCGGGATGGACCCGAACAGGACGCTCCCCACAAAGCCGGAGACGGGCATAAAGCGGGCGGCCGGCTGGCTGCCAAACGCAATCTCGCTGCCGTTAAGGCTGAAGTAGGCCAGCATGAGAATGGCGACCAGGCCCAGGATCACGAAGGCGTCGGCCGACCGGGCATCAATATAGCGCGGTGGAAAGAGCAGGCGGCGTCCCATGGCGATGAGCACGGCCAACAGCGCCAGCAGCGAAACGATATCGAAAATAAAGGCCAGCGCGTAATCCAGGGGATGGGGCAGCAGCGATAACGATATATATTGGGGTAACAGCCCCTGCAGCAGGAACACCCCATTGGCTATCAGCAATATGATAAAGCACCAGAAAAAGACCATGTGGTTTAATCCGAAGGGGTAGCTCCGGGTCACTACGCGCCTCTGTCCGAAGGCGTAGACCAGCATGTTCCAGGTACGCCTGCCGATATGGTCGAAGCGGTTGTCGGGCCTGCCGAGGGCAACCAGCCGGAACCTGTACCAGCAGCTCCAGATAAAGAAAAGGACGGCGATGCTGAAAAGTGCTGCGAATATCATCCCCTGGCCCTGCATAAACGTCTCCTTTTCAAATCCTGCCTAATCAGTTTTTACTATTGGCCCGCAGGGCCTTTATCTGCCGCGTCAGCGACGGGACTATCCGGGTCAGGTCGCCGACCAGACCATAGTGTGCCACCTCGAAGATGGGGGCGTTCCTGTCGCGGTTAATGGCGATGATGATATCCGAGTTCTGCATCCCCACTATGTGCTGAATGGCCCCGCTGATGCCGCAGGCGATGTAAATTTTCGGTCGCACCGTCTTGCCGGTCTGCCCCACCTGGCGCTCGGACGGCATCCAGCCGGCATCCACCACGCTGCGCGAGCAGGCCACCACGCCGCCGAGTTCGTCGGCCAGGTCCTGCAGCAGCCGGAAATTCTCGGCGGACTGCAGCCCGCGGCCTCCCGAGACTATTACGTCGGCTGCCGTTATGTCTACTTCACTTCCCGTCCTGCGGTCGATGATCTCGATCACCTTGGTGGCCACTTCTTCCTCTTTAATATCCAGCCACTCCCGCACAATTTCGCCGCTGCGGGAATCGTCCTTATCATGCATGTGCATGGTATGCGGCCTTACGGTAGCCATCTGGGGCCATGACTTCTCGGTGACGATGGTGGCCATGATATTGCCGCCGAAGGCCGGGCGCGTTTGCATTAACAGCCGCCTTTCGTCATCCACAGTTAAACCGGTGCAGTCGGCCGTCAAACCGGTGCGCAGCTCTGTGGCCACCGCTCCCGCCAGGTCCCTTCCCACACCGGTAGCGCCGATCAGGACGATCTCCGGCCGGTACTGGTTGGCCAGGTAACAAAGCGCCTTGAAATAGGGCTCGGTACGGTAGTAGCGGTAGACCGTCCCATCCACCAGATAAACTCTGGCGGCGCCGTAAGCAAAGGCATCTTTACAGATAGCCTCAACCTTTTCACCGATGACGACGGCGCAAAGCTCCACTTTTAGCTGTTTGGCCAGGGTCTGACCTACACCCAGCAGCTCCCATGATACGGTTGCCGGTATGCCGTCGGTTTGTTCCACGAATACCCAGACTCCCCGGTACAGGCCGTTGCCGGCCGTTATCTGTACCTCATCCGCCTCCTGCAGGTCTGTTTTTTGCCCCAGGGCGGCCAGCTCTTCCAGCAGCTTCAACTGTTCCGGCGTGTAATATATCTCCAGCGCCTCTGCGGGACAGATCTTTACGCACCTGCGGCAGCCCGTGCACCTGCTAATATCGATAAGCGGCACGCCCTGGTCAGTAATGCCGACCGCGTGTTTGGGACACACTGTCATGCAGCGTGAGCCGCAGGATATGCACTTACCTTCCACCGGCCTGGCCACACCCAGGGGTTTCTTGATCTTCTTATCTTCCGGCATGTCTTTCCAATCTGTTCTTCAGACCCTGTTTTACTGGGTCGAGATAACGTTCCTGCTGACCAGTTTTTCCAGCAGCATGCGGGCCGCCTCTTCCGGGTCGCTTATGGACTCCCCGCCCAATATCTGGCCGGGGGGGCGGTCGGGGGAGAAAATCCTGCGCACCGATGTAGCCGAACCCTTGAGTCCGACGCTATCCTCGCTCAGCTTGAGCACTTGATTATCCCAGATATTGATATGGGCATCCTGTGCCATCAGTCGCATGGGCACCGTCGGGTAACGCGGGCGGTTGATCTCGCGCAGGACCGCCACCATGGCCGGCAGGGAGGAATCCAGCACTTCGTACCTGTCTTCAAACTTGCAGCGCACCCTTATCCTTTTATTTTCGAGGTCTACGCTCTCGATACGGTCGACCGATGTAAGCTGCGCGCACTTGAGACGGGTGGCGATGCCAGGTCCCACCTGGGCCGTATCGCCATCGATGGTCTGTTTGCCGCAGATCACCATGGCCAGCTCATCTTCTGCGGCCAGCATTCGGATGGCAGAAGTCAGCACCATGCTGGTGGCTAACGTATCAGCGCCGCCGAAGACACGGTCGCTCAACAGCACAACGTCATCTGCGCCAACTGCCAGGGCCTTACGCAACGTCATCTCTGCGCCGGGCGGCCCCATGGATAGGGCCACTACCTTGAACCCGTACTTATCCTTCAGCCGCAGCGCCTCCTCGAGGGCGTGAGCATCAAAAGGATTGATAATGGACGGGACACCCTCACGGATGAGCGTGCCCGTATCAGGATCGATCTTGACCTGGGTAGTGTCCGGGACCTGCTTGATACAGGCGATGATTAACAAGATGTCTAATTCCAGTAATGCTTATTATGTAAATATGCGCATTATTATGATGTATTTCGACGACTTTAATCCTATATCTTATTCATTTATTGACCTCCGGTCAATAAGCGCGCCCGCCTTTTTCCGGGCGGGTTTAAAAACCCGCCCCTACGATTTCACCCGTAGGGGCGTACCTTCAGGTGCGCCCGTGTATGCATTGACAACTGCATACTGCAGTACGTAGAATGCAGCACCGTAAATGATGAAATCATGACCACTTCGAGCAAAATACTCTCCGCCGTACTGATAGCCGCCATACTTATATGCACCGGGCTTATCATCTACCTGGCCGTGACGCCCCAGCCGTCCCAGAGATTCAGCGAGTTCTACCTGCTCAACCGTGACGGCAAAGCCTCGAATTACCCTGCACAGGCCGCGGCCGGCCAGCCCGTAACTGTAATCGTGGGCATTGTTAACCACGAGAATGGCCCGTCCGATTACACGGTTCAAATCAAGGAAAATGATGCTATAATCAAATCGATAACAGCGGGCAAATTGAATGACGGTCAGAGATGGGAGCAGCCTGTGGAATTTACGCTGAGTAACGCCGGGGATGTCCGGAGGGTGAATTTCGTCCTCTATAAGGACGGCGGGGCCGTGCCGCATATAAGAGACCCGCTGGTATTAATAATGAAGGTTTCGGAGAACTGAAAATATGTGCGGGATAATCGGCTACTGCAGCAAGAACGGCAAGGCTGCCGCTGTGATCTTTGAAGACCTCAAACGCATGGAATACCGCGGCTACGATTCGTCCGGGGTGGCCATGATATCCGACGGTAAACTGCTGGTGAAGAAGGGTATTGGCAGGCTTGAGGAAGTGAACAAGAAATACAGGATGGACCTGATGCCGGGCAGCGTGGGCATCGGGCATACACGCTGGGCCACACACGGAGGTGTGACGCAGGTCAACACCCACCCCCACTGCGATTGCAATAACGAGATCGCCGTAATACACAACGGCATAATCGACAACTACCAGGAGCTGCGCAAAGACCTGATCAAGCGCGGGCATCGTCTACTGTCCGAGACCGATACGGAGGTCATCCCTCACAAATTGGAAGATGAGATGAAGCGGGGAAAATCCCTGGAAGAGGCTGTGATGGCGGTGGCCCCCAGGCTGGAGGGTTCCTACGCATTCCTCGCCATCAGCACCAGGGAGCCCGGCAAGATCGTGGGCACGCGCAGGGGCAGCCCGCTGGTTGTCGGTCTGGGCAAGAACAAAGCCTTCGCAGCCAGCGACTCGATGGCCCTGGCCGGGCAGATAGACCAGTTATATATGCTGGGCGAGGGCGAGATAGCGGTCCTGACTGCCGATAAAACCGTTTTCTTCGACCATACGGGGCGGGAGATCAGCAAGAAGTCATCCAAGCCGGATGCCGTTTGGAACGCGAACGACAAGGGCGGCTACGAGTACTTCATGCTAAAGGAGATCATGGAGCAGCCCGAGACCCTGATGGCTGCCGCGCGCCAGGACAAGGACATTTTTACCGCGGTGGCGCTGGATGTATTGAGGGCCGACCAGATCATAGTCACGGCCTGCGGCTCATCGCGTTATGCCGCCCTGGTGGGCCGCTACCTTTTCTCCAGCGTGGGCAAGAAGTTCTGCGAGGTTGTCATGGCCTCCGAGTTCCAGTACTTCGCCGACTCCGTGAGCAAGAACACCCTGGTGCTGGCCATATCGCAGAGCGGCGAAACCCTCGACGTGATCGACGGTGTGGAGCTGGCGCGCAAGGCTGGCGCCAGAATAGTCTCCATCATCAACCGGCCCCAGTCGCTGCTGGGCGAGCTCAGCCATAACGTCCTTTACCTGAACTGCGGCCCGGAGATAGGCGTGGCCGCCACCAAGTCCTTCCTCAACCAGCTGGCCGTCTTCTACCTGCTGGCGTTTTCCATGGTGCATTCCTTTGATATGGCGGTCGACAACGTACGCAAGGTCAGCCGGCAGGTGGCCAAGGCCATCGACTGGAACAATGACGAAATAGACAGGATCACGCAGCAATACCACGACAAGAACGATTTCTACTATATCGCCCGCGGCATCAATTTCGCCATAGCCTCTGAGGGCGCGCTGAAGCTGAAGGAGATATCTTATATCCATGCCGAGGGCATGCCTGCCGGTGAACTCAAACACGGCACGCTTTCGCTCATCGAGGAGGGCACGCCGGTGCTGGTGATATGTCCCGGGGACTACACCTACAATGAGACGCTGGGCAACGCCATCGAGGCCAAGGCCAGGGGGGCCAAAATAATTGCGGTCTCAGATGTAAACAACGAGGTCTATGACCACTGGATCAGGATTCCAAAGGTGCACGACCTGCTCTACCCCATGGTGGCAGTTGTGCCGCTGCAACTACTGGCTTACCATATGGCCACCAGGCGGGGCCACAACCCCGATATGCCGCGCAACCTGGCCAAATCGGTGACCGTCAGGTAGCCTGAATGAAAATCATCGCAGTCATCCCCTGTCTGGACGAAGCACAATTCATCGGCAACGTGGTCAGCAGTACGGTTAAATTTGTGGACAAGGTCATCGTTATCAACGATGGCTCAAAAGATAATACTGCTGAGGTTGCGCAAAGTGCCGGCGCCGAAGTTATCAGCCACACCCGTAGACGGGGGGCAGGAGCCGCAACGCGTGCGGGGTTTGAAGCGGCTGTTAAGTACGGGGCGGATATCGTAGTAACCCTTGACGGCGATGGCCAGCACGATCCATGTGAAATACCGATACTGATTAAGCCTGTGCTGGAAGGCAAAGCCGATGTTACCATAGGTTCACGCTTTCTACGAGAGGCAAAGGTTAACAGATACCGAAAATTTGGCATCGATGTTATCACATGGCTGTATAACATCGGACACAATGCCAAGATCCACGATGCGCAAAGTGGGTTCCGTGCCTACAACAGGAAAGCATTGGACATTATAGCTATCACCTACCCCGGGTTTGGTTTTAGCATTGAGACACTGGTTCAGGTGCGAAAACATGGCCTTAAGATAAGCGAGGTTGCGGTCAGCTGCATCTATCATGAATCAGGCTCAACCGAGCATCCGGTCACACATGGCTTGAACGTTGCCTTGTCCGTCCTGAAGATACGGCTCAAAGAGGAATTCTTCAACATGGATGTTAAGCAAAAGCCGTGAAAATCCTATTTGTGCTGGAAAACTACTATCCCTTTATCGGGGGGGCCGAGGTATTATTTAAGAATTTATGTGAGGGACTCGCAGGCAGGGGGCATAACGTAACGGTACTGACTTCTCTGCTGCCGGGCACACTACCGGCAGAAAATATCAACGGCGTAGCTGTACGCCGTATAAGATTGCCTTCCCGGGGCCGCCGGTATTGGTTCAGCTTCGCTGCTATACCGCAGGCTGTCAAGCTGGCCGGGCAGGCCGACTTTGTACATACCACAACCTATAATGGCGCATTCCCGGCGTGGCTGGCCGCCAGGCTAAGGAAAAAGCCTGTCATTATCACGGTGCTCGAGATAATCGGCCCATTATGGTCCAAGCTGGAAGGGATGAATAAATTGTCGTCGTTCCTGCACAGGCTTCTTGAACGCATGATAATCGGCCTGCCCTTCGACCGCGACATAGCTATCTCCAGGTATACAGCCGGGTGTCTCCAACTTTACGGTGTTAAAGACGACAGGATATCAACTATATACCCGGGCATTAATTACAGCCTTTTTAATCCGGTTACAGCCAGGGGCAAACTCGTACGGAAACAACTGGATATAGCTGATGACCAGTTTGTTTACATGTACTTTGGACGGCCGGGGATATCCAAGGGGATAGATTACTTAATTAAAGCAGTACCGCTCATCGCTACCGTTATTGCTAATTCGAGGCTACTGCTAATACTTTCGCGGGAGCCGGCCGATGGCTTCCAGCGTGTCATATCCCTGATAAAAGATATGGACATCGGTGATAGGGTCATATTGATTGATCCGGTACCAAGGGACGTGCTTCCGGATTATATTGCGGCATCAGATTGCGTGGTTGTCCCTTCACTTTCAGAGGGATTCGGTTTCACTGCTGCTGAGGCCTGCGCCATGGGCGTACCGGTGGTAGCATCTAATATTGCCTCACTTCCTGAAGTCGTATCCGGAAAATATGTGCTCATCAGGCCGGGGGACCACGTTGCTATAGGTGATGGAGTTTCTGCTGTATACAATAAGCGCTACATCACTTCGGACACTATAATGTTTCTCTGGGAACGAAGTATAACCGACTATATCACGCTATGTTACGGAGATTTGATCCAATGACAGCGGAACACGATAAATTCGTGAAAAGTTCCATGCATAAGCTCATGCTAAAGGAACATCAAGTCAACCAGGAGAAGATGATAGAGCTTCTTAGAGGATTCCAGGTCAATAACTACCTGGATATCGGTTGTGCTGATGGCGAATTTACGCTCCATTGTGCTAATACAACTTCAGCCAAATATATTTATGGTATCGAGATCGATAAAGGTCTTGCCCGTGCTGCAGAAAGCAAGGGTATTCAGGTAACGATAGCTGACGCAGGGCACTTATTTGACTACCCGGATAGATTTTTTAATTTGATCACCGCAAACCAGATATTGGAGCATGTCGTTAATACCGATATCATGATCAGCGAGTGTTACCGCGTACTATCAGACGATGGGGCATTATTAATCTCTGTCCCCAACTTATGCTCCTTTTTTCAACGCATGCTGGTTCTCGCCGGAAATCAACCCACTACGCTGCATGTAAGTGAAATACAAGTCGGTAATTTTCTTAAAGGTGTGCAGACTGGCATCGGCCATGTACACGCTTTTTCCGTTGGCGCGGTTGTCGACCTGCTTAAATATCACAAATTTAAAATAGATGCCCATTTTGGCAGCGGGTTTTATCCGCTCCCCTGGCAATTATCCGGCTTTGCTGCCCGTATGTTTCCCAACCTTGCCGTTTATACGACAATTAAAGCCGGCAAAATATGAGATAATTTGCGTATAATAAGTGATGAAGGTAGCCATACCGTCGGCATCAACCGCAAAGACACGTAAATAAGGATTCAAAATACTGTATAGCCGTACAGATATAATTAGAGATCACCTGAATTATTGTCATGACTGATCCCGATGATACGTTGAAAATTGCGCTCATTACTTTTACAACTTATGGGGCGGCAGTACATTACATATCTCAATTAGCTAACGCCCTGGCCAAACAGCACCGGGTAAGCGTTTGCCTGCCCGGTTATACCGATACCTCTTATTTCTCTGATGATGTCTCTTTATTCAGGCTACCGATTCCGGCCGGCCTTCTACCTGCATTGGCTAAAGCGTTCCAACCGCAGCTGACTCGGACTTTGATGCATACACTAAATGATATCGAACCGGATGTCGTTCATCTCGTATTTGAACACAGGTTCCCCTTTTATTATGCAAAAATCATCGGGGACAGATATCCTTACGTAGTCACTATTCATGAACCTGCGGCAATCCCCAACCGGGGCCTTATCGCTGACGGTATGGTGGCCCTTCTCCAGTATCTAAATAATTCATGTTTGGTTAAAAACGCCGATAAAATAATTGTTCACAGCGACAAACTGAGAGCTACACGCCTTTTATCAACCTGCCGCCAATCCAGGATAGATGTTTTGCAGCTTGGCGCATTCAATTTTTTCAACGCAACCATCACCGATACGATAGAGTCGAACAATCTGCTGTTCTTTGGCAGAATAGCCCGCTATAAAGGGATCGAACATCTGATAAAAGCAGCCGGGAAGGCTAAATCATCGGTGCAAGATTTGACTGTGACCATTGCCGGTGAAGGTGACCTTTCTAAATACGGAAAAATGATCCGGGGCGAAAGCTGGATCGAAATACTGAATCGCTATATTCCGGATGATGAAGTCGCCGGACTATTTGGCAGGGCTGCCATTCTTATCATGCCGTATACAGACGGCAGTCAGACCGGCCTGATATCGGTGGCCGGGGCTTTCGCTAAACCGGTTATCGCTACTGATGTCGGCAGTTTTAATGAGATGGTTGATAGCGGTTTAACCGGATTGATCGTACCCCCGGGTGACGTTGCTGCGCTTTCAAGAGCAATGATAACCCTCTTAGAGAACCCCCAACTCAGGCATGACATGGGCGAAAATGCTAAACGTAAGTATAACTGCAGTCAATTCTCGTGGGAAACTATCGCGGCTCGTACCGAAAACACTTATCAGCAAGCGGTCTCGCGGCATAAATACAGATCAGATCGAGCTTGAATTGGTATTTAGATGAAATCAACCTCAGCGATTATATTGACAGCAAAGCACATCCTGATAATTGTGCTTGCAGTAATTACGGCGTTTATCCTTGTGATCGGCTTATCTATGCTCGGTATTGATATCCCGGTGCTTCAACAGCTGCTGGGCTTTATTCTATTGACCTTCATACCGGGTCTTCAACTGCTGTTAATATTCAGGGTTCGTAATATAAACCCGGTTGAATATATCGCCTACGCCCTGGGACTTAGCCTGGCTTTGATCATGTTCACGGGTGCCTTTATCAACTTTGCATTACCATATGTCGGCATCGGCAGGCCGTTGGCAACCATACCGGTGACCGTGTCAATCTTAGCCATAACGATTATCCTGGCCATATTAGCCTACCTCAGAAATAGGACATCAGGTTTACAACTGAAAATAATACTGCCTGCCAGGGCTTCATATTTACCTGCACTGGCGTTCATGCTGCTGATATTATTGACCATCCTTGGCGCTGCCATGGTTACGGCTTTCCAGAACAACGTTATTCTAATTATATGTTTATTATTCATCGCGCTGGCTATCCTGATGATATCAACGGGCAAATTTATTAAGACCGACTTGTTTCCCCTGGCTATCTTTAGCTTCAGCCTCTGTATCTTATATCAGACCACGTTGATTTCCCCTTACCTCGTAGGAAGCGATATCTTCACAGAATACGTGTACCAGGGGTTAGTCGCCCAGGCAGGCGCCTGGGATTACAGCATGGGTCATCCGGTCAACACCTGCCTCAGCATCGTTATAGCAGCTCCCGTATACGCACAATTCCTGAACATTGACAGTATCTGGGTATTCAAAGCCATATACCCGTTGCTCTTCTCGTTAATGCCGGTGGCGATGTACCGCGCGTTAAGAATACAGATAGGTCCCGAGAAAGCTTTCCTTGCAGTTTTTCTTTTCCTATCGATTCCGACCTTTGCGCTGGAGATGATAAGCCTGTGCCGCCAGCAGGTGGCCGAGCTGTTTTTTATCCTCGTTATCCTTTTACTTTGCGAAAAAAGGCTCCCTGCCAATACAAAGATTGCAATGTCCGTTATTTTTTCTGCCTCTATAGCCGTCTCCCACTATGCTCTGGGTTTTATCACTATGATTTATTATGGCCTTGCCCTGGTATCGGTACTTTTTATGAGGAGTAAATATTTCCTATCCTTCTGGGGTTGGGTAACGTCCAGGACCGGCGGATTACCTGACAGCCTTACCCCGTCAGAAATCAGGAAGCTGCCAATTTCTGTAGTCATTGTTCCTGCAATCGCTTATTTCATCATTGCTTTCATCTGGTACAGGATAGTAGGATCCGGCATCAACCTTGAGTTTCTTTCAGGTATATGGACGACATTTTCCGATGCACTTACACGTATTGTTGTCAGGGTGCTGACCGGCGCCGGCAGTCTGCTGGATTACGCTCGGATGGGCCAGGCTGATCTCCTGGTGAAAATCGCCCTTGGAATGGATTTTGGTCAGGTATCCTGGCTGGGCAAATCATTCAGGGTGCTTCAGTATGCTGTGCAGATATTGACGGTGACCGGTTGTCTACGGATGATCATTTGGCCAAAGGGCATTAACTTCAGGCTGGAGTTCCTTGCCATCAGCCTTATCAGTGCCGCTCTGTTGGTTGCCTGCATTGTAATCCCTGATTTCAGCAGTCTGTTAAACGCAACGCGCTGGTATCATCTTGCCATGATCACACTTTCACCATTCTGCATCGTTGGGGGGCAAACTATATGGCAAGCGATCACGCTGCTGATAAGAAAATTGAGAAACAATCCTTGTTTAAAGTCAGTCCCCGGTGTGAATCAAGGTTTTTTTACTGCGCTAACAGCTTTAATTCTGGTACCGTATTTCCTGATATCATCAGGCCTGTTTTTTGAAATCACCAGGCAGGATACAGCAAACAGCATTGACGCACCGTACTCCATAGCATTAACCAGTTACAGGTTGGATTTAGCCGGCATATTCAATCTCCAGGATGGAGCCGCGGCCAGGTGGCTGGGGGGTCAACGTGAAGGCGCAGCAATATTCACGGATCATCACGCTCGGAAAATTTTCAGTATATTCAAATCAAACACAGAGTTACTCGACATGCCAAGAGACGGAGTTTATCATCCCGGTTATCTATACTTATCTTCGTGGAATAATATTCAGGGGGAGATGTCATTTGCTACCCGGGGCAAGCCGGGGTTGCGCGAGCATTTAAAGCTTACTGAAATTCCCGGGTTGCATGACCATTTAAACAATAGCGACCGTGTCTATGTTAATGGTGGAGCGGCAATTAGTTTATTGCCTTAAAATAATTACTCTTGCTCGGGGTTACCCGGATTATTCAGCAATCCATCCCGGATGCCTCTAAAAAAATTGGCCAGCATTGCAGGACTGCCGTGCAGTAACAGGTAATATCCGGAAGCTATCCAGAAATAGCATCCAAAGAAATAAATGAGGAAACAGGCATATTGTCGCCTGGTGGCATGCTTTTTCATAAACCAGAAGCGGTTGCGCGTCATATAGTAACGCACTTTGCCCGGTACCTTGCCAGCCGATCTGCCACCTTTATGCCAGACCCTGGCAGACGGCACATAGATAATCTGAAAGCCGGCTTTCTTGGCCCGATAAAAATAATCCGTCTCCTCCCAGTAACTTGAAAAGCTTTCATCCAGCATCCCTATTCTGGCCACCACGTTATTTTTGATCATGAAACAACTTCCACCCACATAATCTACTGACCTGATTTCATCATATTGACCGACGTCCATTTCCCGCCTGCGCCATTTCCCCGCAAGGATGGGCGGATGCTGACTTGGTTCAGCCCGTGTAAAATTCAAAGTCCCCCATACCGCCTGCAACCGGTTAGGTTCGCTATAAAAATAGGTCTTGGGCCCCACGATGCCGATATTTTCGCTGGTTTCCGCCACTCCGACCATCTCATTAATAAAAGCCGGATCAATAATAGTGTCATTATTTAATATTACAAAATAGTCGGGACAGTCATTAGTTAACGCATGGCTTATTCCGATGTTGTTGCCGCCAGCAAAGCCAAAGTTCTTATTATTTTGAATTACGTGGATATAATCTCCGAAACGGTCTTTAAGTACTTCTACGTCGTTACCGCTGGAATTATTGTCCACTACTACGACCCTGTAATTAACATAATTTATTTTCTTCAGTGACTGCAGGCACTCAATAGTGTCTGCCTGACCATCCCAGTTCACCACTATAATACAGACTTCGGGTTGTTTTTTTATTTGCTCTACCATAATAACAGCCCTATCTCGCATGTTCCTTATACATATCATGACTATTCCCAGCATCCAAATCCGAAAAGCGGTCAGGTAGAGCGCCTTTTTAGCCCACATATTGTCGTGTAAATACGAGAGAGAGCAGGAAGAAGAATTGGGGGCGTCAGGAGTTTTACTATTTGTATGAGCCCTTTGTCCTGCTGTTCCTTCCATTCTTTGTAGCGCATAGTAAATTCTTCAAGTTTAATAACATCCCCTTTAAATCCTACCCCTATTATCGTATGAGGCAAATCATCCTTTCCCGCATATCCGACGAATGAATTCGCAAAAGGCTTCAGAAGAGACCTAAACGCCTCTGGGGTAAACCGCCAGTAATCAAAAGGGAAATCATGTATGGGGCAGTACATCACACTACTGATTAAGGTAATACCATTAGGCTTCAGACACCGATGGATTTCCTCTAAAGCCCTATGAGGATATTCAACATGTTCAAGTGTATCCAGGCAGAGTATCGTGCCCACAGACTCCCGTGGCAAGTCTATTTCGTGTAGATTCAGTATTTGATCTACACCTATCCCGAGACGCATGTCTGCTCCCGTATATTCCTTTCCGCGAAACAGTGGGCGAAGATCGGCAAAGCCTTCTTGACCACTAACCTGCAACGACCCAAATTCGTAAATTGGCTCATCTATCGGAAGAGTGCTGGCTACTATTGATACTAAATCCTTTATCGTTTGTCTCATTTTTCTCTCTTTTTGTGCATTAAAATTCCCTTTCATGTTACTGCAACCAGACTATGCATGTCTAACTATTCCCTATGGTACTCACCCCTTTGTGGTACCAGCCATAATGTTAGTTTTGCGGATCATGGAGTAGGCACTGGCTTGAAGCACTATACATGGCGATTAACACACAATTCCCGGATGGACTGCACGAACATCAACTGCATCTAATGTCTGATAACGGCAGCCAGCCAACTTCGATTAGCTTCATGAAAGCCTGCCGTGACCTTGGTGTAAACCAGGCTTTCACCAGCTATAACAAGCCCAAGGACAATGCCGATTCTGAACGGGTATTCAGGACGATGAAAGAGGAGCTATTGTGGTAGAATTATCCAATGAAGAAGCTCAATATCGGATGTGGTAGGGATGTACGGCCCGATTATATAAATCTCGACTGTGCTAAATTACCAAACGTTGACGTTGTCCATGATCTTAATTCACTTCCACTGCCTTTTAAAGACACAGAATTCGATGAGGTTCTGTGTTCTCACATTATCGAGCATTTAGAATATATCCCCCTACTAAGGGATTTATACAGGATACTTAAAAAAGGGGGTAGGTTAATAATTCTTACAACTCATTTTACATCTATGACAAGCTATGTTGACCCTACCCATATCAAAGTGTTTACTGTTAGGACATTTGACTATTTTGCAGACGATTATGCACATTGTCACTATTTTGACTTCCATTTTGAAAAGGTTGACTCAAAAATTCTCTTCAGAAAGGGCATCCTTTTTTATGATTATCTGATAGAGCCCTTGGTTAATCTAAATGGTAAAATTCAACTATTATACGAAATGACTTTGTTATCAAGAATATTTCCAGCAATTGGTTTAAGAGTGGTCTTAACAAAATAATTCATCATATCGCATTTCTGCTGTAATTTAATTCGCCAATAATATTATCTAACTTCATACATAAGTTTTTTATATCGTAATTGTCAGCCATTTTACCCTCTTAGCATCCCGCCTGTATTAATGGGGAGCAGTATACATATTCCCTTTTCAATGTCCATATCAACTTTGACCAAATCAATCTGTAAGTTTTACACGGTCATCGATGTCTATCAATTCCCTCATCAATAACAGGTCGTCCTTCCTTATACCTATCCTGATAATCAGCAGTATATATATTATTAATCCGACAATACCTGCAAGCATCAAATTAAACTGTAAATATCCTGCCAGTGCTAATACCGCTACTACCACAACTGTAGCAACTACCGGCGCTTTAACGATCTCAAGAATATTCAGTTTATAACCCAGGCCGTGTAAAAGCATTACGCTGGCGGTCAACCCGAACACCTCGGTAATCAGCAATGCAATAGATGCACCGATGTAACCGATAACGGGTATCAGAATTAGATTTAATGCCAAATTGGTAACCAGCATAACAGCAGCTACTATCATTCCCCTGACCTGATTTCCAGATGTGATGAACATAGTTCCTACCAAAGAACCCAGATACATCACGCTGCCACCCCAAATTAGTATGTTCAGAGCAAGTACGGAGCCATGGTACTGCTGGCCGAATGTCAAGCTAATGATCTGACTGCTGAAGAAGTCGACATACACTGCTATCGGCAAGGCCAGGATCAATAAGAATTTAGCTGCTTTTGTACACGCCATTTTATACTTATCAATTGAATGTTTATGGTAATAGGACATCACCGGAAATAGGGAGGTCATAAGCATGGCCGGGATTAAAACTGCTACATCTACAAATCTATAGGCAGCATTATATAATCCTACAGCCTGCTCTCCACTCCACAACGACAGGATGATTGTATCCGATTTTAATCGAATAGTACCCATCAGCAGTATCAATCCGATAGGCCACACCTGTTTAAGAATTATTAAATAATTTTGCATGTCCAGCTTAAAGACATTTTTACCGATATTAGTTTTGTTTTTCCCCAGAACCCATCTCAAAGCAAGCAGACTATATATCATGACAATAAGATTGGCGGCAACGTAAATTAAGCTGAAGACCATCACGTCCTGTCCAGTTTGGACCGCAAGGACAATGCCCAGTGTCAGCGCAAGCGCGCCGATAATCTGTCCGCCGGCCAGATACTCCATTTTCTCCAGGGCCCAGGAAAAAGATAAAAACGTCTGGCTGAAAGAATTAACAACTGTTGCGATGCCCAACGTATAGATTATGATGATTGCTGATTGAGTATAACCGAGCAAATTAATGGTGATTGCCATCAATCCATATGCAACCACAGCCAGGACCACCTTTATAGCGCAAGCGTTGATGATGTGGCGCCCGGCCAAATCACGGTCACCGGCTATGTCTTTTACCAAAAATTGCTGTATACCAAAATCAATAAGTATACTGTAAATTGCAGTGACAGCTATAGCCAGCGCGATTATCCCGTATTCCTCAGGTCCCAGGTACCTGGCCATGTATATGGTATAAAAAAAAGCCAGCAGATAGCTTATAAACTGTGCAAACAGCAGAACTACGGTATTCCTGGCTACGCGGCGTATAGTACTCAACTGACTGATCCTGCGGGCGGCATCACTTCATAAAACCCTTCATTTCGAGATATTATGCTAAGGCCTTCTCCCAAATCCCTCATCCGACTGATACCCGGAAGGTGCATTCGTTAATTGCCTGACTTATTTACGGCGTGTACTCAAATATTTTCACCTTCGGTATGGCGTTTTGTCCATTGTATGACTTCTGTGGTGATCCATATAAAAGGCTATATGATTTTAATGGCTCAAGGGGCACCGGGCTGCGCAAGGGGTCATCGCTGACTATCCGATAACTCCCCGCCTTCTGGCTGTTAATGAAATCGGCCGCCTCCTGGTAAGTGGTGAATTTCTTTTGCTCCGTGATAGCTTTATAGATCTGTCCATTACCCCCATCGATCGCTTTATACCCGATCACTTCAATGTCACGGGGTATTACTTCTTTACCGTCAAAGTTGTAGAGGCGTATCACCATGCTTCGATAGAATTCAGGATAAAAACGTATTACAGGAACATACTTATCGTTTTGCTCAAGCAGGTACATATCATAATAATCGGCATATGAGCCGCCACTGAGGGTGCAAAGTGCATGGAGCTTACCGTCATAAGCCGCTATCTGGTTATCGATAATAACGTAGCGGATGTTAGCATCTTTAATGACCTTTCCCGCAGCGGCTTCATCCTGTGCCATGAAATACCTGGCTTCACCTTTGGTAGCCCCCGTACCGGGGTTCATATAGGGCACCCTCCTGCCGATACGCGAAATCCAGTAGCCGTAGTCCCACCACGCCATCACACCGTAGGCCGTCTCCGGGTAGATAAATCCCCCTGGCTCGCTCGGGGCTCGATATAGTCCATAATATACGCCTTCATTGCCAAACGGCTCGGGCGTGTTCTGACGAAGCCAGTCGAGGGATTCGCACCATTCATCGGGCGGGGCAAACAGAGGCCGTGTGGCCAGGTCCTGCGCCGGTTTCTCTCCACCCAACCACGGCCCCAGGTTTGGATATATCATAACCGTTAGCACTACGATCAATGTCAACACCTTGATCGCAGTTTGACCCTGTTGTTTTCTTACAGCCTGTGCTTCCCTGCGCCTTGACGCCTTTTTCCTGACTGTTACCGGTGCTGCCTGAGCAGGGGCAGCCTGCCTGCCAAACCCTGCCAGCGATAATATCCACCAGACAAAATAGCCTGACAACACAGCGATGTTTACCGCCAGGTAATAGGAAAATCTCCTCATCGCCAGGGCAGCAAACAATATAATAAGACTCCAGACAAGCAATAGTATCTCCAATGGTTCATGCTTTTTGTACGCCCGGTACACCAGTAGCGCAAGCCCGGCCACTCCCAGAAATAATCCTGAAGTATAGTTGCCAATTGCTACCAGCAGTGTGAATTCACCCTGCTGCAATAAGAGGGGCTGCATCTCCATAACAGTAGTATTGGTCGGCCAGGTGAATACGCCCATCAGGCGTTCGTACATGCTGTTTAACGTGGCCGGGGCCACTAAATAAAATACCAGCGCTCCCAAAATGCCTAAAACAACCAGGGACAAGGGATAATAGATTCTTTTATGACTGTACTTTCCAACCAGCCAGGCTATTACTATCAATGCGATGGTCAGGCCAATGCCGCCCAGCAGCGATAAGAGTGTAAAAAAGCTGATCTCGCCCGGCAGATAAACCGCCAGGCCTGCCATAAATACGATCAATCCGCAGGCAGGTATACAAATCACATCCCCGCCGGACATATAATCTACGATGGCCTGAATCAGCATGAAGATAACGATTATCAACAGGAAAAGCGCGGCTCCCGGCCAGGTGAGCATATATAGACCCAGGGCTATCCCGGCCAAAATAGACAATATGGCGGGCTTTACGACCACGCGCCAGCCGTTTTGTTTTAAGTAGGCATAATCAATTGCCTTAGCGCGCTTGATTGCCAGCATGAAGAACATCATAGTCAGCGTCGACCATAGCACTTCAGCTATATGATGGTCTGTGTAGCCAAGTAATGACCTGTTGAGGAACTCCCCCGGCAATACGGCCAGCATCGCAGCAGCCAGCAGCCCAACCCAGTCATTTTCAACTGCCTTGCCGATGAAATAAACAGCTACTACCGTCAGGATGGCCAGCAGGGGGGGTATATACGGTGAAATGATATCCACAAGGTGCTGATCCGGCCTGCCCAAACCTATCAGCCATACAATCGCACCCATAAAATAGGCGTAGAAGGTCGGTTGCCCCTCCACAGTGCTGATGCCACCCGGGAATATAAAATAGGGATCGAATTGCGTCAATTGCGGGAAATGCGCCGACAGGTTATCCAGCAGGCGCATATAGTAGTAGGCGTCGACGCCGGTGAACTTTATCCAATCGGCAGTGAATACCTGGTTATACGGCAGCAGGACCCGCAACCAGAAAGCCACCGCGACGATCACAATCAACAGTAAAAGCACTACGGCCCAGGACGGTATCTTCTTTAACACCATATGTCTGACCTCGAGCATAGATTATAGCGTTTAGGTACCTGCTATAGCAACGAATATACCGTGCCGGTATATTTTGACATCAGGCAATTAAAACTATATGCTTTATGCCAACCGAATATTTGAAGCAGGGCGCCCGCGGGTGACCGCAGGCTTAAACGGAATGCAAACCGGCGCAATACCGGTACAGTCCCGCCTACTGTTAAAGTCAGAACGCCACCCTGCTCAAAAGCTGCCTCCGCGGAGTAAGGAGGTGGGATTTGTTATTTAATAACAGTCCCCCTGCTCGCGTGAGCAGGGGGTTTTTTTATTACAGGAGGGAGACATGGAAAACGTGCCTGGCAAATCACTTATCTGCGCGGCGCTGGCCGCTCTCGTATTCGTGTGCGCATGCGCTGCCCCGGTTGCACCGGTGGAACTGACGGACGACTCCGGCGATCATATAGTATCGGCGGCTCCGGCGGAACGCATAATATCCCTGGCCCCGGCCAACACGGAGATAGTCTACGCCCTGGGCCTGGAAGACAGGCTGGTGGGCGTGACGGAGTTTTGCAACTACCCGCCGGACGCTAAAAATAAGGCCAGGGTAGGTGGTTTCAGCACGGTGGACATCGAGAAAACGGTGGCGCTCAAGCCGGACCTGGTGCTGGCCTCGGCAATTCACAGCAAAAGCGTTACCCCACAACTACAGAAAATGGGCTTCCGCGTGGTCACTCTTAATCCTAAAACCGTTAAAGGCGTCATTAACGATATCACGCTGACCGGCAGCCTGGCCGGCGCCGATAAGGCCGCAGCAGCACTGACCGCCTCGCTGCAGAAACGCGTGGACGCCGTGACAGCCGCAACCGCCGGGTTGACGCCCGCACAGCGCCCGCGTACGCTGCTCATGATCTGGAACGACCCGATGATGGTGGCCGGCAGTTCCACCCTGATCGACGACATCATCCGCCTGGCCGGCGGCACCAACATTGCCTCGGCCATCGATGGCTTCGGCTCTATGAACCTGGAGTCTATGATCAGCGCGGACCCCCAGGTCATCATCGTGCCAACCAGCATGGATAAATCCAGCGACCCGCTTTGGGACTTCGTGACTAAAGACCCGCGTATGGCCAACACCTCCGCCGTTAAGAACGGCCGCGTCTACAAGATCGATGGGGACCTGATATACCGCCACAGCCCGCGCTGCGTATCGGCACTGGAACAAGCAGCTTCTTTCCTGCACCCGGACCTCTTCGTCAAACCCGCGCCATGAGTCAACGCCCGGATCACAAATAATTCGCGATGGAAACAGCACTAAAAACCGAACTGAACCTGCACCGCGCCAGGGTGCGCCGCGGCAAGCTGGCTTTAGCCTTGGCAGCTTTGGTACTGGCGGCAGTGGCCCTGTGGGCTGTCACAGCCGGCAGCACGGCCATCCCCCTGCAGGATATCCTGGCTGTTTTACAGGCCAGGTTGTTTGCGCCGGGCAATGCGGATGCCTACTCCTCCGTGTTAAACACCATTATCTGGGAAATCCGGCTGCCTCGCATACTGATGGCAGGCCTCACAGGCGCGGCGCTGGCGGTGGCCGGCGCTGCCTACCAGGGCATGTTCCGCAACCCGCTGGCCGATCCCTACCTTACGGGCATCTCGCAGGGGGCGGCCCTGGGGGCCGTCTGCGGCTTCCTGCTGCCGATCGCCGTGCCGTCTGCCCTGATACCGGTACTGGCCTTCCTGGGCGCCATATTCGGCGTGGCTGCGGTCTACTTCATAGCGAGGACGGGACGTACACTGCCCGTCACCACGCTAATTTTGGGCGGTGTGGCAGTGGGGGCATTTCTGGCCTCGGTAACGTCCTACCTCATCATCATCTCGGGCGACAGGGTGCATAGCATCGTGTTCTGGCTGCTGGGCACTTTTTCCCTGGCGGACTGGTGGCGGGTGGGCGTCATGACACCCTATATATTCGCCGGCGCGGCCGTCCTGCTGCTCACGGCACGTCCGCTAAACGTGATGCAACTGGACGAGGAGCAGGCCGAGCAGCTGGGCATCAACGTCGAGCGCACCAAGATCATCATCCTGGTGGCGGCCACACTGGCCACGGCCGCGGCCGTCTGCTTCTGCGGCGCCATAGGTTTCGTGGGCATAATCATCCCCCATACCGTCAGAATGATCTGCGGGCCGGACTACCGCCTGCTGCTGCCCATGTCCCTGCTGGGCGGGGCGGCCTTTCTGATTTTAGCCGACACAGCCGCCCGGACCATCATGGCCCCGGCTGAGATACCGGTGGGCATCATCACAGCCATCATCGGCGCCCCTTTCTTCCTCTACCTGCTTAATCAGAAGAAAAAGGCGGTGTTCTGATGCCGGTCATATCCCTTGCCAGTGCAGGCTTCAGATACGGGGAGAGGCCGATACTGCACGATATCACACTGGAAACGCGGCCCGGAGAATTTTTAACGGTGATAGGCCCTAACGGCTCCGGCAAGAGCACACTGCTGAAGGGCATGTGCGGACTGCTGAAGCCGTTCAGCGGCTCGGTCCAACTGGACGGCCGGCCCATGGGCAACAGCAGCCGCGCATTTATAGCTCGTAATATCGCACTGGTGCCGCAGGGCGCATTCCTGCCCGAACTTTTCACGGCCATGGAGATAGTGCTGATGGGACGCACCCCTCACCTGGGTCTGCTCAGGTACGAGGGAAGCAGCGATATCCTGGCCGCAGCCATTGCCATGGAGGCCACAGAGACCGGCCGACTGGCCGGCCGCCGCATCAACCAGCTGTCCGGCGGTGAGCGGCAGCGTGTGCTGATGGCCCGTGCGCTGGCGCAGGAGGCAGTCATATTGCTGCTGGACGAACCTACGGCCAACCTGGACATAAATTACCAGGCCGCCATACTGGAATTCTTGAAAAAGCTCTGCCTTGAAAAGGGGCTGACCATCGTGTCTGCCCTTCACGACATCAACCTGGCCTCGCAATACGGTGACCGCATTATTATGCTCAAGGACGGCGCAATATATAAGGAGGGCAGGCCGCAAGATGTTATAGACTCACCCACTCTCAGAGAGGTCTTCGGCATCGAGGTCACGGTCTACGCCCACCCGGTCAACGGGCTGCCGACGGCGCTGGTCACATCCGGAGCAAAGTTGGAGGGCGTATAGCGGTGGAACTGTCGGGACTGTATATACTGTGCGGAGCGCTGCTGCTGGATGCGCTGTTGGGCGAGGCTCCCAACTCCTTTCATCCCGTGGCCTGGCTGGGTAAGCTCATCTCCTTAGAACTCAAATTCGAGCCGACGGCGTGGCCGCGGCGGCAATTCATTTACGGGACCGCCATGGTCATTTTGACCTGCGCTGCCATAACCGTCCCCCTCTACTTAGGACTCGCATACCTGCTTAGCTTGAACCCTGTTATTTATGTAATCCTATCGGCCTACCTGCTGAAGAATACCTTCGCCCTGAGGGGTCTCCGGCAGGCCGTGGAAGAGGTAAAACTGCGCCTGCTCCGCGGCGACCCGGCAGGGGCCAGGCTGAAGGCCCGGGCGCTGGTCAGCCGGGACACGTCCGATTTAACGGAAGAGCAGCTCATGTCGGCGGCCGTCGAGTCCTGCGCGGAAAACCTCTGCGACAGCTTCATTGCGCCGCTCTTCTATTTCGCCGTCCTGGGGCTGCCGGGGGCAATAGTTTACCGCATCGTAAATACCTTCGATGCCATGATCGGTTACCGCGGCCGCTGGGAATACACGGGCAAGTTCGCTGCCTGCCTGGACGACGTCCTCAATTTCATCCCCTCCCGGCTGAGCGCCCTGCTGATCGTAGCCGCATCGGGTCTTTGCCGGGCCGACGCCCCGGGAAGCTGGCGGACGCTGCTGGCGCAGCACGGCAGGACAAACAGCCCCAACGCAGGCTGGACTATGTGCGCCATGGCCGGTTCACTGGGCGTCGAACTGGAAAAAAGCGGCGTATATACATTGACCGGGGGCAGCGCCCGCTTATCGATTGCGGCGGTGACGCAATCGCAGGCCGTAATGCTGACATCCGCGGGCATGTGGGGAATAATCATCGCTGGAGTAGAGGTGCTGATTGGCCTTGTGCGTTAATCCTCATATCGCTAACCTATCCCCTGTTGAACACGGGGGAGCGGGCTACGCCGGGCTGAAGGGCGACGGCGGCGTGCTGGATTTCAGCACCTGCTGCAATCCCTATGGGCCACCCAAAGAGGTATTCAAGGCCCTGCGTAAAACGGATATCGAATCCTACCCGGACCCCCGTTCAAGTAAACTGGTTGAATGCCTGTCGCAAACGCTGGGCATAGCGGCCGAAAATGTGATAGCCGGGAGCGGCTCGACCGAGATCATCAGGCTGGCCGCCCTGGCCTACCTGGCGGCGGGCGATACGGTCGTTATCCCATCGCCAACCTACGGTGAATACGAACTGGCCAGCCGCCTGGCCGGTGCGGGGGTGGTTAAATATGGCCTGAGCGAGGAAAGGGACTTCCAACTGCACATGGACGATTTCACTTCATTCGTACGCAGACACAATCCGAAGGCGGTCTTCCTGTGCAATCCAAATAACCCCACCGGACAGATGCTCCCGCAGGAGGAGCTGCGCAGGCTGGTCAAAGGCTTCCCCGACACATTGCTGATTTTAGACGAGGCCTATCTGGCGTTCACAGGGGACGCCGGCGGCCCGTCCGATATGACAAACGAGCCAAACGTCCTGGTAATCCGGTCCATGACCAAGGACTACGCGGTAGCCGGCCTGAGGCTGGGCTACGGGCTGGCCTGCCGGGAGATCATCGGCAGTCTGGAAAAGGTCCGGCCTCCCTGGAACGTGAGTTCCCCGGCCCAGCAGGCAGGCATAGCGGCCGCGGGCTGCGGCGGCTATTTCCAGCAGTGCTACGCCGGGATGCGTAAATGCAGAGCCTACCTGGTGAGCAGGTTGGCCGCGATGGGATATAAAACCCTTCCCACTGACACCCATTTCTTCCTGATGAAAGTTGGAGACGCCGCCACTTTCAAAAGCCGCCTGCTTGACAGGGGGATCCTGGTGAGGGACTGCGCGTCCTTCGGGCTGCCGGCCTACGTGCGCGTTTCACCGCGCCGAATGGGAGACTGTCGAAAGCTGGTCAAGGCTATTTCAGAGCTGGCCCCGAAGGCGGGCTGACGCCCATGCTGTACAATATTACTTGCGGAGGAACATATGCCGGAACAGGAGTTTAAAGGGCTGGTACAGGTTTACACCGGAGACGGTAAGGGCAAGACCACGGCCGCGCTGGGTCAGGCGCTGCGGGCCTCCGCGCAGGGCCTGAGGGTGATCTTAATCCAGTTTCTCAAGACACAGCCCGGGGGGGAGCATTTCTTCGCGGATAAATACAAATCCTTCGAGATCATACAATTCGGCAAGGGCGACCTTTTCAAGAAAGGAGAGGAGGAAGTGCTGGGGGAAACGCGGCAGGCCTACGATTTCGCTGTCAGCGCGCTGAGCGGAGGAAAATACGATATGGTGGTGCTGGACGAGATATTCATCGCCCATTGGCGAGGCCTGATAAGCCTGCCACAGATACTTGACCTGATCGAAATGAAGCCGGCCAACGTCGAGCTCATACTCACGGGACGCAAAGCCCCGCAGAAGGTGATGCAGCGCGCCGACCTGGTGACCGAGATGCTCATGATCAAGCACCCCTTTTCAGAGGGCATAGGCCAGCGCAAGGGGATCGAATATTAAAGAATGTAGGGGCGTACCTTCAGGTGCGCCCGAAAGAGCGGGCGGGTTTGAAAACCGGCTCCTACAAATAGATATATGAACGACGTGCATAAACTGGAACGGTTGATCAGCCGGGTGGGACCGCCTGACGCTGAGTCCTATGAGGCTGCCATGCGCAGATTAAATAGTCTGACCAAGCCGCGCGGCAGCCTGGGCGCACTGGAGGACCTGGCGGCGCAAATCGCCAGCATACGCGGGCAGGTCCTCCCGCAGATGAAGGACAAGGCCATTATTATCATGGCGGCCGATCATGGCGTGACCGCCCGCGGCGTCAGCCTCTACCCGCAGGAGGTTACCCGCCAGATGGCCCTCAACTTCGCGCAGGGGGGCGCTGCCATCAACGTCCTGGCCCGCATGGTCGGGGCGCGTGTGGTCATCGTTGATATGGGGGTAAAGGGTGGACTGCCGTCGTACGAGGGAATCGTGTGTAAAATGATCGACTTCGGCACCGCCGACATGAGCGCCGGTCCGGCCATGAGCCGGGCCCAGGCCGTCGACAGCCTTATAGCAGGCGCGGAGATAATCGAAAACGAGTTGAAATCGGGCCTTGATATAGTCGGCAGCGGCGATATGGGCATCGGCAACACTACCTCGGCCAGCGCGATCACGGCGGCCATGACGGGCAAATCGGCCAGGGAGGTGGCGGGCCGCGGCACCGGTATCGGGGATGAGCAACTGGAGCACAAGATCAAGATCATCGAACAGGCCCTGGTTGTTAACAGTCCGGACCCCGCCGATGCCCTCGGGGTGCTGCAAAAGGTAGGGGGCTTCGAGATCGGGGGGCTGGCCGGGGCCATGATAGCCGGGGCGGCCAACCACATCCCCATGGTCATCGACGGCTTTATCTCGGGCGCGGCGGCCCTGATAGCGGCGGGGATCTGCCCGCAGGCCCGGGAATATATGATCGCCGCCCACCGCTCGGCGGAAAGGGGGCACGCCGCCTGCCTGAAACACCTGGGGCTGAGGCCGCTGCTTGAGCTCGACCTGCGGCTGGGCGAAGGCACCGGGGCGGCGCTGGGCATATTTTTAGCGGAGTGCTCGATCAACCTCATGCGGGACATGGCCACCTTCGAAGATGCCGGTGTGTCCGACATACCCGGGGGAGGCAAGTTATGAGCTTCTGGGCCGTCCTGCGATTCCTGACCATACTGCCGGCGCCGGCATCGGGTAACGAAGATGCCGGAGGCCATACCCGGCTGGCAGCGCCGGACGCAGGGCAGCGCACTGAACACTCCCCGGCCGACTGGAAGACGGTACTTATCCTGCCTGCGGGATCCGCCGGAGACGAGGAGATACGGCTGGCCGGACGTTCCACTCTCTATTTCCCTCTGGTCGGGCTGGTCATCGGGCTGCTGCTGGGCCTGCTCTATGTCCTGTTCCGCGCTATATTGCCTTCAGCAGTGTCCGGCGTCCTGCTGGTAGCCGCACTGGCTATTATAACCGGGGCCCACCATATCGACGGCCTGATGGACAGCTTTGACGCCCTGGTAGCAGGCAGGACCAGGGGCCAGCGGCTGGAGATCATGTCGGACACGCGAGTGGGGGCCTTCGGCGTCAGCGCCGCCTGCCTGTTGCTGCTGACCAAGTACGTTTGCCTCTCAGCGGCTCTGGGCCTTTCCGCCCTGCTGACCTTTCCCCTGCTCAGCCGCTGGGCCATCACGGGCCTGGTCCCGCTCTTCCCGGCCGCCAAAGAAAACGGCTCCTTCTTCGTACTCAAGAGCAGCGCCGGCTGGAATGGATTTAGCGGGGCCACAGCCATAGCCCTGGCCGCCGCCATCCTGCTCAACGGGCTGATCATCGGCCCGCTGATCATGGCCGGACTTTTCGGCCTGCTTTACTGCATGGGACTGCTTTTCAAGCGCCTGTTCGGCGGTCTGACGGGTGACTGCTGCGGCGCGCTGATCGAAGCCGGTGAGGTCATCACGCTGATCTTGATCATAGCATTGCAGCGCCTGCTGCCCTATGTATCCGGCTACAACCTGTTCAAAATCCCTTTCCCGTTTTGATTGGATATGATTGACAATAAGAGAATCCTACTGGTGCTGGGAGGGGCGCGCAGCGGCAAGAGCTCGTACGCACAGCAGGTAGCCGCGTACAGGGGCGGCAGGGTGCTCTTCTGCGCAACAGCCCAACCGCTGGACGAGGAGATGCGGGAAAGAATCCAGGCGCACAGGCAAAATCGCCCGCCCGGATGGGACACGCTGGAAATCAAGGACGGCCTGGCATCGGCTCTCGCAGGTAAAACCGGCGGATACGACACGGTGATCTTAGACTGTGTAACGCTGTTAACGGCCAACTGCATTGGCGAGTCTGTTGATTACGGGGCGGCCGAAAAGGTTGTTGACGCTGAAATAGACTCGCTGATCGACCTTATGAGCCGCGCGGTCTGCAGATTCATACTCGTCTCAAACGAGGTAGGCGGCGGCATCGTGCCTGATAACAGGTTAGCGAGGGTGTACCGCGATGCCCTGGGCAGGGCCAACCAGCGGCTGGCCCGGGCCGCCGACGAGGTCATCCTCATGACTGCAGGCCTGCCGATGAAGCTGAAATAAGCAGCCCCTTAATAATCCCTTAACAATCGTAATACATAATCAGTGGCAGCATTATCTTTACCGGCAGCGTTCGCGCTGAAATCGACAACGATATGAATTGTCATTATAATACAGATATAAACGTACCCGGCCACGCGGATTAAGATCGAGTGAATAGCTACAGGCAGGCACCTATCGCCACTCTCAGATGGCTGGCCGCATCCCTTGCGTTGATCTGCCTTGTTGCCGGCATCTTTTACGGCAGGGCGGATGCGGCGGCGCCCATCATCTCGGGCTCACCTCCCAGCGGAGTTGTGGGCACGCCCTACAGCGCCAGCTTCTCGGCCTCCTGCAACGGCACCGTTTGTTCGGCGCCCGTCTGGTCCATATCCGGCACACCCCCGGGCCTCATTGCCTCAGGCAGATCCATCGTAGGAACGCCCTCGGCGCCGGGCACCTTCCCGGTAGACGTGAGCGTCTCCGACGTCTCCTGGGGAAGCTCTACTGCCAGCTTTATAATCATCATCACCTCACCCGCCCTTACTTTCTCCACCACCAGCATACCCATGGCCACTGTGGGCAAGTCCTATTCGGCCAGCATTGTGGCCACGGGCGGCATCGGCAGCATAACCTACGCCCTCACCAACGGCGCACTGCCCTCCGGGCTCTCCTTCAACAACGGCCAGATATCGGGTACGCCGGCCCGCGGCACAGCGGGCGGCTACTCATTCACCATCACGGCGACGGCGGGAACGACTACAGCCCAGGAGAGCTTCTCCCTGACCGTGGACAAGGGCAGCTACAACGTAACAGTGAGCATATCCTCCGGGCTGGCCGAGGGCCAGACCCGGGTTTACGTGGACAACATCCCCCGCGCCACGCTACGGGGAGGTGAATCATACAAGGTTACTAACCTTGATCCCGACACTTCATCCACAGTAGCGGTGGATAACATCGTAACGCCGAGCGGGCGGACGGATATCCGCTACAAGGCGGAAGCCAGCTCGGCTACCGTTAACGCGGACAGCAACCAGGTGCTGTTTACTTACTATCCCGAATACGATATCGCGATCACGAGCGATCCCGCCGGCATCACATCGGTGAGCGGCTCCGGCTGGTACCGCGAGGGCAGGCCGATCAATATCAGCGCCCCCCAGGAAGTGGCACGGGACGCTGAATCGCAGTACAGGTTCACCTACTGGCTTACGCCCAGCGGGGAAAGGATCAGCTCGCCCACGCTCAATACAATCGTCGCTTCATCAGGCAGGTATGTAGCCACCTACGACCTGTATTTCAGGCTGACCGTGGACTCAAAATACGGCAACACAGCAGGAGGCGGCTGGCAGAAGGCAGGGGAACTGGTCAAATGGAGTGTGGCCCCGGAGGAAGTGGCCATGCCGGGCATAGCCGGTTTCTTCGGCGGCAAATACCGGGCACTGCTCACCTCCGGCTCCGTGCTCGTTGAGGGACCGAAGACCGTCTCGGTACAGTGGGACCCGGACTACTCAACACCGGCAATTACCATACCGATCGCAGCGCTGGTCATCGCCGGGCTGGTCTACGGCCTCTATTCCCTCACCCGGCGCAGCCGGGTACAGCAGCCGGCCCCCTACGCCACGCAGGTCCAGCCCCCACCTCCACCACCTCCCATCTATTACCCTCCCTATCCCCCTGCGCCACTACCCCCGCTACCACCACCACCTGCAGCCATACCGCCTCAGACCACGGTAGTCATGATAGGCGAAGGGCTCAAGAAATCGCCGCAGGGCACCCGGGAGCAGCTGATGGAAAAATTCGGCGAGCTGCTGCAGAAATACGAGGAGGAGCTGTCACAGGGCCGCGAGCTGTCGTCTACGCCCGAGTTTCCCGAGATGGCCACGTTGATAGAGAAGAAGGAACTGTCCGGCCCCGCATTCGCCGGAGCTATCGACTCCACCGCGGAGAGAGCACCGGCCAGCGAGGAATGCGGCTCAACCTCCAAGAAGCTGCTGCGCACGGTGGTCACACAGTGGAAGAACACCGCCATCAAACCGATCACGGTGACGCCGGGCGACAAGAAGAGCGCGGCGCTGGCAGGTGGACGTACTGTCACCTGGACGCGTGAGTCGTACAACGAGTGGGAACTGCACATCTGCAAGCTGCCCCTGGGACACAAGGGCACGCACAAGGGCGCCACCGAGATCGTCTACAGTGTTCTCGACACCATCAACGAGGACCGCAACTACGGTCCCAAGCAGCCGCTGAAACCACCGATACCGCACTACACCGACGGCATGCCGGAGATTGATATACCGGCTTCACAGATCATTCCCCCCGACCAGCTGCCGGCCTGAACGGGTATAAACTGCGCGGCAAGCTGAAACGTTTTATAATCATCGATATGGCTGCATTTTATTTTCTTAAAAACGTCAAATGGTCTCGGCTTGCAGCTCTGATACTGGCTGCGGTGCTGGCCGCCTGCCTCACGCCATGGCCCGCGCAGGCAGGCCGCATGATGTGGAGCACGGTGGATACGCCCAGCAGCCAGTTCAATACCCTGGCCAGCCCCTGCGAGATCGACTTCCTGGCAATGTCCAGGGACGGCCGGACTTTCTACGCTTCGGACACATCGCGGAGCAAGCTTTACCGTTCGGATGATGCCGGCACAAGCTGGCTGGAGATAGGCGGCAACCTGATTTCGTCCGGGGCCGAGCTGCCGGCCTGGAATATAGCTATCTCTCCCGATAACTCAGGGTATATCGCGGCGGTAACCAGCTCGGGCAACCGTCCGCGGCAGGTTTACGTCTCTCTGGACGGGGGCCAGACCTGGAACGATACGGCCTTCCCCGCTGCATCCGACATCAGCGCACTGGCCGTCTCCCCTCTCTACGGAGGCAGCGATATCGCGGCCGGCACCCGTTCCGGCGGGGCGGGCGATATCTACATATATAAGGCGGGCGGGACAGGAGGGGCCTGGGCCGCGCAGGGTCTGTCCGGAGACGTGCTCTCCATATGTTTTTCCCCATCTTACAGGTCGGACCCATCGATAGCAGTGCTCTACTCCACGGCAACGGGCACATATTTCAACGCAGGTATCCATGATCTCAACGCCAATACCACCAACTGGGGATTGATTTACAGCGGCAGCCCGCCGGAGATAACGACAGACGGCGCCGGAAGCTCGCCCGGGGCCGCCCAGGTCGTCAGCGGGTGCCTCCAGCTCACGGCCGACTACTCCGGACAGGCGCCCGCGATGTGCCGGGCCTACCTGAGCATCGATGCCCCGGCCGGCAACGCGGGCGTATTCAGGCTGGATAATAACATCGTCTACCAGCTTATGAGCACCCAGACGTCCCGGCGTATCTCGAGCATCGCCTATTTCGGCACCTTTAGCAGCGGCAAGCTGCTGGCCGGCTCGGTCAACGGTGACGCCGCCCGCGGCACGGTGTTGACCTGGTTCACCGACGCCCCCATGGCCTGTCCTACCACATGCTGGTACCAGTCAGACAAGCCGCCTACCGGGGCCGCCACCTCCGGCTACGGCAACGCCATCGTAATATGGTCTCCCGACGGCAGCCGCGCTTATTGCGGCACCGGCTCAGCCCAGCTTAGCGGGCCAGCGGCCTGGCCGGCAGGATACTTAAATAGCGTGCCGCTGGACGAATCGGCCTTCTCCCTGAGCAAGGACAACGGGAGGACCTGGAACCAGGTCAGCCTCATAGATACACAGGTGGACATCCTCTCGGACGTGGTTATCACAGCAGACTCCGGCACGATCTACCTGGCCTCGATCAACAAGTCCGGCGCAGGACTGGATAGCATCTGGCGCTCGAGCGGGGCGGCCACGGGCAAATCGTGGGAGCGCGTGCTCTGCCTGCCGTCGGCCGTCAACGATATCATACTGCGAATGAGCAACTACGGGAACGACGGGGCCGTCTTTATGGCCTCGCGTGGTACGGCCGACCTGCGCCAGTCGCAGGATGGCGGACAGACGTGGAAAGAACAAATGCCGGGCATGAATGTGACCGACTTCTCGGTCACCACCATCAATGGAACGCGTTACCTGTACGTGCTCTCAGGTCCCAGTATGCGCAGGGCAAACGCCTCATCGTCGACTCCACAGTGGTCGCAGCAGGTCATTACTACACTGAACGCAGGACACACCATCTTTGCCGCGCCTGACGGCGTTGTGGTTGTGGGCGGCGACAGCGCCGACAATCGAGTGGCCTTCTCACCTGGCGGAGGGCCATTTATGGTAACAGCGTCATTACCCTCCACGGGCCGTATACACGCCGTCGTAGATTACAGGTTCAGCGATACCGCGTTGATCTACGCCGCCGGCGACGGAGCGGGCAGCGATATATATTACTGGTTTATCGGCGCCAGCCGTGCCTGGGACATCATGGGGGCGCCTGATTCCAGCTTCTGGGGACTGGCCCAGATGGGCACCCTCTACGGCGCCTCTACAGCCGCTGGCGGGACCACGGTTGACAGGACGCTGTATCCGGAATCGCTGGGCCCTCCCGTCATTGAATGGGACTCACTGAACACCGGATTGCCGGCGGGAGTGGCTTTCACCAGGGAACCCATATCGCTCAAGCTGTCGGCAGGCGTCAACCTGTGGGCCATCGATAACAGGCCATATGATTACACGGCAGGCGAGGGGAGGCTGTGGACATTCTGCGATTGCCTTTCCCCCACTCCCCGTTACACGCTGCCGACGCCTTCTACTCCGTATAAAGAGTTACCCCCGTCGCCGGCACTGCCCCCCGCTCTAAAGCCACCGGCGCCGCAGCCGGAGGTTCCTAAACCTGTTCCAACGAATCCATCGGAAAACACGCAGGCGCCACCCGTGATTTCACCGGCGCCGGAAATGCCCGGGCCTGCGGACAACGGTACGTTGACCTTGTCATCGCTTTTTGCCAATGATATCTATTTGTGGATATGCGCCGTGGTGGCGTTCCTGGTCATCTTGCTGATCATAGTGATAATCGCGACTTCAATCTCGCGCAGGCGCATTTAGCACGTCCCCTTCCGCCGACTGGAGTAATTACAAACTTTAGCTACGATTCCGGCTGTGGATGCCGCAGGGCTTTGCGCCTGGCTATAACGGCCTGTGCCCTATCGCGGCCGCGCTTGAGCGCCGAAAGATATAGAGACTTGAGGTTTTCCGTCCTGAGCTTCTCGCCGTTGGCGCACCACTGGTAGATGGCCTGGCCCACGGTATAGGTGCCGGCATAGGCCACAGCGATCTTGGGAACGACACCATACGCGGGTATGAGCCCGACCAGGAGCCGGGCCATCTGCCTCCAGAGGAAGGCGCTGCCGACTACGGCAGTCATCTTGGGCACAGTCTCCTTCCAGTCGCCGGTCAATCCCATGGCCAGCGATATCTTGTACGCCATGATAGCCTGGTTCTTGGTCAGGATCACGATATCAGCCATGTTAAGGGGAATATCGAGGAAGATATTGATCTCGGCCAGGCCGGTGGCAAGGCTGTAGGTGCTATTGACCAGGCATGTGTCGTCTATCAGCTTGCGGGAGACAGCTTCGCGCAGCATGGGCAGGTTACGCGCAAGCTGAACTTCGCGCCCTGCGCAGGCACGCAGCATGGCCGGCGCCAGCGCGCTGCATAACGCTTCGCGGTCCCCCGGGTCCACGACCACCGTTTCCGCACCCTGCCAACCCTGCGCTTCGAGAGGCACCATCTGCCCGTCATTCGCCGGATAGGGCTGGTTATAACAGACGACGACGGGGACCTTGTCACGCAGCAGCTGTTTGAAGACCTCCCGTGCTTGTGTGCAATCATCACCCGGCGACCCTATCATCAGCAGGGCCAGCGTGCCTGACCCCACGGGCATTTCACCTTCGAGGCCATACTCCCGCACGGGCAGCACGAGTCCCTGTTCCTGCGAGCGTGGCCCTGTAAGCAACTGGTTGATCAGCGCCGATTTGCCCGCACCCCTTTCACCCATGACTGCGAGGTGAAAGGGCGACTCGGCCTGCCGGCGGATGGCGTTGAGGTCCACCTCGCGCAGCAGTCTGAATCCGGCTGCAAGGTCAGGCCACTTCAACATTTTATCGCCACCATATGCTTAAAGTTTAGCGCAACCGTGCTCGACACGCTATAATCGGGCGGAAAAATAAGAATGTAGGGGCGGGTTTTTAAACCCGCCCGTTGGACCGGACAACCGGGCGCACCTGAAGGTACGCCCCTACAACTAAAAAAAGAATCATGGCGGAGGGAGTACAAGACATGCAGGAAAAAAAGGCTGAAGCCATTCCATTGGCCCGCAAGGCGAAGTCACGAAAGCTGAGGGCCGACCTTGAGATGTTCCGCCACAGGGCGCTGGAACTGGGGGCGGCGGGCGCCGAGATCATCAGGGCTGACCAGCTCCAGGTGGACGAACGCGTGCGGTTGAAATGCTCGATACCGCGCTGCCTGCGCGCCGGGGAAACGCCAAACTGTCCCCCCAACGCCCCCGACCTTGACCTGGTGCGCAAAGCTTTCGCCAGGTATTCCCGCGGTATATTGATCAAAACCCACGTGGAGCCTATGCAAGCCTACGCGCCGGGCGGTTCCAAAGACAACGGCGGCATTGACCGCAGCCTGCTCTTTCACCAGAAGACAGCCAAGATCGTCTACGAGATCGAGCGCCTGGCCTATCAGCACGGCTACCCGCTGGCCATGGGGCTGGGAGGGGGGTCCTGCAAGGATTACCTCTGCCATGGTCTGGTCTGCCAGTTCAAAGACAGCGGCAGATGCCGTTTCCCTCTGAGGGCTAGGCCGGCCATGGAGGCGCTGGGCATCGACGTGGTGGACATAATGGGTAAGGTGGGCTGGAGCTCCTATGCGCTGCTGGGTGAGGTCAGCGAGATCCCCTGCGCCAGCTCGGTGGGCCTGGTACTGATCGACTGAAGCAAGGAGGACAATATGGCCAGAAGCGCGATGGAGATAACCGGGGAATTCCTGTCGGACGACCCCAAGAAATGGGGCAAGCTGGCAAGCGATATCAACTACCGGCGTTTAGAACTCCTGCTGCTGCGGGAGATAGCGCTGGAATTGAAACAGCTTAACCGGGACAAGCCGGATTAGTTAATCACGCAGCCATTCCGGAAAACGAGGTTTTCCTATCTCCCAAAGCGGCTGCGGTTGCCCCAATATCCTCCGCCATAAGAGGAGATATCGATGATGAATCCCAGGATAACCAGCGCCCAGGCGAAGGGATTGGCCATGCCCATGTACTGGTAGACGACAACATAGAATATGGCAGTGTAGGGGAGGAAGATGATGCCCAGCAGCGGTATAATGAAGTTGCTGCCAAAAGCCCTGGTAACCATATCTGAAAACACCCACATGCAAAAGAGTGCAAAGCGCGGACCGATTAAAAGGAACAACGTGACGAAACAGCACATATTTCCTCCTCCTTGCCTGATGTATTAGCGTATTATTATGGCAGATTTTTAATTATTATTACAGCGCACTTTATAAAAAGGCCGGTGATATAAAATACTCGGAATAATATGTTAGCAAACTGGAGATCATCGCCACTTCTATCATTGGCTGCCCTCGTCGCGATCACCGCGGTCTGGGGCTATACTTTTCTTATCGTACAGTCGGCCGTGGCAGTAATGCCGGTCATGGACTTTATGGCCTGGCGCTTTGCCGCCGCCGCGCTTGTGATGCTTGCTTTGCGTCCAAATTGCCTGCGCGGCATTACACGCACGGAACTACTGCGCGGCGCCGGCCTCGGCCTTGTACTCGGGCTGGGTTACATCGCCCAGACCTACGGCCTGCTATATGCCTCGGCGGCCGTTTCCGGCTTTATAACCGGCATGTTTGTGGTGCTCACACCGGTCATGGCCTGGATAATCCTCCGGCATAAAACGGACCGCAATACCTGGCTGATGGTCGGTCTGGCCACCGTTGGAGTGGCCCTGCTAAGCCTCAATGGCTGGTCGATCGGTATCGGCGAATTGCTTACCCTGGCGTGTGCGGTGCTTTTCGCCATACACATAGTAGGCCTGGGCGAATGGTCCCCGAATTACAACCCGTATACTTTTGCTTTTTTACAGATTGCCACCGTCGGCGTGATTTCCATCTTGGCCGCCGTGCCCGGCGGCATCACCCTGCCACCCAATATAGAAGTCTGGACAACCATCGGCATCACGGCGGTATTCGCAACCTCCCTTGCCTTTGTAGTGCAAACCTGGGCTCAATCACTGGTATCGCCAACACGGGCCGCCATTGTAATGACCATGGAGCCGGTATTTGCCGGGCTCTTCGCCGTCGTCATCGGTGGAAATCAGTTGACTCTCAGGACCTTGTTGGGAGGGGCCTGCATCGTGGCAGCCATGCTCATCATCAACCTGAAATCCGTCCAGGGTACTTCTAAGAGTGTCTAAAGCTGCAACAGGTTAGCTTCGAATTATAAACATTTAGACGTTATGATGTTACGATGTTATAATGCTATAAGTCAAATTGTTCCAGGAGGCGATGTAATGGCTGCCAACAGCAAACGAACAACTATATATTTAGACCCTGACCTTCACAGGGCATTACGGTTAAAGGCCGTTACCATCTCGCGATCGGTGTCCGATATTGTTTCGGATGCTGTAAGGGAATTGCTCACTGAGGATGCAGAGGATATTGCCGCATTCGAGGAAAGAGTAAAGGAACCTCTAATAGTCTATGATGAAATGATTAAGAGGCTGAAGAGAGATGGCCGCATATGAAGTCTACTTCAAAGCATCAGTAGAAAAAGATTTTTGGGACATCCCCAAAAAAGACTTAAAAAGAATCCTTCAGCGTATTAAATCGTTAGCTATTGAACCAAGACCATCGGGCTGTGAAAAATTGACCGGCCGGGAAAGGTACCGTTTACGCCAGGGCCGGTATCGCATCGTATATTCAATCATGGATAAAAATCTCACGGTCTGGATAGTCAAGATCGGTCACCGCAAGGACATATATCGTTAAAATGTCTTCTACACGTGAATGGAAACCATATGGCGTCTTGTTGCGTTATATATTGTGAGGAAATCATAAACGCAGGGAGATCCAATGAAAAGGTTATTCGATCATATGAATGCAAAACTCGCTGTTACCATAGTCTGTGTTCTTCTCATATCAAGCGGTTGCTCCACCCCGAACCACGAAGGGGTTGCCGTTTACCTGACCAAAGGGGACATTCCCCCTGCACAGTTGCCGGCCTTGAGCCATATCGACATCGCGGATCAGCCTGTGATCGCGACGAAGGACATCGTCTCGTATAACGCCGAAACGCACGAGATGACGCTCACAACAGAAGCGTTTGACCGTATTTCCAGCCTGGAGGTCCCGGTCCGGGGCAGGTCGTTTGTGGTGTGCGTCGACAGGAAGCCCATCTACGCGGGAGCCTTCTGGACTCCGATCTCATCCATGTCATTTGACGGTGTCACCATCTGGAAACCGCTCGGCCAGAAAGAATCAAAGGTTATTAAGCTCGAACTGGGTTATCCATCGTCGTCTTTCTACGGGGGTGCAGATCCAAGGAACAACGCAGAAGTTATGGAATCACTGAGGCAGGCCGGCAAGTTGACTAATACGCTACCCGCAACAGAAGTAGATATGCTTCCGCATTCAATGAAAGGATACGAGCTGTATTCCTGGCAGGGTAATGGTTAGTGGCACTTCACCCTGATTACAGATTCTTAAACCACAATTCTAAGGAAGCCACCAGGACATAAATGTCATGATTCCTCGAGGGAATCCATTTCCTCTTCGACCAATCTCACAAATTCTTTCACCACTACCGGATCGAATTCTGTGCCCGCCTTATCCTTTATGTAAGCCAGAGCCTTCTCTTCCGTCCAGGCGGCGCGGTAGGGGCGGTCGGAGATGAGTGCATCATATACATCCACCACCGAGAAGATGCGGGCCGAGAGAGGAATCCCTGTCCCTTTTAACCCGCGCGGGTAGCCTGTGCCGTCCCATTTCTCATGATGGCAGTACGGTATATCCAGCGCCTTGAGTAGGTAGGGTATATGCGCTAAAAGGTCATATGCATACGTGGTGTGTTCCTGCATCTGCTTGAATTCCTCACTGGTAAGTTTGCCCGGTTTGAGCAGGATATTGTCGGGGATGCCCATTTTGCCGATATCATGCAGCAGCGAGCCGCGGTGCAGGTCAATCAGTCCGTTATCTGCTATGCCGACCTGTCCAGCTAGCCGTTTGGTTATCTCGCTGACACGGTAACAGTGTCCGGCCGTCTCGATATCACGCAGTTCCAGAGCACGAGCCCAACCCTCCAGCGTTTTATCGTAGGTTTGTACCAGTCCGGCCGTCGATCTACGCTCGGCCCTGAGGCTGTTGATCAGAAAGCGGTTCATGCGTATCAGCAGGACAACTATCAAAACCAACATCATTGTCAAAGTGGCGCCACCGGTTAACCAAAGCGCCATACCTGTACGGTCGGCAACCGGCATCATCCAGGATTCAAGTATCCCGCTGTTTGCCAGCAGGCTGACGGCGCCGTAAATAAGGATGCTAAGGCCCGTGGTTATCCAGCCGGCACGGGTCCCGATGAGGACGAACGCTAAAACAGGCAGTGCCACCAGGTAAACCCGCCCGGAGCCCTCCAGCCCGAAAACTACCAGATTTGTCATTGCCAACAGGTAACCCGCCGCTATGAAAACCCAGCCGCGTATCCTGAAGTCAAAGCGCTTGACTATGGCGACCGCAATAACCACCATATAGATGGCAGTTATCGGGACCACCATTTGCCATTTCCCTGAACTTATCCCCTGAATAACCGAAACCACATAGGCCGGCAACGCGACAATTATGGCGATATACAGGATTATGGTCACGGCCCGAGTGCGCCACTCTTTCAGCACATCGCCAACATCATCATAACGTGGCCGGTAAGTTATCATCTGCCACTGTCCTCTTTGACAGGACCCCTTAAATCTCCTGAAATAGTCCCCTCCATATCCCCAAGAGAAACGGCCTCCGCCTCTGCCAGCCTGACGAAGGTCTCGACCACGGCCGGGTCGAACTCGGTGCCCGTCCTCTCCCTGATGTAGTCAACCGCCTGCTCCTCGGACCAGGCCCTGTGATAAGGGCGGTCGGATATGAGCTCGTCATAGACATCCACCACCGAGAAGATGCGGGCCGAGAGCGGAATCTCTATCCCTTTTAACCCTCGCGGGTAACCGGTACCGTCCCATTTCTCATGGTGACAGTATGGTATATCCAGCGCCTTGTGCAAGTACGGGATATTCGCCAGCAGGTTATAGGCATAGGCGGTGTGCTCCTGCATCTGCTTGAATTCCTCACCGGTGAGCTTGCCCGGTTTGAGCAGGACACTATCGGGGATGCCCATTTTGCCGATATCGTGCAGCAGTGCGCCGCGGTATAAGTCATCCATCCCACTATTGGCCAGCTCGGCCTCATCGGCCAGCCGTCTGGTTATCTCCCACAGGCGATGGCAGTGACCAGCCGCCTCGATATCACGCAATTCCAGCGCGTGCGCCCAACCCTGCAGCGTTTCATCGTAGGTCTGCTCCAGCTCGGCCAAAGACCTGCGCTCCTGCCTGAGAATATTAACTAAAAACCGGCTCATACGCATCAGCAGGATGAAATTCATAATCAGCAACACTATGAACATGTAACCGGAGGTGAACCAGATTAACCGGTTGAGACGTTCAGCGGGCGGCAAAAGCCAACCTTCCAGAATCCCGGTGTAAGCGAAAAGGAAAAAGGCGCCATAAGTAATAAAGCTCAAGGCGGTTGCAATCAAGCCGGCGCGGTTTCCTATTAATACCAGTGCGCAAAGAGGCGTTGCCAGCAGGTAAATCCGTCCAATCCCCTCCAGGCCGGTATTGTGAAACTGTACTGTTGCGATAATATAGGCCACAGCCACTATAATCCAGCCGCGTAGCCTGTAATCAAAGCCCTTTTTGACAGCAACCACAATCAGGACAATTAGAACGCCGGTTATCACACCCAACGTCAGCCAGGATCCGGTCCTTAGCACGTCCGCTATTATAATCGCGTATGCCGGCACCGCGGCGGCCAAGATGACATAGAGGATGATGGTCCCAGCCCTGGTGCGCCACTCTTTAAGCACATCGCCAACCTGGCTACTCAAGGCAGCGGATTGGATATCCCCGACCATCTACTGCATACCTCCTGGGTCTGAAATAATGTGAACGGCTACCTTTACATATGATACGATTGCCATAGGCACAACGCAACATACGATTAGGAATGAAAAGTAGATATTCTGTGTAAATATTGCACTAAAATAAGGCAATAATATTTTAGGTAAGTGGATGGTGGGGCGTTGTGGACAGTTCCCGAACTCTGGTTTGCGAGCAAAAAGCTTATTCCAGCACTCCAGCAACTGCTCACAGGAGGATAATATGAACAATCTAATACGTTCCGAACTTATCCTATTTGAGAGAACATGCGTTGATGCTGGCGTTGCTACTGATCCAATCCCAGAGCGAAATGTATGGCCGCTTCAATTTCTTTCAATTTAATGCGGTTTAATATGGTATGCCGGCTACGAAGGCAATCTTTTGGGATGGTGGTGATAACATCCAGATTTACCACGCATGCTTGGGACATGCCGTCTTCAACTGTCAGTGGAACTTCAGCAGCTATACCGCGTATCCGTGTGGTAACCGGGGCTATGATTACGAGCGAGCGGACAGTATAGGCCTCGTCCCTTGAGAGAAGCACCACGGGACGTTTTCCGGCGGGTGGTTCCAGTTCTGCCCACCATATCTCTCCCCTTTTCATTGCCAGAGTTCCCCGGCTAATATGGCGCTGGCAGCGTAGCGGGCCGCATCAATTTCCTCTTTCGTCTCAGGCATTTGCTCATAGGCGCGAACATATCGCTCGCTCATAGCCTGTTCTCTGTTCCGACGTAGCAGCATTTCAACCGCTCTTCGAAATAACTTGCTTCTGCTCTCGCCGCTCGCTTTTCTTTCTTTTTCTACCGCACTAAGAATATCCTCGGGAAGACTGATAGCTATTTTCGTTGTCTTTGGCATTATTGACACCTCATTATCATACCGAAGTATGACAATAGTATGAATCATTATAGACCGATTGTCAACCATTGTAAATTGTGGCAGCAACATTGCCGCAAACACGAGAGGAAAACCGGCTATTTCGGACTCTGGTAGATAAATCGAAACTAAAGTTAGGCGATATTATTACCTAACTTGGTGGACCTGGGGAGATTCGAACTCCCGACCTCCTGAATGCAAATCAGGCGCTCTCCCAATTGAGCTACAGGCCCGCAAGACCATTTATTATACTAAATCCGCTTCAGTTTACTAAACGCAGTTGCCGCGTGATACCTACTTCTTGCCTTTCGTCACCTTAGCCGAACCGTTATCTGCCGGGCCCATCCAGCGCTCGTAGTGAACGCGCTCGGGCTTGAACCTGTCCTCCATACGCGGCCTCTCGTCGGGGAAACCTATCGAAACAAGCGAGATCGGCACTACCCGGGTCGGCATATTGAGCAGCTTCCTCATCCCGTTCATGCGCTCCTCCACCGGGAAAATGCCGACCCAGACCGCCCCCAAACCAAGGTCATGGGCCGCCAGCAGGATATTCTGCGTGGCAGCCGAGCAGTCCAATACGCCTCTGCCTTTGCTCAGCTCAAGATCGCTGTCGTTGCAAACCAATATGGCCAGCGCTGCCTCCTTCAGCATATGCGAATGAGGATGGAAGGTTGGCACCTGGGCCAGAGTCTTGCGCTCGGTGATGACTACGAAGTGCCACGGCTGCTCGTTGGCCGCCGATGGAGCGGCCATCCCCGCCCGCAATAGCTGCTCCACTACCTCCGCCGGCACGCGTTGACCGATATACTTCCTGATACTGCGGCGCGTCATTATTGCTTCAACGGTATCCATCGCTTCACCTCATTCCTGCAAGATTTATATACGCCGCCTGATCTTGGCGATCCAGCGTCCGATAAACACAATCAGTGTAATTACGGCTGCCGCCAGCACGTAGGGCCAAATCATCTCATAAAGAGGTGTGGGCGGCGGCTGCCTGTAGCCCGCCAGGTTCACTTTGAGCCTGTTATCCAGGCCGCTGGCGATATGAAAGGTGGAGTCAACCCTCTTGCCCTCTTTCTCGACAATGATCTTGTATGTGCCATAGAACCCGCGCACCCTGGCAATTCCGTCATCCCCCGTGTATACATCGCCTCGCGACCACCACTTATTGCGTATAAGCTCGAGGAGACGGTTATAGGCAGATTTTTTCGTCATATCCTGGCGCAGCAATCCGGCGGGGGCACCCTGCCAGGCGCCGTAATCGGACAGGTCCCACCAGGTTATAGCCTGTACCGAGGGGTGGCTGAAGAGCATGGTATAGAACTTCTCCACGTAATCGGCCTGTTCAATCTCCCCGGCCGGCGTGGTAGGCCATTCGGACGGCTGCTCGGACGATAAACCTGTCTTGGGACTTCCGCTCAAAACAGTTACCTCGCTGAAATGTACGGGTACATCGAAATCCTTGAAACGTTCGCAGGTATCCCAGACCTGGTATAGCGGCCAGTTTCCGCGGTGCATGTGCGATTGTATGCCGATGGCATCGAATTTCCCCTTCTGCCGTACGATGCCCTGGAGAAGGTCGCGGAAATCCTGGTCGGTGCGGAAATCGTTGATTATAAGGGTTGATGTCGGGCATGCCGACCTGGCCCAGGACAGGGCATCGGTGCAGACCGTTACCGCCGTGCGCGCGGCCATCCAGTTCCCCACCGGATTGTTTACCCGTGCTCCCATGGTTGGCTCATTCACTACATCCCAGTAGTCGATCGTCCCACAGAATTCAGCTACGGTTTCCTTCACCCGTTTTTCCTGCGCTTTCTGCATATCATCCGCCGGAATCGGGGCCCAGGGCGGCAGCGAATTTGCCCATATCAGAGGATCCCCTTTTACAGCTATCCCCTTCTTTTTTGCCCACTCAGCTATCATCTTGAGCATTGTGGCCGACGTCTGCCCCTGGGTCGATTCGTAGCTTTCCCAGTAAAAGGGCACGGTGCCGTAATTAAAAAGAGCGCTGCAGGCGTCAGCCCACTCCTGGTTGACCGCGGTAGGGCCGTTCTTGGCCAGCAGGGCCAGGTTGACGCCGAAAAGGAAGTCATGGTTCTGCTGTTCGTAATATACGCGAGCTCCCCTCACCGGGACGTTATTTTCATCCAGCACCAGTACAATGCCGTCCCCTTTGCGTATTTTCTCTATGCGGTCGCCTGTGCCCTGCATGATAAACCACTCGCGGACACCGTTGTAAGCCTGCTGGATTACGTTCCCCGAATCAGCGGTTGTGGACTGGCAGGCTGCCGAAGGCAAAATCATTGATACTACGATGGCGGCCAGTGCCAATATGTTAAAACATCTACCGTTCATATCCATCCTGTAAGATACAATATTTGCTATATTTTAACACAGCAGCCAAACCGCCTATAGCTGCCCGGACTGGCGACTGCATCTCCTAAACGACAACACTTTTTGACATTTCACTCTAAAGGCAATACAATATGGATATATGAGTATATGGTAATATAATCATGGAGTAATCTTTTGACTGAATTGAAATTAGACAGAGCCACGCTATATGAGTTTCATGCCCAATTCTGTAAGACTCTGGCAGATGCCAACCGTCTTCTGATAATCGCGGAGCTGGTGATGGGTGAGCAGTCTGTCAGTGACCTGGCAAATAGTTTAGGACTGCACCAATCGAACGTTTCTAAGCACCTGGCCTTGATGAGGGAACGCGGGCTGGTGGTAACAAGGCGTGACGGTGCGTCTATCTACTATTCATTATCGGACCCCAGGATTTTTCAGGCCATCGAACTGCTGATACATGTGCAGGCTGATCAGGTTGCCAGGAGGCACGACCTGACGCAGAACAGCCGGTAACCGGGATTAATTGAGAAGGTAGTTGCTGACTATAAGCAGCATTAAGAATAAAAGTGGAAAGGAGGAATTCAAAATGGAAAACTCTACAGACGGAGTGACTATCATAGTCATGAGCGGGGATATGGACAAGGTCATAGCGGCGTTCAACATCGCTATAGGCGCAGCATCATTGGGCAAGGAAGCCAATATGTTCTTCACCTTCTGGGGACTCAAGGCCATTCAGAAGGGCAACCTGACGGGAAATAGCTTTTTCGGCAAAATGATGGGGATTATGAACCGAGGCGGCATCGACCGCATCGGTCCTTCCCGCTTCAATTTTTGGGGAATAGGCAGGTGGATGTTCAACCAGATGATGAAAATGCATAAAATCACACCTATAGCCGAACTCCGTCAGACGGCCATTGACCTGGGTGTGAAGCTTTTACCCTGCCAGATGAGCATGGAAGTAATGGAAATCAAGAAAGAGGATTTCATTGACGCGGTCCAGCCGGCCTGCGGCGTGGCAACCATGCTGGAAATGGCCTATCGCTCAAAGGCGAGTTTCTTCATTTAAGGAGTACGCGATGTCACCAGAAAACGAAGTAACCATGAAACTTAACCTGGAAGGACTCCTGTGCCCGATCCCGGTGGTCAGAGTCAGCAAAGCAGTAAAAGATCTGCCGATCGGGGGATTGCTCGAGGCAACTGCCACCGATCCCGGCGTGCTTGCCGATATCCCGGCCTGGGCGCGCACCACCGGCAACGAGGTTGTTAAGATTGAACGGGAAGGTAAGCTGGTCAGATTCGTATTGCGAAGGCTGAAATAACAGGTCCACCATGATCGACATACCGTTGACTATTTTAATAGCCTCTTTGTCCGTCGCCCTGGTAGGCGTGGGAGTCTGGATATTCCAGCTTCTCTCCAGGAACAGCGTATGTGATCCATCGCCCGGCAAAGGTTCCGATAAACTGGGAGTGCTGTATGCGTTCACCCTCGGGATGCTTCCATGGAAAAAGGAGAGCGCCAGGCTTCACTGGCTGCTTTATTTAAGGGGAATTTGCTTTCACGCCGGGATATTTGCGGGGATCCTGGTTTTAGTATTGAGTATTTTCAACGTAACCAGCAACGATGTACTGAGCCTGGTGCTGAGTGTCTTCTTGTGGATCGGTGTCATTTCAGGGCTGGCTGCAATTGTATCCCGTGCAGCCGACCCCAAGCTCAGGGGAATTAGCAATGCGGACGATTACATCTCGCCGGCGTTGGTCACTCTTTTTATGCTGACGGCAGCCCTGTATATTGCGGGGTTAACCGGCGCCATATATTTCTATATACCTACCAGTGTCCTGTGCCTGTATCTTCCATGGAGCAAGGTGCGGCATTGCGTCTATTTCTTCTTCGCACGCGGAAAGATCGGCGCTATGATGGGGCACCGGGGCCTCTTATTGACGCCGCGGGCACATTCGGGAAAGCACGCGCTATGAGTGAAGATAATTCAACCGTTTTGACCACGGAGAATCCGGCTGTGCTGACCCCCGAGATCCTGGCTAAGCAGCTGACCAGGGAGACCGTTGCCGCTCTGGAAGGTTGCGTCCGCTGCGGCCTTTGCGCCGAGTCGTGCCACTACTATGCGGCCCAACCTCAACTGCAGAATATGCCGGTCTACCGGGGCGAAGCCGTACGCAAGCTTTATCGCAAAACCACAGGCCGGTCGAAGCGGCTTTTTTGCAAACCTGCAAAGGCAAAATCAGGCGACGAACAATTCCCCGATTCTCTGGCAGATATGGCATTCGGTACATGCACCCTTTGCCGTCGCTGTACGGTGAACTGCCCGGTGGGAGTGGATACAGCTTCCCTTATGCGCACTGCACGGTCCATGGCCACGGCCACGGGCAAAGCCCCGGAGATACTGGTTCAGCTGGCCGACTCAGCCATCAGCCGCGGCGAGAATATTGAGCTCTACCGTGACCTGCTGATGGAGCAATTAAGGGACCTGGAAACCGAGACCCGCAAGAAGATCGACGATCCGACATTTTCCATACCAGTAGGCCGGAAGGGCACGGACATGCTGTTTGTCGGCCTGTCGGGCGAACACAGCATTGTTCCGCCGGCCATATTGTTCCATTATGCAAAAGCAAACTGGACGTTCAGCATGTTTGAAGCATCAAACTACGGATCGTTTCTCGCCGATACCGATAGATCCAAGAAAATAGCACAGCGTATTATCGATGAGGCCACAGAGCTGGGTGTCAAAGAAGTCGTGATCGGTGAGTGCGGCCACGCATACACGGTGCTGCGCTGGGAAGCCCCCAGGTGGTTCAAGCAAGCTTTGCCATTTCGCGTGCGGAGCCTGATCGAGGTCCTGGCTGAATGGGTACAGGACGGGCGTCTCGTTCTCAACCCGGACGCCAACCCCGAGCCGGTCACCTATCACGATTCCTGCAACCTCGGCCGGAACGGCGGCCTGCTGGAAGAACCGCGCCTGGTGCTGCGCGCTGCCGGAAGGGACTTTCGCGAGATGTACCCCAACAGGGAGGAAGCATATTGCTGTGGAGGGGGAAGCGGCATGGTGGCCGTTGAGGAATGGGAAGAACGCCGCATGCAGGCGGGGATGCCCAAAGCGAAGCAAATAAAGGCCACCGGCGCTAAAATCCTGGTGGCCTCCTGTGATAACTGCCGGATACAGCTTAGCGAGCTCAACGAGCGTTACAACCTGGGCATCAAGGTGACCGGCCTTGCCGACCTGGTTGTTAATGCCCTCGTCCATAAATAGCCCGCATGCCAATGTAACGGCGGGCGCACCTGAAGGTACACCCCTACGTGCTACATGCTACAATAACCGGCGTGGAATCCATTCCCCTTCTCAGGTACCTGGTCGAGGCCGGCCTGGGCTCGAGGCGTCAGGTAGTTGCCGCCATAAAGGTCGGCCGCGTTGCCGTCAATGGTAGACAGGCCGAAAGCTACACTATGCCGGTGTACCCGCAGGCAGACAAGATCACCTTCGACGGCAAACCTGTGTCTTTCCACGCCAGGGCCAGGATTGTTCTCATGTTGAACAAGCCGCTGAACCTGCTGACCACCACCAGCGACGACCGCGGCAGGAAGACTGTCCTCGATATCATTCCTGCTGAGTACCGTGGGCTGGGCCTTTATCCCGTCGGGAGGCTGGACCACGATACCACCGGGCTGCTGCTTTTGACCAACGACGGCAACCTCACTTACCGGCTGACACATCCACGCTTCGAGCTGGGCAAGGAATACCTTGTACACATTGATGGGACACTCAGCCAGCAGCAAAGAGAGCTGCTGGAGAAAGGCCTGCTCCTGGACGACGGCATCACAGCGCCGTCAAAGGTTACGGAGATCAGTTATGACCCGCCCTATAATTACAGCGTCACCATCCACGAGGGCCGCAACCGCCAGGTCAGGCGGATGTTCGCCCATCTTGGATTTACGGTCAAATCTCTCAAGCGTATCCGGCTGGGGAACCTCAGGCTGGGGGAACTGGCGGCAGGTAGTTTCAGAAAGCTTTCCGCCCAGGAGATCGCTTCATCCCTCAGGCAGCATCGATAATAGTAGTCCCGAATTCAAAGGTTGTCGACATGCAGCCACCGTCCTGTTGTTGTACAATATGCAGGGTTTTGCTCGCAAATAATAAAATGAGGAGTGTGATTCAATATGGGTAACAGGCTAAAGGGCAAGGTAGCAATCGTAACAGGCTCGGGGCGCGGCATCGGCCGTGCGGAGGCCATGGCGCTGGCGGCAGAGGGCGCCAAGGTTGTTGTCAACGACCTCGGCGCAGCTCCGGATGGTTCCGGAAAATCGGCCAGCCCGGCAGAGGAAGTTTGCCAGGAGATCAAGAAGCTGGGCGGAGAAGCCGTACCCAATTTCGACTCCGTGGCCACCTGGGCGGGCGGTGAGAACATCGTCAAGACGGCGATCGATAAATTCGGCCGCATAGATATCCTGGTCAATAACGCAGGCATCCTGCGCGACCGCATGCTTTTCAACATGAGTGAGGACGAGTGGGATATCATCATCAAGATACATCTCTACGGCCATTTTTACTGCGCCAGGGCGGCATCCCCCTATATGCGCCAGCAGAGATGGGGCCGCATCATCAACACATCATCCATCGCGGGCCTGGGCAACATGGGCCAGACAAACTACAGCGCAGCCAAGGAGGGCATCGTCGGGTTCACCCGATCGGCAGCGCTGGATTTGGGCAAATACGGTATAACCTGTAATGCCATCCGCCCCAACGCAGCCACGCGCATGACGGTGACACCCGAGCTCAAGGCCGCCTGGGAGAAGAGGGCTGCAGCCGCGGGCATCACGGACAAAGCGCAGTTCGAGGCCATGATCAGCCAGATGTTCGCCTCCAAGCCGGAGAACATCGCGCCCGTGGTGGTTTTCCTCTGCTCCGACGAGGCCGCCAACATCAATGGCAAGACTATTTTTATCAACCTCAACCAGGTCGGACTGTACTCCGAACCGCAGATTATTAAGGAGATCAACAAGGCGGAGGGCTTCTGGTCTGTCGATGAACTGGTCAAGGAAATCCCTTCCAAACTGACCGGCGACCTGGTTAACCCGGCGCCCGCACAGCCGGCAAAATAAATCGAGCTATGAAATAGACAGAAGGGCATCACCCGGGTGGTGCCCTTCTGTTATAATCTGTGACAAAACCTCCGGCAGGTGTTTTAGAGGCTGTGTATGAGTGATTTTATAGTGCAGGACAGTCGACGTCAGCTCTGGATAGTAATCAGCGTGGCGTTCGCAGCATTCATGGCTGCACTGGACACCTATGTAGTTAATGTGGCCCTGCCCACCATTGCCACGGACTTCAATGCCAGCCCCGCGGACGCGGCGCTTATAACGCTCTCCTACCTGCTTATCATCACCAGCACACTGCTTATCTTCGGCAAGATCGGTGAGAGAACGGGGTTCAAAATTGTTTTCGTTGCTGGGTTCATCTTCTTCACCATCGGCTCGTTCTTGAGCGGGCTGGCTCCCGGCCTTTATATTCTGACAGGCGCACGCAGCATACAGGGATTGGGCGCCGCTATGCTTTACGCCGTGGGTATGGCCATGATAATCAGGTATATACCGCCGGGCAAGCGCGGCTGGGCTTTCGGCATAACATCGACCGGGGCAGGACTGGGTGTGATCATAGGGGCGCCTTTGGGAGGACTCATCACACAATACTTGAACTGGCACTGGATATTCTGGTTCAACGTGCCGGTCGGATTGGCCGCCATTGTAATCGCGCTTAAGGTGATGCCGAATGACCGGATGCGCGCAGAATCTGGAGTCAAGCACCCGCCATTCGACTTCGCCGGCGCCATAATGAGCTTCTTTGCCCTGTCGCTCCTTGTTATGGGCATCAACCGCGGCCAGCAATTCGGATGGGACAACGGGGGTATCTATAGCTCTTTCATACTTTCGGCCATTCTTTTTATATCTTTCATCATATGGGAAAAACGCTGCCGCGACCCTCTGCTGGACCTGTCGCTCTATAAATACACCAGTTTCAGTTTCGGGTCATTCGCCGCGCTGGCAGCCTGGAGTATGTATGCCGGGGGCAACTTCCTGTTCCCCTTCTACCTTACTATGGTACACGGCCTTTCAGCGGGCCTGATCGGCACGATCTTCCTGATCGGGTCCATCGTATATATCATCACCAGCCTTTATATGGGTCGGCTATCCGACCGCGTCGACAGACGGCTTCTATGCTGCGCCGGCATGGCCTCAGCTACGGCGGCGCTGGTTTTCCTCTCGCTGACCATGGGCTTTCCCTCGCTTATACCAATGATGGTTTACCTTGCCTGGATCGGCCTGTCCATGGGAACCTTTGTCTCACCCAACAACAGCCTCATGTTGAGCGCAATACCGGTAGGCAACCAGGGTGAGGCTTCGGCGGCTTCGAGGGCGATGCAGAACCTGGGCATGGTGCTCGGGGTAGCCATCTATGAAACGGTGTTTTCAGCTTTCATCCCCTCGGCCGATCTGAGCAACCAGCAGGCAACCGCAAGTGTGCCGGCAAACGTACTGCTGATAGGCTTCAGCGCTGCCTGTTTTACCGGTGCTGTCATGTGCGTGTCCGCTCTCATCCTTTCCTGGCTGGCAAAGGAGGAAAAGGGCGCCGCTGCAGGAGAGCGCCCGCGACCCATACCGATTTAAAACATCCTTCATTACCGGCCCATATCGTCTGCACGTCATTGCGAGGAGCCGCAGGCGACGCGGCAATCTACTGTTACCGCTGCTCCAAATACAAGATTGCTTCGCTGCGCTCGCAATGACGAGGTTAGAATAATGCTCGCAATGACATAGGTAAAAGTGCCTCGTAATGGCACAAAAAGGGGCGGGTCTAAGACCCGCCCCGTCATTTGCTTTAATTGCTATTTTATGCGGAACTGGAATGGTCCGAAATTGAACTCGTTTTGGTTCTGGTCCGGCCCGGGTATCTGTTCCTGGCCGTCGCCCTGGTTGAACTCATAGTCGGCGGGGAGTTTGTCGGGCCATTCACCCAGCACTACCGGGACAGAGATCTTCTGATCAGCCCTCTGCACCGAGAGTGTTACCGTGTCGCCCGGCTTCTTTCCATTGAAGTATGAAAGGATATCATCAACCCTGGTTACGGTAGTAGCATCAACCGCTGTGATGATATCTCCTCCGGCCGAGGGCTCGTTCTGCGCACTCCTGCCGCTTTCAACCAATCCGACGGTCTCAGCAGGGCTGCCGGTCATAACGCCGACAACGTATACGCCCTTCGTGATTTTGAGGCCGAGTTTATCTGCCAGATCTTTGCTGACCGGCATACCTTCGATGCCGAGCCAGGGAGTTCTTATAGTGCCGCCCTTGAGGAGTTCGGGCAGAACCTTTTTTGCTGTATTGATGGGAACGGCAAATCCCACTCCATTGGCCGACGCCTCAATGGCTGTATTGATACCGACTACTTCGCCGCGCGAATTGAGCAGCGGGCCGCCGGAATTGCCCGGATTGATGGCTGCGTCCGTCTGTATGATATCCGTCATATTGCGGCTGCTGGAGCCGGGTATAGACCTGCCCGTGCCGCTGATGATGCCGATGGTAATGGAGCCCTGCAGGCCGAATGGCGAACCCAGGGCCACGGCCATCTGGCCGGGCTTGACCGAGCTGGAATCAGCCAGCACCAGGTAGGTCACCACCGGTATTTTGGAAGCATCTACCTGCAGCAAAGCCACGTCGTTGTTGTGGTCCGAGCCGATGACCTTGCCCTCGAGCCGGGTGCCGTCGCTCAGCATAACCTTAACCGTGGAGGCCTTATCCACCACGTGGTTATTGGTGAGAATGTGCCCTTCCGTATCGATGATGAAACCCGATCCCTGTCCCCTCATCTTGGGTATATCCAGGCCGAAGGGGCCGATGATCTTGGGGGCAATCGTGGTCACAGATTCCACCTGAACCACTGCGGGTATGCACCTCTCATAAAGCGAAATGGTATTGGCCTCATCGAAGAGGGGCGCCACCTGCACTGCCGAAGATGAGGTCGGCAGGTTGAACGGCTTCTGATTGGTTGGGCTGGCCGGGTCCGCCGCGCTGCAGCCGGTGACCAGGAGCACGGTAATAACTAAGGCCGCGGCAACTATGCCGGCATTATTACGCCATCCGTTGAATATTTTGGACAAAGACATAAGTGAACCTCCTGAAATTATATATCGATATTAGGACTAAAGGTTTTGAGGCCTGAAGAATATCTCGTAATAATAGTTAGTGCCGGCCTCAGGCTCTATGATGCGCTCGATACGGTTCTCCTCGATGTTTACCTGCGCCAGCCAGGTTTTACCGTCCAGTTGCACCGGCACGATGGCCTGTGAAGCGGCGGGCGTGACCTTTATGATGGAACCGCCGATGACCGACATATTGGAGACCGAGGAGAAAATGGGGTACACCCTGCCCACACTTCCGCCCCTGTCCATGATGCTTTTAAACCTCGGGTCGGATAGAGCTATATTAATGGCCCGTTCGCGTGCTTCTTGCGCAAGCTCGGGCATAAAAAGGCCCTCGTAGCGCCGTGTGCTCACGACCGCCTTAACATTCATATCCACGTCGGCCTCGATAAAATCACCCATGCAGCGTCCGCAGACCACGCTGGCCATGCCGTCCCTCACATCCACGCGTATTATGATGATCTCCCCGGTGCCGTTCAGACGCTGCTGTATGCCTGGGTCCTTTTTGACCACGTCGGCAGCAATGACCGAAGGTGAAGGCGCAGCCAGGTAAAAGGCCAGGGAAAGCACTGCCGCCACAACAAAGATCGCCAGGCCGCTGGCGGCGGCCATTCTCCAGGCCGGGGCGCGCAGCCAATCAAGCAGCCTGTTGAATATATTATCCGGTAAGGCTGACGCACGTTTGCCCTTTGCGGCACTGCCGCTATAGACACCTTCAAGCAGCACCCTCCTCAGACTCTCCCTGTGCCCTGCTATCAGCAGCTCCGGCAGATCCGCTTTCTCCAGTTTCCTTATAAGCGCTTCTTTTTTCATGCTGTCATGCTTCCGTCCAATGATATAATGTCATTTAAGGGAAAAAGTTGCATCACTGCATTTTTTCCCTGAGCTTTTCAACTCCCCTGTGCAGCAGCGACTTGATGGTGCCCTCTTTCTTGCCCAGTATCTTTACCATCTCGCGTATCTTCTTCTTTTCAAAATATTTCAAGGCTATGACCTCCTGGTAGATAAAGGGCAATTCGGAGATCTTCTTATGAAGAGCCAGGAATTCCTCGTGACGGCTCAGCTCCTCCTCAGCCTGATTTATCTCATCGGCATAGTCGCTGGTATCCGCCAGGTCAGCAATAGCCTCTATGCTGGATATACGCCTGCCGCCTTCCCTGCGGTAATGATCATTGATCTCATTGCTGGCTATGCGGTAAAGCCATGCGGCGAAGGGCACGTCACGCCAGCGAAACTTTTTTATCTGGGAGAAGGCCTTAAGAAATGTTATCGATGTTATGTCAAGCGCAAGCTGGACATTGGCCGTGCGTTTCAGTGCGTAATTAAAGATACGCCGGTAATAGATCTCGTAGAGTTCGCCGAAGGCTTCCGGTGTATGCTGGGCGCGCTTTACCAGTTCCTCTTCCGATTTCAATTGACCGGGCGTAATCGAAGTATCTAGCTTCATTTGACCAGGCATGTAGAACAGTTTAACTCATAACGCAACGGATGCAAAAAAGTTGCAGGGAGAAAATGACGTGCAGCGGAATCAGCATACGTAACAAGTTATATGGTGAGGCTATATCCATATAAGACGATGGAAGGCCTGATTAAGATACATGCCCGTTATGACGGCGGGCATGTATCAAATTATATTCATTTACTGGTTCTTGAAGCCCCATCGCCAGACGACTGCCGCCAGGATGCCGCCTATGATGGGTGCTACCCAGAAGAGCCAGAGCTGTGAGAGCGCCGCACCACCGACTACCAGTGCAGGACCGAGGCTGCGCGCCGGGTTGACCGAGGTACCGGTGATAGGTATCCCGACGAGATGGATAAGCACCAGCGAAAGGCCGATGGCGAGACCGGCAAAGCCCACCGGGGCGTTTTTGCTGATAGAGCCGAATATGACGAACAGGAAAAGCGCGGTCAGCACAATTTCCGCCACGAAACACGACGTTAAGTCGAACTTACCGGGGGACAGCGCCCCGTATCCATTCTGGCCCAGGCCGTTGACGGCAAGCGAGTAATCGGGCATGCCGCTGGCGATCAGCCACAGCAGCAGGGCTGCCAGCACAGCGCCTACACACTGGAAAATCACATAGAAGATGGTATCTTTCCATCCCAGCCTGCCGGCCACCAGCATAGCCAGCGAGATAGCGGGGTTGATATGGCAGCCGGATATATTGCCTATTGAATAAACCATGGCCAGCACCGTCAACCCGAAGGCAAAAGAAATGCCCAGGAAGCCGATGTACTTACCGGCGATAACTGCGCTGCCGCATCCGATCAGCACCAGAGCAAACGTCCCGATCAGCTCTGCCCAGTATTTCTTCACGTCCCTTGTACCTCCCCTCGTAATATTCAACAGGGTTTACTTTTTCAGGGAATCCAGCGCATTCTGCCAGGAAAGGATCGTGGCATACGGAGTATTTTTATTGAAGCCGATATACAGATCAACCTTGTGTACAAAGGCAACAGCTTCGATGCCGGCCGGGTCGACGCCCGCTTTCTTAGCAACCAGTTCCACGTCCGCGCCCGTGCCCAGCCAGAGGTCCGCCTGCCCGGCCACCAGCTTCTTCAGGCCGTCGGCGGTAGAATCGGTATAGACAAAATTAATGAACCCCTGCTGGGCAAGCTTTTGCTGGCCGGCCTCGTCTTTCACCACCGCAATCGCTTTTACCGTTTTTGCCTCATCAAGGTTGCTCACCCGCGTACTTGATCCTTTCTTTGCGTAGAGCCAGTTCTCATAAGAACCGATGGGGCCTACCCACATGAAAAGGTTTTCCCTCTCAGGCGTCCGGGCCATGGAATAAAGGGCTGTGTCGGGCTCCAGCATAACGATATCGTAGGCCTGTGCCCATGGCATCACTTCAATCGTGATATTCTCTCCCAGTTTATTGATTATGCCTTTAACTATCTCGGTAGAGGACCCCACCAGGTTACCGCTGGCATCAGTGTAGTTGAAAGGCGGGTATTCCTCCGTCATGACACGCAATTTAGCGGTCTGTACCGGAGTGGTACACGCTGTGATAAGCAGGACCGCGCCTATAAGGACAAAATATAGTATCTTCATATTCCCTACCTCAGCAGTTTTTATCAAGATTATACTCCAGTTTCAGCATTGTCAATACTCAGTGCATCGCCAGTTGAATTTTGACGGCTTCCTCAACCTTATGCATATCTTCCGGAGAGAGAACGCCCGCACGGCGAAAGAGCCGTGCCTTGCTAACGGTAGCCAGTTGGTCTGCCATAGCCTTGCTTTCCTTTCCCTCCAAAACCACTGCCGCCTCGCTGGGATACAGCCTTTCCGTTTTGCTGCTTAAAGGTACAACCTGGACCCGGTAAAGGAATTTATTTGACGCATTATTGCTGATAATAACTGCAGGACGCTTCTTCTTAATTTCTCCATCGATGGACGGATCAAAGTTGACCCACCATACTTCACTCCGCTGCATTGTTCATATCCTCAAAAGTAATCTCTGCCCATTCCATGGCTTCATCTTCCCTCTTTTTGTCCCGCGCCATTTTCGCGTAGGCTGCCTCTAAATTGGGGCGAATAACATGCGGCCTTACCAGATCCTCAATAAACTTGCTTATCTTTCGCGGCCCTATAATTTTATGAAGTCCTTCGTAAACCTCAGCATCAACTGTCAGGGTTAGTTTTTTCTGCATAACGCATCTCCTTATACGTGCATTATACGTGTAACTTTAAAATAAGTCAACAATTAAATTCAGCTTACTACTAACACCAGCTATTGGAGCTGAAATGGTAATGGTTTCGTTATTAGCTGGTTTAATCGTAGCTAATTTGTAGTAATGATATTACCGGGATGGTGGACCATTCTGGATAGTACCCGGACTCCTTTTTGAGAAGGAGCATCGGATACCAGAGATACAGAACCTGCTTGCTTGTATTAATGATTGCCAGTCCATTGCCGGTATGATAAAATGTAATACCAGGAGGTTATGATGGGTAAAGAAAAGATAGCTATCACATTAGAAGGACGATTCATCGGGGAACTGGATCGACTGGTTGATAAACATGTATTCCAAAGTCGTAGTCAGGCCATTCAGGAAGCTGTCAGTGAGAAACTTCTGCGTATGAAACGGACTCGTTTGGCGGAAGAAAGTGCAAAACTTGAACCGGCATATGAAAGAACGATGTCCGATGAGGGATTTCCTGAGGATATGCTACAATGGCCCGAATATTGAGGGGTGAGATTCGGTGGGCTGATTTAAACCCAACTCGAGGGCATGAGCAGACTGGATCGCGTCCTGTATTAATTCTCAGCCATGATATTTTCAACGAACGTTCAGGAACTGCAATAGTCATTGCAATTACCAGTCAAACACAACAGGCTGGTTTCCCTTTGACTCTTGCCTTAAAGACCGGAGATTTACCGAAGCATTCGTGGGCCAAGATCAGTCAAATCAGGACACTTTCTACGGAAAGGCTTGGCAAGTTAATTGGCAGATTATCTCAAGAAGAATTGTCTCAAGTTATTGAAGGATTGAATGAAATCATAGCGTAGACGTATCCTGATTCCCTGTGCGAGCTTTAGGGATAGTTCATAGACTATTATAACTCGTAGCTAAAGTTGGGTGATAACATCACCTTACTTGGTGGAGCATTGTGGACAGTTCCCGAACTCCTGTTTGAGAGTAAATTGTCAATTCCTGCACTCCAACAGTTGCTTGCCACCGCGCAAATTGACAAAATCACACTAGGTTATTACAATGTCATAACAAAGTAGTAACTCTAAGGGAGTAAGAACTATGATTAAAAAACTTACCAGGCACGGTAATAGCCTGGCTCTTGTTTTAGACAAAGGTGTTATTGAGCTTCTAAATATAGACAGTGAAACACCGCTGGAGATTTCGACAGACGGTTCATTGCTGCTGATCACACCGGTAAGAGATGAAAAACGGAGACGCCAGTTTCAGGATGCGCTTGAAAAAACAAATACCAGGTATGAGCGTACTCTGAAGAGGCTCGCACGTTGACGGAGCCTGTTTTTCTGGGACTTGACGAGGTTATAGAAATTCACCATGACCAGATTAAACGGTATGGGGGACACCCCGGCATCCGCGATATCGGAATACTGAAGTCCACCGTTGCCATGCCTTCTGCGACTTTTGACGGGAATTATCTCCATACGGATATCTTCGAAATGGCGTCTGCCTATCTTTTCCATATTGTTCGGAATCATCCTTTCATTGACGGCAGCAAGCGCACAGGTGCTGTGGCATCAATCGTTTTTCTCATGCTGAACGGAATAGATTTTCATGCAGATGAGAATGATCTCGAGAAAATCGTTCTCCTTACTGCGGAGGGAAAAACCGATAAGGCGACAATTGCCCGATTTTTCGAAAGTAATGCCCAAATTACAGAATAACCGTTTGACGTGAAGGCGATATTATTACCTGAGATGGTGGGGCATTCTGGACAGTTCCCGAACTCGTGTTTGTGAGTAAGAAGCTTATCCCGGCACTGCAACAACTGCTAGCAGTTAAATAAGATGCCTGACCTTTAGCGTCCTAATGTGGCTGTATACTATCAGCAAATACCGCCAGATGTCCAAATTGCTGCTACAAATATCATATTGATTTAGCTACAATTTTGACCACTTTATTAAGAATTGCTATAGTTTATATTATTAAGATTGATTACTAATATGATACGGAGGAAGACGAAGCAGCGGATGGCAATCCTGGAAGTGCTTAATGGGGTAAGGACACATCCAGCGGCAGATTGGATTTATGATGAAGTTCGTAAGAAATTGCCGCATATAAGCAAAGGGACAGTATATCGAAATCTAAAAGTTTTGGAAGAGGACGGATCTATACTTGAACTGAATGTAGATGGGGTTGTTGGAAGATACGAGATCAGGCAAGATAATCATTACCACTTCATATGTGAGAAATGTGGACGTATTTTTGATCTGAATGAACCTGTTGAAACCGGCCTGAATTCGAAGTTTGCCAAGAAAACCGGCTTTAGGATCACACATCACCAACTTGAATTTCGTGGCCTATGTAAAGATTGCCAAAGGCATCAAGCATTAATATTAAATAGAAAAGGAAAATCAACTTAGAAGGAGGTCAATTGGTAAATGAAACTGCCTGAATATATTTCGAAAGCTGAAGTCAGACGGGTATGCAAAGAGCTTGGAATAAGGGATTGGTCAATACTCAAGGATATTAACGTTACAACCAAAGAAACTACCGCAATTTTGAAGGCGGTAAATGTTAAGAACATGCCAGTCCCTATTGAGGTTTTCAAGCAAGGAATTGAGGTGGAACTTGAGCATGGCATTAGATTTGAGGATGCGAACGTGACCAATAATCATCCAATATTGACGGGTAAAATAGTGCTCGCTCATCTCAAAGAGACAATGGATTATTACGAGAGGCTTGAAGTCGCGGAAATTGAGGGTGATTTGCTAAAAGCCATACTGGCTAAAAACTTCAAGAAAGTCGAAGATAAGTATAAGAAGCTTGTTAAGGCAGAAAGTCTGCTGAATAAAGCAATAGCAGCACAGCTAGAATGAATTTTGCAGTAGGGGGGTTCAAATGGAAAAGAAGGAGCAAAACGAACAGGTAACCGGCAGAGGCACATCAAACGTGGACTGGTGGCCAAATCAACTGAATCTCAAGATTCTGCACCAGCATTCCTCAAAGTCCAACCCAATGGGCGAGGATTTCAACTACGCCAAAGAATTCAAGAGCCTGGACCTGGAGGCCGTTAAGAAGGACCTGTGGGAACTGATGACCAGGTCAGAGGACTGGTGGCCGGCCGACTGGGGTCATTACGGTCCGCTCTTCATCCGCATGGCATGGCACAGTGCCGGCACTTACCGCATAAGCGATGGCCGCGGCGGCGCGGGAGCAGGGCAGCAGCGCTTCCCCCCTCTCAACAGCTGGCCTGACAATGTTAATCTTGATAAGGCGCGCCGCCTGCTCTGGCCAATCAAGCAGAAGTATGGCCGGAAGATTTCGTGGGCCGACCTGATGATCCTAACCGGCAACGTAGCGCTTGAATCCATGGGATTCAAGACCTTCGGATTTGCCGGAGGTCGCGAGGATGTCTGGGAACCGGACGAGTCCGTATACTGGGGATCTGAGGGCAAGTGGCTGGATGGCAAACGCTACTCTGGTAACCGTGAACTCGAGAATCCGCTCGCCGCCGTGCAGATGGGCCTGATTTATGTGAACCCTGAGGGGCCGAACGGCCAACCTATCCCGGCAGATTCTGCACATGATGTCCGCCAGACTTTTGCCCTCATGGCTATGAATGATGAAGAGACAGTCGCCCTCATTGCTGGCGGCCATACCTTTGGCAAAACCCACGGCGCCGGTCCTGCAACCCATGTAGGACCCGAGCCCGAAGCAGCCCCCATCGAGGAACAGGGCCTGGGATGGAAGAGCAGCTTCGGCAGCGGCAAGGGTGGCGATACGATCTCCAGCGGCCTCGAGGGTGCGTGGAAGCCGAATCCGACCAAATTTGACTTGGGATATTTGAGAATCCTGTTTAAATACGAGTGGGAACTTCTCAAAAGTCCGGCAGGGGCTTATATATGGCTGGCCAAGGATGTAGACGAAGATGACATGATCGTTGACGCACACGACCCATCGAAGAAGCATCGGCCGATGATGACCACAGCTGACCTGTCGTTGAAGTTCGACCCCATCTACGAGCCCATTGCCCGGCGCTACCTGAAAAATCCCGAGGAATTTAAGCAAGCCTTTGCCCGTGCCTGGTTCAAGCTGACGCACCGCGACATGGGACCACGCACACGGTATCTCGGCCCGGAGGTTCCTGCCGAAGAGCTCATCTGGCAAGACCCCATCCCTGCCGTCAATCACAAGCTGATTGATGCACAGGACATTGCCTCCCTCAAGGGCAAGATCTTGGCTTCTGGCCTGTCTGTCTCGGAACTGGTTTCGACCGCCTGGGCATCGGCATCCACCTTCCGTGGCTCCGACAAGCGCGGCGGTGCCAACGGTGCCCGCATTCGCCTGGCGCCGCAAAAGGATTGGGAAGTCAACCAGCCAGCCCAGCTGGCGAAAGTGCTGAAGACCCTTGAGGGAATCCAAAAGGAGTTCAACAGCACACAGTCAGGTGGCAAGAAGGTCTCGCTGGCCGACCTGATCGTTCTGGCCGGTTGCACGGGCGTTGAGCAGGCTGCGAAGAATGCTGGTCACGATGTGACGGTTCCCTTCATTCCGGGACGCATGGACGCTTCGCAGGAGCAAACCGATGCGGCCTCCTTCGCAGTGCTCGAGCCGAAGGCGGACGGCTTCCGCAACTACGTCAAGACCAAGTACTCCGTATCGGCCGAGGAGTTGCTGGTTGACAAGGCACAATTGCTGACCCTGACGGCGCCCGAAATGACGGTGCTCTTGGGCGGCATGCGCGTCCTGAAGATCAACTTCGGACTGACCCAACACGGCGTTTTTACCAAGAAGACTGAAACGCTGACCAATGACTTCTTCGTGAACCTGCTCGACATGAGCACAGAGTGGAAGGCGGTATCGGACGCCAAGGACATATTTGAAGGAAGCGATCGCAAGACTGGCGAAATCAAGTGGACCGGCACGCGTGTCGATCTCATCTTCGGTTCGAACTCCCAGCTCCGGGCTCTGGCCGAGGTCTACGGAAGCGCGGACGCACAGAAGAAATTTGTCCATGACTTTGTAGCAGCCTGGGACAAGGTGATGAACCTTGATCGCTTCGACCTCGCCAGATAATAAGATAAACGCTTTCGAGGGCTTCTGACACAGGGCGAAGAAAAAACAGTCAACTAACGACTGGTTTCAGCGGCGGCGATACGTCGTCCGCTGAAACCAGATCATTATGCTTCAAAAATATTGAAAATGAATTCTGCCACCCGGAACTGTAACGGGGCATTCTGGACAGCTCCCGAACTCCTGTTTGAGAGCAAAAAGCTTATTCCAGCACTCCAGCAATTGCTTTCAGGAGGATAAGATAACGGAAAGATTTATATCAGGGCTAGCGTAGGTTCAGCACTGACCACTTGCCAGTTTTGTTAAACTTTAGTGGTGATGATACTCTCGTAGCATCCCGCCTGTCTTAATGGGGAGTGGCCGTATCTCTAGAGTTTGCTTCGAAATATGAACTTCCTATAATATATCTTTAGGATATTTATTATGTTAGCGCGATTAAAGAAGACAGTTAATTTGATAGCGGCCGCATGCTTTATGGTTGTCTTACTAATAATTGGCTGTGTTACTCCGCCTGCTCCTGAACCTCCTCCTCTACCTCATACAAATGTTGTAATACCCATGCAAGGCGCAGGGGACATGTACGACCTGTCTTATTTAAAGGACAAAGATCCCGCAGAAGTAGATAATTCCAATCTTCCCATCACACCCGTAGACAGATTAACCCTCACTGGGCGCCCTCCCCAAAGCGTAGATATCAATACATATCGCCTAACGGTATCCGGTATGGTAAATAACACCCTGGATTTAACGTATCAGGAACTGCTCTCATTTCCTTCAACTACTCAGGTTGTACTCCTTATCTGCCACGAATCGCATGTAGACAATGCCCGATGGACAGGTATCCCGGTTTCTCTTCTGCTCGAAAAAGCCGGAATATTGGATGGCAGCCATGAGGTAACCTTTATTGCGCTGGACCGTTATTCACGCACTCTGCCACTGGATGTTATTAGGCAAGATGGTACCTTTGTAGCATATAAAGTTGATGGCGAAACCATACCTTTGAAACACGGCTATCCTTTGCGCTTAGTAGTTAAGGGTATGTATGGCGAGAATTGGGTGAAGTGGCTGAGACAGATAGACGTTAAATAAGGCGAATTTCTCACCTATCCGGTTAGTTAAAAGAGACAATTAATCTGGATTTTAACTCGTCCAAACTGATCAGATAATATATTTTTGTCTTATGGACCATTACCAATCTGGAACCTGAGTAACCCTTCGCGATAATAGCCAGAAGACAAGAAAGTTCGGGATCTGTCCAGAATGGTTACTTTTTTAGCTTCATTGTCTTGAATGGTGGGCGATACTGGATTTGAACCAGTGACCCCCTGTGTGTAAGACAGGTGCTCTAACCGCTGAGCTAATCGCCCTGGGAGTGGCACGCCTGGTGGGGCTTGAACCCACGACCTCAGCCTCCGCAGGGCTGCGCTCTAATCCACTGAGCTACAGGCGCTTATTATGGTGCCGAAGGTGGGAGTTGAACCCACACATCCGTTACGGATACTACGCCCTGAACGTAGCGCGTCTGCCATTCCGCCACTTCGGCCCTGGGCAGCACAGGATTTGAACCTGTGACCCCTTGCGTGTGAAGCAAGTGCTCTAACCGCTGAGCTAGCCGCCCTCTAACGCTATATTCTATTCTGTAACAAGGCTTAAAATCAAGGAGAGCAGGCCGTTACAATCGTAATTCACCCATATTAAATCACCGGCAGGGCAGGCGTTGTGGACATCCTTCTCCCTCAATGCATATAATTCAATTACACTTATGCTACCTTTTCAACAGGGAAAATCCGGCCCTACATTGCTGCTGACCGTTTCCGTCATCCTTGCTGCGATGGCCCTGGCCTGCGCATCACCCCTGCCACCGCCGGTCCCCGCAGGGATAGATAAGCCTCAACCCCCTGCCGGGACAACTCAGGCGCCGTCCGCTCCCCCATCAACCCAGGCCACAGCGCCTGAACCGGAGCCTATTAAGCCCGCCCCGGCTGCTGTTCCTGTGTCGGGATCAGCGGTCCAGATAAGGCTTATCCATTTCAGGGGCACGCTTACCAGGATCGGATGCTGCAACCCGGGACTCTACGAGACTGATGAGTTCGTAGTCATCCAGAACACCGGCGAAACTTACCAGGATATCACCGACTGGCGGCTGACCAATATAACCAGGGGGTACCCGACCTTCATCTTCCCCTCGCACTTCCCCTGCTTGCCCTACGATTTGCCGGTGCTTGTTGCCACCGAAGAACAGGCTGTAGCGGAAGGTTATTACACTGCGACCAGGAACCCGGCGCAGTCCGAAGCCAACAGGTTCTCAACGGACACTCAGCAATCCAAGCCGGCCAATGTGCCCAACAGCGCTGTCGACTGGTCGTCGTGTACACCGCTGGAACCACTGGACGAGACGCCCATGAAGCCCGCCTGGGGCCAGCAGGGCCTGCCCGTCCCATGCATCCTCTACCCGGGTCAAACGGTGCTGGTTTTCACAGATGAAGTTCACTGCCAGACCGGCGGTTTTTCCTTCAATTGGGGGCAGGGAAATATCTGGAACAATGAGATTGCCGATACGGCCGCGCTCTATAATGCAGAGGGCAAAGAGGTCGCGCGCAGGAGCTACCTTGTCGGCAGGTAGAGAAACCTTTTGCCGCCGGATGCACAGATTTATTGATTTATTTAATACCTGTGTATATAATCAAGAAAATAGTCAAATATAATCTATTAGAAATACGTATTCTTTGCAGATAGTTATGGACGTAACGGAGAAATGAAATGCAGCAATGGATAAGATGCCCCAGGTGCGGCGCCAACAACGCCCCCGGACAGAAATACTGCAACGCGTGCGGCACGCCACTACCGACGGTCTGCCCTAATTGCGGAACGCCGGCAGGACCGGGCAGCACCTTTTGCGCCAGGTGCGGCATGACTTTCGGCGGGACACCTCAGCAGGGCGGCTATTATCCGCCGCAACAGCCGGGCTATCCGCCGCAACCCAGTTATCCTCCGCAACCGGGTTATCCTCCTCAGCCGGGATACCCACCACAGACGGGCTATCCACCGCAAGCCCCGGGCTACCCTCCCCAACCGGGCTATCCGCCACAGCCTCCCGGTTACCCGCCGCAACCCGGTTATCCCCCGCAACCTGGATACCCGCCACAGACGGGCTATCCACCGCAAGCCCCGGGCTACCCTCCCCAACCCGGCTATCCTCCACAGCCTCCCGGTTACCCGCCACCGCAACCCGGCTATCCACCACAACCACCTCCCCGCGGCGCTTATCCGCCGGGAGCACCTCGCCCACCACAGCAGGGCGGCGGAAAGGGCATGCTGGTATTCCTGCTCGTCCTGCTGATCGCAGGCCTGGCAGGTTTCGGCTACTGGGCCTACAGCCAGGGCTACCTTAAGAACATCCTCAAGTTCGGCAGCGATAATACCACCAAGACCAGCATGGGGGCGCCCAAGGACACCACGCCCCCCGTAATCAGCAGCGTTGAAGTGTCCTCCAAGGCTATTAAGGAGGTAGGCATCATCTGGAAGACGGACAAGCCATCCAGCACGCAGGTGGAATGGGGTCCCACGGGGTCATTCGGTAACAAGACCGAGATACAAGATGACCCCGTGAGCGGCACCAGCATCGGTGTGACCGATCACGGGGTCATCGTCAAAGGGCTGACCGGCAATACCGAGTACCAGTACAGGGTCCTGTCACACACCAACGGCAGCGTTGATGCTGTATCTGCCACCAACAACTTTACCACTCCATCGGAATAAAACCGCCTTTTCTCTTCGATCGTATATTCTTATGTACCAATCAACAATTCCCTGCCCTACATGCGGCGCACAGAACCAGAGGGGTCAGTGGGCGTGCGCACACTGCGGCAACACCCTTATCGCATACTGCCCATCGTGCCACGCCGGCAACGACGCCGACAGCCAGTATTGCCATGCTTGCCACGGCTTGCTCCCGCTTGCAGGCGCCCAACCTGTTCAGCCGCAATACCAACCACAACAGCCACAACAAGCACAGTCACCACAGCAGTACCCGCAATACCCGCCGGCCGGATACCCGGACCAGGGTCAGTACCCGCCGCAGTACCAGCCATACGCGCAGCAGGGTTACCAGCCGCAGGCCCAGCAGCCCCCATACCAGGATTACCAGGGAGCGTACGGCCAGTACGGCGATTATAAACCATACCCGGTACACGGGGGCGGCGCTTCCCCCGCAGGCATGCTGGACGGTCTGACAAGCAAGCTTAAACACATCGTGCAGAATGCCAACCCCATACTGCTGTCGGCACTGGTTGTGCTGGTGGTGGGTATGGCCATTTTCCTCGTCCTGGCCTTTCAGTTCGGCTGGATCAAGACGGCTCCCCCACCCAAGGCTGCAGCACCCAAGGACACCTCGGCCCCGGTTATATCGATGCTGAGGGTAAAGGAGGGGGCAAACAGCGGGGCAATTATCTCCTGGGTGACCAGCGAACTATCCAGCACGCAGGTGGAATACGGGATATGGCCGTACGCCAATACCACCACGCTGATTGAAAGCGACCCGCGCACGGGCGTCAACGCCGGCGTGCTCGTCCATGAGGTGGGTCTGACCAACCTGATACCGAGAACCTCGTACATTTACCGAGCGGTTTCCTATGATAAAGACGGCAACAAGGGCGTCAGTCCCGATATGCAGTTCGACACCTCGGTGGCAGGCTCGGGCACACAGCAAGATACTCAGACCCAGGATACATACGAAGGCGAGTAGTGATCACGCAACGCCAGTCCCCAACGGCGTGCATACTTTAATAAACACTTAAAGGATAACCATGCAGCAAAACTTTCTTTGCCCCATCTGCTGGAAAGAAAATAAAGCAGGCAGCACGGTTTGCAGCTACTGCCACACCCAGCTCGGCCTGATAGGCGCCATCCACTCCATATGCCAGCAGCCCGGCTGCAACTGGCCGCGCGTACCCTATGACCGCTTCTGCGGCAACTGTGGGTGTCCACTGCAACCCATCTGCCCCAACTGCGGCAACAATCTTTCCAGGGACTCCAGGTACTGCCCGAAGTGCAGCTTTTTCTGCGGCGGGGGCCGGGACGGATTAAAATAATAGACAGGATCGGTCGGATGAAAGCAGCGGCCGTCAAAAGTTAATGTCTGAGCAAGTCAAGCTTATCTCGTGGAATGTGGTCAGCCTGCGCAACGTGCTGGACAAAGCCAACCTTGCGCCGGCGGGACAGCAACCGCTGTCATTCCTCGAATGGCTGAAGCAGGAATCGCCGGATATCATCTGCTTCCAGGAAACAAAGCTGCAGCAGGGCCAGCTACCTCCCGGTCTCGAGAATCCGGCGGGCTATTTCACGTCGTGGAGCTTTGCCGAGAGGAAAGGTTACAGCGGCGTGGCCACGTTCAGCCGGGATGAACCGGTCACGCGCAGCAATGGGCTGGGCATCGCCAGGTTCGACAGCGAGGGCAGGGTGCTGATGACCGAACACGCCGGGTTCAAGCTCTTCAACGTCTATTTTCCCAAAGCCTATTCCCCGCGAGAGGTAGCTACAGCCCGCAAAGAGGGTGCGTCCAATGCCGAGCGGATGGCGGAACGGCTGCCCTTTAAACTGGCCTTTTACGATGCGATGCTCGAGCACATCGATTCGCTGGTCGAGCGCGGCGAAAATATAGTGATATGCGGTGACTTCAACGTGGCTCACCAGGAAATAGACCTTGCCAGGCCCCGGGAAAACCGGGAGACGTCCGGGTTCCTCCCCGAGGAACGAGCCTGGATGGACAGGCTCATTGATCACGGGTACATTGATACCTTCCGCCACCTCCATAAAGATGCTGGGCACTACACGTGGTGGAGCTACAGGGCCAAAGCTAGGGACAAGGATATAGGCTGGCGCCTGGATTATTTCTTCATTTCCCGGAACCTGGCCGCATCGCTGACCGGCGCATTTATATTAAAAAACGTGCAGGGATCGGATCACTGCCCGGTGGGCATAACGTTGAAAATAGATTGAGCAGGCCTTAATATAAAAGGTGATGGCTATACAATCTCTCCAGGGGTCAGACCAGGCTATAGCGGAATCTGCGGATGCGGATTATGACCGCCGTAAACATCTTATCAACGCGCTGAACGAGCTGAAAAGCAATATAGCCCACGTCGAGCAGCGGCACACATACCTGCGCAGTGATCTCTCGTCCACCTGTGATAAAGCAATTTTATCCCTGCAGGGTAAAGCGGCCGCAACCGGGACCATCAACTCTACATCTCCGATGGCCGGGACTAATCCACTGTCACTGGCCCTTGATAAGACCGGCACTCATATCATTAACGGCCTGGACAAGATGGGCGACGGCATTATATTTCTCTTCCTCAAAATCGGTAAGGTATTTGGCTTTTCCGCGTAGTCACACATGCAGTGAAGCTGACTTAACGTAAGAACAAGGCGCCCCGGATCACCTGAAAAATATATCGCCCAGCAGCGTGCCCTTTATGCTGATGGCGCCTTCGGGGCACAGCTCCTGGCAGCAGTAGCAGCGAATGCAGCGGTCATAGTCATGCTGCGGGAAACCGACCTCGTCGGCCAGGTCCCACTGAATGGCTTTTGGATCTACCGGACATACCTGGAAGCAGGTGCCGCAGCGCGTGCACTTATCCTTATCCACAACCGGGCGTGGACACGTACGGTTTTTGACGAACGCCCTCAGCCGACCGCCTGAATAGGGCGCCGGCCGTCTGCGTACCACGTCAAAATCAGGCGTTATGAATTGCTTTATGTCATCTCCCACAACTTCAATTGAATCATGCTGGTATGTCCCCAATCCTGCTTCCTCTCCAGCGAGGTTGGTCGGCACGAACTCAGGATTAAGGCCGATGATCCTGCAGGCGACAGCATCCAGCGCAACCGGGTCGCTGGAAAACAGGAGCACAGCGAGTTTTCGGGGGCTGCCGCTGTTCGGCCCGTTGCCCTCCATGGCCATGATGCCGTCCATGACGTAGAGCCTGGGCTTTATGAACGTGGTGAGGTCAGTCAGCATAGCGGCGAAATCATAGGGATCGGGCATTTTGATGTGGAATTGCCCCTTGAGCATGCCGGGTATGCACCCGAACTGGTTTTTTACCGCGCCCGTATACCTCATCAGTCCGTGAGTTTTAAGCTTGGGCAAACTTACGACTCCCTGCACATCAAGCACCCCGTTGGCGATAACGAACCTTTTATTCAGGAGGGCTGCGCTGTGGCTCACCTTACTTCCATCGTCAAAATCGGCCAACGGTATGCCTATCTCATCGGCCACCCGTTTCAACCCGGCGCGCCGCATATTGGACTCGCAGGAGCCAAAGCCTGAGGAATCCCCGCATGACAATATTGCGCCCGCTTCCTGCAACAGCCTGCCAACAGCTTTAAACACCGAGGGATGAGTAGTCACACATTTGGCCGGGTCGGATCCCATGAGGACGTTTGGCTTCAACACAATTTTCTCTCCTGTGTGTACAAAGCCCGGCGGGCCGCCAAGCTGGTCAATCCCCCGTTTGACCGAGTCGAAAACCGGCCCTTCCTCGTAGGTATCACATCTGATCAGAGCTACTCTTGATTTTTTCATGCTTTTCTTTTCCTTAGCGGATAATACCCGTGTCGGGGATTAATGCTACCACGTAAGCGGGCATCCACCAAACGGGGAGTTGAAATTTGTCTTCCCAGCCCGGCCTCTTGTAAAATCAGCCTATTCTGCGACCCGTACGAACGTGCCGGGGGCTTACGCGATCATTAATCAGAAGCAGAGCATGCGTGGAATATAACATGGAAACGCGACAGAGCATAGCTGTAATAGGCGCCGGCGCAGTAGGGGGTTATTACGGCGGGCGGCTTGCCGAAGCCGGCCATGATGTCCGATTCCTGGTCAGGCGGGACTATCATGCCGTCACGTCACACGGCCTGAACGTGACCAGCCCGGACGGCGATTTTCTGCTGACACACCCAACCCTGGCCAGGGACAGCGATGAAATCGGGAAAGTAGACTGGGTCATCTGTGCGCTCAAGTCAACCTCCATCCACGCTGCGCAAAAGCTGGTACAGCCCTGCGTGAACACGGGTACCCGCATACTGGTGCTTATGAACGGGCTGGGGCTGGAGGACCATTTTGCCGGGTGGTTCGGGGCCGAAAGGGTATTCGGGGGACTGGCGTTTACCTGCATCAACAGGGGTAAGCCGGGACACGTGCATCACCTGGCCTATGGTACGGTGACACTGGGACATTACCAGGACAACCCGGCTGAAATCGAGAATGCGCTCCGGCTATGGTCGGGCAGCAAAACCAGAGTTGTCCCCACGGCATCACTGTTGAAGGCCCGCTGGGAAAAGCTTTGCTGGAACATCCCTTTCAGCGGCCTGTGCGTGGCCGGAGGCGGCATCACTACCGACCGCATCATGTCCGACAATGGCCTGCACGCTGCGGCAAAGTCGTTGATGGAAGAGGTCATATTAGCGGGGAATGCCGACCTGGCACATCACGGGGAAAGCGCGGGTATCGACCGGGACACGCTCATCGACAGCATGTTCAAGAAGACCTCCACCATGGGCGCTTACAGGCCGAGTACCATGATCGATTTCGTGGAGGGCAAGGCCATGGAGATCGAGGCCATCTTCGGCGAGCCTCTGCGGCGCGCACGGGCGCTTGGAGTGGCTGTACCCGGGCTTGCCCTGCTTACGACCCTGTTGAAATCCCTCAACCACGGCCGTTAAAACGTAGAAGGCTACTGCTGGATCTTGATAGCCCCGGTTCCCTCGGCGATAGGCACGTACCTGTAAGGACCGGCGTATTCAAGCCCCTCCATGCCCTTTTTGATATCAGGCACATCCCACACCGAGCAGATTAGCCAGACCACCGTGACCTGCTTGCTCACAGTGAGCTTTTTAAGTATGGAGGAGAAATCCTTGGTGCCCACCTTATAAAACTCAATGGGGCCTATCTCCAATCCTTCACCTATGGAACGCTGCTTCATTGTGGCCAGCGAGTTAATTCCCGTATCGTTATCGAGGACCAGGAAAGCTGCATAGTTCTTCGATGGGTCATAGTTGATGCCCTGGCCGGGCAGCAACGAGCATGAAAGACACACTGACGCAAGCAGGATGGCGGCTGAAAACGATAAAAATAACAGTTTCTTGTGCATTATTTACATTTCCTTATAAATTTCCTGTATATTATACAAAATGCCGGGGCAATATGTTGTATTCCGAGTAAAGTCGTTATTAATATGAAAAGGATCTACAGCAACGATAATATCACGGTTTACTGGGACTCGGATAAATGCGTCCATTCGGGCAACTGCTTCTCACATCTACCCGAGGTTTTTAAACCGATGAGGCGGCCCTGGGTCGATATCGACGCCGCCGAAGCAGAGGCCATAAAGCGGGCCATAGATAAGTGCCCTTCAGGCGCATTGACCTGCAAACTGCACAAATAACCAATCGTGCCGGAGCTCATTTTTTCTTGAACTTGTCATACAGTTCGATGAGCAAGATATTCAGCGCGACAGCCACGGCTATGGGCAAAGTGATCAGCCACAGGTTCTGAGTTATGTCGATGCCGAAATACTGGCAGGCCACAAGCAGGACAAAGGTCATTAACATGCCCAGCGCTGCGCAACCGATAGCCAGCGAAATATATATCGACATAAGTTACCCTACCGTTCAATGTCCGCTTCTCCCTCAGTTGACTCCGTGAGCCCACTTCGGGTCAACACGGATACAACCTGGCGGGCAGCAGCCAACCTGTCGGCTAAACTATTGTGTAATTCCAGGAATTTGGCTCACCTTCAGTTAATTATACCTTAACAATCGTGGCCCATACTTGTGAACTGAATTGATCACATTATGTGGAGCACTGCTGAAATACTATTTAGTACGGGGTCGGCTATGACTAAATGCCTATTGATACCTGAAGAACGGCTGTTATAATTAACATCTGGAGGTGATCCTATGGGAATCGAGGTTATGGGAGGAGTTATCGGTGTTGTATGCCTGGGCCTGGCCTCGCTGGCAGCTTTTCTCATGGTTCCGGCACGTGAGCTCACTTTCAGGGAAAGGATCGGCCTGCACACTTTTTACTGGGCCTTTGCGATTTACGCGACCTGGACCATATATTACATGTCGAGCGACCAGAGCTGGGAAAAATATTTTTACGTATGCATCCCGTTGATGCTGGGATTGATCCTCAGCCTGTTGTCGGAATTCCAGTCGAAGCAACCGCCCATAAATATAAGCGACGCACGCCTGAAAAAGATTGCAGTACAAACGTGGAACAGGCTGCCTAACAATGTGAAAAGGGGCCTGCAGAGCACCGTCATGAATATACTGGAAGTACCTGAATGGGGCGAGTTGGACCTGGAATATTTTAAGGATTCAGAGGTCAAGGCCGCACGCTGGTTCACCATCCTGCCTCTGCCGACCAGGGGCATCATCCACATATCGGAAAGCGACTGCCGGAAGCTGCCGGACCGTGCCATAATGGAGGCACTGGCACACGAACTAGGCCTGGCCTACCAGTCCACCCGCACACCCTTTGACATCAACGCCATTGAAAAGGCAGGCGATGAGCTGCCTGTTATTTGGAAGTTCAACCAGTAGACGCCCGTATTTAACCTAAAGAGATAAATACTCAGGCTTTTACGCCGCAGGTTATGCGCCTATCATCACAGCAATGGCAACGCCCAAGCCGACACACCAAACGTTGATAAAAGCGTTTAGTACCAGGTCAACCTTGGAGGTTTTATACAGGCCGTTCTGGATATTGAAGCTGAAGTCTAACACCCCCAAAAATACCAGAGCGCCGGCCGCTACCAGCGATAGATTGATGCCCAAAGGATTATTTAACATTAGCAGTGTGCCGGCCACCAGCAGCAGTACGGCCAGCAAGCCGTCCGGCAGCGGGAAGGAGTGCTCATAGGCAAAATAGCCTGGCGGAGGATTTTTAGGCGCAAGGCCTACGGTAAAAAATAGTATCCAGAACAGTATTAACCCGATGGCTGTCAGCAGCTCAAGTATGGCAATTGTTCTCAGTCCTTCTGTCACAATCATTTCTTCACCCCTTAATATAGTTTTTCCGATTCCGTTCTCCGAGCCGTTCCAGTTGCGGCCAGAGCTTTGTAACAAGCCCCGGCCAGCACATGATTATTCTGGAAAAAATACCTGTTGAAGCGGGCGAACATATTTCGGGGCTGCCTTTTTCTATTGCCCTGATTACTGCCCGAACTATTTTTTCAGGACTTTGCGCATCACCCAAGAACGTAAGCGGAGAGCCGCCGTGAGAGAACTCATATTTCAGCATGGGCGTATCGACCGAGTCAGGGAATATAGTCGATACCTTTATGTTATGCTTTCTCAGTTCTATTGCAAGAGTCAGGAAGAAGCCCCTTAAAGCGAATTTCGATGCCGTATAAATCGAGCTGTAGGTTTCGGGAACGAGACCGGCGAGCGAGGATATGGTCACGATATGTCCCTGTTTAGCAGGTATCATTACGGCCATGACTTCCTTTGAGCAGTTGACGGCCCCCATAAAATTCACCTTCATCTGGGCGTCAATATCTTCATAGCTGCAGTCTTCAAAAAGCGACGGCCTGATAATGCCTGCGTTGTTAATTAATATATCAATTTTCGAAAATTTGTTTACGGCCGATTCCACAAGCTTTTTTACGTCCACCCTGTCCGTAATGTCGCATTTAATAATCAGCGGATTTGAGGTCAAACCGGAAGCCGATGATTCCAGGCCGCTAAAATTTATATCTGCAAGAACAAGTTTTGCCCCTCTTCTGTCCAACTCCCCAGCAAGTGCCGTGCCTATGCCGCCGGAAGCGCCTGTAATAATAACTGTTTTGTTTGAAAAGTCGTAGTGCATATCATGCTCCTTTTGCGGAGGTCGGGGCTTTGATATCGTGGAGCAGCAGCGCCAGTACAAAGGCAACCCCGAAGAGTACGGCAATCGCGGTCATGTTGAAGAGGAAAACGATGGGCAGACCGCTTATCTGGCCGCCCAACATTAAAATTCCATTGGAAGTGGCCTCCGGCACCGGGTGGGTCTTCTCGACCGCATAGGTCAGTCCAACCGGCATGGCCGAGATGAGGAAGAATCCGAAGACAAAACCGCACACGCCTAAAAGCACAATCGAGGAGAAATACTGTATAAAAAGGGATAGCGGGACCGCCATACCGGCCGCCATCACCAGGAAGATCTTCCGTTTGTGGTACTTGTCGGACAGTGCAGAGAGGACAACCGCCCCACACAAGCCACCGATCACCATCAGCCCGCCGACTATGCCCGTGGCGAGGGCCGAATCGATGTCCAGCGGCCGGTCCTTGAATATGTAATCGATCTTGGTCAGGATAGCATTAAAGGCGCCTACCCCTATTAAAAAGATCCCCAGGAGTAAGAGGAAGTCGCGATTTTTGAAAAGCGCTTTTAACCCGACGGTCATAGTGACCTTTTTCTCGGCTGCGATGGCATTGGGCGGCACCCTGGGCTTATCCTTCACCAATATGAAAAACAGGACCATGCCGATCAGGGCCGGGATGCCGTACAGGTACAGTATGACATCGATCCCCTGCCTGACCGCGCCGAAGCTGCGGTAATGCGCAAGTATGAAATCGGTGGCGAACATGACGATCGCGAAGCCGATGAACATGGACATGGTCAGAAGTCCCGACGCAAGGGCCTCTTCATTTTGCGGGAACCAGTTCGATGCCACCTTGGTAACAGCATTAAGCAGGAACGGTTGAGCGATGGCAACTCCGATCATGCAGGCCAGGAGCCAGCCGTAATCCGGCGCGAAAATCCGCAGAAATCCGCACACACCCACCAGGACGACGCCGATCCCCACCCCCTTCTTCAGCCCCCAGTTGTCGATGCACCAGGCGGCAGGTAGACAGAAGGGGAGCCAGCCGAGCATGGCCAGTATGGCCAGCAAATCAATGAGGTCGACATTTCCTCCGGTATAAATGGCAGCCGCGTCCCTGGCAATGGGAGCGAAGGTCATCCACATGATCTGGGACATGGCGATGTTGAGCATGAAAACTCCCAGCACGACCCAACGGTAAGGGGATACGGATGACTGGATATTTTGCATCAAACTACCTCCCAGAATTTAGCAGTACCGGCACTCGAAGTTCAACCGCTGTCTATGGCAGCGGCCGGCATTGACCCGGAGGCAGGCGAAATACACCCGCCATTATTTTTATATGATCTCGCTATTATATGCCCTCTAATCCACCTTTTTCACTGCCGGAGGTACCCAGGACTTGTCCAGCACCTGCTGTTGCGGCCAGTACAGGCGCAACGTCATGGAAAATCCTCCGCTGGACGGGGTGGGCAGCCAATTGGATGCCACGGAAGAATCAGGTGAATCGCCCTGTATATAAAGGTCAATTGACCCGTCGGGATTTGTAACCAAAGGCGGGTCGCTCAACGAGCCAAGCTTATACCTGTTGATCGCATTAGCCGCGAAAAGGGATTGGTCGTTATACAGTGTAAGCGACCAGAAACCGTTGACGGGGGGTATCTGTTCTTTGGTGAGATGAATGGAGTATTTATTGGCGCTGGAGAATCTTTGACCGTCGCCGCTGATAAATGATGACGGATAGAAGGAATCATCAACCAAATTGGCGCCCAGTCCCTGATAGGCTACGGCTGCTCTAAACATATAGTTGGTCCCGTAATCGCCTGTCCCGTACATCATTTGCCACCCGTTCTTCACGGGACCCATGGCCGTGGTTGGAATCCTGGCGAGAGCTGACTGAAAACCGGTTTGGATCGCTGTCTTAACAGTGTCATCCAACCCCGAATAATAAGACTTGTAATCTACACCCGGCTTAATTCCTATCTTCGCCAGGCTGGCCAGTATCGGCGCATCCGCTTTGTAGGGCGGGTTGTCCACCAGCAACTGGCAGACATAATTGAAATAAGTGGGCGCGTCCATAGCCAGCAGCTGGGCCAGGGGAGAGACCTGGGTATTGACAGTGGGATCGACAGGTACATTGGCCGGCGGCACAAAATTGCTTCCCCAGGCGGAAAGGGGCGTCAACTTCAGCTGATCCTGAAGGTTCCAGACATTCTGGTAATCTGAAGAGCCATAGCAGGTAAAGCGGCCTAGTATCCAGACCCACCTGGTGGAAGACTTCATTTCTATTACACCCGGGGGCAATTTACCACTCCAACCCGGGCCCGTGATGGCAAAATTGCCGGCCCCGGTTCCGGTTGTACGTGATCCCGGCGAGGCAAAAACATCCGTCCAATAATTAAGCGACGGCAGCAGGTAATAGCGGCCCTGCGTGTCCGGCACCGAAAGGATAACCGGCTCTTTAGCGGTGTCTACCCAGGCTGTTGAATAAAGCGTATCGGCATTAGGTCTTACTACATCAGTAAATGTCGCATCCGGAAACGTCTTCTTATTGCCGAACTGGTTAACTGGTGCCCCGTTCTCATTGGGTTCGGGGACTGCCGTGAAGACCTGCCGTGTCAGGTCCATTATAACCAGCGGAAACCCATAAACGGTGGCATTGTCGGCGATCTGCTGTGCTTCCTGCGGGCTGACGGTCTGCTGGACTGATTCCTTGCCGGGAGCACATCCCGCCGTTAAAGTGCTCACAATGATAAGCAATGCGATGAAAATCAGGGACTTATGCAAACGTAATTCTTTCATACACCACTCCTTTTTTCCGCCTTAAATGACATTATAAGATTGATACCACAATAAGGCAACTGCTATGACCATCTCCTGGACCGAGTGTATAATAGCGGTATAAAGGGCAGGACAAGTATATCTGATAATAGTTGGGGCTCTACGCATCGCGGTTTCATCAAAACAGCAGGGATCACGGGTTGGCGCCGGGCTCGGTTTAATAACTATTTAGACAACTGGAAATAGTTTGAGATGACCTGGAAAGGATAGGTGAAAAATGGAGCACGCTCTGGAGTAAGTCCTTTGGGTAAACACAATCATCATGTGTAATCCCTCAAAATAAGGAGTATTAATATGAATAATCAAACAATAAAATTGACTGGCTGTTGCGAACCGTTTGATCCCGTGCCATGGCAGGATAAAGAGATTACATGGAAAGATAAAATTTTTGTTAAGGACCATGTCACGAGCTTTTTCCATATTCCCCTCAACATGGGGAAAAAAGTAATTATCAATATGGAACTTATTGAAAAAGCAAATGCCAGGGCAGCACAGCAGTTGATGCTGACTGATGAAAAATCCCCCTGGGGGGCGGATATCTTTATAGATGTTTCCAAAGAAGTAGCCGGGGCACAAATGGCCACACTTTCCGGTAGTTACCTAACCAAAGTTTTTGAGGGACCATACAATAATGCCGGCAGGTGGGCACAGGAAATGAAGGAATATGTTGAAAACAAAGGAAAGAGTCTAAAAAAGTTGTATTTCTCTTATACTACCTGCCCCAGATGTGCAAAAGCATACGGCAAGAATTATGTGGTGCTTTTTGCCCAAATAAATTGAAGATAGAACGGATAATCCATGTGAGAGGAGGGTAATATGAAGAGCGCACAAAAGGTGCTGAAATCAGGCATGTTGACAGACTTCAAGGCATTCATTATGAAAGGCAATGTAGTCGACATGGCGGTTGGTATCATTATCGGTGCCGCTTTCGGCGCCATTGTAACTTCAATCGTCAAAGACGTCATTATGCCCCCTGTTGGTCTGGGCCTGGGCAACATCGACTTTTCCAACCTGGCTATAGTCATAAAAGACGGCTCCCCACCGGGTCCTTACACCTCTCTATCTGCTTCCCAGGCCGCCGGCGCGATCACAATTAACTACGGGCTATTTATCAACACCATTATAAACTTCCTCATAATTGCTGCAGTGGTATTCTTCTTTATCATTCGTCCGCTGGCCAAACTGCAGTCTTTAAAGAAGGGATCCACCCCTGCTGAGCCGACAACCAAAGATTGTACTTACTGTGCGACAGCCATCCCTATCAGAGCCATTCGCTGCCCAAACTGCACTTCAGATCTCTCAAAGTGAGTTGGGCTGAACTTGTACTGCTCGCGATAACGTGGGATAAGTTGGTGGCGTAGACTATCACAGGGATATAAGAAAAATAGATAGAATGAAATGGCACGTTTATATAGTAGAGTGTAGTGACGGAACCCTTTATACAGGTATCAGTAATGATGTTGATAGGCGTATAAGGGAGCACAATTTGGGGATTGGTTCTAAGTACACTAGAGGAAGAAGACCTGTTAAATTGCTGGCCAGGTGGAACTGTGCCGACAAATCTCATGCAAGTAAAATGGAGTATAGAATTAAGGGCCTTACCAGAGAAGCTAAACTAAGATCAATCATCAATGGGCAGGTTTAACTTATCAGCCACTCATTGACATTTCCTATTTGAATGATCTATTCTACCTATAAACACAAAAAGGAGGTTCATTAATGATAGGATACTGCATGAAATGCCGTAAGAAGAGGGAAATGAGCAATACAAAGGCTGTCAAAATGAAGAATGGCAGACCAGCGACAAAAGGTGTTTGCTCGAAATGCGGGACAAAAATGTACCGCATAGGTAAAGGCTAAAAATACAGATTTAGAATGTCTGTGCTTTAAACAAAGCAGCACTGAACAACACTTTCACATTTGAATAGATTTGGGCGTCTGGATATTTTGATGCCCGAATTCTGGCAATATTATGGACAATTTAGCCTATAGTATTGTCGTATAATGCTACGATCTAATATTATCCATTGGTGAATACCTCTAAGGAGGAATGTTCAATGGAAACCAAAGAAGTCATGTCTAAAATACGTTGGGCATTAGAGGAAGCCGCCAAAGGCAATGCCGACGCGTTAGATCAAATCCACGACCCTGACATTGTATACCATTTGTATCCCTTCCCTGACATTAAAGGGCTGCGGGTGGAGAAGCAAAGTCGTCTTGCTGCGTGGAAAGGTTTTTCCGACATACACACTGATTGGGAAGAGGTGATCAGCCAAGGTGACGTGATTGTTGCCCGGTATACCGTGCGTGTCAAACATACTGGCGTAAATCCGCAGTTTCCGGTGCCGCCTACGGGCAAAGTAGTGGTCTTAAAAGGTTGCTTTTTTGCTCACCAAAAGAATGGCAAGGCTATCGAGGTATTTGAGTATGATGACTGGCTGGGTTTTCTGCAACAGCTCGGCGTTGTTCCGCCGATGAAACAGAAGTAAAGTTCAACATATGAAAGAAGTATACAGCATTATTTCAGTTGCACTTTATTTCATCGTAGGTATCATTTGCCTGGTTATGGCATATAAATCATTTTTGTCCAAAAAGTATCTTCCCTTTCACGCAGAAGCCGCGGGCGAGCCATGGGATAACTTAAGTAAACCTCTTCAATATGTAATACTAACAATCCTGAGAATTTCAGGGCTTGGATTTCTCGTGGTGGGATTGTTATTAATCATATTTCCGTGTGTTAACTATTTCAGACCGGTTACCTTTGTCAAGTATTCTATTCCTGTCATTGCTCTTATCTATTGCATCGGGCTTTTCCTGTTTAACTACTATCTGTATAAGAAAACTGAGGCAAATACGCCCTGGATTGGCTCAATTGTCGCAATGGTAATTATTTTGATCGGCATTGTTGCTTCAAGTATCTGATTATTCAAGCCCTGCCAGATGTTGGGAAGAGGTCTCGCAGAATTACGAGATTTGTAAACTTAAGCACAGGGTTTTGATTCCTAAGAATGCAGGGGGAAAATTACTATTGAAAACAGGTGGAGGTGACAAGATAATGGCTGTTCCTCTTGATGCAATTCGAGCGTTTCACAATGCATTCCGCAAAGATATGACGGTAATGGATGAGGCTGCGCACAAGGCTGCCCGCGGACAAGGTAATTTGGACCTCGTCACAAAACGTTATATTTTCTTCAATGAAATCCTGGTCTGGCACGCTAGCGGAGAGGAGGAAAATGTATTCCCAGCGATAGAAAACGTTGCTCCGTTAGTAGCCGAAGCCTACGAACGAGACCATCGGGGTCTTGACTCACTATTCGAGTCGTTGAACAGGGCGGTTAAAGCATCAGATACCCTGGCAATTGCACGTGCAACGGCTGCATTTGAGTTCCACTTAGGCATTCACCTAAACAAGGAAGAGGCACACCTGTACCGGATATTTAATGAAAGGGTATCTCTGCCAAATCAGGCAGCTATCGTTGGGAAAATGGCCTCTAAAGTACCCCAAGCACGCTTTCCCGAAGCGATCGCTTGGCTTTTTCCGCTTATCAAGCATGATGACCGGGAGAACATGATCAGGATTTGGCAGCAAGCATTACCGAAGCCTGCATTTGCATCAGTAACCAATCTTATACAGATGGCCATTGGAAACGACTGGGCTGAGATGACCCGTCGAATCCCAGAGCTCAAGTAGCCGAAAAGAGGTTTGGAGGAGCTTCAGCCGTGATTTTGCAGTAGTGCACCCTGTGTCTTTCCACGGGTGCGTTCTATAGCTGTTATTCTAAGCACTTATATTCTTAATGCGGCATTTCAATCCAAACCACTGGTTTATCTCCGATAGTCCAGCCGTCATGTCCGGGAGGCACCCTGCCCGCGTCACCTGGGCCAAATTCTTGTTCTTTTCCATCATCCATGCGTATCCCTAGCCTGCCCGAAATCACATACAGAAGATGGTCCCCTTGACAGCTTTTAGTCCCCACAATAGGTTTCAGGTGTTTTGACCACTGCCATCCAGGTTCTGCAGTGCCTCGCATAATTGTAAAACCTGCGATGGTAACAGACTCTGCCTTCCCCTTCTCAAACTTTTTAGTCTCATCTGGCTGATTCAGGCTCTTCTTCTCGACAGTTGCCATTTTTACCCTCCTCTTTTACCGGTCATTTAACCCGCGCCAATGGTTATACCACTTCTGATTTTAGATTTTTAATCATAACAGAGTCAAGGAATAAGGCAATAAATCGATTTTGTAACGTTCCTTGTTCGGGATCACAAGATTGCCACGGCACTTTGTGCCTGGCAATGACGTGGGTTATGCTGGTGGCAGCGACTGGGATTGAACCGGTGACCAAGGGCTTATGAGTGCCAAGTCCGTCTGTTAAGATCATTGCGAATTTCATCTTACTGGGAGAGGTGAAATGTGGAGGAGTCGTAGTATAATAACTTAGAAATTAGTGCAGTAAAGAGATGGTGGTGTAATATGAAAAACATAATTTTACATAGGTTTCTGATTCTCATCGTTTTAATGATCATAGCGGGCACTGTAGCTACGGGATGTGCTTTCACGGTGGACACAGCCCGGCAAAAGGTCAGCCCGCAGGAAGCCCAGCAAATCGCCTATGATACCACGGTATACGGCTTCCCGCTGGTCATAATGGACCTGACCCGGCAGGTCTTTACGGCAGTCCCCGCACCCAATGCGTACGGGGCACCAGTCAACCAGTTTGGCAATAAAAAGGTGTTTCCAGATGCGACGTTTACTAATGTAGTAAACCCTAATGCCGATACGCTTTATTCATCAGCCTGGGTTGATACCGGGAAAGAACCCGTTATCCTATCTCTGCCGGACACTCATGGCCGCTACTACCTGATGCCTATGCTTAACTACTGGACGGATGCTTTTGCCTCGCCAGGCTCACGCACTACAGGTACCGGAACCGGCAACTATGCCATTACCGGCCCGAATTGGAGCGGCAAATTACCCGAAGGTATTACAGAAATGAGGTCTTCGACCAGATGCCTTTGGATAGTCGGCCGCATTGCCTGTACCGGTCCTTCAGACTACGAGAACGTCTGGATACTTCAGGACCAACTGAAGCTGACTCCTCTTTCCGCCTGGGGCACAAATTATGTACCTCCGGCTAACGTTCCGGTCGATCCTAACGTCAATACCAAAGTCTCTCCCCTGAACCAGTTGCTGGCTCTGGATGCAGCCAATTATTTCAACTATGTCTGCCAGTTGATGGTTGAAAACCCTCCCTATGAAGCGGATGCGCCATTACTGGCAAAGATGGCAAAGATAGGCATTAAGCCTGGAGCTGATTATAAGTCGTATTTTGCCGGGCTGGACAATGGGGTTAAATCAGCAATCCAAACCGGCTATCAGTCCGCTCTGGACAAAATCCCTGCTGAAGGAATGGGTTCTATCAAGAACGGGTGGCAACTCCCTTACGGTACCGGCAATTACGGGACGGACTATACATTGAGAGCGGCCATAGCTTATCGGGGACTGGGCGCCAACTTAGTTGATGATGCTTTCTATGCCTCAGCGTCAACCGGCAGCGATGGGGCTAAATTTTCCAGCGATAACAAATATGTAATTCATTTCAGCCAGAATGAGATACCACCGGTAAACGGCTTCTGGTCGCTTTCTATGTATAATGAAAAGATCCTGTTTGCAGCCAACCCGATCAATAGGTACTGTCTGGGCTCACTAAGTGAGCCGCCCCTGATAAAGAATCCTGACGGTTCGATTGACATATATATACAGCGCGATTCACCTGACTCTGCCAAAATGCCAAACTGGTTGCCAGCCCCGGCTAGCGGCAGCTTTCAATTGACGCTGCGCCTGTACTGGCCACAGCAGCCGGTGATGGACAGGTCCTGGATACCGCCGGCAGTACAACTGGTTAAATAGAGTCGGGGTAGCATTCAATAGCGGCTGGATTCTAAGCGCCGGCGCTACTAAATGAGGGGGAAGGTCACAGCATCAGACTATCTCCACCATCCTTAAGCCACAGCGTAGCGAACGTATGCCTCAACAAGTGAAGATGATCCTATGGAATTACTTGAATACCAGCTAATATTTAGGATTTAGACCGGCCTGCTTGCATAACTCGTTAGCAGTTATTCGATCAAACGTGCGGTGCCTTTTAATTGGAATGACTTTAATATCGTTGCTATATAAGGAATGCCTTTGACCTTCTCGTAACAAATAGAAGCCATTATCCTCAAAATATTTGACTAAGTCACGCCTCTTTACAGACAATTCAAGCCTCTATCATCACCTGCTCCAGCAAACCACCGCCCTGAGGAATCTCACGCTTCTGTTGTTTATATGCCAGTATCATTTCACCCAAGGCATCTTTTAACATTACCCTGCACTCATCTATATCCTTGCCTTCAGTGATCACCTCCGGCCATTCAACCAATTGACCCATGTAACCTGATTTAATTTTCGTATATTTTGCAGTATAGCTGGTTACCATACCTGATATACCTCCCTAATGACCTGATCTAATTATAACAGTAACATCCAACATTCAAAATACCAAAAAGTAGTAAAATCCTGCTAGACAATAAGAAGCTCTTAGTGACTTTAGAAGTAGAAATCCCTTGTTCCAACGCGATACTTATATAAACCTGCTGATTTAGACGAATCCCTTGTTCGGGAACACAAGATTGCCGCGTCGCTTCGCTCCTCGCAATGCATGATAGTATGGCTCGCAACGACGTGGGATGAGTTGGTAGCAGCGACTGGGATTGAACCAGTGACCAAGGGCTTACAGAAATACAATTTCATATTAATGGAGAGGTTAAAATTGAGGCCTGGCTGTTACATGGGCATGTAACAGCCAGGCCCCGGAATTGGGCTGGTAATTCTAAAGTGACTTGAATCAAGTTATATCATTTAGCCAGGGCCGGCTTTCTATTCTTCCCCCTTGATAGCAGAACTTACAGATTCCTTGATTTTGCCGACCGCCTTTGATGTCTTTTCTTTAATTTCTGACGCCTTCTCTTTCACCATGCGCCTGGTTTCTGTACCGGGTTGAGGCGCATACAGTAACGCAATGGCTGCACCGATTAGCGCCCCCATCATCAAACCTGTGAAGAATCCACTTGTTGAATCTCTATTCATTTTTACCCTCCTTCTTATTAAATATGCTGCCAAATATACTGATGCCTTGCATTATCCCCTGGACCATCGTGCCAAACCGGCTGACCGGCCGTATCACTTCCTCATTAACATAATCTACGATGTCGCTAACCTTTGCTACCATTAAATCCGTTGAGTCGAGCACAGAAATTGTCTTGCGGTAAAATAGGAACAGAATGACAGAAATGAACACCATTGCTACGGTAGCTACCAATCCCCAGATTATCAGGATAATATCCCGCCAAGAAGACAGTTCCACTAAATACACCTCCTTAATCAGTGCAATCCGCTACTTTATGCCATAAATGATGCAGCCCATGCAGGCCAAACGGTTTTGAACTAATTCATTGTCAAATTATCCCGCAAATTAATCCCTCCTTTTAATTCAGTATTCTTTAAGTTTGTCACACAAATCAGTTGTTTAAAATCGGTACGGTTATAACTTCACCTGCAAGCCCTGATAAAACCATCTGCTTTGACGCAAGGATATGGTATAAAATCTGCGCTAAACGAAGAACAGGATTAAGTATAGTTTTAATGGCACGGCAGGTATGATTAGAGGTAGTAAAAAGGTATTAATACCTCTGGAGGATTCAGTGTAATTAGAAACAGAAATCCCTTGTTCTGACGTGGTAGCTAAATAAGCTTGATGATTTTGACGAATCCCTTGGTTAGGAACAAAAAAATGACATAGCTGCGGCTCGCAATAACATTTGGGGAGAGGCTTGGTGGCAGCGACTGGGATTGAACCAGTGACCAAGGGCTTATGAGTCCCCTGCTCTACCGCTGAGCTACGCTGCCGCGCACAAAATAATAGGATCCCTGAAAGACAGCAAACATTTTAGCACTAAACGACCAATTGTTGCTACAGGTGCCATCCACATCCTCATGGAAAAGGTATGGAGCGGGCCAAATACCCCGGCAAGAAAGCCGATTTCAAGGACATGGTATTGACATAGATAAGACCGTATGCTAATTTGACCGGGCCCAGGGTGTTCCAGGCTGGAAGTAGGTATGGCTGAAGAATCGGCATGTCAAATCTTTAAATGAGGGTTAGTATGGAAAAAGAACCAACTGTAGAGATACCGGCCTATTCAAAATGGAACACCATCTATACCACCACGCTTCTGTATCTCCTGCTGGTGTTCGACTACATCGACAGATTTGTCATCGTCGCCCTGTTCCCATTCCTGAAAAGTGACTGGGGATTAACAGATGCCCAGTGCGGCATGATGGTGTCCGCCGTTTTTTGGGCTATCGTGGTTTTAACCCTGCCAATCGGGGCATTGATCGACCGTTGGAGCAGGAAGAAAACCGTCGGCCTGATGGCGATCATCTGGAGCCTTGGCACAGCAGCCGGCGCCCTTACCAGGAATTTCACACAGCTATTTACGACCAGATTCATAATCGGGGCAGGTGAAGCAGGGTATTCGGCGGGTGGTACAGCACTCCTGTCCGCTATCTTCAAGCCGGAAAGGCGTGCCCGCGTAATAGGGTTCTGGTATTCCGGTATCCCACTCGGCCAGGCCCTGGGCATAGTGTTGGGCGGCATCATCGCTGTCAACCTGGGCTGGAGAAATGCGCTGGGTCTCGTGGCTCTCCCCGGGTTAATACTTGCCATTATGTTCTTCTGGGTAAAGGATTACAGGACGGTTGACCTGGTGAAATCCGTGCCCCTGGAAGGGAGTCTGTCCAAAGCCAGGATGACCAAGCGGGAAGTTGTAAAAGAACTGGTCCGCAGTAAATCCCTACTATTCAATAACCTGGCCTTCGCTTGCTGTACCTTTACAATCGTCGCCCTGACTACCTGGCTGCCCTCCTATTTCCAGAGATTTGAAGGTATGACCATTGAACGTTCAGGATTGATGGCCAGCGTTATTATGGTACTGGCAATTGTGGGTGGTCCACTGGGCGGCTTCCTCACCGACCAGTTTAATAAAAAGATATATAACTCCCGGATGCTTTTCCCTGCCTTCACCTGCGCTATAGCAGCATTACTGCTGTTCGTAGCATTCCTGTTACACGGCAGCCTCCAATACGGTGTCCTCCTCGCAATGGGACTATTTATCATCATGTTTGCGCCCGGCGCAATAGCAGTAACACAAGATGTCGTACATCCCGGCCTCAGGTCAACGTCGTTGAGTATCAATGTGATCTTTCAGAATCTTCTGGGCAGCGCGCTCGGGCCGCTGGTAGTGGGCGCCCTGTCCGACAGTTATGGCCTGGATAAGGCGTTGCTATTTCTCCCGGCAACCCTCCTGCTGGCAGCGATTCTCTTTTTCACAGGATCATTTTTCTATAAAAGAGATACTGAAAGCGTAGAGAAAATGGAAATAGTGTTTGATACCAAATAGAATAATTCATCGCACACAGACCAGTACCGGAAATAATAAATCAGGCGGACGATAAATATGACGGGTAAAGAAAGGATGCTGACAGCCCTGTCACTGGGCCAACCGGACCGCGTGCCGGTATGGGAATTGGCCTTCAACGAGGAATCGATCATAAATATCGGAAAGCTGCTGACGGACGATGTCCCACCGGTGAAGCTGGCTCACGAGATGACCCTGGAAGAAAAATTAAAGCTCCTCGAATTGCTGTACAAGATCACCCGCGAAATGGAACTGGATGGACTGACTTCCATCCATCTGTTTAACCGTAAGCTCATAGATGCTGATCACTTCGAGGACGATTGGGGCAGGATATCCCATGTGGATCGGGTAGGGGACGCCGTCACAGTCAAAGGCCCGGTCTCGGGGCCCGACGACCTGAAGCACCTGAAGATTGTTCACCCCCAGGAGAGCGAGTTCCTCATGCTGATGGCTTCTATCGGCAACCTTGGCAATGATGTCGCCCAGGTACTGTTTGCTGTCGGCCCCTTTCGGGAAAGCTGGTCCATGATGGGCGGAATGGAGAACCTGTTCTACTACTACAAAGAGGATCCCCAGTTCGTGAAAGACCTGGCACGCATCGCTACAGATTACATCCTTGAAATAGTCGATAAAGGCGCCGACCTCGGCGCCGATGCCGTAGCAATATCAAGCGACCTGGCTTACAACCAATCTACTCTGATGTCGCCCCGACACTACGAGGAGTATATCTACCCCTACCATGTCGAGATCGTCAGCCACATTCACCGGCGCGGGATGAAAGCCATCAAACACTCGGATGGCGTCATGTGGCCGATCATGGACTACATGGTGGAGGCCGGGTTCGACGGCATTCATCCCATCCAGCCCCAATGCATGGACATAGGCGAGGTCAAGGTTAAATACGGCAAACGCATTTGTATCATGGGCAACATCGACTGTACACACCTGCTGCCTACCGGCACAGTAGAAGAGGTTGAAAAAGCGGTCAAAGATACCATTGCCGTCGCCGCGCCAGGAGGCGGCTATATCCTCAGCTCCTCCAATACAATCCATCCGTCCTGTAGGGGAGAAAACTACATCGCCATGGTCAAAGCTGCGCACAAATATGGTAGCTATATCGAGATTGCTTCGCTACGCTCGCAATGACGTGGCATTCGCCGGGTGCGGTTGACAACATTTTCCCGTATAATGTAATATATCATACAAGTACAGTACTAATGTGCATGTGCGCATAAGTATACGAGGATGAGAATGCGTGATCTACTAAAAATATTCAAGGCCCTGGCGGATGAAACGAGGCTGAGGATCATGTATTTGCTGATGGAAAGGGAGGCCTGCGTGCTGGAAATCAAGCAGGCTATGCGCATCAGCCAGACCCGCGCCTCGCGAAACCTGGGCATCCTGCACGATGCAGGTCTGCTCAAGGCCCGACGTGAAGGTCCGCTGGTGTTCTATTCCCTGGACATGCGCCAGATCAAGAAAAGTTGCAACGGGCTGGACGCCATGGTCAAACAGGCATTCGAGATGGACGAGACGTCGCTCAAGCACCGCGAGCGGTTAAAGAGACCCGTCCCACGCTCCACAGATAAGGAACGGGGCGACTAAACGGCAATACGGATTGACTTTTTTCCGTATAAGTAGTCTAATATTTCAGACCTTTTGACGGTCGCTATCTGAAACGTGCTGATATGACAGATTTCGAACCTAAGATCGTCGCCTTCCTGTGCAACTGGTGCTCCTACCGGGGAGCCGACCTGGCCGGCACCTCCAGGATCAAATGCGCCGCCAACGTGCGCGCTATACGTGTGATGTGCAGCGGCCGCGTCGAACCGGCCTTCGTACTGCGCGCATTTGAACTGGGCGCCGATGGCGTGCTGGTACTGGGCTGCCATCCCGGCGACTGCCATTATGCGGAAGGTAACTACAAGGCGCTCCGGCGCATGGAACTGCTCAGGCGGGCGCTGATACAACTCGGCATAGAGGAGGACAGGTTTCGCCTCGACTGGGTTTCCGCCTCCGAGGGCGACAGGTTTTCGCATATAGTCAACGATATCACTGAGAAGATCAGGGCGCTGGGCCCGTTAAAGGCAAGGGAGGGCGCGGAGCTTGCCTAAGCTCAAGGTCGCGCTGTACTGGGCCGCCTCCTGCGGCGGCTGCGAGATAGCCACACTGGCTATCGGCGATAAGATACTCAAACTGGCCGAGGCCGCCGATATAGTTTTCTGGCCGGTCGCCATCGATGCCAAATACGCGGATGTCGAGCACATGCCGGACGGCAGCATCGATGCCTGCCTGTTCAACGGGGCCATCCGCAATTCCGAGAACGAACACCTGGCTAAACTGCTCCGCCGGAAATCCAAAATATTGATCGCCTACGGATCCTGCGCCTACGAAGGCTGCATACCGGGCCTGGCTAATTTCTTCAACTCTAAAATGATACTGGAGAACACCTATATCGATACCCCGTCCAGCGACAACAGCAGCAAGGTCATACCGCAGACAAAGGTGACCGTTCCCGAGGGCGAACTTGATTTACCCGAGTTTTTCAATACGGTCAGGACGCTGGCACAGACGGTCGATGTGGATTACTTCGTGCCGGGCTGCCCTCCTGAAGAAAGCACCACCTGGATGGCACTCGAAGCGCTCATCAGTGGAAACCTGCCGCCAAAGGGCGCGGTTATCGCGCCGGCGGCGACCGCCGTGTGCAACGACTGCCCCCGCATCAAGCATGAGAAGAAGATCAAGGCCTTCCACAGGAACTACGAGATCATACCCCAGCCCGATGAATGCCTGCTGGAACAGGGCCTGCTCTGCTGCGGTATAGGCACCCGCGGCGGCTGCGGCGCCCCCTGCCCGCAGGCCAATATGCCCTGCACGGGTTGCTACGGCCCCGTGGAAGGCGTGCGCGACCAGGGCAGTCATATCATGACAGCCTGGGCCTCCATTATCGATTCCAACGACCCCGACGAGATCAACAAGATACTCGACGGCATTGTAGACCCGGCAGGCATCTGCTACCGCTACAGCCTGCCCGCCTCCATGATCAACAGGGCAAGGATCAAGGCATGAGAAAGATCACCATCGATCCCATCACCAGGCTGGAAGGACACGGCAAAATAACCATCTTCCTCAAGGACGACGGCAGCGTGGCCAACGTTTACCTTCAGATACCGGAGCTACGCGGCTTCGAGAAATTCTGCGAGGGGCGGCCCGTCGAGGACATGCCCCAGATCACCCAGCGCATCTGCGGCGTGTGCCCTGAGGCGCACCACATGGCAGCCACCAAGGCGCTGGACGATATGTTCCATACCGAGCCCACCAGCACAGCCAAGAAGATACGCGAGTTGCTTTACAGCGCCTTTTATGTCACCGACCACACCACGCATTTTTACATACTGGGAGGGCCCGATTTCATCATGGGCCCCGATGCGCCCGTCGCCCAGCGCAACATACTCGGCGTGATCGCCAAGGTGGGTATGGAGCTGGCAGGACAGGTGCTGAATACACGCAAGGAGAACCACTGGATCATACAGGCCGTGGGCGGACGCCAGATACACCCGGTCTTCGGGCTGCCCGGCGGCGTCAGCAAACGGATATCCGAAGAGGATAGGGTTAAGATCGAGGAGATAGCTAAAAGGGACGTTGCCTTCGCCCAGCTTTCACTCAAAGTTTTTGCAGACATCGTGCTCAAGAACAAGGCCTACGTGGACATGATAACCAGCGACGCCTTCACCCACCAGACCTATTACATGGGACTGGTCGACGATCGGAACAAGGTCAATTTCTACGACGGAAAGGTCAGGGTCGTCGATCCAGGCGGCAAGGAGTTCGTCAAGTACTCCCCGCGCGACTACCTCGAACATATTGCCGAGCACGTAGAGCCCTGGAGCTACACCAAGTTCCCCTTCCTCAAGAAGGTGGGCTGGAAGGGCTTCGTGGACGGCAAAGCCAGCGGGGTTTACCGCGCCACGCCTCTCTCACGCCTCAACGCCGCCGACGGTATGGCCACGCCGCTGGCACAGGCAGAATACGACAAGATGTACTCGACTCTGGGCGGAAAACCCGTGCATCACACACTGGCCACGCACTGGGCGCGCCTGATCGAACTGCTCTACGCGGCAGAGAGGCTGCTGGAGCTTTCCACAGACAGGGAGATCACAGGGCCAAATATCAGGAACATCCCCACAACCAAACCGACCGAGGGCGTGGGCATCGTGGAGGCGCCCCGGGGTACGCTCACCCATCACTACGTAGCCGATGAAAAGGGCTGCATACGGAAATGCAACCTGATCGTGGGGACAACCAATAACCAGGCCGCCCTTTTCATGTCGATTAAAAAAGCGGCCGAAGAGCTGATCAAACCCGGCCGGGACATTCCGGAATCCCTGCTCAACCAGGTGGAGATGGCCTGGCGGCCTTACGATCCCTGTATGTCCTGCTCAACCCACGCGCTGCCCGGCAGCATGCCCCTCGACATATCTGTCCTGGATGCCGGCGGTAACATGGTCAAACGGCTGACCCGATAATTTTTAACACCTGATTTTAATGCTGAACCGGTTTATCGTCTTTAACTGGTGTCTACATATGAACATATGTAAATATGCTGCATAGCATTTACCGCAGCAAATAAAAATAACCTGAAGGAGTTGTGTATGCAGAACCGGGTGATTTCCAGGAAGGACCTGGCAGGCTTCGTCGATGACCTGATCAAGACGAAGGCTGCAGGTGAGGTCATCGGCATCAAGGTACAGGGCAACAAGTTCAACTTCGGCCCGCTCAATAGCAGCGGAGAGCTACGCCTTGATTATGACGTGTCCCTGCTGCCGCCCAAAAAGTACTTCTTCCCACAGATGGAAACGGTATTGAAGTACGAGGTCGGCAAGGCGCCCAGGGTCGAAGCGGTGGTGGGCGAGAAGGCGCTGTGCATCATAGGCGTGCACCCCTTTGACATAAGGGCTATCCTGCTTTTCGATTCCGTGTACGGAGGCAAGGACCCTGACCCCAACTACTTCCTCAAGAGGAACAACGCCGTCATCATAGGCGTTGACTGCCTGTCGCCCAATCCCAAGGCCTTCGCCGCCAGCATGGGAACCAGTGTCACGGACGAGGGCTTCGACCTGATGCTGACCGACCTGGGAGGCGACTACTTCGTCACCGTCGGCACCAGCAAGGGTCACAACCTCATCAACAAGGCCAAAACGAGGGATGCTACTCCGTCCGACCTGGAAAAACGCGATAAGGTGCGCAAGGATGCCGTGAAGAAGTACAAGGTGTCGCTCAAAATGAAGCCGGACGAAATACCCGGCCTGCTGGACGCCACCTGGGAGAGCAAGATATTCACGGATAAAGCCGCCACCTGCTTCAGTTGCGGCTCCTGCGTCATGGTCTGCCCCACCTGCGTCTGCTTCGATGTGCAGGATGAGATGGCGCTTAGCCTCAAAGGAGGCGAGCGCTACCGCCGCTGGGACGGCTGCATGCTGCCGGAGTTTGCCAAAGTAGCCAGCGGTGAGAATTTCCGCGAACACAAAGAGCAGAGGTTCCGCCACCGCATGTACCGCAAGGGCAAGTACCTGGTGGAGAGATACAAGTACCTGGGCTGCGTAGGCTGCGGCCGCTGTGCCATCGCCTGCCTGGCCGAGATCGCCAGCCCGGCGGAAACTTACAACCTGCTCAAGGAGGCCAAGTAATGGTTATGCAGATAACCGCCAAACAATCCATCCACCTCCCTCGCACAGCCGAACTGATCAGAGTGGAGAAGCTGAGCGACAGGGAGAAAGTATTCGAGTTTAAATTCGATGACGGCAAGGAACTCGGCCAGAGGCCGGGTCAGTTCGTCGAGGTCTCCATCTTCGGCGTGGGTGAAGCTCCCATCTCGGTCACCTCCTCACCCACACATAAGGGCTCTTTTGAGCTGGCAGTCAGGGCCACGGGCAGCGTGACCGACAAGCTGCACACGCTGGAAAAGGGCGCCAAGGTGGGCATCAGGGGGCCTTTCGGCAACGGCTTCCCCCTCGAGACGCTCAAGGGCAAGGACATCCTCTTCGTGGCCGGCGGCATCGGCCTCTTCCCGCTGCGCTCGCTGATCAACTACGTGATGGACAAGCGCAAGGATTTCGGCGAGGTCAACACGCTCTTCGGCTGCCGCTCCCCCCAGGAGAGGCTGTTCCTCGGGCAACTGGCCGAATGGGACAAGAGCAAGGATATGTGCTTCCTTGAGACGGTGGACCGCGTGCCGGACGACTCCTGGCAGGGCAATGTGGGTGTGATAACCACGCTCTTCCCCAAGATATCGTTCAACCCGGCCACCACATACGCTATCGTGGTCGGCCCGCCCATCATGTATCGCTTCGTCATCGCCGAATGCCTCAAAAAGGGCCTGGCCGACGACCACATCATCATGTCCCTGGAGCGCAGGATGAAGTGCGGCGTGGGCAAGTGCGGCCACTGCCAGATAAACGGGCTTTACTGCTGCCAGGAAGGGCCCGTCTTCACCTATGCACAGGTAAAGTCTTTAAAGGAGGCAGTCTAAATGAAACCGAGGGTCGCATTTTTCGATTTTACGGGCTGCGAGGGATGCCAGCTCGAAGTATTGAACTTCAACCTGGAGATAGTTGACCTTATCGGAGCGGTGGATATCGTGGAGTTCCGCGAGGCCAGCTCCGACCATTCCGACGATTACGACATCGCCTTCATCGAGGGCAGCCAGACCACCAGGAGGGACGTCGAAAGGGTGCAGAAGATCAGGGAGAAGGCCAAGATACTGGTAGCCCTGGGCGCCTGCTCATGCACGGGCGGGGTCAACGCCCTCAAGAACCGCTTCAGCATGGAGGAGAACCTCAAGGTCGTTTACGGCGAATCGGCCAAATTCTATAACACGCTGCCCACCAGGCCTACCAGCGCCTATGTCAAGGTCGATGTCCATATCCACGGCTGTCCACCCAACCGCAACGAGGTCATCAGCCTGGTAAAATGCCTGCTGACCGGCAAGAAGTTCGAGCAGTGCCACAACCCGGTCTGCGTGGAATGCAAGCTGGCCGAGAATATCTGCGCCTTCGAGCGCGGCGAGTTTTGCCTGGGACCTGTCACTCGGGGCGGCTGCAACGCCGTCTGCGTCACCGCCGGCAGGAAATGCTGGGGATGCCGCGCCCTGGTCGATGAACCCAATGTAAACTCGGAGAAAGACATCCTGAAAAAATACGGTCTGACCATGGATGACATGATGTTGCAGTTCAAGCTCTTCAACGGAGCTCTGGAGGTTTCGAAATAATGACAACCAAAGAAGTTAATTTCACGGTACATCACGTGGCCCGCGTCGAGGGACACGGCAACATAATAGTAAATGCCAAGGACGGCAAGGTCGAGGAGGTTAAATGGGAGATACCTGAATCACCCCGCTTCTTCGAATCGATGCTGCGCGGCCTCAGCTATTCCGATGTCAACTTCATAGCGCCGCGTATCTGCGGTATCTGTGCCGTAGCGCACGCCAACGCCTCGATAGCCGCCGTGGAGGCCGCTTTCGACGTTAAGCTCAGCGAACAGTCCGTACTGATGCGCGACACCCTGTTCGATGCCGAGACCTTCACCAGCCACATCCTGCACACCTATTTCCTGATCGCCCCCGATTTCCTGGGCGTGGGCAGCGTGATACCGCTGGCCACCACGCACACGGACGTCGTCCTGCGGGCGCTCAGGCTGAAGAA
>Ga0247842_10000103_pt1 | contig 190996 bp, 162 predicted proteins | sample LaCruzMarch2015__3_FD_192411 | JGI IMG/M metagenome (GOLD analysis project Ga0247842, IMG submission 192411) | Freshwater microbial communities from meromictic Lake La Cruz, Castile-La Mancha, Spain - LaCruzMarch2015_19m | ecosystem: Environmental > Aquatic > Freshwater > Lake | place: Spain... | reverse complement strand
TCAAGGCAGACTATCGTCGCCATAGAGGTTTAACAAAAGAACACAGAATTCAATATATTAGTTGGTACTGTTACTACCAAAATGCATAAAGTTAGCAACTTTTTTTGAGTAATATGCCCGCAATGACGGGGTAGAGATCTCCTGCAACGACGGCAGAAATGCTTAATCCAACGAAATCAGGAGGTGCGAGATGGACGACCTTGAACGCGAGAAAAAGCAGGGGTTCGACTGGGATTATATGGCAGATGTGCTGGAGAAGAAGGCCTCGGCGGCTAAATACCAGATACCCGGCTTCGGGCTGGGGGCGGCGCTGTTCGGCTTCGTGGCCAGGGCTGTAATAAAGGAACTGGGACAGGAAAAGGGCGAGGCGCTGCTGAAGAGCGCCGTGGAGGATTTCGGCAGGGCCAGAGGGAGGCGCATAGCCGGCATCGTTAAAGGCCTCGGCCAGCCGCTGACGCTCAAGAACTGGCTGATCTACGGCGATATAGATTCGTCCAACTTCGATCCCCACCCGGACCTGGATAATGATGACCTGGTGGTGAAGGCCGGTGAATGTACTTTCTGGAACGCTTCTCGCGAGCTGGGCGTAGGCGAATACAGCAAAATCTACTGCAAATACGCCGACTACGCCATACTGGACGGCTATAACCCAGACGTTAAGCTGGTGCTGCACGACCGCCACCATCTGGGTCAGGCTGAGCACTGTAACTTCAGGTATATAATGAAAGAAGAAAATAAATAGTGCATGTTAATAACGGGTGATAAAGCCCGCGAGATGTATTTTTCATAATGGTATACTATGCTGCTGAGACTACGAGGTCTGAATAAGGAGGTTGATCGTGATGGGTTATCTGGAAGAGATGGCGAAGTATCAAAAATCAGCCAAACAGAAGGAGTTCGGGGCCGATTTCCTGGTGAAGGAGGATATCGACCAGTACGAGTTCTGGGACGAGATCGAGATAGGAAAAGAGAGCGTCCTGCCGGACAAATTCGAAGTTAAAGCCGAGGACCTTATCGCTTATGCCGAGGGAGTGCCGGACAGCAATCCGATTTTCTACGATGACGCCTATGCCAGGAAGTGTGGCCATGACGGCATCGTCGCGCATCCCATGTTCGGCACGCAGGTTGGCTTCTTCGTGATGAGGAAGGGACATGGCAGCTGGATACGGACTCCCGGCGCCAGGAACCCGGGACAGATCATCGAGTACTTTGATCCTATCAAGGTGGGCGACATCCTGACAATGAAGATCAAGGGCCACGATAAGTGGATCAAGCGCGGCAAATATTACATGCGCTATATGACCGAGACGTATGACCAGCACGGCAACCTGAAGATACGCTACTATGTAACACTGATATTGCCTCGCACGCGTGAAGACGTGTTGAAGTTCCTCAAGGGCGAGCATGCCCTGCAGGCATGAGTGAAGGGGGATGCAGATGGAAAAGAGAATTACATTTGAATCTGTTAATTGCGGTGATATCCTGCCGGAGGTGAGGCAGCTTGTGGACCAGGAGGTCATCTGGCAGCATGCGGCAGGCTCGATGGACTACAACCCGGTGCACAACAACCCGGAGTGGTGTAAAACCGCGCAGGTGTTCGGCCTGCCGGTCACGGTGATGCACGGCAACCAGACCATGTCGCTGATGTGCAAGGTGGTCACCGACTGGGCTTACCCTTCGGGCGGCCGCATGAAGCGCATAGAGTCCAAGCTTGTCAGGCCGGTCCCGGTTGATGCAACCTGTGTTTACGGTGCAACCGTGACTGAGAAACATCCGGTAGGAAAAGGCCAGGACTTCGTCACGCTGGATATCTGGGCCAGGGATGAGCAGGGCAACACCGTGGGTGTGGCCGAAGCCGATGTGTATTTGCCCCTCTGAATTCATACCGCTAAATTGCGCATATGCGTTGAACTTTGAGCTTAGCACTGGCATACTAAATCATTAAGATTAAATGCTTGGCGAGGTGAAGGTATGAGAAAAATATGGCATGCCCTTAGCCTTACAGCCCTTGTATTTACACTGCTAAGCTGCTTCCTGTTCCAGCCCGGCTCAATGACGGCCGACGATCCAGGCTCCAAAATCAGCAGCAGTCTTCGGATGGCTATAGATGCCAGGACAGCGCCCATGCAGCCTCTTTCAAGCGGTGTGTTGCAGGGGCAGTCCGTGGACCCGTTCAACGTGGGTGTTTTTATCTATATGGATAGCAAACCGGGCGCCGCACAGATAGCTGAAATGGCCTCAGCTGGCACTACAGCCTATGCGGGTAGCTGGATACCCCCCGTAGGGGCGCATCCCCAGGGGTTCATCACGGCCCTTGTCCCGGTTGACAGGGTAAATAGCCTGGCGGCTAAAAACTTTGTCGTCAGATTGGACAGCGCGGAAAGGCAGTCCTATCCACAGAATAATGATGCGGCCGCGCTTATCGGCGCCGGCTCTTACTGGTCCGGCGGGTACGATGGGGCAGGTGTGAGGATAGCGGTCCTCGATTCCGGCCTGGATACCACGCACCCCGATATCCCGGCCCCGGTGTTTGCGAAAGATTACTGGGACTACCCTGTTATCGGGGATAATGTAACCTCACCAAATCCCGGAGGCAGCGCACACGGCACGCATGTAACCGGCAGCGCCCTGGGGAGGGGGACCCTTTCGGGGGGAAAATATAAGGGTATGGCCAGCGGCGCCGAGCTTGTATTCATCAAGATCGGAAATAATACCAACGGGAGCGCAACTGGAGCAGCCATGTGTAACGCATTGAAAGATGCCGTGGACCTGTATGGCGCCAACATCGTCAGCATGAGTTACGGTGGTTGGAGCCCTCACCATGATGGCAGTGATGCAAATAGCCAGGCTGCTGACTACGCCGTGAGCAGGGGCGCCACGGTCCTTATTTCGGCAGGCAATGAGGCTACAGATGGCAAGCATTACAGTGGGACGGTTAATGCGGGCGAAACCACGGATTTTATCCAGGTGAATGTTACAGATTCCGACGGGACTACCTGCACATTGTCTCATAACCTGGTCTGGTATGACGGATTGGGCGTAAACAACGAGCTGACCATTCAGTATTACGATGCTGCTAAAGTTGCGCTCACCACGCTGAGCTCCCCCCGCTATGAAAGCGGCCGTGGCACGGAGCAGCGGTATTTTGGGTGGACTTCTTTTATCCCATCAGGGAATCAAACCTATTATATCAAGGTAACCAATGCGTCAGCCATAGACCAGGAGTTTCACATATATTATTATGGCGCACGTGAAAACCAGGTAGTATTTGCCTCCCCTGACCAGTATTTCACGCTCAACAGCCCGGGTGAGGCCGACAGCGTGATCTGCGTGGGATCATTTAACAGCAGGAGGTCATGGACCGATTACACCGGGGCAGCGGGGAATTTTGGAGAGACCTTAGGCCAGGTATCGAGTTTCAGCAGCCGGGGGCCGAGGGTTGATGCGGGAGCGCCACAAAAACCCGACCTGGTTGCGCCCGGCAGCGCTATCATATCCTGCCGAGACAGGTCCACGCCTTTAGATGGCAATACAATATCGGATAGCAGCGGCGGCGGGTTGCCTGCTGACTATTACGCGATGCAGGGGACCAGTATGGCCACACCCATTGCGGCCGGATCAGCTGCCATACTTATGCAGGCTTACCCCGGATTGAACGGCAACCCGGCAGCTGTCAAAGCGCTGCTTCAGCCGGCCAATACACCTGATAATGTCAGGGGCTATGGGTTGATTGACCTTAATAATACCAGGCAAAAAACGGCCCCCGCCATCACCTCTGTCAGTCCTGCTATCGGTTTGTGGGGGTTAAGCCAGATAGTCAGGATAAAGGGCCACAATTTCAACGGGGCGACGGCCGTCAGCCTGGGCACAGGCATCGAATCCAGTTTCAAAGTGGATGGTACCACGCAGATAACAGCGGATATCAGCATAACGACGGGCGCCATGCCGGGCGCCAGGGATGTATCGGTGACCACGCCCAGTGGCACTGCCACGCTAAGGGACGGGTTCACTGTAACACCCCAGATGCCTGAGGGGTCCCATGGCTCCGGTGGGGCAGCCACGACGGCGACGGGCTCATCAGGTGCACTTCCTTCCATCGCGGTTCAAAGCGCCAGGCTTTCGGCCGGGGCAGTCACACCCGGGACACCCGTCACGGTGACCGCTGATATAGTAAATAAGAGTCCTAACAACGGCAGTAAGGAGGTCACGCTGTATGTAAACGGGAAGGTAGAGTCAACGCAGGGGGTGGCCGTGGACGGCGGCGCTTCTTCCCGGTTAACCTTTAGTACAGCGCGAAGCGAGCCGGGCGACTACAGCGTCTACGTAGACGGCGTGCCGGCCGGCAGCTTCAAGGTCGAGGCGGTAACGTCGAATAATGTATTACTTATCTCGATAATTGCACTGATAGCCATAACATTCGTATTAGGCCTGGTCATGCTGTTGCGGCGGCAGCAGAACGGCGGCTGAATGTTTGTCAGCATGCTGACAGATATTGTTAAAAAAAAGCACCCTGCTACAATTCTAACTTAAGCTACTGTTTGCTGGATACGTGAAGCTCCTTCAACTGAAGCTACACCAGGAGGAGGTTATCATGCGGGAAGAGAAACCAGGTATACCGACCAAAGAGTATCAGACAGGTGGCTGGAAAGCACACTGGATACTCATAATCTGCTCTCTCCTTTACATGGTTAACTACATGGACAGGACGGTCCTCACAGTCGTGATGCAGCCGATGAAGACTGAACTGGGCCTAAGCGACGCGGATCTGGGACTCATGGCCACTATCTTCATGTTGAGTATTGCTATTTGCTCCTTCCCCATAGCCTACTTGATCGACCGCTGGAGCCGTACTAAATCAATAGCTCTTATGGCCTTTTTCTGGAGCGGGTTCACCTATCTTACCGGCCTCGCCAAGAATTTTATCGGTGTGCTGATCCCCCGTATGTTTGTAGGTGTTGGTGAAGCAGGTTTTTCTGCTGGCGGGACAGCACTGGTTACTGCTGCTTACAAACCCGAAAAACACGGCTCGATGCTGGCTATATTCAATATTGCCATATCCATCGGTACTGCGCTTGGCATGATCTTGGGCGGAATGCTGTCAGTCAAAATGGGCTGGCGTTTCCCATTTCTAATTTTCGCTATCCCCGGTGTTATCCTGGGCATCTGTGCGCTGTTCCTCAAAGATTATAAAACTGTTAAGAATACCGGTTCCACCAAGGTTGGATTTTTCCAGTCGGTGAGTGCAGTCCTGAAGATCCCGACCCTCCGCTGGTTTTTCCTGGGTTATGGATTGATGCTTATTATGAGCCAGACCCAGTTATACTGGACAGTCCCCTTGCTAATGCGGCAATTCGATATCAAGGAGGATACTGCAGGCCTGATTATCAGCGCTGCTGTCCCTCTCGCTATCATCGGAAGCTTGTTGGGAGGCTGGCTCTCTGATTTCTGGCAAAGAAAAAACAAGAAGGGACGTATACTACTTCCAGCCTTGACAGCACTGATATCTGCTATTTTTCTAGCTACCGCCGTGTTTGTACTCAAATTGAACTGGGTAGCAGCGGCAGTATTGGCCGGTTTTTATGGGTTCGTCTACTTCATAGGCGTGCCGGCGCTTAGCGCTATCTCCCAGGAAGTTATTCCACCTGCAAATAAGGGGCTTTCCTGGGGCATGACGGTATTCTTTATGTATATGCTGGGAGGCGCCTGGGCACCATGGGCTGTCGGAGGCATCTCAGACATATTAGGAGGGGGAGCCGGCGGGCTCTCCACTGCTTTCATTATCTCTTGCATTGGCGGGATTGCTGCGGGCCTCTGCTTTTTCATGGGATCCAGGACTTTTGTTTCTGATGCTGATAAGGTCAAAGACGCTAAACTGGAATCTGCAATATAAAGAACTTTACAAACATCGGCATGAATGCGTGGCCTTTACCATGGGCACTTATTCTCATATAATATCAGGCATGCAAGAAGAAGCTATGGCACTGCTGGACGGCGTAATGCCCGCCGACCTATCGTTTAAAAATCCGGCGCTAAAATGGCGTTAACTTTTAATGATTAGCTTTGCGTGCCAGCGTAGCTCAGTGGTAGAGCAGCTGTTTCGTAAACAGCTGGTCGTCAGTTCGACTCTGACCGCTGGCTCCAGCATATTCACGTAATGGTTCGATCAAATACATGGAGGTGGATGTCATGAGACTGTGCAGAGGTTTTGCCGCCATCGTCATTATCGCTGTTTTGTGCCTGGCGGTTCTTCTTTCATCGGGCATAGTCCCGGCCCGGGCTGACGGCCCTGAGAAATCAACGTTACCCTACGCCAAGACCTGGGGCAACAGCGCCGGGCGGACGGGCTGCAACGCCACGTCCTGGGGTAAGAGCGACACCACCATGGGCTGCTCGGGAATCAACAATAACAGCAAGTGCTTCTTTGTACCCTGTAAATTTTGCCTTAGACCATCGGACAGATGAACGGGGTGGCGGAACGCGCCTTATCTCAGGGCCATCGACCTTATTTCGCCGTTGGCATTTCTGGCGGTAATGGTATAGACGGTTCCGGCCGGCGAAGTGACTATTTGATTGCCTGAGGACGCCACAAAGCCGATGCCATTGTCGATATACACGAACGATGCGCCTGTGACCTGCCATGAGAGCATGATGGAGCTGGATGGACCCACGATATTGGGACTTTGTTTGAAATAAAAGTAGTCTATTTCGGGCAGGGGGTTGAGCGCCGGGGGAGGGCTTGCAGAAAGTAACATGGAATCAGTATCTGCAGCGGCGTGATTCACCGTTGATGCTACAGCAGCACCGGAAGCTAAGAAAGTCTCGGAACCGGTGATAAAGGCCGGCTCCCCCAGATAGGACACATCGTTGAAGCGGGATGTTATGGCGTACCTGTCGGCGGTATCTATGGCGGATAAATCCGAGATGATAAAGCCGCCTACCTGAGGCTCGATGACCTGCCACCTGCCGAGCAGCCATTTTTCGATTATGAAGGCGTGGCTCCTGTTACTGCGGTCTTTGCCGATGGCCACGTAGATATCGCCTGCCGGTACACCTGCAGCCCGGCTAAGGGTACACAGCAGCACGGCAAAATCCTTGCAGTTGCCCGATCTTTTTTCCAGGGTTTCGGCCGGTGTCTGCCAGTGATAATAGCTGTCCTGGGAATAGGTTATGTGGGACGCCACCCAGTCCTGCAGTTTCCTGAAATCAGACCTGAAGTCTGTTTTATCAGAGGTGATCACTTCCAGCGCCCAGCGGACGGCAGGGTCTTCAACCGCGATCAGTTGACGGGGATCGACCGGGAAGTAGACGTATTTGCCGGTCGTGCCCGCGGAAGTGAACCTGGGGGTACAGCCAAAGGATATCAGTGCCAGGAAAACCAACAGTACTGCAGCGGAAGTTCTCATCAACATAGTATTCTATTACAGTGTAAGGCATTTCGTTAAATTCGTATCGGCAATGTCTTTGATATTTTACCTGGCATAGTGCACAATGTCTGCCAAGGGGGTGCAGAATGACGGGATACCAGAAAAGGGAATTAATGATTGCCCCGGACAACCTGGTTACTGACGGTGAATTCACCTTCGGAACTTTCATCAGTCAGTTTAAAAATGTCAATCCGCTCGACGCCAGAAGGCCGCTGGGCACATGGCTGCCGAAACCTTTCCTTGGTTTCAGGCTCAAGGAATGGCAGGCTTTTCAAATGGGAAACAGCCGCTGGTTTATGCTGGCCGTGCTGTATAATGCCAAGGTATCTGCGCTGGCGCAATTCGTCGTCTATGATAAGGAGCGCAATCGTAAATATCTCTTCGAGAAAATCCTGCCTTCATGGAAAATAAAGATTCCCCCATCTATCTGGGACGGCAGCCAGTCGTTCCGGGACAAGGACTGCTCTATCGAGATAATCAGCGCCCTGGCGAAGGGCAGATTTTATATAAATGTTGTCATCCGCGATCAGAAAGGCCTGCCCGATATGGAGGGGCATTTCGAAGCCATCCACGATCAGGGGCTGGTTGCTCCTATTGTGGTCTCCATACCCATGGGCAAGAACCGCGGGGTTTATTCCCACAAATGCCTCATGCCCATGCAGGGAAGCCTGGTTTTAGGCGGCGAGAAAATAGAGTTCCAGCGCAAAGATAGTTTTGCTATCATCGATGATCATAAGGGTTTCTACCCTTACGCGCTGAAGTACGACTGGGTCACGGCAGCCGGTTATGACGAAAAAGGTCGGCTTGTCGGTTTCAACCTGACTGACAACCAGACTATTGATCCGGAGAAGTACAACGAGAACTGCCTTTGGGTGGACGGCAGGCTGGAGCTACTGCCGCCGGTAAAATTCGACCGGCCGCAGGGAGTTGAAGGTGACTGGCTTATACGGGACCGCTACGGCATGGTGGACCTGTCTTTCAAGCCGGTCTCCATGGGCAGGATCGACATGAACATACTTGTGCTGAAGGTTGATTACTTCGGGCCGTTCGGTTATGTCAGCGGCACAATCAAGGACAGCCCGGGCAACACTTTTGACTTCGTCCGTTACTTCGGCATGGGCGAACAGAAATATGTCCGCGGATAGCATTGTTACCGCTTTAACAGGCTGCCTTTTCCTGCTGCTGGGCATGTTCTGGGGAGTGGTCCTGTATTGGTTCGCCGGGTCGATTGGGGAAGAGGGTGAACTGCGCCTCAGGGCGCCGGCCTGTGTGAAATGCGGAGCGAGGCTACCGGCCAAATCACTGCTTCCATTACTGGGATACTGGATAGCGCATGGCCGCTGCCCGGATTGCCGGGAGGCGATATCCGCCCGCGCGCCTGTAGTGGAGGCCGTAACCGGTATCCTGTTCGCAGCCCTCTACCTGAAATACGGGCTGTCCTGGGCGTTGGTTATCCTGCTGGTTTATTCCACGGTGCTGATAATATTATTCGTCACCGATTTGGAGCATTTCATATTGCCCAATATAGTGACTTACCCGGCCCTGTTACTGGCCGGGCTGGTAGCCCTGGTTGTTACGCTGACGAACTACAGGCTTCCCTGGACGCTTTTCTTTGCCGGGAGCGGGTTCATAGCTCTTTTAAACAATTTTATTCTGTGTGCGCTGGCCGGGGGCGTTTGCGGCGCCCTGCTGCTTTTCCTCGTCGTAGTGCTGTCTAAGGGAGGTATGGGACTGGGAGATGTCGTGCTGGCCGGCTTGCTGGGTCTGATGGTGGGTTTCCCGCTGGTGTTTATCGCGCTCTTCCTGGGCATACTGGCCGGCGGCATCGTCGCGGCCGCCCTTCTCATAAGCCGGCGCAAGAAGCGCCGGGAGATGATGCCGTTCGGTCCCTTTCTCTGCCTGGGCGGCATAGTGACACTGCTGTGGGGCAAGGAATTGCTGGGCTGGTACCTGGGCCTGCTATAAAAAACTGCGGATGTTAACCGGCAGCTATTTGAAGGGAGGCGCCTGCCAGAAGGGGACCAGCACTGTTTTGTTAACAGTCCTTTCCTTCTGGATGCGCTGTTCCACCTGATAAGGCACCTGCCTCTCCACCGTTTTGGTCACATTGTCGCTGACATGGTCGGACCATAGCAGAGAGGCGCTGAACCTGGTGTTCTGCGGGATAGTGGGGCCTATGAACAGCACTGCAATATCCCGCGCGCCCCGTGCATCGAAATCGATATCGTAAGAGCGCTCCCGGTTCATCCAGAGGTCGGCCTGGCCTCCAAGGAAGCGGGCGAAGTTAAACTTGATGTTGGCTGAGTTAAGCCACCTGCTGATTGTGGAGGCGCCGCTGCTCGATGTATCGCTGCCCGATGTGCCGCTACTGTATGTAAACCAGTTCCACTGGACCGCGGTGGTATAAACGGGGTCCAGGGGAGAGATTGCCGGCGGCTGCAGTACCTGCCCGCGCGGCCCCATATCGAACAGGCTGACGGCGACATTTTCGTAATACTCCTGCTTGTAGAGCGATATCCTGATCTTCTCTACCTGGTGCGGCGCCCCTGTCAGCCTGTAGCCGTAGTACCAGACGAACGGCGTGCCCTTGAACATCAGTGAGGGACTGCTCCAGATGACGTACGGTATAAGCTGCTCCTGGCCGCTTTCAATGCGGGTCACGGGGTAGGTTTCATTGAAGATCTCGCTGCGGTTTTCGCTAAGGTACACAGTATCATAGTAAGTTTCCTTTTGGGGGTATTGGACGGCAACGCATGAAAGGGCAGGCATGGCGGCGGCCATAAGAATAATCAGGGATAGTACCTTTGCGGCAGCAAGCGGCGCGTGACCTTTGAACCCGTGGTATAGACGTTGGGGACCGTGTCGCAAAAAGTACAGCATGCTATTTATCAGCGCGAGAATATTTCCCAGAAAGGTAGCTGCCTGGTCTGGTAGCTAGTCTTCTGCTTCTCTACCTCGTACGGTACCTGTTTGGCCACCTGGCGCTGTTTAACCACCGTTTTATATGAAACGGTATTATGTGTGAATGTGCCTTCCATGGCAACCCGGGCGTTCCACTGGTTCTGCGGGCCGCAGATGATGATGCCGATTTTCTGCGCTTTGCCGGCGTCCAGCTCGAAGACTTGCGGGTCCTCTGCCCTTGACCAGATGTTGGTCCTTCCGCCCAGGAATTTGGCCTGGTTGATCTGGGTATTGGCCATATCCAGCCAGCTTGTCGAGGCCCCGCCGGTAGTAAACCCCGTAGCTTCTCCGGATGCGTTGTCCGACGCGCCGCCCGATGAACTGGTTGAGGTAGTGCCCGCAGTACTGGCCGTTATCCAGGTCCATTTGACCTGTCCTGAACCCGTGTCCCCGTAAATGGCCGGGGCCGGTGTGGTAAGCTGCCCGCCTTTGGTCATGTCCAGTATGCGTATGGATGCGGACTCGTACTGAAGCTGCTTCCAGATCGAGACTTTCAGCCGCAGGTTATCGTAGGGCGGTGATTGGGGAATATCGTAAGCCAGGTACCAGAAGTTGGTCTGGCCGTTAAAGGCGATATTCTGCGAGTACCAGGTGTAAAATGGTTGCAGCTCATAGCTGTCTGTGATTGAATCAACGGTGGTCTCATTTTCCGTGTAGGTCTCCGTTACAGATTCGGTCCTGTATGCGGTCTCCGTATAGCTGCTGGTTACGGGGTATTCTTTGGAGATGCACGATGAGGCCAGGCCCAGTAGAATAGGTGTGAGTAAAAGGGCCATGATATTAATAGTCTTCATTATACAGAATGCATTGTAAACCGGGCTTCCTGATAATAGCATAAGTATGGGCATGCATATTGTCAAAGTTGCGTCGTGCCTGCTCCTGATGCGCGGACTCTGGAAACTGCCTGAACAGGGAGGTGGAAACTGCGGAGGTGCGGGAGTTGATGGGAAAATGAGTTGGCATGTTATATAATGCGGTTGATGCGAATATAAAAGGTTAAGGAGGGATCAATGGCCGCGTATAGAAATGGCTTTTTAATCCCGGTGATATTCCTGGCTGCGGCCCTCATCGTGCCTGCCATGGGCTGTATCCCGGCTGTTCAACAGCCGCCCGCTGCGCCAGCTACATCGTCACTGCCTGTATTGGTGGTCAGCCCGGATAACCTGGTGTTTACTATCGGACAGGGCCAAGGGCCGGTCCAAGATCAGGTTATTTCGGTCATTAACCAGGGCGGCGGCATACTCAGTCAGTCCATGAGCGACAATGCTCACTGGATAGTTTTACAGCAGGTGCCCGGTGGCGCAACGGCCCAAACCGCCAGCGCCAGGGTAACGATCGATGCGACCGGCATGGCTCCCGGCCAGTACTCGGGACTCGTAACTGTGATTGCAGACGGCGCTCTTAACAGCCCGGTCTATGTGCCAGTTAACCTCAGCATATTGCCCGGGGCCAACATACCTCCCGATATAGAGCCTCCGCCCGTACCTTCTCCAACTCCCCCGGCAGATTCGGCCGTGGCCTGGGTGAACCAGACAGACCTTTACCGCTATTCCAGCGTCAACGCTTTAATCGTCAACGGAAGCATTACAAACACGGATACGGCCTGGTATATGTCCGACGTGAAGATAGTGGCGGCCGGCTCCGGCAATAGCGTCACTATCGCTGCCAGCATCCCTCCCGGGGAGACGGTCATGTACAACCGTTATATTCCCAGCTTCCAGAGGGACGTGGTCAATCTGAGTTATACCTGGTATAAGCCGTAAAGCCGCGCGTATGATTTCCCTTAAGTCATATAGTACTAAGGTCACAGACAAACCAGTACCGATAGGCTATTGTATTAAACAGGTTTGCAGCATAGACTTAGCAAGTCAGGAAAAAATAGACCAGGAGAACGGAAATGAGCGCGATGAAATCGATAGTTGGAACAGTCAAAACCGATTGGAAGGCACAGGCTCTCTTCTGGTCTATGTTGATTTGCGGGATGCTGATCATCAGTTCGGTGGTGATAGCGGCCCGCCTGATTTAAAGTTTTGCGGTTCTCCTCCCAAATGCAGGGGGCGTCCGGCACTCAGACGGCCCCTGCTTTTTTTATGGGTACAATCCGGACTGTTTTAAGCGGCCGCACTTCCTTGGCGATGATGGAAAGCGATTTCGGGCCCCTGCGCTGGATCTTGCCCCGCACCTCCATCCATCCGCAGCGGAAGAGCACCCTGCCGCATCTCTCCTGCACATCGCTGAATACCGTTACGTCGGCCACGCCGCTGCCGTCCTCCATGATGATATATACCACGCGCTTGCCGCTGCGCGTGGGCGGCGTCTGGTAGCGGATAACCGACCCGGCGATCTTCACGGCCTGCCCTGTGGCCAGCGATGGCAGGTCGCTGATGCGGGTGAAGCCCTCGCCCAGATTGCAGAAGTCCAGGGGGTGGGCGGAGAGATCTAGGGAAAGAAGTTCGCGCTCGGCTATGAGACGCTCCTTATCGTGCGGGCGCACCTGAAGGTACGCCCCTACGTTTTCCCTTTTTTTCTGTTGGGGCGGGTCTTCAGACTCGCCCGCGAGCCCGGTGTGCCACATCGGCGGATTGGTCCTGCGCTTGAGTTGCAGGATGCCGGGTATCTCTTCGAGTATTTCATTCCTGTTGCCCAGGGCATCGAGCGCCCCCACTTTAACCAGGTTCTCGATCATGGGCTGGCTGGCATCCACACGCAGGACGAAATCGCGCAGGGAGGTGAAGCGGCCCCTGGCCCTCTGGCTGATGATGGAGCCTACCGCTTCGCTGCTTATACCCTTCAACTGGCCCAGGCTGACACGTATGGCATCGCCTTCCACCGTATAAAGGTCGGAGGACTTATTCACGTCAGGCGGCAGGACGGCGACCCCGCAGCGGCGGGCCTCGGCGGCCAGCACGCGCGGCGGATAATAGCCCATAGGCTGGTTGGAGAGTATGGCTGCGAAGAACTCGGCCGGGTAATGGCATTTCAGCCAGAGCGTCTGGTAGGAGAGCACGGCATAAGCCGCGGCATGCGCCTTGCAGAAGCCGTAGGCGGCGAAGGCGGCGAGATGCTGGAAGACCTCCTCCGCTATGCCGCGCTTGACCCCCTTCCGCATGGCGCTGTTGATGAAGGAGAGTCGCATCTTATCCATCTCCTCGTGTGTGCGGTCGTGAGTCATGGCACGGCGGAAACCGTCGGCCTCGGCATAGCTCAGGCCTGCCAGGTCGTGGGCCACGCGCAGCACCTGCTCCTGGTAGAGTATCACGCCCAGCGTCTCGCCCAGCGCCCCTTCCAGGAGGGGGTGTGAGTGGATCACCGCCTCCTTCCCGTGGCGGCGCGCCAGGTAGACTTTGTCCATACTGGACTTGAGCGGGCCCGGGCGCACCAGCGAGAGAGAGACGATGATGTCGTCGAAAGTACGCGGCAGCAGCCGTCCCGCCATCTCCCTCTGCGCCGGCGATTCAAGCTGAAAGACGCCTATAGTCTTGCCCTCGCGCAGCATGGCGAAGACCGCCGGGTCGCCGCGCGATATATTGTCGATGTCTATCTCCAGGCCGCGGCTCTCCCTGATGCTGCGCACGGCCTGCTCGATGACCGTGATGGTGGGTAGCGCCAGCAGGTCCATCTTGACCAGGCCCAGCCTCTCGATGTCGTCCTTGTCGTACTGGCTGATGATGTCCCCGCCGCTGGAAGGCTCCAGCGGTACGAGGTCCGCGAGCCGCCCCTCCCCTATGAGCAGGCCGCCCAGGTGCACCGACAGGTGCTTGGGGAAGCCGTCGATGGCGGCACACAGGCCGAAGAACTCCTTTAACTCGGGCCTTTTATAAACTGTGCTGTCCCTGAGCTCGGGCAGGGCAGCTGCCTTCTCCATCAGTTTCGATGCGGAAAGCCAGTGTATGCCTTTGCAGGCCTCTTCGATAACTGACTGCGGTACCTGCAGCGCTTTGCCCACGTCGCGTATGGCCCCGCGCGCCAGGTAGGTATTGATAGTAGCAACGCAGGAGACGTTGTCCTCCCCGTATTTACTGCGGATGTAATCACGCACCTCGTCCCTCCTCCTCCGGTCGATATCAAGGTCGATATCGGGCGGCTCGTTGCGTAGCGGGTGCATGAAGCGTTCGAAGAGCAGGTCATAGTGGACGGGGTCGGCGATGCTGATATCCAGCGCGTAGACCACCAGGCTGTCCACTGCGCTGCCGCGGGCCTGGCAGCGTATGCTGCGCTCCCTGGCCCAGCGCACGATATCCCATACCACCAGGAAGTAGCCGCAGAAGCCGAGCTTCTCGATGGTTGCAAGCTCCATCTCCAGGCGTGCGGACAGTTCCGGCGTCAGGCTGCCGTATTTGCGCTCCGTGCCCTCGTAAGCCAGCCGGCGCAGGAGACCCGGGGCTGTCTCGCCGGTCGGCAAATCGAACTTCGGGAAGCGCGGCCTGCCCAGCTCGAGTTCGAGGTTGCAGCGCGAGGCAATCTCAAGGGACATGTCGGCGGCGCCGGGAAAGTCTTTGAAGAGGCGCGCCATCTCGGCGGGCGACTTGAAATACTGCTCAACAGTGCGCGGGCCGGGAAGCCGCGTGACCGGCACGATATGCCCGATGGCGTTGAGCAGCTCACTGGTGCGGTAGTCGCGCATGGTGAGGTAATGGACGTTGTTGGTGGCTACTGCATGGATACCATGCTCGCGGGCCAGCCCGTAGAGCAGTCGGCACAGTGATGTGCCCTCCCTGGCGGGATGGCGGGTCAGCTCGATGAAGAAGCCGTTGCCGAAAACCTCGCGGTAGAAACCTGCTGCCAGGGCAGCGCCGTGCTTCCGGCCGCCGGCCAGCAGCGATGGCACCTCGCCCAGACTGCAGCCTGAGAGAGCGATAAGGCCGGCGTGATGACGGTCCAGCAGGTCGTGTGTGGCGGCCGGTTTATCCCCACGCTTGTTGCAGTGCATGGCGGTGAGCAGCCGGCAAAGGTTGGAGTAGCCCGGCATGTCGCTGCAGAGCAGGGTGAGGTGGTAGCCCCCCTCAACGTCTACCTCGGCCCCGATAATGGGTTTGATGCCGGCCTTTTTAGCGCTTTCGTAGAACCTGATGGCCCCTGTCAGGCGGTTATGGTCGGTGAGCGCCAGCGCGGGCATGCCGAAGTGGCAGGCTTTATCAACCAGTTGATCAGGGCCGGCGGCCCCGTCCAGGAAGCTATAGTAAGAATGTACATGCAGATGTACGAAGGACATGTCAATGGTACCCTCTCAATCAGTCGAGCACGCGGTGCAGGAACCAGCTCGAGCCGCTCCTGCACAGCTCGTAAATGCCGGCGCCCCGGCGCTCGGCGGTGACACGGATGAGGACTCGCACCGGCTCCCCGTTCCACCATTCCGAAGCCTCCCGCCAGCAGGACAGTGTCTCCACCACCCGGTAGAGACGCCGGCGCCAGATGAAGGCGGTCAGGGTGGACTCCTGGCTGACGTGGACGGTTATCGGCTCATCAATGTATCTGGACACCACACAACCCCTTTCCATGAAGGTGTACCCGGATTATAATAGAACAAATGTTCTAATGTCAAATCAGGCATGTGGCCTTTGAAGCTTTAAATTCAAAGCTCGAAATGCAGGACAGGCATAAAAATAAGCTCAAACCGTTTTCAGGCTTGAGCTTTGAGATTGTTCAGGAACAGGGCTTCAGCGTTCAGTATTTTTTTGACGCCGGCTGCCGGACTTGGGGTTTATCTCCAGGCGGGTTTTATGTTATTAGACTTGCCGTAGGTCAGGCGGCGGATGTTGGTGCCGTCGGCGTTCACTGTATATATGTCCTTATTGCCATTGGCATCCGATACAAAGGCGATCTGCTTGCTGTCGGGCGACCACACCGGGTTGCGGTTGTCATCAATATTTTCAGTGATCTTCCTGGCCGTCAGCATGGGAAACGGGGATGATGCGTCCATGACCCAGATATCGCCTTTGGCGGCGCTTCCCCTGACACAGACGATTTTATTGGTGACCGGCGACCAGTCGGGCTCGGAGCCGTCCACGGTAACAATAAGGCCGAACTTCTTCTGGTCGCTGCCATCGGCGTTCATGGTGTACAGGATAGGGTTGATGCTGTCCACGTCACGGTTGGAGGCGAAAAGGATTTTGGAGCCATCCGGCGACCATGTGGGCACGCTGTTCCATCCGACCCTATCATTATGGGAATGACCGTCTCCCGTGGGAGCTGACACTTCCTGAGTTTTCCACGTAGTGCTATCGGTCAGTTGCTGGACGCCTCCGCCGTCGGCATTCATAACGAATATTTCAAGGTCATTAAGACCTTCCGCGTCACGTACCTCCGATGTAAAGACTATCTTGGAGCCATCCGGTGACCACCTGGGCAATGCGCTGCGGCCCTTGAGGTTGGTGAGTTTCTTGCGGTCGCTGCCGTCCGCATTCATGGTCCATATCTGGTAGTTGCCCGACTGGTTGGAGCTGAAGACGATCCTGCTGCCGTCTGGAGACCACCTGGGCAGGCCATCGATCGTGTTGTTATCGCCCGAAGTTGAGCGGACGTCAGTCCCGTCAGGATTTATCGTATATATATGTACGTTCTTATCGCGGTCAGACGAAAATGCCACCAATCCCGGAAGCCCGCTGGGCTTGTAACTGGTGGCCGGGCCTGTGCAGGCGAATAACGATGATAATGCCAGCGCAAGCAGGCCGGCAAGGCAAAGTAATTTAAATAGTTTGAAATTGGACATTGCGATCTCTCCTCGGGTCTGAACTATCCTGTTCAGAAAAGTATAATTGCACCATTGAATATTGGCAAATATGTGCCGGCAGGTTCACCTGCGGTATTCAAGCGGCCTTGCGGGTAGTCATGAACTCGACAGCCCAGTCACGCACGGTCCTGGGCGGCTGGTGCTCTGTCTCATTACGCACCAGGGACAGGGACCTGGACTGGCATTTGTAGGCGCAAACCCCGCATCCAATGCACAGGTCTACGTTTAGTTCAGATACCTTGCCGGTCTTGTTGGTCAGCTCGCGTATTCGCCCGTCCTTTTCCCGGACCGTGGTCTTGTGGCCCCGGACTTCCGGCGCTTCCTTGAGCTTCAACGCTTCCATGGGGCAGCGTTTAACGCATAGCCCGCACCCGGTGCAAGTCTGCTGCTCTACCTGGATGTGGTAGTTGGAGGGCACTAACCCGCCCGAATGCTTCATGCGCTTGACCGCCTCGAACCACATGCAGCAGCAGCTGCAGCAGTTGCAGATGGTATCGGGGCTTTCCTGCTGGTTCGACATGGCGTGGACCAGGCCGGACTCAGCGCATTGCTGCAGTATGCGCTCCGTTTCCTCGCGCGTGATCTCGCGTCCAAAGCCGTTTTCGACTGCGTAGCGGCCCAGGCGGTCGAAATGCAGGCAGACCTCCAGGGGATACTTGTCGGGAGTACCTGTGACCAGGCTCTTTTTAACACGGCAGGGACAGTAACTGACGCTGTAATATGTGTAGGAATCGAGGTGCTTTTTCACTTCTTCATATGGCAGTATGGTGTGCTCATCCTTTATTGCGGCGTTGATCGGCAGCACACGCAGGCCTTTTTCCTTGACCGTCTCCCAGGGCTCCATGAATGCCGGGAAATAGTCGTCGGACAGCGCTGCGAAACGCTTGTTATGTTCATCCGTCCTGCCCGGCCAGCCGCTGGTGCGCATCATCATGAAAATGTCGTTGAGCATGTAATGAGGCACGCCGTCCCGGTCGAACTTGTAAAGAAAGCCCTTGCGGGTCAGTTCGTCCAGCCTGGCGCCCAGCGCTGCGCGGTCCATACCCTTAAGGTCAGATAGAATGTCAAGGTTCTTGGGCGAGAAGGGTAGGCCGGTGAGAAATTCAGCCTCGGCAGGCGTGTATTTTGCGGCTATGACAGGCAGCATCTTCTCCCCGCCGGGGACGCCGTACCAGCTTTTCTTTTGCCACTCGATGAATTTCAGGTAGATTTGCTTTTCTGCATCGGTCAGGGAGACGTCTGGTTGGCTCATATAATCCTCCGCAGTGATAATTATTTTGGCCTGAAGGGCTGGTGTGACAGAGTCAGCTAATCTGTGATTTGCCCAACTCGCGAAGCACGCGCTCAAAGATCTCCATATCCCGTGCCGAGAAATTCTTGCGCATGGCAGAATCAAGCTCGTCTGCAAAACTGATGATGCGCGGCCCGACTTCCCTGGCTTTTTCGGTGAGGTGGACCAGCGCCGACCGGCGGTCCTCTGCGTTAGGTCTGCGCTCCACGTAACCGCTTTTCTCCATGCGGTCGAGGATGCCGGTGATGGTGGAACCGTCCAGCGCCACCCGTTGCCCCAGCTCGCCGATGGTTATACCGTCTCCCATCCAGAGCGCATTGAATACCATATACTGGGGAGTGGTCAGGTTGAAAGGCGACAGCCGCGAATCGTAGTGCTCGTATACCCGGCGCATCACACGGCCGACATTGAAGCAGATGTATTCGTCAAGGTCATTTACCATAATTGAATACTTTTAGCACAAAATATCTGCATACAATATAATAATTGCGCCCTTATTTGTCAAGTGGCGGTTCCGAAATAATGGAATATGACGACCCGTCTTTTTTAATTGCCTCATCCCGTCCCAGCTGGCAATGCTAAATTGACTCCCAACACCGGATGTCCTATCATCCGACTAAAATGGAAAAGCAATCAGTCACCACTATAGTAGCCACCTGTGTTGTGGCGATAATGCTTGCCCCGGGCTGCAGCGGACAGGCTGGAGAGGCGAGTATAGCTAATCCACCTGCGGAGGGTAGGTCCACCATTATTCTGGTGGAAAATACGTCGATCTCCCTGCCGGTTAAATATTTCAAATCCGACCGGGACCGGTTTATGGAATATATCCATTCGACGTTTAATAATCTGCTGGAAGGTAAAGTAAGGTAGTGGATATACAGGACCTGTTAAGCGGCATAAGCATACCCGGTTTTTCCGCCTTCCTGCTCGGCGTCATGGCGTCCATCGGGCCCTGTACACTTGCCACTAACCTGGCGGCCCTGGCATATATCAGCCGCAGGATATCCGACCGCAGGTTTGCCGTTACCAGCGGCGCCCTGTACACCCTGGGCAGGATGATCACCTATTCCGTATTGGGCATGCTTATTATTTATGCGGGATTGAGCATACCGCTGATCGCCAATTTCCTGCAGGAATTCGGGGAAAAGGCCATCGGCCCCCTCCTGGTCGTCGTCGGTCTCATTATGCTTTTCATAGACAGGATATCTTTCGGTGAGCACGGTAGCACCGTGTCAAATGCCGCCGGCAAGCTGGCCGATATGGGCATGCTGGGCGCGTTGCCGCTTGGCATCGTCCTGGCCCTGGCGTTCTGCCCCTACAGCGCAGTGCTCTTTTTCGGGGTGCTGATCCCTCTCGCTTTCAAGACGAAGGGCGGCGTTGGTCTGCCCGCTTTGTTTGCTTTGGGCACAGGCCTTCCAGTGCTGCTTTTCGGTACCCTGCTCTGGCTGGGCGTGGCCGGCGCTGCGAAATGGATAAATGCCATCAGCAGGGCCGAGAAATATATAAGAATAGTCATGGCCATACTTTTTATCGTAATCGGGCTTTTTTATATAGGTCGGTGGCTAAATCTATATTGAGTCGGCTGGCGCTGAATTCATGAACAACGATCCCACGGCAAAGGCCGTTCTGAACGATGAACATGTGAACAAGGAAGACCTCAGGAAGGTCGGACAAGCCGTCAGGAGCATCAAGGTAAGAGCCCGTAAGCCGGCTTAACCGGCCGGCGCGCGGCTTAAGCATTGATTGACGCGTCAGCTAACGTTTATTAGTCTCATTTCTGCTACGATAGTGTTGTAAAAAATCTTTCACTGTGGTAACCTGTTACAGAATTATCGGGATGAAATACAAGCGGTCCCGTATATATAAAAAATATATAGGTAGGAGGCTGTTACATGGCGGACATCTACGGACAAAAACCCTGGCTCGCATCTTACGACAAACATGTGCCTGCAAAGTTGCAGTATCCCAACACGACTTTCTGGGAAATGCTGGAACCCGCTTTCAAACACGATCCCAAGCGCGTGGCGTTGTACTACATGGGTACCCCCTTCACTTTCAAGCAGATAGATGAAATGTCCAACCGCTTCGCCAATCTGCTCAAGAAAGTCGGGCTGAAAAAGGGCGATACTGTTGGAATAAATCTTCCAAATATACCGGCCTATTACATCGGCCTGCTTGGCATACAGAAGGCAGGCTGCGTGGTTACCGGCGTGAGCCCGCTGTTGACAGCGGAAGAACTCAACCACCAGCTTAAGGATTCCGGCGCCAAGGTGCTGGTCACGCTCGACGCCCTCTACCCCAGAGTTATAAAAGGGATCGGCGGCACGGATCTTAAGGCCATTGTTTTCACAGGCATTGCCGATTACCTTTCCCCGGTGCTGGCCACCATGGGGAAAATGCTGAAAAAGATTCCCACGGGCAAGGTGCTTCCCATCCCCGGTATCGAAATATATGATTTCAAGCAGGTCATGAAGAGCATGCCCGACACACCTGTGGCGGAGAAAGTCAGCATGGATGATAGCTGCGTAATGCAATACACAGGCGGAACGACCGGCCTGCCCAAGGGCGCGGAACTGACGCACCGCAACATCACCAATCAGATGTTCCAGATCGCCACCTGGCTGGACACCAAGATGGGCCAGGAGGTCGGCATGACGTGCTTCCCGCTCTTCCATATAGCCGGTCTGATAGTATGCACGACGATGTTTTCCAAAGCCATTACACAGATCGCGGTACCCAACCCGCGCGACCAGAAATTCATCATCAAGGCCATGAAGAAGCACAGGCCGAACATCATCGGCAACGTGCCGACGATTTTCCTGGAGCTTATCAAACAACCGGACTTCAAAGCCTATGATTTCAGCGATGTCCTTTATTTCGTCAGCGGCGCCGCACCGTTCCCGCCTGAATATATCAAAGACTTTGAAGCTATAGTGGGCGCAAGCAAGCTGATAGAGGTTTACGGCATGACCGAGACCAGCCCTCTCATCACCGCCAATCCGCGCTTCGGCAAGAAGATACCGGGCGCGGTGGGAATACCCTTCCCCGATACCGAGATAAAAATCGTTGACCCCTCAACCGGCGAGCCCGTGCCATTCAACGAGCCGGGCGAGGTAGCTGTGCGGGGACCGCAGGTATTCACCAAGGGCTACTTCAGGAAACCGCAGGAGACGGCCAACGTGTTGCGCGATGGCTGGATGCATACGGGCGATGTGGGTAAGATGGATGAAGACGGGTACCTGACTATTGTGGACAGGCTCAAGGACATGGTCAACGTCTCAGGGATGAAAGTGTTTACACGTGAACTTGATGACGTTATCATGGAGCATCCCGATGTAGATATGGGTGCAACCGTGGGCATACCCGACCCGGCAAGGCCCGGTTCGGAGATTGTGGCATCGGCCATCGTATTGAAGGCGGGTATCGAGAAGAGCGACGCTGAGAAAGCGAAGATCACCGACTACCTGCGCGGCAGGGTTGCACCTTACAAGGTGCCCAAGAAGATAGAGTTCTTCGACCAGCTTCCCATCAGTGCCGTGGGCAAGATACTCAAGAGGGAAGTGCGTATCCTTATGAGCCAAAAATCCAAATAGTACACCGAGGAGAAAAAATGAATAAGCGTCCCGTATTCCGCACCGCGCTGTGCGATTTGCTCGGTGTCGAATATCCGGTGATGCTGGCAGGGATGGGGACCGCAGGCGGTTACACGTTGACCGCCGCGGTTTCCAATGCCGGCGGCCTGGGTATGCTCGGCGCCACCTTCCTCTGGCCCGACGAGCTGAGGGCATGGATCAGGAAAACACGTGAACTTACCGATAAACCTTTCGGCGTAGATATATTGCTGCCGGCAGCTATTCCCAAGGATTTCGACCTGGGCAAGCTCAAGGAGTATATACCGTCCGAGCATACCGCTTTCGTTCAGAAGATGGCGAAAGATTTCGGGGTGGAGGGCGCCAGGATGAAAGAGTGGCCCATCTCCGAGGAGTTTGGCCGGAGCCAGTTCCAGGTGGTCAAGGAGGAGAAGGTGCCTTTCTTCGCACTCGGCCTCGGCACCCCGGACTGGCTTATCCCCGAGGCGCATGAGGCCGGTATCAAGATCGTTTCGCTGGTAGGCAATGTGCGCAGTGCCGTACGGATCAAAAAGATGGGGGCTGATATCATCATCGCCCAGGGCCATGATGCCGGCGGGCATACCGGCAGGATCGGCACTTTCGCACTTGTCCCGCAGGTTGTCGATGCCGTTGCCCCCACCCCGGTCGTGGCCGCCGGCGGGATCGCCGACGGGCGCGGCCTGGTCGCCGCGCTGGCACTGGGCGCCATCGGCGCCTGGTGCGGGACCGCTTTCCTGGCTACCCATGAATGCTTCGTCGACTTCATCGAGCTCGGCATGCTCAACAAGCCGACTATAGACGCCTACTACCGCAAACTTGTCGAGTCGGACGAGGAAGAAGAACAGATAACCCGCATTTACAGCGGCAAAACCACCAGGGCCTTTAAAAACAAGCTCAACGAGGCCTGGGAGAAATCGGGGCTCAAGACGCTGCCCATGCCGCTGCAGAGCATGCTGGTGGCCGATCTGGTGCAGGGTATGATGGAGAAAGGTGAATCCGAATACTTCCCCATGTTTGCCGGCCAGGTCACCGGGCTGATTAAAAAGATCCGGAGCACACAGGAGGTCATGGACGACATCATCGGCGGGGCGGTAAAGATAATGCAAAAAGAGTTCCCATCAGGGTTGACTATTAAAGCCTGAACATCAGCCTATAGGCGGGAACAGTTAGCCCGAGTAAAAATAAGGATATCGACATGGAATACGAAGGCCTGATACTTGAAAAGAAAGGTTATGTGGCCATACTGACCATGAACAGACCGCACAGGTTAAATGCGCTGACGGGTGAGATCAGCAACGAGCTTTTGCCGAAGATATTCAAAGAGATACAGGAGGATGACAGCGTCCGGGCGCTCATAATAACCGGCGCGGGCAAAGGGTTCTGCACGGGCGCTGACATCGTGATATTCAACCAGGCGGCTGAGGAAGGCAGGTTGCAATCATTGCTCGAGCCGCGCGGCCAGACAATCGGCGGGGCATTCGTGGTCGGTCTATATAAACTTGAGAAGCCGGTTATTGCGGCTGTAAACGGCGTAGCTGCCGGGGGTGGTGTATCGCTGGCATTACTGGCCGATATCAGGATCGCCTCTGAAAAGGCCTTGTTCAACCTGGCCTTTGTCATGCGCGGGCTGATACCCGATTGCGGCTGCACCTTTCTCATGCCGCGTCTGCTGGGAACGGGGCGCTGCTACGAATACATGTATACGGGGGATACTATCGACGCACGCGAGGCGGAGCGTATCGGCCTGGTGAACCGCGTGGTGCCGCACGAGAAACTGATGGAGGAGGCAGAAGCCCTGGCGGCCAGGATAGTGCAGGGGCCTCCGCTGGCACTCAAGCAGATCAAGCGCGCCGTCCAAAGCGGTATGCTCAACAACCTTGAACAGCAGCTCTACTTCGAGACATATGCGCAGAAGTACCTTATGGGCAGCGAGGATTTCCGCGAGGGGCTTGACTCGTTCCGTAGCAAGCGGCTGCCCAAGTTTAAAGGACGCTGACGATTACTATACTAAATATCATACACAAGAATTAGGAGGTTAACCTGATGAAAGATTTCGACGCCGTTGTGGTAGGTGCGGGACTGGGTGGACTGTCCGCTGCCACCTACCTGGCCAAGGCCGGTAAGAAGGTTGTGGTTCTGGAAAAGCATAATGTGCCGGGGGGCTACGCGACCTCATTTCTCAGAGGGCGCTTTGAGTTCGAGATCGCCCTGCACCAGCTTTCTGGATACGGGAACGAAAGTGACATGGGCCCGATCTGGCGCATCCTGCATGACAGCGGTGTCTCCGACAGGGTGGATATACTGCGCATACCGGACCTGTACCGCAGTATTTTCCCTGATTTTACCATTGAGATCCCCATCGGCAAGCAGAATTACGAAGACGCTCTCTGCAGTCAGTTTCCCCATGAGGCCGCCGGAATAAAAAAGTTCTCTCAGACCATGTTTGATTTTGCCAGGCAGGCCATGAAATCCATGCGGGTGGGTATGAAGACAGTTATGCAGAATCCAAACGAGTATCCGGATCTGGTAGGCAACTTCGGCAAGACACTTTCCGAGGTGCTCAATCCTATGGTTTCGGACGAGAAGGCCCGTGCCGTCATCGGCCAGCTATGGGGCTATTTCTGCCAGCCGCCTTCCAAGATGGCCTTCCTCATCTACGCGCTGGGTCTGGTCAGCTATATAAGGTTCGGGCCGGCCCACGTCAAGGGGACCTCTCAAAACCTTTCACAGGCTTTTATCGACACCATGGAATCGTATGGTGGTGAGGTGTGGTTTAACAACGGCGCCAGGAAGATCCTGGTAAAAGACGGCAAGGTGCGCGGCGTATTGGCTGAGGATGGCACTGAGATAGCGACGCAACACGTCGTGTGCAGCGCCAACCCCGTGACCACCAGCCTGGAACTGGTCGGCCGTGACAACATGCCGGGCTGGTACCTTAACCGCCTGGGTGGTTGGACCGGCGGCGCCAGCACCTTCAACATCTACCTGGGCCTGGATTGTCCCTGCCAGGACGTCGGACTGAAGGTCCACGAGAATTTCGTCAATATTACCTACGACCTGGACAGGCAATATGAAAACATGCGCCATTCGCTCGATTACGAGCCGGACGGCAACGCTGTGGTCGCTTACAATGTGGTTGACCCCGGCGTGTCACCCAAAGGCACAGCGTCGGTGGTGATAACCCAGATCGCCTATGCCGATCCCTGGCTGAAGCTTTCCCCCTCAGATTATATCGAGGCCAAGAACCGGATGGCCCGGAAGGCGCTCAAACTGGCCGAGAAGGCCGCCCCCAATCTAAAGGACCATATCGAAGTGATCGAGATAGCCACGCCGCTGACCAATATGCGCTATACCGGCAATCCGCGCGGCAGCATCATCGGGTTCGACGAGAACTTTACCGGTACTGGATTCCTGCGCATACCTATGAGGGGGCCGCTGGAGGGATTGTATTTCGCCAACGCCTGGGTCAATATCGGTGGCGGTTTTGAATCCTGCATAGCCTCGGGCGCCATGGCGTCACGCGAGGTATTGAGGGATATGGAGAAAGGAGCCTGGGAGGCCGGTGAGATATCCGCTATGAAGGAGTCGCTGGAAAAACAAAAGGTACAGCCTGCGGAGCTGAAAGACACCATCACGCCGGAGGAAAAGGTTGTTGCTGGCATCCATCCTCGCAGGCTGAAGCTCAAGGTCAAGGAGATCGTCAGGGAGACGGCCAGCGCCAAGACCTTCAGGCTGGAATCGGGGGACGGCAAGCTGCCGTATTTCCGCGCAGGCCAGTATATTAACCTCTTTGCCGAAATCAAAGGCGTCAGGACATCCCGGCCGTATAGCATCTCCTCGGCGCCGGGCAAATCGTATTATGACATCACAGTCCGCCGCGTGGACGGCGGCTTCGTTTCGCATTACCTGCTTGACAGTGTCAAGGTAGGGGACAGTTTCGAATCTACCGGCCCCAACGGCTATTTCTACTATGAGCCGCTGATGGATTCGGCCGACCTCGTTTTCCTGGCTGGAGGCAGCGGCGCTGCTCCTTTCATGTCCATCATCCGCGAGACTGTTGAAAAGAAGGCGGCTTTGAAGATACACCTGATCTACGGCAGTCGTAATCCGGATGACATAATCTTCGATAAGGAGCTGAAAGACATCGCCGCTAAAAATAAGAACATAAAGGTTGACTATGTGATCAGCGAACCTCCCGCAGGCTGGAAGGGATCTACCGGCTTCCTTGATAACAAAGTTATTTCAACGCTGGCGGGCGACCTTAAAGGTAAGACAGTGTTTGTCTGCGGCCCGGCGCTTATGTACGAGGTTTGCGGCCCGGCACTGACCAAGCTGGGTGTGCCGGTTAGGCGAACCAAACGGGAAGCCTACGGACCGCCGCAGGATATCACCAGGGAGCCTGCGTGGCCCGGAACTCCGGCGTCTAAAGAGTTCGAGGTTATCGAAATGAGGAGTGGCAAAAAGGCTAAAGCCAAAGCCGGCGAGCCGCTGATGAACTCCCTCGAACGGGCCGGAATTGTGGTACCGGCCGTCTGCCGCTCGGGCGAATGCACGGCTTGCCGCACCAAACTGGTCTCAGGTAAAGTATTTACCCCGGCGAGGGTGCACCATCGCCAGGCGGATACGAAATCGGGCTATATCCATCCCTGCATGAGCTATCCGCTTGACGACTTGCGCATCAGGGTGTAAAAACAAATTAAGAGTCTATAACGAAGGAGGCTGATAATGACTACAAGAACAGTAAATTTAATGGTGAAAACACCGATCAAGGCACAGCAGGTGGCGCTGGAAGCGCTGAGCGCCGATGCCAGGGCGACGAGGCCCGGCTTTATCTGGTCGCTCGACCTGGAAAGGGCCAGGCTGGTAACCCAATCATATAAATTGACCGAGGGCCAACCCATTGCCCTGCGCCGCGCACAGGCGCTGGCGCATATACTGGATAACATGACGGTCTATATCCGGCCCGACGAAATGGTTGTGGGCAACTATGCCTCCAACAGCGACTCCGTGCCTTTTTACCCGGAGCTGGCCTGGAAGTGGATAGCCAGGGAGACGGCCCCGGGACAGGTCTACGCAAGCATGCTCAGCGATGAGGGCAGGAAAGAACTGAAGGAAATCGGCGAGTACTGGGGCAACCGCTCCATCCATCACATGAGCAAGAAATATCTTACCCCGGAGCTTAAGGAGCAGTTCTGGATCTTCAACTGGGAGTCAGCCACGCCCAACTATGACAAGATACTATCCATTGGCTTGAAAGGCATACTGGAGGAATCCAGGGAACGGCTCAAAAAGCTCGACCGGGAATACATGGACGAGACCATCAATGGCATAGATTTCGTTAAGAAAAAGGATTTCCTGGAGAGCACAATCATAACGCTCGAGGCCGTTTGCCGCTGGTCCAAGAGGTACGCCGAGCTGGCCCGCAGCCTGGCCAAGTCGGAGAAAGAAGTCCTCAGGAAGGTGGAGCTCGCCAACATTGCCGAGGTCTGCGATCGCGTGCCTGAAAATCCGGCCCGCACGCTGCACGAGGCCATCCAGTCTTACTGGTTCATCCACCTGGTGGTGAACTTCCTGGAGATGCCTCAGGTGGGATCGGGTATACGCTTCGACGTGGTGTTCAACCCGTTCTACGAGAAGGACCTGGCTGATGGCAAGATAAACCGTGAATCGGCCCAGGAGCTGGTGGAGTTTCTCTTTGTTAAATTCCAGGAGACGGGATTTTTACACGCTCCCATCTGGTCGGGTTTCGGCGGCGGTGCCCTGGGATTTCAGACCGTCACCATAGGTGGCGTGGATTCCAGGGGCCGCGACGTCACCAATGAGATGAGCTTCATCATCCTGGATGCAACCAGGACCGTACGCGCCATCGTACCGCCGCTGGCCTTGCGCTGGCATGACGGGATACCTGGCAAGTTGGTGGACAAGGCCATTGAGTGCCTGGCATCAGGCATGCCGCAGCCGGCCATTTTCAACGACAAGGTGGTTGTTACAAGGCTGGTCAATATGGGCACTCCGATTGAGGATGCCCGTAATTATTCCATCAACAACTGCATGGTACCCACTATACCAGGCAAGAACTTCAGCCATATCTCGGCCTGGGCCAGCGGTGTGCCGGCGCCCCTCTGCCTCAACCAGGCGCTTGGCATCGATCCCCTGGCCATCTACAAGAAAGCCGGCAATAAAGTGCTCGATCCCGGGAGGATCGGCTCAATGGAAGACCTGTTCGAGGCTTTTGCGGAAAATTACCGGCTGGTCATACACCGCCTGGTGCGCATCGCAAATATTGCCGACGCCCTCTACAAAGAGTGGGCGCCGCGCCCCTTCCTCTCATCGGTTATCGACGACTGCCTTGAAAGGGCGGAGGATGTGCGTGACTGGAATTACATGCCCGATTACCGCGATGTTACCCTTTTCGGCCTGAATACCGTGGCCGATTCCCTGACCGCGGTCAAGAAGGTGGTTTTCGATGACAAGAAGATCAGCATGAAACAGCTGGTTGAGGCCCTCAAGAGTAACTGGAAGGGCTACGAGGAGATCCGCCAGATGTGCCTGCGTGCGCCCAAATTCGGCAACGATGATGATTATGCGGACCTGATCTCCAGTAAGGTTGCCCGCAGGATAGAGGAGGAGACCAGCAAGTGCAAGACCAACTGGGGTACTTCGGTGCACGTAGACGGCACGGCGGCCACCGCCTGGTGGAGCTTCGGTAAGGTTTGCGGCCCGACCGCGGACGGCAGGATGAGCGGCGACCCCTTTAACGACGGGACAATCTCACCCATGGCCGGCCGCGACAAGAAAGGCCCGACCGCGGTGCTCAAGTCCGTCGCGAAGGTGGACCCGCTCCAAAGCTGGAACCACCTCTTCAACCAGAGTTTCATGCCGCAGTTCCTGGTCGGTCACAATGCCGAGGCCTTTGCCCAGTACCTGAAAACTTTTGCAGACATGGGTATACACCATATCCAGTTCTCAACGGTGAACCGGGAGACCCTGGAGGATGCCCAGAATCATCCTGAAAACTATCCCACCCTGATGGTCAGGGTGGCAGGTTTTGCCGCATACTTCATAGACCTGGACAGGAGTATTCAGGATTCCATCATAGCCAGGACGCCGCAGTGCTTTTAGAACCCCGGGAGGCCGGCAGCGCGGGCAGTGATAAAACTGAAAACGACCTGAAGGGGCTGGTATTTAATATCCAGCGCTATAGCATTCACGATGGGCCCGGCATAAGGACGACCGTCTTTTTCAAGGGCTGTCCCCTGCGCTGCAAGTGGTGCTCCAACCCTGAGTCGATCAACTCAAAGCCCGAGATTCTGGTGCGGGAAGCCCGGTGCAACGGCTGCCGCCGCTGCATCGATGTATGTTCTCCCGGTGCGCTGTCGCTGGCATCCACCGGTTTATGGCTCGACAGGGAAAAGTGCGACCTGTGTTTAAAATGCATCGATGCATGCTGGGAAGATGCCATAGAAGTGGCGGGGCGGTATGTCAGTCTCAATGAAGTGATTGACGAGTGCCGCAGGGACGAGCTCTTCTACCATAATTCAGGCGGCGGTATAACGCTTTCAGGTGGGGAACCGCTATTGCAGGCGGACTTTGCCCTGGCGCTCCTGGACAAGTGTAAAGCACTGGGCCTCAACACGGCACTCGATACCTGCGGCCACGTGCAGTGGCCGGTGCTGGAAAAGGCGTTGGACAATGCCGACCTGTTGCTTTTCGATATCAAACATCTTGATGCCGATGAACACCGTGACGGCACCGGTGCGGATAACAAGCTTATCCTGAACAACCTTGAGAAGGCCATGAATTCCGGAAAGGCCAGGATCTGGATCAGAGTACCGGTTATCCCGGGATATAATGATAGCAACCAGTACATGGAAGGGTTGGCCGGCAGGTTGAATGGCATGAAGGCCGAAAAAGTGTCCGTACTGGGGTATCACGAGTGGGGCCGGACTAAATACCAATCGCTGGGGAAGGCTTACCAGCTCAGCGGTCGCAAGCCGCTGAGCGACGAGCGAATGAGCGAGATCATCGGGATATTCAAGGCTAAAGGATTGGACGCTACCGCCGGGTACTGAGGATTTCGGCAGGCGGGTTGTTTCCGTTTAACACAGATACAAAGTAATAAAATTTAGGGGGCTTCGTCAAAACGAAGCCCCCTGATCTTTTAGATCTCTACTCCTCCCTACTCTCCCCCTGAGGAAAGCCTCAATCTTGTGCTTTAGCCTTTGTGTTGTAGCCTGTTTGCCACTTTACGGGGAGCTCGGGAGTTTTATCCGCCCTCCCTCCTGCACGGGCAGAGCCTATCTCTGCTCCTCCGGCAGGGGAGAGCACTCTTGAGGAAAGTGCCATTCTACGAGCATGGCCTGTTTTTTGACCATTTCCTACCTCCCCGGGGGCTAATCCTTTCCGCTGCCCCTCAATTTCATGCTAACACTAATAATCAGGGTGGTCAAACTAGATTTAGCGCCGCTTGCAGACGACCCCCCGGTGCTACATAATGGTGCGGGGATGAATTATGACAAAGAAGATGTTACTGGGTTTAGGCAGTGATGAACTGAGACGGCTGGCAGCCGATTTCAGTGAGAAGGAGTTCCGCGGCAAACAGGTGGCCGACTGGATATACCGGCATGGCTGCCGGCGCGTCCGTGATATGGCCAATCTACCTTCAGCTTTCAAGATGAAACTGGATGAATCCTGGGACGTCGGACGCTCCAAGATTGAAAAAGTCGGCAAAGGCAGGGACGGCACGTTCAAGCTGCTGTTGCAGCCCTATTATGGAGAGCTGGTGGAAACCGTGGGCATGCCCTACGAGGAACGCTTCTCCTGTTGTGTGTCCACGCAGGTCGGTTGCCCGGTCGGTTGCGCTTTCTGTGCAACGGGAACCGGGGGGTTCAAGCGCAATCTCGCGGCCGGCGAGATAATTGACCAGGTGCTGACCGTGGGCGAGATCGCCATACAGGAGAAAATGCTGGCCCCGGAGGGCAGGGTTAGCCACGTTGTCTTTATGGGAATGGGCGAGCCATTGCTCAACTACGAGGCGACATTGGCGGCGGTGCGCCTTATAAACGTCGAGTTAAATGTCGGCATGCGCAATATAACTGTAAGTACAATCGGTTATGTGCCTGGAATCTACAGGCTGGCTAAAGAAAACCTGCAGTTGACGCTGGCAGTCTCGCTGCACTCTGCCGATGACGCGCTGCGCCGCAAGCTGGTGCCCGGCATGACGCGCTATAAGTTGCAGGATATCATCGATGCCTGCAGACACTATTTCAGGGAAACTGGCCGTCGGGTGACCCTTGAATACTGCCTGCTGAAGGGAGTCAACGATAGCCAGACTGAAGCGGCCTCTCTGGCCTTATTGCTCAAAGGGCTGAACTGTCATGTCAACCTCATACCCTTCAACGAAATCCGGCAAAGTAATTTTCGGCGCCCGGAGCCGGCTGGTGTAATGTCATTCCGGCAGGTGCTGGAGGATGCCGGCATAACTGTGACCCAGCGTGAACAGAAGGGGTCAGGCATACAGGCAGCCTGCGGGCAGTTGCGCCGGCAGGCAGTGTCCGGATGAGGCCGTACACGAGTGAAAAAGGGCGCTTCGAGGTCCCCTATCTAACTTGACTTTACGAGTAACTGTGTTAAAATTGACCGGTCAATTAACGATTGATATCAGCACGGGCAAGGCCGCGCCCGGTGATTGTGCGGATCGGAGTCTAAATGGATATCTATCCCTGGTTGAAGAATTATGATGAAGGTGTGCCTCGCACACTTGAGCCTTATCCAAAAACCACCATGGTCGAGGTCGTGGATGAGTCTGCCAAAGCTAAACCGTACCGCGCCATGTTTTATTTCAAGGGCGCCAGGCTGTTATATGATGACTTCGTGCGGCAGAGCGATGCCCTGGCCGCCGGCCTGGTTGCACTCGGTATAAAAAGGGGAGACCGTATAGCGCTGCTCCTGCCTAACTCGCCGCAGATAGTGCTCTCATTCCACGGCATCTGGAAGGCAGGCGCCGTTGCGGTTCCCATCGATCCTCTTTATACAGAACGTGAACTGGAGCATGCGTTGACTGAGGCAGACGCCTCTGCCGTGATCGTACTTAATCCGTTTTACCAGGCCGTTAAAAATATCCAGGCCAGGACCTCTATCAGGGTTGTAATCGCCACCAGTATCAAGGAATACCTGCCGGCACACCTGGGATTGCTCTTCACGCTGGCCAGGGAGAGGAAGAATGGTTACCGCATATCTCTGCAGAAAGGTGACGTGTGGTTTCAAGATTTGCTGCGGAATTATAGAAATGCCCGCAGACCTGCAGTTGAAGTAAAGCCGGCGGATCCGGCTGTGATACTCTTCAGCGGTGGTACGACCGGCACTCCAAAGGGGGCTGTCGGTACACATGGGGCGTTGATAATGACGGCCATGCAGATAAATGCCTGGCTCAGCCCTGTTTTAGAGCAATGGGAAGACAGGGTGGCTCTGACCATGCCTCTTTTTCATGTCTTTGGATGTGTGGCTGCGCTGGGCACAGCTATGGTCAATCATTCTTCCTGTATCCTTATATCCAACCCGCGTGATCTCACAGACGTGGTTAAAAGCATCAAGAAATATAAGCCGGCCTTCATACCGGGGGTACCCACATTTTATATAGATATTATGAACCATCCCCTGGTGAAATCCGGCAAAGTCACGCTGCGCAGTATGAAGATATGCATTGTGGGCGCGGCCCCTCTCCAGGTGGAAACCAAGAAGAAGTTTGAGAGCATGACAGGCGGCCGGCTGCTGGAAGGGTATGCTATGACTGAGACCATGCAGGGCGCCACTCTCAACCCCGTTATGGGTGTCAACAAGGAAGGCTCGGTGGGGATGCCGCTGCCTGATGTAGTCATCAAAATAGTCAATTCTGAAACAGGGCTGGGCAACATGAAAGCCGGTGAGCTTGGAGAGATTTGTTTCAAAGCGCCAAACCTCATGAAGGGCTATTGGAACCAGCCGAAAGAGACGTCGGACATGCTCAGGGACGGGTGGTTGTATACCGGTGACACAGGTTACCTGGACGACGACGGGCATCTCTTCCTGCACAGCCGTAAGCAGGAAAAGTTAAAGAAATCGGGAAGAAAAAAATCGGCCACAGTTGCCGCAGCGATAATTATTCAGGGAGGTTGAATTAATGGCAGAATCATACCCTTGGTTTAAAAGCTACGATGCGGGGGTACCGCACAGCCTGGAACCCTACCCGGCGGTGACTTTCATGGACGTGGTTGAGGATGCCGCCAAGAAGAGGCCCGATCACAGGTTTTTAATTTTCAAGGACAGGAACATCAGCTACAGCGAGCTTGTCCGGCTCTATTCGGTGTTCGCCGCAGCCCTCAAAGCCAACGGTGTAAAGAAAGGCGACCGTGTGGCCATACTGCTGCCCAACTGCCCGCAGGGTTTCATCAGCGCTTTTGCGGCCTGGAAGGCCGGCGCCATACCCGTGCCGCTTAACCCGATGTATACCGAGCACGAATTACAGCACTCACTTAAAGAGTGCGGGGCCGAGGTGGCCATCGTACTGACACCTTTCTATGCTACGGTTAAGAAAATACAGCAGCAGACAAACCTGAGGCTGGTCATAGCCACCAATATCAAGGAATACCTGCCGCCTTTCCTTGCAACAATGTTCACGCTGCTTAAGGAGAAGAAGGAGGGGCATAGAATAGTCCTGCAGTCAGGCGACCTCTGGATGGCGGAGCTTTTGAGCAAACACGCTGGAGATGCTGCTCCCGGAAACAAGCCGGTATCTGACGACATTGCTCTGCTTCTGTTCAGTGGAGGCACTACAGGCGTTCCCAAGGGTGTCATCATAACCCATAAATGCCTGATTGCAGAGGCCTGGCAGCTGAAGGTCTGGAACGACCGGGTGCTGACGGAATGGGACGATGTGGTCATGATGATCATGCCTCTCTTCCACGTCTACGGCTTCGCCGGGGTAATGGGCACCTCCATCATGGGGCATAATCCTCTTGCCGTTGTCCCCAACCCACGCGACCGCGACGACGTGGTGAAGACCATAAACAAGGTGAAGCCGGCATACTTCCCGGCGGTTCCCACGATGTTCATTGCGCTGCTGGAACACAAGCTGGTAAAGGCAGGCAAGGTTGATTTTAAGTCCATGAAGCTCTGCGTGGCATCGGCGGCGCCTCTGCTGCCTGAGACCAAGCGGCGTTTCGAGGAATTGACGGGCGGCAAATTGATCGAAGGCTACGGCATGACGGAACTGACCGCAGCCATTACTCTCGGCCCCGTAGAGGGCAAGTGGACGCCCGGATCGGCCGGTGTGCCGCTGCCCGACGTCATCCTGCGTATAGTGGACGTTGAGACGGGTGAGAAAGATATGCCGCTGGGGACGGAAGGCGAGATTATCGCCAGGTGTCCTCAGGTGATGGTGGGCTACTGGAACAGGCCCGAAGCCACGGCGGAGATGGTCCGCAGCGGATGGCTGTATACAGGTGATATAGGATATATCAACGATGATGGGTGTCTCTTTATTACCTCTCGCAAGAAGGAACTGATCAAACCGGGCGGCTTTCAGGTATGGCCGCGCGAGGTGGAGGAGGTCATTAGCACCTATCCCAAGGTGGCTGAGGTTGGCGTGGCGGGCATTCCCGACGCTTACCAGGTAGAGGCTGTCAAGGCTTGGGTGGTGCTGCGCCAGGGAGAAACGGCTACAGCTGAAGAGATCCAGGCACACTGCCGTGAAAAACTTACGGCCTATAAAGTACCCAAGTATGTCGAATTCAGGTCTGAATTGCCCAAGACGCTGGTGGGCAAGATTCTCAAGCGCATACTGGTTGAGGAGGAGATAGCCAGGCAGAAAGCGGCAAAATAGCATCCCGGTGGGGTAATTAGGCGTGTAACGCTTAATGATAATAACAAATCTAAGGAGGTTCTTATCATGTCCGACAAAAGGTGGTTAAAAAACTACGACAAAGGGGTCCCGGCTACGCTGGAGCCCTATCCCCAGAAGACGCTCGTTGATTATATAGACGATGCAGTCAGGGAACACCCCGATTACCCCATGGTGCTGTTTAAGAAGAGGAAGATGTCATACGCTGAGATACAGAAACTCAGCGATGAGTTCGCCGCGGCTCTGGCAGCTAAAGGCGTAAAGAAGGGAGACCGGGTGGCACTGATCATGCCCAATTGTCCGCAGGCCATTATCTGCCGCTGGGGGGCATGGAAGGTCGGCGCTATCCTGGTACATATGAATCCCATGTATACCGAGTCCGAGCTCGAGCATGCCCTTAAGGACTGCGGCGCTGAGACCGTTGTGGTATTGACCCTGTTCTACAATACTGTGAAAAAGTTGCAAGCGCGGACCAAGCTGAAGGTGGTCATAGCCACCAGCATCAAAGATTACCTTCCGCCGGTACTCAAAGTGCTCTTCACACTGGCCAAGGAGAAAAAGGAAGGCCACCGCATCGTGCTTCAGCCCGGCGATTTCTGGCTGACCGACCTGATAAAGGCCCAGGCCGGGGCCAAACGGCCCGATGTCAAGGTGCTGCCCGGCGATGACGCCCTGATACTCTTCAGCGGTGGTACGACCGGCACGCCCAAGGGTGTGGTCGGTACCCATCATTCACAGGTCATCACGGGCCTGCAGTTCAACAGGTGGTTCGGGGAGATAACCGAGCCCTATAAAGACGTAATGATGCTGGTCCTGCCGCTCTTCCACTCTTTCGCCACGTATGCTGTAATGAGCACGGCCATTGTCGGGCACGCGGCGATGTCGCTGGTGCCAAATCCCCGTGACCGCGACGACGTGGTCGCCACCATAAATCATGATAAACCCGCTTTCTTTCCTGCCGTGCCTGCCATGTTTATAGCATTACTGGAGCACCCGGCGGTCAAGGCGGGAAAAGTGGATTTCAGCTCTATGAAATGCTGCAATTCAGGTGCAGCTCCGCTGCTGTACGAGACCAAGAAACGTTTCGAGGACCTTACCGGCGGCCGCATCGTGGAGGGCTACGGTCTGACCGAGACCACCATGGCCTGCTGCTGCACTCCGTATCGTGGAACGTGGAAGCAGGGCTCGGTGGGCATGCCGCTTCCCGACGTCATTGTCAGGATCGGCGATATCGAAACCGGCGAGGGCGAGATGCCGGCTGGCAAAGAGGGCGAGATCGTTTTCCAGGCCCCACAGCTGATGAAAGGGTACTGGAACAGGCCGGAGGAGACCAAGGAGATGCTGAGGGGCGGTTCGCTGTATACCGGCGATGTGGGTTACATGGACGACGACGGTTATGTCTTCATTACCTCGCGTAAAAAGGACCTCATCAAACCCAGTGGCTTTCAGGTCTGGCCAAGGGAAGTAGAAGAGGTCATCAGCGCTCACCCGGCAGTTGCCGAAGTCAGCGTGGCCGGCATCCCCGATGCCAAACAGGGCGAAGCGGTTAAAGCCTGGGTGGTGTTGGAGGCCGGGAAGACGGCAACTGCAGAGGAGATACAGGCCTGGTGTAAAGAAAAACTGGTCGCATACAAGATACCCAAGTTCGTGGACTTCCGCAGCGACCTGCCCAAGACCATGGTCGGCAAGGTGCTGAGGAGGGTGCTGCAGGAAGAGGAAGCGGCCAAGAGCCGGAAATAAAGCCAAGACGATATGCTGTCCCCGGTTGATATCGGCCGGGGACAGCTTAAAGATATATTCAGGGCAAATAAAAAATAATGATCTAAATGGAGGTTGTTGCATGGCAGAATACCGCTGGTTAAAAAATTACGATCCTGGTGTCCCACACACACTGGAACCCTATCCCCAGAAGACGCTCGTAGATTACGTGGATGAGGCTGTCAAAGAGCACCCCGGCTATCCCATGGTGCTATTCAAGAAGAGGAAGATATCATATGCTGAGATCCAGAAACTCAGCGACGAGTTTGCCGCGGCTCTGGTGGCCAGAGGAGTCAAGAAAGGCGACAGGGTGGCCTTGATTATGCCCAACTGCCCGCAGGCCATTATCTGCCGCTGGGGAACATGGAAGGCGGGCGGCATCCTGGTACATTTGAATCCAATGTATACCGAAAGCGAGATGGAGCATGCGCTTAAGGATTGCAGCGCGGAGACCGTGGTCGTGCTGACCATGTTCTACAAGCAGTTCAAGAAAATACAGCCGCGTACAAACGTTAAGCTGGTTATTGCCACCAGTATCAAGGATTACCTTCCGCCCGTGCTGAATGTGCTCTTCACACTGCTCAAGGAAAAGAAGGAAGGGCACTATGTTAAACTGGAAAAGGGAGATGTCTGGCTGGTGGACCTGATAAAGCAGTATGCCGGCGCTAAGAGGCCGGCTGTAAAAGTTACTCCGCAGGATTATGCCCTCATCCTGTTCAGCGGCGGCACCACGGGAACGCCCAAGGGCGTGATAGGCACTCATCACTCGCAAGTGGTTACAGGTCTGCAGTACGCTGCATGGTTCGGCGGTACCATTGAAAGCTACAAGGATGTCATCATGACCCTGCTGCCACTTTTTCACTCCTTTGCCACATTCGGTGTGATGTGCACAGCTGTGGTCTGTCATGTAGCAATGTCGCTGGTGCCCAATGCGCGCGACCGCGAGGACCTGCTGAAGACCATTCAACACGATCGCCCCACTTTCTTCCCGGCCGTTCCCGCACTGTATATTGCATTGCTGGAGCACCCGTGGGTAAAAGCGGGGAAAGTAGATTTCAAATCGATGAAGTTTTGCGTTTCGGGTGCCGCTCCGCTTCTGGCTGATACCAAGAAACGTTTTGAGGATCTCACCGGCGGGCGCATAGTCGAGGGCTATGCACTGACTGAGACCACCATGGCATCCTGCGTTACCCCCTACCTGGGCAAGTGGAAGGAGGGATCCACCGGCATGCCGCTCCCCGATGTAGTTGTAAGGATCGGCGATGTTGAGACGGGCGAAGGCGAGATGCCCGTCGGCAAAGAGGGTGAAATCGTCTTCAAGGCGCCTCAACTCATGGCCGGATACTGGAATAACACCGAAGAGACAATGGCGATGCTGCGGGACGGCTGGCTATATACGGGTGATATTGGATATATGGATGAAGATGGTTACCTGTTTATAACCTCCCGTAAAAAGGACCTTATCAAGCCGAGCGGGTTCCAGGTATGGCCGCGCGAGGTTGAGGAGGCCATAAGTTCCAACCCGAACGTGGCAGAAGTCTGCGTGGCCGGCATACCCGATGCCAAGCAGGGTGAGGCGGTTAAAGCCTGGGTGGTGCTGCAGGCCGGCAAGACTGCGACAGCCGAGGAGATCCAGGCCTGGTGCAAGGATAAGCTGGTGGCCTACAAAATACCCAAGTTTATTGAGTTCCGCAGCGAGCTACCCAAGACCATGGTGGGCAAGGTGCTGCGCCGCGTGCTGGTCGAGGAAGAGAAGACCAAGAAGGCATGACCGGGTGCACCTCGTGCACGTAAAATGACTGTTTGCCGGCTGCTCCCGCATGTGCGGGAGCAGCCGAAAGGATGCTCGATTGACTGACGTTTGTAGGCAAGGTTCTTCACCGGGTGCTGCACGATGAGGAGAAGGCAAAACAATCAGCAGCTTAAACATGCGGCTGTTGCCGGCATAAAGCTTTTTAAAAATTTAAAAATTTAGGGGGTTTTCTGTGGCGGATTATCCATGGTATAAAAGTTATGATGAAGGGGTACCCCATTCACTGGAGCCTTATCCTGAGATTACATTGCTGGACGTAATCGGGGAGACCACCCGCGATTTACCCGATCACACGTTTATGTATTTTAAGGACAGGTACTTTTCTTACACAGAGGCATCCCGCCTGTTCGAAGTTATGGCCTCAGCCCTGATGGCTAATGGAGTCAAGCCGGGCGATCGTGTCGCCAGCATGCTGCTGAATACACCCCAGCATTTGATTTCGGCCTTCGGCACGATGAAGGCCGGCGGCATTTATGTGCCGCTCAACCCCTTCTATAGTGAAGACGAACTGGTGCATGCTTTAAATACCGTGGACGCCGAGGTCATGGTAGTCTGGGACCTGCTCTACGCCAGTGTGAAAAAGGTGCAGCCACGCACAAAGTTGCGCCGGATTATAGCGACCTCGCTGGAAGATTATATGCTGCCTGAAGCAAGGAAGCCGCACACTCTGACGCTGGAACAGGGCGATCTATGGATGGACGAGCTCATGGTGAAGCATAGCGGTGATGCCCCACCTACCGTAAAGCCCGGGGTGGATGATACCGCCCTGATAATGTTCAGCGGAGGCACAACAGGCGCCCCCAAGGGAGCGATGCTGTCATTCAGGAACATGGTGGCAGTTGGACTGCAAAGCAACGTCTGGAATAAGCAGGGGATGATGTCTCACAACGACTTCATCATGGCGCTGATGCCCATGTTCCATTCTTATGGCTTTAGCGGCGTTATAGGCAGCGCACTTTGCTTGCGCTGCCCGCTGGCTATATTGGCCAATCCACGAGACCTTGACGACGTGATTTACACGATTAAAAAAGTCCGTCCCGCCTCTATGCCGGGTGTACCGACTTTGTTTATCGGTCTAATGGAGCATGCGGAAGTAAAGGCGGGCAAGGTGGATTTCAGTTGTTTGAAATTCTGCCTCTCCGGCGCTATTCCCATAATGGCCGAGACCAAGCAAAGGTGGGAAAATATGACCGGCGCGCCTATTCTCGAGGCCTATGGCTTAACCGAGTCAACTGTGGTATTTACCGTAGGCCCGTTTAAAGGACAGTGGAAGGAAGGCGCGGTCGGGCTGCCGCTGCCGGACGTGGTAATTAGGTTTGTCGACGTAGCCGATCCCGATATCGAGTTGCCTTATGGTGAAGAGGGAGAGGTTGTGGGAAAGGGTCCACAGATTATGCAGGGTTACTGGAATAATCCGGGGGGAACTGCTGAAATAATCAAGGACGGTTGGCTGTATACCGGGGATATCGGTTATATGGACAAAGACGGTTATCTATTTTTAACCTCGCGCAAAAAGGACCTGATAAAGCCCAGCGGCCACCAGGTTTGGCCTAAAGAGGTTGAAGAAGTGTTGTCCAGCCATCCCGCAGTCGCCGAGGCGTGTGTGGCCGGCATACCCGATCCAAAACAGGTTGAGGCAGTCAAGGCCTGGATAATACTACGTCCGGGTGAGAAGGTCACTGGAGAGGAACTTCAAACTTACTGCAGGGACAGGCTGACGGCCTACAAAGTGCCCAAGTTCATTGAGTTCCGTAATGCATTGCCCAAGACACTGGTAGGCAAGGTTCTTCGCCGGGTATTACAGGATGAGGAGAAAGCGAAATTAAAGCACGGCATTTAAAGTGTGCTGTCAATAGGGTACAATTGAAACTGAACTGTCAGGTTAACGCAATAATTTTGTTTGAGGAGGTTTTCAGTGGCGGATTATCCATGGTACAAATCTTACGATGCAGGGGTAGCACATTCCCTTGAGCCCTATCCTGATATTACATTACTCGATATCATCGCGGAAACGACCCGCGAGATGCCGGAGCACACCTTTATGTATTTCAAGGACAGGTATTTCTCGTACAAGGAGGCAAGCAGGCTTTTCGAGGTCATGGCGTCGGCACTGATTGCCAGCGGTGTCAAACGGGGAGATCGCGTGGCCAGCATGCTGCTGAATATGCCGCAACAGCTTATAGCCGCCTTCGGCACTATGAAGGCCGGCGGTATCTTTGTCCCCCTTAATCCCCTTTACAACGAAGACGAGCTTGTGCACGCTCTGACCACGGTCGATGCCGAAATAATCATTGTCTGGGACCTTCTATATGCAAGTGTTAAAAAAGTGCAGCCGCGTACCAAGTTGAAGCTGGTTATAGCCACTTCGCTGGAAGACTATATGCTGCCGGAAGCAAAGAAGCCGCATACTATGCAATTGGAGAAAGGCGACGTGTGGCTGGACGAGCTAATGGACAAACATGCCAAGGACACCGCTCCTGCTGTCAAACCCGGGGTGAATGATACCGCTCTCATCTTATTCAGCGGAGGCACTACCGGGGCGCCCAAGGGAGCGATGCTTTCCTTCAAGAATATGCTGGCGGTGGGCCTGCAGACAAATATGTGGAACAAGCAGGGCCTGGTATCCCACAACGACTACACCATGGCGCTCATGCCGCTGTTCCACGCCTACGGCTTTAACGGAGTGATCGGTAGTTCGCTCTGCGTTCGCAATCCGCTGGCACTCGTGGCAAACCCGCGTGACCTGGATGATGTGATTTACACAATCAAGAAGGTCCGGCCCGGCTCCATGCCGGGCGTGCCCACATTGTTCATAGGATTGATGGAGCATCCGGAAGTGAAGGCAGGGAAGGTGGATTTTACCTGCCTGAAATACTGTCTCTCCGGGGCCATTCCTTTGATGGTCGAAACCAAGCAGCGGTGGGAAGCCATGACCGGGGCCCCCATTCTCGAAGCCTATGGCTTGACCGAGTCCACCGTTGTGTTTACTGTCGGCCCGCTTAAAGGGCAATGGAAGGAAGGTGCGGTCGGCCTGCCCCTGCCAGACGTGATAATTAAATTCGTGGATGTTACAGATCCCGATAAAGAGTTGCCCTATGGCGAAGAAGGTGAGGTCGTCGGCAAAGGCCCGCAGATCATGCAGGGATATTGGAACAACCCCAGGGGAACCGCGGAGATGATCAAGGACGGCTGGCTATATACCGGTGATATCGGTTACATGGACAAGGACGGTTACCTCTACCTGACCTCGCGCAAGAAGGACCTGATCAAGCCCAGCGGCCACCAGGTCTGGCCGAAGGAAGTGGAAGAAGTCCTGTCCACTCATCCCGCCGTAGCCGAGGCGTGTGTGGCGGGGATACCGGATGCCAGGCAGGTTGAGGCAGTAAAAGCCTGGGTGATACTGATGCCCGGGCAGAAAGTTACTGCGGAAGAACTCCAGTCTTATTGCAGGGACAAATTAACAGCCTACAAGGTGCCCAAGTTCATCGAGTTCCGCGAAGCACTTCCCAAGACACTGGTGGGCAAGATACTCAGGAGGGTGTTGCAGGAGGAGGAGAAGGCTAAAAAACCGTCATAGCAAAATACAAATAAATGAGGAATTGAAACAACGAAGGAGATATTAATGGCCGATTATCCATGGTTCAAGCATTACGATAAAGGTGTTCCCACCACGTTGCAGCCTTATCCGGACAAGAAGCTTTTCGAAGACGTTGCAGATGTGGCCAGGGAGAGGCCCGGGCAGAGGATGATCTGGTTTAAGGGCAGGTGGATGACCTATAAAGAAGTTGACCACCTTGCTGATATCCTGGCTGCCGGCCTTATCGCGCAGGGCGTCAAGAAGGGCGACCGGGTGGTCATGCTCATGCCCAATTGCCCCAATATCGTTATCAGCCAGCTTGCCATCTGGAAAGCGGGGGCGATCGCGGTACCGGTTAATCCGCTTTATAGTGAGGCTGAGCTTGAGTTCGCTCTTAAGGAATGCGGAGCGGAAGTGGCCATCGTGTTGACTGCGTTCTACGACATGGTAAAAAAGATTCAGGGACGCACAAAATTGCGCCTGCTCATTGTCACCAGCGTCAAAGAGTACCTGGCGCCTTTTGTGAAATTCGTGTTCACTTTGCTCATGGAGAAGAAGCAGGGACAATACCTGGAAAGGGTGCAGGGCAACGACATCTGGCTGCAGGACCTGATGAAAAAACATGCCGGTGACAAGAAACCTGATGTTAAGGTCAGCGGCAAGGATACCGGCCTGCTGCTTTTCAGCGGCGGCACGACGGGCACACCCAAAGCGGTCATGCTCAGCCACGAGGCCATATTCATGAACGGCAGGCAGATACATTCCTGGTCCAAGCCATTGGCCACTGACTGGACTGATACGCTCGTGCTGCTGATGCCCTTCTTCCACGTCTACGGCAACGTGATTCTGCTCTCTACAGCTATAGCAGGCCGCTATCCCACTGCGCTTATCCCCAACCCCCGTGAGGTAAAGGATGTACTGGCTACCATCAAGAAGGTCAAACCGGCATTTTTCCCGGCTATCTCGGCCATTTTTATCGGGTTGATGAACAGGCCGGAAGTTAAATCGGGCAAGATCGATTTCAAGACCATGAAGTCATCGGTGGCGGCGGCCGCCCCTCTGCTACCGGAGACCAAGAGACAGTGGGAGGCGGTCACGGGCGGCAAGATCGTGGAGGCCTACGGCCTTACCGAGTCTGGGGTGCTAGCCATGGGCCCCTTCCTGGGTAAGTGGAAGGAAGGAGCCGTGGGTATGCCAACGCCTGATACCGTTATCAAGATCGTCGACATCGACACAGGCACGAAAGAGTTGAAGCCGGGGGAGGCTGGTGAGATTATAGCCAAAGGGCCTCACATCATGCAGGGCTACTGGAACCGTCCCGAAGCCACAGCTGAGATGCTACGCGACGGCTGGCTTTACACAGGTGACATCGGCTACCTGGATGAGGACGGCTATCTATTTATAACCTCTCGCAAGAAGGACCTTATCAAGCCCAGCGGCCACCAGGTCTTTCCCATCGAGATCGAGGAGATCATCTCACAGCATCCTGCCGTACTCGAAGTGGGCGTGGCGGGTGTGCCGGATGCCGCGCAGGGTGAGGCGGTCAAGGCCTGGATTGTGCTGAGGACTGAACAATCATGTACGGTGGAGGAGATACAGGTCTTTTGCCGGGAGAAGCTGACTGCCTACAAGGTGCCCAAGCATGTGGAGTTCCGCGATGCCCTGCCCAAGACCATGGTCGGCAAGGTTTTGCGCCGCGTGCTTCAGGAAGAGGAGCGAGAAAAGACCAAATAACGCGATACAGGGTCTTTCTATGATGATCAGGCCCTGCCCTGGCTCTTGATGAAAGCCAGGACCTCCGGCAGGCTGAATGTGCCTTCCATTGGGCCCATGCGCGAGGCTGCCAGTGCGCCCATAGCGCTGGCCAGCAGGGCAGCATACTCGATCGGCAGGTTGTCCAGGTAGCCGCTGATAAAGCCGGCATCGAAACAATCGCCCGCGCCGGTGGGGTCAACGGCTTTGACCTTGAAGCCCGGCACCTCTATAGTAGTCTCTCTGGTGTAGACTCGGCAGCCGCTCTCCCCCAGCTTGAGCACGACTATCTTCACTCCCATTTCGATCAGTCGCCGGCAGGCCAGGTCGCTGTCAGGTTCATGAACGAGAAGGCTGGCCTCCCCGCCGCTGGGCAGCACGATATCTGAAAGTTGGACCACCGGCAGGAGTATGCTCCTGCATTCCTCGGCCGACAGCAGTTCCGGCCTGAGGTTGGGATCCAGGCTGATACTCCCTCCTGACTCTTTCACATACCTGGCCAGTGCTAGGCATGTGTCCCTCATGGAACGGCTGACCGACATGGAGCATCCCATGATGTGGAAATGACGGAAAGATGAGGCATAGCGCAAGGCCTGTGATGGCGACGGCAGACGGTCTGAGGCCGTAGCGGCGATATGAAAAATGAATTTACGGCCGCCAGCAATATCATAGGAAACGAAGGCACAGCCTGTTGATTTTTTACTTATAGTCTTTATCAGCCTGCTATTTACGCCGTCACGCGAAAAACGGCTTCGTAAAAGCTGTCCAAATCCATCGCGGCCTGTTGACCCGATAAAACCGGTGCGCGTTCCTATCCTGGCGGAGGCATCCGCAAATATGGCCGGCGCGCCGCTGGGATAGGGACCCCTGAATTCTCCCACAACGTCCAGCGGTTGACCTACTGTGGGCCGCATTACCTCGACTATCATCTCTCCCGCAGCCAGTACCTGTCCTTCATCCCAGAAAGGGAGCCGGCTGCGCCTGGTGAACTCAGCCTCAAGGATGGGGACTGTACCGCAAAGGTTAAATGCCCGGCAGTACTTTAATATCTGCTGCGAAATGCGTTCAGTCACGTACCGGTGGGGGTTGAAGCCGTCTTTCTCCAGGTTAGTGTACAATCGTCTGCGGGCTTCCAGAACCGCCCTATCCGTCCAGATATAGCGTGCGCCGGTCTTGAGCAGCCAGCTTCGCCTGTCGGCGGGAAGTTCGTCGAACGGTTTACCGGTCTCCCCCGAGTGCAGCCACTTCTGCCAGCGGCCGGAGCGTATTACTGCCTGTGTAAGTGATTCCCTAAACTGTGATTGCCTTCCTGTGCTCTTTTCCAGGTCAGCCTTTTCCTTTGATTCGAGTTCGAAAAGGGCATCGCATTCAACTTCGGTAAACTCGGGGCCTACGTTGGCGCCGCCCATTTTACTGGTGGGGTAAGCAGAGGGGTTTTCCACGTTGTCCGTGTAATGTCCCTTGAGCACCATGCCGTATCCGTAGGCGATGTCGTAGAGTTCCTGCGCCACCTGCGGGCTGAACATAGTGGTGTCAAGGTCCGTTCCTACCTTGCCCACTATAAAGCATGGCCATGCCCGGCTTAACCCCTCTTGAGTCATTCTTTTGCGCAACCCGGCCAGAAAATTGCCGAACATATCCTCGTCGGCCAGGCCGCCCTTGACTTCCTCGGTACCTACCTCGTAGGCGATGGGGGGCAACCCGCGTTTTATGCGGAAAGTCTCGCAGTGCTTTATCAGATCTACAGTCCTGTCTACGATTGTGCTGAGTTGAAGCGTGCGGCCTGGTGGTAAATCGCGGTCAACTGTGGGGTCGATATGAAGCAGGTCGAAACCGGCCTCCATGGCGGACTCCAGGGACCTCTTGACTGCGTTCATAGTGCGGCGGTAGCTCCATTTTTCACTGGTGTGCCTGTCCCGCAACCAGGGCCCGGCATGGTCGATTCCCAGCAGTACAGGGCCTTTGAAGGCTGTTTTCCTGGCCGTTTGCCGCACAAGAGCGGCAAAGCGTGCGTGGTTCCAGCCGGTGTAGCCCCCGTCAGGGTCAACCTGGTTGAGCGTAGCGGCGAAGAATATTGGGCAGTCCGCCTGTTTGGCTGCAATCAGGGCTGCCTCGACCACGGCTTGGGAGTTTGCTGACACCGCCAGCAGGGTCCGCCAGGACGCACCATCTGTACGCGATAACCGGGCGAATGAGCAGATTATCGCCTCGCACAGGGTAAACCCGCTCTTCGACGCCATACGCCTCAACTGCGAAATATCTGCTGCCATATGGTTATCAGGTCTTGATAAATTTAACAGTTATTATACATTTTCAGAGCACCTGTTCGCCGCACACGTCGTCGGCGCCCCAGCAGGTCAGGCTGCCCTCCACGAATTTAACGTCCTTAAAGCCGGCGCCTTTAAGCGTACAGCAGGCCTGGTAGGCGCGGGAGCCGCGGTGGCAGATGACAACGGTCTCCTTTTCCTTATCAAGTTTATCCAGGTCACCGTTCAATTTAGATTGAGGAAGGAGCTGAACCTGGGGCGCCTCGATCCAGGTCCTGTCGGCCTCGAACTTGCTTCTTACGTCGAGCAGCACAAAGTCGTCTCCGTCAGACAGTTTTTTTTTAACATCAGCCGGTTTGATGCCGGTTGTCCGGCCCTCAAGTTTGTTGAGCACCAGGTTGGCTGCGTGGTGCAGGATATCCAGCGCCGAGTTGTAGGGAGGGGCATAGGCCAGGTCCAGGTCAGCCAGCGTATCTACCGTCATACCTGCCGTGATACACGTGGCCAGTACGTCGATGCGCTTGATCACTTCACCCGGCCCGGTGCCCTGCCCGCCCAGTATGCGGCGGGTCTTCTTATCAACGATGAGCTTGATGATAATTTCTCTATTGCCCGGGTAGTACATCGGCTTATCGGCGCCGGGTATGAGGGCAGTGATCACCTCGAAGCCGGCTTCAAGCGCCTGTTTTTCCCCCAGTCCCACGCGCCCGGTGTTGAAGTCGAATACCTTTACACATGCTGTGCTGACGATGCCCGGGAATTTCGCACTTCCACCTGTAATATTGGCTGCTATCACGTGCCCGTGCTTATTGGCCGTGGAGCCCAGGGGTACAAATATCTTCTTACCGGTAATGATGCTGGCATTGGCCACGCAATCGCCGCCGGAGTATATGTCGGGGTCACTGGTTTGTAGATACTCATTAACAACTATGTCGCCGAAAGGGCCGATCTCCAGTCCGGCTTCTTTTGCCAGCTTTGAATCCGGCCTGACACCGATGGCGAAGATGATCACATCTCCTTCGATGGTCTCCTTATCCGTGACAGCGTGGCTTACCCTATCTCCTGCTCCCTTGAATTCCACGACCTTCTGTCCCAGCTTTAAAGTCACACCCTTGCTTTTAATATGGTCGGCCAGCAGGTCCGATATTTCCCCATCCAAAATACCAGGCAGCACTTTACCCAGCGCCTCCACCACAGTGACCTCCAACCCTCGTGCGGACAATGCCTCTACCATCTCAACCCCGATCAGGCCGGCCCCCACAACAACAGCTTTTTTTGAAATTGATCCTGTAATCAAATCCCTTATCTCGTCGGCGTCGGGAACGCGTTTCAAAACGTGCACGCCTTTCAGGTTTATGCCCTTGATGGGGGGCACGACGGGACTTGCGCCGGTGGCGATTACCAGCTTGTCGTAATCGATGGAATAATGCCGGTCATCGACCAGCGACGTTACGTCGATCCTGTGTGCCGCGCGATCGATGCGGTCAACGCGGGTAGTCGTTAGCACATCTACATTACTGATCTTTTTGAAAGCGGCCGCGTCGCGTACCAGGAGGGCGTTGCGGGATTTGATAACGTCAGAAATATAATAGGGTAATCCGCAGCCGGCGTAGGATATCAACTTCTCGTCCTGTACCATGGATATTTGGGCTGCGGCATCCAGCCGGCGCGCGCGGGCGGCGGCTTTGGGTCCGCAAGCGCCACCGCCGATTATCACGATTTTCAACTGCTTGTCCATTTTAATAACCCTCCGGCTGCTGTCATATGATAGTACATTGTAAAGATAATTATAATCGATGCGAATTGCCTGTAAAACCGGCTGAAGCTATACTGTTAAAGTAAGGCAGGTAGCTTAAGGGAAAATGAAGATCAAACTTGTGGCCGGCTTTGCCGTCATAATCATCCTCGGCCTGTGCGCGTACTCAGCTGCGCTGCTCTTCTCGGCACCTCCACCCGCCTCGGTTGCCGGCCCGGAAGTGCTTTTTTTCAAGGCTGACAAATCCAAGATCGAGAACGGTGCAGCTGCAACCCTGCGCTGGGATGTTGATGGCGCCGATAGCATTGTGATTGACCACGGGGTGGGACAGGTGGCGGCCACCGGCCACACTGATGTCAGGCCTGCAGAGATAACGGCCTATAACCTTACGGCGTTCAGCAGGGGTGGCACAGTAGTAAGCTCCGTTATCATCAACGTCGTGCCGGTGGTCAAGACGGCCAGCCTGCCGCCCGCGCCGCCTGCTTCCTCCAGTATTACACCGGCTAACGTCCCCGCCGGCTTGCTGCCCAAGTTGAAGGATAACGAAGAATACGTCTTCTTCCAGGGCGCTGTCATGGTGGGTGCGTGTAACCAATATATCGTACTGCGCAACAACCCCTCCGCAAAGGATCCGGTTTGGGCGGACCTGAAGGCCTTCCTCAAAACGGACCAGACCGACCGGCAGGCTTACGTGGCGGGAAAATTCACCTGTGGTGATTTTGCCGAGACGCTGCACAATAATGCGGAAGCTGCCGGTATCAGGGCTGCCATTGTTGCGGTGGAGTTGAAACCTGCCGGCATGGCTGAAGGGGTTATCAACCACTCGCTCACCGCCTTTGAAACCACCGACCACGGCATGATGTATATCGATGCCACCTCGTCATCGCAGGGCTATTACGCGGACAAAGAGGTCAGGGTGGAGGTTGGGCAGGAATATGTGGCTGTCGCCATTTTCCCGCAGCCGGGCCAGATGCAGACGTGGCCGAGCATGGGCAAAATTGAGGCTATTGACGTTTTCCAGTGGTAATAGAAAAAAACCTGCCTTGCAAGACTACTGGCTGCCTGCCGTGCGATAATATCCATATCTTAACTGAAAGGAGTGCCGCCTGATGAGCATTTTTATCGATAGATTGGAAAGCCTGAACAAGGGTGCAGCCCCTGCTATGGGCTTTCATACCGGGAGGGGTGGGGATAAGCCCGTATCCATGCTGGTTGCAGTTGAGCTGGCCGGGAAACCGGAGGACGAGTTGAAGGAAGCTGCAACTACCGGCGCCTGTGCAGGCATACTTGACCCTGCCGGCCTGACCGGGGCATCTCTCATCAAGTACCTGAAAACAAAGGTAGATATGCCCGTGGGATTGGTGCTTGGCGGTGGAAAAACCGGCACCGGGGCCAAGCCGGAAGGCAGCGATATCGACTTTGTAGTATTTGACGTGAACCTGCCGGTCAAATCGCTGGCCGGCAACGAACCGGAATCGGTGGGAAGGGTGCTGAGGTTGGATACCTCGATCGAGGCCGGGTTGCTGCGCGCAGTAAACGGCCTACATCCCGGCATTGAGGCCGTGATGGTGGACCTGCGTGTGCCTGCCCTGACCGTGGAGACTGTGATGCAATGCCGCAAGGTGGCCGATTTCACCGGTCAGCCCATAATAGCCCTGACTGGAGCCGGCCTTACTGCAGCCGAATTGACTGCGCTGCGCGAAGCCGGCGTAAAGTGCCTGGTCTTGCCTGCCGGTTCAACCGCAGCGGAGATAAGTTCGCTTATCGATGATATCCGTGCTCTGCCCAAACCCGAGAAAAAGAAGGATAAGAGGGGCATCGCCATCGTGCCCAGGATGGGGCTTACGCCCGCGCCCAAGGAGGATGAAGGCGACGGTGGGGACGATGACAATGACGATGATTGAAGAATATCCCCGATAGCTGCGCCACTTATTAAGATGAATTAGTATGACGCAGAATCTATGGTTATTCCTGCTCTCCGCGGCCGGTATATCACTCTCAGGCGTGATGCTGCCCGGGCCGCTGACTGCAGCTACAATCGCCAAAGGATATGACGATGGGAATGCCGGGGCTATGATAGGCATCGGGCACGGCATTGTTGAGATACCCATAATCGCACTGATTTACTTCGGCTTTGCTTCATATCTTGATAACTCCATGGTTAAAATGGTCACCGGTCTGGCCGGCGGCGTGTTGCTCCTGGTGATGGGACTGCTGATTTTATTTACATTCAGAAAACCGGTTGAGGGAGCGGCTGTTATGCCCTACAGCCCGCTGGTGACAGGCATAGTGATGACCGGAGGTAATCCCTACGTTTTCCTCTGGTGGGCCACCATAGGCATGGCGCTGATAACCGGCGCCTTAGCCTTCGGAATTTTGGGCCTGGTGCTTTTCACAGTTGTCCACCTTACCTGCGATATTACATGGGACCAGGTTGTTTCGATGACGGTTTACCGTACCAGGCACCTGTGGACGCCGAGAGTGCAGAAAATAGTGTTCAGTATCTGTGCGCTCGTGTTAATAAGTTTCGGCATTTGGTATGGGGTTTCGGTCTTCTTATAATCGGGCATCTTTAGGCTGACTTAACGGACGTTCGTCCGTTATCAGGGCTTGAATTGAGGAGCCACCATGTGAAATTAAAGTGGTTCGACACTCTTAAAAATCAGGTCAACCAATGGGGCGGGCGTGTAAGCCTCCTCTTCTGTTTTACACACTTCAGCCAGGATCTGACGACCGGCCTGCTTATCGCACTGTTGCCGTTTATCCGGCAGGATATGGAGCTGAATTACTTCCAGGCCGGGCTGCTGGTTTCTGCTTATAGTGTCACTTCAGGATTTTCGCAGATACTTGGCGGGTGGATTGGCGACCGTATCAGGCACAGGTGGATATCGATAACCATAGGGTTGACCGGAGTGGGGATCAGTGGTTTAGCAGCAGGCCTGATGCCGTCCTATGACACTTTACTCATAGCTATGGTTAGTATGGGTATCTTTGCCGGTGCTTACCACCCGGCGGCCGTACCAGCCATAAGCAGCCTGTTCGAGGATAGGCGTGGCAAGGCCATAGGCCTCCATATGATCGGAGGGGCCATCGGCTTCGGCATCGGTCCCTTTATCGGCACTGCCATCGCTGCAACGATTAACTGGCACATGGCTTTCCTCATATTGTCTGTGCCGGCGTTGGTTGCGGGATTAAGCGTAACCCTCTGGCTGAGGAAAATTGAACCCAGTATACCGCGTGAAACCAAGATTATCAGTGGCAAGGATGTACGGCCGGGTACGGGTGCTGATTCTCCGACGCTCTGGCAGGTGCTCAAATCGGTATCCACGGTCATCATCCTGGTGGTCGTTGTTACATTTACATCAGGCTCTCTGCTGCCGTTCGTTCCTCTGTATCTTGTCGACCATTTCGGCCAGACCAGCACGATGGCCGCACTCTGGACAAGTGCATTGAGAGCGTCTGCGATACTGGGCAGCCTGATGGGTGGATGGCTTTCGGACAGGTGGGGCAACAGGCGTACCGTGCTGCTTTCGCTGATAGCCATAGGTCCGGTAATGCTGCTCTTCACCACTGTTAACTATTTTCCCGTTCTGGCGATGGTGATGATTGCTATCGGGATCCTGTGGACCATGAGGGAAACCGCTGTTCAAACATATTTAATGTCGAGGACACCGCCGAGCAAGCATGGGATAGTCTTCGGCATATATTTTGGTATAGGGCAGCAGGGACAAAGCCTGTTGCAGCCCGTATACGGTGTGTTCATGGATATGGCCGGTATCTCCACGGTCTTTCTCATTGTGGGACTTATCAGTGTGGCCACATCCGTTGTGACCATATTTATTGCACGAAAAATTTGAAGGCGGCCGACCGCTATACTGGTATATACGGAGATTGAAAGTTGGAGACAGCTGCTCGATAACGGCCGGGATAATATGAGTATCAGCAGCTCTGCTGAGTAGCCTGGAAATATTTGCCCTCGGTTTTTATAGAGGGTGCGATCACCATTTTAACCTTCTGAAACTCTCTAATGCTGAGTGCCCCGCAGACTCCCATTGCGTTACGCAGGGCGCCCACGTAGTTTTCGGTCCCGTCGGTAACGTGGCTCGGGCCGAAGAGCAGCTTCTCAAGTGAGCCTTTGACGCCGGTCTTGATGCGCGTCCCGCGCGGAAGTGTGGCGGAAGGCTGTGACATCCCCCAGTGGTAACCTTTACCCGGAGCTTCTTCAGCTCGGGTCAGGATGGAGCCGAAGACTACGGCATCGGCCCCCGAGACGAAGGCCTTGCACATATCGCTGCCGATGCGTATACCCCCGTCGGTGATAATTGAGACGTAGCGTCCGGTCTCCTTGAAATATACGTCGCGCGCAGCGGCGCAGTCTATGGTAGCGGTTACCTGGGGCACACCCACACCCAGCACCTCGCGGGTAGTGCAGGCCGCTCCCGGGCCTATACCTACCAGCAGGCCGTCGATGCCGGTTCGCATCAATTCGAGCGCCGCGCCGTAGGTCACCGCATTGCCGACCATGACCGGGATATGGAGTTGCCTGCAAAGATCGGAGAAGCTCAGGCCGCGGTAGCTCTTGGAAATGTGCCGCGCTGTGGTCACGGTGGTCTGCACAACGATGATATCGGCGCCGGCCTCCTGGGCTAATGGGGCCAGTTTCTTGGTCGTGGCCGGGATCATGGATACGGCGCAGACTGCGCCTGTTTTCTTTATCTTCTGGATGCGTTGGGCTATCAATGAATCCTTAATCGGTTGGCTGTAGATCTTCTGCATCAGGGCTGTGACCTCGCCCTGGGGCGCGCTGATTATCTCGTCCAGTATGGCCCGCGGGTCTTCGTACCTCACCTGTATGCCGTCCATGTTGAGTATGGGCAGCCCGCCGGCCTTGTTGAAGAGTATGGCGAAATCGGGGTCCACCGCGGCGTCCATGGCGGCAGCTACTATAGGGATGGCGAAAGTAATCTCGCGGATTTTGAATTCGATATTGGTCTGGTCCGGGTTGACCGTGACGTCCCCTGGCACGATTGCCACTTCATCGAAACCGTATGCTCGTTCGAGCTCTTTGAACTTAGGTATTGACATGTCAGGCCTCGGGGGTGATTAGCGGAAACTATATCAAAATGCTCTGTCTCAAGTCAAGCTAAACAATGTCTCCATAGCTGTCACCGGCCAACTGGCGAACATAAAGTTTACCGCCAAGCGTCAACTGAGCTATAATTACTGCGTAATTGTGCCTGTCTTGTATGTCGTAGCCACACCCATAGGTAACCTGGAGGATATCACGCTTAGGGCATTGCGCGTGCTGGGTGAAGTACAGTTGATAGCTGCGGAAGACACACGCACCTCGCGCAAGCTGCTTAACAGGTATGATATCAAGACAAGGCTGACAAGTTATTACGAGCACAATAAAAAGCACAAGATGCCTGTCCTGCTGGAAATGCTGGAGGAACAGGACATCGCCCTCATCTCGGAAGCCGGCATGCCGGGTATCAGTGATCCGGGCTACGAGCTGATTAAGGGGGCTATTGAGAAAGGGTTCCAGGTTGTGGTAGTGCCGGGCCCTTCGGCGGTGACCACTGCCATGGCTGCCTCCGGCCTGCCCGCCGACCAGTTCATTTACCTGGGATTTTTGCCCCGCAAGAAAGGGGAAAAAAGGCGCTTGCTGGGATCGGTCAGCGACGAACCGCGATCAATAGTCTGTTTCGAGTCGCCATACAGGGTAGCCGATTCTTTATCGGCTATGCTGGAGACGCTGGGCGACCGCACCGTTGCGGTATGCCGGGAGATGACCAAGCTGCACGAGGAGGTTTTTCGTGGGCCGCTGACTGCGGCTATCGGGCATTTTCAGAAGCCGCGCGGTGAATTTACGATAGTAATACAGGGTACCGGGGATATACGGAAGTCCTTGCGCAGAGCAAGGGATAAAATTAATACGGGAGTTTAAAAATGCAGGAAAGATTTCGCAGAGGCGCAATTTCCATAGGGCCGGCCAAATGCAACGGGTGTGACATCACCATACATCATGGTGAGATATACCTGGCAATCGATGAGAAGCCTTCGGACAAGCTCAAAGAAGAGGTTGTTTATATCGACGACATGGACTGCTCCGATTGCGGCAATAAAATAGAGGGCGGCGACGAGTACCTCTTTATCATCGATGGGGATGTGGAGAAATGCTACTGCCCGGCCTGCTATAAGAAGAAGGGTGGCGAGGCCTTCAGGAAAAAGAATTGCGGTTCCGTGATCCTATATAAGAAGTCGGCGCAGACGTGTAAAGAGTTGCGTTTCTGCAAGGATTGTTGCGAGAAACGCAAAGCCGGTATGGAAAAAAAAGAGAAGGGTGATAAGGTATTTACCTTTTTCCCCTCGAAAACCCTCAAATAACATAAAGTAAGACGGGAGATTATTCATTGCCTGAAAATATTCTGGTTGCTGTAGCCTGGCCGTATGCCAACGGACCTTTGCACCTCGGGCACATCGCCGGGGCCTATTTGCCGGCGGATATTTTCGCACGCTATCAGCGCCTCCGTGGCAACAGGGTGCTCATGGTGTCCGGAAGCGACGAACATGGGACACCCATAACCCTGAGGGCCGAGCAGGAGGGCATTCCTCCCGCAGAGTTGGCCACCAGGTATCACAACGAATTCCTGGAAAGCTGGCAGCAGCTGGGTATCTCGTTTGACCTCTTCACCACCACGGACACGCCCAACCATGCGGCGGTTACTCACGATATCTTCCTGAGCCTTCTTGAGAAAGGTTATATCTATAAAGACTCCATGCCGCAGGCGTACTGCCCCAATTGCAAACGCTCGCTTCCCGACCGCTACGTCGAGGGCACCTGTCCCAACTGCAATTTTAATGCTGCCCGGGGCGACCAGTGCGATAACTGCGGCCGCACCCTGAATCCCATCGACCTCATCGACGTGCGCTGCCGCACGTGCTCGTCCACGCCCAGATTCGAGAGCTCGGAGCATTTTTTCCTTAAGCTGAGCGCGTTCGAAGAGCAGCTCATTAAGTGGGTGGGAGCTAAGGACTACTGGCGCCAGAACGTTCAGAACTTCACCATGGGGTTCCTGGAGGGAGGCCTCAAAGACAGGGCCATAACCCGCGATATCGAGTGGGGGGTCAGCGTGCCCCAACCGGGATTTGAAAAGAAGCGCATTTATGTATGGTTTGAGGCGGTTATCGGGTATCTGTCGGCCAGCCGCGAGTGGGCTTCTCTGCAGGGGAATATCGATGCCTGGAAGCCTTTCTGGACGGGCCAGAACAGGGCCTACTATTTTATCGGCAAAGACAATATACCGTTCCACACAATAATCTGGCCGGCCATGCTGATGGGATACGGCGGCCTCAGCCTGCCCTACGATGTTCCTGCCAACGAGTTCCTCACCATCGAAGGGAAGAAGCTGTCCACCAGCCGCAACTGGGCCATATGGGTGCCCGATTTCCTGCAGCACTACGATCCCGATGCACTGCGCTATTACCTTTCCATTAACATGCCGGAGACAGGCGACATGGATTTCTCATGGCACGAGTTCCTGCGCAAGAACAACGACGAGCTGGTGGCGACCTACGGCAACCTGGTGCATCGCGTGCTATCTTTCAACCATCGAAACTTCAATGCCTGTGTGCCGGATCCAGGCGACATGGACGAGGCCGGCAATGCCCTGCTACAGAAGGCCTACTATACGCTTGACCAGGTCGGCAGCCAGCTTGACCGTTGCCATTTCAAGGAGGGGCTTAAAGTTGCCATGGCCCTGGCGCAGGATGTCAACCGCTTCCTCGACGACACCGCGCCCTGGAAGATGATCAAGCAGGACCGCCAGGCGGCCGCGAGATCGGTTTACACGGCTATTGCTGCCATATCGGCGTTGAAAACTATACTTTACCCCTTCTTGCCGTTCACATCGCAGAAGATCCACTCTTACCTGGGCTTTGAGGGAGACGTGCGCGATGCGGGATGGATACTGCAGATGCCCCTGCCGGGCAAGGCCCTGCCGCAACCGCAGGCGCTGTTTATCAAGTTAGAGGATAGCATAGTCGGAGAAGAGATGGCGCGGTTGGGAGCAGCCTAACGTCATGAACCTTGAACAGATTTACCACCCGGTAAAGCCCGGCCTTGATCTGGTGGAATCAAAACTGGATGAGATAGCCAGAAACGACATACCTTTGCTTTCGCAGCTGCTCGAATATGCCCTGCTCAAAGTGGGTAAAAGGGTAAGGCCGGCACTTACACTACTTTGTGGCAAGTTTTACCAGTACGATCTCGAATTGCTCGTACCCATGGCCACGGCCGCGGAGGTGCTTCACATCGGCACTTTGGTCCATGATGATATCATCGATAACGCCGACATGCGCCACGGCAAGCCGGCCGTTTACCGTGCCTGGGGGCAAAACTGTGCCCTTTTACTTGGAGACTATCTTTTTTCCAAGGCGGGCAGCCTGGCCACGACTACTGAGAACCTCAGGGTCATCAGGCGTTTCACCGAGACACTTATGACTATCTCGGGCGGCGAACTCAGGGAGGGCAGTCATACATTCGACCTGGACAGTGCCAGGGACAACTACTATAAATGGATCGGTGACAAGACCGCCTGCCTTTTTGTCATGGCTTCAGAGTGCGGGTCGGTGTTGAGCGGTTGCCAGGAGGAGCAGGTACAGGCGATCAAGGACTACGCTCTGAATTTCGGGCTGGCCTTCCAGATTATCGATGATATTCTTGATTTTGTGGGCGACCCGTCGACGTTGGGAAAACCCGTGGGTTCGGACCTCAATGAGGGAGCTGCAACCCTGCCATCCATCCTTTATGCGGAGAAATACCCGCAGGACCGAACTATTCAGAATATTATCGTTGACCACCGCAAGGACTTGGTACCTGCTGCTGTGGAGAAGGTGCGCCGATCCGGGATCATAGATGAATGCAGGTACATTGCCCAGGAATTTTCCCGCAAAGCCAGCTTTTCACTGGATCAGCTACCGGATTGTGATGCGCGCAGGTCGCTCAAGGCCCTGGTGGATTTCGTAGTAGAGCGGAACAGGTAGTGATCATTATGACGCCGGCGCGGCCTCCAGGCTAGGCGCCGGGATCGGATCATTTAGCAGCTTGTCGAAAGTGATGTCGTCTATAGTTTCTTTTTCAATGAGGTATTCGGCTATATACTTCAAGCGGTCCTTGTTGCCGGTTATAATCTCCACGGCCCTGGAGTAGGCCTCCTTGATCATGGACTCCGCCTCTTCATCTATCTCCTGTGCGACCTTGTCACTGTAGTTCTGCTGCTCGTGTATCTCCTTGCCCAGGAAGACCATCTCTTCCCTCTTGCCGAAAGTGCGCGGCCCCAGCCTCTGACTCATACCGAATTCCATGATCATACGGCGGGCTATTATGGTTACCTTCTCAAGATCGTTCTGCGCACCCGTGGTTAATTCGCCCAGAGAAACCTGTTCGGCCGCCCTCCCTGCCAGGCTGATAATCATCATGTCCTTGAACCGGTCGTACGTTTCAAGGTGGCGTTCCTCGCTTGGCAGGAACCTTGTCCAGCCGCCCATCATGCCCCTGGCCACTATTGATATCTTGTGCACCGGGTCGGCGTTGGGCAGCATTTTGGCCGCCAGGGCATGCCCGGTCTCGTGGTAGGCAATTAGCTCCCTCTCCTTCCTAGTTATGACGCGCCCTTTTTTCTCGGGCCCGGCGATGACGCGGTCGATGGAATCCTCCAGCTCTTTCTGCCCCACGTCTTTGCGGTTTCGCCTCGCTGCCAGGATTGCTGCTTCATTGATCAGGTTGGCCAGGTCGGCGCCGCTGAAGCCAGGGGTCTGTCTTGCGATAACTTCGAGGTTGGCTTCCTTTGCCAGGGGCTTGCCCTTGGCGTGAACCTCCAGTATGGCCTTGCGGCCGTTGATATCAGGCTGGTCTATAACAATATGACGGTCGAACCTGCCCGGCCTGAGCAGAGCGGGATCGAGAATATCCGGCCGGTTGGTGGCGGCCAGCACAATAACACCGGTGTTGCTGTCGAAACCATCCATCTCCACCAGGATCTGGTTTAGTGTTTGTTCGCGCTCGTCGTGGCCGCCGCCCAGGCCTGCTCCCCTGTGCCGGCCCACGGCATCGATCTCGTCCACGAAGACGATGCAGGGTGAACTGCGCTTGGCCTGGTCGAAGAGGTCACGCACACGCGACGCGCCCACACCTACAAACATCTCGACGAATTCACTGCCGCTGATCGAGAAAAAGGGCACCCCGGCCTCGCCGGCGGTGGCCTTGGCGACCAGCGTTTTACCGCAGCCTGGCGGGCCCACCAGCAGCAGGCCCCGCGGGATGCGCGCGCCCAGCGCCAGGAATTTCTGCGGCGACTTGAGGAACTCCACAACTTCCTGAAGTTCACCCTTGGATTCATCTATACCAGCCACGTCGGCAAATGTGACGGTCGGCTTGTCGCCCGACGCCAGGCGGGCCCGGCTCTTGCCGAAATTGAAAGCCTGCGTGTTGGCGCCGCGTGCTGAACGGAAGAGGAAGAACAGCAGCGCTCCGAAAAGTACCAGCGGCAGGAAGCTCAGCATAATACTGCCCCAGTCGAAACCGCCCGTCTTAACCTCGAACTTGATCCCGTCGTCCCCCAGATTGACGCCGGCCTCCTTGAGGCTGTCCATCAACTCTTTGGTGCTGCCTACGTATGCAGCCTTGACCACAGGCTTATCATCTTTTAGCCCGATAATGCTGTTGCCGTCCTGCTGGACGGTCTTGACCTGGCCGTTCTTGGCGTTGTCGATAAATGTATAGAAATCGACTTCCTTGGGCCCCTTGTTGATTGGAAAGAAACTGAATGCCAGGGCGAGCAGCGCCACCAGAATAAGTAGGTAGAGAAGGCTACCTTGCCACCAACGAGCTTTCATAAATTACCTAATTTAGATACAGTGAGCTAATTATAGCAAATGAACACGGGATGATAAAGGAAAGATCGCATAAGAGCTAAAGCAAAACAGTTGTAAAATCCCGGGCCGTGGACAGTGCAGAGCACCCGGCCATATAAACTATGGCGCGGGCGCCTGCAGTGTCGGATAGCTGAAATCAGGGCCAGGGCAGCGCTTTGGGGCTGAGATGCAATTCCTTCATCCCTGCCTCTTTGAGCGCGGTCAGGGTTGCCTTGAGCTGTCTCTGCTGCTCCGCGCTGAGCCTCGAGAGGACATGCTTGGTCCCTTCCTTCTTCATAGACTGCTTCAGGGCATTCTCCCCCTTGGCGGTCAGGGTGATGCGTATGAGGTTTTTGCGCTCCATGTTCTTGGTGCGCTTGATCAGGCCCTGTTTTTCCATGCGCATGAGTATGCCGGATATGGAATGCGGCTCGCGCAAAAGCATGCGGGAAATCCTGGCGGGGGTTACGTCTTTGCCCATGGAATCTACCAGGAAAAGGATGGCCGCCGATGTCGCAGACAGGTTCTGGGGCAGGAGTTCCCTCTCCCGCACCTTCACAAATATATCTGCAACCTGCATTATTTGGGTAACAAGCGTATAGTCTTTATCAGCTTTAATCTGCTGTACCATTATCAACCTCCGTTGATATCTCGTTTATTCAATTTATGACTATCGAGAGCCAACATATCCATATTGGCACAGCATCTGATTGATCAAGGCATTTAGCCTGATTTAATTATGACAATTATTGAGAAAAAGTCAACCCCGACCATCAGGCAGTCCTAAGCGTATGCGGTAGTCATTAAACCAATGTGACTCGGGCATCCTCCAACCTAGCTGCCGGGGCCACCCTCCCTGTGCTATAATCAGGTATAGACAGGGCAAGAGTAGTGCTATAGTACTATAGTACTACCAAGGAGTAAGAACTGGAGCCACTGGAAATAGCCCGCAGGGCAGTCGAGCTGGCCTCGGATAAGCAGGCCGAGGATGTGGTATTGCTGGATATGCGGCAGGCCTGTTCATTTACGGATTATATCGTCATCTGCAGCGGTGACAGCGACCGCCAATTGGATGCCATCCACCACGAGATATTAGATTCACTGAAGAAAGAATCGGCCCTGCCCTATCGCAGCGAAGGCGATTCTGATTCGGGGTGGATACTGATGGACTACCTCGGCTCAGTGATTCACATATTCTCAAAGGAGATGCGGCGATTCTACGACCTGGAAAGCGTCTACGACAAAGCAGTCAGGTTGCTGACTATCCAGTGAGCCACCTATCCACTTCCCTGGTATAGTTGAGTATCTCTTCCGGCCTGAAAAAGATGGCGATTTCCGTTGCCGCGTTTTCCGGGGAATCCGATCCATGGATGAGGTTGTGTTCCATGTTTATACCCAGGTCGGCCCTGATGGTGCCCGGGGCTGCTTTCTTGGGATCGGTAGCTCCCATGGTCTGCCGGGCGGATTCCACAGCCTTTTCCCCTTCCAGTACGGCCGCTATGATGGGGCCGGACGTGATGAAATTCACCAGGTCATTAAAAAAGGGTTTTTCCTTATGAATGGCGTAATGCTTCTCAGCCAGTGCATTGTCCATGCGCAGCATTTTTAAGGCCACTATTTTCAGGCCGCGCTTCTCCAGCCTGGATATTATCTCCCCGGCCAGGCATCTCTGCACGCCGTCGGGTTTGACTAATACAAGCGTCCTTTCCATTTCTTCTCCAAACTATATTTATTGCCCGTAAGCAAGTATTAATTCTATCTTGAAAACGGCTATTTTGCCATTATTGGGGAATTGTCGTTACCTGCTAAATACAATAAAATATCATTTGATTTCGAAGAGGGATATAGAATATGGTAGTACCGACTTACGCTGGCATCATTATCGACCTCATAGTTGCTTTAATCCTGGTTTTCAGCTTCCTGGGCAGCTTGAAACAAGGTGCGGTCAGGGAATTCTTCGGCTTGCTGGCCTTTATCATCGCGCTGGCTTTCACGGGAGCTTTTACGGTTTATGTCCTGGGTTGGATGAGTTTTGCTCAGGACCATTTATGGCGGTCTTTGCTTACATTCCTGGTAACCATGGGCATAATACTCATCATCCTCCACCTGGCCTTATTGCCGCCGCGCTACCTGCTGGATAAAGTCTGGAACGGCGGATTTGTCTGGAGTGTGCTGGGTGGTATTTTCGGGGTAGTAAACGTCGCGTTGGGATTGGTGCTGATGGTGATACTCCTGAAAATTTATCCGGTGTTTAACTGGTTGAGCGATTTACTTGCGGCCTCCAACATATTGAACTGGCTGGTGTCTTCTTTTGGCTCGACGATTTTGGCGTTGATGCATATGACCGGGTCTTTTTGATGGGCGCCGGCTATTAATATTTCTTTTTACGCTGCGTTATGGGAGGTTGTCTCAGGTAAATGGGCTGCAGTGTTGTCAGGTTGTCTGTCTTCCCGGATTTCAGCCGCTGCCAGCCGAGATAGGATATATAGCCCGGCCGCCTGAGGCGCTGCTCCCATCCGGGAATCACAGCATTTTTCCCCAGTGAAGTGCCGATATAGTCCATTGCTGCCGGCGGAATCTCGCCGCAAAACACTGTTTTCCCACCGGTATTCCGGCAGAGTGATTCAATGTCAGTGAGATACTCCTCTCTTAACTGCTGCCAGCTGCCGGTATGACAGTAAAGTGCGGCGGCTATTTCTCCTCTGCCCGCATCATGGATGGGGCAAAGCGGAAGTCCTGTGAAGGCAAAGGGCAGCGCTTCGGCCTCGAGTGTGCTTATTCCCACCAGAGGTATATTGAGGGAGAAGGCCAGGCCTTTGGCTGCGCTGATGCCGGCGCGCAGTCCGTTAAAACTGCCCGGGCCGATGGCAACGAACACTGCAGATAGAGCCCGTATATCCGATTTCGCCGTTTGCAGCAGCCTTTCGATATTTGGGAACAGCTCTGAGGTATGGTTCTGTCCCGGCTTCCAGGTAAGCTCAGTCTGCAGGTTTCCATCCTGTGACAGGGCAATCCCGCCCCAAGCTGTGGAGGTATCTATTGCAATTTCCATTTTGTCTCTCTATCCTGTTCCAGCGCATCAACAATTGCACGGGCCAGTTGGATATAACGTGTACCCTGCGCAAGGAAGGTAATTTCCCGGACATCGCCGGGCAGGTGCTCAAGTTCAATCGTTAGGTTATCCTGCGGCAATACCCCGCTTCCTTTCTCAGCCCATTCGATGGCACAGACCGCATCGGCAAGGAAATATTCGTCCAGGCCGAGGTCGGCTATCTCCTGTATGTGGTCGAGGCGGTATAAATCGAGGTGATTAAGCGCCAGGCGTCCGTTATACTCACGGGCTATCATGAATGAAGGACTGCAGGCGTATTCCTTGATGCCCAACCCGAATGCAATGCCCTGCACCAGGTGGGTCTTGCCCGTTCCAAGGTTTCCTTTCAACAGGTACAGGTCGTTGCCCCGCGCCAGTGCTCCGATAAGCTGTCCAAGCCGTCGGGTTTGTTCCGGACTGTGCGTGGTAACGGTAAAATTTGCCATATCAATGGTCAATCAGGATGCCTGTAATGGTCCCAGCCGCTGATATCGATGGGCATGGGGTTTCCCCCTTCATCCAGTAACGACACAGCATAGGGTTTACCCGCCGTTATCTCTCCTATAATAACGGGAGCCGGATCGAATGAGGCATTAATCTTTTTCATTATACCCGGCGCCGCCGTGAAGAGCAGCTCGTAATCCTCCCCGCCGGCCAGGGACATTTTGAGGCTGTCGCGGCCGAAATATTTTGTCAGGAGATGATGGATTGGCAATTTACCCAGGTGCAGCGTGGCGGCAACTTTACTGGCAATGCAGATATGGGTCAGGTCGGCTGCCAGTCCATCGCTGATATCAATAGCCGTCCTGACACCAAGTCCTGCCAGGAGCGGGCCGCTGTTAAAATCTGGTGAAGGCCGGATATGTGCGTTTTTAAACAGCTGCAGCGCATCAGCGTCCAGGTTAATATACTGCGTGAGCGCCTTACGCCCTGCCGCCGACAGGCCGGGGAAACCGAATACGGCTACCAGGTCACCCGGTCGGGCCGAGGCGCGTGTCATCATTTTCGCTTCGGCCAGCCCTGTCAGGGTGATATTGATTACGACTTTATCCGAGGCCGAAATATTGCCGCCGGCCACGGTTATAGCGTAGGCGTTGGATAGCTCCAGTATTCCCCGGTAGAGGTCAAGCACGTCCCCGGCCTCGCGGCGGCCGGGAAGCGCAAGTGAAACCAGTGCATAGCGCGGCCTGCCGCCCATGGAGTTTATGTCGCTGATATTGATGGCCATGGATTTCCAGCCCAAGTCTTTCCAGCCGGTATAAGCGAAATCGAAGTGTACCTCTTCCACCAGGATATCCGTAGTGATGAGCTCGATCCCGCCGGGGCTCTTCCAGGCGGCCGCGTCATCGCCGATGCCCAGCAGCAAATCTCTGCGGGACGGTGACTTACTGTCGCCCATTTCATCGATAAGAGCGGCAATTTTTGAGATGAGTCCGAATTCGCCTATTTCCGCTATGCGCATGAAGTGATTATAACACAGGGAAATGAGCGGGCAGGAAGAAAAAGGCAGGAGGCCTTGATATACTGCAAAACCATGTATATAATGCAGGAAAGTAATCCTCAGGCGGTGAAATATGCAGCAAATGGTAACGTGCCAGAATTGCGGCTCACAGAATGCTGCCAATCAGCAGTTTTGTGTATCCTGCGGAGCACACCTGGGTGGTGGCCAGAGGCAGGTCCCTCATATGCCCATCGTAACCGGCATAGCTGCTCCTGCTTCCATGGTTACAGGTATGGCGCTGCCCCAGCAGGCGGTGACACCTGCGGTGGCTCCCGACGCCCATCATCACCGGACACTGGATGTGAAACCAACTTGGGGTCTGGCCTGGGGTCTATTCTGGCGCATGCTTTGCCTGTGGATCTTCGTGTCGGGCGCCGTCTTCCTGGGCTACATGCTGGTAAGGCTGGCATTAGGCTACACGTCGGTGTTCGGAAGCTGGTAAAATATTAGCTCTTAATAGTCGACATCCTGGGGTGCTGCCGCAGGGCAGCACCCTGTTTATAACTAAGGGATACCGAAATTCGAATTAAAAGGATGACGATAATTGATATGTCAAAAAAACGATCCAAGAAAAACAAGGTTACCAAAATGGTCTGGTACAAAAACAGGGCCATAATGGTTCCAGTGGTAATAGTCCTGGTGCTGTTAGTATTGATTCCAACGTTGTTTATTACAGGAGTAATTAAAATGCCGTCACAACTACCTAAAAGTTACAATTCACCAATCCCCATGACGATCGATGTAAATAAGAAATATACGGCTCTAATCAAGACTGCCAGGGGAGACCTGGTACTGGAGCTTTATCCGCAGGACGCCCCGGTCACGGTTAATAATTTCGTTTCACTGGCACGCAAGGGCTTTTACAACGGTTTGACATTTCACCGCGTTATCCCGGATTTCATGGCGCAGGGTGGGGATCCCAGCGGCAACGGAACAGGCGGGCCGGGATATAAATTCCAGGACGAGTTCAGCTCTCGTACGCACCAGGCCGGTTCGTTGTCCATGGCCAACTCAGGGCCAAACACTAACGGCAGCCAGTTCTTTATTTGCTACACACCGCAACCTCACCTGAATGGCAAGCACACGGTATTCGGTCAACTGACGCAGGGTATGGACGTACTGAAAAAGCTGGTTAACGGCGATAAAATGAACGAGGTGGTTATCACCGAGAGCAATTAACTGGCCGCTTCAGATAATGCCCCAGTCCCTGTAACCCTGTTGAACAACAGCCAGGTATTCAGGTGAAGGCTTGCCTTCCTCCTCCTGCCTGGCTTTGATGAAGGTTATGGCATCGTAGGCCTCGCCGCTGTCGGTGTAAACGCGCACATCCAGGTGCTTGTAGTCGACAGGGTAATTTTCGTGTTTATCCAGCTTGCGCAGGCCGGCTTCGCTTATCTCGTAAACAGCCCCGATCACCTTGTCTCCCTTTGAACCCCTGACGGTAGCTACGGCTCCTTTGCGTAGCCGCGAGTAGCCGGTAAAAACGAGCTTGAAATTGGGCAGCGTGGCTACAATCCTGGCTTTGGCCTCGGGGCAGCGCTCGGCCATCTGCTTGCGGCTCATATTGGAAGCATAAGCGAAATAGTACATCGTCATGTTGTTACTATACACTGCGTAAAACGTTTAAAACAAATAGTCGTTCGCGGAGTGTATGCTATAATTTAGCTTCCATGAAATACCTCGTCATCGCCGATATCCACAGCAACCTCGAGGCTTTCGAGGCGGTTTTGGAGGATGCGCATAACCACGGGGGCTTCGGCCATGTCTGGTGCCTGGGTGATGTGGTGGGCTATGGCCCCGACCCCTCGGCCTGCATCAGCCTTCTGAAGACGCTTGACCCGGTTTGTGTGTGCGGCAACCATGACCTGGCTGCGGTAGGGAAAATAGATATTGGCGATTTCAACTCGGATGCTGCCCGCGCCAACCGCTGGACATCCGGCCGGTTGAGCGGCGATGACCGCGATTTCTTACTGGGCATGCCGGAGGTGCTGGTCGTGGACGATTTTACGCTGGTTCACGGCAGCCCCAGGCTGCCTCTCTGGGAATATATCGCTCACGCTTTTACGGCATCCGATAATTTCAAGTGCTTTAACACCAGGTATTGCCTGGTGGGACATACTCACGTTCCTTTTATCTTCGAACAGGACGAGATACTGGTCAACGAGGGGTACATGGGCAGTGACGATATACTGAAGCTGGGGGACAGGCGCCTGATCATTAATCCCGGGGGTGTGGGGCAGCCACGGGACCGCGATCCGCGCGCCAGCTACGCCTTATATGATTCTGAGGAGCATGCTATCTACCACTACAGGGTATCTTACGATATCGAGTCCACGCAGGCCAAGATGGAAAAAGAAGGCCTTCCCCCATTTCTGGTGAGCAGGATAGGGTGGGGCGTTTAACCTTGAAAAGAAAGCGGTTAAACTGTAGTATTTGAGTTGGGCCGTGCTAGGCGGGGAACCAGCGGTGCCCTGTACCCGAGATCCGCTAAAGCGGGGCTGAATCCCGGTTCGAGGTTTTGTTTTTCAGAACTGCAACTGTTAAGTGGTGTTGAAGGTTGGGTCTTGCGCGGCGGAGGGCTATGAACCCCGTCAGGTCCGGAAGGAAGCAGCGGTAAATAGTAAGCTCCGGGTGACGCAGGGTCACCTGGCCGGAGCTGGCTGGCGGGCGTAAGCTGAAGGACACTATCGAAGGCCGGTGCACGGCCCTTTATTATTAAAGCAGGCAGCAATCTGTTGCCACACAAAAACAGAGAGCCCATCCGCGCAATACAGAGACGGCTTAGAAGCCACGGCCTGAAAGCCCGCAAGAGCCTTGGGCAGAATTTCCTCGTGGTTGATTCCATCAGGGATGCAATCATTGAGGCTGCTGCCCTCTCTGCGGACGATACGGTGTTGGAGGTGGGTCCTGGCCTGGGCGCGCTCACAGAGAAGCTTGCCGCCGGAGCCGGCCGCGTCATCGCAGTCGAGCTCGATGCCAACCTGGCACTAAGGCTCGGGAATAAACTGGGTGGTTATCGTAATGTCCAAATCGTCCAGGCGGATATCCTGCAGCAGGATTTGGACGACCTGGTTGGAGCGTCATCCTACAAAGTCGTGGCCAATATCCCCTATTACATCACTTCCCCCATCCTACGCTATTTCACTCGCGCAACCAGCAGGCCGGCCATGATGATTATCATGATGCAGGAGGAAGTGGCCAGGGAGGTCGCGGCGCCCGAGGGCAGGATGGGATTCCTGGCCGTCAGTATGAGACTTTTCAGCAATCCGGAGATAATACTCAAAGTGCCGGCAGACTCATTTTATCCCGTGCCCCGTGTGGATTCAGCCGTCGTCAGATTCAACATGCTGCCGGCGCCGGCCCTGGATATCACCGACATTGATGGTTTCCTGGACCTGGTACATTGCGGATTCGCCGCACCGCGCAAACAGCTCCGCAACTCGCTTGCCATCGGCCTGAAAATTGAAGCGGCGGACGCAGATAACATGCTGCGCCGGGCCGGGATAGACCCCGCCAGGCGGCCGGGGTCGCTCTCATTGACTGAATGGTCCGTCCTCCAAGGGGTAGCCGGAGGTAGACTGTGCTGACGATCAAGGCCTTTGCCAAGGTTAACCTTGTGCTTGAGGTGCTGGGCAGGCGCACAGACGGCTATCACGAGATTGCCAGCATCATGCAGACCTTAAGCCTTAACGATGTATTGACGCTGGAACCCGCCGACCGCATCGGGCTGAAATTCTCTCCGCCGGGGCTTGCGGACCATGCTAATATCGTTCTTAAGGCGGCTAAAAGGCTTGCAGACGTTACGGGCTATGGTGGGGGGGTGGTCATTAGCCTGGAGAAACATATACCTATAGGAGCCGGGCTTGGTGGTGGGAGCAGCGATGCCGCAGCCGTGTTGTGCGGACTCAACAAGCTCTGGCAGCTAGGACTCACCAGGGAGCAATTGGCGGAAATCGGGGCCGGCCTTGGCTCCGATGTCCCTTTTTTTGTTTACGGGGGCGCCTGTATGGTAGAGGGAAGGGGCGAACGGGTCACGCCATTGGCCGACCTGGAAAAAATGTGTTTTGTTTTACTGCGGCCTGATTTGCCCGTACGGCCAGGTAAGACCGCCGCGCTTTACCGACTGGTAAAACCGGGCCATTATACTTCGGGCGAATTATCGGCCGGTGTAAGAGAATTGTTTGAGAGTGGGGGTAAAGGGCAACCGGTGCCCTTTTATAATGTTTTTGAAAAAGTGGCGCCCGATGCTTTCCCGGGATTGGGCAAACATATGCAGCAGTTCCTTCGGGCAGGGGCGCCCGAGGTACACCTGGCAGGGTCCGGGCCTGTGCTTTTTACTATGCTGCACAACGAAAAGCAGGCATGCGAAATCCATGCCAATCTGGTTGCGGGTGGATTAGAGTCCCATCTTGCTACGTCCGTGAAAAGGGAGGAGATTGGCTGCCGAGAGCGGTAAGCCTGCCGGTATACGGACGAAGTGGCTCAGGGAGGGGCTTCTCCTGCTGGGCATGATAGCCCTCTCCGCCGCCATCGCATTCCTGCTTTTCCGGTTCCGGGACATCTTCAGCCTATCCCTGCAAAGTTACAGCTGGCTGGCCTACCTGGTCGTTTTCGCCGTCAGCCTGCTTAGCAGTTCCACTATCTTCATTCCTACGCCCGGTACAGCTATTGTGCTCGCTGCTGCAATGATCTGGAACCCTGTCCTGGTGGGATTGGCCGCCGGCACGGGCGATGCCATTGGCGAACTGACCGCTTACTGGGTGGGGTATGCAGGTGAAAAGATAATGGTAGATGAACACGTGCCGGCCTACCGGAAGGCGGTGCGCTGGATGGATCGCTACGGCGCATGGGCCGTCTTCGGCGTTGCCCTGGTGCCTGTCGTACTCTTCGACTTGGTGGGACTGGCTTCCGGGGCGCTCAAGATAAAATGGTGGAAATTCCTGCTGGCTACATGGTGTGGCAAGGTGCCGCGGGCTATTGTCTTATGCAGCATCGGGCACCAGCTGCCGCTGTTTTTCCAGTTCTGGCGTTTTTAGAGGCCGGCCAAGCGGCGCGCCAGCTTCACCTCGTCAGATCTGGACAGGATAGCCCCGTCCAGCCTGGCGGCCAGCAGTTTTTTCAGGACTATTCCCAGCTTTGGCCCTTCTTTGACGCCGAGTTTCAACAGCTCATTGCCGCCCAGGGATGTTTTCTCATGACGCAGACTGTCCAGGTACAGCCCGAGGTTGTAGCGCAGGGCTGGAGACTTAGCGTAACAACGGTTGGCCTGAACGGCCGTCGTGTCGTAATCCCTCAGCGCAAAATAGATGGCCGAACTTTTTAAACCCCGTTTGTCCAATTCCCTGCACTTACCCTTGATTTCAAGGGACTGATGGCTTAGCAGGTCCAGGCGGCTGCCGATCAGGTTGAGACGCCCCAGCAGTTCATATAGCTGCTCCTCGTCCAGGTTGTGAACGAGCAGGCAAAAGTATAACCGTGACATTGCCGTGTCATCCACGGAAGCCGCCCGCCTGAAGGCTGTGCTCATCGTAATATTCCACGCCAGGGCAGGGTGGAGTTTAGCCAGGATGCCAAGCCGGCCGGCCCTGCGCAGGATTTTTTCAGGCCGGACTTCGCCCAGCCACAGAGCGAGCTCGTTTTTTAAACGGTCGCCGCTGATCGTATCCAGCATTTCCAGGCTGCTCCTCAGGAGCTTTAATGTGATGGCCTCAAGCCGAAAGCCCAGTCTCTGCTCGTAACGCACCGCCCGCATCATGCGCGTGGCATCGTCCTGAAAGCTTTTATCGTGCAGAACGCGCACCAGTCCCCCGGCCAGGTCCTGGCGCCCGCCGAACAGGTCGGTCAGGGCACCCTGGTTTAAGCTGTTGATGCATACAGCCATGGCATTGATCGTAAAATCTCTGCGCTGGAGGTCGTCCCGTATGCTGCCGGGCCTGACTGTGGGAAGCGCCCCGGGACGCCGGTAGCTCTCGCTGCGGCAGGTGGCCAGGTCTACGCTGAAGCCATCGATTTTGAGCGACGCTGTGCCGAAGTCCCTGTGTACGGTCAGACGCGCGCCCAGTTTCTCCGCCATCTGCCGTGCCAGAGCGACGGCGTCGCCTTCGGCCATTATATCGATATCGGCGGATGGGCGGCCAAGCATCAGGTCACGCACCATGCCGCCCACCAGGTAGACATTTATACCTGCTTTATCCGCAAGCCTGCCGGCAGTCGCGGTCAACTCGCGCAGTGACGGGGGCAGGCGCTCAATCAATCCGCCAGCCTGCATTCAGGGCTCCACAGACATCTGTTTCAATATGGCGCTTGCCTTTTCACTGGTGATGAAACGGTCGTAAATCCAGAGCAATATATCTGCCGCTGCAAAGACGATAAATCCAGCCAGGCCGGTAATCCCGACTGTGAGGTCGTTTCCACCGGAGATCAGAATGATTGCCAGGCCGGGGACGGCGTTGATAGTGCCGTGGAAGATAGATGCGGCGATCACGGAGCGTGACTTAATGCGGATATAGCTGAAGAGAGGCGCCAGCAGCATCGTCCAGGCCGTCATCAGCAGCACACCGAGCTGGGGATTCTGAGGGTAGTTAAGCCCCAGCAGGATGAGCGGTGCGTGCCAGACTCCCCAGATGAACCCGATCAGAGCCGAGGATTTCCAGAATCCCATGATAGACAACTCTTTTATCAGGAAGCCGCGCCAGCCCAACTCCTCGCCGAATCCCAGGATGGCGTTGGTGGTGGTACCCGAAATCAGGGCCAGCATCACTACCAGCCATACAGGGTGCACCGGCATGGAGGTTAACTGTTCCCGGGCCTGCTCCATTTGCTGAGGATTAAGGGCGGATGCCAGTGAGTTTATGAAGCCCGACATGTCGGGCGTAAATGTTACACCCGGCATAAGCAGGCTGACCCCCATCGCGGCGAATGCGATTATTGGAGGCAGGAACCAGGCTACGAAGAACCATCGGTTGACCTTGAAGGATATGCCCAGGGGCCCGGCAAGCGGCTGCTTGAAAATAAACTTCTGTAAGAATATGGTAACAATCATGGGCACGAACATGTAGGCCATACCCAGCAGCATGATGCCAAGGCCGTCCACCTTGCCTCCCAGCGTGACATAGAGATAGACCATCGACCAGTCGATGAGGAAAGTAAGCAGTATGAAGAGCAGTATTTTTTTTAAACGTAAACTCATTGATCTCTATCCTTAATCGGTTTCACAGGTCCGGGATTATTTGTCCCTTGCTGTCGCGGCTGAATGAACAGCAGCCTTCAACCGCCTGCAGTTGCTCCATGGTGCCGAAAGCCGTCAGGCTCCCCCCGGCTTCGACAGTCGTATTCAGGCTGGGGTTGATAACGATATCGCCTTCCTTCTCCCGGATAGCCAGGATGCGCACACCCGAGAATTTTTCCTCGATGTCCTTTATGCTGTTGCCGATGAGGGATGAATTATCACTGATGTAGACCTCCTCGACCAGGTATTCACCCTCCTTACTTGCGAGGACGGTTTCGATGAATTGGACCGTGGCCGGCCTCAGAGCCAGGCGCGCCATCTGCTGGCCCCCGATTACCTCGGGCAGGATTATATGGGTGGCGCCGGCCTGCTTGAGCCTGCGCACTGCGTCGTTATTGTTGGCGCGGCCTATGATGGTAAGCTTGGGGTTGATCTCGCGCGCCGTCAGCACAGCGTAGGTGTTATAAGCATCGTCACCGAAGGCGGTGATCAGGCCCTTGGCCTTCTCGATGCCGGCGCGCTTGAGCACATCGTGGTTGGTCGCATCGTCCATTATGCACAGGCAGCCGTCCTGGATGGCCCGGTTATAGCTGTTTAAGCTGTGGTCGATGACTACAAAGTCAGAAATTTGCTGTTTGAGTGTGCTGGCAATGGCCTCGCCCACGCGGCCGTAGCCGCACAGCACGAAGTGGTTGTCAAGCTTCCTGATTTTGGCTTCCATACGGGACCTCCTGAACGATCCGAACTCACTTTCCAGGGTTGCCTGCACGATACTGGTGAGAATATAGAATGCTGTTCCCACACCGAGCAGCGTGAGGATAATGGTAAATATGCGGCCGGCGCTGGTGAGCGGGTGCACCTCGCTGAAACCGACCGTGGTGATGGTGATGACAGTCATGTAAAGGGAATCTAAGAGATTCCAGTGCTCTATGGCCATGTAGCCGGCTACGCCGAAGGCAAATAGGATAAAAAGGGCTGCCAACCACTTGATATAACGGCTTTTGTTACCCATTTCAGTGACCCCGCAACCGGAGAAGTAGGGCTATTTGCAGCAGTCTAATTTAGCCAGGGCGTCGTCTATCTCGCTGAGTGTCTGGAAACGTTCGGACTTGATTTCCCGGATTATGCCGGTGGAATCAATCATATAGGTGGTGGGGAAAGCCGGGCCCTTGTAAACGCCGTCCACTGTGCCTTCGCTGTCCATCAGCACCGGGAACGTGAGCTTTTGGTTGGCCACGTAGTACTTGATCTTGTCCGGGTCTCCGCGCACGTTGATCGCGAGGACGGCCAGTTGGTCGCGCCCGTATTTATCGGAGGCCGTCTGAATGAGCGGCATCTCCATTTCGCAGGCGGGGCAGCCTTCCAGCCAGAAATTGAGCAGGACTTTGCGGCCCTGGAACTGGCTCAAAGTATACTGCATTCCGTCTGTTGATGTAAGAGTAAAGTCAGGCGCCCGCTTGCCCACCTGAGCTGCTGTTTCCACCATGCTCTGCGTCCTGAACGAAGGCAGGTCCTGGGTAGCCTCTTTGCCGCTGGCGTCCTTGGATCTCAGCTTCAGGTAATACTCTGTATCCGGCTTCAGGCCGTCAAGCCTGACAGTATGCCAGATGGTAAGATTGTTTCCCTGGGACATCGTGCCCTGGATATCCTTGCCTATGCTGTAATCGACCTCACCGCCTGCCGGTTCGTCGGTCTTCCATGTCACAAGGATCGAGGAGTCGGTAATCGAACTGGTCCCGGTTCCGGATATCTCCGGGTAGCTCGAATCTGTACCAGAGGTCCTGGCCAGGAAGCGTTTGGAGACTACCGTGTCGGCCAAAGCGCTGAATGAATGCTCTGAAACGTTGATATTATCCACATTGTACAGGATCCTGATATGGTATGAGGTATCCGGCGACAGGTCATTGATATTCAATGAGTGCAGGGTGACCGGAGCCGGCGTTATCACCGTTTGAATATTCTTACCATCAATATCGACTTGTGTGGTGGTTGGCAGGGTGGTGCTCCAGTTCACTACCGCGCTTTTCTCATTTTTAGATTGAACAATCACGTCCAGGATCGGCGGTTTCGGCGCGTTGACGGGACCGCCGCTGCCGACGGCGTGTATGATCTGCTCATAATCGGACAGTGATGCGATGGGCCCCTCAACCCTGGCCCTGATAATCCCGTTTTTATCCAGAAAAACGAAGGTGGGTTCATATGATATGTTATAGCTTGCCCGGAGCTTGCCAGACGTGTCGCCGATAACCGGGAAACCTATACTGTACTCTGTTACAAGGTCGTCTGTCTCGCTGCTGCCGGCCCCGGAGGCAATGGCAATAATGGCCAGTTCGCCCGGGGGATATTTGCCGTAAAGCTCGTTGAGCCTGTCAGGCGTGTAAAGCTTGCGCACCACGCCGTTGACGCTGAAGAAATGGTCGTCCCAGAAATCCCTGTCCCAGAAGACCAGTATGACGTTCTTGCCGCGGAATGAGCTGAGGGCCGTAGTGCTGTCATCGTTGAGCTGCATAACGAAATCAGGTGCTATATTTCCCACGCTCGTCCCTGCCCTGGGCACAAATAGCACTACCGCTGCGCAAAGCAGCAGCCCCAGGGCGACAGCGGCAAGTACCACTATTAAAGCCCTGTTCCTTTTGAGTTTATCGTTCATGGACAAGGGTATGCTGTTTACTTCCTTTTCAAGTATATTGATCCTGTCGAGCAGGATACTGCTTTTGGAGTCGAATGCATCATTGCCGATCTCACCGACGTTGAAGCGGGTTTGCAGCAATGCCAGTTCCTCGTGGCATTTAGCCAGCTCAAGTTTCCTGAACGCACTGTCACCGTCCTTCATGTGATATCACCGTATTTGACATATTATAACCGAATTTTTCCAACTGGTCAGCTTTATTTGAAAGAGTTCATGCGATCCTCTATCTCCTCCACGCTGATGAAAGGGCCGATTTTAATGGACGTGATAATGCCCTTATCATTGATAAAGAAGGTCGTGGGCATGCCCCTGATATTATAAAGGGTCGATACATCGCCACGGGGATCGATGGGTATAACAAAATTGAGGCCGTTGGCCTCGGCGTAGAATTTTGCGCTGTCCGCATTGTCCAGAGAATTTACGGCGACTATAGCGATGCTGCCGTCATTATATTTATCCTGCAGCGCTTTGAACGCGGGGACCTCGTAGCGGCAGGGGCCGCACCAGGTGGCCCAGAAGTTCAGCATTACATTCTTGCCCCGGTAATCACTGAGTTTAAACTCCGTATCTCCGGTGGTGGGAAGGGTGAAATCGGGCGCGGCGAAACCGATCCTTGTTCCGACTTTTACGTCATTGACGGGGGCTGTCGTAGCTGATAAGGAGATTGGAGCTAGTACATCGGTACGCGTGACCCGATCAACAACAGCTACAGTGGATATCAGAATGATTGTAGCTGGTATTAGCATCCATAGTAGTCGGTTGATATTTGCATCATTCATATTGTTGGTTCTTCGTGACTAGTGAATTAATCATATTAATATGCGTTACCAAATTAAGTAGTCATTTGATCAAACCTAACTGTTTAATGCGGTCTTCAATTTCAAGTGTGGATTTAAATGATCCAATCTGAATGCCTTTTAAAAGGCCATCTGAGTCAATGAAGAAAGTATATGGATCACCAGCCTTAGGTACACCAAATGACTTATATACCAAGCGATACCAATCAAGCATAACTGTAAAATTGCAGTTCTTACTGCGGAGATACTCGCGTGTTTTCGCTGTATTATCCAATGTGTTTATAGATATGAAAACTAATCCTTGCTTAGAATATTTATTCACGATCTCCTGAAAATACGGGAACTCCGGTCCACACTCGATGCAATTTACGTTCCAAGTATTTATCATGATGGGCTTTCCTCTAAATTCTGTGAGGTCATGAGACACATTATCACTGCCCATCCAAAAAATTATTGGTGCTTTATCGCCCACTCCCGGCCGAGGATTATCGGACGTAATGCTTGTGATAAGCGGTATTGAGTAATCGTCTGGTTTTACCGGAGCGCATGCGCTTTGCATAACTAATATTAGTAATACGGCAGCAACAAAAATATTAGTTTTAATGTGCATGTTAAATTCCCCTCAAATTTTATTTGTTTTATGTTGCAAATCGGCTCAGCCAGGTCAATTGGCCGGTCAACATCAATATACCAACTATTATAAGCAGTATGCCGCTCACTATAGAAATGAGGCCGAGGTGGCGGTTGATGCCGCTCCAGAAAGGCATTATGTAGCTCCAGGCCAGGCCGATGAGCAGAAATGGTATGCCCATACCCATCGAATATACAGCCAGGAGCATGGCGCCCTTGACGGTCTCACCGGTATAAGATGCGATAAAGAGTATCGAACCGAGGATGGGTCCTATGCACGGCGTCCATCCCACCGCAAAGGCTGCCCCGATCATCATGGACCTGATGTATCCGGGATTGCGTGCCCCTTGCATGTGCAGCCGTTTCTCATAGTTGAGCCAGGGGATTTTGTAGGCGGCGATAAGGAAGACACCGAATATAATGACGACTATGCCGGAGATAGTCCTCATGGTGTCGGAATATGCAATGATGGAAGCTCCGATCAGGCCGGCAGACGCTCCCATGAGGATGAAAAGGAAAGAGAAGCCGAGCACAAAGGCGACGCTGTGCAATAGCGTGGGCCACACCCTGCGGCTGCCGCCTACGTCTATGGCCGATTCGCCCGCCAGGTTGGCCAGGTAGGCGGGGACCAGAGGAAGCACGCAGGGCGAAAAAAAAGACAGCAGGCCCGCGATGAAAGCTGTCCAGTAGGTGACGTCGGTTAGCTGGTTCACTACTGCGCTAAGGCCTTATCTATAAGTTTCTGGATATCCTTCTTGGGGCGGTAGCCCACCACCTGCTCGAAAGGCTTCCCTCCCTTGAAAACGATAAGCGTGGGTATGCTCATTACATTGTAGCTGGAGGCCACTTTGGGCGCCTCGTCCACATTGATCTTGGCGAAATCTATCCGGTCCTTGTATTCGCCAGCCAGCTCATCTACCAGCGGCGCGATCATTTTGCAGGGCCCGCACCACACCGCCCAGAAATCAACCAGCACCGGCCGGGCCGCGTCCAGCACGTTTGCCTTGAAATCCTTTTCGCTCACGTTTTTTATATTGTCAGCCATCTCGCCTCCGATGTATTTGATTATTATGTCGCTGGGCCAGCGGGCGCCTTATGGTTGATGGTCAGCCCTTCCAGGCGCTGTCCATTATCTATCTTAGCACCGCTGGCAATAATGCTGTTAATAATGATCGCGCCCTCCCCGACTGTAATATCGTCCCAGAGGATGGAATTCTCAATGACTGCGTTCCCAAAAATCTGGCAGTCACGGCCGATGACCGCCGGACCCGTGACGCGGGCATCCCTGTCAATGCTGCAGCCTCTCCCCAGCATAACCGGGCCGGTTAAACGGGCTGAAGGGTGGATTTCACATCCTTCCGATATGATAATATCCCCTGCCGTGTGCAGCGGTGAGGAGCATTTGCCCTGCAGTAAATCGTTGTTGACACGGTGGTATTGCTCGGGTGTCCCCATATCAATCCAGTATGCATGATTGTGGTAGGCATAAAAAGGATCGCCCTTCTCAAGCATACCCGGGAATACTCCGTTCTCGAACATGTAAAACTGATCATCAGGGATATAATCCAGCACTTCGGGCTCGAGTATGTAGACCCCGGCATTTATCCAGTGGCTGGTGACATTCTCCCATGCCGGTTTCTCTGTGAAACGTAGCACGCGCCCTCCGGCATCTGTCTCGACAACGCCGAACCTGGTGGGATCGTCCACGTGTGTCAGAGCGATGGTTGCCATAGCCTTATTGCTCATGTGCTGGTTGAGCATCTCGGAATAATCGATGTCCGAGAAGCAGTCACCGTTGAGCACGAAGAAGGTACTGTCCACGTGACCCCCGGCGTTTTTTATGGCGCCGGCCGTTCCCAGTGGTTTTTCTTCAAGGCTATAGGTCATTTTGACGTCCAGTCCTCGTCCGTCCTTGAAATACGCGTAAATCGAATCAGGCTTATATCCCATGGCCAGCACTATCTCGTCGATCCCGTGCAGGGCCAGCTTGCGGATAACGTACTCCAGGAAGGGCCTGTTGGCAACAGGGACCATAGGTTTGACTACCGAATAGGTCAGCGGCCGCAGCCGGGTTCCCTCGCCGCCTACAAGAATAATTGCCTTCATAGCTGAATAAATCTTCTAATTTTAACCTGTTTAAATTTGATGGGCAAACGAAGGAATATAAAAGTCCACCCGTGTCAGTGATCAAGCTGTATATGATTATATATCGTATCTTTCGCCGAACTCGCGTTTAACCTTTGATTCAGCCTGTTTAAGATCGTCTTCGGGCGGGACCAGGCCGGCTGCACCTTCCAGCCGCTGTATCCGTTCATCCAGTTTATCGTGCTCTGCCAGCACCAGCCGGATGGCCTCGGCCACGGGATCAGGCAGGCGGTGGTGGTCCAGGTCGAGACCATGGTCGCGGTTTTCTTCAACGATGCGGCCGGGTACGCCGACTACAGTGGCCCCCGGAGGCACCGATTTGATCACAACCGATCCGGACCCGATCCTGGCGCCTTCACCCACTGTAATGGGCCCCAGAACGATGGCCCGCGAGCCTATGACAACGTTATTGCCGATAGTGGGGTGCCGCTTACGTTTCTGCAGGCTTGTTCCACCCAGCACTACGCCCTGGTAGATGAGGACATCATCGCCGATTTCGGAGGTCTCGCCTATGACAACTCCCGCTCCGTGGTCGATGAAGAAACGCCGGCCTATGGTGGCTCCCGGGTGTATCTCGATCTGCGTGAAAAAACGGTTGACCTGTGAGATCAGGCGCGCCAGAAAATAGCAGTTGTGGCGGTAAAAAAAATTGGCCACCCGGTGCCACCACAGGGCGTGAAGACCCGGGTACAGGAAAAATACCTCCCAGGAGCTCCTGGCCGCCGGGTCACGCTCCATCGCGGCCCGTATGTCTTCGCGCATCAGTCTAAAGCACATGATTTCACATTATAGTATAGAACTGTGTAAGGGTGCAGAGAAATACGGCGGCCGGCCTGACGACGGTGGCGGCAAGGTGTCACTCATATGATATCATATGAAAACGGTCTGAACCTGTCCGTTTTACTGATGAAAAATAAGGGAGGCAAGATGAAATACAGGAATATTCTCTATGACAAGGATGATCACGTGGTGACCATCACGCTCAATCGGCCGCAGGTACATAATTGCCTGAGCGCGGCGACGGCCGCAGAGCTGCACCATGCCTGGCAGAGGTTCCGGGACGACGACGATGCCTTGGTGGCTATCATGACGGGCGCGGGCGAGAAAGCGTTCAGTGCGGGCTGGGACCTGGGCGAGGCGGCCGCCCTGACCGGTCCAATCGACTACGACGAGTTCAGGGTACATCTTTATAATTCCCCCGGACCATGCGGCTATACACGGCGTCTTGATATCTTCAAGCCGACCATCGGAGCTATCAACGGTTATTGCTTTGCCGCCGGCCTCGAGACCGCCTGCACACTGGATATCCGCATCGCAGCCGCCCACGCCGAGTTCGGCTGTCTTGAGAGGCGCTGGAATATCGTCCTTGCTGACGGAGGTACGCAACGGCTGCCCCTTATCGTGGGATTCTCCCGTGCCCTGGAACTCATCATCACTGGCCGCCGCATCGATGCCAAAGAGGCACTCAGGATCGGGCTGGTGACCGAGGTCGTACCGGCAGCGAAGCTGATGAAACGGGCTCGTGAACTGGCGTTGGCCATCTGCCAATTGCCGCAGGGAGCGATCAGGGCAGATAAGGAATCATGCCTGCGTGGATGGGGGCGCCCGCTGGAAGAGGGACTAAGGATAGAGGCCGAGATGGCGGGCTCAATGTTCATGAGACAAGATAAACACGCCCATGGGGCCCAATCTTTTATCGACAAGAAAAAGCCCGGGTGGAAGAAGCACGGGCTGTAATATCTTAACGTAGGGGCGTACCTTCAGGTGCGCCCGAAACGGGCGGGTTTAAAAACCCGCCCCTACAGGTGGGTGTGGCGGGTTCATGATTTATCATCTGTCGGTATGCCGAAAAGCCGGGCAGTGTTGGCCGTGGCGATGCCGGCTAAAGCGCTTTCATCCATGCCTTTGATCTGCGCCGCCGCACCCAGGCTGCGCACAACATCGGACGGCTGCGAGCGGTAGCGATGCTCCCTGCCGTAATGCACCGGGCAATCGGTTTCCAGGAGAAGTCTATCAACCGGGACTTCCCTGACGGCGCGGCGGTGCTCATCGTGGTACTCAGCAGCCGGTGTGGCCGAGATATAGTATCCCGCCTCGATCAATTCCGCCAGCGTGCTGGAGAAGCCGGTGTACCAGTGGAAGACCAGCCTGCTTATCCCGGCGCCTTTAACTTCTTCCAGCGCATCCTTCCAGGCGTAGCGGCTGTGCAGCGAGACGGGTTTATCATGATGGAGGGCCAGCGCCAGCAGCCGACGCAATACATCCTTTTGCATTTCCCTGCCTGCACCTTTCAGCACCCGCTTGTCGTAGTCCAGGCCCACCTCGCCCAGCGCGGCTGCCCCGTGTAGATTATTTGAGATGAAGTTGATGTTCTCCTCAAGCTGCGCCGCTTCCAGGCTGCCGATGGCCCAGGGATGGAGGCCCAGCGCAGGATAGACATAACCCGGGTAGCGCGCGGCCAGTTCCAGGGTTTTATTGTTCGAGCTTAAATTCTGCCCCATGGCGATAATGGCTGCCACGCCCGCCAGCCTTGCTGTCTCGATGGCGGAATCGAAATCCTCTATCTCGTCGAGGTGTGCGTGCGTGTCAACGAGGACGTTCACTCGCGCTCCCGATGATGTCCTCGATGGTGAGTTTATAAATTTCCGCTGATTGCAGGATTCCCCTTTCCGTGACCAGTCCTGAGAGCAGTTCCAGCGGCAACAGGTCGAGGCCCGCTTCGGCCTCACGCAGGCCGGCTGTCAGCCCGCGGGCATCGATTTTAGATATCTCGCAAACGGCGTAGAAAGGGCGTCCCCGGCGGCGCGCCATCTGCGCAAGCTCCAGCGAGGGTGTGCCGTTTATCATCCAGCCGTGCAGCGACACGCCGTCTGCCCCGCACAGCATAAGGTCCGCGCGCGCGGCCTGCCAGCCTACCTGCGAATCGGGCACTATCCTGACGCTGATGCCGGACTGCTGCAGCCGCTGCAGCGTCATCTCCCCGTATGATACCTTTTTATGGCGCGACTCGACGGCCAGCACTTTGAAGTCTCTGCCGCCCCGCCTGGCCATCTCCAGGGCGCTGCAGACCGCCGAGCTGTAGCTGCAGGTCATGACGATGCTGCGCCCGGCGACCAGCCTGGCTGCGTTGCGGGCGACAGAGGCAGCCGATTTTTGATGCAATTTTATCAGGCGGTCGGCGATGCTGAAGGCGGCCTTTTTAAGTCGCTGAGGGGACCTGGAGGTCAAAGCGGCTGACGCGAGTTCATCACGATAATAGAGGGCATAGTTGGCGATGGAAACCATGGCGGGGCGCGCCTCCAACAGCGCGGCGGTCACGCCGGCAAGTGATGCCAGCAATTTTTCCGTAGTGGCAGCCTGGTCCAGAGAAGCTGCCTCACGGAGTATCTCCATCGCCCGCTGCGTCAGCCATCCCGCCCCGTGCTCCCTGTCCCTTTTAAGGCCGTTGATGCTTTTCCTGAGTGAGAGTATCATCTGGCAGAATTATACCTTAAAGCCAGGGCCGTGGATTATACGTGTAACTCGATTATATCGTTGTCGCGGAGCACATGCTCGGGCCCGACGCGCTGGCCGTCGAACTTGCCGGAGCCCCAGAGAACGGCATAGCGTAGCCCCGATTTGAAATCTTTGTGCACGGCCTCGGCCAACTCCCTTACGGTCGCGCCCGCGGGCAGTATCACGGGATCGGTCAGGTCCACCCTGGCACCGGGCGACTTGGTATGCACGCGCATGATCTGGAGACGGGAGAAGATCTGCCTCTTGAGCTCCTCCAGGTTCTGTTTTTCGGTGGCCGATACCCTGATGGCGTCGATCCAGCCGCTAAACCTGGTATCTATAGCCTTTATCCCCTCGTCATCGATATCCAGGTCGCCCACGTTGCCTATGATGAAGGTACGCCGCTCCCGCAGGCCGCTGCCGCTATAGTCCACACCGGCCCTGCAAGGTACGACGGATATTTCCTCCAGTCCCTGCAGCGTATCCTCGGCCTGCCGTACGGGACCGCTGGTGAGATCCACCACGATGGCCAGCAGGTCTGCATTGCGCAGCACGGTATTGGACCAGACGCGCGACTCTTCCATATTTATGGCCGGCATATCCACCAGCTGTATCTGGATATTCTCGTAGGGCATCATGCCCACGTTGGGCGATTTTGTGGTGAAAGAGTAGTCGGCAACCTCGGGCCTGACGCTTGTCAGAGAGGCCAGCAGCAGCGACTTGCCGGTATTGGGCATGCCGATCAGCGCTACCTGCCCCGCCCCCTCCCTGCGGATGTTAAAGTTTTTCCTGCTGGTGGCATACTTTTTCTCGGCCTCTTCGCCTATTTTAGCGATCTTGCGCCGCAGGTCGGCCTGCAGGTGGTCCGTGCCCTTATGCTTGGGCATCACGGCCAGCATGGCCTCCAGCGCCTGGATCTTCTCCTCGGGCGTGGTCGCGCTCTTAAAGCGCCGCTCCGCTTCAAAATACTGCGGCGTCAGGTTAGCCGGCATATTGCATCCCCCGGAAGCTGTATTGTATATATTCTAACTCAAAACACGGTTAGAATTCAGGCTTGGCGATTAATGCATAGATGACTGCCAGGACGGATGCGGCGCCGGCGATGACGAATCCCGATGAGTATCCCGGGACTGCTCCGCTGATGATGGAGCCACACAGAGTTCCCAGCGTTACGGTAGTCTGGATGGTGGCCAGGTTGCCTCCCATGCGCGTGGCGACAAAAAGATTGGACACGATCAGGCTGCGCGTCACCAGCGTCAGGCTGTCACCCACGGCATGGGTCAGGCGCGTGGCCAGGACGTTGCCGAAGTTAGTGGTGAACATCAGCATGATATTGGTCAGGCCCGACACGGCTATGCCGACGTAATAAAGGGTGGCCAGTCCTTTTCCGCGCGCGTTGACGCGGTCAGCATAAAAACCGCTGACGATGGAGAGCACGGCCATAACGTTGGCGTGGATGAAGAATAGCCAGCCCACCGACTCCATATCCAGCTTGATCTCTTTGTTCAGAAAAAGACTGAAGCTGGATTGCTCGGCCCCGGCGTGCAGCGAGAAGGCGAATACCAGTATGACGAATACGAGCACCGACTTGCTTGACAGGTCGGCCCGGTAGTCGCTGATCCTGATCCGCGTGCCCGGGACATCCGCCAGGAACAGGCTCAGCAGCACCATGGGGACCGTCCCCACCAGCGAGAACAGGAAGATGGCGTTCATATCGAAGCCGGTGTATATGTAGCCGCCCAGCAGCGAGCCCAGGCCGTATCCAACCAGTATGCCCGCTGTAAAGAAGCCGAGCTTGAGGCCGCGTATGCTGCTGCCCAGGGTCTTATAAAAAAGCGACGGGAGTGCGTTGTTAAAAAGAGCGGCGCCCGAGCCGCCCAAAGCCAGCAGCAGCATGGTCGGCCAGAACTCCTGCGTCATCATCAACCCTGCAATGCTCAGCGCGAAGATAAACTGGCTGGCTATGATCAACCTCTTGGGCGATATGCGGTCGACGAAAACCCCGAAGGGTATCATCAGGGCCAGCGATACCAGCGGTAAAACGGCAATCAATATCCCCACCTGTAGATGGCTGAATCCTATGTCCACCCAGTAGATCGTGATGTAGGTTAAGATGGCCCACAGGAAAGTCGCCTGCAGGAAGCCGGCCAGACATGGCACGATGTAACGCCTGAAGAAGCTTAGGTTATCCATGTTAAAAAAGAGAAAGAGAAGTATAGCAGATAGGGAGGCCGGAAGTTAAATAACGTGCACCAAATTGCTGGATTGACACCGGCTGTATAATAATGGCTAATTGATGAAATATGGGCTGAAATGACCTAAAGCATATGGCCAGGCAGTGATACATGTTTGACCTTGTTTTTATTTGCTTGAGTGCGTTGTTTTTCTTCTTCAGCATGGTGTTGTTGGGCGCCATTTCGCGTCTATAGTAATAATATGGATACTCTTTCGATTATCGCCGGCCTGCTGTGTCTGGTTTTGTTCATTTACCTGTTTATCGCTTTGCTTAAACCGGAATGGTTTAAATGACTGCATTCAGCTTAATCCAGATCGGGGTATATTTAGTCGTTCTTCTGCTCCTCGTCAAACCCCTGGGCGCCTATATGGCGCACGTCTACCAGGGCGAACGCACATTTCTCAACCCGCTCTTTAAACCTCTGGAGCGCCTTGTCTATCGTATTGCCCGGGTGAATAGTGCGGAGGAGATGGACTGGAAAACATATGCTGTAGCCATGCTGATCTTTAATTTGATAGGGTTGATATTTTTGTATTTGTTATTGCGCCTGCAGAATTTTCTGCCGTTAAATCCCCAGGGCCTGCCTGCGCTATCACCAGACCTGGCCTTCAACACCGCAGTCAGTTTCGTGACCAACACCAACTGGCAAAGTTACAGCGGGGAAGCTGCGATGAGCTACCTGTCGCAGATGGCGGGATTGACGGTCCAGAATTTTCTATCCGCGGCAACAGGGATGGCGGTATTAATCGCCATGGTACGCGGTTTTGTCAGGCACTCCGCCGATACCATCGGGAACTTCTGGGTAGACATGACCCGCAGCGTTTTTTATATACTGGTGCCCCTTTCCCTGGTTCTGGCACTGGCGCTTGTTTCACAGGGTGTGGTTCAAACCTTTAGTGGACATGCAAATGTGTCTGCATTGCAGCCGGTTCCCGGAGTTAACATCCAGTCCTCGACTGAACAAACGCTGGCACTGGGCCCTGCCGCCTCGCAGGTTGCTATAAAACAGCTCGGCACAAACGGGGGCGGGTTTTTCAACGTCAATTCTGCACATCCCTTTGAAAACCCCACTCCTCTTTCGAACTTCCTGGAAATGATAGCCATCCTGCTTATCCCGGCAGCGCTGTGCTATACATTCGGCAGGATGGTGGGCGATACGCGCAAAGGCTGGGCCATACTTGCAGCCATGACGATCGTCTTTGTGGCGATACTTGCCATAGTTGTTGTAGCGGAACAGGGTGGTAATCCGACCATATCCGCCCTGGGCATAAATCAAACAGCCGGTGACACCCAGTCCGGCGGAAACATGGAGGGCAAGGATGTCCGTTTCGGAATAACCAATTCAGCATTATGGGCAACCGCCACCACAGCAGCCTCCAACGGATCGGTAAACAGCATGCTTGATTCATTCACGCCACTGGGTGGTCTGTTCCCGATGTGGCTGATGCAGCTTGGCGAAGTGGTGTACGGGGGCGTGGGATCGGGGCTTTACGGTATGCTGACCTTTGTCATTATAGCTGTATTTATAGCCGGGTTAATGATCGGGCGCACACCTGAGTATCTGGGCAAGAAGGTTGAAGCCTTCGAGATAAAGATGGCTTCCCTGGTAGTGCTGGTACCCATACTGTTGGTCCTGTTCGGCACAGCGATTGCCGTGTCCATCCCTGATGGCAAAGCGGCGGTATTTAATCCTGGTGCGCATGGTTTCAGCGAGATCCTGTATGCATTCTCCTCCGCCGGCAATAATAACGGCAGCGCCTTCGCAGGCCTCGGGGCCAACACGGGCTTTTATAATACTGCCCTGGGCTTTGCCATGCTGTTTGCCCGCTACTGGACGGCTATCCCTGTCTTAGCCATCGCCGGTTCACTTGCACGTAAAAAAATTGTTCCGGCCGGTCCCGGGACGCTTCCCACGCATACCCCGCTATTTATCGTATGGCTGATTGGCATTGTCATAATAGTGGGCGCACTCAGTTTTTTCCCGGCGCTGGCCCTGGGTCCGATTGCGGAATACCTGATGATGAGGTAATGGAAATATAAATGATCTTATTCATCTGCACATTCAAATTTAGTAAGCGGAAAAAGCGGTGAATCAGCATCCAAAAAAACAACGCAGGCTCGATCTCAGGATATATCGCCGTGCCCTGATCGATGCGCTGGTTAAACTTAATCCACTCCGGATGGCACGCAACCCGGTCATGTTCGTGGTGGAGGTTGGCAGCGTGCTGACAACTATTCTGTGGATACTGGCGCTTTGTGGCTATGGTGAGGCCAGGGCTGGTTTTATTGGAGCCATAGCTTTCTGGCTATGGTTGACCGTTCTCTTCGCCAACTTCTCCGAAGCCATTGCCGAGGGGCGAGGGAAGGCGCAGGCGGAGACATTGCGAAGCACCCGCAAAGAAACGCATGCTCACAAGCTTGATAAGCCGGTCCATGGATCGAAATACGAAGTGATACCCTCAACCGCGCTAAAAAAGGGTGACATTTTTATAGTGGAGACCGGCGAGGTTATCCCCAGCGATGGTGAGATAGTCCAGGGCGTAGCGCTGGTGGATGAAAGCGCCGTCACAGGAGAAAGCGCTCCCGTTATCCGGGAATCCGGAGGGGATAGAAGTGCCGTGACCGGGGGAACACGGGTACTGTCAGACTGGTTGATAGTTGCAGTTTCGGCCGATCCGGGCGAAGGTTTCCTCGATCACATGATTAACCTGATCGAAGGCGCAAAACGCCAGAAGACACCCAACGAGATCGCGCTGAATATACTGCTGTCAGCCTTCACCATTGTATTTCTAGCAGTTTGTGCCACATTGTTACCTTTCTCCTTATATACTGTTGAAGTAAATCACCAGGGTGCGCCGATTACCCTGACTGTACTGATAGCCCTGCTTATCTGCCTTATTCCGACCACTATTGGGGGCTTGCTACCGGCTATCGGAATCGCCGGCATGGACCGCCTTATCCGCAGGAACGTTATCGCGTTATCGGGTCATGCCGTGGAAGCGGCAGGCGATGTTGATGTACTGTTATTGGATAAGACGGGTACTATCACGCTGGGCAACCGCCAGGCCATTGAATTTAGACCTATAGGCGGAATCAGCGACCTTGAATTAGCTGAGGCAGCACAACTGGCTTCGCTGGCCGATGAGACACCCGAGGGGAGGAGCATAGTACTGCTTGCCAAGAACAAATACTTCCTGAGGGGTACTGCAGGGGAGGACACTCAAAACAGGATGCGTTTTATCCCGTTTTCAGCGCAGACACGCATGAGCGGAGTAGATATTGACGGAATGAGTGTCCGCAAAGGCGCTGCAGACGCAATCACCCAATATATTAAAGAAATGGGCAAAGATATATCCTCGGAGCTTAACACGATAGTTGATGATATTGCTAAAGCCGGAGGCACTCCGCTGGTGATCGCGCGCAACGGGGATGCAATAGGTGTGGTGTACTTGAAGGATATTGTAAAAGGCGGTATCAAGGAGCGTTTTATTCAGTTGCGCAAGATGGGTATCAAGACGGTCATGATTACAGGTGATAATCCCTTGACAGCGGCAGCCATTGCGGCAGAAGCAGGGGTAAATGACTTCCTGGCGCAGGCCACCCCCGAAATGAAGTTGAGCTTGATACGGGATTTCCAGTCCGGCGGCCGGCTGGTGGCAATGACCGGTGATGGAACCAATGATGCCCCTGCCCTGGCGCAGGCCGATGTGGCTGTGGCCATGAACACGGGAACACAGCCTGCCCGCGAAGCTTCCAACATGATCGACCTGGACAGCAATCCCAGCAAACTGATTGAGATCGTGGAGATCGGCAAGCAGTTGCTGATGACCAGGGGAGCCCTGACTACATTCAGTATTGCCAATGATGTATCGAAATACTTCGCTATTATCCCGGCGGCCTTTTCCGTCATCTACCCTTCGTTACAGGCTTTGAACCTGATGCAGCTTGCCACACCCCATAGCGCCGTGATATCGGCAGTGATTTTCAATGCTTTGATCATCATAGCGCTCATCCCGCTGGCTATGCGCGGCGTGCCCTACCGTCCGGTAGGTGCGGCAACGCTCCTGCGCGATAACCTTCTTGTTTATGGCGTGGGAGGATTAATTGCTCCGTTTATCGGCATTAAATTGATTGACATGCTATTGGTAGCGATGAAATTGGTGTAAAAGATGGAAAAACGGCCGTCATCAACGATACGCCACCAACTTCGCAGTGCCTTCGTATTACTGGGTGTTATGATCCTGCTTACCGGCATAATCTACCCCCTCTTTGTTACGCTTATGGCTCAAATAGTATTTCCTCATCAGGCTAACGGCAGCCTGATTGCGGGCGAAGGTAAAATCCTCGGTTCTGAGTTAATCGGCCAGCAGTTTGACCATGAAGGCTATTTTTGGGGGCGGCCTTCTGCAACACAACCCTCACCCTACAACGGGTCGGCCTCCTCCGGTTCAAATTATGGCCCTTCCAATGAAGAACTATTGAGCGTTATTCAGAAAAGGATAGAGGCTTTAAAGAAGTCTGATCCCGGGAATACCATGTCCATACCCGTGGACCTTGTAACATACTCGGCCAGCGGGCTTGACCCGCATATCAGCCTGGCAGCAGCCCTGTACCAGGTACCGCGAGTTGCGCGGGTGCGACAAGTGAGCGAGGGGATACTTCAGGAGATGGTAAACCGCTATACCGAAGGCCGTCAGTTCGGCGTCCTCGGCGAACCCAGGGTGAATGTCCTCAGGCTAAATTTGGCGCTGGACGAGATTAAATAAATTGGATTTCCCCGCAGATGTAGATTAATATTTGACCTGGAGGGGCAGAACAGATGAGGCAAAGCCGTCCCAGTCCTGACCAGCTATTGGCGCGGATCCAAGCTGAGGAAGAGAGGCAAAACCGGGGCAAGCTGACAATTTTCCTGGGCTTTGCCGCCGGTGTGGGTAAGACGTACGCCATGCTTGAGGCCGCGCAGCAACAGAAGGATGAGGCAGGCCTGGTTGTCGCCTATGTTGAAACGCATGGCAGGGTGGAAACAGAGAGGTTATTAACAGGCCTTGAAATTCTCCCTCGCAAGCAAATTGATTACCGCGGCATCCTTGTTCCCGAGATGGACCTGGACTTGGCGTTAGAACGTAAACCACGGCTGGCGCTGGTAGATGAACTTGCACATACAAATGCCCCCGGTTCACGTCACCCGAAACGCTATCAGGATGTGGAGGAATTGCTCAATGCCGGGATCGATGTTTATACCACGCTCAATATACAGCACCTGGAAAGCGTGAGAAATACAGTTGCCCAGATTACGGGAGTATGGGTACGTGAGACGGTCCCGGATTCAATAGTCGATATGGCTGCCGCGATAAAATTGGTTGACCTTCCCCCGGATGAATTGATGCTGCGATTAAAAGAAGGAAAGGTCTATGTGCCTGAGATGATTGCACATGCTACCAAGGACTTCTTCCGCAAAGGTAACCTTTCCGCCCTGCGTGAGATCGCACTGAGGATTGCGGCGGAGCATGTTGAGAGGCAGACCCAGGCCTATATGCAATCACAGGCTATACAAGGTCCATGGGCGGCGGCTGAACATCTCCTGGTATGTATCAATAGTGGCCCTCTTGCCAACAGGGTGGTACGTAGCGCACGCAGGCTTGCTTCTCAATTGAATGCGGAATGGTCCGCCGTCTATGTTGAGACACCCGACAATATCCGGTTATCTTCCGCCCGGAGGGAGAGACTGGAGCATACCATGCAACTGGCCAAGCGGTTGGGCGCGGATGTGCAGGAATTGCAGGGCCAGTCTGTGGCGGACACGGTCATAGACTATGCAAAAGCGCACAATATAACCAGGATAGTTGTCGGTAAACCTCTGAAAAGCCGCTGGCAGGAGATGTTACGAAGCTCTGTCAGTGCTCAAATTATCCGTAAGAGCGGACATTTTGATATTCACATTGTCAGCGGCAAAGCGGAACCGGCTGTGCAGGACAGGGATTCCGGCGTAAAAACTTCTATCAACTGGCGTGGTTACCTGATAAGCCTGGGGTTGGTCATTTTGGCTACCCTGATCGGTGTGTTGTTGCAGCCATTAATCCACCCGGCAAATCTGATAATGATATACCTCCTGTGCGTGGTCATATCGGCGGTCTATTTCGGGTTCGGGCCATCCATAGTGGTGTGTATTTTAGGAGTGTTGGCTTTCGATTTCTTTATTATTCCACCCGTCCTCTCCTTCGCCGTGCAAGACGTGCAATACCTTTTTACTTTTATCGTATTGTTGCTTGTCGGCATCGTGGTAAGCTATTTAACGTCGCGCATTCGAAAGCAGGGCGAATCCGCACGACAGCGCCAGATCGCCATATCTACCTTGTATGCGCTCAGCCGGGAGATGACTGCCGCCCTTAATGTAGAAGATACTGTAAATAGCGTAATCAGCTATTTAAAAAGGACACTTGGTCTGGATGCGGTTATTTTGTTGCCTGACCCTGAAAACGATGGGAAGTTGATACATCCTTTTCAGGAAATAAATTTCAATCTGGATGAAAATGATGCTGCGACAGCCTTCTGGGCTTTTGAACATCAGCAGGCAACAGGGCGCAATACCGATACGCTGCCCGATGCCAAAGCCCTGTATTTACCTTTGCATGCAACACGCAGGTCGATTGGCGTGATGGGAATATGGTTGGCCGATCGGACCTATCAGATGCCTGTCCAGCAAGTCAGGTTGTTGGAAGCACTGGGAGACCTCGCGGCTGTTGCGATAGAACGTGCCCAACTGGCTGAGACAATACGTAATGCACCGGTTCAGTAAATTCGTTTCTGGAAAAAATTTATTCTAGAGGTCAGCCTCTAAACGACGAGTTTGCCAGGGCATGCCGATATGATGTCAGTCAATTATTGAATTGCATTTTGCAGCGTTTTGTTGTAGAGTGTATACAGTGGTTTCTGTTTAGGTTAGTGCCAGCTTCGGTAGATTGAATCTCGATCTTCCTCCGATATCTTCTCACGTTGGATGACCGCAACTAAAAGCCATAAAAAATATATTAGGAGGTCATCCCATGGGTTTCACCGACAAAACGGTCAACTGCGCTGATTGCAGCAAGGATTTCACATTCAGCGCCACAGAGCAGGAGTTCTACGCATCCAAGGGGTTCACCAATGAACCCAAGCGCTGCCCGGACTGCAGGCAGGCCAGGAAATCTAACCGCGACGGCGGCAGGTCTGGCGGCGGCTACCAGCGCAAGATGTTCCCCGCTCAGTGCGCCCAGTGCGGCAAGCAGACAGAGGTACCCTTTGAGCCGCGCCAGGACAAACCGGTTTACTGCAGCGATTGCTACAGCAGCATCAAGCCACAGAGGTAGTTGCGACCGGCCATGCAGGCGCAACGCGACTTGATGTCCCTGCGCCGTTAAAATTTAGGAGGAAAATAATCGTACCATGAATATATACGTGGGCAACTTGGCTTACGAGGTGTCCGAGAGCGATATCAGAACTGAGTTCGAAGCGTTCGGAGAGGTCACATCGGTAGCCATCATAAAGGACAATTACAGCGGGCAGTCCAAGGGCTTCGGCTTCGTGGAGATGCCCAAGCTGCAGGAAGGACAGGCAGCCATCACCGGATTAAACGGCAAAAAGCTCAAAGAGCGGGCCATCACGGTTAACGGCGCAAGGCCCCGCGGCGAGGGCGGCAGCTCTGGCGGCAGGGGTGGCAGTGGCGGCGGCAGGTCTTCCTACGGCTCCGGCGGCGGCGGCAGGGGTGGTGGCGGTGGCGGCAGGGGCGGTCCAAGAAGGTATTAATACTAGTAGATTAAAGAGAAAAACAGTCTATTACGGAAACGGCCCCTTTGACGGGGCCGTTTCCTTTTCAGCTTGCCTCACGGCAAATCAGCGGCATAATATTTTGACAGCCTCCTATTGTGTTGCTATAATACGGCAATAGGCTTCCATAATCCGTATAGGCAGCATATTATGTACGTAGCGAATAAGGGCAATATCAAGATCGATCTCTTCTGCTGTTCCGGCAGTCTCGATCCGGCTGAGCTGTCGTATGGTAATAACGGGCAGGGAGTGGAGATCAAGGTCATCCCGCTGCCGTGTTCCGGGAAAATTGATATTCTGTACCTGACCAAGGCGTTCGAAACCGGCGCGGATGGTGTGGCGGTGGTTACCTGCAAAAAGGGAGACTGCCGTTACCTGGAGGGCAACCTGCGCGCGCAGAGGCGCGTGGAGGCTGTGGATGCTTTGATGGAGGAGATAGGCCTGGGCAGCGGGCGCATGGTCATGATCCAGATGGGTGAAGGCGGCCTGGAGCAGGTGAAGAGAGAAGTGGAGGACTTCCGCAGCAGGATAAAGGCTTCACCCCGCAGCGCATACTCAGGCGATGAACAGGAGCTCGATACGGAATAATACGCGCGTACACGATATCTGTTGATTGAGGAAGATGTTATGAAAACTGATAGCAGACTGGCCAAGAAAATCGAGGGCAGGGATTTTATCGTTACGGCGGAGTTCCTGCCCCGGGCTGGCGCGGGCACAGCCATAATCGAGGAGGCCGCCGCCGTTTTGCGTGACGGCCCCGTCGCAGTTAACGTAGCCGATAACCATTACGGCGTGGCCATGTCCAGCTTTGCCGCATCTGTAGCCCTGCTCCGGGCGGGCATCGAACCGATCTACCAGGTCGTCACGCGGGACAGGAACCGTATTGCCCTGCAATCGGACCTGCTGGGGGCAGCCTCGCTGGGCATCAAGAACGTGCTTTGCCTTACCGGCTATCACCAGGCCCTGATCGGATGCCCGGAGTCGGCCAACGTCTTCGACATCGATTCCATCCAGCTCCTCGCTGCGGTAACAGCGATGGTTGAAGAGGGCGTACTGATGGACGGCAGGAAGATCGAGGGCCCCTTCTCGATGCTGCCGGGCGCCGCCGCCAATCCATCCCTGAGACCGCTGGAGCTCAATATTATGCGGATTAGAAAGAAGGTCAGGGCCGGGGCCAGGTTTATCCAGACCCAGGCCGTCTTTGATATCGAGGACTTTAAACTGTGGCTGAACGCCGTGCGGGCGGACGGGATCGAGCAAAAAACCGTCATCCTGGCCGGTGTGATGCCGCTGTCCGGCGCTGCCGAAGCCAGGAAGCTGAACGAAACGTTCACCGACTTCAGCATACCGGCCGAGGTGATTTCACGCCTGGATGCCGCCGGCAGCGAGAGTGCGCAGAGAAAAGAGGGACTGGCTATCTGTGCTGAGACAATCGGCAGGCTCAAGGTCCTGCCGGGACTGCGCGGTATACACATATTTTCAGGGGGACACGAGTCGATAGTGCCGGAACTGATGTCCATGGCCCTGTAAACCGGGGATGAATTCATGCCTGAAAAATATCATATCAAGACACATCCCGTTCCCGCCAGGCGGCCGCCCATTGGCAAATGCGGCGTGGTCGACTGGCGTGAGGACTGCGCAGGGTGCCATAACTGCGTCAAGAAGGCCTGTGTCTTCGACCGCTACCGGGACGAGATGACCTATATCCGCGGCATGCGCGATATGGATGCCCTTTTCTTCCAGTGCATGGGCTGCTTCTCCTGCGTTCAGCAGTGCACCAAGGGCCTGCTGTCCCTCTCGGCCAATCCCGTTTATGAGCGCCTGGGCAACGGCTACTGGACACCACAGGTGATCGAGACCACCTGGGCGCAGGCCGAGACCGCCCGCATACCGGTCTCAGGGGCGGGATACCGCGGGCCGTTTACCGGGCCGGGATTCGATTCGATGTGGACCGATATGTCCGAGATTGTCCGCCCCACCCGCGATGGAATACACGGGAGGGAGTATATCAGCACGGCCGTCGATATCGGCAGGAAACCTGCCCTGCTGCACTTCGACGAGGATAGCCCCGCCGACAGCCTGCCGCCGCTGGCGGACATCCCGATGCCCATGATCATCGACCTGATGCCTCAGGGCTACCGGCTGCCCAACCTGCTGCCCATTATCAAGACGGTGGCGGCGCAGACGGGCATCATCGCCGTCGTCGATTCCAGGGACTGGGATCTGCTGGGCAATGAGCTTGATCAATACCTGCCAAACCTGGCGATCTACCTTGACTCATCGTCGCCCCTTCCCAGCCCCGGGATTCTGCAGAAAATGAGGCTGGCAGAGATCAGCGATGACGACAGGGTCGAGCAGCGCATCGCGGAACTCAAGCGTATCAACCCGGGTATCGTGGTGGCGGTCAGGATCGAGCTGGATTCACGCGGCGTCGAACGGAGCATAGAGCTTGCAGCTAAACCGTTTACCGAGGCTCTGCACCTGGTTGCAGACGTCAACGGCAACGAGCTGGGCACCGGCAACCCGCGTTTCATCAAGGACATGCTGCGGCAGGTCCACAACTCGCTTGTCGCAAGCGGCATCAGGAACGAGGTCACTCTCATAGCCGGCGGGGGCATCGCCCTGCCCGAGCACATGGCCAAGCAGATCATCTGCGGCGCAGACCTGGTGACGATTAACCTGCCGCTGTTAATAGCCCTCGAATGCACGCTTTGCCGGGAATGTCGCAACGGCGCGTCATGCCACGCGGGGATAAATGAAATAGATGCTGATTACGGTGTCGGGCGCATGACCAATCTGATTGCCGCATGGCACGACCAGTTGATAGAGGTCATGGGCGCCATGGGCATACGCGATGTCCGCCGCCTGCGAGGAGAGGTGGGACGGGCCCTGTTCTTTGAAGAGCTTGAGGAGGCAACCTTTGGCAAACTTTTTGGTGCCAGAAAAAATAGCTAAACAAGACCTGCCTGAGAGCACTCTGGAGACGCTTATTCCCCAGGTCGAGGTCCCGCGCGCCATCAAACCGGCGCCGCCGCGCTACCGCAATGAGATCGCCAAGTACATCATACGCCGCAGCGCTGACTGTAAGATGTGCGGCAAATGCGCCGAGGTGTGCCCTCATGGCGTGCACGTGCTCAAAGGCGGCTACAAGTACTTCGCTGCTCCGCGCCATAACGTGTGCATCGGCCCATCCTGCCGGGAGACAGGCCACTACTGTGTCGACATCTGCCCCAACGGGGCGCTGCGAATGGTGGAAAACCCTATGATGAAACTGTTGGGCGATTACCGCTGGACCTCCGACCTGATACTTGCCACCTGGAAGATGGCCGAGACGGGGGCCCTTCCTCCCGCCGAATATGGTTATGAATATGAATGCGGCAACTCGGGCGGCGGCTTCGACCGCCTGCGATTTAAGTTTCCCGACCGGCCGCCGCTAGAACTGGACCCGGCTGATATCGATACCAGCCTTGAACTCAACCGGCGCGGAGACGGCCGGCCGCAGATCAAAATTGACGTGCCCTGGTACGGCGGCGGCATGTCCTTCGGGTCGGTCAGCAACGTTACGCAGCTTTCCAAGGCCCAGGCTGCCGTTGCCTTCAACACCTTTACCTGCACCGGCGAGGGCGGTTACATGGAACGCCTGAGGCCCTATGACGACCATACCATCACGCAGGTCGCCACCGGCTTGTTCGGTGTGCGCGAGGAGACCATCCAGCGCGTGCGTATCGTGGAATTCAAATATGCGCAGGGAGCCAAGCCCGGCCTGGGCGGCCACCTGCTGGCCGACAAGGTCACACCTTCGGTGGCCAAAATGCGTGAAACGGTGACCGGCATCTCGCTCTTTTCGCCTTTCCCGTTCCACAGCGTTTATTCCATTGAAGACCACCAGAAACACATGGACTGGATCAAGCATGTCAACCGCCACACGCTGGTCTCAGCCAAGGTATCGACCCCGGCAGACGTGGACATGGTGGCTGTGGGAAGCTATTCAGCCGGGGTCCACATCGTTCACCTGGACGGCGGCTACGGCGGCACCGGCGCCGCGCCTGACATCGCCAAGAAAAATATCGCTATGCCTATCGAATATGCCATCGTCAAAGTCCATGATTTCCTCACCCGTGAGGGCGTGCGCGACAAGGTGACCCTGATCGCCAGCGGCGGATTGCGCGGCGCCCATGATATTGCCAAGGCCATCGCGCTGGGGGCGGATGGAGTGGTGGTGGGAACGGGTGAACTGGTCGCGCTGGGATGCCTGCGCTGCGCGCGTTGCGAGAGCGGGCGCGGCTGCCCGCGCGGCATCGCCACTACGGACCCTGTCCTGCAGACCCAGTTCAATATCGAGTGGGGCTCCCAGCGCGTGATCAATCTTTACAACGCCTGGCGCATTCAACTGGTCGATATACTGCGCAGGTTCGGCATGCGCAGGGTCAGCGATTTGAGGGGCCGCACCGACTTGCTCATGCACCTCGATTACAGCAACGATTCGGAGCTGCCTAAATGATACGCGAGATGATCAACAGCCTGCTGGACTCCAGGGCCAGGCTGGTCCGGGAATTGCCGCCCTACACTGCCGAAAGGAAGATAGAGGAGGAGGGTGGCTGCGGCGTAGTCGGCTTCTGCTGCACCGAGCCGGTGGCGGCCAGGCACATCTATGAGCCGTCCAGGCAGATGCATAACCGCGGAAACGGCAAGGGCGGCGGCATTGCCGCGCTGGGCTTCGTCCCCGGCCAGCTCGGCGTCAGCCGCGAGGTGTTGGAAGACTGTTACATGTTGCATGTGGCTTTCCTCGATACCGGGGTCCAACGTGAACTGGAAGGTAAATATATAGCGCCGTGTTTTGAGCTGAAGGCAAGGCAGAAACTCGATACGCTGGACGACTGGACGGTGGTTGAGGGTCTGGAGGCCAAACCTCCCGATGTCTACCGCTATTTCGTGCGTGCCAGGGCAGACGTGCTGGATTCCTTCATACAGCGAAATAACCTGGCCGGTTTATCGAGGGAGGCGGCCGAGGAGGAACTGGTCAACCAGAACAGCATCCGACTTAACCAGGAGTACTACGCATCGCTGGGAGAGCAGAAGGCCTTCGTCATGTCGGAGGGCAAGAACATCATGATACTCAAGGTGGTCGGCTTTGCCGAGGCCATCGTGAAATATTATAAGATCGAGGAGCTGCGTGCACATGTATGGATAGCGCACCAGCGCTTCCCCACCAAGGGCCGCGTCTGGCATCCCGGCGGCGCCCATCCCTTCGGCGGCATCAATGCCGCCCTGGTGCACAACGGCGATTTCGCCAACTACCACTCGGTGTGCGAGTACCTGGCCGAGCGCCACATCCGGCCTCAGTTCCTCACGGACACCGAGGCCTCCATGCTGATGTTCGACCTGCTGCAGCGCACCTACCAGTACCCGCTGGAGTATATTATCGAGGCCCTGGCGCCCACTTCGGAGCTTGATTTCGACCGCCTTCCTCTGGACAAGCAGGCGGTTTACAGGGCTATCCAGGCTGCGCACATCCACGGCTCGCCCGACGGCCCCTGGTTCTTCATCATCGCGCTCTCGCTGCCCGAGAACAGGGCATTCCAGCTCATGGGCATCACCGATACCGCCATGCTGCGTCCCCAGGTTTTCGCCTTTTGTGATGGGGAAGTGCAGGTGGGCCTCATTGCCTCCGAGAAGCAGGCCATAGATGCCACGCTGCAGAGCCTGCATGCGGACGACAGCCGCGTCTGCCCGGTCGCCGACCGCTACTGGAATGCCAGGGGTGGCAGCCATACCGACGGCGGGGCCTTTATCTTCGACCTCAAACCTGCTGACCAGGGCAGCCTGCGCATGTCCTGCACGGATAAATTCGGCACCCCGGTGCCCATGCCGTCGGGGACCGATGCATGTGACTTCTCTGCCGTGGTAAAGCCGGCTGATCCTCTTACGAGGGACAGGATTTTACAATGTTTCGAGACGGCAAATGCCGCAGCTGTTTTCGAATACCTGTCCGGCGGCATGCCGCAGTGGTCTTTCGACGATATCCGTTCTGCCCTGTCTGCAACCGCTAAAATCGCTGTTGATCCCGCATACACGTCACTGGCGATCGAAGCGCTCACCCTGCTTAACGACCGCAGGTTCCCGAGCGGCGCAAAGAAGCGCAACCATATCCTCTACCTCGTGCGCGGCGCGCTGAAGCAGGCCTTCAATAGCCTTCCTAAATTAAACAACGCAAAGAATACGGAGGGCGCGTACCGCCTGATAGACCATGACACGCGAGGCCTGTTGAGGCCGCCCCGCAATGGCGAGACGACCCTGGTGATAAATGCGCGGGGCTTCGACCCGCAAGGGCTGGGAAGCGATGCCAGTCTGCTGATGGACGCCCACCAGATGGGTTGGCGGCGCTTCATCAGCTACAACTGCATCGGGCAGAGATTTATCGGTTGCGGGCTCGGGCCTGACTCCGACGGCGTGACCATCGATGTCTATGACAGCTCCGGCGATTACCTGGCCTCCGGAATCGACGGCCTAACCATTACCGTTCACGGCAACGCCCAGGACCAGGTGGGTCAGATTATCAAGCGCGGAAAACTGGTTATACACGGCGACGTGGGCCAGACCTTTATGTACGGCGCCAAGGGAGGCTCGATCTATGTTATGGGCAACGCGGCAGGCAGGCCGCTCATCAACTCCGTGGGCAGGCCCCGGGTGGTGATCAACGGAACCTGCCTCGATTTCCTGGGCGAGTCCTTTATGGCCGGCGATGTGCTTAACGGCGGAGGCTTTGTCATACTCAACGGCGTAGCCTTCGACGACGAGGAACGCCTGGCCGCGCTCAGGGAGCCTTATTCCGGCAGCAACCTGTTCTCGCTGGCCTCGGGCGGCGCCATCTATATACGCGACCCGCGCCAGCAGGTGGTCTGGCAGCAGCTCAACGGCTGCGGCTTCTACCGCATGGCCGACGAAGACTGGGAACTGATATTGCCTTACCTGCAGGAAAACGAGCGGCTATTCGGCATAAAGGTCGAAGACCTGCTGACGGTGGACGGCCGCCTGCTCAAGCCGTCCGAGGTCTATCGCAAGGTGGCCCCGGTCAAGATCGCCGCCCTCGGCAAGAAGTCTGAAGCGCCGGTGTTTACCGAGACGGACCTGCTGACCGTGTCGACCGGTGAATAGCATCAAGGGACAGTGAGTTGATATGACGATTAAAATTGGAAAAGCGAAGCCTGGCACCGGCCTCAAGCCGGTCGTGGAGGAGATGTCGGGCGTAAATCTAAATCTGTGCTATCAGTGCAGGAAATGTTCCGCCGGCTGCCCGGTGGCTGGGGTGGCGGAATCCGCTCCGTCCGAGGTTATCAGGCGGCTGCACCTGGGCGCCGGAAACGAGTTACTGGAGAGCAAGCTGGTCTGGATGTGCCTGTCCTGCGAGACCTGCTATGGCCGCTGCCCCATGCAGATAAACTTCGCCGCCGTTATCGACGCCCTGCGCAGCCTGTCGATCGCCAGGGGGACCAGGGCGCCGCGGGGCAACATGCCGCTGTTTAACCGCATGTTTTTGGAGAATGTCCGGATCTTCGGGCGCTCCTATGACCTGTCCATGATCGCCGGCTACAAGCTGGGCAGCGGCAAATTGATGGACGATGCGGAGAAATTTCCATCCATGTTGATGAAGGGCAAGATGGCCATTCTGCCACCCTCCGGCGCAGACAAGAAAGCCGTGCGGCGCATATTCGGCAGGGCCGGGAAGAAGGGGGCAAAGACAAGATGAAGTACGCATATTATCCCGGGTGCTCGTCCCATTCCACGGCGCGCGATATGCACGAATCGGCCGCAGCTGTGGCCCGGGCGCTGGGCATCGAGCTGGTCGAGATAGACGGATGGTCCTGTTGCGGTGCTACCGCGGCCCACCAGACCGACCGGGTGCTGGCCGCCTCACTGCCTGCCTCCAACCTGCTGCTGGCCAAGCAGATGGGGCTGGATACGGTGGTGACCTGCGCGGCCTGTTACAGTAGGATGAAGGCTGCCAACCACGAGGTGTCGACCTCGCCCGACATGCATAAAAAGGTGGCCGATACCGTCGGCAGACCCTACGACGGCTCGGTGGCCGTAAGGCATTTGGTCGAGGTGCTGCTGGAAGACGTCGGCATCGAGAAACTGCGCAAAAGCTTCGTGCAGTCGCTGGGCGGGCTCAAAGTTGCCTCCTATTACGGCTGCCTGCTGGTGCGACCCCACAATGTGACCAATTTTGACGACGCGGAGAACCCCACCTCGCTCGACCGCCTGGTGGAGGCCATGGGTGGGCACAGCGTGGACTGGCCGTGCAAGGTCGACTGCTGTGGGGGAGGGCTCAACCTGACCAGGACGGACATGGTGGTCAAGCTGTCGGGTTCCATCATAGACATGGCCGCGGCCGCCGGGGCCGACTGCATAGCCGTGGCCTGTCCCATGTGCCAGGCCAGCCTCGACCTGAGGCAGAGTGACATGCACAAGAAGTCCGGCAGGCGCTATCAAATGCCCATTCTATACGTAACACAATTGCTCGGGCTGTGCCTGGGCATATCTCCCAAAGAGCTGGGATTCAACAGGCTGATGGTGCCGGCGTTCTCGGTCTTGCATTCATTGAGTGCGAAAGGATCGCTATGAGGCCAGATATATTTAGAAGGTAACCGCGATATGGAACAAGATATACGGAAAAAGACGGGAGCAGTGCTGGTGCAGGGTGGCGGCATCGCCGGCATACAGGCTGCGCTGGACCTTGCCGGATCGGGCTTCAAGGTATACCTGGTCGAGCAGTCGGCCGCCATCGGCGGCATGATGTCGCACCTGGACAAGACCTTTCCCACCGGCGATTGCGCCACCTGTATCGTGTCGCCCAAGCTGGTGGAGTGCGCGCGCAACCTCAATGTCGAGATACTGACGCTGTCGGAACTGGTCGACCTGCAGGGTGAGCCCGGCAGCTTCACAGCCACCGTCAGGCGCCATCCCCGCTACGTTGACGAAGATAAATGCACGGCCTGCGCGCAGTGCACCGATGTCTGCCCGGTGGATGTCCCCAACCACTTCGACCGCGAGCTGGGCACGCGCAAGGCCATCGCCAAGCACTATGCCCAGGCCACCCCGAATATCTTCGGCATTTTGAAGAATGGGCATGCGCCCTGCAAGGTCGCCTGCCCGGCCAATATAAACGTCCAGGGCTACATCCAGCTGATCAAGAAGAAGGAGTACGTAAAGGCGGTCAACCTGATCAGGGAGAGGAACCCGCTGTCCGCCATCTGCGGAAGGGCCTGCAACCATCCCTGCGAGGCTGTTTGCACGCGCGGCAAGCTCGATGACCCCGTGGCCATCAGGCTGCTTAAGAAGTATGCTTCAGACAGGGAGATGGAGCTGGTGGAATCCGGGCAGATATCGCTTCCCGAGGAAAAGGCTACCGCGGCCGGGGCGAAGAAGGTAGCTGTGATCGGCGCCGGCCCGGCCGGGCTGACGGCTGCCGCCGACCTGGCAGACCGTGGGCACGCCGTGACTGTGTATGAGGCTTCGTCCGCGGCAGGCGGCATGCTGCGCTGGGGCATACCCGAATACCGCCTGCCTAAGAATATTCTTGACTACGAAGTCGATCTTATCCGCCGCAAAGGCGTTGCATTCAAGTATGATCGCCGCATCGGCCGGGATATCGCTCTGGAAAAGGTCAGGGAGGATAACGATGCGGTCTTTATCGGTGTGGGTGTGCAGGTCAGCCGCAGGCTGGGCGTAGAAGGCGAGGACCTGGCGGGCATTGACTATGGCCTGGACTTCCTCAGGCGGGCCGCCGATAAACGCAATCCGCCCGATGTGAGCGGCAGGGTTGTCGTCGTAGGCGGCGGCAATGTGGCGGTGGACGTGGCGCGCACGGCATTGCGCCTGGGCGCAAGCAGCGTCGAGATGGTATCGCTGGAGCAGAGGCATGAGATGCCGGCCCTGCCCGAGGAGGTCGCGGAGACCCTGGAGGAGGGCGTCAAGGTTACTAACGGCTGGGGGCCGCGGCGCATACTGGGCAAGGGGACCGTGACGGGGATCGAGTTGAAACGCTGCGCCAGCGTATTTGATAAAGAGGGGCGATTCAGCCCGGCCTATGATGAAAAAATCCTGACAACAGTGCAGGCCGACCATGTAATCATCGCCATCGGTCAATCGCTGGACAGGTCGTTCACCGATGCCTGCAGCCTGGATATCGAGCGCGGCTGTTTCAGGGTCGACCCTGTGACGTTTGAGACGTCGACTAAAGGCGTATTTGCCGGCGGAGACGGCGTGACCGGCCCGGCTTCGATCATACAGGCGGTGGGCGCGGGTAAGAGGGCCGCCGAGTCCATCGACCGCTACCTGAAGAACGGAGATATGCGGTCAGGCCGTTTCGAGGATACGGTTAAACCGCTTCCCGAGGACCTCCTGCCGGATATCTCGGGGAAAGAGAAGAGTGCCAGGGCCCTGCCGTCGTATCTGCCGGTTGGGCAAAGGCGCGGGAATTTCGACGAGACCGAAGGCGGATTGAGCGAAGAGGCGGCCCTGGCGGAGAGCGAGCGCTGCCTGAACTGCGCCATGTGTTCCGAGTGCCAGGAGTGCGTTAAAGCCTGCGAGCAGAATGCCATCGACCATTATATGGGGCAGCGCGAGGTCAAGCTGGAGGTGGGTTCGGTCATACTGGCGCCCGGTTTCGAAGAGTTCCCCGCGGAGAAGAAGGGGGAGTTCGGCTTCGGGCGCTATGCCAACGTCCTTACCAGCGTGCAGTTTGAAAGGATGCTGTCGGCCTCCGGCCCTTATGAGGGAAACGTTGTACGCCGGTCCGATGGCAAGGAGGCGCGGCGCATAGCCTGGATACAGTGCGTGGGTTCGCGCGATGACAATTGCGGCAACGGCTATTGCTCGTCGGTATGCTGCATGGTCTCCACCAAGCAGGCACTGGTGGCCTCGGACCATGCTCCGGGTTTGCAGGCCTCGATCTTCTATATGGATATACGTGCCCACGGGAAGGATTTCGACCAGTATTACGAGCGCGCCAACAGCAGTGAAAATATTACTTATATCAGGAGCATGCCGTCGCGCGTCCTGCAGGTGCCTGGCACAAAAGACCTGCGCCTGCAGTTTTATACCGATAACGGGGCGATGGAAGAGCGCGAGTTCGACCTGGTGGTGCTCTCAGTGGGCATGCAGGCCGCCAAGTCGGCCAGGGAGACTGCCTCCCGCCTGGGCGTTAGCCTGGATGAATACGGTTTCTGCGCCACGGACCGGCTTTCTCCCCTTGAGACCTCGCGGCTCGGAGTGTTCGTGGCCGGCGCCTTCCAGGAGCCCAAGGATATACCTGAAACTGTGACGCAGGCCAGCGCGGCGGCCTCGATGTCGATGGAATTGCTGGCGGAGGCGCGCAATTCGTTGATCACCAGGCCGGTTTACCCGGAGGAGCATGACGTAACGGATGAAGAGGCCAGGATCGGGGTGTTCGTCTGCCACTGCGGCAAGAACATCGCCTCGGTGGTGGACGTTGAGCGCGTGGCGGAGATCGCCGCGCAGCAGCCGGGAGTGGTCTTTGCCACGCATACCATGTACACCTGCGCCGATTCCAGCCTGAATAGCATAAGGGATATGATACACAAGCACCGCCTCAACCGCGTGGTGGTCGCCTCGTGCACACCGCGCACGCATGAGCCGATATTTAGGGAGACACTGCGCGAGGCAGGTCTCAACCCCTATTTGTTCGAGCTTGCCAATATCAGGGACCAGTGCTCGTGGGTGCACTCCGCTGAGCCCGAGCAGGCCACAAACAAGGCCGCAGAGCTCATGAATATGTCCATCGCGCGTGCCAGGCTGCTTTCCCCGCTGACCGGGACCACCTTTTCCGTGGACCAGACGGGCCTTGTCATCGGCGGCGGCGTCAGCGGCATGACCGCGGCGCTGGCGCTGGCTGGGCAGGGTTTCAGGGTGCACCTGGTGGAGAAGTCCGGCAGGCTGGGTGGCAACGCCCTCGATTTGAATTACACACTGGAGCACGAGGATATACAGGAGTTTGTAGCCGGCCTGGTGAAACAGGTGGAGGAAAGCCCCAATATAATCCTGCATCTGAGCGCCGACGTAACAGGCGTGGCAGGCTTCATCGGGCAGTTCGAAGTGACCATTTTCCAGGATGCTAAAGACAGTAAGCTCTCCTGCGGCTCCATTATCGTGGCCACCGGCGCTGAACCTGCAACAGCCAGGGAATACCTGCACGGCAAAGACGGCAGGGTGATCACGCAGCTTGAGTTGGAGCAGCGTCTGCAAAAAGGCGATTCGACCTGGGCCGGACGGAACGTGGTCATGGTCCAGTGCGTAGGTTCACGCAACGAGGAAAGACCATACTGCAGCCGTATCTGCTGTTCGATGGCGGTGAAAAACGCTCTCAAGATCAAGAAGCTTGACCCCTCCGCCGGCGTTTTCGTGCTCTATCGCGACATCAGGACCTACGGGTTCCGCGAGAAATATTACAAGCAGGCGCGTGAGGCGGGCGTCATTTTCATACGTTACGATCGCGAAGCACCGCCGGTTGTTGCTCAGGGCAAGGGCCTGACGATCAGCCTCAAGAGCCCGGATTTCCCCGAGCCGATTGAGATAGAAACCGATGATCTGGTGCTCAGCACCGGCATAGATTCAGCGGAGGGGAACAGGCGTGTGGCCGACCTGTTGAAGGTGCCGGTCAACGCCGACGGCTTCTTCGTCGAGGCGCACCTCAAGCTGCGCCCCGTGGAATTTGCCACCGAGGGCATTTATCTCTGCGGTCTGGCGCATTCGCCCAAGCATCTGGACGAAAATATCTCGCAGGCGCGCGCCGCGGCCTCGCGGGCATCGGTCGTGCTCTCCAAAGCGTATCTGGAAGTGGGTGCGCAGGTTTCAAGGGTCGACCAGGACAAGTGCATCTCGTGCATGACCTGTGCCAAGGTCTGTCCCTACGGCGCACCGACGGTGAATGCAGACCGCAAGGCTGAGATCATCGCCGCCAAGTGCATGGGCTGCGGTATCTGTGCCGCCGAGTGCCCGGCCTGCGCCATACAGCTGAACCATTTCGCGTCGAAGCAATTCAAGGATATGCTGGACGAACTGTTCAAGGACATGAAAGAAGAAACATTGCCCGCGGTAGTGCCGGAGAAAAGTGGTGTGCTATGAGCCCGGATAATAAAGATACCACCATTGTGGCCTTCTGCTGCATCTACTGCGCCTACGCCGCAGCCGACCTGGCCGGGTCCATGCGTCTGCAGTACCCGTCCAACGTGCGCATCATACGAACGCCCTGCACGGGAAGGCTGGAGGTGGAATACTTCCTCAGGGCCTTCGAGAACGGTGCCGACGGTGTGCTGGTAGCCGGCTGTGAGGAGGGGAGCTGCCATTTCAAGGAGGGCAACCTGATCGCCAAACGACGCGTGGCATATGCCCGTAAGCTGCTGGCCGAGAGCGGGCTGGAGGCGGAACGCCTCAAGATGGTCAATGTCAGCGCCGCCATGGCACGTCAATTAACCGAACATATACGCGAGATGGCCGAGACTGTGAAAAAGCTGGGCCCCAGCCCATTAAACCGGGCGGATAAATCCGTTCGACAGGAGGCAAAACTATGATAGTCGCCGAGAGAAAGAGCATCACAGAACTGCTTGACATACTGCCCAACAACTCCAGGATACTGGTGCTGGGCTGCGGCACCTGCGTCACCGTCTGTCTGGCCGGGGGAGAGCGCGAGGTCAGCATAATCGCTTCCGCACTGCGCATCGCGTCCAAGGCCCGGGGTCTGGGCTACACGGTGAGCGAGCTTACCATCGAGCGCCAGTGCGACAATATCTTCATCGAGCAGGCCGTCGAGGCTATCGAGAAAGCCGATGTAGTATTGTCGCTGGGATGTGGAGCCGGTGTGCAGGCCATCGCCGAGCGCTTCCTCAAGAAACCCGTTTACGCCGGCCTCAACACCAAGTTCCTCGGCATACTCGAGGAGAGGGGCATGTGGACCGAGAAATGTTCCCAGTGCGGGTCCTGTGTGCTGCACCAGTACGGTGGTATCTGCCCGGTCACACGCTGTGCCAAGCATCTATTGAACGGCCCCTGCGGCGGGTCGAGGGAAGACCGCTGCGAGGTCAGGCCGGACCGTCCCTGCGCCTGGCAATTGATCTACCAGCGTTTGAAGGGCATAGGGCAACTGGACAGGCTGGAGAAGATCGAGCCGCCCAAGCAATGGAGCGCCAGCCTGAGCGGCGGTCCGCGCGTCATCATCCGCGAAGATCACCGTATATAATTAAAGAGCAGGTATTCACCTGCTGGTACCATTTCTTTACATAAGTTCAAACTTAGTGTATACTTCTAATATAGTTCAAGTTTAGGTTATTACAAGCTCCTTATATCCCACCGGATCTATTTCAAGCATTGGATGGCCCGAATACTGACTAAATTTATTAAGGAGGTCATCCGATGAGTTTTCAAGACAAATCCATCAAGTGCACCGATTGTGGTACTACCTTTAGCTTCACTTCGGGAGAACAAGAGTTCTTCGCAACTAAAGGTTATACCAACGAACCGAAGCGCTGCCCGACTTGCCGCAAAGCTAAGAAACAACAGAACGGCAGTTCAAGCTACGGCGATCGCAGCTACAGCACCAGGTAAGTAAAGTCGCACACAAATTGAACCGGGGACATAAGCAGGTCTGTCAAGGGCTTACGTATGTCCCCGGTCAAATATTAAAGGGGAAAATAAATGGAATTCGATAAAAGCAAAGGCTTTTGCAATGGGGTTAATATTCATGACGGGAGCTGTAAGTTCACCTTTCACCTGGTAGACCACTCCCACAGCGAGATCACCATAAAAAATTGTAAAGCCTGCAGCTGTCCTCTGGCCAGGAGCCACAGGGCACAGTATTCTGCAAAGAAAAGACAGACAGTCGGGTAGCAAACGGCTTATAAGGAAAGGGGCGGCACGTACATGCCGCCCCTTTTTTATTACACGTGATTGTGGATTTTAGAGTTTATACCCAGCCGCGCAGCTTCATCGCTTCCACGACGCGCTCCACAGCCCTCACGTAAGCTGCCTGCCGCATATTGATCTTGTATTCCTTGTGTGTGTCCCAGACTGAGCGGTAGGCTGTGGTCATCTTCTCATCCAGCCGGTCGTAAACCTCTTTCTCCGTCCAGTAGTACATATTGAAGTTCTGCACCATTTCGAAGTAGGAGACGGTCACGCCTCCGGCATTGGCCAGGAAGTCGGGTATAACATGCACACCCTTCTTATAGAGGATATCGTCCGCTTCAGGAGTAGTCGGGCCGTTGGCCAGTTCAAGCACGATCTTGGCCTTGATATTGGCCGCGTTTTTCTCGGTGATGACGTTCTCCATGGCCGACGGGATAAGTATGTCGACGTCAAGCTCCAGGATGTCTTCACTGGTGATCTTGTCCCCGACCTTGAGGTTGCAGACCGAGGTGGTCTTGGTCTTGACCTTCTGCGCCTCATCGGCATCAATGCCCGTCTTGCAGTAGCAGCCGCCCTGGCTGTCGCAGACGGCCACTATCTTTGAGCCGAATACCTGCTTGGCCAGCTTTGCGGCATAATAACCGGCGTTGCCGAAGCCCTGTACGGCGATGGTCGCCTTGGACAGGTCGATCTTAAGCTCTTTGGCTGCCTCGCGAATGCAGTACATGCCGCCCATGGCTGTAGCATCGCCGCGACCCTTGGACCCGCCCAGCGCCAGGGGCTTGCCCGTGATAACTCCGAACTGCGATTTGCCGGCCAGGGCCGAATACTCGTCCATGATCCAGGCCATGATCTGGGGTGTGGTGTAGACGTCAGGCGCCGGCACGTCCCTCTCGGGGCCTATGAACTGATAGACGGCGCGGGCATAGGCCCTGCTCAGACGCTCGAGTTCGCCCTCGGACAATTCCTTGGGGTTGCAGATAATGCCGCCCTTGCCGCCGCCCAGGGGCAGGTCCAGCAGGGCGCATTTCCAGGTCATCCAGGCCGCAAGCGCGCGGATCGTGTCGATGGTCTCGTCAGGGTGGAAGCGGATGCCGCCCTTAGTCGGGCCTTTGGCATCGTTATATTGCACACGGTAGCCCTGGAACACCTTGACCGCGCCGTTGTCCATGCGGACCGGCAACGACACATGCAGTTCACGCAGGGGGTTTTTAAGCACATCCGTGACGTCCTGGTCCAGCTTCAGGATGCGCGAACATTTATCGACCTGCTTCCTCACGATTTCAAACGGGTTGATCTGAGACATACTTCCTCCTCTTGAATTTAAATATATATTTTTAAGTTCCACCGCTATCTGGGGAGCGGCTTGACCGGAATCCCTTTGCTCATCAGGTATTCCTTGGCTTCCTTGATAGAGATCTCGCGGAAATGGAAGATGGACGCTGCCAGCACCGCCGACGCCTTGCCTTCCACTACCGCCTGGTACAGGTGCTCCAGCGTGCCCGCGCCGCCGGAGGCTGTTACCGGCAGCGATACGGCCTCCGCCACAGCGCGCGTCATCTCGATATCGTAGCCCTCTTTTGTGCCGTCGGCGTCCTTGCTTGTGAGCAATATCTCACCGGCCCCCAGTTTCTCTATTTTGCGGGCCCAGTCCACGATCTCCAATCCCGTCGGCTCGTTTCCGCTCTTGATCACTACTTCCAGCCTGGGACGGCCGCTGCCGGCGGGATTTTTCAGGCCGTCCACGGCCACCACGATGCGCTCCCGGCCGAATTCCCGCGCCGCCTGCTTGATCAAATCCGGGTTCGTGACCGCGGCGGTGTTGATGGAGACCTTGTCCACCCCCGAGTCGATCAGCAGCTTCATATCGTCCAGGCTGCTGATGCCCCCGCCCACGGCGAAGGGTATGGTCACCTTTTCCACAACCTTGCGCACCCAGTCCAGGCGGGTCTTCCTGTTCTCCACGCTGGCGTATATATCGAGGAAGACCAGTTCATCCGCGCCTTCGCGGCAATAGGCTTCCGCGGCCTCTACCGGGTCGCGGGCATCCCTGATGTCAACGAATTTGATACCCTTGACCACCCTGCCTTCACGGATATCCAGGCAGGGAACTATCTTTATCTCTTTCATTGAATAAACTCCTCGAAATCAGCCAGTTCCTTATAATCCACCACAGTGCTCATGGCGTGAGATTCCACTGGTATACCCGCCTCCTCCACCGCCGCCACCGGGTTGAGGCCCCCCAGCAGGACGATTCCTACGCGGTTGAGCTCCACCGCCACTTCGCAGACGGCTTCGCTGACCGACCCGAACACCAGGACGCCGTTGATATTGGCCTTGGCCAGCCCGGAGATGACATCATGGGCTATGGGGCGGCAGATGGCCGGTATCTCGCGGAAGTTGGCCAGGATATTGCCGCTGCCCATCTTGACGGTGTGTGAAACAGATGTCATGCCGGCCTTGATGAAGATCTCCGAGGGGTCGAGGGAGCATCCCGCATAATGTATCAGCTCCACGAAGCGCAGCGGCTTGTGGTCCTGCATCTGCAGCAGCCCGCCGAATTTGGAATCCATGGGTATACCGGCCTTGAGCAGGGTCCCGTTGACCACTATGCTGCAGACCGTGGCCAGCCCGACGCTGTCCGATGGGACGATGAAATCTCCTATTTTCTCGCCGGCGCGCCCCACTGCAACCAGGCTGCTGACGGTCATACCTGAGTTCATAACCGGCTTCATCAGGCGCAGCGCCTTCTGGAAATCGGTCCTTCTGAATACCGAGATGTTGACGGGAACCACGCCTGTGCGTTTCGCCAGGTCGAAGGCAGTGCGGAAGGCCAAAAGCTCGATGCGCGACAGGGCAAATCCAACCTTGTCCTTGACCATGCCCTGCTTCAGTTCCTTCAGCCCCAGCGGCGTGATAACACGGCCGTCACGTCGTCCCGCCAGCCGCGTCAGGCCCTGCTCATCCATCATTTTGAGGTGGTAGCGCACCGCCCTCTCGCCCAGGTCGATGCCATGATCCTTGAGCATACGGGCAATTACGATGGAGCCCATCGGGTCCTCTTCGCCTGCCAGTACCTTGAGGATGGAGTAGGTCTTTCTTTCTACGTCCTGTGTTTCAAAAGTCATTTTATTACGGCTATCGGAAACCTATTGCCGTATGATAACAAAACCGAGGGGGGGTGTCAACACGCATTTTCCTGTGGCGCCATCATAGCGGTCAGGCAAAAAGGGGGGCTTGTGTAAAACGGCGGGTTTATATATCATAGGCCAGGCAAGGCAATTGTTAATAGAATATGAAGAGGCGGGAGGTTCATTGTGAAGAGATTGCTGGTTGTCATCATTTTACTTTCCCTGATGTTGCCAGGTTGTATCAAGCTGGGCTCGGGCAGCACAGCGGATAAACTGCCCAAGGTGCATGTTTTTCAAGCCCTGCCGGATTCGGTGGAACAGGGGCAGCAGGTGATGCTGAGCTGGGAGGTCAGTGAAGCCTCTTCGGTGACCGTAGAGCCGGGCATCGGGTCTGTAGAGCCGATTGGGTCCAAGCTGGTCACGGTGACGGCCCCGACCGTTTATACGCTGACGGCCGTCAACCGCTACGGCAAAACGGAAAAACCGGCCAGCGTGGCGGTCGGCATATCGGGTGGTACTGCTGTAGATAAACCGCCTGTACAGGGTGGCGGTGCTGCCCCGCCTGTTGCCGACGGGCAAATTGCGGTTAAGCCCGAGGTAGCCTTTAAGACGACGCCTGAAAGCATCGGCCCCGGGGGAGCGGCAGAGCTATCCTGGGATGTGAAATACGCCACATCCATATCGATTGACCAGGGCATCGGCACGGTCGCTGCCAGCGGTAAAAAGACGGTTAATCCAACGAGGACCACTGTATACACGCTGACTGCTAATAACAGCTCCGCTGAGACTGTATCGCCGGTTACCGTTACATTTTCAGCACAGGGCTACATGGGGATCCTGCCACAGTCGGATAACAAATCCGGCACAGGGACATCAGCTACGCTCCCGCCGTGGTTGATGCAGCCACAGGGCGGTTCTCAAACGCTCGGATCGTTGCAGGCCATTATCCCCGCCGATGCGGCAAAGGGGAGTGGTGCCGGGGACCTGCAGGGCACTTTCTACGCCCTGCCTAATCCAGCGCTGACCGGGCAGAGCGTACGGCTGTACTGGACCACTGTAAATGCCAGCCGCGTGGACCTGCTGGACGACTATAATGAATACGTCAAAAGGGACATGTCGAAATCGGGTAACCTTGATATCATCCCTTCGGGGACATCCGTTTATAAGTTGCGGGTGACGGGAGCTTCCGACACCCTGGATCTGCGCTATACGATAAAGGTGGAATGAAGACAGGAGGCCACGAGATGAGACTACTTTTAATTGTATTACTGGCCATAACGCTGGTGATGGGCGGCTGTGTCAAACTGGGCGGATCCAAAGTTCCAGCGGGGTCAGCCGGTGACCAGGCAGGCAGCCAATCCCAGGCTGATAGCGCGGGACTTGCTCAGAATCCCGGAGGGATGCAGTCCCTGCCCGGCGCGCAATCCGGCCTTCCGTCCCTGCAGGATGGGAGCCAGTCCGGCAGCATAGGCGGGTTCAGCCAGCCCTCCCTCCCGGCGGGCGTGCCTGTTTCCCCTGCCATCGACCAGTTCAATCTATCCGGGCAGGGTGGCAGCCAGCCTTCGGGTGTGGGTGAGCTGCCGCCGTCAAACTCCGGCAGCGCCTCATCGTCGGGCATGGCCAACCTTGTAGTCCCTCCATCGAATAACGCACCGGCGGCCGGTGCCGATACCAGGCCATACTTTGATAAGGGCGGTGACCTGTACGCTGATACCGCACTTGTCGATGTGGGTGAGACCGTTTTCCTGGGGTGGAGAGTAGTAAATGCGGATAACTTTACACTGGATTGGGGCAATGGGAATATCGTCATTATTCCAAAGGACTGGGTCGGCACCATCGTTTTTCCCGATGTCCCGGGTATCTATACCTATACTCTCACCGCGAAAAATGCCAGCGGATCAGTCTCTCAAAATGTGGAGGTCCTGGCAGTATCACGTGGGCAAAGGGAGAAATACGATAAATACAGCAGATGTAGAACGTTCATGGTGTATCCGCAAAAAATTAAAAAGGGAGAGCCTGTTTACGTTTATTGGAACGTGCTGGATGCACAAAATGTATTTGTGGAAAATGACTTCACCAGCAGCCTGTCCGGCAAACCGGATATGCGTGATATCGTGCATCCAGCCGGTATGGAGCAGTATTGGCCTTATCAAGATACGCTCTTCAGGTTGACGCACGGCGACGGGCCATATTCGGAAGCTTCCTATTCGCACAGCGATTGCTTTGTCGAGGTGCGTTAGTGGCGGCTGACCTCTATTGGCAGCGGATATCCAGGAAGCAGACGGCCCGGTGAACGGCGGGGTCGGCCAGTATATGCGCATACAGGCCGGTTGAGCTGCGCGAAACATCGATGAGGTGGATCATCTCGGCGAGTTCAGATACTTCCGGCAATAATTCGGGCAGGACGTTGGCGGCGCCGCTGAAAAACTTCTCGTTGAACCTGGAATCCGGGTCCGAAGGGTAAACCGGCAGGTACATAATGCCGGACTCCACCAGGTCCTGGAAGAAGTGCGTACCGTACGAGACCTCCGGCACGTGCCCCTTGTCCTCCCGCGCCATCTCTACCAGCACGGATGTGTTGTCGATATCGGAATAACCCACGTTGACGCCCAGGTTGACATTGCTGCTCCCCCACCTGCCCGGCCCCATCATGATTACCCTGCCGTCCACCACGTCGGGGTGGCGGTTGATCTTTCCCACGGCACGGCCCAGCGATTTCTTAACGTCCAGGGAGTCGACGGCCGCATATTTTTCGGGATCGATGAAGAGGATGTAGCGGATATTGTGCAAAGCGCCGCCGCTGATGAAACGGTTGGACGTGAAGAGGAGCCTTTCATCCGGAATATGTTCGGGGAACTCAACCAGGCCGGCTGTGCCGGGCAGCCTCAGCGAGCGGCACTGCAGCAGGTTGATCCTGACCCGGCCATCCGGGTCAACCCGCGCCGTAAACTCGGTGTCAACCGGCTGGCCATAGGCCAGTTCCAGCTGTTCCAGCATGGCGTCCATAGTTTTAATAAACGTGGTCCGGTTGATGAAATTATTGAATGTCAGAACCAGGTCGTCGGCCCGGCCGCGCGGGAAATTGCCGACCGGCTCTTTAGTATAGCCGTCCTCCACCAGCGAGGCTATCAGGTTGAGGTCCGGATAATCACAGTCGATCAGCAATTCGCTTACCGGGACCGATTCGAAGCTGTTGCTGGCGATGTTGAGGACATCGGCCGTATGCTGGGAATATTTTATAATCTTCGTCCCCGCTTCCGGCCGCAGCTGCGGGTGGCTGACCGCCACAATACGGGTATAATCGCCGCCGATGCGGTTGACGGCATGCGTGCCCAGTCCGAAGACCAGCCGGATCATGCCCTTGTTGGGGTCGATCCTGTTCGACCAGGCATAGAGGTTGCGCGAAAATGCTACGCCGGCCAGCGGCGGGAAGAAATATTGCTTGTAGAGCATGCCTGAGACGCGCTGCACCAGTATAGCCATCTGCTCGTCGTTTTCGCCCAGGCCCTGCTTGTGCCGGTAGGACAGGGCATCGGGATTGATGGCGCTGGCATAAACCAGCTTGACGGCGTGTAGAAAGGCCTGCATGCGCTGCTCGGGATTGCCCTGGTTGGCGCAGAACTCGCTGCGGTACTTGCCGGCGAAGGCGTTGCCGAACCTGTCCTCGAGCAGACTGCTGGACCGCACGATGATGGGCGCCTGGCCGAAGTAGTCCAGCATATCTCTGAATTGGTCCATGATATCTGCGGGGAACTGCCCCTCTAAAAAGCGGCGCTCCACGTCCTCGAACTCTTCGTGGGACATCTGTGAATCGCGAGTGAGCTGCATGCGTAACTGGAAGAGGTTGTTCTTGACCAGAAAGGTGAAAAAGACGTCCGAGCCGACGTAAAATGAATCGTGCGCCTCGAGCACCTGCGAAAAATCCGGGTTCTTATTGCCGGAAAGCAGGATGCGCCGCGAAAGCAGCATTCCGGCCGCTTTGCCGCCTATGCGCCCGGTACCGATTAACCTGTTTCGTACGGCCATGAGGTCGTCGATGGTGAAGTACCGGCCTGCCAGCCTGTTGAAGGATGGGTGATCGCCGATCATCATGCGGATCAACTCCTGCTTGAGCGATGCGATCTCGGGCGAGTCGGCCTCCTTTTCGCCCGCTCCGGCCCGGTGCAGGAGCAGCCGGTCGTAGACCACCTCCCAGGGCGCCATGGATACGATGGAGGAAGTCAGCGGCTGCTTGAGCGCGCTGGAGGATACGGCGGCGGCGTCGCCGCTGATGGAGACGGGCGTCCAACCGCCCTCCGCTACTCTGTGCGGCAGGAACATCTGGGACGAGTAGCGGTTCCAGACCTTAATGGGGTGTATGTACATGGCGTCGCGCGCATGGTAAACGTCGATCAGTATCTGTGTGGTATCCCGGATGCGCGCCACCGCCGTGTGCAGGTGCTTGCCGCGCGTCAGGGCGAAGTAGGCTATGGGGCCGAGCTCGAAGATGTAAGGGCAGGTAACCATGAAAAAATTGGCCAGCAGTTCGTCGGTGGCCCACGTTCCCACCAAAGACGAGAGGTTGTCGAAAATGATGCGCGCATTCCTGCTGCAGCATTTTATGGTGTTGTGTACTTCCCCGGAAAAGTAGTCAAATCCCGGGGCGGGGTCGATGTTTACCACGCTGACGCTCGGAATATCGGGCAGGATGGGGGGATGTGAGCCGAACCTGAAGTAGAGGCACTCGAGATTCCTGGCTACAGCCTCGCGGGCAAAACTCTCCGCGAAAAAGGAGTAATCCTGCAGGTCGTCGATCTGCCAGACGATATTATCGCCCGCCAGCAATCCCTGCAGCAGGTTATCAAGGTCCTCTATGCCCGTGCTTATTTCCAGGTCCGTCTACCCCCCTTGAGTGGTGCGCCAGATAAATATACAGGATTGCGGCCCCGCTCACAAAACCATAGCCTGATTTGGCTATCTCACAGGCGGTGATTAGAATAAAGTTAAGAATTACTTCGAGGTGAGCTCAATATGGTTACCATGAATCCTGAGAGAAGGCTCCGGTTTCTGGAGACTGATGAATTTGAATTGCGCGAGGATCAAAGCTCCTCAGTAGGGCTGCTGGAGAAAAGCGATTTTCTCGACGCTTACTCCGAGGCTGTTGCGGGAGTTGTTGAACGTGTGTCACCCATGGTGGTGCATCTGAGTGTAAAACAGAAGGTAAAGGACCGCGGCGGCTCGTATCGCACTATCGACGGTGGGGGCAGTGGTGTAATCATTGCCCCTGACGGCTATGTCGTAACCAACTGCCATGTTATCGAGGATGCCGCTGAGATAGAAGTGGTAACTTATGAAGGCACGCATTTCGCTGCGCACCTGGTCGGCAAGGATGCTTCAACAGACCTGGCTCTGGTCAGGGTTGGGGCCGCCAGCCTGCCTGCCATCGGCCTGGGGGACTCCGGCCGCCTGCGCCCCGGGCAGGTTGCCATTGCCATCGGCAGCCCGCTGGGTTTCCAGAGGACGGTGACCGCCGGAGTTATAAGCGCTCTGGGACGCTCCATGCGCAGCAAGAGCGGGAGGCTGATTGAAGAGGTTATACAGACGGACGCGGCTTTGAACCCGGGCAACAGCGGGGGCCCGCTGGTTGATTCCAGGGGCCGCCTGATCGGTATCAATACGGCCATCATCCAGATGGCACAGGGTATCTGCTTTGCTATACCGGTGAACACTGTCCGCCGCGTCGTAGCCCAGCTGTTCAGCCAGGGAAGGGTGGTGCGCGGCTTCCTGGGGATTTCCGGTCAAACCGTACCGCTGCCCACCAAGGTCGTCAGACATTACAGCCTGGCACAGGAAAGCGGTGTGCAGATTATGGCGGTTGTTACGGGCAGCCCGGCTGAGATGGTCGGCCTTCGTGAGGGCGACATATTGCTCTGCCTGGGGGATAACCGGATTGCCACTGTAGATGATATCCACCGCTGTCTGATAGGCGACACCATAGGCAGGAAAATGGCTGTGAGCTTCTTGAGAGACTGGGTCAGGCTGGAAAAAACGGTTGTCACACCCAAAGAGTATTCGGAAGAATAATTGTGGGGGCGTTACTTGCGCGTCCCCGTGTACTTTATCGTGGCCGAGTTATTAAAACTGTCGGGACCTTTCGATCCTGTAAATGTTCCGGGGGCGCTGTACGTAATCGTCGCGGATATCTTGTTATCTGAGATTAAAGTTACCGTAACGGTATCCGTATAGTTGATTTTGAGGTTGGATACTCCGCCGGCTGCAGCAGCGGCCAGAGACAGTGCACCGGGAAGCGACGCGGCCTGTATCAGGCCTCCCCCATTTAGAGTGGCCGATTTTTTATCAGGGCTCTCCGTTATCGTCGCCGGATTTACGGTCACCGCTATACCCAGCGGGTTAAACCAGGTGGCCCTGCCGTCGTAGCTCGGTTTGAGCTGTCCGCCGGAAAGGCTGATGGTCCAGGTCGGGCTTTTTGGGATCACCTGGTCTACTATAAGGCCGGGCATCACCGCGGGGAAAGGCGGATCGATGGTCACCCTGGTCATCTTCCAGCTGCTGGTGAGGGGCTCGGAGCTCACCGCCGCTGTGCCGCTTGATCCCGGGGACTTTTTCAGGAAGGCACATCCTGCCGGCAGCGCCGCTATCCACAACAGCGAGAGCAGGACAATGCCAACGACTATCCATTTTCCCATCTGATTTACCTCCGCTTGGTGTCCCCTTGAGACTTATTATACCTGCCCCGGCAATCCTGCGCACGCTCGGCTTTTCCCGCAATTCAATGGTCTCGATGATGCCGACTTTCCCGGATATAAGTATAATTAAGCGATTATTGTAAAAAAGGACTGACATGATAGAAGATATTTTACCCGGCCTCTACAAAATCGAACTGCCGCTGCCTAAAAACCCGCTTAAATCGGTCAATTGCTATGTTATCAAGGGCAGTGACAGGAACCTCATCATCGACACGGGTATGAACCGCCCGGAATGTAAGGAAGTGATGATGCCTGCGCTGCAAAAGCTGGGTATCGACCTCAACCGGACCGACCTGTTTGTAACACACCTGCACGCAGACCATTTCGGCCTTACGGGGGACCTGGCCACCGAAAGTTCGATATGCTATTTCGGGCGCGCCGAGACCAAGATTGTCAAGGGCCCGCGCCACTGGGCAGACCTGCTGGATTATTACACGGCCAACGGCTTCCCGGTCGAGGCCCTCAAGGAATCGATGGCCAAACACCCCGGATACCTCTACAGCCCCAGCCGCCTGGTGGACATCACGGAGGTGGACGACGGGCAGGTCATAGAGGTCGGAGGCTACGCTCTGAGGTGCGTGGAGACGCCCGGACATTCGCCGGGGCACATGTGCCTGTATGACGAAGGCAAGAAGATACTATTCTCGGGCGACCACATCCTATTCGATATCACGCCCAATATCGCACACTGGCCGGAAATGGGCGATGCGCTGGGTGACTATTTGCAGAGTCTTGAAAAGGCAGGCACCCTGGACGTCGAACTTGTGCTGCCGGCGCACCGCAGGATCTGGCATGAGCACAAGCAGCGCATCGAGGAGCTGAAACAACATCACAAATTCAGGCTGGACGAGACCATCGCCGCGCTCGAGGAAGGCGATATGACGGCATACGAGGTAGCGCCGTATATCACCTGGAAAATCGACGTTAAGGAATGGAAGGATTTTCCCATAGTGCAGCAATGGTTCGCCGTGGGCGAGACCATCGCGCACCTGATTTACCTGCTGGAAAGGGGCAGGGTGCAGACGTACACGGAGGACGGCGCCACCTACTATGCGCTGGCCTGATTCCGCCGCATCAACCGGGTATAATAAACTAAATTAAATCTTATTAATCGGGGTACAGGAATATGTCTAACGTGCGCTACCGGACCAACGAAGGGGAGCTCATACCCATTATCGCGATCATAATCCTCAATGTGCTTGTTTACCTGGGTGTAAATATCGCCGCCTTCAACGGCAGCAACATCATCCCTTACCTTGGCCTGTACGGATCGTGGAACGGACTGATGGAGCGTCCCTGGTCGATTATCACGTACATGTTTACCCAGGCAGATTTTTGGCATCTGGCGACCAATATGCTGACCCTGTATTTCTTTGGCAGCTTTCTTATTCGCGTAGCGGGGACGAGGAATTTCCTCTGGGTTTACTTTGGAGGAGGCATTATCGGAGGGCTGTTTGTCCTGGCATTATCATCGCCCTATGTCGCCACTATCGGCGCTTCGGGTGCGGTCTTTGCCCTGGGCGGGGCGCTGGCCATAGTTGCGCCGAAGGTAAGCGTATTCATCTTCCCCATACCGGTCCCCATGCCGCTGTGGGTTGCCGTGGTCATCGGTTTCCTTATCCTCCTGCCCTTCTCATTCATATCGTGGCAGGGGCACCTGGGCGGGCTGCTCTTCGGCCTGCTGGCAGGCCTTTACCTCAGGCACCGGTTAAAAATTGCCGTATGATATCACCTTTATGTGAGCCGGCAGATAGAGAAACATGCTGAACTGGCTGCTTATCCTGTACATCATCAACGCCACGCTGCTCATTGTCCATGAGATCGATTCGGCTTACTGGCAGGAGTGGAAACTGTTCAGGCTGCCGGGAGGTCCGGCATTATTCCTCTGCCTGCATATCCCGCTGGTACTGGCCGTTTTGCTCGGCCTCGTGCTTCTGGTATGGGGTGCATACGCAGGACTGGTCATATCGGGCATATTGGGGCTGGCCGGCATTTTTGCCTTCATAATACATATGTCGTTCATCGCGCGAGGCAGGCATGAGTTTAAAACGGCATCATCGATGTCCGTGCTATGCGCCATTCTCATCTTTTCGCTGCTGCAGCTTGCGCTGACCGTATATGCGCTGACCGTGGGCAAGTTATAGCCTGCAGCATATTAAATCTTCTTACTGCCAGGCTGCCGTGACGCTGCCGTCCTGTGACCGCCAGAAGGGCAGCCATGCCAGGCCGACCAGCTTGACCACGATGTCCTTTTTAGCCGGGCGGATGGATATCTTCTGCAGCTCTTCAGTGGCCGGGTCGATTCTGGCGGCTAGCTGATCCATCTCGGCTTTGAACTCCGTCTCTAAGTCATCCAGCGTTTGCTGATGCGTCGCCACGCTGTCCTTGGCACGGTCTACATCATCCTTCTCCTTCATAATACGGCCGGCGCTTTTCACGGTGGTGGAGGCCCTGCCAACAGTTCCGGTGCTCAGGCCCTTGCCCATGAAAGCTCCCAGCAGTGTGGCGCCGACGTTGATCACGGTCTGCATCTGCTGCTGCTTCTGCTGCTGGGCTTCGCGGTCCACAGCCTGCTGTGATAGGCGGACCTTCTCTTCCAGCGCATTTATCTTGACCTGGTATTTCTGCTTGAGCTTATCAACCATATCGTCGCGCTGTTCCCGGGCGCTCTGACCAAGCCTGACCCTGAAGTCACGCTCCGATTCGCCGGGTCTGGATACCTGCTTGTAGGTAGGGCTCTTGAGAAGCTCGTATTTTTTACTGCCGTAAAGCCAGGTGACGAACTCCTTGCTCCAGTTGTCGTAGCTGCGCGCCTTGCCCGCCACCCCCGGCAGATTTCCGAATTGGGCCCCGTCGCGAGGCGCCTTCTCCAGGTCGGAGATGCTGAACCCGGCGTCCCTGGCATTGTCCCAGTTAACCGGTATGGGGTCGTCGGTAATGTCTGTGACTGCGGCGGTATCATCAGTCGTATCTATACCTGACTTGGTATCCATGAAATGTACCTGTGCAACGCCGAGCACGGCCGGCTTGTAAAGTAATGTGCTTCCAGCCTGGCTGCCCCTGGCAGGCACAAAGTATTGTGATACGTCGGGAGGGATCACGGGGCGTCCCGACGCCGCGGCCGCCTGCCTTGCCGGTGCTGCTACCTGACCGGACGACGGTGCTGTGTATGCGGGCGCCTGGGTGGAGGGTGCCGCTGTTTTGGGCATCTGGGCCTTGACCGGGTCCATCAGCACCTTGATCTGGTTGCGGGTGAGCGGACCCCTCAGGTAGGACATGGTCCAGCGTGATTCTATTGTTGTCGGCGCATCGCTGCGGACGTTGTTCATGAGGAATACACGGTTGCCCAGTCCGGCCAGTGTCTGCTCCATGGCCTGGCGGTCGAACTTCGCGCCCTGGGTGGCTGCCGCCCCCTCGAGCCCTTCCAGCACACGCGCCTTGTCGCGCTCGGTCTGCAGCCGGCCCAGCAGCCATGTGCCGGTATTGGCAAGCCCCTTGTAGTCGAGGTCTACCGGGTTCTGCGTGGCCAGCAGTATCCCCACGCCAAATGCGCGGGCCTGCTTGAGAAGGGTCAGCAGCGGCTGCTTGGAAGGCGGGTTGGCCACCGGTGGGAAATAGCCGAAGATCTCGTCCATGTAGACCATGGCTCGCAGGCTGGTGGTGCCCGACTGCTGGCGCATCCAGGCCAGCACCTGGTTGAGCAGCAGGGAGACGAAGAACATGCGCTCCGCGTCGCTGAGATGTGCGATGGAGAAGATTGATATGCGCGGCTTGCCCGCTGGGCTATAGAGTATCTGCCCTATATCGAGCGCCTCGCCCTCCAGCCAGGCGTTGAAGCCGGGCGCCGCCAGCAGGTTATTAATCATCATGGCCAGCTCGAACCTGTCCTTGGCCGGGTAGAACGAGTCTAGGTCGATGACGCCGATCTTGCTAACCGGCGGTGTCTGTACCTGCTGGATGAGGGCGGCCAGGTCGAGGTCGATGCCCTGCCTCCAGGCATTATCGAGTATGGTTGAAATCAATATGTGTTCCCTGCTCTTGATGGGGTCTGCGTCCTTGCCGATCAGTCCCAGCAGGCTGGTTACCGTGGAGGTAATCCTGTCCCTCAGCAGCTCGTTATCTTCGAGCAGCGCCGCGGGAGGCGCGGCAAACGATTTCAATATGGAGATGGGGACACCCGCGGTACTGCCGGGCGTGTAGATCACGAAGTCGGCCGCCTGCTTGAGCTTGGCGATGCGGTCGCCGCTCTCGCCCCAGGAGGCCAGCCCGTTCTTCCACAGCTCGGCCTGTTTGGCGGCGAAATCCTGTGGCGTAAGGCCCTTGCGGCGCGCGTCGTCCTCGTTGATCCAGGGCAGGAAGTCCTCGGCCCTCAACTGCGGGAAGGTCAACATCATATTGGGCATATCCCCCTTCGGATCTATGATGATGGCCGGTATGCCGTCCAGGGCAGCCTCCTCTAAAATGGCGATACACAGCCCCGTCTTGCCGCTGCCGGTCATGCCCACGCATACACCGTGCGTTACCATGTCCTTGGAATCGTAAAGGATGAGATGTTCGCCCGATTTCTTGTTGGCCAGGTCATATTCCCTGCCGATGTAAAACACGCCCAGTTTCTCGAAGTCTTCCATTTTTACCGCCTCCCTTTATTAACTATACTTTGCCCTCGTCTGATATATCGCCTCCGCCACAACGCTCCTGGCGCTGCTTCTGCTGCTCCTGCGCCAGGTATTCCATGGCGAATTCGCTGAACTTGATAACCCTGCCGTTTCTCACCCGTTTCTCGGGCTGTTCGATGTAGATGTTGAACATCTCGTCCATGTCGATATCCACGCACAGGTCCAGGACCACCTTCTTGCCCCACTCAAAACCTTCGCGGAAAGGGTTCTTGTCCTGGTACTCCGGCCTGTGGATTTCGGTAAACAGTATCTTAACTTTTCTCATAACTTAACCACTTTGCAGGGGAGGGTCTTCAGACCCGCCCGGGTTACTCACATCGGGCGCACCTGGAGGTACGCCCCTACCTGCTTACTCGTCATTGCGAGCGCCAGCGAAGCAATCTAATCATTATCCGGTTAAATAATAAAAGTTATCGCTAAAAATGTACAAACTGAATTCAATATATAGAATCTACCATGTCAGACCAGTGGTATAGTGGTGCCGGTGGCCGTGGCGATGAGCTTGCCATCCCGGTTCGTCACCTTAATCTCGGATATGCAGACGCGCTTGCCGCTTTTCATGACCCGGCACTCTGCGGTCAGCTCATCCTGCCTGCCGGCCGCCGAGATGAAATGGATGTTAAATTGCGATGCAACGTTGGGGTTGACCACCGAGTTGGTGGCGTAGGCGAAAGCCTGGTCGGCCACCGCTGAGATGATGCCGCCGAAGATCATACCGTTGAAATTGATGTACTCGGGCTTCATCTGCATGGACACGCGGGCGTATCCCGGGGATAACTCCACCAGGCTCATCCCGAGGAATCCCGCTATCGGTTCATTTTTACCCAGCTCAAGCAGGCGTTTCAGTTCATCCGGCATATTCTTAACAATCCCTTTATATTTTATGCACAAAATATTGCTGTGTGCTATTATAGTACACGTTTTGTTGGGTCAGTGGATACTGAAGATTGGCCAATCATATATGAATAAAAAACGTTCCCCCAAGCCGATCTATGTCTGCTTACTATTGGCTGCATTGGTAGCGCTGCCGTCAGGCTTGCTTAATCCGCACCAAGCCGAGGCTGCACCCGGCATCATGCGCTGGGACACGGTCACCACGCCCAATTCGGTCCCCAATAGGAATGACGTCCTGAATCCCTATATCGGCGATAATTTCAGGGGCAGCGAGATACGCGACCTTGCGGTTGGCAACGACGGCAGGATTTTGATAGCTGCCGTAACCGTGGACAACAGGACGATTGAAGCTGCCAATATCCCCGGTCCCCTGGGTGTTCTTTATACCACAGCCGACGGCGGCATCTCCTGGTCCACTGCGGCTTACCAAAGGCTGGCGAACAACAATGCCTGGTTTACCGATAAACATGTTTATAACGTCACCATCGCCCCGGATGATGCCAGGATTTGGGCCGTTACAGCTGGAACTTTGCTAACCGGGCCGGTCGAACTCTGGGTGACGAGCGATGCCGGCGCGACCTGGAACAATGCCGGCGCCCCAGCCATGTTGCCCGGCGAGGCCATCGGCGCCATGGACATATCTGTCGATTACGGTAATGGCCGCGATTACATGGTTGCCACGCGCACAGGCACCGGGGCCGGCAGGCTGTTTATCATGAAGGGCGTCGGATTTGGCTCCTGGGCACAGCAGGACCCCCCTGAGGCTGGCATAGACTATTTTGCAGTGAAATTCTCACCTACCTATAGCGGGGACAACTCAGTTGTCATGGTCTATACCGATGATGACCAGACCAGCTACAACATTGGCTTACGTGACATAAGCGGCAACTCGATTTTGTCTTACGTCTTTCCGGGCACAGGTATAGAGGTCTCCACGTCCGATAATGTCTCCCCCTCCTTCGATAACCTGGCGGTGGCCGACCTTTGCCTTCCCTCTGACTACAGCGGTATGTCACCTGCAATCAGGCGAGCCTTTGTCAGTCTTTATTCACCGGTTCCCAACCCAACCGATAATGCCACCGGTGTATTCAGGATAGATGATAGCATTACCACTGCAATTTACAGCTCTACGGTTCCAAGTCTGCAGGTATACAGCATAGCCTTTTTCGGGACCTATTCCACCGGTAAACTCCTGGCTGGTTTTGCCTACGGTTCACCCTGCAATGCCATGGTCCCCACACTGTTTATGGATACACCCTGCTCATGTGGCGGCTCATGTGGTTATAAGTCGCTCAAGCCCCCTACCGGGGCGGGCAACCAGGGTATGTGCGGCATTAGTCCTACAGCGCTGTGCAGCGATAACCTTTCGGGCGTGGGGGCTGCCCTGGTGGCCTGGAGCCCCAATGGGTCGCTTGCCTATGCCGCAACCGGGTCGGGCATAATCGGAGACAACACTACATGGTGGAACTCGCAAAACATTGTTATAACGGGTGGGAAACCAAGCCCCTGGATTTCTACTCTTATACCCAACGATGAGTCGGCTTTCTCCGTCAGCCGCAATAACGGTGATACCTGGAACCAGCTTTCGCTGATAGATACCACCATCGACTGGTTCAACGATGTCGCAGTTTCGGCCGACTGTACCACTCTGTATTTAGCATCGGTGCACAGGAATATGGGCATTGGTTGCAACGAATTTGACAGCGTCTGGCGCTCCACCATAAGCCCGGCGGTGGCCGCTCCCCTTCCGGCACTGGCCCCCATCGGGACTTACTGGGAGAGGGTATTTTTGCATACTACGTCGGCCTGCTGCGGCATACCCCAGACAGACCTGCCGATTTTGCGTACGGTAGTGTCCTGCACCGATTCCTCTGATGGGGGGGTTGTAGCTTGGGCGGCGAGGTTTGCTCCATCATCATTATCATTTGATAATACGACAGGAGCTTTGCGAACAAGCGGCGGTTTAATGGCCTGGTCCCCTGACTATGGAGATTACTGGTCTGCTGTTTTGCCCAGGTACCCGGTGGAGGATTTCACATTCGAATCCAGCAGGGTTATGTACGTTGCCGGCGTAACCGGCATGGTGCAGAAGTTGGTGTATACGGGTACCGCCTGGTCCACCAACCTGCGCGCGTCCGACAGCAACGTTATTCCGCATACTATCACAGCGCGCAACGGCAAGGTGCTGGTTGGGGCCAACCGCTACTCCACACTGGACGGCACCCCGGTGTCCTACTCAGCCGACAGCGGTGTGAATTTTCAGACATACCGGGACGATATACCCGTCAAAGGGAACGTACATACCATATTCGACACGGACTTCGAGAAGAACCGTTTTATCTACGCTGCGGTGGGCGATAACCTAACGGGCACCGTTTACCGCAATACCGCGCCGGTCTTCACGCGCTGGGCCGATAACGATATGATGGATGTGTCGAATGGGGCGACGGGTTCCGATTGGTTGGCTGAAACTCCCCCCGTTGGCCCCAACCCTCCTCACCTTCGCGGCTATTACGGTATTGTGATGGCCTTCACCGGAAACGGGCAGCCGGCCTTATATGCGGCTCACGATAATATAACTACCCAGAATTTTTTAAGTATCCCGCCTGTTTCAAACAGCGCTGTCTGCCGTACGCTGGAACCACGGAACGGTATGCCCAAACCGGGGATCTATTGGGACTGCCTGGATGTGTTTCAACCTCCCGCGCAAAATGGTGTGCGTTTTACGCTTGAACCAAGTTCCCTCAAGGCCTGCGGATGCTGCTCGACCAATACCAATACGTCGTTATGGGCCATCGATAACCAGTCCGGCTTAAGCCTCGACAATATAAATATCAGTTTCAACGGTGACATAAGTGCCATAATTGCAGCCTGGTCGACTATACTCAAAGGCCGTTATATGAAAACGCCGGGTTACAATCCCTCCATAAACCAGGGAATGCTGTGGGCATACACGGATTGCCTGGCCAAGAAGGGACCTGTCCTGCGCATGCCTGCCGACGGAGCGCTGGTGGGGGCCGACCCTGTGACCGGGCGCAACCAGCAGATCGACCTGTCATGGGAGCAACTCTGCCTGTCAACGGTATATGAATTGCAGGTGGCGAAAGATGCCGCATTCACGTTGCGCATCGACCCGGCGATATCCAACCAGCGCAATATACAGGCGGTCACCGGCTCGATCAGGGCAAGCATGGACGAGGTCAATATGACAAGTCCGGGCATGTGGCTTTCGCCGGCAGCGCTGCCTGAGGCCGGCGCGATTTACTACTGGAGGATACGGAGCTTCCGCTCGGCCACGGGGCAGATTGCGGTCAGCCCCTGGTCGGATATACGCAGCTTCAGCGTCAAGCCGGGATTCATCGTCAATTCGCCTTACTACGGCGTCCAGTTGCTGGCTCCCGACAACGGGTGCATGGCCGGTAAGGTCAGGCCCGCTTCGTTCTCCTGGTCTCCCTGGAAGGAGGCCACACGTTATGAATTCGTGCTGGCGAGTGATTCCGAGTTTAAACAGGTCGTTAAATCCGCCGGCACTTCTTCGACCGGCTATGAATACGATGGAACGCTGGACTATGATACCAACTACTTCTGGCGTGTACGCGCAACAGAGGTGAACGGGCAGCCCATCCCCAGCGACTGGAGCGCGACCTTCAGCTTCCGCACGGAGCAGACGCCTGCGACACCCGGCGCGCCACCGGCAGAGCAGGAAACGCCGCTGTGGATATGGCTGGTCATTGGGCTGGGCACCGTGCTGGTTATCGTAACCCTGGTGCTCATCCTCAGGACCCGCCGGCAGTTCTGACCTTGATGCAAATATGAGAGTATCCGACGAATGCCATGATTGCCTGAGCAATCTCGCCACCCAGGCGTCCGCCTTTGCCACCGACGATGCTGCGCTGAGGGAGGATTCCAGGTGCGCCGCCGTGAAGGTGCTCGAAGAGAAATTGAAGCCCGGCATCGTATCTATCGAGATCGCTACACCTATGCACCACGTGATCAAACACGTGAGCGGCAACCATGACCCTTACCGCAAGTTCAAAGACATCGAGATCAAGGAGGCGCGGAAACTGTTTGCCCTGGTCAGGGACAGCTACAGGGAAAGTTTCGTTGACTACCTCAGGCTGGCGGCCTTGGGCAATGCCATCGATTTCTTCAGGCCCATCGACGAGTTGAGGAATGAGGTACAGGAAAACAGGCTGGAGTTCACCATCGATGATTCGGGGCTTCTGGAGGGCAAGGTAAAGCAATCCGGGCTGGTGCTGTACCTGGCTGACAATAGCGGGGAAGTATATTTTGATATGCCCTTACTCAACCTGATGCGCAGGTACGCCAGGACGATCTACGTGATAAAGGAGCAGCCGGTGCAGAACGATATTACAATCGACGATATCAGGAAGGCAGGCGTGCAGAAAGAGGCAGGGGAGGTCATGACCACAGGGACAGCCACGCCGGGAGTGCTTTTCGCGCTGGCTTCGGACGAGTTCAAAAAGGCCTTCGACCAGGCTGACTTTATTTTTGCCAAGGGCATGGGATATTATGAGACGCTTGAAGAGCTGGCGCCGCAGGGCAGGATATTCTTCTGCCTCAAGGCCAAGTGCGGTCCTGTGGCCAGGTCGTTGGGTGTGCCGCTCAACAGCTACGTGGCTAAATTGCGCTAGATTATTATCAGGGTTAAGATATGATATTTGAACGACCGGAGATAATCAGGCCCCCCAGCGAGCATGCCAGCTACTATCTCCCACTGACCTCCGGCTGCTCCAATAATACCTGTGCATTCTGCGCTTACTCCTTTACCAATCTCGGCGTCCGCGACCTGCAGGATGTTCGTAACGAGATAGACGCAATGTCCCTCTATATGAATTCCCACGTGGGGCTGCCCGGTCAGCCCGACATCGTATATGCCATCTTGAGGCGGTGGGATGGCAAACGCGTATTTTTGCAGGATGGTGACGCGCTGGTCTATCCCTACCCCAAGTTGCTGGAAGCGATGCAATATTTAAATGGAAAATTCCCCGCCCTGGAACGCGTAGCCAGCTATGCTACGCCTCAGGACATACTCCGGCGCAGCGTGGATGAATTAAAAGTGCTTAAAGATCTTAAGCTGGGCATAGTCTACATGGGTGTGGAAAGTGGCGATGACGAGGTTTTGCTGAGGATCGAAAAGGGAGCCACACACGCCGAGATGATTCAAGCGGCCGCGAAGGTCAGGGAGGCGGGCATACTTCTCTCTGTGACGGTAATACTCGGCCTGGGCGGTGTGCAGGGTAGCCGTCAGCACGCTGCGGAGACGGCACGCATTTTGACGGAGATGGACCCCGATTACGCCGGCGCGCTTACGCTGACCCTTATACCTGGCACCCCGCTTTACCAGGAATGGGAGAAAGGCCAATTCGAGCTTATCACACCCTTCGATTCGCTGAAGGAGCTTAGGCTGATGGTTGAGCAGGCTGATTTTTCGGACTGTTTCTTCAGTTCCATGCATGCCTCGAATTATTTCGCAATACGCGGTAGCATGCCTGCGGATAAGCGAAAAATGCTCGCCCAGCTTGATTCAATACTGTCAAAGAAGGACCCTGCCCTGTTGCGGCCCGAATATTTAAGAGGGCTCTAAAGCACTGATTTAAATGTGATCCAGCACCTGTGACAGGTCGGAGATCACGATGCAGTCATAATTGGTGCCGGCGCCGTCGCGGTCGATGAGTATAGGCGTAATGCCGGCGTTCCTGGCGCCCACGACATCAAGGTCATACTGATCACCCACGAAAAGTGCCTCCGCTGCTGTGGCACATGCCCTTTTCAATGCCAGTTGGAAGATTTGCGGCTGCGGTTTATCGTAGCCTGCCTCAAAAGACGTGACCTTGTAAGAGAAATAGTCTGTGAATCCCGCCGTATCCAGGTAAGTATCTATTTGCTCGCCGATATTGGAGATGACGCCCATCTGTATATTTCGTCCTTTGAGCGCCTGAAGTGCCGGTAGCGAATCGGTGTAGTTCTTGAATTTGAAGCCGACGGAGAAGGCCTTAGCCAGCGTCTGCAGGGCCTGTTCCGGGGTCACAGCAGTTTCAGCATCCCGCAGTATGCGCATTCCGTAGCCGCGATAGGCATCGAACTTGGCTGCCTGCTCCCTGTCCTTGATGGTCGATCTGAAGTTCTCAGAGCGCCACCAGGCATCTGCCTCCGGCAGTGCTGCCGCCACGGCTTCGGACGAAATGACTACACCGAACTCCGCAGCTGTATCAGCATAATGCTTTTCACGTGGCGGGTCGAAATAAACCAGCGTATTGAAGAAATCGAAAAAAACAGCCTTTATCATAGCAGACATAGATTATTGTATTTGAGGCCTGTTGATGTCAATGTCATTCACCTATTACTCCGCAGGCTTGCCCGCTTTGGCCCTGATGCCCCATTTGAACTTGGCGTAGAGCATGAACATGGCCAGGATAAATGTGAAGCAATTCCACACGATCAGTGAGAAGAGCCCCAGGAAAATGCCGTAGAGCAGCCAGCAGACTATACTGGCCAGCCACATCCAGAGGAATGGCAGGCTTATCTCGTAGGCGGTCTTGAAGCGGAACAGCCTCCAGACCTGCGGTATGATGCCGAAATTGCCTAAAAAGCCGCCCAGTAATCCGAGCATCTCCTGCCATTGCATAGCCTGCCTCCTTACATAACTTGTAGGGGCGGGTTTTCAAACCCGCCCGAAAAATGCCCGGGCGCACCTGAAGGAACGCCCCTACGTTATCGGTTCTGTATGGGTGGGTTTTTACATCCGCCTGCAGTAAACCTTGACATGCATTATAACACTTGCTTATGATGCTACGGATAAAATGAAATTGACCGTTATAGATGCCTTAAGCCTTGGCGATGCCTGGTACCAGTGCCTGCGGAAAGCCCTTACCGAGGGCCGGGAATACAGGATCGAGCAGGGCAGTTTTGAGGGTGTGCGCCGCAAGGAGATCGAGCTGGTGGCTATTAATATCAGCCGGCCGGGCATACGGCCGCTCAGCCCCGATGTGCCGACCGGTGTGCCTCTTCCTACCACCGACGAGGTAATAGAGGAGTATATGTCCTACCTGATGACTCCCGACAGGCAGGAGAACGAGGAGTATACCTACGGTGAGTTCCTATCGCCGCAGATCGAGGAGATCATCCGGCGCTATCGCAAGGGTTATGACACCAACCAGATGTGCATGTGCGTGGGCAACGAGCGCAGTATCTACCAGGTAGACCCGCCCTGCCTGCGCTTGGTGGACACACGCGTACAGGACGGCGCACTGCACTTCATACTCTATTTCCGCTCGTGGGACCTGTGGGGTGGCATGCCCACCAACCTGGGTGGCCTGCAGACGCTGAAGGAGTATATGGCAAATGAGATCGGCGTCCAGGATGGCGAGATACACGCATTCAGCAAGGGTCTGCACCTCTACGAGCACGCCTGGGACCTGGCCAAAATGGTACTGAGAATGCCGCTCGAATAAGTATCTTGCCCAACTTACACCCATCACTTATTGGACTGGTCATCTTTCCTGCAGATTTTTCGAAAACCGATGTTGTGCAATCTTTTATTAGCAATAAATATCTTTAAAAGTAGACAAAAATAAACTAAAACGCTATAATATCAACAGAGGTGCTAATATGGCAATGCTAAGAGAAATCATGACGCCGGAGCAGGTAGCTGACTATCTCCAGCTAAATAAGGATACGGTCTACAGGTACATCAGGGAGGGCAAAATCGCTGCTTCCAGGTTGGGTAGGAGCTACCGCGTGTTGAGAAAAGATATCGACGTTTTTCTTATGGCAACCAGCACTGGCCAAGAGGCAAGGGAATCTCTGTTTAAGCTCGTGGAAGCCCCTGCGGACGGAAATAGGCAATTCACCTCAGCAGAGGTGGAGATGGACATTACCGACGCAATTGCCGAAGTTCGCAGTAAAGGTTATTGATGCTGCGGGCGGTAATAGATTCAAACATATTGGTTTCAAGTTTTATTTCTCCGCTAAGTTATCCAAGAGAAATTGAAAAACGCTGGAGAAATGAGCAGTTCGCACTTATCACCTCTCCCCAGATAATAGAAGAAATACGCCAGGTTTTGTATCTTCCACGGATTAAGCAGCGATATAAACTGTCGGAGTCTGATATCCGCGCTTTCATCCTCGCTATTACTTATAAAGCAAGTTGCACTGCCGGCAGGTTTATCCTTTCCGGCGTTGCGCCGGATCCGGGAGACGATAAGATCATTTCCTGTGCGGTTGAAGGGCAGGCCGATTTTATAGTGACGGGTGATAAAAAATTTCTGCGGTTTGAAGAATACCAGAAGATCCGGATTATCGACGCGGAATCTTTCATCCAGATATTAGATTCCAGATTTGAAACACTGCAGAGTGACGCGAATCACTGAATATCAAAACAGATTAAGAACCCGCATCAAGGTTTTTCTCCCGACCAAATCTTGAGTGTCCCAAATACAGTGTCGATTGATTTATGCTCGATTACGTTCTGAAATCCTGCCTGACTTAATATACCGGGTATTTTGCCCCGGTAGTTATCCAGGGTCGTGTCGAAGCCGTCCAGTATCCTCACCATGAAGAAACCTATCTGCGTAAATATATTGGACGGCCGTCCCCAGTCGCAAATGACATATTTGCCCTTCTTCTTCAATATTCTGAGTGCTTCTTTGGTGGTATCGAGCTTATTTTTGTAATCAAGGTGATGGTAAAAGAGGCCGGTATAAACCGCGCCAGCCGATTGGTCTTCCAGGTTTACGTGGTTTGAATATGAACAAACGTACTCTACAGAGTCTAAATCCCGTGTTTTTTGACATGCTATTTCAAGTATATTTTGATCTGCATCTATGCCGATTATTTGGGCATCGGGGTGAACCTTCTTGTACATACTGATAAAAGTTCCCGTGCCGCAGGCTATATCGACCACCGGTCCACTTTCGTTTATATCTGCAAGCTTGATCATTTCAGATTTGAAATACTTCTCACGGCAGGTAATAGAGGTTACATTGTCATAAAACCTGTTCAGGAAGCTGTACCTGAGGGCGTGCTTTATTTCGATCTTATCATTCGTATGTTCGCTCAATATTGATAATGCTCCAGGTTATTTCGCCTGCCCCGGCTCCAGCGTGAGCACCTGCTTTAGCTGCTTTGCGTCCGTGTAATGCGCAGGCACCTGCCCGCCCTTAGACCAGGTCTCAGCCAGGTCGCTGTAGTATGGGCTGAGGTACTGGCCGGACTGCCCGGGCGGGCTCATGATGGTCATGGTGGCCAGGTCGGACATGTCGACCACGATCCTGATTGCTGCGCCGCTGTACATGTCGTAGGGGTGCTCTCGCGTCCACCAGCCGGCGTGGATGGTGAAATCGTCGCCGGCATAGGGCAGAGGGCTTAGGTTGAGGAAGGGCAGGACGCTGCCAAGCGGGTGCTTGATGGTCATCTGGTGAATCTTGCCCCAGGCCCAGTTCTGCGGGTCGCTGCCCGGGCGTGCCGACAGCTCGGCTACGGCATCCTTCATGCTCTTCAGTACCATGTCGTCGCGCGTCTCTTTGCCGGCGGTGGTGGAGATGTCGTCCCATATCTCATTGTTGTTGTCATCCATATACCTGATCAGCCATTGTGTGGGGATGGATACGTGCAGGTCCTTGAACAGTTCGTCCACTATTTTTGTGCCGAGTTGATCGTAAAGCGTGTTCTTGATAAGGTGAGTGAAAAACGAGTTGAAGAGCGTCGCCTGCGGGCTGTCAACGGTCATGGCATAGTCCCAGCCCTTCAGAAGGCTGGTGTACCTGGCCAGGGCCTGGTCGCTGCCGCATACACTGAGTATCCAGGGCACCCACCGGCTGGCCAAATTGGAGCCGACGTCGTTCTGCATCTGTCGGATATCGTCCACGGTGAACTTGTCCTTGGCCTTTGCCATCTGCTCGAAGCGGAATGGCCGCTCGAAGAGGAAATAGGCCGTCCCGTAGAAATTGGCAGGCTCAGGCTCAGGCGTCTGGTTGAATGATGCCAGGTAGCCCTTGGCCGGGTTGAGCTCGAACGGATGGTCCTCGAAGGGCACGAAGCCGGTCCAGTCGTACTGCCCCTTCTCTCCGGGCACCGGTATGGGATTTTCACCCGATTTCCTGATGGGAAGGGTAGTGATGTACTGGTAGCCGATATTGCCGTCGATATCGGCGTAGCCGAGGTGGACGCTACCCCCGCGGACCAGGCCCAGGGTTTGGCGGAACTCGTCGAAGTTCCGTGCGCGGTTAAGTCCGAGCAGACCTTCCACCGTACCGTCATGTCCCATCAGTCCGGGCCACAGCATGGTGCAGTTGGGCGGTAACTCGGACATTATGTCTGAGACGATCGGGCCGTGGCGCGATACCTTTACCTTGAACTTCTCATCGGCCTTGCCCTTGACCTTTATGGTCTCGTCGATGACCTGGAAATCCTTATAGCCATCTTCGGTAAGGTACTGGTCGGGATTTGCAGGATTCAGAGTTTCGGTGAAGTAATCCAGGTTGTCGCCGTTCCCCACGGTGATGCTCCAGGCAAAGCGGCCGTTGAATCCCAGCGCATGCACGCCCGGCAGTCCGGCGATAGATCCGCCGATAACGTCGTAGTCACCGCCTTTTAGGTGGACCAGGTAGAAGAGCGACGGTATGGCGGCCTCCAGGTCAGGGCTGCCTGTGAAGACGGGCTTGCCGGTCGTGGTGCGCGACCCTGAAAAAATCATCCAGTTGGAGGCCCGCATCCTCATCGGCACCGGGCAGTCAAGCTGGCTGAACGTACCGTCTGAAGACGATATATCATCGATATCAGGAAGGGTATCCTGGGCGTAAGCCGGGATGTTATTACCGGACGATGAGATATAGGGCGCTCCTTCGGGGATATAGGGCAGCAGCTTCTTGAGCATCTCCGGGCCGGCCTGTTTGTAAATCTGGTAGAGCACCGGTTTGATCCCGCGCGGAGAGTTGAGGCGGAAGGACATGAGCAGCCCGGCCACCATGCTGTCGGCCGGCTTCCAGGCCTGTGGTTTGCCTCCCAATATGGTGTACTCGGCGGGAAGGAATTTCACGGTATTTAGATAAGCATTGACGCCGCCTGTGTAAGAGTCGACAGCCGTCTTGGTAGCGGGGCCGATATTTAAGTATTCAGCTTCAGCAGCAGGGTAAAATCCCAGGGTTTTAAAATACTTGTCGGTAGCTATCATGCGGTCGCCGAAAAGAGTGGACAGCTCGCCCCTGCCGGCCAGTCGCGTCAGGTCCATCTGGAACATCCTCTCGCGGGCCGTGATATATCCCTGCGCAAAGAAAAGGTCCTCGTTGCTTTGCGCGAATATGTGGGGTATGCCGTGTTCGTCCGTCCTCACCTCGACCGGGGCCTTTAGGCCGTCTACCTGCAGTGTGCCGGAGTACGTCGGCTGCGGCAGCCTGAAGAAGACCTGGAAGCCTATTGTGCAAACAAGGACAAGGGCCAGTATGACCCCCAGTGAAATTACCAGGGCACGTTTTTTCTTTGATTTCATAGCTGTCTCCAATTATATTAGGGGCTGTTACTGCTCCCTGAAATACGTAGTTTATCAGGTAGTCTGCTTCATCTGTCAATTAACAGGTCACAGCAGGTACATGTCCTCTGCTGCCCTGAGCAGCTGGTCCCTGAAATCCGGGTGCGCCAGGCTGATGACGCCCAGCGCGCGGTCCCGTGTGGACTTGCCTTTGAGGTTGACCGACCCGTACTCGGTGACCAGGTAGTGGATATCCATGCGCGGGATGGACACAACCGTCCCGGATTTGAGCTGGGGCACGATACGGGAAACCGTCCCTTTGCGCGCAGTCGAGGTGAAGGCCTGGATGGATTTGCCGCCGCTGGAATTGTAGGCGCCCCGCACGAAATCAAGCTGCCCGCCCGTGCCGCTGAACTGTGATCCGGCCATGTGTTCGGCGTTGCATTGCCCGGTCAGGTCCAGCTCCATTACGGTGTTGATGGCAATCATAGTGTTGTTGCGAGCAATGACTGCCGGATCTTCCGTATAGGAGGACGGGTGGCTCTCCATGCTGGGGTTATCATGGATGAAGTCGTACATCCGCCTGGTGCCCTGCGCAACGATAAAAACGTGCTTGCGGGGGTGCAGGTTCTTGTTCCTCCCGTTGACCACACCCTTCTCGATAAGGTCCACCATTACAGGGGTAAAAACGCCGCTGTGGATGCCCAAATCTTTATGATCCGACAGGCAGCTCCCTATGACGTTGGGTATGCTGCCGATGCCCAGCGCAATGGTCGCACCGTCAGGCACCATCTCTGCGATGCATCGTCCGATTATCTCGTCCTCGGGCCCCGGCGCGGGAGGGTGAATCTCCAGCAGCGGCACATGGTTTTCCACGATAAGGTCCACCTCTGATATGTGCAGTAGGGTATCGCCCAGCACGCGCGGCATGTTCTCGTTCACCTCGACCATCAGGGTCTTACTGGCGCGCGCAGCCGCCCCGTTGTAATCGTTGACAGCGCCGAAGGTGAAATATCCGTGTTTGTCCATCGGGGAGACCGTGGTCATCATGATATCGATCTGCATATGTTCCTGCATCAGCCTGGGTATCTCATGTATATATGTGGGCACGTAGTAGCTCAGGCCTATCTTGTGGCGTGACCTGTCGGCCTCGGTTACGAACCAGGAATGCGAGTCTACGCAGTCGGATAGGTCGGGGGAAAGCACCGTGCGCGCCGCGTGCTGCATAGGCAGGCTGGAATATACTTTTAACCTGGAAAGATCTCCCCGCCTGGCGCGGTCCGCCAGGGCCGTCAAAAGGGCAGGGGGTTCCGAGATGCTGGCTCCATGGACGATGGTGTCCCCGCTCTTGACCCTGCCAATTGCTTCATCCGGCTTTAATAGCTTGCGGCGGTATTCGCTTTGAATGCTCATAAAGTCCTACTGGTTCCAGGTGGCGCCGTTATTCACGCTGTGCGAGAAGGCGCTCTCCGTACCGCTGGTGCCGGCGTAGGCCGTCATCCCATCCGGTGACCACTCGACCATAGCATCGCGGGATCCCGTGGGCGCCTTCTGGCTGGGCTGCCATCCGGGATACATGGAAGTCGGATTGGCGGAATAGTAAGTCTGCACCTGGTAGCAGCCGCCTCCTCCCTGGCACCTCGCGGCGCCCGCCATCAGCTTGCCACGCGATATGCTTCCCCGGTAGGCGATGGACGTCACGGCTTCCGGTGCGCTGATACGATAGACCTGGTAATCGGCCACCTGGCAGACGTCATGTACAGCGCTGTTTTTGTTCCACGAAGCAAAGGCCCGGCGCGAAAAAGGGTTGCCGCCGTTATAGTCGGCGGGCAATGCTATACCGGCATGGTTGAGGGGAGTGCCGGCCTGCCCTATCTCCACGGGGTAGCCCGTCCACGAGTTCCAGGTTATAGAGTTTGATCCCAGGTCGCGTAGGCCGCTATAAAGATATGTTCGCGCTGCGCTGGAGCCTATTAGCAGCAGAGCGCCATCCGAGGCATATGATGGGGAATAGCTGATGGCAGCTACATCCACTCCTCCGCCTCCGGGAGGTGCCCAGCCGGGCATGCTGCTGCCGGCATTGAACCAACCTCCCGAGAAACTGGTCAGTATATTGATCAGCACGCTGCCGCCGGCCGCTCCGCTCCAGGTTGCGGCAGCCAGTTCGCGCCTGGGCGAGCCGTAATCCTGTGATATGGCTATGCACCTGACGGCCTGGCCGGCCCCCAGGTAAGATGATATGCCGGTGCTCTGGAATGTAGCGCCACCGTCCCCGGAGATATGGACAGCGCTGCCGCCTCCCGTCACCACAGCTACGAAACCCGGGTCGTCAGGCGCCATGGCCAGGTCAATCCAGGGTGCGCCGGCGCCCACGGCAGCGGAGATGTCCCTCCAGTCAACGCCCGCTGTTATTGAGCGGTACAGCCGGGAGTTCGTGGAATCAAGCGCATAGAGGGTCAGTCCGTCGCCGCCGACTGCTATGCGGCTGACATCGGCGCCGATCAGCATAAAACCGCCGCCGCCGCCCGGCACTGTGGGCAGGGTCTGGGCCTGTGGGGGAACTACCCCTGAAACAGTGAAAGCCTGGCTCGGTGTGAGCGGGTCGACATTGCCGTTAAGGTCCTGCGTCTTTACATAAAATACATAGCTCCCGTTGGGCAGGTTGCTGTATGAGCGCGAGGTGTCAGCCAGGAAAGGGGTGTATTCCGTGTCCCAACCCTGCAGGAAGGTGGCGTAGAGGTAGTTGGAAGGCTGCACCGAGGAAAGCCCGCTGCCCCATTTGAACATCAACGTGTTGTAGTTGATGGTGCCCACGGGTCCCTCGTAGATGATGGTTAGAAAACGGGGGCTGTCGCCCGATGGCAGGATAGGTGCAGAAGATGGGGCCGGAAGGGGCGTAGTCTGCGACGGCTGTAAACCACAGCCGGCCTGCGGGTAGATTAAAACCCCAAAAGATACAAGAAACAGGAGGATTATCTTCACGTTCCTGCTGACCATACGCAATCGCTGACTCCCTGACCTATTATACAACGTGCCGGCCTACATATTTAAATGGTATAATTTATCATCTTTTGAAAGCCACTCAGGAGGACAAAGTGCCCGAAGAAACCCGTTCAGTAACCATGGAGAAAATCGTATCGCTGTGCAAGCGGAGAGGATTTATCTTTCAAAGCAGCGAGATTTACGGCGGCCTGGGAAGCTGCTGGGACTATGGACCGCTGGGCGTTGAGCTGAAAAAAAATATCAAGAACTACTGGTGGAAGAAGGTGGTGCAGGAACGCGACGACATGGTGGGAATAGACGCCAGCATTATGATGCACCCGCAGGTCTGGGTGGCCAGCGGTCATGTGGCGGGTTTTTCCGATCCGTTGGTAGAGTGTAAGGATTGCCGCCAGCGGTTCCGCTCCACCGACATTGACCTCAGTAAATGTCCTAATTGCGGTGGTGCGCTGTCTGAGCCCCGCATGTTCAACCTTATGTTTAAGACTTTCATGGGTCCGGTCGAGGATGCCGCCAATATTGTTTACCTGCGGCCGGAGACTGCCCAGGCGCAGTTCGTGAACTTCGAGAACGTGCAGACCACCACGCGCAAGAAATTGCCCTTCGGCATTGCCCAGGTTGGCAAGTCCTTCCGCAACGAGATAACTACAGGCAATTTCATCTTTCGCACGCGCGAGTTTGAGCAGATGGAGATCGAGTACTTCGTCAAGCCCGGCACGGACGGCGAATGGTTCGATTACTGGGTCAACGAGAGGCTGAACTACTACGTCGGGCTGGGCATCAGGAAAGAGAACCTGAGGCTCAGGCAGCATGGTAAAGAGGAGCTGGCGCACTACGCCAAAGGGTGCTTCGACGTGGACTATAACTTCCCCATCGGCTGGTCGGAGATCGAGGGCATCGCCAACCGTGGCGATTTCGACCTGACGCAGCATTCCAAGTTCAGCGGCAAGACCCTGGACTACTTCGATGAGGAGAAGAACGAACGCTACATACCCTATGTCATCGAGCCGTCGTCGGGCGTGGACCGCACGCTGCTGGCCGTCCTGTGCGATGCGTACGACGAGGAGGCTGCCGATAAAGAGACCCGGGTCGTACTGCATATCAACCCGGAGATAGCCCCGGTCAAGGTGGCTATTTTACCCCTCAGCCGCAACGAGAAATTGTTGCCCATGTCGAAGGACATATCGGCCATGCTGAGGCCGCATTTTATGACACAATATGATGATGCGCAGAGCATAGGGAGGCGCTACCGCAGGCAGGACGAGATAGGCACGCCCTATTGCGTAACCATCGACTTTCAATCACTTGAGGACAAGCAGGTCACCATCCGCGAGCGTGACAGCATGCAGCAGTCCAGGGTGCCTGTGCAGGAACTCCTGGGGACTTTGAAGGAGAAATTTGGACTTTGATGAGTAAAATTGTAACGGGAGAGATAAATGCAGGCTAAGGTTGCCAGCCGGATGGAGAAGGTCAGGATCCGTTTTGGTATCAGGGACAAGATCCTTATATCATTCCTGGCCCTGTCCCTTATCTCCGTGGGCATTATCAGCTCCCTCGCGCTGCGTTACATCGGCTCTGTGGGTACTCTGACCAAGGAATACAGCGCATCTATGGGGGAGACGGTCATGTCGGTCTCCATCTCGGCGCTCGAGGACCAGGGCAGGCGGACCATCTACCAGAAAGCCTCGGATGTCGCCAAGGAGATCTATTTCTATTTGCAGCTCCATCCCGACCTGGACCAGGCCGCGCTCATGCACGATCAGAAGCTGAACTCTATCGCGGTGCAGAAGGTTGGCAGGACGGGAAATACCACAGTCTATGACAAGACGGGGAAGATTATCTTTTCCTCTAACCCAAGTATCGTGGGGGCAAACCTGCGCCAGCTTGGCGGGGAGCCGTCATATTATTCGTCCATATTCGAGCGCAGCCTGTTGGGAGGTGAGTCATCGGGTTACTATAAATACAAGGGGCCTGACGATCTCGAGGAGCGGACCAGGTATATGTACACGGTGCCGGTGGAGTCCTCGGACCTGATCGTGGCTGCAGCTACTTACCTGGATGAATTTTCCGCGGCGGCCGATGAGACCAAGAGCAGGATCGCTTCGGCCGTGGACGAGATGAGCAAGCAGGTCGACAAGCAGGCCAGGGAGGCCGAGCTGATCTTTATCGCCGTAATCGTGTCCATGGTGGTGGTTGTGTCCGGCGTCTCATTTTTGCTCTCGGAGACCATCACCAGGCCTATTATGGCATTGACCAAGGGTTCGGAGCATATCGCCAACGGCGAGCTGAGCTATAAGTTCAACGTGAATACCGGAGACGAGATGCAGGTGCTGGCCGAGCAGTTCAACGTGATGACCCGGGCTTTAAATGAGTCGTACACCAACCTTGAACAAAAGGTCATTGAGCGTACTGAAAAAGAGAGGGAGCGGGCGGAACAGTTACGCACAATTAACGAGGTCAGCCGCAAGATCAGTTCCATCGTTAACCTGGATGAGCTGCTGGCCTATGTGGGCAACCTGCTGCGCCAGACCTTCCATTTTTACAATGTCAATATCTTCCTTTTCGAGCCGAGCTCGGGCAAGCTGATGCTTAAAACTCTGCATTTCAGCGGCCAGAAGAACGTGATACCTGTAGGTGTGCCGCTGGAGATGGATGAGGAGGGCATAATCGGCAAGGCTGCCCGGACGAGCGAATACGTGCTGGTCAATGACCTCAATCTGGAGCCGGGCTTCAGGAAGCCTGAAGGATTGGGCGAAACCAGGTCCGAGCTGGCCGTGCCTGTGCGTATGGGGGGCAGGGTGCTGGGTGTACTGGATATCGAAAGCACTGAGGTGGATGGCTTCGACGAGGCGGACGTGTTTACCGCTCAGACGCTGGCCGACCAGTTGGCGGTGGCCATCGACAACGCGCGCCTTTACCAGGAAACAAGGTCTATGGCTGTCACCGAGGAGCGCAACCGCATGGCGCGCGAGATACATGACACGCTGGCCCAGGGGTTCACAGGTATCATCCTGCAGCTGGAGGCCACCGAGCAGGCGTTGGGCGATACCACCGAAGACGTGCAGAAGCATCTTAACCAGGCGCGCAGCCTGGCCCGTAAAAGCCTGGCAGAGGCGCGCAGATCGGTCTGGAACCTCAGCCCGCAGGCATTGGAACAACTGAGGCTGGATGAGGCTGTCAAGCACGAAGTGGAGAGGTTCCGCCAGGACAACGGTGTAGAGGCCAGCTACACGCAGTATGGTGAGAAGCGCGATATACCCCCTGAGATGGGGACCGCCATCTTTCGCATTTGCCAGGAATCGCTGGTCAATGTAGCCAAGCATTCACAGGCAACACGTGTGGATGTCACCCTGAGTTTTGAGGGCGCGGGAGTTGAACTGACGGTCAAGGACAACGGCGTGGGATTTGAGCCGGGTCCCGAAGGTAAGATCGGTAAGGCCGGCGGCTTCGGACTGATCAGCATGAGGGAGAGGGCACTGGGCCAGAACGGCAAATTTGAAGTGCAGAGTGTGAAGGGTGAGGGGACCGTTATCAGGGTGTCATTTCCGCTGACATAGGAGGTGTAAGAGTGGAGCAGATCAGGATACTTGTCGTAGATGATCACGAGGTGGTCAGGGACGGGATCGTGGGCAACCTGGTGCGTCAGCCGGATTTCGCCATCGTCGGCCAGGCCTCCAACGGGCTGGAAGCAGTCCAAATGGCGGCCGAGCTGTCTCCCGGTATTATCCTGATGGACCTGCGCATGCCGGAGCTTGACGGCGTTGAGGCCATGATCAGGATTAAGCAGGCAAACCCGGAGATCAAGTTCATAGTCTTTACAACATATTCAGATGATGATTACCTTTTTGCCGCCATTAAAGCCGGGGCCAAGGGTTACCTGCTCAAGGATGCCCCGCGCGAAGAACTTTTTAAGGGCATACGGGCTGTATCTCGCGGCGAATCGCTGATACAACCGGTCTTTACCACCAAGGTCCTGGATAAGCTGGCATCCGAGCTGTCCAGGAAAAGCACAGGTGCGGATGCCCTGTCCGACAGGGAGATCGAAGTTCTGGACCTTGTGGCCAAGGGTGTTTCCAACAAGGATATCGCCGACCAGCTCTCGATCACGCAGAGCACGGTTAAAACCCACGTGACCAGCATCTTTCAGAAATTGAACGTGACCACCCGCACCGAGGCTGTGACAACCGCTCTCAAACGCGGCATTATCCAGCTCTGATCATACTTTAGTATGATTTTCCCCCGCCGTTTGGATGGGTTTTTGGGTCACCCTATGATGGTCGTAAAACCAACCTATATCCCGATTATACCGGCCGGGTAAATACGTTACACTTAGGACGTATTAGTCTATATGAATATTAGTGTGTAGATTTTATAAAGGTGATTGATGGAAGAACGAATTAGAGTGCTGATTACAGACGATAACGAGGTAGTCCGTGAGGGACTCAAGAGCATCTTCGACGGACACAAAGACATCGAGGTTGTGGGACAGGCTGTTGATGGACTGGACGCCGTGGAGAAAGCTGAAAAGCTTCAGCCCGACATTATACTCATGGATGGCCAGATGCCGCGCATGGACGGGCCGACGGCCATACGGGCCATCAAGAAGATCATGCCCGACGTCAAGATACTCTTCCTCACGGTTTATGGCGATTATGCGGGTGACGCCCTGGCGGCCGGTGCCAGCTGGTACCTGACAAAGGACTGCCGCAGGCAGGACCTGCTCGAGGCCATACGTGCACTGGCTCAGAGCGCACGTCTCAAAGCCAGAAACGCCGGTTAAATACTTTAACGCAAAATGAGCCCCGCCTCGTACAAGGCGGGGCTCATTTTGTCTGCTAATCCTTCCGTTGACGTGACGCCTTTTCCTCCTCCACCAGGGCACGCCGGTCAACCTTGCCGCTGGCCAGCAGGGGAAGTAGCGGGCGCACCTCGAACTGTTTTGGTATCTTATAGTTGGCCAGGTGCTTTTTGCACAGCTCGCGTATCTCCTCCACTGCGACGTTCATACCGGGGACCGGCATGATATAGGCCTTGCCCACCTCCTGCCAGGTCTCATCGGGTATCGGGATGACCGTGACGAAGGCTATGCCGGGATATTGCTCAATCACCGCCTCGATCTCGCGCGGGTAAACGTTGTAGCCGCCCGATTTGAACATCTCCTTGGTGCGTCCCACGATCTTAATATAGCCGCGGCCGTCCATGGTGGCAAGATCGCCTGATTTCAGCCAGCCGTCGCGCGTAATCGTCTCGGCGGTTGCCTCCGGACGGTTCCAGTATCCTTTCATCACCAGGTCGCCTTTCATCCATATCTCGCCCACCTCGCCCTGCGGCGCCTCTTTGCCATCCTTGTCTATAAGCTTTATTTTGAACGGGGGATAGCATTTGCCGGCCGTTTGTATGAGGTCATCCATCGAGTCACCCGCCGTGGTGTAGGTTATGAATCCTGCATTCTCGGTCTGCCCGTATCCGGTCATCAGTGTCGCGCCGATCTTAGATAGTCTCGTGATCATCGATTCCGGGGCTGCAGAGCCGGCCCAGATGATGGTCTTCAGGCTGGATAAGTCGTAGCTGTCGAAATCGGGCAGTGTGAACTCGAGCATGAACATGGCGGGCACCTGCCCGAAGAAGGTGATTTTCTCCTCCTGTATCATCTTGAGCGTGCCGGCCGGATCGAAGCGGTCCATCAGCACCATAGTCGAGCCCCAGTACAGGCCGCCCATGACAAGTTCCACCGCGCAGGCGACGTGGTTGATGGGGAAATGGATGAGGGATTTACCCTCGCCACGCTTGCTGTTATGCGCCAGGAAGCGCTCATCCTGGGCAGCTGCGCTGGCGATGATGTTCCTGTTGGTCAGCAGCGCCCCCTTGGGCTTGCCCGTGGTCCCCGAGGTGTAGATGATCAGTGCAGGGTCATCTTCTTTCACCTCTGCCATGCGCTTTTTCAGGGCGGCATCCAGGCTGCTGCGGTCTTTGGCCAGCTCCTGCTCCCAGTTGAGGGTTCCCTCCCAGGGGTTGTCTATGATGACCAGTTGCTCAAGTTCCGGGTTGGCATCTTTAAGTGCGGCCAGGTCGTCCTTGTAATCGCGCATCAGAGCATCGTAATTCCTGACCGCGAACCCGATCCTGGGCTTGGCATCCCCGACCATATAAAGGAACTCCTCGCGCGTGTAGCGCGGGTTGAGCCCGAACCAGATTCCGCCCACCATGGCCGTAGCCATGTAGGTATAGAAGGCCTCATCGCGCGCTGCGGAAAGCATAAATACCCTGTCACCCTTGTTAACGCCCAACTCGAGCAGCAGTTTTGCCACGCTGACCGTTCTCTCGTAGCACGCCTTATACGTGATCCTCCTGTCCTTGAAGACAAACACCTCTTTTTCGGGTGTTTCTTCGGCCCATTTCCTCACGTATTGCCAAATCAATTTCTCTTTATCCATGACGGCAACCTCCCATTAATATTTACTTGATTACAGTTGTGATGTCATTTGGGCGTGTCGAACCCGGGCACGCCGGCATTCGGTTTGAAGTCGGGCGGCCTTTTCTCGATGGAGGCATTGATGCCTTCCTGCACGTCCGGGGATAACTGGTTCCTCTCCCACAGCTCCGCCTCGAACAGGTAAAGGTCGGACATGCGCGCTACCGAGGCGGCGTTTACCTGTTTCTTGCAGATGCGGATGGCCAGAGGGCCCCTGCGTATGATTTTGTTGGCAAACTCATAGCTGCCCGGTATCAGCTGGTCGAGCGGTACCACCCTGTTGACCATGCCGATCCTGAAGGCCTCGTTGCCGTCGACCGGTTCACAGGTCATGATGAATTCCTTGGCACGGGAGGGGCCCAGCAGGGCCGTCAGCCTGGGCGTTGCGCCCCAGCTGAGGAATACGCCCAGGTTGGTCTCGGGGACGCCCATGCGGGCGCTATCGGCCGCAATGCGGAAGTCGCAGTTCATGGCGATGCACATCCCGCCCCCCATGCAGGGGCCGTTGATGGCCGCTATGGTGACCTGCTCCAGGTTCTCGATGGCCGACATCAGGTCCAGGAAGAATAGCTGCCAGATCCTTTCATTGGGCATCTCTTTCTGGGACGCGTGCTCGACCAACGCGTCGATTCGAAGGTCGAAGCCGGCTGAAAATGCCCGGCCGGCCCCGGTGAAGATTATGACCCTTGTCTCAAGATCATACCTGAACTCCGCCATCAGGTCCCGCAGGTCAAGGAAAAGCCTTGTGCTGAGCGTATTCAATTTATCGGGCCGGTTGAAGGTCACGAGGGCTATACCTTCCCGTTTTTCTACCAGCAGGGTTTCATAAGACATTGATGCTCCTTTTTAAACGTCTTTTAATAATTTGAACTTGACTACGTCTACTATGCCCATATCCGTAAGGCGCAGCTCGGGTATGACCGGCAGCGCTATGAAGGACAGCAGGGCAAAGGGGGCCGGCGGCAGCTTGCCCAGCCCGGCCGCCACCCTCTCCAGGTCCTCGAATTGGTGCGATACTGTCTCCGCCGGGTCGGGCGAGAGCAGCCCGCAAATGGGCAACGGCAGCCTGGCTATGGGCTTTCCCCCGCGGCAGACTACTAATCCGCCCTGCATCTCCTTGATGGCTTCTACGGCGGCCATGATATCCTGATCATTGGCGCCGACCGCCACGATATTGTGCGAGTCGTGGGCCACGGTGGATGCGATGGCGCCGTCTTTAAGGCCGAACCCCCTCACGATGCCCAGGCCGATGTTGCCGCTAGCCCTGTGCCTTTCCACAACGACCGCTTTGAGCAGGTCCCCGGCCGTATCAGGCTGGAATTTACCCCTGCCGACTTTCACCATTTGCTTCTTAGTTACTATCTGGCCGGGTATGATCTCGATGACAGGAAAGTATTCATTACGACATAACAGATCCAGGGCCTGCGGCCGGAACGGTTTATAGTTGACCGACTTCATCAACCGGGATGGCGTTTTTACAACCGTGCCGCCCAGGTAGCTGCCTCCCCTAGCAGCCAGATGGCCATTATAGAAGACCATGTCCACGTCCAGCTTTTCGAGGTTGTTGATTGTGACAAGATTAGCGCGGCTGCCAGGCGCTATGCGTCCCAGATCGTGCAGGCGGAAGTATTCGGCTGGATTGAGAGTTACCAATTGTATGGCCCTGACTGGGTCCAGTCCCAGCCCTATGGCCTTCCTCACCACCGCGTCCACATCCCCGTCCCTCAACAGGTCCGAGCAGCTGCGGTCGTCCACCACCAACATGCACCTGTGCCAGGTCTTGTCGGTGACCAGCCCGATCAGCTCTTCGAGGTTTTTTTCGGATGTGCCCTCCCTGATCATGATGTGAAGACCGCGGGAGAGCTTCTCACGGCTCTCTTCAATCTCGGAGTTCTCGTGGTCGGAGTAAATGCCCGCAGATATATAGGCGTTGAGTGGTTTTCCCCTCAATCCGGGCGCATGCCCGGCTATCACGTGGCCGGCGCAGGCGTTTATCTCATCGATTACCGGCGGGAAGGCGTTAATCACGCCCGGGTAGTTCATCATCTCGCCCAGGCCGATGTTGTTCTTCCATTTGAGCAGCCGCCGGATCTCAGGCGCCCCGATTGAAGCGCCCGACGTTTCCATGTGCGTGGCGGGAACGCAGGACGCGGCCTGGAAGTAGATGTCCAGCGGCAGACTGCGAGCGCAGTTCATGACGAAGCGGATGCCGTCCAGCCCGGAAACGTTGGTTATCTCGTGCAGGTCTGTGGATATGGAGGTTACCCCACGGGGCACCACGGTTTGAGCGTAGTGCGCCGGGTGCAGCATTGAACTTTCTATGTGGATGTGGCCGTTGATGAAACCAGGCGAGAGGTAAGCTCCCTTTAGATCGATGACTTCGGCGGCGTCTGTGTAGTTGCCTATTCCGGCGATGCGTCCGCCATATACGGCGACACTGCTCTCTTCGATACTGCTGGTAAAAACGTTGATGATGCTGGCGTTTTTCAACACCAGGTCGGCCGGACTGTCGCCCCGTGCTACGGCTATCAAATCTGGCAGCTTCATGTTTCCTCGGTCACTCAATATAGCAGATATCGGGCAGGTTGCGGTATTTCTCGTCCCAGTCGATGCCGTAGCCAACGATGAATTTATCGGGCAGAGTAAATCCCAGGTAGTCGATCTTCACATCCACCTTGCGGCGGGCGGGCTTTTCAGTCAGGGCGCAGAGGGCGGCAGAAGCCGGCTTATTCCTTTTGACATGGCGGAGAAAATAGGCTGTGGTCAGCCCGGTGTCGATTATATCCTCCACCACGATCACGTGGCGGCCTTCCACAGGCAGGTTCAACCTTCCTGAGATCCTGATCTTGCCTGAGGATTCGGTGCCGCTGCCGTAGCTGGACAGCCGTACGAAATCCACTTCCAGGGGCATATCCAGCCTGCGCACCAGGTCGGCCATGAATACGAATGACCCCTTGAGGATGCCTATGAGAAGCGGGTTCTTGCCGATGTAATCCCTCGTTAACTCGGAGGCCAGCCTTTGCACGGCGCTGTCTATCTCTTTGCTCTTGATGAGCTTTATCAGCTTGGGCGGCATATCACGGATTATAGCTGCACGGTTGGCGGTTGTCTATTTAATATATGCGGCGGTCAGCGCTTGGTGACCAGTTTCTTGACGGCGCGGTTAAGGCCTTCCAGAGACAGGTTGTACATGGGGAATAGCTTGGCTATGATCTGAACCGTGGGGTAGCTGCGCAGGACGGACGTCTCGGGGTTGAGCCATACGATGTGACTGAAGTGGGATTTGAACTGCTTGAGCCTGTCGATGCCGGCGTGTTTCTGGTATCCGTGGAAATAGAGGTCGCCGAAGCGGTCCATCAACTCTGAATAGGCCATGCAGGCATCGCCCACAAAGATGACCTTATAGTCCGGTTCCAGCACCTTGATCAGGTGTTCGATAGACTCACCCTTGCGCTGCTGTATGTCGCTGTAAAGCACGTCGTAGGGGCAGTTGTGGAAGTAATAGTACTTGAATGCGCGGAAATGGCTGAGCGAATTGGCCGCTGAGAAAAGCTGGCTGCACAGGTCCGCGTACGGCTCCATCGAACCGCCGGCATCCATGACGAGCAGCAGCTTGATGCTGTTTTTGCGGGGCCGTTTCCATTTGAACTCGAGCTCGCCCGCGTTCTTGCACGTGGCGTCGATGGTCTGGTCCAGGTCAAGCTCGTCCTCGGGTCCGGCGCGGTTCAACTGCCGGAGTTGCTTGAGCGCGACCTTTATCTGGCGAATGTCTAATGTAACGTCGTCCCTGTAATTGCGGAAATACCTCAACTCGGCGATGCGCACCGCGCTGCGCATCCCACCGGGACCGCCCACCAGCATGCCCTGGGGATTTTTGCCGGAGTGTCCGAAAGGCGATGTGCCGCCCGTGCCGATCCAGTAATTGCCCCCGTCATGCCGCTCTGTCTGCTCCTTCAGCCGCTTCTCAAACTCTCTGAGCAACTCCTCCAGGTCCATTTTCTGGATGGCAGCCATTTCCGCGGGCGTCAGCTCCGGCCTGTTCCTGGGGTCCATCAGCCACTGGACCAGCTCCTCGGTGACCTCGAAGGGAGGGGCAATGCCGCCGAAGTACTCCTGGAAGGCCACGTCATACTGGTCGAAATGGGTCTCGCTTTTAACCAGTATGGCACGGGCCAGGTAATAGAAGTCGTTCATATTTTGGATCAGGCGCTTGTCCATGGCTTCCATCAGGATCATCCACTCGTTGATGGAGACAGGCACCCTCTTTTCCTTGAGCTTGTAGAAAAACGGAGTAAACATAGCAGGTATTAAGCAGGCTGTTGAATTCAGTTACCGGATATATTATAGCCGCGGGTCTGCGCCTTCTTTTTAACGTGGTGCGTCACGTAGAAATCGATATCGTTTTCCTTTTTTATAAGCGTGCCCAGGAAAGGTATCTCGCCCTCCTTGATTTTACCGTCCAATCCACTGGCCATCAGGGCCTGAATCCAATCGATTAATTCGCTGGTGGAGGGCTTCTTACGGAAGTCGTCGATCTTGCGCAGGGTGTAGAACGTCTCCAGCGATTCCTTGAGCAGGGCGCTCTTGATGTCGGGGAAGTGTACCTTGACTATCTCCTCCATCAGCTCCGGATCGGGGAAATCGATGTAGTGGAAGATACAGCGGCGCAGGAAGGCGTCCGGCAGTTCCTTCTCGTTGTTGCTGGTGATGATGACGATGGGGCGGTGCTCGGCCGAGATGGTCTCGTCCGTCTCCGGAATGTAGAAGCTCATCTCATCCAGCTCGTTGAGCAGGTCGTTGGGAAATTCCAGGTCTGCCTTGTCTACCTCGTCGATCAGCAGCACCACCTGTTCGGGGGCGGTAAAGGCCTGTCCCAGCTTTCCCAGCTTGATATAGTGCTTGATATTGGAGACATCCTTGCCGCCGAAGCGGCTGTCGTTAAGCCTCTGTACGGTATCGTAAACATACAGGCCTTCGGACGCCTTGGTGGTGGATTTGACATGCCAGCGGATCAGCGGCTTGCCCAGCGAAACCGATATGCTGTGTGAGAGGAGGGTCTTGCCAGTCCCGGGCTCTCCTCTTACCAGCAGGGGCCTTTTGAGCACGATAGAAACGTTAACGGCATTTTTCAGGGCATCCGAGATAACGTAATCGGCCGATCCCTTGAACTTTTCAAACTGATCCTGGTTCATGATCTTTCCTCCGGGAGCATCCTGGTTCACAGTTAAACCCCCCGGCCGACGGGACCGGAGGGCTTTGCGATGCAATCCTGAATTTATTCCGAGAGAAATTTTAGGTTAACGGCCGCTTAAAAGCAAGTGAAGTCAGTTTTCGTTGGCTGTGACTAAAATCTGAATAAAGCCACTCAAATCATGCAAAAATCACCGCCGCACGTGATATAATCACGAATTAAAACCGAAGGATTAGATGAAAGAATACACAATTAAATTCAAACCGTCGGGACGTAGGGCGTCCTGTAGCGCAGGGACTACTGTTCTCAGTTGCTGCCATGAGAATAAGATACAGATAGCCTCAACCTGCGGCGGACAGGGCAGGTGCCGCTCCTGTAAAGTACGTGTAGAAAAGGGCATCACGACCGCGCCGACAGGGAACGAATTAAAGAGATTATCCGATAGTGAGCTGGAACGAGGTTGGCGGTTATCCTGTCAGGCTAAAGCGGCCGGTGACCTTGTAGTATATATACCAGGTGAGAGCAAACTGTCTTCGACCCCCGCCTTCAAGGCGGATCTGCTGGCCAGGATAATCCCTGATGCCGGGGGCAGACGTCGGCGCAAAGGCCACGGTATTGCTATCGATCTGGGTACCACCAAGATAGCAGGATACCTGGTCGACCTTTCCGACGGCAGTATCATGAGTAAATTAGCTATGGCCAATCCGCAGGCTGTTTTCGGAGATGATGTGATCAGCCGCATAATGTACGGCATGCGGTCACCGGCCAGCGGCAAAAAACTGAAAAACACGGCGACACGCGCGATCGATGAACTGATTTTGCATCTATCCGGGGAGGTGGATGTCGAACCGCAGAAAATTGCAAAGGTTGCCGTGTGCGGGAACACCGCGATGCATCACCTGCTGTTGGGATTGCCTGTTTCCCAGCTTGTGCAGGCGCCTTACCTGCCGTGGACCAAGGACTCTGTAAATATAAGCGCAATGGAATTGGGGCTTAAATCGGTGCCGGATGCCGATGTGTATCTACTTCCGAATATAGGAGGCTACGTGGGAGGCGACCATGTGGCAGTGCTTGCAGCAACAGAGGCCCGGGATATCAAGGCCGCCACCCTAATTATCGATATAGGCACCAATACGGAGATCTCGCTGGCGGCGGGCGGTCGTATCACCAGCGTATCCTGCGCCTCGGGCCCTGCCTTTGAGGGAGGGCACATTAAATATGGGATGAAGGCTTCAGCCGGGGCCATCGATAAGATACTTATAAAGAACGGAATGGTGAAATACAGCACTGTGGGAAAGGCTGTAGCGATTGGGATATGCGGTTCGGGGATGCTTGACGCTGTGGCGCAGATGATAGAGGCGGATATAATCGAACCGGGGGGCAGGATGGACAAAACCCATCCTCTTGTTCATACGCAAGCGGGCCAGTCAGTGATTACGATCGCAGGCAGGGACAGATCGGCCCGCGGTGAAGATATCGTGATTACCCAGGGAGATATCAGGGAGCTGCAGTTGGCCAAGGCGGCCATCCGCACCGGGATCAACGCTTTGCTGAAATCGGCAGGACTGGCCGTGCCGGATGTAAAACGTGTAATCATCGCCGGAACGTTCGGCAACTATATCGACATACGAAGCGCCGTCAGGATTGGAATGCTGCCGGACCTGCCGCTAAGGCGCTTCCGCCAGGTCGGCAATGCGGCTGGCGCCGGCGCCTGCATGGTGCTGGTATCCGCTGGAGCACGTAAGAAAGCCGAATCGATGGCGCGACGGGTGAATTACCTGGAACTTGCCGACAGGCCCGATTTCACGGAGTTGTTCGTCAAAGCATTGACCATCGGCCAATGACAGCAGGGAGGCAAAGCATGAAAGCAGAGAATATAGTGCTCGAAACCGTCAGAGAATTATGGCCGGTGCCGGCTCCGCGCGGTATGAACAGCCGCGAGGTCGTTCGACGCTCAATTGAATTTGCCGATCCGCCCCGGATACCGTACCAGTTTCAATATAACCCGCCTGCCACCGATATTGTCGTAATCGGCCCGATAGATCTTGCCGCAACCAGCAGGAAGGCCCTGGTCGGGTCAACATATGTGGATCAATGGGGTGTCACCTGGGAGGTTACCGGCCGCTGGTGGGACCATGCAGTAAAGCATCCCCTGGCAGACCTCAAGAACGTTGAAAGCTACCGCATACCTGACGTGGTTACGCCTGTCGCCAAAATGAAGTGGGCTACCGGCCTGGGCTGGCGCGCCGGCAAATATGTCATGGGTATCGACCCGGTTATGATGTTTGAGACCATGCGGTCGCTGATGGGGTTCGAAAGCCTTATGATGGCGCCTTATGACCAGCCGGACGGCCTTAAAAGTCTGCTGGCAAGGTTGACTGAACTTACCATCGACTGCATCAAGACATACGCCTCGATGGGAACGGTAAATGCGTTGTTCCACTACGAGGACTGGGGTCTGCAGACCTCGCTGCAGATGAAGATCGATACCTTCCGTGAGCATTACAAGCCCTTTTATAAGAGGATCATCGATACCTGCCATGATAGCGGCATGCATTTTATCTGGCACAGCTGCGGCTACATCGTGGATATGTTCCCCGATATGATAGATCTCAAGGTTGATGTGCTGCAGCTTGACCAGCCGCGCCTGATGGGGCACCGGAAGCTCATCGATCTTCTTGGCGGCAAGCTGTGCATGTGGAATTGCGTGGATATCCAGTGGAGCACCATGGAGGGCAGGACGGAAGATGAGCTGCGGCAGGAAGTGGCTGAAATGACGCATGTATATGACGTCAAGGGGCACAGGGGCGGCTTCGTCGCCCGGCACTATCCCCAGCCCTGGGATATAAATTTGTCGAAGGCCAGGCAGAGGCTAATTTATGACGCCTACATGCAGAACGGCTGCCGTGCCCTGTAGCATCACCGGTTTAATCCGTTTACAGTAATCCGCATGATAAGGAGGCCCGAAATGGAAATCGGTAATCACTGGGATGGAATACTTAAGATATTTGAGGAGGCCTATAAGAGCTGCTTTCATTATGCCGTGGCCACGGTGAACCTGGACGGCTCGCCGCATATTACTCCCATCGGTGGACTTTTCCTGAGGGACGATAAAACAGGCTTCTACTTCGACGAGTTCCCGTCACGGATGCCGGACAACCTCAAACGGAATCCACGCGTTTGCGTGATGGCGATAAACGCCGATAAGATGTTCTGGGGCAGGGCTCTGATGGACGGCAAGTTTCCCTCACCGCCGGGCGTCAGGCTGCTGGGAACTGCCGGCGAAGCTCGAGAAGGCACGTCTGAAGAAATGGTCCTATTTCAGAAGAGAATGGGCTTTGCCCGCTCGTTGAAAGGCTACAAAGCGATGTGGGAAGGAATGCACCGCGTACGTGATATAAAATTTGACGCTTATGAGCCCATCTTTCTCGGCTCCATGATGGCCGGCCTGGAATAAAGTGGTGCTATAATTTCCCCATAAATGGGCAGCAAAATCACGGAAAATATAATTGTGGGCATGAGCGGTGGCGTCGATTCGTCAGTAGCCGCCGCTTTGCTGGTAAAACAGGGTCGCCGGGTAACGGGCGTGACCATGAAGATATGGTCGGGCGAAGCTGTAGGCGGACGTGGCAAACATGGCTGCTACGGACCCGAGGAAGAGAGGGACATCGAAGATGCCCGCGATGTCGCCCGCAGGCTGGACATACCTTTTCATGTCATCGACCTGGCAAGCGAATACAGGGAAGAGGTACTGGACTATTTCTGCGCGGAGTACCTTGCGGGCAGGACGCCCAACCCCTGCGTCAGATGTAATCGACGCATTAAGTTCGGCGCACTTGTAGATAAGGCGGTCGCGGCCGGCCTTGAATTCGATTTCTTCGCCACCGGCCATTACACCCGCAGGGAAATAGACAGCAACACAGACCGCGTACTCTTGAAAAAAGGCAGGGACGGCCGTAAAGACCAGTCATACTTTCTCTATGATTTAACGCAGTCACAGCTTGCGCGGGCGCTCTTTCCCCTCGGCGATTATCACAAGGAGCAGGTGCGCGGGATGGCCGTGGATTTTGGGCTCGGCCTGGAGGGCAGGAAAGAGAGTCAGAATTTCGTCTGCGGCAGCTATGCCTCATTGTTCAGTCAGAAGCCATTACCTGGGCCCATTGTTGGTGAAAACGGCAAAGTATTGGGTGAACATACCGGCATCGTAAACTACACCATCGGGCAAAGGAAGGGTCTGCGCATAGGGAAAGTGGAGCCGCTGTACGTCATTGACATAAAGCCCGAATCTAATACAGTTGTAGCAGGTATGAAGGAGCGTCTTTATACACGGGAGCAGAATGTTACAGCGCTCAACTGGATATCAGTCAGGACGCTTGAGCGTCCCATGGAAGTAAAGGCCAGGATCAGGAGCTCGCATCAGGGATATGATGCCGTGATCTCTCCGCTTGAGAACAGCAGGGCAAAAGTTACCTATATGGACGAGCAGATAGGCGCTGCGCGGGGACAGTCCATAGTGTTTTATGCCGGTGATGCGGTAGTTGGCGGCGGCACCGCAGTCTAAACTATAATAACCCTCGCGCCCACCTCAGCCCGATGTCACTTCAGATCGTGCTTGACAGCCATTTTATCCCTATGCTATTCTATACATTGTCTATAATGTTAATGAACAATAGAATGAGCGGAGATACAGATGAAGATTTCAACCAAGGGAAGGTATGCTACGAGGGCGATGCTGGATCTGGCGCTGCACTACGGGAAAACGCCGGTCCTGTTGAAGGACATTTCGGCCCGGCAGGGGATATCGTTGCGTTACCTCGAACAGATCATGTCGCCGCTGATCGCGGCCAGGTTGATCAACAGTACCCGCGGGCCCAAAGGCGGAGTCGGTTTGGCCAGGCCGCCGCGGAAAATTAAACTCCTCGATATCATACAGGTTCTGGAGGGGCCGATAGCTCCGGTAGACTGCGTGGATAATCCCGGTGTCTGTACACGCGCACCTTTGTGCGCGGCACGCGATGTCTGGACGGACTTAGCTAAAGCCATGTGCGGGGTGCTGGAATCCACAACACTTCAGGACCTGGTTGAACGCCAGAATCGGAAGGAGCCCGGCAAGGAACTACTCTATTCGATTTAAAAATTACTTTATTGATTAAGGAGACACAAATTGGCTACGCAATTGAAAATAGATAAAGTTAAGTATAAGACGGTTGAGTTTCCCAGGTTAACACGTGGTATCGCTAATAGCTCTCTGGAACTGATCGGCAATACGCCTCTGGTACGCCTCAATAAGATCACCGACGGAGCCAAAGCCGAGGTGGTGGCCAAGCTGGAGTCATTCAATCCGCTCAGCAGCATCAAAGACCGCATCGGCGTTTCCATGATCCTGGCTGCCGAAGAGAAAGGGGCGATCACCAGGGACACGGTCCTGATAGAGCCCACCAGCGGCAATACGGGCATAGCCCTGGCCTTCGTGGCCGCTTCCCGCGGCTACAAATTGATATTGACCATGCCCGACTCGGTATCCATCGAACGCAGACAGTTGCTGGCAATCTTTGGAGCGCAACTGGTACTGACACCCGGGGCGCAGGGTATGCCGGCGGCTGTGGCCAGGGCGGAAGAGCTGGCAGCCGGCAACCGGAATTACCTGTTGCTGCAGCAGTTCAAGAACGAGGCCAATCCTGCCATACACAGGGCGACTACCGCCGACGAGATCTGGCGTGATACGGATGGCAGAGTTGACATAATAGTAGCCGGGGTTGGCACTGGCGGTACCATAACCGGTATAGCGGAAGTTTTGAAGGAGAAGAAACCCGGCGTCAAGATCATAGCAGTGGAGCCCGACTCTTCCCCGGTCCTTTCCGGCGGCCTTCCCGGCCCGAATAAGATACAGGGAATCGGGGCGGGCTTTGTTCCGGAGGTATTGCGCACTGACCTGCTGGACGAAATTGTGACTGTTTCGGTGGAGGATGCAGGGATCACAGCGCACCGACTGGCCCGGGAAGAGGGAATTTTGGTAGGTATATCCTCGGGGGCGGCCGCCTGGGCAGCCCTGCGGGTTGCTAAAAGACCCGAAAATGCAGGCAAACTGATCGTAGTAATACTGCCGGATACCGGTGAACGCTACCTATCAACGTGGTTATTTCAGGAGGTGAATTAATATGAGCAGCTATAAACTGGATACTATCGCTTTACACGAGGGACAGGAAAGCCCGGACCCGGCCACCGGCTCACGTGCTGTCCCGATTTATCAGACCACTTCATATGTATTCAAGGATACAGATCATGCTGCCAATCTATTCGCTTTGAAGGAACTCGGCAATATCTACACCAGGATGACGAACCCTACCAACGATGTCTTCGAACGCCGGATTGCGGCTATCGAAGGCGGCAATAGCGCGCTGGCGACATCGTCCGGGCAGGCGGCCGAGACCTTTGCCATATTGAATATAACCGAAGTCGGCGATGAGATCGTGTCTGCCGACAACCTCTACGGTGGTACCTATCAGCTTTTCCATTACACTTTTCCCAAGCTGGGGAGGACTATTAAATTCGTTGACTCAACCAGGCCGGAGGGATTCCGCAGGGCTATAGGCAGTAAAACAAGGGCTATCTACGCCGAAGCCATCGGGAATCCCAAGCTGGACGTTCCCGATTTCGAGGCCATAGCTGTAATTGCGCATGAGGCCGGCATTCCTTTCATCGTGGATAATACGGTGGGTGTCGGCCTGACACAGCCAATTAAATACGGTGCTGATATAGTTGTCCTCTCGGCGACCAAGTTCATCGGCGGGCATGGCACATCCATTGGAGGCGCTATTGTGGACTCGGGCAAGTTCGCCTGGAACAACGGCAAGTTCCCCGGGTTCACCGAGCCTGACCCCAGCTACCATGGACTGAAATTCTGGGATACCTTCGGTAATTTTGCCGATATGGGGAACGTGGCTTTCACCTTCAAAGCGCGTGTGCAGTGGTTGAGGGATGTGGGTTTCGTGGTCAGCCCCTTCAACTCATGGCTTTTCCTGCAGGGGTTGGAAACATTGCCTTTACGGCAGAGAAAGCACTCTGAGAATGCTCTGGCCGTGGCTAAATTCCTCAAAGCGCATCCATTAGTGTCATGGGTTAACTATCCCGGATTGGAAGACCACCCGTCACATAAGCTGGCTGTAAAGCACTTTAGCGGCCATTACGGGGCGTTGGTCGGGTTTGGTATCAAGGGCGGTCTTGAGGCCGGCCGCAAATTCATTACCTCGGTAAAGCTGCTCTCCCATCTGGCCAATATCGGCGATGCCAAGACGCTGGTCATCCAGCCTGCCACGACCACTCATGCGCAGCTGACAGCGGAAGAACGGCTTAAGACAGGCGTAACCGATGACTTTATCAGGCTCTCCATCGGGCTTGAGGACGTCGAAGATATCAAAGAGGATATCGACCAGGCTTTAAAAGCCGCTGCCAGAGGTAACTAATCGATATAAGGACTTCATGGTGAAAACAGGTAAAAATATAGGGATTGTAGAGACCAGCTTTCTGACCTTCGCCCGGCCTCCGGACGAACTGGCGCTCGAATCCGGCGAAAAGCTGGGGCCAATCACCCTTGCCTATGAGACCTACGGCAACATCGATAAGGACGGGGCAAATGCCATCCTGTTGTTCCATGCCCTTTCGGGGGATGCGCACGCGGCCGGCTATCACGCGGGTGATGAGCGGCCGGGCTGGTGGGACAACATGGTGGGGCCCGGCAAGGCCTTTGACACGGATAAATACTTCATCATCTGTTCCAATGTAATCGGCGGCTGTAAAGGGTCGACCGGTCCTGCTGGTGAAAACCCGAAGACCCGGCGGCCCTACGGCCTGGGTTTTCCCATAATTTCAGTCAGGGACATGGTTGACGCGCAGGCTAAATTGATCGACCACCTGGGCATAGAAAAATTGCTCTGCGTTGCAGGTGGCTCCATGGGTGGTATGCAGGCGCTGCAGTGGGCTGTATCCTATCCTGAACGCGTCCGCTCTGCCATACCTATTGCCACGACTGCGCGTCATTCACCTCAACAAATAGCCTTCAATGAGGTCGGCAGGCAGGCCATCATGGCCGATCCCAACTGGAATGGCGGTGACTATTACAACGGCACGCCGCCTACAAGAGGGCTTTCTGTGGCAAGGATGGTGGGACATATCACATATATGAGCGACGAGTCCATGGCTGAGAAATTCGGACGACGCTTCCAGGACCACGGTAAGGGCGCCAAATTCGAGCCGGATTTCGAGGTTGAAGGCTACCTGCAGTACCGCGGGGACAACTTCGTCAAGCGCTTCGATGCCAATTCCTATCTTTACATAACCAAGGCCCTCGATTATTTCGACCTCGACAACGGCAAAGGGCTGGAAAATGTACTGAAAGGAGTCAGGAGCAAATTACTGGTAGTGGCTTTCAAATCGGACTGGCTCTACCCGGCCTACCAGTCGCGCGAGATCGTCAGGGCTTGTAAGCTGGCCGGGGTTGACGCTACATACTGCGAGTTGAATTCAAACTACGGGCACGATGCGTTTCTGCTCGAGACCGGTGAGCTGGGATATCTTGTGAAACATTTTATAGCCAATATCAGTGAAGCTAACGGGAACGGACGTGCATGAATAGCGGGAAACCGGTGGATAGCAGGCTGGACCATGGCATAATCACCGGCTGGGTGAGTGAGGGCGCCTCCGTACTCGAGCTGGGCTGTGGTGGTGGAGAGCTGCTGCAAATGCTCAGCCGGCAGAAAGGGGCCAGCGTCAGCGGCATTGAAATAGACGAAAACTATATTTTCTCCTGCGTTGCCCGCGGGCTGAGCGTGGCCCACCAGGATATCGATGACGGACTATCGGAATATGCCGACAGGGCCTTCGATTTCGTCATCATCAACCAGTGTCTGCAGGAGCTTCGCAAGCCGCATGTCGCATTGTCCGAGGCGGCACGTGTCGGCCATAAAGTTATCGTGGGTTTTCCCAACTTCGCGCATTACAGCGCCCGTGTTCAACTGGCCCTGCAGGGCCGGGCGCCCGTAACACCGGCCCTGCCTTACCAGTGGTACGATACGCCCAACCTGCACTTTTTGAGCGTCAGGGACTTCGTGCTATATTGCCGTAAGAACAGGCTGAGCATAGAGCGCAGGGCTTTCCTGCATAAAAAGGGGGTGGTATGGTGCTGGCCCAATTTGCTGGCGGGATCGGCGCTCTTCCAGATAAGCCGGGACGGCCCTGCTTTGATAGAATAGATGGAAAATCCGGATACGAGGATTGTATGAAACGCATTTACATGGACTACGCGGCCACCACCCCCATGCTGCCGGAGGTGGTGGAAGCAATGCAGACTTATTACAGCTATAAATTCGGCAACCCGTCCAGCATACACTCAATGGGGCAGGAGGCCAGGGACGCCGTTGAGCACGCGCGCTCGCAGGTGGCGGCCCTTATAGCATGCAGGCCGGAGGACGTGGTTTTCACGGGAGGAGGCACAGAGGCCGATAACCATGCCGTTAAAGGGGTGTGCCTGGCAGGCCGGGGAAAGGGTAACCATGTCATCACCACGGCCATAGAGCACCACGCCGTCCTTAACACGTGCAATTATATGAAAGAGCTGGGCTTCGATGCGACCGTGGTACCCGTGGACAAGCACGGCATGGTGGACCCGGACGACATACGGAAAGCCATAACCTCCAAAACGTTGCTGGTATCTGTCATGCATGCCAACAACGAAGTCGGCGCCATCCAGCCGATCGAAGCGATTGGTAGTATCACCCGCGGGGCCGGCGTATATTTTCACGTGGATGCGGTCCAGACCGCCGGGCATCTGCCCATCGATGTCGACAGCATGGGTATAGACCTGTTGTCAGCATCTGCGCACAAGCTTTACGGACCCAAGGGGGTGGGAATGCTCTTTGTGCGTGGGGGCACCAACATAGTGCCGCTGCTGCATGGCGGAGAACAGGAAAACGGGAGAGGCGCCGGAACCGAGAACGTGGCCGGCATAGTCGGTTTCGGCAAGGCCGCTGAGATTGCCCGCGCTGAGATGGGAAAAGAAGCGGCCAGGCTCTTGAAATATCGTGACCGGCTGATCGATTCCGTGCTGGGGCGGGTGGCCGACGCTTATCTGAACGGCCACAGGACATCCCGCCTGCCCAATAACACCAATTTCAGTTTCGATTTTATCGAAGGGGAATCGATCCTGATGTACCTGGATGCCGAGGGTATCTGCGCTTCCACCGGCTCGGCTTGCAGCTCGGCCAGCTCGGAGCCGTCCCATGTTCTGCTGGCCCTGGGCATACCGGTTGAGAGGGCGCGTGGTTCAGTCAGATTTACGCTGGGCAGGTGGACATCCGAAGAGCATGTAGATAAGGTTGTGGAGGCGCTGCCGCGAATTGTGGAGAAGCTGCGCGCCATGTCGCCCCTGGTAAAGGAGAAGTGCGGCTGGATAAACTACCTGTGAATGGATTTGAACCCGGCCGGGTGATTGGACAGCAAGCTTTAACATTCTGGCTAAAATCTCAATGCTGTTTTCTAAAGCTGTCGTTGCTTCCCTCGAATCATAAGTCAGCCATGCATTTTTACATTACTAATGTAAAAATGCATTGTAATATTACAGTAGAGGTCATGCCGTTTGAAAAATTCTGTAATTTATTATATAAAGGCGATTTGTTTTAAGAATAATAGCCCGCTGTAATTCAATCTGCGATTGTCGTGTGTTTCGTCATTACAGTATAATAACCGGAATGGATTGGCAGCTCGTTTTCTTTATTGACGAGCATCAGAATGAACCGGTAAAAGACTTCATTTTGCTGCAGTCTGATAGTGCGATAGCGGAAATCCTACATGTATTCAAGTTGTTACGACAGTTCGGTACTGCACTGGGCATGCCCTATGTAAGAAAAATTCATAAGTCCGGTATCAGAGAACTCCGCATTAAGCATAGCTCAGATCTATATCGCATCCTTTTCTGCGCAAATGAAGGGCATAAGTTCATATGATTACATGCTTTTCTGAAGAAAGAAGACAGGCTATTAATAGCAGATGTGAGTTTGGCGATTCAAAGGATGAATAGTATCAAATCCGGTTGACAATATAACATATATGGTATAATATATCATATTGTTTACAGATTTAAATAAGGAATGAAGAAAATGGCAAACGGAAATTCAACAAGATACGAGAACTTTGAGGCCGAATTACTCAATAAGCCGGAAATCCGCAAGGAATATGACGCCTTGAAGCCTAAGTACGACCTGGTACGGACTATAATAGAGCGCAGAAACCAACTGCAGATTAGTCAAACACGGCTTGCCAGGATCATTGGTACCCGGCAACCCGCCATATCAAGGTTGGAAAAAGGTGATTCAAATACCACACTTAACACACTCTTCAAGGTTGCTGAAGCTCTGGATTTAGATATTGCACTCAGCGTAAGATCCAGGACAAAATAAATAGTTTAACATAACATTCATTATAGATCTCATGAATTAAGATTAATCCCGGACCGGGGGGCCGCTTTTATTATCTCCGCCCATCCTGACATCGCCATCGTTGAAAAATTTGAACTGATTGCGGCCGTGGCCCTTGGAGTAATACATGGCGGCATCAGATTTCTTAATCAGAGTTTCCAGGTCTTCAGCGTCTTCGGGGTAGATGGCGATACCTATGCTGGTCGATACATTTAGAGGATGGCCGTCGATTAACAGTGGCTCGGCAAAGACATCCACGATCTTTTGGGCTATGGCGTTGGCATCCTCCTTGCGCTTGGTCTCCTGCATCACCAGTATAAACTCGTCTCCCCCAATACGGGCTATAGTATCGCTACCGCGTATTATGCCCGTAAGCCGCGCGCTTACCGTTTTAAGCACCTGGTCACCTGCTGCATGGCCGAGCGTATCATTGATCGTTTTAAATTTGTCCAGGTCCAACGACATGACGGCCAGCCTGGCTTTATTGCGGCCGGCCAGCGCCGCCGCCATGCTGAAGCGGTCTGTCAGCAAAACCCTGTTTGGCAAACCGGTCAGATAGTCATGCGTTGCCAATTCCTCGAGCTTCTGCTCCATCTGCTTGCGTTCGGTGATATCCGTCATCAGGGCTGTGATGCCCACGATCTCCCCATCTTTATATAGCGGCCGGCTGGATGTGCGTACAAATATAATCCTTCCGTCTTTATCCAATATGCGGAATTCCCACGGTTCCAGTTGCCCGGAAACCAGGCGGTTGAAACTGTCTAAAAGGGCCGGCAGGTCGTCCGGGTAAATAAGCGGGATAAAAGGTTTCCCTATTAAGTCACTGACCTTGTACTGGGTTAACCGCTCAACTACGGGGCTGACATAGCTTATATTTCCCTGGGTATCCAGGGTGTAAAAGACATCGTTGATGTTCTCTATAAGTGCCCGGTACTTTTCCGCGGATTCCTGCACTTCCTTCTCCATATGTTTACGTTCTGTGATATCGCGGCTGACTGAACGAAAACCGATGATATCACCCTGTTTGTTTTTCCGCAGGGCAATCGACATTTCTGAAAATGTTATGCTGCCGTCCTTGTGGCGGATCCTGTGCGGGAATCCCGTATTTGGTTTCCCTGTCCTGTATACCTCGTTGAACGCAGCGAACATATTTTCAACATCCTCTTCAGGAACCGTCAGGCGATAATTCTGCCCGATCAACTCTTCTGGCGAATACCCGAGGCTGTAACCAGTAGATTCATTGGCAAAAGCGAAATTGCCGGCCAGGTCCACTTCATAATATGAATCATGCATCTGTTCAAGTATGGTGCGATATCTTTCCTCGGATTTTATAACCGCCTGTTCAAGTTGCTTATGCTCAGTGATATCACCTATGCTTGACAGTATGCATGTTTCGTTGTTAATTATAACCAGTCTGGCCGATAAAAGCCCGGTTATCACCTCTCCCGTCTTATTGTGGAACTGATACTCAGCCCCGCGTATTTCACGACCCTGCGCCAACTCGTTGACGACAGCCAGGCGATCCTTCTCATTGACCCACAGGCGCAGGTCAAGCGTGGTCTTGCCGATGACTTCAGCATACGAATACCCGGTGATATTCACAAAGCCGTCATTGACTTCGAAGATGGCGCCGTCGGATGCCCTGGTCAGGGTAATTGCATACGGTGATGAATGGAACGCTGTGGTGAATTTCTCCTCCTGTGCTTTAACGTCTGCCAGCAAACGTCTGTTCACCATCAGTACCAAGCTTATGGTGAGCCAGATGCTGAGCAACACATACCCGGTCATCGCGAGTGCATTCACTGCTCCCGATTTAAAGAAATCGTTGCTCTGTTCGGGGAAAATAAATGTCAGGATGATCCTGACGAAGCTGAATGCTGTATAAACTGCGAAGACTATGCCTGTGAGCTGTGTTACCTGGCGCATGCCGGGGTCTGTCCTGCGCAGAAGGAGCCAGCAGCACTGAAAGGTATAGATCATTATCACTGCTGTTACAGCAATATCCCGCACCTCCAAGTTCGGTTGAACCAGCACGAAATAAGCGCTGACAGCCATAAAGACGGCAAGCAGGATATAATTGTGGATTTGGAGGCCCTTTTTCCCTGTAAAACGCTCCAATCCTATTAAAATAACCAATATCCCTGCCAGAATTAAGGTATTGGAACCTGTCATCGATATGACATCAGGTATGAGACCACGCAGGACCATTAATAATGGCCCGACCGCCTGCATCGCCAACCCAATGAGCCATAAAGATATGCCTGCATAGCGCCCCCGGTTTTGTCTCCAGATGATTGCCACCGCACCAGCGCTTATGACGTTGGTGATGACGTAAATGAGCATTACTGTCTTGATATCAGGCATCATAATTCCAGTCCATCAGTACAGTTTGCCTCCCCTCCAGATCGGATAATATTCAGGTCGATAATCAAATATTACCTAATTACTATTAGACTGTCTAATAAAACATACCTTCTGTCAATATGCTTTATAGCAGTAAATGGTAATGTGAACGGTATTCTCAATCACTGCAGGCATCGCTTTAATAGTAAATGCCCCTATTGAGAAAATTCTCAAACCAGGCATTGGGGCATCAAAGAGGTCTGGCTGGGGAAACCAGCTATAGCTCTCCGGCGATGATGTGGCGCTGGATCTCGCTGGCTCCCTCCAGTATCGTCATGGCCTTGGCATCCCGGTAGTACTTCTCCAGAGGCAGGTCGCGGCTGTAGCCGGCAGCTCCCACAAGCATGCTGCCTGGTATTACTGGTACCTTGCAGAATGGTTAGAGCCTTGGTAAACGTAAACCGCCGTCCTCGTTCTTATCTTCTGCAATCGATTCCGTGAAAAAGTCAATTGGTTTGTTTAATATTTGTGCGATCTCAATGAGAAGATTGAGATTAAGTTTCCTCTTGCCCAATTCGTAGTTGGAGAGCGCTGACTGCGTGCATTTCAGTCTGGCGGAAAGCTCTAGCTGCGATAGCCCGCTTTCTTCCCTCGCCTGCTTTATTTTTCCTCCTATTTCATGGAATCTCACGCCGGAATTTTATCACAGTTTGTGAATGGACTCCAATAGTGTGAAGTCGAAATATGACAATATGTCTTGACAGGATATATGACAAAATGTTATAAATCTATTCAATTGATCATTATAATCGACGGAGGCGATGGAAATGACGATAGCGACGCTGGAAACGAAGCAACTCAAGGAACTGCTGAACAAGGGTTGGATGACGCATGACGCAATGTGGTTTTACAACTGCCTGCAGGAGATAGGGATCGAGAAGACCAACAAGATAAACAGGGCGGCGGTCAAGGCCATGGCGGCCGTGGAGATGAAGCGGATGAAGAAGGCGCTGGGTGTGACCGAGTTAAAGACCTTTGATCAGTGGGTGGAGTTATTCGAGGCATCGATGTACATTGTGTCGGGCGATTTTATGAAATATAAGTTCATCTACCCCGGGCAGAACGTTATACATTCTGAATGGCTCTCCTGCTTCGCCTATGACGGGGTCAAGGCGCTGGGCGTGATCGACCGCTATGAGTGCGGTATCATGGACCGCATCGAGGCCTGGTTGGATGTACTAGGACTGAAATGGGAGGTCGAGCCTAAAATCACCGGTTGCATGATGCATACACACGGTAAATGCTACAGGGATTACAAGTTTACATTTGATGAATAACGGGGCATATTACAGGTTAGTGAAAGTAAACAGGGAGGGATGAGTTATGCCAGGGAAATTTAACAGTGTCGGTTATTTCTGCTCACTGGTGCCGGTCGAGATCATCACTGCGGCCGGGCTGCAATCGGTGCGGGTAAAGGGCAGGGCGGAAACGACTGCAGCGGCCGATGCCCATCTGTATCCCAATATGTGTCCCTATATCAAGAGCCTGTTTACAGATGGGCTGGAGGGTGGTAGGGCGTCTGCCTGTGATGGTGTGGTATTTACCCGCTCCTGCGACGGCATGCGCCGCCTGTACGATGTCTGGAAGGCCTACGTTCCATCTGATTTTGTATATATGCTTGAAGCGCCCAAGAACTGCGACGACCTGGCCGTCGACTACTACGCCTCGCAATTGCGTATTTTTGCCCAAAAGTTAGGTCAAAAGTCAGGTGTGCAGGTTAAAGAGGGCGCATTAGGTGACGCTGTAAAGGCTGCAAACCATACAAGGAAGATGATGCAGGAACTTTATGCCGGGCAGAAGAAATCACCGCTGCCGGTCAGGGGAAGCGAACTTTTTAAACTCGGCCTCGAGCTGCTCTCGGGGGATGGCCAGGATAGTGCAGGCAGAATAAAATCCGTACATAACAGCGTCAAAAAGCGGGCCGGACCAGCTCCGGGCCGTAAGAAGCCACGCATACTGGTGAGCGGCAACGTGATGGACAGGCCCGGTCTTTTTGAGATCATCGAGGGCGCCGGGGCGGAGATACCTGTTGCCGACCTGTGCACGGCCTCGAGGTATTTTGAACGCATAGTGGATGAAGACGCCCATGATATATATAGAGCGCTGGCGGCGGCTTACCTGGGAGAGCCTCGCTGCTCAAGGGCCGCCACACCTGCCGAGATATATGCCCGGCTCAGTCGAAAAGTTAAGGAATTTACCATAGACGGTGTACTGCTTACGTCGCTGAAATATTGCGACCAGCAATTGAATGATATCCCCTACCTGGTAAAGAACTTTACCGCGGCCGCTACGCCCGTGCTTTTCGTGGAGAACGATTATCTATTCAGTGACAGCGGCCGGCTCAAAACACGGGTGCAAGCTTTTATCGAAATGCTGGAGAGTTGAGGGACGAAGATATGTTGAAGAAATACTACGAGGAAATGAAGAGCGGTCTTGAAGCAGCCTATCAACAGAAGCCGCGCGCCTGGACGAGGATGAATATCCAGTTAGCCTCAGTGTTTGTGGAAGCCTTCAGGGAAGATGCCAAAGTCGTATGGACATCGTTTTACTCCTTCCCCATGGAACTGCTGGCGGCTTTTGACGTGGTGCCCTTCGATTTTGAGATTTTTACCAACCTGCTGCCCATGTTTGATGCCGACAAAGCAGTGGAAATTATGAACAGGGCGGAGGAAGATGGATACTCGACTGATGTTTGCTCGTTTCACCGGCTGGCCTTGGGATGCTGCTTGCTCGGTTATATGCCCAAAGCAGACCTGATGCTGACATCATCATATTACTGCGACGGCAAGGCCAAGGCCAACCAGTCGCTGGCGGAGCACTATGGCAAGGAGTCCATATCACTTGATGTGCCAAATGAGATAAGCAGAGAATCGGTCGACTACGTCGCCGATCAGCTCAGGCGCATTGCCGCGAAGCTCGCAGAGGTGACCGGCCAGGAGTTTGACCTTAGCCGCCTGCGCGAGTGTATACGGGTATCCAACCGCGCCCGTCGCGCCTATGGCCAGCTGGCCGACCTACAAAAAGTAACACCCTACCCATACATCGGCACACCCGTGGTTAATATGTCCATCTTCAGCAATATGCTGGCAGGCAGGGAGATCCAGGAGCAGATCTATCTGGACATGGTAAAGGAGAGCCGCGAGAAGATCATGAAGGGAAACCTGGGCCCGGAGAAGTACCGCGTAGCCTGGCTGGCCTGGTTTCCGACTCAACCGACCAATATAACTCAGATACTCAGGGAGAAGGGTGTCACCATAGTCATGGGGGAATTGGCCCGTAACTACTGGGGGGAACTGGATGAGGAACTTCCTTTTGAGAGCCTCGCGCTATGGAGTCTGAAGAACCCGTACGTGGGGACGATTGAGCAGCGCCTGAAAGGAATCAATGAGATTGTTGACGAGTATAAACTGGATGGTGTGGTGCATTTCTCCACCGATGCCTGCCGCCATTCATGCGCAGCCCAGAAGCTGATCTGTGATGTTTTGAGAAAGAGGGATGTCCCTTACCTGGTACTGGACGGCGATATGAGCGACAAGCGCAAGTATTCAGCGGACAGGACGCAGTTACTGTTGGAGAATTTCATAGAGGTTTTGGCGGGACGGAAATAGCGGGCCGTCATACCGGTTTAGCGGCCCCCGTTACAAAGCTAAACAGCTTTTCCTTGAAAAGCCTGAGGCAAATGTCTACCGCATCCGGATCATAGAGCTTTCCCCTGTTCTTCGACAGTTCCTCAAGTGCCTTGTCAATACCCAATGCCGGCCGGTAGGGACGGTGAGAAGCCATGGCCTCAATCACGTCTGCCACTGCCAGTATTTTGGCTTCTAAAAGCGTATCCTCACCCTTCAGCCCGTTGGGATATCCTGAACCATCCAGCCTTTCATGGTGTTGCAAGACGGCCTGTGCAACCACACCCGGGAAATCCATACCTTTGACAACATCGTAGCCGCATTGAGCGTGAGTTTTTATCAAGCCAAATTCAATATCCGATAGTCTTCCGGGTTTACTGAGTATATCAGACGGAATATACATTTTCCCGATATCGTGGATGGCAGACGCCATCCTGAGTTGTTCAATCCGGGTATCTTCCAACTTCATTTCCCTGGCTATGGTGGTTGCCAGGTCGGCCACTCTCTGCTGATGTCCTGCAGTGTAGGGGTCTCTCATTTCCACCATTTTGACCATGGTACTGATGGCATCGTTCAGGGTTTTTCTCAGAGATTCGAAGCTTTTTAAAAGTTTTTCTTCCGCCCGCTTGCGCTCGCTGATATCCCTGGCCTCGGTCAGGATGGATACGGCCCTGCTATTTTCATCCCGGATGACACTGAACTTACTTTCAGTCCATATGGTCGTGCCGTCCTTACAGTAATACTCGAGATCTAAAGTGAAGATAGGATTGTAGCCCGGGTCGGTCTCCACCCTGGGTATCTCCTCTGAGAATATTGCATATGCTGTCCTGAGTGATTCCGGTGTGAGTTGCCTTTCCAGCGGCATTTCAACCATCTCCTGCAGGGTGAAGCCGCGCAGCTTTTCCGCAGAGGGACTCAGGTAAGCGGTCTTAAGGTCCATATCCAGGAGCCTGATTACATCCGTTGTGTGTTCGGCCAGGAGACGGTATCGTGCCTCGCTAGTCCGCAAAGCTTCCTCTACATTCTTGCGCTCGGTGCTATCTTGTGCAAGAATTGCAATATATTCACCCATCGATACAATCACCAGACGAAGCCATGTCGGCCTTGAAACGATCTCTCCAACATATACTTCTTCTATTATCTGCGGCTTTCCAGAATTGGACACATAGACATATGCTTCAAATACAGATGAGCCTTTATGAGTTGGAAATAAGTCAAGCAGCCGCTTGCCTTTTACTTCTTCCGGATCTGTTCCGTTAATACCTGCGATTGTTTTATTTTCGTAAACCCATGTAAAGTCAATAATCTCACCTTTTTCATTTCGCAAGGGATGAAGAATAGTGAATCCATCGGGAGACATTTCCTGCGCAACCCGAAACCACTCCTCGCTCTCGCGCAGTTTTTCCTCGGCCCGTTTGCGCTCGGTGATGTCTTGTAATGAGCCGAACAGACGGACAGGCCTCCCGCCCGGCGCCATTTCGGCCACTCCACGCGCTATGCACACCCGTGTCTGACCGTCTTTCCGAATGACCCGGAGTTCAAGCTCGTAAGGGGTTCCTTCGGCGACGGCGATCTCGACGGCCTGCCGCAGGCGCGCCATGTCGCCGGGGTGATAGAAAGCTGGATGCTCGGCGAAACTCGGCGCTCCTTCCTGCGGGTCCCGTTGGAAGATCCGGAACAACTCGTCGGACCAGGTCACCGTGTCCGATGCTATATCCCATTCCCAGCTTCCGAGATGTGCAATACCCTCGGTCCGCGCAAGCATCATCTGTTCGCTCCTCCGCGACTCTTCCGCCTGCTTGCGTTTGATAGCATAGTTCATCACGCGCCACAGTACACTGCTGTCGATCCTGCCCTTTAACAGGTAATCCTGCGCGCCATGTCGCATGGCCGCAATGGCCGTGGCTTCATCATCAAGCCCTGTTACAACGATTGTGGGCAGACGACTGTATTCTTTGACCACGGCTTTAAGCGTATCCAGTCCCTTACTATCGGGCAGCCCAAGGTCGAGGAACACCACATCGAAATGATCAACGGCCAGGCGTTCAAGTCCCCTGGATAGCTTTTCGGCTTGCTCCAGGTGGTAGCTATCTTTGGCTTCTTCCTTTAATAGCTCCTCAATAAGCCTGGCGTCCGCCGGGTTGTCCTCGATAAGCAGTATTTTTAGCATTTCATCTTTAATCTATCTAATCTTTACCGTTAGGTGGCAGCTTAACAATTTCGAACCAGAAATTTTCAATCCCCTTCACTACTTTGGAAAACTCATCCAGGTCAAGCGGCTTGGTTACAAAGCAGTTGGCATGCAGGTTATAGCTCTTAATGATGTCCTCCTCAGCATCTGAAACCGTGAGCACGACCACTGGAATGCGTCTCAGTTCGGGATCAGCTTTTATCTCCTTAAGTGTCTGGCGTCCATCCTTGCGAGGCATATTAAGGTCGAGCAGGATAACGTCCGGGCGGGGCATCCTGGCATATTCGCCCTGTTTATGCAGGAAAGCCATTGCCTCCACACCATCTGGTACATGATATAGCGTATTGCGAATTTTAACTTCCTTCATGGCTTCCTTTACCAGCCTTGAATCGGCGGGATTGTCCTCGACAAGCAAGATAGTAATCGGCTCTCCATTTTTCCGGCCTGTCATGATTGGTTACCTCCTTTAATTGGAATAGTAAAATAAAAGGTTGCCCCTTTGCCGGGTTCTGATTCTAACCAGATGCGCCCACCGTGCCGCTCCACTATCTTCTTGGCGACGGCCAGGCCGAGACCTATGCCCGGTACCTCACGCCCTTGCAGGCGCTGGAAAATAATGAATATCTGCTCTTTGTATTCAGGGTCGATGCCGATGCCGTTATCCTTGAACGCGAAGACGTATTCGCCGTCCCGCGTGGCGGCAGAAACATGGATGCGCGGCGGTTTGCTGCCGTGGTACTTGATGGAATTGGCTACCAGGTTCTGGAAGAGGCGGGTCAGTTGCACCTGGTCGGCGAAGACTTCGGGCAGTGGATCGTGTGTAATTTCAGCCTTGCTGTCCTCGATAGCCTTCTTGAGGTCTCTGGCCACATGCTCTAAAACTGACTCGCAATTCACCATCTCAAAGGGATCGCCGCGTGTTTCCACGCGGGAATATTCGAGCAGTCCGCCGATCATGATTTGCAGGCGGTTAGCCCCGGTAATAGCGAAATCTATAAACTCGCGCGCATCCTTATCCAGCTTTGGTTTGTAGCGCTTCTCCAGCAGCTGCATATAGCTGGATATGGTGCGCAGCGGCTCCTGCAGGTCATGCGAAGCCACATAGGCGAAACTTTGCAGATCGGCATTTGACCGCTCCAGCTGCTCCGTCTTGTTGGCCAGAGCCATAGCGTTTTTTTTACGCTCGGTGATGTCGCGAGTAAATACACACATTCGGCCAGTGTCAACCGGTAAATAGTTAACGCTAACTTCAACGTCAATGATCTGACCGTTTTTACGTCGATGACGGGTTTCAAAACGGTCGGAGCCAACCTCCTTTATATTTTTGATACGTTTGGCTACCTCCTCTGGTTTCTCTATCACTTCGATATCCGGAATTGCCATCTTCATAAGTTCGTCATAGCTGTACCCTATAAAATTGCAGTAAGACTGGTTGACATTCAGGAAATGCCCCTGCATATCGACAAGCCAAAACCCATCCGTAGCAGTGCGGAGAATCGTTTGATACTCTAATTCCCTTGTTTTACGCTCGGTTACGTCGCTACAGGCGCCGATCATTTTCGCTGGTTTGCCTGCATCGTTACGTAATGCGGTGCCGTTGTCTATCCAGTAGCGATACGTCCCATCCTTGCGCTGAATGCGATACTCACCAGAATAAGGTGTTCCTTCCTTTAAGTGCTGCTCGAGCGTAGCATTGACATGGCCGATGTCATCTGAGTGAATGGCCTTTTCCCAGGCCTCTATGGTTCGCGGGAATTCGCCCTGCTGGAAGCCCAGTATTTCATCGATCCTGCCGTACCAATCCAACCTGCCGCTGGGGATGTCCCATTCCCACACCAGGTCGGAGACAGCCCCTGAGGCCACGCTGAAGCGCTCCAGTGACTCCTTTAAGGCCGCTTCCGTCTGCTTGAGTTCGCTGATGTCCCTGATGACAGCCACTATATTTATTGGGTTGCCCGCGTTGTCCTTGAGCATAACGACGCTGAGCAGGATTGGTACTTCTCTTTTGTCTTTGGTCAGGGCGGTATGCTGGACATTTTTAGCGAAGCCTTTTTCCATGGCGTCTTTGATTACCCCGAAAACAATGGGCGCCTCCCTTTCCACCACCAGCGCGGTAGGCAGTGTGCCGATTATCTCTTCGCCATATCCCCAGAGGTCGGTGGTCGCCTGGTTCAATCCGACGATTTTCCCGTCCGGCCCGGCCAGGATTACCGGGTCACTCATGTTTTCAATCATATCGCGGGCCGTACGGGCTGCAGAAGCCATGGCCTGGGCCCGTAGCTTTTCAGATTCTGCTCTATCTCTTTCCAGTGTGGCGACCTGCAGGGAAACTGCCATAGTGTTGAAGGCCGCCCCCAGCTTTCCTATCTCATCACTGCTTTCAACCACGACGCGCTGGCTGAGGTCTCCGCCGCCGACTTCGGCGGCGGCTGCAGCCAATCGCCCTATAGGCCTGGTTACCTGCCGTGAGATGAGCAGGGCAGCCAGACCCATGAGGATTATCATTAGCAAGCCCAGCCCGGCCAGGTACCAGGTCAGTTTATTTATCGGTTCGAATGCGATGCTGACTGGGACCGTGTATACCACTGCCCAGTTCGTGTCGGGGATCTGTGAATAGGCGCCCAGCTTTTCGATCCCGTCGATAGTGCTCACGAACCTCATCGTGCCATGCTTGCCCGAGAGCGCTGACTTAACGGGTGGGGTGGAGCTGAAATCGGTCTGGTCTGCCACGTAGTTGGGGATGGCCTGGTGGGCAATAATCAAGCCCCGGCTGTCGGTAACATATCCGTAGCGCTGCATAAGGTTGACCTCCAACGTGGCCGAGCCTAACTGCGACAGCTTCCCCAGATTCAGCCCTCCGGCCCATATCCCCGTTATCACCCCGGCAGAGTCTAAAACGGGGGTGGCCACAACCACTGATGGGCGCTGGGTTACCGGCGAGATGTTAAGGTCGCTGATAACCGTTTGTCCTGAGCTCACAAGTTTTTTGTACCAAGCCGTGTTGGCCAGGTTCTTCCTGAGCAAAGTATCTTTAAATTCATGTGGCTCGAGTGCGACAATCCAGCCGTCCTTATCCAGCAGCATCACGTACTGAAAAACATAGGAATGTTCCAGTATGGATTGGCCAACGGTATGTGCCGTACTGGTGAGTTCAGCCTGCCCTGGTGCCGGGGCGATATCGGTTAACCCCTTTTCCTGCGCAGTGATCTCTATGGTGGAGCGCGCATCGGCCAGGTAAAACTCTATGGCATTGGAATAGTCGCGCACGCTTCTGAGATTGGCCTCGTTCTCGGTGGCGGTTATGCTGGCAGTTAATATCGTGATCTCGGGTACGATGACAGCGATCACGGTAAGGGTGGCTGCTATTACGATGAGCAGCGGCAGCTTGACCGATAATCTCAGGTTTCGCATAGCCCTACCTGTTTCTCTCCCGCAGCACTTCAACCAGCAAGCTCTCGTCTAATAATTTATCCATCTCACTGTTACCTTCGCTCCGTCAACACTTCATTTAACAGGGTTTCGTCGTAGAGCCTGTCGGCAGGTGTAGATGCCTTGAGCATGCCGGTGTTTACCATTACCTGCTGCATGCTTTCCAGTATGGACGGGTCATTGTGGCCGTCCTGTGGGAAGGCCATGATCGATATCTTCTGTGTAACTTCGTCCGAGAGCTTTAGCTTGCGTCCTATCATGAGCCTGGATTCACCAGGCTCCTTGTTGATCCATTCCATGGCATCCAGGTAAGCCCTCAGGAAAGCCTTGACGGCCTGCGGGTTGGAGCGGTAGTAGCCGGAGTTGAAGATGAGCATCGTCACCTCCATTTTCTCGAAGGGTGGCCCGCCGGCAATCCAACCCAGCAGTTTACCGTCCTTGCGCAAAAGCGACTGCGTCAGGTATGGTTCCACCAGGGCCGCAGCATCGATGGTCTCGTCGGCTACGGCCAGTCCCATGTTAGGGATGGACATTATTACCAACTCGTAGTCGGGAACACCCTCTATTTGCATTCGCCCTTTGATGCCAGCTGTGATGTGGCTATAGAACGCATTTGTTGCGATCTTCTTACCGTTCAGGTCCTGCCAGCTGTTAATCGAGTTGGATACCAGCATTCCCATATAGGGATGGTCGCGGTCGACGAAATTTCCGGCAGCCACCACTATTATGTTGTCGGGGATCAAACCTGTCTCAGCAGCGTTGATGACCGCTATTGTGCCAGTGATCCCCGCATCCAGCTTGCCCTTTACCACGTCACTGTTAATGGCCTCCCCGCTGGGATACTCTGTCCCTGTAAGCTCCAAGCCGTATTTCCGATCCAGGCCTTTGTCCTTTATCACGAGGTAGGGCAGGCAGGACTGCGTGCCTATGTAACCGATACGCAGGTTATATTGCGGCGTCGGCTCTGCCGGGGCGCAGGCCGTCAGCGAAAAGGCTACGGCCAGCATTCCTGCCAGTGCCAGGCCAAGTAACTTTTGTGTTTTCATCATTTTAACAATCCTCCATCATAACCCCTTTAAAATCCCGGCCACACTGTAAAATTCCGTTGCCTTGTCCAGGAATGAATGTGCCCCCAGTTCCATACATTTCTCCCGGTAAACCGGGTCGTCGGAACTTGTCAGCACGATCACGCAGGTGGACGGTTTATGCTTTTTAATGCTCTGCAGCACTTCTATACCATTGCCCGCCGGCATCTGGATATCCATGACCACTGCGTCAGGGTTTAATTGCCATACGGCTGCCACGGTTTCGATGGCATTTTTTGCCTGGCCGATGATTTCGATATCCTTATCGCCCTTGAGTGAATCTATCAGACGGTTACGGATCAAAGCGGATCCGTCAGCAATTAGCACTTTCATAGGGTTGTACCACCTCCCGGAAATGAAACAATATCCCGTATATAACTGTAGGGCATAATGGCGGGCGAAGCCGCCGCTGAAAGTATGACTTTGCTATAGTGATTTAGCGAAAATTGTGTAGTTATTTGACTACATAGATAGTAGGGACGGGTCTATAGACCCGTCCGCAAGATGGACTGTCGTTGCGGGCGCATCTGAAGGTAGGCCCCTGCGGCCTCAAATGCTCAGTCCACCAGGCCGTGCTGCAGGCCGTAGCGTATCAGGTCGGCATCGTTTGCCATATTCATTTTTTGCAGGATACGTGACTTGTATGTGCTGACGGTTGACTGACTGAGCGACAGTTCTTCGGCAATCTCCTTGATAGTGATGCCCCTGCAGATCATCCGCATCACATTGGATTCCCTGGGAGAGAGCATCTCGTGAGGGTTCTTGCCGGCGCTGATGCCGGCAACAACGTCCATGGCCATTTTTTCGGCAATCTCAGGACAGATATACTGGTGGCCGGAATGTACCTGGCGTATAGCCCCTATCAACTCATCGACAACACTTGTTTTGGTCAGGTAACCGGAGGCGCCGGCCTTAATTGCAGTCAGCGCATACTGTGCATCTGAAAATCTGCTCAGGATCAGTATAGATATACGGGGGTTGTTTATCTTGAGCTCTCTTATTACATCGAGCCAGTTTTTACCGGGCATGGATATGTCCAGGATAACTACATCAACATCGCCTATACCCGCTTTTCTCAGCGCCTCATCTCCGCTTGCCGCCTCGGCAGCCACATATATATCCCGGGTATCCTCAAGAATCTGTTTCAATCCGCTTCGGATGATAGGGTGATCGTCAGCCACCAGCAATCTGATCATTCAAACATATCCCCTTGAACCGGTATTTTCACCTTCACAGTGGTGCCTTTGCCGGGCCTGCCCTCGATTTGCAGACTGCCTCCAAAGATGGCAATGCGTTCCCGCATACCTATTATACCAATTGATTTCCTGCTGACAAGTTCTTTCTCCGTAATACCCCTGCCGTTGTCGCTTATTTCCATGTAAAGTCCGCCGGTTTGCTCCACCAGGCTTATCTTTACCAGCGTGGCTTTGGCATGCTTTGCCGTATTAATAAGCGCTCCCTGCAAAACACGGAAGAGGGCTATTGAAATATTGGTATCCAGTGTAATTTCCCCCGGTTCACTGGAAAATTCGTATTTGATCCCGGTTTTCTGTTTAAATTCCCTGAGATAAGACTGTACTGCTGTTACAAGCCCCAGTTCATCCAGCGTGGGCGGCCTCAACTCGGTGGCGATTTCCCTCACCCGTTCATCGGTAACCTTGACCAGCTTGAGCATGGACTCCGCTTTTTCAAGTAATTTCTTCTGATCAAGGGGCATTCTCTTAATGAGCCAGGAAAGGTCTATCTGCAGGGCCGTCAGCGACTGCCCCAGGTCGTCATGGATCTCGGCAGCTATGCTTTTCCTCTCGTCCTCCCTTGATATTTGCAGGCGCGCTGCAAGGTTTCTTAGCTGGTCGTGGGTAACAAGCAGTTCGGACTCCGTGTATTTACGGTCAGTGATGTCAGTCGCAATTGCCGTAAAGCCGGTCAGGTTACCCTCGACAATCAATGGGGTGGGACTGGAATATAACCATAGGTAATTTCCATTTTTATGAAGAGCCCTGAACTCGAGATCGGGCCTGTTTTCGGGTTTTTCCATGCCTGTTAAAAACTTATCCTGCAGCTGCTTGCTGTCAGCGGGATGGATGAAGTTGAGGAAGGGTTTACCCGCGAGTTCTTCTGCAGTATAGCCCATCATTTCAATAAACGTATTATTTACATAGGTCAAATTGCCCTGAAGGTCCACGCTGGCCACGCCGGCGCCTGCCGTTTCAACAAGACTGCGATATTTGGATTCGCTCTCCTGTAGCGACTCCTCCGCCCGCTTGCGCTCGGTGATGTCCACCTGTTGAATGACGGCATTGGTGATTTCTCCATGGTCATTCCTGATTGCCGAGATTGAAATTTCGAGTATAACGTAAGTTGTTCTTTGCAACGGTAGCCTTTTCAATTGTGCTGAATCATATTCTAATGTGAAATTTACCGTCGTTCCCTTTTCAAATACATCGCGTACGAGCGGCATGAACCCCTGTTCTTCAACTATATTATCTTCAAATATGTTGTATTTTCCTACTACGTCATCATCCGTAATGTTCAACAGGTCGCAGCAGGCCTGGTTCAACTGGATCAGCGTACCGGAACTATTTGAAATCCACACGGCAATAGGACTTTTTTCAATAATATTCTTTAAAAAGTTCTCCGAATGGCTTAGCGCTTGTTCCATCTGCTTGCGTTTGATGGCTAGGCCCGCCATATGTGTGTAGGTTTTCAATGCATCGTCCGGCGCCACCGGCTGATCTGCCCGCAGATATGCGATACAGGTGCCGACCAGCTCTTTAGCATTGGTGATGGCAAGGGCAACTATTTGCTGACACCCGATAGCATCCATGAATTTGTCAGAGAGGTCCCGGGACATTGTCCCGAGCGTAAGTTCGCACAGATCTTTCGGTTTTGTGATGAGCAGACTGATCATAAGCTCCTCGAGCTCTGCGCCGACAATCATCTGCATCTCAAAGAACTCGGGATCAAAGATGGAGTCCAATTTATCCCTGGAAATCGGGTCGATGGAGAGTGATACAATTTTCAATGCCCGGGTTTCGTTATTGAAAACCTGAAAGGATGCGGCAATAGCACCTGTAAGGACATGGAAGGTCTCCGCGATTTTATTGAACAGGTCTGCAGAATTAGATGCCTCGGCAAACACCAAGGAAATATCGTTGAGATGACTGTGGTAAGTAGAGAGCAGGTGGTAGTTTTGTTCGCTCTCACGCAGCGCTTCCTCCGCCTGCTTACGCTCGGTGACATCTTCGTAGATGGCTACGATTTCACCTGAAGACAGCCTGTACACATAGTTGTCACGCCAGCCGCTTATCCTATTGTCACGATATTGTTTGATGGAATGGCGTTCGGGCACTCCCGTGCGCCACACTCTCTGGAAGACCTCAAAGAGGCCGAACTCCTTAACGCCCGGGAAGGCCTGGAGGATGCTTTTGCCGATGACGTCTTCCTTCTTAATTTTATCTATCCTTTCGGCAGCGCGGTTGAAATCCTTGAAGATGAAATCTTCGCCGTCAGCCGCGGCCTCGTAGACAGCCACGCCGTTTTTGCTGAAATTGACCAGATCGCGGTACCGCTCCTCGCTCTCCCTCAGTACCTCCGTAATCTCAGCCCTTTCCTTATAAACGCGGATATTTCGCTGCCTCTGTACCAGGCCCACACCGGCGCCGGCGCCAATCAACAGCGCGCCGATCAGGGCAATGATCACCCAGAGCAACTGTGTCAGGGGAGAATACACTTCCGATGTGTCCACGCGGGCAACCATGAACCAGGGAGAATCCGGAACGGCGCGCACATCTGCAATCACCGGTACACCGCGGTAATCTATGCCTTCCATGATTCCCTCATGCCCCAGAGCGGCCTGGACGGCAGGTATTTTTATATTTTCCAGTGAGGTGCGCAGTTTGAGTGCGGTGTCTTTCTGAAACCTGAGCTCATTGAGATACAGGGCATCATTGCCGTCCCGCCGTATTAGCAGTGTCTCAGCCGTTGTGCTGGGCGTAGGCCAGCTGCTGATAAGGGGATATAGATACCGGTAGGGGTCGATACGCATAACCACGACGCCCAGCGGCACACTGTCATCCTTTTCTCTGAAAATAGGTGTGAGAATTACCATGTGGAGTTGCTGAGTATCTTCATCGCGGTCCAGATCCAGAACAGCTACTTTACCGGATTGCAGAACCTGGGAAGCATCCTGTGGTATATGGTTGGGGACCGGCTCGGATGTATCGGGAACACTAATCCGGGCTGCTCCCTGCGTGTCCAGCAGGAAGATCATTGCATATTGATCGTACGCCTGGAAGTGGGCAAGCCATGACCTCAATTGTTCCTGTGCAACTACATCGTCAGGATCCTCTAAATAGCGCTGCACCACGCTGGAGAAGGCAGGGTTTTTGTATAACAGATTGGCGTCCGCCAGTCGCTCTTTTCTCCATTGCACCAGCTCTCCGATTTTCAGGTCTGCAATAGAGGAAAGCTGATGTTCGACCTGTGCCCTGTAGTTTTTTTCGTAATTACTGTAGTAGATGTATCCCGTGACAAGGATGCCGGCAGCCAGCAAGATAAAAATCAGTATGAGTAGAAGTGGAGATGGATTGCCTTTGTTATCCTTAGTTTTCGCAGTCATAAAACCCTTCAATCACAAAGCTGTCAACACGCTTTAAAGCTATTTTCCTTTTCCCAGCAGCCTGTAGGCGTTATTGTAGGCGTCCGCGAAGCCGGGATCCTCCGCGCTGAATTTCGATTTCAGGTAGCTCATCCTGCGCGCGAAATTCTCCCTGTCGCCATGCCGTACCAGTTCGAGCCAGGAATCCGCTTTGGCCAGGAATATCTCCTCTATCTTAGCCATGCCCGGCAGGCTCATCTGCAGGGAGGAATAGAAATCGGGGTCTTCCGAGACGACAGCCTCCGCCAGCGTGACCAGCAGCCGGAAGCTGGTGCCGCTGACCTCCCCGGCCTCTTTAAGCTTTCCCAGGCTGAGCAGCGTGTCGGCCGATACCAGTGCAACGAAATGAGAGAGACCGAGGACGACGCTCATGAGTTCGTCGTGCTCCGAAGGAGACATAATAGCCACACTGGCGCCTCTGCCCTCGAGATATCCACGCAGCTGCGCTGCCAGGGATTCCTCCCCATCATCGGTAGGTGTTAGCACGATCCTCTGTCCCGCCATTGTTTCAGCCCCCGGTCCGAACATGGGGTGCGTGCCCAGCACCCTGCAGCCGCCGAAATATTTGTGCATCATCTCAACCGGCTGTACCTTAACCGAGGTGATGTCGACTATATATTGTCCGGGCTTAACATACGGAGCTATCTCACAGGCAATGGCCTCGAAACCGTCGATAGGCAGGGAGAGAAGGACTGCGTCGGCCTGCTTGACCGCTTCCCCGGTGGATGCGGCCCGGCATCCCAACTCCCGGGCGGCCCGGTCAAGCTTTGCGCGGTCGCGGCCGGCTATAATCACCTGCAGGCCCTGGCCCAGCAGGAAGCGAGCAAACCACCTTCCCATCTTGCCGTATCCGCCTACGACGGCAACCTTATCAACTTTGCCGCTCATGTCTGTTTGGCCTTTGGATAGGACCCCAGCACCTTGAGGAAGAGCGAGATATCGTCCAATTGCGCCAGTGTCTTTTGCACCGCTGTATCGCTGCGGTGTCCCTCGAAATCGATATAAAAGTTGTATTCCCAGGGCTTCTGCCGCGTGGGACGTGACTCTATTTTGGTCAGGTTGATTTTCCTCTCGGCGAAGGCGCCCAGGGCCTGGTGCAGTGTGCCGGGTTTGTGCTTCAGCAGGAACACGATGGAGGTCTTATCATCGCCGGAAGGCGGGGCATCCTTCCGGCTGAGAATGAAGAAGCGCGTGGTATTGCGCGGATTATCCTCGATCTCGCGGTCCAGGATTTTCATGTCGTAAATCTGCGCTGCGCGGGCGCTGGCGATGGCCGCCCCGTCCATGATCTTCAGTTCTTTGATCATCTTGACACTGCCCGCCGTGTCGTACGCGGGGATGATCTCGCAACCCAGGCGACGGAGATAGGACTGGCACTGGGCCAGGGCCTGTGGATGAGAGTAGATCCTCTTGATGGATGCCGGCGAAGCGCCGGGGTTGGAGATCAGGCAATGAGAGACCCTGATCTGCGTCTCCCCGCAGACCATGACGTCCGCGTCCAGCAGTAAATCGTAGCAGCGGCTGATGCTGCCCTCCTGCGAGTTCTCGACCGGCACTATCCCGTAAGGCAGGTGTCCTTCCTGTACCAGCTTGAATACCTCGTCCAGTGTCTCGCAGGGGCGGGTCAGCACGGAATTGCCGAAGAAGTTCAGGGCCGCCTCCTGGCTGTAAGCGCCGTCCTGGCCCTGGAAGGCTACTTCTGTACCCTGAACGCTCCGGGAAGCCGCCATCACCAGCCGGTAGAGACGTTCTACATCTTCCGGGTTGATATTCTCTTTTTTCGCCATTTGCCTGACGCGTTTAATAACCAGCTTTTCACGCGTCGCAGCCTGTACCTGCCGGCCTCCCTTTCTCTTGAGCGCTCCTATTTCGCGGGCCACCTTCATCCGCTCCGCCAGCAGCTTCACCATACGGGCATCGATACCATCAATATCTCTTCTCAAATCGTCCAGGCTCATGAGATTATTCTCCCTATCAGGCCGGCCCTCTGTGCGTAGTCGCATAGCACCATTGCCGTCATGGCTTCCACCACCGGCGCCGCCCTGGGTACGATGCAACTGTCGTGCCTGCCGCTTAATGATAAATCGACGCTTTTACCCGTCTCCAGGTTGGTCGTTTTCTGGCTTTTGCCTATAGATGCGGTCGGCTTGAACGCCACCCGCGCAACTATGGGCATGCCGTTGCTTAAACCGCCGGAGACACCGCCTGCGTGGTTGGTAAGGGTGACCAGCTTCCTGTTTTTCATGCTGAAGAGGTCGTTGTGCTGAGAGCCCTTCATGGTGGCCGCGCCGAAGCCGGCGCCGAACTCGACGCCCCTGGCGGCTGGGATGGCGAAGAAAGCCTTGGACAGCTCTCCCTCCAGCGTGTCGAAGACGGGCTCTCCCAGCCCGCCGGGCACGTTGAGCGCCAGCACTTCCACTATGCCGCCGATGCTGTCCGCTTCACGTTGCACGGCTTGAATCAGCTTTATCATTTTCTGCGCCGCCGCAGGGTCCGCGCACCTCACCGGGCTCTTGTCTATCTTCCTTCTCGTGATGTCCGCAGCATGCGGTTCGGCCTTGATATCCCCGATCTGCAGCGTGTGCGCGATTATCTCGACACCGTGCAGGGAGAGCAGCTTTCTGGCGATGGCGCCGGCCATGACGAAGCCGGCAGTGATGCGGCCGGAGAACCTGCCGCCGCCGCGGAAATCGTTGTATTTTCCGTATTTGAGGAAGGCCGTGTAGTCGGCGTGACCCGGCCTGGGGACGGAGATGACCTCACTGTAGGCGCTGGAATCGGCGTCCTTATTCCAGGCCAGCAGGCAGATGGGCGCCCCGGTGGACCTGCCATTCAATATGCCGGAAAGAACTTCCACCCTGTCTTCTTCCCGGCGCGCCGTGCCGCCGGCGCTGCCCTGCGGTTTGCGGCGGTCTACCTCGGTCTGTATCTCGTCCAAGCCGATGGGGAGCCCCGCCGGGCATCCGTCTATCACAACGCCCACGCACTTGCCGTGGCTTTCCCCGAAGCTGGTTACAACAAACTGTGTACCGAAACTATTGCTCATCTAAAATCACCTTCCCTCCCAGGCTTTTTAAGACCGACCAGAAATCAGGATATGTCTTGGCAACGCATTCAGCGCCCTCAATTACCGTATTCCCAGCCAGTACGCCCAGTATGCTGAAGGCCATGGCAATCCGGTGGTCTCCCTTAGAATCGATCACACCTCCCGCCGGCGTGGCCCCCGTGATATACATGCTGTCCTTTTTCTCCCTGACAGGTATGCCCATCCGTTTCAGGCCCTCCTTCACGGCTGCCACCCGGTCGGATTCCTTCAGCCTGGCACGGCTGATGCCGCTCAGCACGCTCTCTCCCTGCGCTGCGGCAGCCAGTACTGCCATCGTTGGCAAAAGGTCGATGCAGTTTGACAGGTCGGCCTTTATCGCTTTCAGTGGCGACTTTCTGGCCCTCATATATGCGTCGCCTGCCTGCAGATCGGCTCCCATAGCTGCCAGCAGGGCCGAGATCTCCCGGTCTGCCTGAAGGCTGGCACTGCTCAGGTTCGACACGTAAACGTCTCCTGCCACGGCGCCCAGGGAAAGCAGGTACGACGCCGACGACCAGTCCCCCTCCGCCCGGTAGCGGGCCGGCCTGTAGACCTGGGGCCTAACCGTGTATTTCATATTGTCGGAGCTGTGCTCCGCACTGATTCCGAACTTTTCCATGCAGTCGAGGGTCATGCGGATGTAGGGTATCGATTCTACCGGCGGGGTCAGTTCGATGGTCATCCCCTGCTCGGCCCTGGGGGCGATCAAAAGCAGGGCGGATACAAGCTGGGAGCTGATATCCCCCGGCAGCTCCGCCCTTCCCCCGATCAACCGGCCCCCCTCGACGGTTACCGGGGCTGTGCCTGTCTCGGTGGAGCAGTGCACGCCCAGTTGCCTGAGGGCCACCACCAGCGGCGTGATGGGCCTCCTGGAGAGAGAAAGCCCGGCCGTCAGCCGGCAGCGGCCCGGGACCAGGGAGCAGATGGCTGTCATAAAACGCAGGGTGCCGGCTGAGTCGCGGCAAAACAGCTCCGAATCAGGCCGGCGGAAGTTGTCCCCGCTGACCATCCAGGAATTGCCTTTTTCTGTTATCACAATACCTATTTTTTGCAGCACTTCGCGTCCTGCTTCAGTATCGTCGGCGTGAAGAGGGCGCTCGATTTCGCTCTGGCCGGCGGCCAGAGCAGCGCATATCAGGCCGCGCAGGGTATAGCTCTTGGAGGACGGCGCCGCCGCCCTGCCGCTAAACTTGCTCCGGGAAACTGTGGCTCTCATTCTTCCTTAGCTCCGCAAGTATATTTTGCACCACGCCTTCGATATCAAGGTCTGTAGTATTTACAATCAGGTCGGCCGCCGCCTGGTACAAGGGTTCCCTGCGCTTGAGCAGGTCGTCCATGGCTGTTGCCGGGTCAAACACCTGCAGCAGGGGACGCCTGTCACGGCTTTTCAATACGCGGCGAAGCAGGATGGACGGATCGGCGCGCAGGTAGATGATAATTGCGTTACGTTTGAGCGCCTCGATGTTGGCCTGGTCGAGTACCACTCCCCCGCCGCAGGCTATCACCGTGTTACCCCTGCCGGCGGCGTCATTCGTAATCGCGGCTTCGATATGCCGGAAGGTTGCTTCTCCCTCGCGGGCAAATATCTCTGAGATCGACCTCCCGGCATCTTCTTCGATCATGCTGTCCAGATCGATGAAATCCATCCCCGCAGCAGCCGCCAGAGTCCTGCCCACTGCCGATTTGCCGGCGCCCATGAAACCGATCAAAGCGATGTTACTCTTCATAGCTTTTCACCGCCCTGGCTGCTGCCCTGCGCATTACATCGAGCGGCGCCTCGCGGCCAGTCCACATCTGGAAGGACAGCGCCCCCTGCCACGCCAGCATATCCAAGCCACCGATGGCCGTGGCCCCCGCTCTCTCTGCATCCTTCATCAGCCTGGTTTTGAGGGGATTATAAACAATATCCACTACTATATGCCTGCGTTCGAGCAAGTCACAGCTGACGGGACTCGTCTCCACGTGGGGCGCCATTCCGATGCTGGTCGCGTTGATTACCAGGTCGGCACGTGCCAGGGCCATGGCGAGGTTGGCCGGATTCATTTCCAGTGCTTCAAATGTGCGGCCGGCATGCGCAGCCATTTCTGCGGCACAGCCCGCTGCCCGGCCGGCGGTCCTGTTTAGAATGGTGATTTTCGCAGCGGTAGAGGCCAGGGCGAAGCAGACAGCCCTGGAGGCGCCCCCTGCGCCAAGCACCGCCACTCGCAGGCCCTGCGCATCGATGCCTCGCTCTCTAAGGAGGCGCAGAAAGCCTTCCGCGTCGGTGTTGCCGCCGATCAGTCTGCCGACTTTATTGTGGATGACGTTGACGGCGCCGATCCGCTGCGCCAGGGGTTCGATCTCGTCCAGCAGGGGTATCACGGCCACTTTGTGCGGGATCGTGACGTTGATACCCGCTATATCGAGCGCCCTGATGCCCTGCACGGCCATAGCCAGCCCTGCTGTGCTCACATTGAACGGAAGGTAAGCGTAGTTCAGTCCCAGCGTGCGGAACGCTGCGTTATGCATGGCCGGGGACACGCTGTGTCTCACCGGGTCCCCCATCACGCCGCATATCCTGGTTTTGCCGTCTATCTGAACTCCGGTAGTCACGATATCATCCTGTATATCTTGTGCAGCGCCTCGATGCTCATCTGGCCGGGGGCAGAGCCGCCGGACTCGTCCATTGAGGCGTAGGTCAGGTAGCCGCCCGCCAGCGGCGAGAGGACACGGCTCAAGGCCCCAACCGGGCCCATGGCGAAGGAGATTATATCTACCCATGGAAAGAGCCCCGGCAGTTTAAGCACCTCCAGGTTGTCGTAGACGCTGTTAGCCATGGTCACGACCTTGCATATGTCGGCGCCGGCGGCAAGCTGGAGATGCACAGTGCCCGATAATTGCTCCAGTGAAGGCGTGCTATCCCAGTTATGATACGAGACCAGGCACCTGGCCCTGTTTTTTATGCCTTTCACCAGATCTCCCAGAGCCGGGCAGTCTAATTCGATATCTATAGCATAGGCCCCGAGTTTAACCGCCCGCATCAGTTCGTCAACGCGTTCTTGCTCGCTGCCGCTGAACTTGCCGCGGTGCGCTCTGTCCCGCATGGTGGCTATCCAGGGTTTGTGCAGGTGTTTGGCCATCTCCGGCCAGCCTCCGCCGACCAGGTCCATGCGCAGTTCCAGCATATCTACCAGAATCTCTGCCCTCCTGGCAGCTTCCGTGTCATCGTTTATGACCACTGCGCAGATTTTGGGCTTATCCATTGTCATCTTCCAGCACTTCTACAGCCAGCGCGAAGCTGACATCACTCGAGATAAATACGCTGCCTATCCTTTTCGGCAGGATGAACCTGGTCTTGCCATTGACCACTTTTTTATCGTGGTCCATGGCGCGCAATACGCGGGACATGTCTACCGCTGGCATGCGCACCGGCAGGCCCGCCTGGAGCAGCAGATCTTTTAACCTGGCGAGGTCCCTGGCCGGGAAGATGCCCAGCCGGTTTGAGATGGTTGAAGCTTTGACCATCCCTACTGCCACAGCCTGGCCGTGACCGATTTTGAAATCGGAGGCGGCCTCTATGGCGTGGCCTATGGTGTGGCCGAAGTTGAGGATATTTCGCAGCCCGGTATCCCGCTCGTCCTTCTCCACGATGCGGGCTTTGATGTACACACAACGCCGGACCACTTCTTCCAGCAGTTCATTTTCGAGGGCACGGATGCCGGCTATTTTTTTCTCAAGCAGGTTGAAAAAAGGCCTGTCACGGATCATCCCGTACTTGATTACCTCGGCCAGGCCGTTGCTGACCTCGGCCGGTGGCAGGCTGCCCAGTGTAAAGGTGTCTGCGATCACCAGCGCGGGATGGTGGAAAACGCCGATATTATTTTTCACCGGGCCGTGGTCCACGGCCGTTTTCCCACCCAGGCTGCTGTCCACCTGCGCCAGCAGGGTGGTGGGCAGGGCCATCAGGGGCAGTCCCCTCATATAGGTGGCAGCCACGAAGCCGGCCAGGTCGCCGATAACTCCGCCTCCCAGCGCCAGGACGGGAGTAGACCGTTCAGCGCGTGCGTTCTGGAGCCCGGCGTAGAGCCTGGCAGCGGTGTCAAGGGATTTATACTGCTCGCCATCGGCTACCAGCAGCGATACTGTTTTGAACCCACCTTTCTCCAGTGCCTGCCTGACCATGACGCCGTAAAGCCCGTCGACATTCGGATTGCTGATAATAACGGCTTTCTCGCCCGGGAATAGTTCCCTGGCCCAGCTTCCCGTGTAGCCCAGAAGGCCGCCGCCGATGTGCACATCGTAGCTTTTCTTGCCGCCAGGCCTGACCCTTACTGTCCTCAACCTTGCCGCCTTATCAATTACCTGCCCTCGATGATACCATACCATGGATTTCACGGCAGGCTTTTATTATATCCTGTAATTCAGCGGGTGTAATGGTCTGGCGGCCGTCAACGATGGCCTCCTGCGGGTTATAGTGAACCTCGATCATCAGGCCGTCGGCGCCGGCGGCCACGGCCGCGCAGCTCATACTGAAGATCAGGTCACGCCGACCCGTCCCGTGACTGGGATCGATGATCACGGGCAGGTAGGTTTCCTTCTTGATGACCGGCACGGCGGCCAGGTCGAGAGTGTAGCGCGTGTACTCTTTACCTTTGCCCACCGGCACGATGCCGCGCTCGCACAGGATGATGTCCTTATTGCCCTCGGCGGCGATGTAGTCCGCGAAGGAGAGGAACTCCTCTATGCCGGCCCCGAAGTGGCGCTTGAGCAGTATGGGCCTGTTTTTTTTGCCGACCTTGGCCAGCAGGTCCTGGTTGTACATGTTGCGCGATCCGATCTGCAGGATGTCGACATATTCCGCTGCCATGTCTACATGGTCCTCGCCTCTGACTTCGGTGACCACCGGCAGACCGAACTCCCTGCCCGCATCGCGCATCCATTTGAGGGCCTGCTCGGCGTCTTTGCGGTCGCTGCCACCCACGCCCTGGAAGGAGTGGACCGAGCTCCTGGGTTTGAATATACCGCCCCTCAATATATGGGCGCCGGCCTTTTTGACGGCCTCGGCGATCATGAAGAGTTGTTTCCGATTCTCCACCGCGCAGGGGCCGGCCATGATGATAGGTTCGCCGTTCCCGATGTGGATGTTACCGATATCGATGGTGCGGCGCTGGCCGCCGCTACCGTCGGCCGCGAGGCCGTACTCCCGGCTGATCAGCTTGTAGGGCGTTTCGATCTTGACCACCTCCTTGACGCCCGGCAGAATAGCGAAATTATCGAAAGGCACCTTGCTCTCATCGCCCACCAGGCCGATGACCGTCCTGAAATCGCCCCGTGAGACGTCGGCCTTGAGTCCGTGCACTTTGATCTCTTTGATCACGTTCTTGATCTCCTCTTCAGTGGCATCCCGTTTCATTATCATCATTGCTGGTTAACCTCCCTGCTGTTTTTCTCGAAAAAAAGAAGGACCCTCCGCCTGGAGGGTCCTTCTTGGTATTTCTGTCTTATGGTTGGTTAAAATTCAGGTATGTTGCAGCGTCCCCCAGGCAGTTGGCCGGGCGTAAAATAATAATAGGCGTAAAAGTAGCGGGACGCTATGCAATTAACCATGGAGATAAATTAACATAAAATCACGGGAGTGTCAAAATTTTTGGCCTGGCGCGTAACTGGTATAATTATGGTTTGAACCGGGTCAGTATCAAATAGTAAGGATTCAAAGAGATGATTGTAGATAGCAAAGATCCCTGGTATAACCTACCCGCTGAAGAAGTATTAACCAGACTGGGTTCCAGCAGGGGCGGCTTGAGCCAGGCCGAGGCCGCGGACAGGCTGGAGAAATTCGGTTATAACGAGCTGCAGGATGAGGACAGGGTATCTCCCCTGCGCCTGCTGCTTGAGCAGTTCAAGAACGTGCTGATCATTATCCTGCTGGTAGCCGTTGCCCTTTCCGCTTTCCTGGGTGAAACCACCGATGCTATCGTTATCCTCATCATCATAATTTTCGCCGCCGGGCTGGGCTTCTTACAGGAGTACCGGGCAGGGCGCGCCATACAGGCCCTCAAGCGAATGGCAGCGCCCACGGCCTCGGTGCTGCGGGGAGGAGGGGATACCGAGGTCACTGCAAGGGAACTGGTGCCGGGTGACGTTATCCTGATCGGCATGGGCGACATGGTGCCTGCCGATGCGCGCGTTATCGAGGAGTTCAACCTGAGGACCAATGAGGCGCCCTTGACCGGGGAGTCCAACGCGGTGGATAAAACGGCTGACCCGATCGGCGGTACGGCCAACCTGGGCGATATGCTGAACATGGTCTTTGCCGGAACCGTGGCGGTATACGGCAGGGGCAGGGCCGTTGTGGTCGAAACCGGCAGCGGGACCGAGTTCGGCAAGATAGCGCGCATGCTGAAAGAGGTCAAAGAGGAGAAAACACCGCTGCAGGTAAACCTCGACACTATCGGGAAATACATAGCCATAGGCGCGCTCATATTGTGCGCTGTGCTGGCCGGCATGGGCATACTGCGCGGGCACCCGCCGCTGGAGATGTTGATCTGGGGCGTAAGCCTGGCGGTCGCCGCCGTGCCCGAGGCGCTGCCCGCGGTTGTAACTATATCTCTGGCGCTGGGCGTCAAGCGCATGGTTAAACGCCATGCGCTGGTGCGCAGACTCTCTGCAGTGGAGACGCTGGGATGCACCACCGTGATCTGTTCCGATAAGACAGGCACGCTGACACAGGACCAGATGACCCTGAAGAGGATATACCTGGACGGGGAGTTCATAGATATCGCAGGTACGGGCTATGAACCAACCGGCGATTTTTACAGGGATGATAATCCACTGGATGCCGCTTCCCATGACAGCCTGCAAAAATATTTGAATGCAGCCAACCTCTGCTCCAATACCAGGCTATACCAGGAGGATGGGAGATGGATGATCAAAGGTGACCCGACGGAGGGGGCTTTCCTGGTGGCGGGAGCTAAGGCCGGCCTGCAGGTAGACCAGGTCAGCAGTGCTAATACGCTGGTAGGAGAGATACCTTTCACATCTGAATCCAAGAGGATGGTTGCTGCGTACCGGGAGCCAGGCGGAGTTGTCGCCTATTCCAACGGGGCGGCAGAGGTAATTTTAAATGCCTGCGACTATGTTTACCGGGATGGGCAGGAGATAAGGCTGGACCAGGAACAGCGGTCGCAGATTCACGGCACCATACATAAGATGGCAGCGGATGCGCTCAGGGTGCTGGGAACGGCCTATAAAAGGATGCCGGATGAATTTATCCTGGACGATTCTTCAATTAAGGGGATGGTACTGCTGGGTTTGGGTGGCATGATAGATCCGCCTCGCGCTGAAGCGAAGAAGTCCATCGAGGTTTGCGATAAAGCAGGCATTAAGGCCGTCATGATAACAGGGGACCACAAGCTTACGGCAGTCACGATAGCCACAGAGCTTGGTATTATGAAAGAGGGCCTGGCCCTTACCGGGGACGAGATAAATGCTATGTCTCAGGACGAATTCAACGAGGTGGCGGATAAAGTGGATGTCTATGCCAGGGTCTCGCCCGAGCACAAGCTGCGGGTGGTCGAGGCGCTGGCCCGCAAGGGTCATGTGGTTGCCATGACGGGGGACGGTGTCAACGATGCTCCGGCGCTTAAGAAGGCAGATATCGGAATAGCCATGGGTATCAAGGGTACGGACGTCACCAGGGAAGCTGCCGACATGATTTTGACCGATGACAATTTCGCCTCGATAGTGGCGGCGGTGGAGGAAGGGCGGGCCATTTACGACAATATCAAGAAATACCTTGTCTTCCTGCTGTCATGCAACCTGGGAGAGATATTGCTTATGGCCGCCGCGATCCTGTTCGGGCCCCTCATTGGCATACCGGGCGGCGCGCTGCCGCTGATCGCAGTGCAGATACTCTACGTCAACCTGGCGACCGACGGGCTGCCGGCTCTGGCCCTTGCGGTCGACCCTTACTCAAGGGACATCATGTTCAGGAAGCCGCGTCCGCGTAAGCAGACTATTTTTGCCCGCGAGACTGTAAATTACATGGTCATTACAGGGATATGGACCTGCCTGGCTTCCCTCTTTGTGTTCGCCTGGGCCTTGAACGTGGGCAAAAACCTTTTGGAAGCCCAGAGTATGTGCTTTGTCACACTTATCATCATCCAGTTCCTCAACGCATTCAATTGCCGTTCCCAGGAGCGTTCGCTTTTCAACCTTGGTGTCAGCCAGAACAGGTGGCTGCTGGCTGCCGTTGGCTGGGAGCTTACGCTGCTCCTCCTGGTTGTTTACCTGCCGGTGCTGCAGGGGGCGTTCAACACCTTTTCCCTGAGCATTGAGGACTGGGTGGTTGCGCTGTCCAGCGCATTAACCATAGTTGTGGTAGCTGAGATCTACAAGCTGATTTATGCGAGGTTTAACAGGTAAGGCCCAGTAAAAATAGTCTTTCCCGGATGACAGTTCCGGCAGTTAGAAAAGGGCGCGTCCCATAATTAACTGCAGCAGGAAGTAGGTGATGGCGGCGATGGCAGCCGCCCCCGGTATGGTCAAGACCCAGGCCCAGACAATGCGCAGTGTCACGCCCCAGTGAACAGCGGTCCAGCGGTTGGCGGAGCCGACGCCGGAGACGGCGCCTGTGATTACGTGCGTGGTGCTGACCGGCACGCCCAGGAATGTAGCCAGGAAAATCGAGAAGGCGCTGGCGGTCTCGGCGCAGAATCCGTCGATGGGCCTGAGGCGGGTGATTCTCTGTCCCATGGTCTTTACGATACGCCAGCCACCCGTGAGTGTACCGAGGGCGATGGCGGCATGGGCCACCAGGACTACCCACAGCGGAACCAGGAATTCGGTAAGGAAGCCGCCGGCGAAAAGCAGGCTGGTGATGATGCCCATAGTCTTCTGCGCATCATTCCCGCCGTGCCCCAGGCTGTAAAGGGCGGCGGAGAAAAGCTGCAAACCTCGGGACCACTTGTTTACTACCCCGGGACGCTGGTTTCGTAAGACCCATGATGAAGCAACCTTGAAGGCATAACCCAAAACCAGACCTATGGCCGGCGCCAGGACGATGAAAATCAGGGTTTTATACCAGCCTGCCGCGATTATGACACTGAACCCACTCTTAACGATGGCTGCCCCGGCGTAACCGCCGATGAGGGCGTGCGAAGAGCTGCTGGGCAGCCCGAGGTACCATGTAATCAGGTTCCAGCTTATAGCCCCGATCAGGCCTGCCAGTATGACCGTTTCGTTGATGGAGTTGACGTCGATCATACCCTTGCCTATAGTCAGGGCCACTGCGGTGCCGAAAATCAGAAAGGCAATGAAATTAAAAAATGCCGCCCATATGACGGCATACCTGGGTGGCAACACACGCGTGGAAACGATGGTGGCGATGGAGTTGGCGGCATCGTGCATGCCGTTGGTAAAGTCAAAGACCAGGGCAACAAGTATGACGAAGCCGATGAAAATTAAGTTTAAGTCCACGGTGGTCCCGTTTAAACGGTGGATACTTCCGGAGGCCTATTATATATCTTTTATGCAGTTGCTGTCCGGGCGCCAGGGTGGATCGTGGTTACATGCCGGCTGTAAAGCTGAATCCTTTTTCCCTGAAGAGTTTGAGACATATGTCGGCTGCTTCGCTGCCGTAGCGGATCCCGCGGTTAAGCTCGATCTCTTCCAGGGCGCGGTCGATGCCCAGCGCCGGGCGGTAGGGACGGAAAGAGGCCATGGCCTCCACGACGTCGGAAACGGCCAGTATTTTGGCCTCCGGCAGGATTTCATCTCCTCCCAGGCCCTGTGGATACCCTGAGCCATCCAGCCTTTCATGGTGCTGCCAGGCGATCTGCGCCAGAGGCCAGGGGAAGTCGATCTCGGTCAGTATATCGTAGCTGCTCTGGGAATGGGTGCGTATCATGGCCAGCTCTATCGCAGTGAGTTTGCCCGGCTTGCTCAGTATGTCGGCCGGCACGTAGAACTTGCCGATATCGTGTATCAGACCCGCCAGATAAATATATTTCACCTGCTCTATGGAAAGTCCCATCTCACCGGCTATGGCGCTGGCCAGTTCCGCCACCCGCTGCTGGTGGCCGGCGGTATAGGGGTCCTTCATCTCCACCATTTTAGCTATGGATTTTATCGATCCGTCCAGCGTCCTGCGCAACGCTTCATAGCTTTTGGCCAGGCTTTCCTCCGACAGCTTGCGCTCCGTGATGTCCTTCCTGACGCCCCAGCCGCGGACTATGAAACCGTTGTCGATAACGCCCGTCAGGCTATTGGAAAACCAGCGGTGGTTTCCCTGCTTGTCCACCGTATGCGACTCCACGTCGGCCAGGGAATAGCCGGAGCGTATCAAGGCCCTGAACAGTTGCCGGTCCAGGGGGTCATCCGGGCTGGTGAATACGCTCATCCGCGTGCCCACAAAGTCCTGTGCTTTTTCGTAGCCGTACATGCGTGCCGTAACGTCATTGCATTCTGCTACATAGGCATGATCTATCATCTGCCGCATCTGCTCATCTTCGGGCAGTGAAGTCGATACAGGCTGATCGAGCTCCAGCCTCCATATGCCCTCGGAGCTATTGGCGATAAAAGCGCGGTAGCGCTGATCGCTTTCCTGCAGCGTTTTGTCCGCCTTTTTACGCTCGGTGACGTCCCGGCTGATACCCCTGAAACCGACCGGCTCACCCAGTTCATTCATCAGCAGTGAGACCGAAGTCTCGGTATATATAACGCTGCCGTCCTTGCGCGTCATCTGGAAATCGTATCCCCTGTTGGGCTCTCCCGTCCGGTAGACTTCGTGAAAAATATGGAATATCCTGGGGATATCGTCTTTGGGAGCCGTGACCTTGTAGTTCAGGCCGATCAGCTCCTCCTTCGTATAGCCCAGTTCACGGCAAGTCACGCTGTTAGCCACGGTGTAATTGCCGGCCAGGTCGACCTCGAAATAGCCGTCCTGTATCTCGTCGAGGGCGTCCTTGTATTTGTCAGCGCCTGTTTCTGCGGAAATTGTATTATTGGGTCGGTCTTCCATCAGGGTAACTATAAGGTTATTTGAGGGGATTTACAATTTCGATAATGGAAAAAGGGGCGGGGCTTTTAAACCCCGCCCCTTGGATTGCCGCTGGGCTATGCCCCTCGCAACGACGAACTGTGTAGGGGCGGGTTTTTAAACCCGCCCGCAACTGGGCGCAGCCAAAGCAACGCCCTTAGGTTATGGAGACTATGTTTGCTAAACGAATTTGACCTCCAGCATATGGGTTGAGCAGGAGATGCAGGGGTCGTAGGCCCTGACCAGCATCTCCATGGCCAGCCTGATCTGGTCCTGCGGCCTGTCCAGTATCTCGGGCAACAGCTTCTCGAAATCGTGCTGGATGCTGTTGTGGTTCTCGTTGGTGGGGATGATGATGTTGGCGGCAATGCATTTGCCGTTATCGTCGAAGGTGTAGTCGTGGAAGAGGATGCCCCTGGGGGCCTCCACCGCGCCCACGCCGCGCCCGGCCCTGACCTTGACCTCCGGCTTCTCCGGCTTGATGCCTTTGGTGAGCAGCTTATCCAGGATAATGATGCTGTTCTCCACCACGTGCACCGATTCCACCAGTTGGGCCACGCTGATGAAGTAGGGGTTGTAGCAGGGCGCCTTGAGGCCGAACACCCCGGCGATCTTCCTGGCCATGGGGTGCAGCTTGTCGTGGTTGACGTTGAAGCGCGCCAGGGCGCCCACCTGGAACGATTCACGCAGGTGTTTGGTGTACTTGGCGGTCGAATGCGGCACACAGAACTCGTTGGTCACCTTCTGATAATCGTTGATGGGCATGGGCTTGCAGTCGGTAGAGCCTATCATGCCGCCGATGAAAGCGTACTCGTCGGGCCTGGTCAGCGCTATGTATTCGGTCTCGCGTGTGAACTCGGGGAACTTGAGGGTTTTAAATAGGTCGACACTGAGCTCCAGGTCTTTCATGACCTCGCCTTCCAGCTTGTCCTTGATCCATTTGAGCTGCTCGATTGTGGGGAACTTGACGAAGCCGCCGGCCACCTGGGAGATGGGATGGGTCTTGCGCCCGCAGAATATATCGGCCCAGTCGTTGCCGAACTTCTTCAGCCTGAGCGCCCGCAGGACGACGTCCGTGTGCGTGGTGGCCAGCGGTATCACGCTGCCCACGCCCAGGAAATCGGGGGCGATCAGGAAATAGGTGTGCAGGATGTGGCTGGTGAAGGTCT